>Ga0207695_10000050_pt1 | contig 405727 bp, 323 predicted proteins | sample KBSC54metaG_FD_184354 | JGI IMG/M metagenome (GOLD analysis project Ga0207695, IMG submission 184354) | Corn rhizosphere microbial communities from Kellogg Biological Station, Michigan, USA - KBS C5-4 metaG (SPAdes) (version 2) | ecosystem: Host-associated > Plants > Roots > Rhizosphere >...
CCAGCGACTCCACTGAAACCATCTCCAACTCTTGCTGCTGCGCTTCCGCCTTCTTAAGCATGTCTACAAATTAAATAAGGCTCCCGTGGAAAACGAGAGCCTATCTTGATACTTTGTCAGCAGTCTGACGGCACGGTCTGCCCGTGCCGCTGATCTTTTTGTCCGGTGCTCAGCCTTCAATATCCACTAAGATCACGCCTTGATGAACTCGGCTTCGATGGTGAGGTTCACATCGTCGCCTACGAGAATTCCTCCGGTCTCGAGGGCCGCGTTCCAGCTGAGGCCGAAATCTTTGCGGTTGATCTTTGTGGTAGCCGAGAGACCGATGCGGGTATTGCCCCAGGGGTCTTTGCCGGGCGCAGATGGGCCGTCGACAACGAAGGTCTGCTGGCGGGTTTGACCATGGATGGTGAGGTCGCCGGCAACGTTATATCCGCCGTCGCCGTTGGGCTGGACCTTTCTGGACTGGAAGGTCATGGTCGGGAATTGAGCGGCGTCGAAAAAGTCGGCGCTCTTCAGGTGTGCGTCGCGCTGGGTGTCGCCGGTGGAGATGGAGTTCACGTCGATAGAGGCCTCAATGGTGGAGAGGGTCTTGTCGGTGGCGTGCTCGGTGAGGGTTCCGGATAGGCCGCTGAAAGTGCCTTTCACGTTCGAGATCATCATGTGCTTGACCTTGAACTCTGCATGAGAGTGAGCGGGATCGAGTTTCCAGGTGGTGATGGCTGCGGGGTTTGAGGTTGTAGTTGCCATGGGGTGGCTCCTTTCAACAGTCTTGGATGCACAGACGAGATACTTGTTGCAACAAATGTTTCCCAGGAGCCAAGCGTCAGGGCGTCGGTGATCAGTGGACAGTGGTCGGTGGTCATACCTCGGGGATCACCGTTGGGCCCCTGCTGGTGCGTCTGGCTCAAGCCGAAGCTGCTTTTTGTCCTTTTTTTCCATACTTAATACAAAAGAAATAGCTTAACTACTTGGCAATCGAGAACAAAAGGAGTTGCGGCCTGCCTTCCTCGGTTAAACCATTGCCTAAGCTCAAATCAGTTTTACCCTGCTTTTTGGTACGGGCAGTAATATACTTGACTGACTGTGTCGTGAGTAGTAAGCTACTTACATTATGGACGGGATTAAGACCTTACAGCAAGCGGTTCTGCACTTTAGCGACAAAGAGAACTGCCGTCAGTTCATGGCATTCATTCGCTGGCCCGACGGGAACGTTCAATGCCCCTATTGCGGCTCAACCAAGGTCACCTGGCTTGCTAAGGCAAACGTCTATCGCTGCTATGGAGATCACAAAAAGCAGAAATTCTCGCTCAAGGTCGGGACCGTATTCGAGGATTCACCTATCGGCCTAGACAAGTGGCTTCCCGCTGTCTGGCTGCTCTGCAATGCGAAGAATGGAATCTCCAGCTATGAGCTACATCGCGCAATCGGTGTGACGCAGAAATCGGCTTGGTTCATGCTTCATCGGATTCGCGTTGCCATGGAGTCTCAGTCATTCATGAAGCTCGGCGGCCCTGAAGGTGGCCCTGTCGAGGTGGATGAGACTTTCTACGCTCCGAATCCCCGCAAGATGCACGCAAGTAAACTGCAACAGCGGAAATAGGGAACGAGGTACAAGCTAGGCGTCCCTGTGATGGGCATCTTAGATCGCGAAGCTCGTCAGGTTCGCGCAAAGGTCATCCCCAATGTGAGCCGCGAAGTTCTGCAAAACGAGATTCTGAATCAGGTGAAAAGAAGTCCACGGTCTATACCGATGGATGGGCGTCTTACGACTCACTCAAAGCTCAGGAGTTCGTTCACGAAACCGTCACTCATGTTCAGGAGTATGTTCGTGGGAACGTCCACACTCAGGGCATTGAGAATTTCTGGTCATTGCTCAAGAGATCGCTTCGCGGCACCTACGTTGCGGTAGAGCCGTTCCACCTTGACGCATACGTCCAAGAGCAGTGCTTTAGGTTCAACAATCGCAGCACAAAGGATAATCCGCTAACAGATGCGGACAGGTTTATGCTGGCAGTATCGCAAGTGGCAGGAAAGCGCCTCACCTATGCAGAACTGACTGGCAAGGTGACGGGGGCGAGTGAAGTTCCGTTCTAAGAAGTTGCCCGTTTGGGCGAAGAGACAGGGACGCGGGAAGCGCGTTTAGCTTCCTTTTCAGCGTCTAGTTTGGCTTTAATTTCGGCGTGAGGCACCTTGACTAGCCTACGCATGAAATCTACAAATCGCGATTCTTCTTCGGGTCGTTCGCTGCTACCTTGCCGGGATGAGCGTATGCCCGCCATGCTTCCCCCAGTCTAGCACGGGGGAAGAAATGACGGGAGTGTGTCAACCGACCCTAGCAGAAACCTCGTAAATGATCTCTCGCACTTCCGTGCTGAGATAAGTAAGCAACCCGCTGAAATCGGTCAAGTCGCTTCCTATGGGTCCGGCTGGATCACGCTTACCGTGCCGCATCGCAACTACTACATGGAAGATGGTCTTATCGAAACGCATATTCGGCGTCGGACGCTTAAAGGTCAGCGAGAAGACCTCTGTGCCGTCTTCGATTTCAGGAGTGTTCGCGGGAGCAAATACGTAATCCCCGGGAGCCACCGGGGGATTGGCATTGCTAAAATCCATGCCGACCTCGCCCTGAGCGATTCCTTGGAGGGCCATGCGGAGCAACTTGTGTTTGTCCCAATTGGAGAACTCACGCAAGATGTTGAGCAACGGGGGCAAGTCGGGGTGTGGTCTGTTGTACGGCTGATACCGCTCGATCGCTGCCCTCACTGGATCGCTAATAGTTCCCAGCTGCCTGCGACATACGACAGCATCATCAAAATCCGTTTTGCTGTTGGTGATGGGGAATTGCAGTTTCCCTTCGTGGCTGGGACGTTTAGGAAACGCTTCGTGGCAGGCTATCGCATAAACGAGATGATCCAAGCAGCAACGCAAGGAGTAGATGCAGTCAGCGATAATCAAGGACCATTGATAGAGCGGCGGAGGCTCATTGACCCGAATAGTGACTGCATATCGGGTGCTATCAGCGCTCACTTTTTGAATGATGCTGTACGGATTTCTTTTCACCCAGGATCCGACTTCATCGCGAACGGATTGAGCGTGTTTTGCGCTGTGGGCTAGTTTTGCCCGGACACTGGTGAGATCGAGAGCCATGCTTCATCATAGCTACCGCACCGTATAATTCTCGGCACTATGAATGACGCCTATGCGCAGCAGATTGCGACGGCTTTACGGCAAATAGTTGTAGAACTTCAAAGACTCAACGCGCAATTCGTCACCCTTACTGCTGCGACCCGAAAGTAGCATCGTTGTTCTCGACTGAACATGAGGCATTTGGGAGTACGGGGACCACCGCCCTCACTACTCCCAAGGCGGCGTGTTTCTCTGCCTCGGAAGCTCCCGAATCCTCTAACAACTTCAGTATCTGATCGGCTAGCAACAGCGAGATATGTCGCTGCCCTGTCACGGTCACTTTATCTTCTCCTTTGTTTCGTAGTCAGTCAAGTATATTATTGCCTTGGTACTTAATAGAAAACAAATATCTTAACTGACTTGCAATAGAAAACAAAGAAGTTGTATGCGAGATGCACAAGGGTTCTCCCCAGGATTGACTCTGGACCCACCGCTGCTCCATTTTTGAAGGTCCGAGCTTTGATTCCGATCATGCGCTTTTGAGCGAAACAGGATGCAAAAGCGTGGGAACAAAGGTGGGGTCGGGAACAGGAACAGGGTAGCGAGGGAACTGTCTCGAGCGAAGTCCTAGCGATGCTCAGTCCCGGACGCGGAGGGTTTGGGCGTCCGGGAGTGTGGGGGTGGTGTCAGCGGGGGAGTTGCTGGGTGCCGGTGATGGTGAAGCGGGTCGATGCTGTCGCAGACCCGAGCATGCCATCGGGTTGTGAGCTGCCGAGAGAAAGCTTATATTCGCCAGCGGTTACAGCTCGGGTGCCTTTCTCATCGACTTGAGACAGGGTGCGGGGATCTAGTTGGAAGGAGATATGCCTGCTCTCACCGGGATTGAGATGGAGGCGCTGAAATCCGACGAGAGCCTGTTTGGGCGACAAGGAGGATTGGGGCGGGACGAGGTAGAGCTCTGAGACCTCGTCTCCGGCAATGGAGCCGGTGTTTTTCAGGTCAGCTTCGACGGTGAGGGTGCTGCCGGCTTTCAGGTTATTGGTTGAGAGTTTGAGGCCGGAGTAGGCGAAGGTGGTGTAACTGAGACCATCTCCGAAGGCGTAGAGCGGCTTGCCTTTGAAGTAGCGGTAGGTGCGGTTGGCCATGGAGTAGTCGTCGAAGGCGGGAAGCTGATCGACGCCTGTATAGAAGGTGACAGGCAGGCGGCCAGAAGGATTGTTTTTGCCGCTGAGGGTTTCGGCAATGGCCTGACCGCCAGACTGTCCGGGATACCAGGCTTCAAGAAGCGCGCGGGCATTCTGCTGTGCCCAGTTGACGGCGAGAGCACTTCCGTTCAGCAGGACGACGGTGACGGGCTTGCCGGTTTTGGCCACGGCTTCGAGGAGCTGCTGCTGAACATCGGGTAGATCGATATCGGTGCGGTCGCCGCCGGAGAAGCCCTTTGCATCAACTTTCATCTCCTCGCCTTCGAGGCGGGCGGTGAGTCCCACGAAGGCAATTACCGCGTCGGCTTTGGATGCGGCTTCGACGGCTTGCTTCTGAAGGAGTTCCTGCGAGGGCGTCCATTCGAAGGAAAGGCCGGCGCCGGTGATGCGCGCGGACTGGATGTACTCGATGCGGAGCTCGTGCGGACGAGTGTCGGAGAAAGGAATGGCGAAGTGCTGGACGGCTCCGTAGTTGCGGCCGGAGGGTGGGAGTTTGGTGGCGCTCGGAGAAGGCGGCGCCTCGGGCTGCAGCTTTTTGCCGTCGAGGTAGACAGCGAAGTTCAGCTTGTCTTCGCAGGGGAAGCAGATGGGAAGGCGGAACTGGAAATTAAGCGTTTCGGCCACGGGAGGGCGAAGAGCGCCGACCCAGCGGACGGCGAACGCCTGGTTAGAGGTGTCGCCAGGTTCGACTGGATTGGCAAAGGCCCAGTCGAAGTCGATTTCCTTGTCGATGCGGACCATCGTTGGCGGACCGTCGAAGCCGGGCCTGGAGAAGTACTGCCCTTCGAGGCCGTCGACTGTGGAGTCGGTTGCGGCGCGAAGCATTGTGCGTGGAACGGGGAGATCGCCATTGGCGATATAGGCGGAGCCCTGGGCGTAGAGGACGTGCTCATGACCGAACTCGGACTCAATGCCGTCGATGGGAAGGATCGGGTGAAGGGGGATGGCGTTGTAGTTGCCTTCGAGCGCCACTCGTGAACCGGCAAGGGGTCCGACAACGGCGATGGTCTGATGCTTTGCGGGATCGAGGGGCAGAAAGTGGTTTTCGTTCTTGAGTAGGACTATGGATTCGCGCGCGGCACGAAGGGCGAGGGCGGCGTGTTCTGGGGAATTCACAACTTTCATTTGAATTTTCGAGAACGGAACCTGCTCCGGCGGATCGAACATGCCGAGTTTCATGCGCGCGGTGAAAAGACGCTTGAGGGAGACGTCGAGTTGCGCCTCGGTCAGGAGCCCTTTATGGACGGCTTCAGTCAGAGCGCGGTATTCGGTGCCGCAATCCGTGTCGGTTCCGGCGAGGATGCCGGCCGCTGACCCGGCGGCTGCGTCAGGCGAGTAGTGGTGACCATACGATTCGTAGAAGTCTCCGATCGCGCCACAGTCGGAGGTGACGAAGCCATTGAAATGCCAATCACCGCGGAGGATGTCACCGAGGAGCATTTTGTTGGCGCAGGCGGGGACTTTGTCGACTGCGTTATAGGAGCACATGATGGAGTCGGCTTTTCCATCGACTATCGTGGCGCGGAACGCAGGGAGGTAGGTATCCCACAGATCATGGGGCGTGGGATCGACGTCGGCTTTGTGGCGAGTGGATTCCGGGCCGCTGTGGACGGCGTAGTGCTTGGGTGTGGCGATGGCACGGAAGTATTTCGAGTCCGTGCTCGAGTCGGTGCCCTGGATGCCTTCGACGAAGGCGGTGCCAAGGTGAGCGGTGAGAAAGGGATCTTCGCCGTAGGTTTCCTGGCCTCGTCCCCAGCGAGGATCGCGGAAGATGTTGATGTTGGGTGACCAGATGGTGAGGCCGAAGTAGCGGTCGTGATTGTCATGAGCGATGGCGTCGTTGTACTTGGCGCGAGCCTCAGTGGAGACGACCTCGCCGATGGAGTGAATGAGCGGTGTGTCCCATGTCGCGGCGTTTCCGATGGCTTGCGGAAAGAGAGTGGCATAGCCGGAGCGCGCGACGCCGTGGAGACCCTCGTTCCACCAGTTGTAGGCGGGGATGTCGAGGCGCGGAATGGCAGGAGCGCGATCGATGAGCTGCGAGACTTTCTCCTCCAGGGTGAGGCGGCCCACCAGATCATCGACCCGCTTGTCGATGGGTAGTGAGGGATTACGAAAGGGCATGGCCGGAGCGGGAGTTTGTGCCCGCTGTTGTCCGGAAACTGTGCAGGCAAAAATAAAAGCGACTGCGAGAAGTGCTGGATGCATGCGCATGATGGTCAAGTTCTCCCGTGAGCATGGTACGAGGCGGAGATTCGACAGGCAAAAGAATAGGGAGGGAGCCTAAAGCCTCCCTCCCGGCACACCAAAAGCTTAGAAGATTAATTTGCCGCCGAGTTCGAGCAGGCGCGGACCGTAATCCGAGGTGACCTGGCCGAAGTTGGCGTCATGTGAAGCGCGGTCGACCCCCTGGTAGTTAGTGTGTTGACCTGCAGTTGCTGGTTTTTGTAGTCGCGGACCAATTGACGCCGAACTTGAGCTGGTGGCCGCCTTTGTTCCATGTGAGGTCGTCACGGTATTCAAAGCCTTCGTAGCCGTTCTTCCAGAGGAAGTAAGCTTCGGTCTACATCGCGCTGAGAGGTGAGCCTTGGAGATCGATCTCGGGCATGTCTGGCCGGCATTGTTCTCGATGGGAAAGAAGCTGTTGGCCATCCAACCGGCTGGGATCTCGATCGAGCCGCCTTGGCCCGCGCTTGGTGTAAGGCGGATCGTGCTCCCGCCGTACAGGAAGGATGTCTCGGTGAGGAGGTTGGGCGAGTAGGTCTGGGTAAGACGGATAACCGCCGTGTAAAACGGATTCTCCATGGTGGTCCCCACCATCGGATAGGTGCTTGAACTGCAGAGTGGCGGGAACAAGGTGCTGGTCATTGAGTCATGCAGGAAGTGGCCCATGAGCTGGGATTTCTGATTGATGATGTGATCGATGCGGACGACGTCTTCACGGACGTTTTCCGGCTGCGGAATCGAGCGATGTACTGGCCAGTGCCGAGGTTCGGTTTGGGAAGGCACCAAAAGTCACCTTGAGAATGGAGTTCGGATCCATCACGGCTGCTGGAATGGTGGACGGCAACATCAGGAAGGCCATTGCGCCCATGCGATTGGTCAGTTCGGGAAATCGGTTACCAGGAACCAGGTGTTTCCCGAGGATGGATAAAGAGCGCAAGTAACCGCGCACGATTATCTGGGGACGAACGGTGTTCGATATCGAACGCTCGGAAGTAATTGTGGACGCCATTGGAAGGCAGTTCTCGGGGCTGGGTTCAGAACTCCCGGCGTTCACGGCACGAAGACTGATCGTCGTTTGGAACTTCAACTGCTCTGATTGCGTCATAGCTGTATCCCTGGACCCCTGGATTCGGAGGATTGGTATGCAGAGCTTCCTGTACGACTTGCGGTATGCGATCCGACAATTGCGGAACACGCCAGGGATGGCGCTGCTGGCGATCTTGACGCTGGCGATGGGTGTCGGGGCGAACACCGCCATTTTCACAGTGATCGACAGCGTGTTGCTCCGGCAGCTTCCCTACACGCATTCCGAGCGACTGGTGTTTATCGCGCCGGGCGGAGACAAGCCGAGCTTTGGATCCACGTCGTGGCTGAATTTCAAGGACCTGCAGGCGCAATCGAAGTTGATGGGGAGCGTGGCGGGTTATGCCGAGGACGTCAGCGTGCTGGAGTCGAAGGAGACGTCTGTCAGCGTTGTGGCACCACGAGTGACTCCCAATCTCTTCACGATGCTGGGCGCACGCCCATTGCTGGGCAGGACCTTCTCCAATGCTGAAGGCCAGCCGGGCGGACCGCCGGTTGTTCTGTTGTCCGAGGGGCTGTGGCGGGAGACATTCCACTCTGATCCAAACATCGTGGGGCAGATCGTCAAGGTTGGTGGAAAGCCGGACATGGTCGTGGGCGTTATGCCAAAGAGTTTTCGATTCCCCGACAACATGGGACCGGACTTGCAGAAGGGCGTGTGGTTACCGATTCAGCCAACAGCGGAGATGCTGAAGGATCGCGGATATCACTTCTTTAATGTCGCGGGCGTGATGAAGCCGGGAGTGACTGTGAAGCAATTGCAGCAGGAGGTGAGCGCAATCGCCGCGCGCATTCCTCATGAGCACGAACCGGTAACGTTCCGGGTCGATCCGTATCAGGAGGTGCTGACTGGTCCCGTTCGCCCGGTGTTGATTGCGCTGTTCGCGGCGTTAGGGCTGGTGCTGCTGATCGCGTGTGCCAACGTGTCGAATCTGCTGATTGCGCGAGCACTGGGAAGGCAGCAGGAATTTGCGGTTCGTGCAGCACTGGGCGCCGGCCGTTCGAGGCTGATCGGGCAGATGCTGTCGGAAGGTTTGCTGCTAAGCATCCTGGGATGCGGTGTTGGGGTGGGCCTGGCGGAGCTGGCGATGAGGGGCGTCCGCAAACTGCCGAATGGAACGATTCCGCTGGCGGATTCAATTGGCATTCACTGGACAGTTCTGCTGGTGTTGGCAGGTATTGCTGCGCTGACGACGGTATTGTCGTCTCTGCTTCCGGCGCTGCTGGTTGCGAGAGCGAATCCGCAAACCGCGTTGCAGGCGGCTTCGCGTGGGGTAGGATCCAAGTCGACCGGAGGCAAGTTGAGCGGCTGGCTGGTTGCGGGCGAAGTGGCGCTTTCGACTTTGCTGCTGGTAGGAACAGGGCTCCTGTTCCGGACGCTTTGGAACCTCGAGCAGTCACGGCTCGGATTCGAAACAGGGCACATTACGACGTTCATGGCGATGCCGGCGGACGCGGCTGGTTTTTCAGGTATGGCGGTCTCAGAAGACACGCAGAATGCGCCAACGTCAGTTGCCGTGGTGACGTATCAGCCGGTGCTGGAGCGGATCCGGCAACTGCCGGGCGTGGAGGGTGCGGCAGTCGCAACATCGCCACCTCTCTCGGGAATGGATTTGCATTCGAGCTTTGACATTCTCGGTCAGGCCACGGATCGCTCTCATCACCCTGAGGCGCGCGTCTCCGCTGTGAGTGGCGATTACGCACGGACCATGGGAACGCCCATCGTGCAGGGCAGGATGATTGGGGATTCTGATGCAATGACAACGCCGTTTGCAGCTGTTGTGAATGAGACGCTGGCGAAGAAGTATTTCAGTGGCAAAGACCCGCTGGGGAAGCAGATCAATCTCGGCGGAAAAGACACTGGCATGCTGAAGCCATACACAATTGTGGGCGTATTGGCGGACCAGGTGGACTCAAATGTAGGCGGGTCCATTCAGCCGCTGGTTCTGCTTCCGGCTCAGCAGATTCCCACGACGTCATTGTTCTATCAGGCGCTGCTGAAGACGGTGGTTACGTTCGTGGTGAAGACGCGCGGGAACATTCCTGTAGCGCAGCAGATGCGGACGGTCTTTCGTCAACTCGCACCGGGGTTTGCGCTGGACAACTTCCAGTCAATGCAAGAGGCCGTGGACAAGAACACGTTCAATCAGAGGCTTGGACTCTACCTCGTAGGATCGTTTGCGGGGCTGGCCATTGCGATGGTGGTTGCTGGTCTGTACGGGGTGCTGTCGCAACTGGTGAGCTACCGGCGGCGCGAGATCGGGGTGCGCATGGCATTGGGAGCGACGCGCGCGAGCGTGGCGAAGCTGGTACTGCGGCAGGGGTCCATGCTTATCGGGACGGGGCTTGCAGTCGGACTTGTTCTGGCGTTTGCGTCAGGCCGGCTCATCAAGGGCTTCTTATATGAAGTAAAGCCTCTGGATGCGAGCACCTATCTGACGGTGGCGATAGCGTTGACAGCGATCGGTTTGGTTGCAGCGCTGATTCCGGCGCGGAGAGCCGCGAGCATACAGCCGATGCAGGCGCTGCGGGACGAGTAAGGGAGGGCGCGTCTGAATCAAACGATCTACATGGCGTTGATAGAATCGGGCAATGGTCTGTGAAGGCTGGGAAGGGCTTACGGTCGATGGAAGGTTCCCGCTTCTGGAGTGGCTGGGCGGATGGGGCGATCGCTGCGTCTTCCTAACGGTTGGGCAGGCGACGCACAAGGCTAATATCAAGCTGATCCAGGCGAGCGCCGCTGAGGCGGACTCGAACCTCGCGAAATGGGAGGCGGCGAAGGCGTTTCCTCATTCCTGCCTATTGCAGATGATGGAGACGGGACGGTACCGGATTCGGGATACCGAAATTGCGTATGTTGTGACCGAGAAGGCCGACAGCTTTCTCTCCGGGCTAATTCCGCAAAGATCGCTTTCTGCTGAGCAGATGAAGGAGATTCTGGGCCCGGTCGTAGACGCACTTGCATTCCTGCACGAGAACGGTTTCGTTCATGGCAGTGTGAAGCCCTCCAGCATCGTTCTCATCAATACGCAGTGGAAACTCTCGCCCGATGAGATGACTCAAGCGAGCGAGCCTCCCAGGTTGGCTCACGAACTGGACACCTATGATGCGCCGGAGATGGGTACCAGCAGGCCGACCTCTGCTGTTGATATGTGGTCCCTGGGAATGATTCTGGTGGAGGCTTGCTCGCAACGGACGCCGGTATGGGATCGGAACGCCGCAGGTGATCTGGGAGTGCCTGATTGGCTGCCGGAGCCATTTCGAGAGATTGCGCGAGGGTGCCTACGTTGGGAAGCGGCAGCGCGGATCTCGGCAGAATCTGCAAAAGAGTTGCTGGCGCGAATGCCTTCGGTGGCAAGCGCAGAACTTCCGAATGGAACGAAAGGCATTGTCGCGAAACCGATGGTTGAGGAACGCCCCCCAGTTTCGACCCTTGCAGAACGGGTTGCCGAGGTTCGGGCTGCTGCAGAGCAAGAGCTGCGTCCCAGGATTGCTGAAAGGCAGAAGGTTGTGAGTGAGCGGGTTGAGGCTGAACCCTATGAACTTACTCCGAGATCGCGGCTATTTACAAATATTAGTGGCGAGGAAGACCAGGAGAGCCACAAGGGGCCAGTACTGTTCGGGCTTGTTGTTTTGCTCGCACTCGGCGTAGTGTTCGGAGTTCGTTATCGAGAGCGGCTTCTCCCGTTGATACAAAGACAGACGCCGACAACGGCAAGCCAAACCTCAGGACAGAAGGAGGCGAATCCGAGTCAGGCACAGGCTCCGCCTGCGAGGTCCGCCCAAGCTCCTGCTCAGAGTCAAGTTCAGTCCTCGCCTCCAGCGACCGAAAACGCAAACACAGGTACCAGTGCTTCGCAGAATCCGCCGGTGCAGCCTCAGGCACAAGCCTCTCCAGGGCAGACGCCGCCGGCGAAGAATCCTCCTGCTTCTGAGGCAGAGACCGCCGTACCGGAGCAAGAGCCGAAGCAAGAGGAGATCAAGCCGAAAGAGGCAGCACGAACTCCACGCGTGATGAATGCCAGGGGCGCGGTCGCGAGTCGCGTTTTGCCGAATGTGGCGCCGGGCGCGCGAGAGAGCATGCGAAGACCGGTGCAGGTTGATGTGCGCGTGGCAGTGAATGAGAACGGCACGGTCACGAGCGCGCGGTGCATGACGCAAGGGTCGGGAAATTACTTCGCGAGAATCTCGCAGCAGGCCGCACACTCCTGGAGATTCAAGCCGCCAGTCAACAATGGTGAGGAGAGAGCGAGCGAGTGGATGCTGTTGTTCCAGTTCAACCGGACGAGGACGGATGTCATCGCAACTGAACTCCACTGAACTCCATTTTTTCTGCTGATGAAGCTGTGCCGCGGTTCGCAAGACGATCAGGCGCGAGATCGGGCATGAAATTGAAGATCTCTTTCATTGCGATGTCCGCAGTCTGGGGCTCTGCGATGATGTGCACAATGGTGTCCTTATTATAAATTTTCATGCGATTTATGAATTTGCACGCGGCGTGTTTCGGCTGAAGGTCGAAGGTGACAAACTGGACGACGATCTCAAGCCCTCCGATGGAATCCTTTACTGCGAGATTCACCTGGACCGAGACACGCGATGACTTGAGTTGATCAGGGAGCTGCACAGGTAAAGTTCTCCGCGTCATTCGTATCCCCGGAGCCTGAATACTTGACGACCTTGGGATATGCGCAGAGCGGGCGTGTCATGACGACTTTCGGTGCGCCGTTCCCGCCAGGACCATACTTTGTGGCGGTAATGTCATTCTCCGGCTCGCCCTTCTCAACCCAGTTCACCAGCGAATCGAAGAGGCCATATGCCGAGCCCTTCGCGGTTTGTGTTCCAAACTGGCCGAAGAAGCTGGGTCCGGGGCCGCCGGCGCAGTGCTCGACGCCGGGCGCCATGTAGAGGCGGAGGAATGAGCCGGCTGCTGCATCTCCCATCTTCTGCTGAATGCTTTGGTAATAGCTGATGGTGTTCCAGGGTGAGATGGCCTGGTCGTTCCAGCCGTGGTAGAGGATGAGCTTGCCTCCGGCACCTGAGAATCTGCTCAGGTCGGGATCGATGGCGTCGAGATCAGCTGATTCCTTCTCACGGGATTGACGAAGAGCAAGTTCGGGATCAGCAGTCAGGGGATTCCACTTCGGGTCGCCGGTCACCATGTAGCGGAAGTAGTTCTCGACGTAGTGGAGGCCGGAAGCGCTGGTCGGATCCTGGCCGATGACCCATTCACGCCAGCCGAGTTCGTCTCCTGGGGTGAAGCCGGGGAAGGCGATGCTGCCTGATCGACCGCGCACTCCGTCGTAAATGGACTTCAGAGTCTTGACCTGCGGTTGCGTCAGGCAGTCGAGCGTCTGTTCTCCCTTACAGAGCAGAACCTCGGGATCGAAATGACACTTTGAGGGATCGTTGATAATGCCATCTTTCACTCCATCGAGCTCATCGCAGGCTGCGAGCGATGCCTTCTGGACTGCGGGCAGCTTGAGATCGGAGAAGTAAGCGCGCGGATCGGATTGTCTCGACTGTACGGCCATCACTCCCGCGCCCAACATGGTTGACCAGGCGTTGGCGGGAGCGCCGGCGAGGATGCCATTGTAGTCAGTGGGAAAGCGCTGGGCTTCCATGAGAGCTTCGCGACCACCATCGGAGCAGGAATCGAAGTAAGCCTTGTTCTCGTGCTTGCCATAGTAGGCAGAGATGATCTCGCCGGCGCGAAGACGGGTGAGGTGCACGGCACGCCAGCCGAAGTCTTTCACCTTCTCCGGATGTTCATAAGCCCATGTGGCGTCGGTGGCGTTGCCCTGGTGGCCCGCATCGGAACCGGTAACCGCGAAGTTGCGCTTCAGATAGGTTGCAAGTTCGTCGTAGCCAATGGAACCGGCGAAGCCGCCGTTACCAGCGCCGAGAAGTCGGCCGTTCCAGTTCTGTGCAGGCAGCCAGATTTCGAAATGAATGTCGGAGTCCGTGGTTGGGCGGAGGACGCCTGTCACGCGACAGAAGGGCGGAAGACCTGTGAAGGATGGTCGTGATTCGATGATCGTCAGCGTGCCGGAGGTGATGGGTTCGGCGAGGGTGATTGTGGTGTTTTCGAGCTTCAAAGACTTCAGGGCGCTGCAATCGGCAGCAAACAGAAGCCCGGGGCAAAGACTCGCGGAAAGCAATACGATTATGCGCGCGATGGAATTCAAGTGACCTCCCGGGTGTCTGAGACACTGCGGCCATTTATAGCAGATGGCGGATTCGGTGGAGCGATATCCACGCCTTCCACATCTGCATGGCTTGTATGGACGTATGCTGGAGACACATCCCACGTGAGTGATTTTGCCCAGAGCGTGAAGCAGCAGGTCGATATCGTCAAGATTATCGAGAGCTACATTCGGTTGCGCAAAGCCGGTGCGACGAACTACGCCGGACTGTGTCCGTTCCACAAAGAGAAATCACCTTCGTTCAACGTGCATGCGGTGCGGCAGTTCTTTCACTGCTTCGGCTGCGGGGTATCGGGCGATGTGTTCACGTTTGTAGGGAAGATTGAGAACGTGAGCTTTCCCGAGGCTGTGCGGGTTGTTGCGCAGAAGGCCGGAATTCCGCTGCCGACGCGAGAGTTCAATTCGCCTGAAGAAGCCGCTGAGGCGCGGATGCGGGGAAAGCTGCTGGATCTTCAGGAGGCTGCGGCGACCTGGTTTCAAGAGCAACTGCGCGGGCCGGAGGGCGCTGTGGCACGGGAATATCTGGCCGGACGGGGGATCACGCCGGAAGGGATTCGAACGTTCCGGATCGGGTACGCGCCAGACAGTTTCGGAGCGTTGCGGGAACGGCTGAGCGGGATGGCCGACGAAGCGACGTTGCGGGCGTCAGGGCTGTTCGGCTCCAAAGAGCAGGGGGATGGGAGCCGGGGTCGAATTTATGACTTGTTTCGCAAGCGAGTGACGTTTCCGATTTGCAATGAAAGCGGACGGGTGATTGCGTTCACGGCGCGCACGCTGGAAACGAGGGAGAAAGCAGGGCCGAAGTATTTCAATTCGCCTGAGACTCCGCTTTACGTGAAGGGACAGGTGCTGTTTAACCTCGACAAAGCCAAGAGCGCGATCAGACAGGCCGGTTATGCGCTGCTGGTTGAAGGGCAGATGGACTGTATCTCGCTGTTTTTGCGCGGCATACAGCACGTGATCGCCACGAGCGGGACCGCATTTACAGAGCAGCAGGTCGCGATTCTCCGGAGGCATACGCAGAACGTGGTGGTGAACTTCGATCCAGACAATGCGGGAGCGAATGCGGCGGAGAAGTCAATTGCGCTGCTGACGGAAGAGGGATTCTCAATCCGGATTGTGACGCTTGAGGGTGGTCTGGACCCAGACAGGTTTATTCGCGAAAGAGGGGTGGAGGCGTACACGCAAGCGGTGATGGGGGCTCGAAGGCAATCGGATTACCTCATCGAGCGGGCGCGGCAGATGTTTCCGGGAGCGACGGCGGAGCAGAAGGTCAAGGCTATGAATTACCTGCTGCCGCACATCCGGCGGATTCCGCAGAAACTTGTGCGAGATCAGTTTGCAATGGATGCGGCACAGAAGCTGGGAATCGACTCGGCGGTGCTCCGGGAGGAACTCAGGCAGGCTGCACTGAAACGGCGGGAGCACATTGAAGTACGTACGACCTCGCTGACCGAGGTGGAGCGGGTGCTCTTGCGTGCGCTTGCGATCACAGACCCGGAGAACGAAGAGGCGCGTCGCACGGCTGCGGATGCGGTAACGAGACAACCGCAGTGGTTTGAGGGGCTTGGCGTGGCACCATCCCTCGGCGCGCTGGCTGAACGGGGGGGGCAGGATCCGATGGATGTGGTGGGAGATCCAGCGCAGAAGGCGCTGCTTGCCGAAGCGTTGCTGGCGGAGGGGGAAGCGCCTAGCGCCGAAACAGTTGTGAGCACGATCGTCAGCCTGCAACAGAGGAGGAATGAAGCAGAGCTGAGAGAAGTCAGAGCTCAGATCGCAGAATCCGAAAGGCGGGGCGACTTCGCTGAGCTTGCGATCCTGACGCAGCGCAAGCTGGAGTTGGACAGGGCCTTACGGCAGTTGCGCAGTGCGGGAAATGGAAGCATCCCCTAGCAGAAACCCTTGATTTCTTTGAGTCGCTTCAACCTTATAGCCCGTCTAAGTAAGCAGAGTGGTGGGCAGGCATTGCGATGCTGCCCTGGTCCGGAACTCGAGCAGCAGAGTTACAGCGGTTACCCGCGGAGGGAGCCGGGTTGCAATTTCACCGTTTTACGGTGGGTTGGGCTGTGTTAATCTATTGATCTCTGTGAGGATGCGCGCCCCTTTGTCCCACACATGAGCTGCGGCTCGCGGACGACCCAGGCGAAACCTGAAGCGCAAACATCCTGATCCGAGCGACCTATTACGTCCGCTTCTTTTTTTGCGGGAAACCGCGAGTTCGTGTCCGCACGCGCACGCAGGGCATCAAAAACATGTTGCGCGCGGATTGGGCCCAGGCACTGTTGCGCGATATCGGTGCTACGGCCAAACCAGAGTTTGTATGGCTTTTGGAGTCCTCATCAAGGTCGCCGCTCTCTACTGATCCCGGCGACTCGAAATTTTCGCTTCGGAACAGAGAGACTCTGGTTTTGCCAGGAAACTTGATCGCGCTGGAGAGTAGGAACTGTTTTGGCCATCAACGACAAATTTGAAGACGACATCGAGAAGCTGATCGACACGGGCAAGGAAAAGGGCTACCTGACCTACGGCGATGTGAACGAGATGATGCCGGAGGATATGAGCACCTCGCCTGACGATATGGACGATCTGCTGACAACCATCAGCGGCCAGGGAATCGATCTCCTGGACGCGCCGAAATTCGGTGCGGACAAGGATTTTGAGCTCGAAGAGGGTGAGGACGTCGAGCTTGATCTCACGCCTGGAACGCTGGAGAAGACCAACGACCCCGTGCGCATGTATCTGCGCGAGATGGGAACCGTTCCGCTGCTTACGCGTGAAGGCGAAGTTGAAATCGCGAAGCGCATCGAACGTGGGCAGCTTCGTGTCCTCAAGGCGATCTCGCGTTCGCCGATCGTGATTCGCGAGATCGTCGCGCTTGGCGAAGATCTGAAGCGCGGTGTTCGCAACGTGAAGGAAGTGGTGGTCTTCGACGAAGAAGAACTGACCGAAGACGTCGTGCAGTCGCGTGTGCGCTCGACGGTTGCGCGGATCGACGCGCTGGTCAAGCACCAGAAGAAAATCGCACAGCTTGAAGAGAAGCTCGCGGCTGCGAACAGCAAGACGAGCCAGAGAGAGCTGCGTAAGACGCGCTGGCTGATCGCGCGCGAGAAGGTGTACGTATCGCGGATTGTGCGCGAGCTGAAGTATACGGGGCTGGAGCGCAAGCGTCTGCTCGACAAGGTAAACAAAACTGTCGACACGATGCGCACGCTCGAGCGGCAGATTCGTTCGCTGGATCAGAAGTATGACGCGAGCAAGAGCGAGGAACTGAAGAAGGAGTATCGCCGCCAGCAGAAGAACTGCAAAGTAGATCTCGAGAAGATCGAGGGCGACGCGGGCGTTTCCATTGTCGAGTTGAAGCGTACGCAGCGCGAGATGATCCAGGGCGACATGGACGCCGAGCAGGCGAAGCGTGAGCTGATTGAGGCAAACCTTCGACTGGTGGTGTCGATCGCCAAGAAGTACACCAACCGTGGACTGCAGTTCCTTGACCTGATTCAGGAAGGCAACATCGGCCTCATGAAGGCGGTGGACAAGTTCGAGTATCGGCGCGGATACAAGTTCTCGACGTATGCAACATGGTGGATTCGCCAGGCGATTACGCGTGCTATCGCCGACCAGGCGAGAACGATTCGTATTCCTGTGCACATGATCGAGACGATCAATAAGCTGATCCGTACGTCGCGTCAGCTGGTGCAGGAACTGGGCCGCGAGCCGTCGAGCGAAGAGATTGCACGCCGTATGGATATCCCTGTAGCGAAGGTACGCAAGGTGCTGAAGATCGCGCAGGAGCCCATCTCGCTGGAGACGCCGATCGGCGAAGAGGAAGATTCGCACCTCGGTGATTTCATCGAAGATCGCCAGGCGGTTTCGCCTAGCGAGGCTGTTATCAGCGTGAACCTGAAGGAGTACACCTCGCAGGTGCTGCGCACCCTGACGCCGCGCGAGGAGCGGGTAATCAAGATGCGCTTCGGACTGGAAGATGGCTCGGAGCACACGCTGGAAGAGGTCGGACAGAGCTTCCAGGTAACGCGCGAACGCATCCGGCAGATCGAAGCGAAGGCGCTGCGCAAGCTGCGGCACCCATCGCGCTCGCGGAAGCTGAAGGCGTTCGTGGATGGTGTCAAGGAAATGTAGTGTACGTGGAGCGGGAGCAACAGAAGCCGCGGCCGAAAGGCTGCGGCTTTTTGTTTTTTAGGGCCATGCACGATTGTGCTGCAGCAATGAATTTTGTCGACGCAAACTCGCTCAGACCGCCGCAGTATTCTCTTGGTATGGAAGGCGAACGTGATCAAAGAGTGCCCTGTACGAAATGCGGCGCGCTAATCCTGGAGAGAACTGCTTCCAAGACGAATGGGCTGTGCCTGCCGTGCAAGGGAGGCTATCGCGCGAGGATCGAGGCCGGGAAAAACCTCCGAGAGCAGGAGCGTGAACGAGAACTGACCGACCCAGATCACAAGCTTTGGTTGTCGCTCGTCGAGGATGTCTTCCACTCTCCTCTAGGTTTCGAGGGGCTTTCCCATCCGAAGAAGCTCTACTTCGCTCTCGGCTGTCTCGAAGGAGAGCTTTACAACGGCGGATTCCATCAATACTTCTTCAACTCCTCGGGTTCCTACTACGCGTACGCCGAAGAGGCGCTTATCACAATTGGCGCATTCCAAACGCTCGAGCTGTTGCAGCAGGCTAAGGTTGCGCTGTTCTCTTCAGGTCCCGTTCCCGTGAGCACCACGGAGAGGCGAATGGCTCTATCACACTACAGTGGGAGCCACCCCGAAGGACCCGATTCGAAAGAACTGGACCGCTTCGACAAACGTTACTGGCTAAACCTCGAGCAGATCGGGGTCAGAATGAAGGCATTCGCTCGTGACAACAAACTAATAGCGGAAGCAGCTTAGCCCCAAGATGGAGCGTGATGAAGGGCTTGTGGGGGACCACTGCCTCTCCCAGAGATTGGTCATTCTCCGCTTGCATGGCCCCAGACTCCTCTGCTAAAACGTTTTGGTAGTTGCAAGGAGTACGAAATGAGTAGGATTTCGCGCCGTCAGTTTGGCAAGGGTGTGGCGGCAGCGGCCGCCGCCGCATACGCAGGTGTTTCGCTTCCACGGTTTGCATGGGGCCAGCCCCAGCCGGGGCACATTGAGTTCCCGAAAGGCTTCCTCTGGGGATGCGCGACTGCGTCTTACCAGATTGAAGGTGGCGCAAAGGATGACGGGCGAGGACCTTCGCTGTGGGACGTCTTCTCGCATACGCCTGGCAAGACGCACAACGGCGACACTGGCGATGTGGCGGACGATTCCTACCATCTCTACAAAGAGGATGTGCAACTGCTGAAGAACCTTGGCGTGCAGACCTACCGGATGTCAATTTCGTGGTCGCGCGTGTTCCCAACGGGCAAGGCTCCCGTGAATCCCAAGGGTCTCGACTACTACAGCAAGGTTGTCGATGAGCTGCTCAAGAACAACATCACGCCCTACATCACACTTTTCCACTGGGATACTCCGGCGGGTCTTGAGGGAGGCTGGACGAATCGCGACACCTCAAAGGCGTTCGGCGACTATGCCGCATTCATGGGCAAGCACCTGGGCGATCGCGTCAAGCACTGGATGACGACCAACGAGTTTGTGTGCTTCACGGATCTTGGCTATCAGATCGGACAGTTCGCGCCTGGGCTGAAGCTTCCGCCCGCGCAGGTGAACCAGGTGCGGCATCACGGAATCCTGGCGCATGGATATGGAGTACAGGCTCTACGGGCGAATCTCCCATCAGACGCGAAGGTTGGGCTGGCTGAGAACGCGAGCGTGTACGTGCCTGTGATGGAGACGGAAGAGCACATCGCGGCAGCACGGAAGGCGACGAGGCTGATGAATGCGCCGTTTCTTGCTGTGCTGATGGAGGGCAAATACCCGGCCGAGTATCTGGAGAAGGAAGGCGCCAATGCGCCGAAGGTTGAGGCGGGTGATCTCGAGAAGATATCGAGCCCGCTGGATTTCGTCGGTCTCAACGTCTATACGCCGTCGTATGTGCGCGCTTCCGATAAGCCGGAGGGATTCGAGTTGGAGCAGGTACCTTCGTCCTACCCGAAGATGTTTTCGCCGTGGATTCAACTCAGTCCGGAGTGCATCTACTGGGCGGTTCGCAATGTTTGCGACCTGTGGAAGCCGAAGGAGATCTACATCACAGAGAACGGAACATCATCAGACGATGTGCTCACGCCCGAAGGGCACGTGGAAGATACGGATCGCGTGATGTATCTGCGCAATCACCTTACGATGTTGCATCGTGCGGTGAAGGAAGATTATCCGGTGAAGGGCTACTTCCTCTGGAGCCTGATGGACAACTTCGAGTGGGCTGACGGGTACTCGAAGCGGTTCGGAATTCATTACGTCGACTTCAAAACGCTGAAACGGTATCCGAAGCTGAGCGCGCAGTGGTACAAGCAGGCGATTGCGGCCAACGCTGTGGTGTAGCGAACGGAGTCTGAAGCCAAGAGCCCGCAGCTTGACAGCTGCGGGCTCTTGGCTTTTGGCGAGCTCGAATGTCGGCGTTTTCAGGCTTCCTGAGACGCAGCTTCGAGTTGCGCCCATTCGTCCGGGCCGATCTGCAGGGAAGCTGCTGCGATGTTCTCTTCCAGATGCCGAACCTTTGATGTGCCGGGGATGGGCAGCATCACGGGTGAGCGGTGAAGCAGCCACGCGAGCGAGAGCTGTGCCGGAGTGGCACTGTAGCGCGACGCGAGTTGGGCCAATGTCTGCGAGAAGGGATGGTCGGACTTGAGTAGTTTGCCGCCGGCCATCGGATACCAGGGCAGGAAGGCGATATCGCGCTGCTCGCACCAGGCGAGTGTCTGCTCGTGACGGCGATCGGCCAGCGAGTAGCGGTTCTGCACGCTGACGATGGAAACAATCTTTTGAGCCTCTTCGATTTCGGTGGGCGTGACTTCGCTGAGGCCTATATGGTGGATTTTGCCCTGCTCCTGCATGCGAACCAATGCGCCCAGCGATTCCTCCAGCGGTGTACGAGGATCAATTCTGTGCAGCTGATAGAGGTCGATGCGTTCAAGCTTCAACCGCCGGAGGCTCATCTCGACACACTGAATCAGGTAGCCGGCGCGACCTACATATTCCGTTTTGGCTGGCCCCTGACGGGTGATGCCGCCCTTGGTGGCGATGACCATACCAGCCGGATACGGGTATAGAGCTTCGCAGATGAGGCGCTCGGCGATTTCGGGGCCGTAGGCGTCGGCCGTGTCAATGAGGTTGACTCCGAGTTCGACGGCACGACGAAGTACGCGGAGGCATTCCTCCGGATTGTCGGGCTCGCCCCAGGCGCCCTCGCCGACAAGGCGCATCGTTCCAAAGCCGAGGCGGTGGACGGGAAGATCGCCGCCGAGGTTTAAGGTGCCTGAAGCGGATGCTGTAGTCGCGGTCATGCTGCCTCTGATGCTAAAGGAGCAGGGCACGAGGTTTGAGAAAAGCGTGGACTTTGGATGGAGTGCTGAATGACGAAATTGAACGGATCCCCGGCGCGCACACGATCATCCGAAGCGCCGGTCACCCATGCAGTTCAGCCTTTGGCAGTCGCCGGGGCAGCTGCTTCTCCCAGTTTCTGAGCACACTCCTCGCAGCAGACTTCTACAGTCTTGCCGCCTATAGTGACCTTGATTCCGTTCGCGTCGAGAGGGTAGTCGCAGGCGCTGCACGAATGTGGGTTCTGCCGTAAGTGAAAACGAGCGAAGTGGCCCGGGGATGCTCCTCGGCGCTGCGATTGCGACAAGTACCCTTGGCAGTAAACGTCCTTGACAACGAGGGTTGATGAATCGAGCAAGAGATCGATGAGATTTCTGGACCAGAGGAGCGGATGCCGCCGGCTCTGCAATTGGAGATCGGGTGGCTAGGGTGGAACTGGCTGGTAGCTATGCGTTTTGGGGCAGAGTTGGCCACACTTGATTATCGAGGGCGTGGAGCACTGTCGAAATATGTAGGTCGAAATATGTAGATTGGTGTTGTCAGGCGCCGCGCCCGCTCATCTCGTGGATATGGGCGCGGGCTGGCGCAAGGGCCTGCCTTGCGGCGCGCATGCCGGAGCGGATTGCCGCATGGACCGTGCCCCAATGGCCGGTAACGTCCGTGTGTTCTCCAGCGAAATAGAGGGTGTTTTCCACGGGGGCAGCAAGTTCGAGGACGGAATCGAGCGCGCGTGCGGGCACGTAGCTGTATGCGCCATAGCTGAAGGGGTCGGTTTGCCAGTCGTGGGTTGCGCAGCAGACCAGTTGCTCTCTTAGAAAATCGATGGGCAAGGAAAAGATGCGAGCGAGGTGCTGGCATGCGAGATCGCCGACCTGTTCGCGGGTGCATTGATCGAAGGAAGCGGAACGGGGACCACCGATCCATCCGGTTAGGGTGGGGGTCTCCCAAGGATGCGCGGTCCACCATACGGGCGGCATGGCGTCGTGCGCGAAGAGAAAGCTGAGTTTGGGTAGCTTCAGATCCTTTTGGTCCTGGTGCTCGGCCCACCAGCGTTCGCGGAAGAGAAGCGTGAAGCGACGAACCGGTCCCATCGAGAGCTGGTGGGCAGCGATCAGGGCGTGGGGAACGGGATCGAAAACAAGCCCGAACTGATGTAGCACCCCGAGCGGGACTGCGATGACGACTTTGGCCGCTGAAAGTTCGAGGAGTTCTCCACCATCTCGAGCAAAGACCTGGACTCGGCCTCGGCGCCACTCGACTCTTTCGACGGGACGGGAGAGCTCGATGCGGGCGCCTGCCTGCCGGACTTTTCGGGCGAGGAACTGGGGAAGTCGATCATAGCCGTCTCGAATGCGAGATAGCTCATCGCCGTGAATCTCTTCTTCCGCCTGCTGCTGGACGGCGAGCGAGTGTATGCCGATCTGGCGGTAGTCGGCGGCGTTGAATCTCTGGACGTAGCTGACGATCTGCTCGTGTTTTTCAGGCGACAGCCTCTGAAGAGGCGGGTAGTCGGCGAAGGCGAGGTCGGGGCCTTTCCATTTTTCGAGCTGGCTGAGGAATTTGAATATCTCGCTCTGCTCGTCGCACTTCCTGAGTTTGCCGTCTTTGTGGCAGCGGTTCTCGCCGTCAAGGGTATAGGTTTCCAGGCCAGCCTCGCGGATGAGGTCCCAGAGTTCGGGCGGTCGGCCGTGGATGAATTCAGCACCGAGCTCGAGGATTTCGCCTTGTTCACGAAGGGTACGGATGCGGCCACCCACACGATCTCGAGCTTCAAAGACGAGGACCCGCCGGCCTGCCTCGGCGAGAAGCCGGGCGGCGGTGAGCCCGGCCATGCCGGCGCCGATAACCAGAATGCGTTGACTTGCAGGGTCCATCAGTAGCTTGGATGCCTCGAGAGTTTGGAAGTCATCGGGAATCGGGATCACCTCTTGCGCCGAGCAGCCATCTAATCCGGAGAGTAACCCTACAACCCTGGGCAAGATCGGCCAAATTTTAACTCGACAAAGGGCCGAAAGGTCCAACAGGAGCAGTAATGAATCGAGTCCGGACGAGCTATGGCTATCTATTTGCGTCGATTGCGACAATGCTGATGCTGACATGTTCAGCCCAGCAACCGGAGGTGATGCAGCCGGAACCGGATGCATCGACCACCCTGCACCATATCAAGACGGTGTTTGTGATTGTGATGGAGAACCATAACTGGACGGGAGCGAAGAGCGGGAACATCAAAGGGAATTCAGCGGCGCCGTACATCAACTACACGCTGCTGCCGATGGCCTCGTTTGCAAATAATTACAGAAATCCCCCTAGGATTCATCCCAGCCTGCCGAATTATTTATGGCTGGAGGGGGGAGCGAGCTTCGGTGTCACTGATGATGGCCCTCCGGCGGAGCACAACCTGACGACCCACAATCATCTTGTGAAGCTGCTGGAGAATGCCGGGATCTCATGGCGTTCTTATGACGAGAACATCAGCGGGACGAATTGTCCCCTGACTAACCAAGGCTCGAAGGATTCGAACGGAAGCCAGCTTTACCAGGTGAAGCATAACCCGTTTGTCTATTTCAGCGACCAGACTAATAACCGGTCGAGCAAATCGGCGAATTGTATTGCTCACATTCGTCCATTCACACAGTTTGCACACGATCTCTCTGCAAACACAGTTGCTCGGTATAACTTCATCACTCCGAATGTTTGCGATGACATGCATGATAGCTGCGGCGGGAATGCGATTGCGAATGGGGACGCATGGTTGAAGAAGACCGTGCCGTTGATCTTGAAGTCTACGGCCTACCGGAGCGGAGGGGTTCTGTTCATCACATGGGATGAAGGTGCGTCGGGTGACGGTCCGATTCCGATGATTGTGCTGTCGCCCTATGCGGATGGACATTCAAACTCGACTTACTATACGCACAGCTCAACCCTGCGAACGATACAAGAGATCTTCGGGGTATATCCGCTGATCCGCTATGCGGATTCCGCGACTGACCTGAAATCGATGTTCTCGGTATTTCCGTAGCGGGATCGGACCTTTTCTTCTCACTGTGCGCATCAACGGAACCCGCCGGCAGCGAATCCCGTAGATAATGGGGTCGCGGGTCGGGGCAGTGGCCGTGTATCCCGCTGGAAAGAGGAGAGAACGCGATGCGAAAGATGGTCGTGATTTGGGTGGCGGGGACGTTGCTGGCGGCTTCGGTGTGCATGCTTGGGCAGGGCAGAAGCAGCAGGGGCGGATCGGGGCAGATCGTTTTGGTGTTCAAGGATGGGCACCGGCAGAACTTTAATATGGCTGACATTGCGCGGATCGAGTTTCCCGGCGGGGGCGTGATCGCTGACCCAGGCCCGGTGCCGGCAGGAGCTCCGCCGAGAGGGCATTTCCTTGGAAACTGGGAGGTGGGCGACGGAAATGGGGGGACGTTTACGATCAAACTGAATGATGATGGGAGCGCATGGCGATCGCTTCACAGAGTCCATGGACACTGGTCGTATGTGAGTGGAGAGGCGCGGGTTACGTGGGATGACGGGGCGCAGGACTGCATTAGACGGGTGGGCGGCGAGGACAAGAAATTTGCTTATCGGGCGGGGAAGTTGTTTACGGATGAGTCTGACAATGTGGCGGAGGCACGCAATACGACTCGCGGCCCGGTGTAGGTTTCGCTGCCGGCTTCCATCTTCGACCCATCGGGACAAGGTTAGGTATCTGGCGATGAGCCGGATTAGGTTGACCGGAACCGAAGTAAACCGGGGTGCGTACCGATTGGTGAGAGAGGTATGATCGGCCTATCGGTTTTTGAGGCCGGGGGTCGGGTTTAACCGTCTCATAGATACCGGGCATTTCAGATGAAATCCGCTTAGCAGGCGGCTGAGGCTGTCCCTGTCTTTTCCTGCGCGCGATGCCATGGCGCTGAGGAGCAATTCCGAAGACGGAAAGTGAATTCATGAGCATTATCGAGGCCTTTAAACTTGCGTTTCAATCCCTCTGGGGCAACAAGATGCGTTCCGTTCTGACGCTAATCGGCGTGGTGATGGGCGTGGCCTCGGTAATCATGGTGCTGACCCTGGTGCAGGGGGCGAAGAAGTACATTTCGACGAAGCTCTCGGGATACGGAGCAGATGTATTTACGGTTAACCGGATGTCGAGCGTGATTCTCTCGGCCGAGCAGTATTTCAGCTTCCAGAAGCGGAAGATCCTGCGGATGGAAGATTACGAGGCGATCAAGGAAGGATGCACCGACTGCAACGAAGTTGGGGCCAGCCTGAACAAGTCGACGAACGTGGTCTACAACGGACACTCGAGCAACAACACGGCAGTGCGCGGACTGACGGCCTCGATGATGTCTCTCAACAACATCGACATCGCTCTGGGGCGCGGGTTTACACCGGCTGACGAGGAACACGCATTCCATAACTGCATCATCGGGTACGACATCGTGGACAACCTGATCGGAGACGGCGATCCACTCGGAAAAGAGATCAGGGTTGACGGGATTCCATTCACGATCATCGGTGTCGGCGACCGGCAGGGCAAGACACTGGGGCAGTCGCAGGACAACTGGGTCTCGATCCCGATCAGCACGTATCAGCAGATCTATGGCTACAACGATTCGGTGAATATCTACGCCCGCGCTTCAGGTGGAGCGCAGGTGATGACGCTGGCGGAGGACCAGGCCCGGGTGATCATGCGCGCGCGGCGACACCTGGCTCCGGGCCAGGCCGACGATTTCGAAATCCAGACGAACGATACGTTTCTGGACATCGCAAACCAACTTCTGGGCGTGTTTGCGTGGGTAGTGCTTGGACTGGGTTCCATAGCGCTGGTCGTGGGCGGCGTGGTGATCATGAACATCATGCTGGTGAGCGTGACGGAGCGGACACGGGAGATTGGAGTACGCAAGGCGCTTGGGGCGAAACAGCGGGATGTGCTGGTGCAGTTTTTGATTGAGAGTGCTTCGCTCGCGGGGATCGGTGGAGTGTTCGGGATTCTGATGGGCGTGCTTGTCGGAAAGCTGATTACAGTGTTTGTCGGGTTCCCGACGGCGGTTCCGGTATGGGCGATATTCCTGGGGCTGTTCCTCGCAAGCGGAGTGGGAATTTTCTTCGGGGTATATCCAGCGAGCAAGGCGGCGAGATTGGATCCGGTCGTTGCACTCAGGGCTGAGATGTAGGTACATATCAGAACGGATCTTTGTTTGTAGCCATCAGATTCCTGCAGGGTCCGCAGCGCCCTATTGCGAGGCCGAAGCGAATGGCTAGTAGCTGGAACTAGGAGCTGTTTTTATGCGCGGACAACAGACGGGCGAGTCGGTGAAGATGGCACTGGATACGATTCGCACGAACAAGTTGAGATCAGGACTAACGATTCTGGGCATCGTGATCGGCGTGACGACGGTGATTACGATCTCCTCGGTAATCAGCGGCTTGAATAATCGTGTGCAAGACTTTGTAAGTTCGCTCGGCAGCAATGTCTTCTGGGTCTTTCATATGCCGGTGATCGGCGTTCGGCCAACCGCGGAGATGCTTGCTCGCAAGAAGCTGAACTTCGACGATGTGCTTGCGCTGCGCACCCTACCGCATGTGGTTGCGGCAGATGGGGGATACCAACACACGAAGACACAGTTCCGGGTTGGCGATGTGGCGGTGCGCTACAACGGGAAAAAGATTGCCGGCACGATTCTGCAGGGATCGACTGCGGAGGTAGGGCAGGTGACAAATCTGACGTTCCTGCAAGGGCGCCTGTGGACTGATGAAGAAGACAAGCGGGCCGAGCACGTCGTCGTGCTTGGTCATGATACGTGGGAGGAGTTGTTCGGCGACCAGAACGCGATTGGCAAGGAAGTCGCGGTCGAATCTGGCCTGTATACGGTAATCGGAGTTTTGGATAAGCAGAAGCAGCCTTTTGGCGGCGGCAAGAACCCGAATGACAACATGGCCTATTTCCCGCTAGGGACCTTTCACAACCTGCATCCGGAAGACAAGGACATGTGGGTGAGCGTGAAATATGACGATCCCAAGAACAAAGCACTGGTCGAAGAGGAGATCCGAGAGATGCTTCGGATCCGGCGCAAGGTGAAAGTGGATCAGCCGGACAACTTTGAAATTTTCGGGCCGGATTCGCTATCGAAGCTATGGAATCAGCTGACGGGTGGGCTGGTGTTGTTCATGATCGCGGTTTCGAGCGTGGGCCTGATGGTGGGCGGCGTAGGGGTGATGAACATCATGCTGGTGAGCGTAACGGAACGAACGCGCGAAATCGGTGTCCGAAAGGCGATTGGGGCGACCAAGCGAACGCTGCTCGTGCAATTCACGACAGAGGCTGTGACTTTATGCGCGGTCGGCGGAGTTATAGGAATCCTTCTCGGTGCAATATTGACGTGGATCATCTACTTCCTGCCGATCGGATTGCCGGCGACAATGTCGACCGCCTGGGTGCTGACCGGATTTACCGTGTCGTGCGGGATTGGCCTTGTATTCGGAATCTATCCGGCATGGAAGGCTGCGAACCTGGATCCGATTGAGGCGCTGAGGTACGAGTAAAGCAGGGGAAAGAGATTATTAGCTGAGCTAGATCGCGTGCTCCTTGATGTGGTCCATGGGTGCGCGGTGGGCGCATAATGGTTGCCAGACTGCCAAGAAAGCCGGGCACGGGATGGCACAGGGACAGACGCGGGAATCTGTGAGGATGGCTCTGGGTACGTTAAGGGCCAACAAGCTTCGCTCGGGGCTTACGATCCTCGGGATTGTTATCGGCGTTACCACCGTGATCACGATTTCTTCTGTTATTACCGGCCTGAACAATCGAGTGAATGACTGGGTGACCTCGATGGGGTCGAATGTCTTCTGGGTCTTTCATATGCCGTTGATCGGTGTACGGCCGACGACCGAGATGCTCACGCGCAAGAAGCTGACACTGGACGACGTACTTGCACTTCGGACCCTGCCTCACGTTGTCGCGACAGACGGCAGCTACAGGCACGTGGATGAGCAGTTTCAAGTCGGCGACGTGAGTCTGAAGTACAACGGCCACAAGATTTCGGGAGCCTTCCTGGCGGGATCAACGGCACAGACTGAATTTATCTACAACCTGGCGATGACGGCCGGCCGCTTCTGGACCGAGGAGGAGGATCAGCGGCATGCTCACGTGTGCGTGATGGCCCACGATACAGCCGACGAGCTTTTCGGCAGCGATAGTCCAATTGGAAAGGACGTGAACGTAGGTCCAGGTCTGTATACGGTGATTGGGGTCGTAGACAAGAGGAAGCAGCCGTTCGGCTCCGGGAAAAACCCCGCGGATAACGGACTCTACTTTCCCTTGGGAACGTTTCACAGTCTCTACCCCGAAATCAAGGACATGTACATCAGCGTCAAGTACGACGATCAACGGAATAAGGCGCTGGTCGAGGAAGAGATTCGCGAAATGCTGCGAATCCGCCGGAAAGTTAAGGTGGACCAGCCGGATAATTTTGATATCTTTGGCCCGGATTCGCTCTCGAAGCTCTGGAATCAACTTACCGGCGGGCTGGTGCTGTTTATGATCGCGGTCTCGAGCGTGGGACTCATGGTGGGCGGCGTGGGCGTGATGAACATCATGCTGGTAAGCGTGACGGAACGAACGCGGGAGATCGGCGTGAGGAAGGCGATCGGGGCGACCAAAAGAGCATTGATGCTGCAATTCACGACAGAGGCGGTGACGCTGACGGCGCTCGGGGGAATTGTGGGCATTTTGCTGGGTGCAGTGCTGACATGGATCATCTATTTGCTGCCGATCGGATTGCCTGCGGCAATGTCCACGATTTGGGTGCTTACCGGGTTTACTGTTTCGTGCGGGATCGGGCTGGTATTCGGGATTTATCCGGCGTGGAAGGCGGCGAATCTGGATCCAATTGAGGCGTTGAGATACGAGTGAACACTGAGCAGTGATCAGAGGTCAGAACAGGTCCATAATGATCTGCATGGCCCGAGAACGGGCTCTGTAACGCGGTAGTTTGTATTTCCCCATGAATCGACTGGAGCGAGAGGCGCGCTCCCGAACCTGCTGCCCGGAGAGGGCGGGAGGGCCGCAGATGGTTCTCGTCGAAGCCTCTAAATTGGCATTGCAATCTTTGTGGGCCAACAAGCTGCGCAGCATTCTGACGCTGCTCGGCGTGGTCATTGGCGTCGCTTCCGTGATCATGGTGGTGACACTGACCAACGGCGCGAAGCAATTTGTCACATCAAAGCTCAATCGATACGGCGCAAGCGTAATCACGATTACCAAGACGCCGCAGGCGTTCATCACGGTCGAGGAGTTTCTGGAATTTCAGAAGCGGCGCGATATCACGATGGACGACTATCACGCGGTACTGTCTGATTGCCATTCCTGCGTGACCGTGGGAGCACGACGGGAACTGCCGGGAAAGGTCGTGTACGGGAGAAACTCGACCACCGATACCTTTATCCGGGGGTGGACTTGGACCATGCCAGGATTGTCAAACCTGGATCTGGAGTATGGGCGCGCCTTCACGGAATTGGAAGACGAGCACAATGCTCACGTGGCGATCGTGGGTGCGGACATTGTGAACAACATGCTCGGGCGCGGCGATCCGCTTGGGAAAGAGATCCGTGTGGATGGCACGCCGTACACGATTATCGGTGTCGGCGAAGCCCAGGGCAAGATGCTGGGAATGAGCCTGGATAACTGGGTTGCTGTTCCCCTGAGCACTTTTCTGCAATCACACGGATATCACTACAGCATCGATATCTTCGTGGACGCGGGAGGGGGCGGAGAGGTGATCGATGTAGCGATGGACGAGTTGAGGACGATCATGCGGGCGCGAAGGCATCTAGCGCCCGGTGTGGTCGATTCCTTCAGCATTGATACGAGCGCGACTTTTCAGAACATGCTGGGGAAAATTCTCAATAATTTTGGGGCGGTAGTCGCGGCAGTGGCAGGAATCTCGTTGGTGGTTGGCGGGATCGTGATCATGAACATCATGCTGGTAAGCGTGACGGAGCGAACCGCAGAGATCGGACTGCGGAAGGCTGTGGGAGCCAACCGCCACGACATCATGATCCAGTTTCTTGTTGAGTCTGCAACGATTTCGGTCGTGGGAGGGTTCTTTGGCATTGTGGCGGGAATATCGATAGCGAAGGCGATCACTATTCTGATCGCATTTCCATCAGCAGTGAAGGTCTGGTCGATTCTGGTTGGGCTGGTTGTAGCGGCGACGGTAGGTATCTTCTTCGGCGTGTATCCGGCACATAAGGCGGCGCAGCTTGATCCGATTGCGGCGTTGAGAGCGGAGCAGTAGCCATGTTCATTTCGGATTACAGGGAACCGATTCGGCTGGCGCTGGATACGCTACGAAGAAACAAGCTGCGTTCGGGATTAACGATTCTGGGGATATCGATCGGGATCTCGACGGTGATTTTGATTTCGTCGGCGATTAATGGATTGAATTCGAACATCAGCCATTTCGTGAGCGCGCTTGGAACAAATGACTTGTGGGTGTTCCGGTTTGAGCCTTTTGGGAAGAGGCCGACGACCGAAGAGCTGAATCGCAAGCAGCTGACATACGAGGACGGGGTTGCAATGCGGAGCTTACCTCATGTGGTAGCGGTGGATCCGGCGTTGACGTATCAAAATTTTCAGCTTGGGATCGGAAATGTGTCATTGAAACACGGGAAGCACAAGATCAATAACACAATTCTGTACGGCGAGACTTCGGCTGTGAAGATTACGCAGGATTTCGAGCTTCTGGAAGGCAGGCTCTTTACGGAAAGTGAGGAGGAGCGGAGGGCGAATGTTGTTGTTCTGGGACATGACTCTGCTGAAGATCTGTTTCCGGATGAGTCGCCGCTGGGACAGGACGTGGAGTGTGGCGGAGATGTTTTCAGCGTAATAGGTGTCCTTGATAAAAGCCCCCAGCCTTTTGGGAGCGGGCGGAACACTCAAGATAATGCGGCTTACTTTCCGCTGAATACATTCAGAAAGATCCATCCGGAGATCAAGGATTTCTGGATTACCGTCAAGTATGACAGCCAGACCAACAAGGCACTGGTGATCGACGAAATCAGGGAACTCTTGCGTCGGCGCAGGTCTGTTCGCTTGGATCAGGCGGACAACTTTGCGATCTTCGGGCCGGATTCGCTGACGCGGCTTTGGAATCAGCTTACGGGCGGGCTGTTTTTGTTCATGGTTTCTGTATCGAGTGTTGGACTGATGGTGGGCGGTGTGGGCGTGATGAACATCATGCTGGTGAGCGTGACGGAAAGGACTCGCGAGATTGGAATTCGGAAGGCTGTGGGCGCGACAAAGAAAAACATTCTGCTGCAGTTTACGATGGAGGCTATCACCCTGTGTGCGGTGGGCGGAGTGCTGGGGATCGGAGTGGGATCACTGTTTACGCTGATTCTGCATTATGCAGTGACGTTTTTGCATGCGGCGCTTTCGATGACGTGGATCATGCTGGCCATCCTGGTGTCCTGCGCTATTGGGTTGTTGTTTGGAATTTATCCGGCGTGGAAGGCTGCAAATCTGGATCCAATTGAGGCATTGCGCTACGAATAGCGCATTGCGCAGTGCACAGTTTGTAGTCGTTTCGGATAATCCGACCGATCTGCTGAGCGACGAACGTCGAACCGGAATTCGTTACACTAGGTGTCGTGCATTCGCATACAGTCGCGATGGCGGTTGAGGCGCTGACCATGGTATCGGCCGTTGCGGGGATGGTGTATTACCTCGCCGCAATCGTGGCGGCGCGGGGCTTCATTTCTCACCGCCGAAAGCTGGTTAGCAGCTTTGCGCCGGCAGTCTCGATTCTGAAATCGCTGAAGGGGCTCGATCCTGGGATGCTGGATGCGTTTCGGAGCCACTGCAGGCAGGATTACGCGGGAGAATACGAGTTGCTGTTTGGAGTTTCGTCGCTGGATGAGCCGGCAGTGAGTGCGGTGCGGGAATTGCAGACGGAGTTTCCCACGCACGGGATACGCTTGATTAAGTGTCCGGAGCGGCTGGGATCGAATGGGAAGGTGAGCACATTGGCGCAGATGGCGTCTCATGCGGGACACGAGTTCCTGCTGGTGAACGATTCGGATATTACTGTAAGTTCGCACTACTTGACGCGGGTGATGGCGCACTTCGCTCCAGGCGAGAACAAGCCGCTTCATCCACCTCAAAAGCCTGTTGGGTTAGTGACCGCGCTGTATCGCGGACGCGCGCATGGGACGCTTGCGTCGGCGCTCGAGTCGCTGACGATCGCGGCGGATTTTATGCCGAGTGTGCTGGTAGCTCGAATGCTGGAGGGCGGGCTGCGGTACGGGCTGGGATCGACGCTGGCGGTGAGCCGCGGGGCACTCGAGAAGATCGGCGGGTTTGAGGCGATTGTGGACCAGCTTGCGGATGATTATGAACTGGGAGAGCGAATCTACAAGGCAGGGTATCGAATTGCGCTGAGTGCCGAGGCGGTAGAGACGAGTGTGCCGGCGTATAGCTGGCGCGGATTCTGCGATCATCAGCTGCGGTGGTTGCGGACGGTGCGCGATGCGAGGCCCGGAGGATATGCCGGGCTGATCTTCACACAAGGATTGACGCTCGCGCTATTGAATGTGATCGCAAGCGGCGTGAGTCTTATGAGCTTGTGGTTGCTGGCTCTGAGTTTCTTTCTGAGGCTGTCGGTGGCGATGTTGGTAGGAGCGGAGGTGCTGAGTGATCACCAGGCGCTGCCTTCACTGTGGCTGCTGCCGTTTCGTGATTTGATTGCGACGGGGCTATGGCTTGGCGGGTTTGCTTCGAACACAGTGCTTTGGCGGGGGGAAAGGTTTGAGGTGCGGCGGGGGAAGCTGTATCCCGCTCCGCAGAGATAGAGCCCGACTTCGAGGTGGATCGGCAACCTATCTTCTTCATGAGGAGTTTCGCTGGTTGACACGGAATCGCCCATTTGCGATGTGCCCGGGCCGGTTCGGAACTTTTCCGGTGATTTGTGACGGATTCACAGAATGCTGCTATCGGCGCGGGGAGTGGTCTGCTAGATTTGGCCTCACGCGGTCCATGGTTTGCTGTGTGTGCTGGTGAAAACCAGGCGGCCGCGAAAGGAGAGATCGATGCAAATCCCCTCGCGTTTTGTTAGCCGGCTGTTGTTGTGTTGCACGCTCGCAGCTACCCCTGCTTTCACATTTGCACAAGATTCCGCGGCGGCGAAGCCTGCCAAGCCTGCGGTGGGCACACCTGTTGCGCCATCGGGGACATACGGAAAGCTTTTGAGTGGAATGGAGAAGGAGTTTGTTGACGCGGCAGAAGCGATGCCGGAAGACAAGTTCGACTTTTCGCCTGCTGCGACGACGGGCGACTTCAAAGGCGTGCGCAGTTTTGGCGCGCAGGTGAAGCATGTGGCAGATGCCAACTACTATTTCTTCGGCGGCAATATGTCCGAAGCCGATATGAAGGCCAAGCACGATGCAATGGAGAAGATGACTTCAAAGGCGGAGATTGTGCAAGCGCTCAAGGACTCATTTGCGCAGGCTCATACGTTTGTCGATGGCATCACGGCTGAGAATGCTTTCGTAACCACGGAGCACGGCACGCGAGCAGGAATGGCTTCGTTCGGACTAGCGCACATGATGGATCATTATGGACAGATGGTGGTCTATCTGCGAATGAACGGGATTGTGCCTCCTGCAAGTCGTAACAGCGGGATGTAACTCTCTGAAACTTCGACGGACCGCGGCGCATCCTGCATTCATATGCTCGATGTCGCCGGGTCCATTCAAACCCCAGATTCCAATCTTACCGAATCCCGTTCCATTCAGTCGCGCATGCTCGCGCCGAGCTCCGCGCTTCATCCTTACATTCAGCGTATCTTAATTGTCGAGTACACCTCGGGGTGGTCGACGACCCTTCTGCCTGGGACGGGATTAGTGTTGGCGTTTCGGTTCAGAGGCGAATGCCTGATCAATAATGCTGGGATCTGGAATCTTCTCGGGTTTGAAAATCGAAACTTGGGAACCTACTTCGATTCTAAGCGCAGTCAAATTTCTGCAACGGCGGGATCGGAATGAATCTACTTATTCTGGGCGCTACGGGCGGGATTGGTAAGGAGCTTGTGAGGCAGGCTCTGAAGCGCGGGCACGCGGTTACTGCCTACGTACGAAGAACGGAGCCATTGAAGGAGTTCAGTGACCGTATTTCTATTGAGACCGGAAATCTACTGGATGCGGTGGCACTGGCGCGCGTGATGCGGGGGCAGGATGCAGTGTTATCGGCGTTCGGGCCGCGGGTTCCCATCGCGAAGGGTGATGCGCACTTACTCCGCGATTTTGGTGCGGCATTGACGAAGGCGATGAAGCAGGCGAACGTGCGTAGAGCGATAGTGGTTTCAGTGGCTTTCCTCTTCAAGGATGCCCTGCTACCGCCGGTGTATGTGCTCGGGCGCTTGTTCTTCCCCGGCGTGATTGCGGATGCGACATTGATGGAATCGACATTGCGCGAGAGCGGGCTCGACGTGGTGATCGTGCGACCTCCGGAATTGACAGATAGGCCGCACACGGGAACATTCCGGGTGCGTGAGGGACACCTGCCTATGTTTGGGCTGTGGATTCCGCGCGGGGATGTCGCGGACTACATGATCCGAAGGGCGGAGAGCGGGGATTTCCATCCTTCGATCGTGGGTCTTGCGAGTTAGTCCCTGCAACTACTGCTCCCGAATGGCGGAGACCGGGTTGATGCGCATGGCGCGAAGCGCGGGGAGGTAGCAAGCAAGCATCGAGATGACTGCGAGAAGTCCCACAACTGCCAGGGCGGTTTTGGGGTCAGTGGGGCTGACTCCGTAGAGCATGCTTGCGATGAATCGCGTCAGGCCGAACGCGAGAGCCAGTCCCAGGGCGAGCCCCGCGATTGTTAACTGGAGGCCTTGCACGAGGACGAGTCGCATGACGTCGGCACGCGAGGCGCCGAGCGCGACGCGAATACCGATCTCGTGCGTTCGGAGCTGGGTGCGGTAGGAGATGACTCCGTAGATGCCGGTAGCAGCAAGCACCAAAGCGATGATTGCGAAGATCCCTGCGAAGGTACTGGCCATGACGGGGAAGATGGCAGAGGCGCGGGTGGTTTCGCGCAGAGAACGGACGTCGAAGATCACCAGCTGCCGATCGACTTGATGAATGGCTTCTTCGACGGCGGCTGCCATCGAGTCTGGATCGCCTGTGGTTCTGACCATGAGGGTGGGATCATCGGGATTCTGAAAAAAGCTCCGGTAAACCATTGGCTCCGCGGGCTCGTTGACGAACTGGTGCTTGGAATTCTTTGCAACGCCGATCACGGTGAACATGCGGCCCCAGATCTTCACGCGACGGCCAATGGGGTTTTCGCCGGGCCAGTAGCGGTTGGCCAATGTTTGATCAACGATGACCACGGCTGGTGCGGTGCGGTTGTCATTCACTGTGAAGTCACGGCCGGCGGTGATGGGAATTCCCATGAGTGAGAAGTACCCGGTGGTGACATCAGCACGGCGCACCTCGTGCGATTCATGCAACAGAGGGGCGTAGTTCTCTGGATAGACGTCGGCGTTTCTGCCATTGAAGGAGAGTGGCAGCCAGTCGCTGAGCGCGGCAACCTTGACGCCGGGCAGAGCAGAGACCCGGTCGAGAATCTTGTGCTCCATCGGTTCCGCTTCCTTGTCGGAGTAGCCGGCGATTCCGATGCCGAAGGAGGCGGTGAGGATGTGATCCTTCCTGAAGCCCGGATCGGCATCGGTCATGTTTCTGAGCGTACGGAGAAAGAGCGCGGACGAGACGAGTAGGGCAAGTGAGAGAGCGATCTGTGTGATTACCAGCCCACTGAGAAGACGACGATGATGGCCTCCGGATATGCTGGCAGTCTCTTCTTTGAGCACTTCGGCGGCATTGACGCGCGAGGATCGCAGTGCGGGAAATCCACCGCAGATCAGTGTCGCCAAGACAGACAGCAATACGATGATGCCGATGACGTTGTGATCCACGGTTCCATTGAGCATGATGGGATTCGCATTAGGCGGGATGAAATCGGCGAATCGCTTGGAGGTCCACGAAGTGAGGGTGAGGGCGAGCAAGCCACCGGCGAGGGAGACGAGCAGGCCTTCCAGCATCATCTGGCGCATGAGCTGAAGACGGCTGGCGCCGAGCGATTCGCGGATTGCGGTTTCTCGTCTGCGTGCAACGAAGCGGACCAGAGCCAGAGTGGCGACGTTGACGCAGGTCAGCAAGAGGACGAAGCCGGCGATAGCGAGGAGGATGGGGAGGGACTTGGCCAGGTATACATTTGCGCCGAAGGGCGAGCGCCACATGGGGTCGAGCGTGATGTTGTTTGCACCGATGTGGTCGTTGGGATATTCGGCGACGATCTGGCGCATGATGGTTTCGAGATCGTCTGTAGCCTGCCGGCGAGTAACGCCGGGCTTCAATCGCCCAAGGACATTCAGGTAGGAGGCGCTGCGATGTGTCATCCGGTACCGGTCTGTTCCTAGGGGATCGAGGGGCAGCCATGCATCGTGGCGAACGCCGGGCATGGCATTGATAAATCCCTCCGGTGCAACTCCGATGATGGTTCCCGATTGGCGAGCGAGTTCGATCGGCTTACCGACGATGGCAGGATCTCCACCGAATTTGTTTTTCCATAGTGAGTAACTGAGCACCACGAAGCGAGCACCGCCTTCGCGCGCTTCTTCTCCAGGCAGGAAGAAGCGGCCGAGCTCGGGCTTAATACCAAGGACGTCGAAGAAATTGGAGGACACGTTTGCGACGTAGATGCGATCGGGTGTTCCGCTGCCGGTCAGGGTCAGCCAGTCATGGTGGTAGGCGAGCATGCCGTTGAAGGTATGGTTGCGCTCGCGAAGGTCTCGGTAGTCCAGATACGAAAGGGGCGGGGCGGGAGAGGTGCTCCACTGGCCGCGCATAACGCTGACAAGCTCGTTGGTGTTCCGGGCCCTGGGTATGGGGTGGAGCATGGTGCCGTCGATCCAGCTGAAGACGGTGCTGTTCGCGCAAATCGCGAGTGCCAGCATCAGTACGGCAGTGAAGGTGAATCCTGGGCTCTTGCGAAGTTGCCGCAAGGCAAAGCGAACATCCTGGAGCAGTCCGGCCATGGACGCCTCCTCGAAGAACTTTGCTCTTGGGGAATGAGAGTATTTGCAGTTCTTAGAGCATGCTGTGCGCCAAAGCACGGATGCGGTAAACCCAAGTTGATCGTTGGACATAAGACGATGTTCGGATTGTGATCGGGGGTGCTGTTCTGTCCGTTGGGGCTCACGGCTGTTCATTTCCGAACAACCGAGGTTTGTTTCAGGCATTGACAGTGCCCAGGTGTGGGGCTAGATTCGGGCGAAAGTCGTCGCCGGTTGCATTCCTGACAAACCGCATGAGTGGACTACTGGATCGCACGCTAGTGATATTCGTTAGACAAGGAAGACTGCGTGCGGGTTGGCGATTCGCGCTGTTGGTGGTTCTGTATTGGGGCTGTGGGCCGGTACTGGATCCAATTCTGACGAAGCTCCACTTTCCGAACCGCGGTATGACGGCTGGAGTGCTGTCGATGAACGAAGCGCTGGATTTTGCGCTGATTGTATTTTTTTCCTGGATCGTGGCGAGACTCGGGCGGGAGCGGATTGCAAGCTATGGGCTGGCGTTCCGACCTGGATGGCTTCAACTGCTTCTCAAGGGAATGGTGTGGGGAGCAGTTCCGTCAATTCTGATCGTGATTCCGATCTGTCTCGCGGAAGCGTGTTCACTTAATGGGCTAGCGTTACACGGGACTGAAATGGTGCGGAGCGCCGTTCTTTGGGCGCTGGCATTCCTTCTCGTGGGTTTCGCGGAGGAGTTCACTTTTCGGGGGTGTGCTCAATGGACGCTAGGACATGGGATTGGTTTCTGGCCCGCGGCAGTGGTTCTGTCGTGCTCTTTTGGACTGGTGCACCTATTGTTCAAAGAAAATGAGGGATGGGTGGATCCAATTTCGGTGGCGCTATATGGTTTGTTTTGGTGCTTCACATTGCGACGCACGGGAAGCCTGTGGTTTGCCGTGGGATTCCATGCGGCCTCGGACTATGTGGACATGGTTGTCTTTGCGGAGCCGAACACGGGTAACGGAGGTATACCGGTTCCGGGACATCTTTTGAACGTTGTGTTTCATGGGCCGGTGTGGCTGACAGGAGGTCCTCGAGGAACAGAAGCCAGTCTGCTGGTTTTTCCGGTCCTCGCGGGATTGTTCTTGCTCTTTCATTTGCTCTATCCAGGGAGGGCTGCGATTGAGCGGAGAGAACCAAGGCGGTTGCAAGTGGTCTGAGTTGCTTCGGCAGGAGATTCAGAACAAGTGATCCTGGCTGCCGAGGCCTATCCCAAGCCCCAGGTTCGAGGCTTGGGAGTCTTGTCAAGTTGGATTAGTTCAGCAGGTCGCCCGTGGTTGTTGACGTGGTGATTCGGGTGCCGGACAGAGCGCCGGTGAAGGCGGTCATTACGTTGCCCTTGGAGTCGTAGGCCGTAAGGGTGAAGGTGCCGGTGAAGTGATTGCCGTCGGGGGTAACGGTGACTTTCTCTGTGAAGTGAGTAGGGCCGACTGGATCTCCGATGCCGTTGTTGGTGTCGTTGGGGAACTGATTGGCGAACCAAGCGAAGTGATTCAGGTAGAAGGTTGATCTCCCGGCCTGCTTCCAGACGCCGAGGCAGAAATTACCGTCCTGGGGAGGGCGAACGGAGTTCATAATTTCGGTGTGATCGCTATGCCAGACAGACAGAGCATTATCGATCACGGTGTCAGGGATGGCGCTGCCGTTCATGGTATGAGCTGTGAAGAGCACGTGCCACATGCCGACGATGGACTTCCCTTCTTCGTCGTTGACTTGCACGATGTGGGCACTGCTGGATTGCGGCTCCCAACTGGATGGTTTGATGTCCTTGAGAGGCATGCCGCACTGTGCGACGGCTGCGGGGACAAATGCGATTCCGAGCACCAGAGCGATGAGAGCCGATGCCGACTTCCAAATTCTTGACCTCATTTTATTTCCTCCTCGGGCCGGGGGAATTTGCCGGCTGCCCGAAGCTAAGCGCGGGTCGGGGCGGGGAGGCAATGAAGAGGAGGTAAAGCGCGAGGTAAGCTTAGGTGAAGCGGTAAGCTCTTTCAAATCTCTCAGTTTCCTGACACACTGTTTCGTATCCGCTGAGGTGCAGGATGCGCAGCGGGCCGGGCTCGACGGAAGTTCAAGGAGCCTGGGAGGCGGATCAGATCAAGCTGGAAACGCTCTTTCGAGAGGTCATCTCCACGGGTAATCGGATTTGTGTTTGGAGCGGATTCCCAGGTCTTCATCCGTCTGCGCGCTGGTAATAAGCGATGGCGATTGAGAAGCTTTGAAGCAAAAGAATTAAAGATAGTCTGACTTCGAATAGCAGGCGCAAGAGGGAATGGGCGGTTCCGTATTTCAATTCGGAGAGTTCCGGCTGGATTGCCAGCGGTTCGAGCTTCAGCTCAATGGCCGCGCTGTGCGCGTCGAGCGTAAGCCCATGGAATTGTTGATGCTGCTGGCGTCGCGACGGGGGCAGCTGGTGACGCGCGCGGAGATCGCGGAGAGGCTGTGGTCCAGCGAGGTTTTCGTGGATACCGAGCACGGGATCAATACGGCGGTTCGCAAACTGCGGCACCTCCTGCGGGACAATGCGGATGAGCCGAAGTTTATCCAGACGGTCACGGGGATGGGGTACCGATTTGTAGCGTCGGTGACGATCGCCGAGCATGCGGACGAAACTGCTTCGGCTCAGGCGAATGAAACGAGGATTGAGGCCGCAGCGGTGACTGAAGGTGCAGCGCCGGAAGCTGCGCCCGTCGAGGTATACCCCAGGAGGAGAGCTCTCGGCTGGTACGCGGCGGCGGGCCTCTGCGCGTTGGGCGCTTTTGGCGGGACAGCAATTTATCGCTCGCGGCAGCATTCGGCGGAGGTTAAGTACACACAACTTACAGATTTCACAGATTCGGCGGTGCAGCCGACGTTGTCGCCTGACGGGCGCATGCTTGCGTTCGTTCGCGGAGTGGACACGTTTATGACCGTGGACCAGATCTACGTAAAGATGCTGCCGAACGGGGAAGCGCGACGAGTGACGGACGACAACCGTTTAAAGTACGGTCTTTCGTTTTCGCCGGATGGTTCGGAGATCGCGTACACGGTGCTGGAGGGCCCGGTGTTCTCGACCTATGTGGTTTCGGCGCTGGGCGGGGAGCCGCAGCTGTTATTCAAGAATGCGGCGGGGTTGGAGTGGCTGGATCCGCAGCACGTCATTTTCTCTCAGGCGCCCTCCGGAATCCACCTAAGCGTGGTGAAGGCAAGTGTGACGCGCGAGGATGTTCAGAATCTCTATGTGCCGGCACATGAGCGTGGCATGGCTCACTACTCGTTTCCTTCGCCAGATCGCCGCTGGGCAATTGTGGTGGAGATGAACGGGAACGGTGAGTGGGCTCCATGCCGGCTTATCGCGATCCAAGGAGAACGCGAGACTCGGATTGTTGGCCCTGCCGGAGGATGCACCTCGGCAGGCTGGTCGCCGGATGGGAAGTGGATGTATTTCGCTGCGCATGTGAATGGACGGAGTCACCTGTGGCAACAGCGATTTCCGGTGGGCGCGCCCGAGCAGATTACGTCGGGTCCGACGGAAGAGGATGGAGTTGCCGTCGATCCTGATGGGCATTCCCTGATTACGTCGTTGGGGGTTTATCAGACCTCTATCGCGTTTCACGACGAGAGGGGCGATCACATCCTGTCGACAGATGGCGAAGTGATCTGGTGGCCAAGTCCGGTGTTCAGGGAGGAAGACAAGGTCATCTACTATCTTCTTCGCCGTTCGAAGGGGGCGAGCACGGAACTATGGCGAACGCTGGTGGAGTCAGGAAAGAGCGAGGCAGTGCTCCCGGACGTTTCGATGGCGTCGTTCAACATCTCGCCGGATGGCAAACAGGTTGTATACGCAACGTGGGGCGCAAATGGCGTGACGGAGTTGTGGCGTGCGCCGATGGACCGGAGTTCCGCCCCGGTGAAGCTAGGAATTCCCGGCGCGCGGATGCCGCTATTCGGCGGACAGGGACAGATTCTGTTTCAGCGCGCCGAGGGCGAGATGAATTATCTGGAGCAGGCCGATGCGGATGGTACGCATATATCGAAGGTCTTTCCGTTTCCGATTTCTGATCTTCAGAGCATTTCGCCAGCGCGGAAGTGGGTGATTCTTGCGGCTGCGAGGCCAGGGCAGGATCATCGTCAAACGATCATGGCGGCGTCGCTTGTGGATGGGAGCAGGAAGATTCTTTGCACCGACTACTGCACGCCCAAATGGTCGCCGGACGGGAAGTACATGTTTATAGCTGTGGAGTATGTGTCGCGGAACAGCCCGGGGAGGGCTCTAGCGATCCCTATGGAACCGGACGAGATATTTCCGGAGTTTCCAGCAGAAGGCATTCCGCCGCTGGCCGAGCCGAGTGTGGTGCGAGGGGCACGATCTGTGCCGCACTCAGTTATTGTGCCGGGGAGAGACCCCGATCACTATGCATGGATCAATGCCACGGTGCAAAGGAATCTCTACCGTATCTCCCTTCCATGAGATCTGCTGAAGAGTAGCTCCCCAAAGCGGCTGTCTGAGAGGGGTCATACTGCTATGCTTTGAGCGAAATGCCGCTTGTGACCACAACTGAGGCGGGGATGCCAATACAGGGGCCGAGCGCGACCCTGATCTACGACGATTGGTATCCCGCGCTGAGGACAGATCATCTTCGACCAGGCAAGCTCGAAACAGCGATGCTGTTGGGGATTCCGCTGGTTTTGGGGAGGCGGAATGACGGACGGGTGTTTGCGATGCGCGACAGCTGTCCTCACCGAGGGATTCCGCTGAGCGTCGGGTGGTTCGATGGAAGCCGCGTCACGTGCCGTTATCACGGATGGGAGTTTGAGCCGTGCAGCGGACGGTGCGAGCTGATTCCTTCGCTTTCGAGCCACGACCATCTGGATGCGACGAAGATCTATGCGAGCGCGTATCCCTGCGAGGAGCGGGATGGCCACGCGTGGGTGTATGTGCCCGGACCTGGGATCGGGAAGAGATCGCAGGGTGCGGAGCGGCCGGTTCCGGAGTTGGCGAAGTTTGGGGCGCGGTACAGGACGGCATTCCTGACGGCGGATCTGCCGTGCAATGTGGATCACGGGATCATCGGACTGATGGACCCGGCGCATGGTCCCTTTGTGCATCAGGCGTGGTGGTGGCGATCGCGGGCAAGCATCCGGGAGAAGACAAAGAATTTCGAGCCGATCGCGGAAGGGTTCAGGATGAGCGCTCATGCGCCGAGCGCGAATTCGGCTCCCTACAAACTGCTGGGTGTATACGGGCAGCCGGTGGAAACGACGATTGATTTTGTGCTGCCGAACCGGCGAACGGAGATCATTCGCGCGGGAGACAAGTGGTTTTCGTCGCTGACGACGGTGACTCCCGTGACGGCTTCGACGTGCCGGATCGATGTGATTGCGGCATGGAATGTTTTCTACTGGGTTCCGTTTCTTACGCCGATAGCGAAGTTCTTCGGAGCGAAGTTTGTTCGGCAGGATCAGGAGACGATGATCCAGCAGGCGGAGGGGCTGAAGCATAATCCGAGCCTGATGTTGATTGATGATGCGGACAAGCCGGCGAAGTGGTATTTCGCGTTGAAGCAGGCGCGGCTTGAGGGAACGGGCAAGCATCCGCTGGAGGGGGCAGTGGAACTGCACTGGAGAAGTTGAGGCAGTTTACAGTTCAGAGTTCGCAGTTCACAATGCAGTCGTCAGTCTTCGGTTTTCACTGTAGTCGGTTTAGAGCCGTCCTTGCGATCAAAACACAAACGTGTAGCAATCCCGGCTTCTCGGAGGACGCGGGAGCAACTCGGGGGCTTGTTGCCAGTCTCAGGCAGAAGGTAGGGGTCAACCGTTCCGTTTGGGAGACCCGCTCATCGCGATGGAACTGCGATGAACGGGGCGCAGTTAGCTTCCATTTGGTTCTTGCCGGCACTCGGCGAGCTCAGGTCAGGCGAGGGCGGGAGCGGATACGGGGACGCGGGAGATGGTGAGTACGGTGATGTCATCGTCCTGACCGAAGGTCTTGGCGGCGGCTGCGATCGTGGCTGCGGATTGCGAGCTGATGGCGCGAGTCCGTTCAAAGCCGTAGAGCTGGCCTGAGGAGTCGGAGGCTTCGACGATTCCATCGGAGACCAGCGTGAGTGTGCGGCCCGGTGCGAGATCGAAACGAATCTCGGAATAGTCGACTTCTTGTACAAGGCCGAGGGGCAAGCCGGAGGGAACTTCAATTTCGATTTCGTCGGAGTAGGGGGGAAGGTGGCCGGCGTTCGCGAGGGTCACTGTGCCGTGGGAATCGATGCGGGCGCAGCAACAGGTGATGAAGCCGCCATTCCTAGCTTCGCAGATTTGGCGGTTGAGTCGATGGAGGAGTTCGCCCGGGGAGAGGTCTTTCACAGCGAGGGTGCGAAGGGCGCCGATGGCGAGAGTGCCTGTCATGGCGGCCTTCAGGCCTTTTCCGCTGACGTCGCCAACGATGATGAGGGCGGCCTGGCCGGGCTGTTCGATGACTTGATAGAAATCTCCGGCGACTTCTTCGGCGGGGATGTAGGCCGCTTCGATGCGCAGTCCGGGAAGAGTGGGAATGGAAGCAGGGATGAGCTGCTGCTGAATTTCGCGGGCGGCGGCAATCTCGGCTGCTGAGCGAGCCTGGTCGGTTGCGACGCGGGAGAAGCGGAAGAAGATGACGATGAGGCTGCTGAGGAAGAAGAGAAGATTGCCGAGGTCGTTGGGTTCGAGTTCGATGGGACCTACAGTGATGGTGTTGACGAGGAATTCAAAGCGGCGCAAGCCGAGATAGATCGATGCGCTTCCCAGATCGTAGAGGGCCAGTGTGATGGGAGGCAGCAAGCTGGGAAGAATCAGCCATCCGGCCTCACGGTTTCCGCGACGGTACCAGATGAAGAGAAGGATGGGGAGGAGAATGGCGACGGGAAGGATGATCAGCGGCTCGATGATCATGTATGTCTGAGATTGAACCTTGCCATACCAGACGAGCCAGGGTATTGCTGCAGGAACGATCAATAGATTCTGGTAGATCTGCCAGAGGCGGCCTAGTCGATGGCCTCCGAAGGCGAAGGTGAAGCGGGTTTGGGTAACAATAGCCGCGTAAATGACCGGATCTGCAAGTCCCACGTTCCATACGAGCGGAACGAAACCTGACTGCTGGAGATAGTAGATGACGTCGATTGTGCCGACCAGGAGAAAGTAGAGCCCGAGCCAAAAGTATTCGGTGTGTCCACGCTGGCGGGAGTAGAGAGCAAATAGAGCGAGGCCTGCGAAGGCGATAAGCGAGTTGATGACGATAGCTGGGATTGCATAAGAAGTGCGGTCGTGGAGCATGGACTGCCGTTGGAGTTCGACGGCTTCGGGCGTGCCGAGGTAGACAGACATGAACGGCGGAAATCGCCAGGCCGCGTAGCCGGTCGGAATCTGGGTGCGTAATGCTATGACGATGTCGGCGGGGCCTTCGGGAATGGCGTAGACGCGTTCGGCGGGACGGTTTACGCGGAAACTGGAGAGGATCTCGGGGCCGGGAACAGGTGCTCCATTGAGGTAGAGGGAGTAGGTGCCGATGCCGCCCTGGACGAGGAGGGCGAGTTCGGGGTGGTTTTCGTTCAGCTCGAGGCGACGCCGAAACCAGCGCCAGCCTGGCTGGGAGGCTCCGAGGTCATCAAGGCGGACGGGCTCCCATTGCGAATCGTCGAGGGCGGGAGCGGACCACGACGGGTCGTCGCCTTCATGTGTGAGCCAGTTGCGATCGATGTCGGTAATCCAGTCCTGGGCGTGGGGACGGTCGATGAGGTTCTGGTCATCGGGATCGGGCGCGGCTTCCTGGGCGCTGAGCCGGAGCGAGAGGCAGAGCGGGATGAGGAGAATGAGAAGAAAACCCTTTTTCATCGGGATGCCGAGAATATGGTACTTGGTTGGAGCTACGGCAGAGGAAAAGGTTTTCAGAGGATGGGCTGCGGGGCTGGGCGCGCAGAGTGCTTCGTATCTCCCGTCCAAGAGACAAAAGTGCGTCGCCTGGATGGAAGAACCGGAACTTCACTCCAGTCATCGCGACGAAACTGCGATGAACCCAGTACAGCTTCGATGGGGCGCGCACCCACGATGGACAACGCACAGATTGCGATCTTGGTTAGCTGGCCGGCGGTTCATCAGTCTGGTCCGTGAGGTCGCCGTCTTCGCCTTCGATGGAGATGCGGAGTGAGCGAAGGAAGTTCACGTCGTTTTTCGTGAACTTGGTGCCATCCTCCGAGCCTTCCGCGGCGTCAGCGTTCTCGCCTTCTTTGACTTCGTTGAGGCCGATGGTGGCCTCGAGCATGAGAAGGACATCGAAACCGTGCTTACGGATGTCCTGCACGACACCTGCGATTTGTTCGCTTTCGATGACGGACTCATGAATGGCTTCACCGAGCTGTTGGATCAATTCGCGCAGGCGAGATGTCACAGGTTCCTCCGGCAGCTACCAGCGCGGGGAATGGCGCAGGGGCGGCGTGATTTTAACTACCTTACTTTCGCGAGCGGCACCCCGGCAACTGGCATCTTGCTTTGGATGCGCGGAGGCAAAGAGATGTCCGCCGCTGCTACCATCATATCGAAGTGAAACCTCAGACGATTGGACGGGTACTTGGAATCGGGATGCGCGTCATGGGCCGTATGGCGGGACAAGCCATCATGGGCGAGGACGTGCAAGGCGCGAACGCGCATGCACGGCAGACCTCGCAGCCGAGCGTGCATGGTCGCGGTCGGGCCGCGGGGCAGGCCACCCGCAATGTAAGCCGCGGCATGTCAGGATTTCTGAAGCCGTTCAGGACTGTCGGTGGCAAGATTTTGCTTGAAGTTGTCAGTGTGTTTTTTCTGCTGCCAGTGGTGGCTTTTGCGCCAGTGCTGTGGCGCACGCGGGAGAGCTGGCAGCATGGGCCCGATCACAGGACGTTTCTGGCGGCGGCGGTGGTGATTGTGGTGTTTCTCTATCTTGGCGTGAGCTCGTTCTGGCGAGCGAGAAGACGCGGATAGTTCTCGCTCTCCTGAGATGAAAACAAATCTGGGCTCCACCCCGATCTCTTTCGATCGAACAATCCATCGCAGCACGATGAGAACTCGTGCGCTGACGTTTTGCCGCGATCAGGTTCTCACAGATATTTGCGAATCGCCGAGCTGAAGCGGGTGTAGAGGAAAGACACGGCGATCAGAGCTGCTCCGAGGATGATGAGAGTGGTGAAGCGGTCGGGTGTCGAGAGCTTCCAGATATCGATAAGAACAATCTTGGAGACGCTGACAAGAAGAAGGCCGAGTCCGGCGAGGCGGAAGCTGCGTTCGCCAACGACAAGGGCAAAGAGGAAGGTGCCGAGCCCGAAGAGACTCCATGCAATGGTGATGTGGCCCGAGGTGAGTTTTACGGCAAGGGCTACGACGAGCATCGAGAAGGGGGCGAAGAAGAACCACTGCTCGGGAGAACTTAGAGCACGGACGAAGAGTTTGACGGGCTGCTGCGAACTGCCATGCCAGAGCTGCGGGCCTCGGATTTTGAATGCGAAGGGCAGCGCTGCCAGGAGTATCAACGCAGTGATGGAGATGTGGAAGAGCGGACTGTGCCAAAAATCGCCACGACTTTCGCCGATAAGATCGAAGAAGATGACGCGGAGGACGGCTGCCAGGGCAAGGGCGATTGCCTGAATCAGGAAGATGCGGCGACGGATCAACCACGTAAGAGCAAGCAGCGTAGTTGCCAAGCCGGCCCAAAGAGAGGCGACCCAGAGTTCGCCGCCCGAGACGTAGAACGGGAATCGGATGCCGATCCAGATGACGAGGCAGAGGATCCCAGCGGAGTTGGCGAGGACGGCGATGACGTGCTCGGCTCTGGTGGTGTGCTTACTCGTGCGTGTGCGCTCTAAGATCCAAGAACTGGCCGCGAGAAGGATCAGAACTGCCAGGAGGTAAGAACCCACAAGAGTGAAATTGGCGGTGGCCGCTTGGTTCGTGAGTCCGAAGACGGAGTAAGGGAGATCGCGTTCGATGTAGAGTGTGCAGGCGGTGGCGATCAGGGTGTAGCCCTGCCAGCGAAGGAAGGTCCTGCGAGTGGCTATGCCGAGTTCAAAGAGCATGAGACACTCTGCCGTCAGGACGGGTGCAATCCAGGGATGATGGTGAGTACATAGGTTGAAGGTGACAAAGGGCAGGAGCCCTGCGGCTGCCCATGAGTAAGCGGCGGCGACGTAGTTGCGCGATCCAGGTGTGATGTTGCGGCGCATTCCGCAGTAAAAGAGTGCGATAGCAATTAGCAGCGGGATGCGGTGATTCCAGTCGGTGATCTCCAGATTCCAGGCTGCAAGTCCGAGGAGAGAAGCAACAGCGAGCGCGTCGGCTTGCACACCGAGGACTGCGCTGGCGATCCAATCCCCAGAGATGCCGAGCGCAAGCACGAGAACGAGCCAGCCGACGGGTACCCATTGGGAAGGCAGGGCTATCCAGATAGCGGCGGCGGCTGTAGCCGTACCGATGCAACTGACGATGGGGGAGAAGATGGCATCCCAAGCGGCGGGGTCCCAGCCCGGCCGGGCGGACAGTTTGGGGAGCGAGCGTGGCAGGAACTCTGCGCGCATCCAAAACGCGAGTGCCGCGAGAGCGAAGATAGCTGTTTTGGCGGGGTGATGACCCGAATCCGTGGCTTCGATGCGCTGCGCGATGAGAGGAATCAGCCGATGAAACGCGAGGTCCCCGGCAGCGACGAGAGCGAGTATGTCGCCTTCGAGCGGCGGCATGATCTTGCGAAAGTAGCGACCCACGATGACGAGGGAAAGGAAGAGAGCGAGCCAGCCTATGGGTAGCCACTGGTAGGGAAGCACGACCCAGAGGCAGGTTGCGGCTGCGCCGAGCGCGAGCCAACTGCAGATTTGTAGTGCGAGACGTTCGAGAAAGTTGTGAGCGATGCCGGGCCAGCGGCGCGGGTAGACCTCGGAATGGATCCAATAGAGGATAGCGGCAAGAGCGAGGCCAACGGTTAGTGACCAGTGATGATTCGTATTAGAGGCGATGAGGCGCTCGATCGCGAGGGGCATTACGTCGTGAAGTGCGAGGACAGCGCCTGTGATCAGTCCGATGAGAAGTCCGAGGCGGCGGAAAACTGGTTCGCCGAGCCGAAGTCCTGCGATGGCGAGTACCTGGGCCTGGACGAGCCAGAGAACCGGCCAGCTTACGCCGTGGAAACGAAAGGGAACCGAGGAGACAAGGAGAACGACGGCGATGGTGGAGAGGACGACGAATGCCTGACGGCGTTTCGATTTTGCCCACCAGGCAAAAGACATCTCGAAGGCGCCGAGGAGGACGAGCGCCCAGAAGGCCCACTCGGGATGCGCGGACTGGAATTTGAGAAGCCCGAGTACTCCGGCAGAGTTGACGATGGCCGAGACGCTGGAGATGTCTTCTTCGCGCTTATTGAGCGGAGTACGAAGGACATAGGCGAGGCGGAAGATGAGCCAGTAAAGCAAGATGAGCGCGGTGGATGGCCAGAACTCAGCAAAGCTGGCGTGATTCTGCGGCAGGACTTCACCGAGCCAGACGAAATGGCTGACATAGACGGCGATCAGACCGCAGAGCTCGAGCACCGCCCAGTGATAGGCAGTGGTGACGACGACGAGTGCGATGGCGAGGATGGCGCTTGCTGCGAGGGAGAAGACGACGGTTTCGTTTGGGTTCTCGATGTGACTGGTCAGCAGGGTTCCAAAGCCCAGCAAGAACGCGAGCGAGGTGACGGTCTGGGATCGGTAAAGGAGCGAGTGGCCGACCATTCCGGCGGCGACGAGGAGCATCAGGACAAGGTCGAAGGGAAGCGAATGAAGTACACGCGCTGCCTGAAGGTGGTACGCAGCGAAGGTTGTGAAGTAGGCAAGGGCCCAACCGCCTCCAATTCCGCCGCGGGCGAAGATGCGGTAGGTTGGTTTGCGTTCGAGCCAGACACCACCTCCGAGGAGGATGATGCTGACGGCGAATCCGCAGAGAACTTTGCCACCGGGGCCCCAGGTCTGGAGTTTCCACGCGAGGAACGAGGCGATGCCGATGACAAGGCTGGCGACACCGATTTTGCCGAGCCAGTTGGCGCCAAGCGTTTGTTCGAGTGATGAGAGACGCGCGCGAGTGGGCTCTGGTTCGGTGCCGGAAGCAGCGGGTTGTGGTTGTTGGGGAGGTTTGGGTTCGAGAGATATTAATGGATTCCGCTCTGACGCATGAGCAGGGAGTTGGACTGAGGTTGCTACTGGGGCTGATGGCACAGGTATGGGAGGCTTTGTTGCTGGTGCGAAAGGCGTCGTGCCTGGCGTAGCGGGATGAATTGCTTGTGCTCGTTGGGGTTCAGAGGCGGGTTTGGCTGGTGCAGCAGTGACGTCCGGCTGAGGGGCAGGTTGAGGGGTCTGCGTGGACTTTTCGGCCTTACTGTTGGTTCTGACAATTGCCACGAGTTGCGAGCGCAGGAAATCGATGTCGCTTTGGAGGCGATCGATGTTGTCGCGCATGCGATCAAGCGCATGGCGGGTGCTGTTCCATACGACAAGCAGAGCAATTGCCAGAGCGACGATCAGAAAGAATTCCATAAGCAATTGCTGGGATTATAGGAGGTTAGCAAAGGCAGAGAAGGGCTGCATTGTGACAGTTGCCGCAGTGCTCGGAAAAAGCGTGCTGCAACTCTCAGTTTTCTATCGTTCTACGGCTCGGGAATAAACTCAGCGTCAATGCTGGAACGGGCAGACGGCGATTAGTGGATCATTGTGGGCGCCCAGATGCCGTATGACCATGTGTCGTCAGATGGATCGAGGACCAGGTGGTAATGTTCGTTGATATAGCGGCAGATCTCCTGGCGAGGAGAGTCGGTGTGAGCGACCTGGCCGATATAGGGAGAGAGGAGAAGGACTTCGAGGTAGTGCTTCTCGTGTATCGGGATCGGCCGGCAATATTCCTCCGGGTTCGCAGGCAGAATCAAAGCCCGGTCTGGACGCGTACTCATTTCTCTCAGCTTTTGGTCAACAGAGTGGGGGATGCTGACGTTGATGACGTCTTCGAAGCGGCCGTACTCAATGCGCGGCGACTGGTAAGTGCCGAACCCATCCGGGCGAAAGCCGAAAGGCGCGACGTAATTGCCGGGCCACGATGTGAGAAATGCCTGGATCTTTGTTTCTGATGGGCGGGCCTGGGGATGCTTATCCAAATATCGGGCCGCTCTTACCTGAGGAACGAAAAGGTAAAACTCGGAGGCGTTGGGAAGAAGGAATATGAAGAGCAGATAAGCCAGAGCATAGATGGGCCAAGCTCTTCTGAACAGCGACATATAGAGAAGGCTTGCGAAGAAGGTGGCGAGGCCATTCCAGAAGACGTGGCTGGGATCGCAGCGGCCGAGAGCGGCGGCAATCATTGGAATCGAAAAGAAGAGCAGCCCTAATGTCGGATCGTCTGTCGAACGGTGTATGAAGCCGCGAAAGAGCCAGCAGGCGCAGATGAAGATAGAAACGAAGTAGACCAGGATGGGCGGACCGGGCACGATGGGAAAATTAATCGCCCCGCCACCATCCGCGAGCATGGCGTCGAGTACGTGAAACTTCAGTGCGACTGCAAAGACTGCTCCGTAGGCGATGACGAGCAGGGTTGCTATAAGCATCCTCTGCCTTATGGCAAGAGAGCGGCAGAAGAGTGCAATACATCCGCTAGAGAATCCAAACGCTACTGCGGTTTCAGGCGACGAGAGAACGAGGATCGCACAGAACACGGCGCAGACAAAGATGTCCAGGATGATGCGTGGAAAGCGCGCATCGCGGAAGCGTGTGTTCAGCTTGACCACGAGATAGAGCGGAAGGGCGTAGCGAAGGAAGGTGTAATTCGTCCCCATGCGGATAGTTGCGAAGAGGCCTGCGACATAGAGCATCACGTAAATCGCAGGTTTGGCAGAGGTGGGGAAGCGGATCTCGTCAATGCATTTGAAGAGAAACCATGTGCCGAGAAGATAGCTGAGTGTCCAGAAGAGATAGTAGGAATCGCCAATGCCGAGTGGGAGGAGATGGTGTAGCCAGAGTGGCCCGTAGAGCTGTGCGGGCCCGTAAACGAATTCGAAGTCCCGATAAGGGACGCGGCCCTGGTTGAGAAGGGAAATTCGATCGATCAGGTAATAAGATTCTCCGAAACCGTGATAGCGGCCAGCAATGGCGTACATCGCGGCACATCCGAGGGCAACGAGGAGGAGAGAGACCGGAAGCATCCAGCGGGGCAGGGCTCGGTATTCAGAGGGTGCATCTGTATGCAGGTTAAAGCCGCGGGTGAGGACTACGCCGAGCGCGGTGAAGAAGAGAAGCAGGATAATGCCGATGCGGTTGTTGTAGCCGAAGAGGTAGGAGTCGGCAGCAGAGGGAGCGGAGGGGACAAGACGAGGCAGATAGAAAATCGCTGCAAATGCAATGAGGACGTAAGGTATGAACCAGCGCTTTGAGGAGCGCCAGATATCCGCAGGACTAGCGATTCCGGTGCGGAATTGATTTGCTAGGGGCAGATCGGCAGTATCTTTCATGCTCGAGAAACAAACATAGGTCTGATTAGATGCGGACTGGTCGGTTGATGGTTTATCAAACTGTTTTGCCCTCCGGAACCTACCGGTTCCGACGCCGGCGCGGGCTCAGACTGACGAAGTGCCAGGCTGCCAAGGCGACAGCTAGAACCGCAAGACCGTATGCCATCCAGGCGTAGCGGCCAGTATGTATTTGCCAGCCGCGCCAGATGGCAATCGCGGCGGCGACGATCATGAGGATACCGCGGAAGGGGTTCACCGGTAAGTCCTGAAAGATGCGCCGAGTTGCATTTTAGCGGACCGCTTCCTTCCGGTGTTTTTCCAGTAAAGTGCGCCGTATCGCGAAGGCCCTGTGCAACGTCTTCACATCGTGCACCCATTCGGGTAGAAGGAGCGAGAAGGCGATTCCCTCCAGCTCGGAGAGGATCCCCCAGCTAAGTGTGAACGTGAGGAGCCATGCGTCCTTTCTGAAGCAGAGGAGCCAGCCGACGGCTAACATCAGCAGAAACCCGAAGAGCTTGGCGGAATAGGGGTGATAACTTGCGATCCGACCGAATTTGAAGAGATCTAGAACGAGCCGCAACGCTTCAAGCAGGATGACTGCTCCAATGAGCCAGATTCGGCTGAAGGTTGCCGATGCATCCACGGCAGTCACAGCGAGCAGGATGAACAGGTAAAAGGTGATGTCAACGATCGTGTCGGAGATGCGTAGCGCGGCAGTGGCCGTTCCGAAACGCCGGGCAAGTACACCATCGAAGATGTCAGAGACGGGGCCGGCAATAAAAAAGATGGCGAGCCATGGATTTGGAAGGAGCGATCGAAAGGCAGCGAAGGCAATGGCTGGTCCGAGAACGAGCCGGAAAGCAATCAATGACCACGGAATGATAACGCGCGAGGTCACGTTCTGATCTTCCTTGAACAGATTTGGCTGACGGTTTGACCGCGCCTCGGGGTGATCCCTACAGTTAGCAAGGTATAGCAAAATTTGCAGGAAGAGGTACATAGGATGAGGACTGCAGGGAGCTCAGCAGCACCCGCACTGAAAAAGACGGCACTGAATGCAACCCATCGCGCTTTGAAGGCGAAGATGGTTGATTTCGGCGGCTGGGACATGCCGGTGGAGTATCCCTGCCCGGGGGGTGGATTGATTGCGGAGCATATGGCAGTTCGGACTGCGGTGGGACTGTTTGATGTAAGTCACATGGGCGAGATTCAGTTTCGTGGGCCGGGAGCACTGGCAGCGGTACAGCGCATCACGATGAATGACGCCTCACGGTTGAAAGACGGGCAGGCGCACTACTCCGCACTGCTGACACCGCAAGGAACCTTTGTAGATGACATCCTGGTGCACCGTCTGAGTGACAACGACTATTTGCTGGTGGTGAATGCGGGCACGAAGGATAAGGATTATGCGTGGATCCGGCAGCAGGTGGGAGGATTCCCAGGAATACACCTTGCGGATTATTCGAGTTATTATTCGCAGCTTGCCTTGCAAGGACCGCGGTCCCAGGAAACTTTAGAGAAGCTAACGAAGGTAGACCTGGGCGCGATCAAAAGCTACTGGTTCACGTGGGGGCAGGTTGCGGGCGTCAACAATGTGCTGATTGCGCGAACAGGATACAGCGGTGAGGACGGATTCGAAGTGTACATTCCGAGCGACGAAGAAACTGGCGTGAAGGTCTGGAATGCTCTGCTCGAGGCAGGCGCGGCTTACGGGATCAGACCGTGTGGATTAGGGGCTCGGAATACGCTTCGACTGGAAGCCGGGATGAGCCTGTATGGCCACGAGATCTCCGACGAGATCAATGTGCTGGAGGCCGGGCTGGAACGCTGGCTGAAGATAGACAAAGGGGAGTTCATTGGCCGCGATACGTTGAAAGCCGTACAGGACCGTGGCGGTCCGAAACGAAAGGTAATCGGACTGGAGATGGTGGAACGCGGCATCGGGCGCGATGGATATCCGGTGTATTCGCTGGAAGGCGACGCGATAGGTCAGATCACTTCGGGATCGCCGGCTCCGTTTTTGAAGACGAACATTGCGATGGCCCTGGTGAGGACGTCCGCGGCGGCAAGCGGGGTAGATGTGCTGGTCGATGTGCGAGGCAATCGTGTGCGGGCAAAGCAGGTACCGCTGCCGTTCTACAAGCGGGCGAAGAAGTAGCCGGAATGGCAGCGAATCTGAATCGAAGACTCCGAAACGCGCTGCTGTCGATATCTCTTCTTTCGATTACTGCGATATGCGCGCATACGCAGGCAGCGGCTAGTAAGGGCGAAGACTCTCCTTCTTTTCAGCAGATGGCAGCGCTTGGGGTCGCAAAGCTGCAGTCATGGTTTGATCCAAAGACAGGACTGTATGACACCACCGGATGGTGGAACTCCGCCAACGCAGTCACGACGCTTGCAGACTACACGCGGTTGACGAAGGACCAGCAGTATGTGAATGTGTTCCCGATCGTATTCTCGGCCGCCCAGCGAACGAGCCCTGGGTTTCTGAACAACTACTACGATGACGAGGGCTGGTGGGCGCTGGCATGGATTGACGCCTACGACGTGACGCACGAAAAGCGCTATCTAGATATGGCTGGAGCGATCTTTGCCGATATGACGACCGGCTGGGACGAGAGCTGTTCCGGTGGTATCTGGTGGAGCAAAGATCGAAAGTACAAGAACGCGATTGCGAACGAGTTGTTTCTGTCCGTCGCGGCTTATCTCGCAGCGCGGAGCAACGATGACAACAGCAAAAGCGGGTATCTGGATTGGGCGCGACGGGAGTGGCAGTGGTTTTCGCGGACTGGGATGATCAATCCGCAGAATCAGATCAACGATGGCCTTGACGCGAAATGCGTGAACAATCACAAGACAACGTGGACGTACAACCAGGGAGTAATCCTTGGTGCTCTGGCGGAACTGTATGGGCAGACGCACGACGGGAAATTGCTGGAACAGGCGAATGCGATAGCAAGGGCAACGCTGACGAACCCTGCCCTGATCGGAGAATCCGGGATTCTGCATGAGCCATGTGAGCCGAATTGCGGCGCGGACGGCACACAGTTCAAGGGCATTTTCGTTCGTAATCTTGCGAGGCTGTACAGCGATTCTCCAGTGACGAATTACAAGACGTTTTCAATTACAAACGCAGAGAGCATCTGGAGCGGGATGAAACCGCCGGAGTATGGGATTGGATTGATCTGGAGGCCGCCGTACGGTGAGGCAAATGCAAGTACACAGGGTTCAGGCGTGGATGCTTTGGTCGCGACGATTGCGATGGGAACGCATTGAAGGGGGATCGTGTTGGATCATGCGCCATGGCCGTTGCACTTTAGGACTCCGAGGAAGGCAGCGAAGTGGCCGACTTCGTCGCGATAACTTCCGGCCATGATGCGCGAGATCTGATGGAGATGGGTCAGATCGTGCGCCGCCCATGTAGCTACCAGTTCTGAGAGGGTGATGGCGCCGAGAGAGGGATGAGCGCCCCGCAGTGCAAGTTGTGCCGGCTGCAGGTTGAGCGAACGGAGTTGGTCGAGGCAGACGGCGCGGATACGGGAGAATTCATCGAGGAGTTGCGGAATGAGTTTGCCGCGAGACTCTTCGAGATGGCCCCAGCGATCGAACTTGTCGAATGGTTTGGACTCGCCATATTCGAGGATTCGTCGAGCGCGAGGCAGCCAGTCTTGCTTGTCTGCGTAGATGAGATGGCCGATCACATCGGAAACGGAAAAGGTGCCTTCGCCTTCATTACGGCTGGTCCAGGATTCAGGTAGATCCCGCAGCAAGGCATTGAGAGCGGCAGGAGTGCGTTCGAGCAGCGAGATTGTGTCCTGAAGGTTGTGGGCCATATGCACACGATGCTACGGGAGTACATTCCGATGCAGAAAGAGTTGATCATTCAGGGACAGTTGTACCAGGTGACGCGGGTCCGATACACGAGAGCGGGAACATCGTGAATGAAGTGTTGCTTCAATGCAAATCCGGGATCGGGGGCTGCGCGATATGTGCCGAGATTGCGGCACCGCGCAGCAAGATCGTTGTCAAGAGCGGTCAGAGCTTTAACATCATCGAATATGCCGGAACCATTGACCAGGACGATCTTGCCGTGAAGGGAGCCCGGCCCAGTGGCTGATGGTTTCAGAATGTCATACCCATTTGCCCGATACACTTCAGCTCCGAGATATGCGTCGTCCGCTGCCTGCATGTTCCCTTGCAACCCGAGCTGATAATCAAGGTAGAAAAAGAAGGGCGGATTTGCGCTTACCACCGTGGCTCCATTGCGAATGTCGCGAGCAACTACACGCGCCGCCTGGCTCCATGGCTCATAGAGATTCGATGTGGCGTAATGGCGCCCTGAGATGATTCCGATCCAGCCGCATATAACCAGCACCGATGTGCAGTACGCGGCAGCACGCCGAAATGGAGCCTTCTTGTCAAAGATCGAAAGCGCCACTGCAAGGAAGAGCCAAGGCAGAAAAAACAGGACGCGTTTGATGTCGAATACTCGCGTCACTTCCAGGGCAGACATAGCCACGGCCAGGTAGATCAGCCAGCGCCTTCCCTCGCTCCGCCATACCGAGAAGAGGAGCACAATTGCAGCCACGGCAACCGGGATGCTGAGAGGCCAGAACCAGGGAGCAATCGCAGCCGATGCAAGCATTGCAAATGCCGGATAACCTACGCCCGCGATCTCATGAGCGATGGTGATTGGAGGCGCCTCGCTGCCGAGGTAGTCGGCTACGTCTGTTGAGGCAACTCGGAGCAATGGAAGAAACGCACAACCGAGAAGGACGGCGACCATGGCGAGTCGCCATTTTCGTCTGGCGGCAAGTTGACGATGGAAGAGGATGAAGTCTATCAGCAATAGCGCCAGGAACACGAAGCTGAAGTAGTTAGACCAGACGAGCGCCACAGAAGCGACGGCGAATCCGATCCAAAGCCGGATGCTTCGATCGTCGATGAGGTGCAGATAGATCCAGGTGACGAGGGAGAGAAGGAGCGTGGAGAGCGTGTACCAGCCAGCGATTCGGCCGTACTGGAAGGAAAAGGGCCACGCAAATCCTAAAATCAGGGTCAGCCAATAGGCCTGTCGAACTGCTAATCGTGCAGAGCACGCGGCAATAAGCAGGATTGCAGCGATGTAGAAAAGATTGGCGAGTACACGGAGCAAGAAAAAGGAGTGATGGGTGAGGACGAGCCACACATGCCAAAGGATCTCGGTCTCGGGCGGGTGGAGTTCGCGCGAGCCGGTATTTCCGATGAATGAGCCGATTAAATTCGCGACCGGCTGGCCGGCGATGGCGAGACTGTTTGCTTCGTCGTCCAGAATTGTGAAGGAGTTGTTGGTGCAGATCATCACGACGGCGTAAAACCCCACGATAAAGGAGGTTCCCAGCCAGCGAGGGATCTTGATGAGGCAGGAGGAGAGGGAAGCCCTATTCACTCAGACCTGCATGACTTCGGCTTCTTTCTTGCGCGAGAGCTCTTCCATGCGACGAATCTCATCGTCGGTCATCTTCTGGACCTCTTCCATCGCGCGTTTCTCTTCGTCTTCGCTGATTTTCTTGTCCTTGGCGAACTTCTTGAGGGCATCATTTCCGTCACGGCGAACGTTGCGAACGGCGGTGCGATGCTCCTCGAGGACGCGGTTGAGGTGCTTGACGACATCGCGGCGACGCTCCTCGGTCATCGGAGGAACGGGAACGCGGATGAGCTTGCCATCGGAGAGCGGGTTAAACCCTAGATCGGACGCCTGGATGGCTTTCTCGATCTCTTTGACGATGGAAGGATCGTATGGCTGGATGAGAATCGTTTGGGGCTCAGGAGTGGAGACCTGCGCCATCTGCGTGATGGGCGTGGGCGTGCCGTAATAGTCAACCTTGATGGCGTCGAGCATATGCGCGCTAGCGCGGCCGGTGCGGGTGGAGGCGAGATTGGACTGAAAACCGGTGACAGCCTGGTCCATGCGCCGCTTGATATCGCCGTAGAGTGATTTCATTGCGGGACTTCCAGCCATGATCGAAGCAGCCATAATCAACCCCCATTGAATCAATTGCCAACGGTAATTCTACAACCTGCCAGAGCGCTACACGGCCACTGCGGAAATGGCGGTTGCGGCGGCTTGTTCGTGGGCATGGTAGCTGCTACGTACAAGCGGGCCAGACTCGACGTGGCGGAAGCCCATGCGCAGCGCTTCGGTTTTGAGTTCGGCGAATTCTCGCGGCGTGTAGAGGCGAGCCATGGGCAGGTGGTTGCGTGATGGGCGCAGATACTGGCCGATGGTGAGGATGTCGCAGCCGACCGCGGCGAGATCTCGGAAGACCGAGAGCAGTTCGTGCGTCTCTTCGCTGAGGCCGACCATCACGCCGGATTTTGTGATTCCCCCTGGGTTGAGTTCCTTGGCATAGCGAAGCAGTTCCAGGGTGCGCTCGTAACGCGCGCCGGAGCGGACCACACGATAGAGGCGCGGAACGGACTCGGTGTTGTGATTCAGGACTTCCGGCTTCGCATCGACGACAATTTGGATTGCTTCGCGATTACCTTGGAAGTCGGGAATAAGAACTTCGACTCGACACCCGGGGGCCTGATGTCGGACCTCGTCGATGACCATGGCAAAGATGCGCGCGCCGCCGACGAGATCGTCGTCGCGATTGACGCTGGTGATAACGGCGTGCTCGAGGCCGAGAGTGGCAACCGCTTCGGCGACTCGGCGAGGTTCATCGAAGTCGAGGGGCTCGGGACGGCCTTTAGGGACGGCGCAGAATCCGCAGCGGCGGGTGCAGAGATTGCCGAGCATCATGAAGGTGGCGGTCTTGTGGTGCCAGCACTCGCCGATGTTGGGGCACTGGGCGCTTTCGCAGACGGTGTGGAGGCCGAGAGAGCGGGCGAGGCGCTTGAGGGAGTGATAGTTTTCGCCGACAGGTGCGCGGGCTTTGAGCCATTCCGGCTTGGGCGCGGGAGCCTTTCGCGCGGGCTGAATCTGGACGAGGTCCATCTGTGTTCATTGTAGCGGTCAGGGAGTGGGACCCAGTTTTCCAGTTACAGCGTCAGTTGTCATTGGCCACCTTTCAGTTGTCAGTTGATCAGAGTATCCGCGAAACTTGCTTCCTGGGAATGTTGAGTCGGAGGTATACCAGTACGGCCAGTCGGAACCCTGTGAACCGGCAACGTCCTCCCCCCCGTACTCTGCAAAGAACACAATTCGAATCAGCGAGTTACGATTTTTGATCGCGGCTAACCCGATTGTTTGCCGATAGATCGCGTGCAGAGTCTAGCAAGCAAAGGAGTTAGGGCTGAGAAACGAGTGTCATTGATGAGCCTTCGTTTAAAGCAGGGTCGAAAGCCAGCACTGTTCGTTGCAATTGGCCGGGCTAAAGCCGTGCTGTTATAAAGCCGCTCCGGTTGAGATTCCCGCAGTGAGCAAAGCGGGCGTAAGCCGCCGGCCGGTGGAAATTTGAGTGCGGACTTTGTTCAGGGTGCGGCATGGCCGAAAACGAGCCGAGTGCACAGAAAGACCCGTTTGAAAGTCCTAATCAAGTGTGACGAGATCAGCGAATTAACGTGCAAAAGATTCGCACGAAAGCAAAATCTATTTTGCGGCGGCTCGCCGGACATGGCTTTCCCATGATCGGGGTGATCACTACGCATCGGCCCGTCTCGAACTCGTCCGGTATAAAACAAGGCCGCTTAATGGGCTTCAGGGCATATCGGCGTCTGTTAACTAAGCTGAACGATCGAGTGGTTGACGGTGCACTCAAAAAAAGCGAAGGTACACTTCACGTTCTTCCGAAAGATCACGAGGTCATCTGAGATCCATGTGGCCGTACAGTGCCCGATTGGCTACCGGAAATAGAGCCGTCCAGGGAAGCATGGGGCAGTCAGAATCTGCGGTATTTTTTCATTAGAGCCCTGCCTGTTTCCCGCCTGCTCCGCCCGGCCTCGAAAATGTGACCAGTCGTGCGCATTGGCCCATCCCGCTACTGGTCTAAATACCTATAATCGCCAAACAGAAATACTGGGGGCTCAATTCCTTCCCTAACCAGATTTGAATGCCCTTGTCTAACGCCCTGAGCTTCGCTCACTTCACAACAAAGTAGTCTGCCGCTCGGTGTAAATCAGGAGGCCCACATTGCAGGAGTTGCGGTTTGCCATTCGCATGCTGCTCAAGCAGCCCGGCTTTAGTCTCATCGCGGCGCTGACACTCGCGCTCGGCATCGGGGCAACTTCCGCCATTTTCAGTCTCATTCAGGGCGTACTGCTCACGCCGCCACCTTACGACAAACCGGCTCAGCTCATGCTCGTTCCTTCTGCCCGCACCGACGGAAAAGAGATGGAGAACCCGCGTGGCTGGCCGGCAGAACAGTGGATGAACTGGGGCAAGCAATCGAGTTCGCTGCAAGGCATCGCCGGGTACGACTGGACGTTCAATTTCCTCATTCACAATGACGGCAGCCACTCCATGCAAGGCATGGTCGTCACCCGGGACTACATGCGCCTGATGGGCATCCGGTCTGTGGCCGGACGCGGCTTCGCCGATACCGATTTCCAGCAGGGCCCCACGCGCAACATCATGATCGGTTACGAGTTCTGGCAGCGCGAGTTCGCAGGCGATCCGCAGATCATCGGCAAAACGGTGCGCATCAGCCGCTGGCAGGTATCGCCGACCGTCATCGGCGTCATGCAGCCGAATGTGAGATTCCTCCCCTCACCCGGCACAGCCAAGGAGCCGAATTACGACGTCAACGCTAAAGTCGATTTCTGGATTCCTGGAGAGCCGGATCCCAAGAACCTGAAAGACCCCGACTGGAACGTTGTCGCTCGCCTGCGCAACGGTGCAACGCAACAGCAAGCCCAGCAGGAACTCGCCGTCATCGCCGCCAGAGAAGCCCAGACTGAAAAGAAGTTCGAAGGCTTCCGGCCGCAGTTGCAATCCCTCACGGACGAGATGAACCGCGACGGCCGGCGCATTCTCCTCCCACTGCTCGGCGCGGCGGTCCTGGTTCTCCTCATCGCCTGCGGAAATGCCGCCGCTCTCCTTCTGGTCCGCGGCCTGCAACGGCAGCAGGAATATGCCGTCCGCAGCGCCATGGGAATGGGACGCATCGCACTTCTCCGCCAGGTCCTGCTCGAAAGCTTGTTGCTTGCGGCCCTCGGCGGTGTTCTCGGAGTCGCACTCGCCATCGGAGCCGTCAGGCTCTTCACCCTGATCGCGGGCCACGCCGTTCCGCGGCTCGATGGAGTCACAACTGGCTGGACCATCCTTGCGTGCGCGCTGGGCACTGCACTACTCTCGGCATTTTTCGCGGGAGCCATTCCCGCGCTGCGAACCCTTCGGCTTGATCCGATGGAAGTTCTAAAGAATGCCGGCCCGAAAGGAACAGCGGCCGTCGGCGAGCGCCGTCTCCTCCAGGGTGTCACCATACTGCAGACCGCGCTCACGCTTGCTCTTCTTGTCGGAGCCGGACTCCTCATTCGGACCATGGCAAAAATCGCCTCCGTCCCGTCCGGTTACAACATGGGAAAAATTCTCACCATGAGCGTGACGGAGGTCCAGGGCAGGGACACATGGAACAGCTTTCACCGGCAGGCTCTTGAACGCGTCGCCGCGATTCCCGGCGTGCAGAATGTGGCCTTCGCCTGGGGAGTCCCTCTCACCGGAAACAACTGGCCCGCCACTCTCGACATCGAGGGTCAGCCCCCGCCGCTCAAAGAGAGCGACAAGGCAGCGATTCCCATGCGCGCCGTCACGCCTGATTACTTCAACTTGATCGGCATGCCGCTTATTGACGGCCGCCAATTCCGTTCGACAGACGATGACAAGGCAACAAAAGTAGCCATCGTCAACGAAGCCTTCGCCGCACGCTACTTTCCCAATACCAACGTCGTCGGAAGGAAATTCTGGTTCGGCCCCCGCGACAAGCCCGGAATTGAAATCGTCGGCGAAATCGCCAATGGCAGGACCGACGACCTCACCCAGAAAGCCGCTCCTGAAATTTACCTCCCGCTGTGGCAGGCCCAGGCTTTTTCGAAACACCTCGTCGTGCGCACCTCCGCAGACCCGCGCGCGATCGTCGTCTCAGTCGAGCGCGCATTGCGCTCCGTCGACCCAACCGCCGCCATCGAAAACGTGAAGACTCTCGAACAGATTCGTGACGACTCACTCGCCTCGCGCACCTTCGCCATGAACCTGCTCGCCGGTTTCTCCGTCATTGCAAGCGTCCTCACCCTGGTGGGAATCTACGGCGTGCTCTCCTTGTCCGTCGCCTCGCGACGCCGCGAGCTTGCAATTCGCAGTGCGATCGGCGCGCAACAATCAGACATCAGCAAGCTGATCTTCGGCGAAGGCTTCCGTCTCATCGCCGGCGGAGTCCTGGTTGGCGTGGTGCTGGCGCTGGTGGTCTCGCGAGTTCTGAGATCGTTCCTCTTCGAAGTTCAACCCAGTGACCCGTTGACGCTCGCCTCAGTAGGAGCCCTCTTCGTCGCTGTTGGGCTGCTCGCCTGCTGGGTTCCCGTCCGCCGGGCGCGCAAAGTTGATCCACTCGAAGCCCTGCGCTACGAGTGATGCGAGGGCTTACTTCTGGCGAGCAGGTGAGGGCTGCCGGTCAGCTTATACATGACGGGACAGCGGCTTTCCCTGTTCTCTCACCTCTTAAGCCGTTCTGACAGGCGGTTCAGCATGGGGCACGCGGTACGTCTACTCGGCTTGCTTGCTGGGCTGAGTAGGGGCTGGGGTTGTTGCTGGTTTGAGGTATTTATCCCACCACCCGAGCCAGCGCTCGTAGCGATCTTTGATGAAGCTGGGGCGAGTGAAGCCGTGGAACTGGCCGGGATAAACGATGAGCTCGGTTGGGCGGCCGAGGGATTTGAGAGCCTGGTACATTTGCTCACCGCCGATGAGCGGGACGTTGAAATCGGAGGTGCCACCCATGAAAAGCATGGGCGTGTGCACTCGCTTGTCGATCTCGAGGAACGGGTAGCTCATTTTGATGTAGAGCTGGAGGTTCTTCCACGGAGGTCCGAGTTCGTTGTCGTACTGAAGGATGTATTGGTCGACGCCGTAGAAGGACATGGGCGCGGCGACACCCGCACCGCTGATTCCGGCTTTGAAGCGATCGGTGGTGGCTACGGTGTAATCGGTGAGGATGCCGCCATAGCTCCAGCCGGTAACGGCGAGGCGATTGGGATCGGCGATGCCGAGTGAGACGGCTTTATCGACGCAAGCGAGGAGGTCTTCGACTTCGTAGTGGCCCCAGTCGGCGGCGATGGCTTTGGCATAGTCCTGGCCACGGCCGGAACTGCCGCGGTAGTTGACGTTGAGCTCGGCGTAGCCCTTGGTGGCGAGAAACTGACGAAGGAAATCGAAGCTGTGCGAGTCCTGGGCGTTCGGCCCACCGTGGATGAAGAGGATCATCGGGACGGGTGAACCGTCTTTAAAATTCGCAGGCTTGGTGATGAGGCCGTGAACTTCAATGCCCTCCTTGTCCCTGGCTTCGAGGTCTTCGGTGGGGACGAGGTTGAGCTCGGCGACGAGCTCGTCGTTGTGGGAGGTGAGTTTGCGAAGAGAGCCGTTTTCGAAGGCGTAGATTTCGGGTGGCGCTGTGTCGTTGGTGTAGAGGACGGCGGTGTGGCCGTGGGCAGCGTCGAGCGAGATGACCGAGCCCTGTTGTGGGAGCAGGCGCTTGATGCCGTTGCCGCTGAGTTCTACTTCGGCGGGGTATTCGTTGCGATCATCTGCGACGAGGTAGGAGAGATCCCCGTCGGGTGAGAACCAGGGATGGTTGACGCTGCGATCGAATTTCGCGGCGGGGTAGCTGACCTTGCCGTCGATGGTGACGACGGCGGGCTTGGCCTGGGAGTATTCAAGCAGCTCGATCTTTGCTCCCTGGGTGTAGGCGATGGATTTGGAATCGGGCGACCAGGCGAGGTATCCGCCATCGGGCCCGGTCCAGGTAGTGAGCTTTCTGGGCGTTGAGCCGGTTTTGGGTTCGACGATGAAGACGTCGGGATTGTCGGTGCGATCGGGATCGGGATCCTGATTGCTGACGAAGGCGATCCACTTGCCGTCGGGGGACCACTCGGCATCATTCTCGTCGACGTTTTTGCCGGTGGTGAGCTTTTCAGCTTTCTTTGCGGTGAGATCCCAGAGGTAGAGGGTGTTGTATGCATCGTCGCGAAGATAGCCCTGGATGTCCTGCTTGAAGTGGTAGCGATCGATCACGACGGGCTTGGGCGGCGCGGGCGGTTTGCCTTCTTCGGGGTCCGGCTCGGCTTTGGGATGGAGTACGAGGAGGAGTTTTTTGGAGTCGGGCGCCCATTCGTAGCCCTGAATTTTCTGGTCGGTGATGTTGGTGAGCTGCTCTGCTTCGCCGCCGCGGCGGTCCATGACCCAGACTTGATCGCCTTTGACTGCGCCGGGGCGGGCGGACAGAAAGCTGATATAGCGGCCGTCGGGACTGAACTTGGGGGCGGATGCGCCTTCTTTGCCGTAGGTGAGCTGCAGATGGACAGAGCCATCCCACTTCACCATCCAGAGATGCGTTTGACTTTTGTCCTCCTTGGTGTCGACCTGGCTGACGGTGTAGAGGATCCAATCGCCATCCGGAGAGATGACGGGTGGACTGACGCGCTGGAATTTTGCGAGGTCGTCGAGGGTGATGTCGCGCTTTTTGGGTGCATCCGCGGCGAGCGCAGAAGTGATTGCGGCAAGCGTTACAGCAAGGCAAAGGGAAGACTTCAGAAACTTTGAAAGCATGGGCAGAGATTAACATTCACGATTGGCGGGGCTCCACGGCAATGTGATCGAACGCGTGTTGACCGGCACAAAGGAGGGTCAGCGGAGCTTTTCTCGTACTTCCACGCGAATGAGATAGAGGAAGAAGACCAGATTTAACAGGCCCTGAATGATGGATGGCGCAAGGTGAAATCGCGCGAAGATCCAGAGGTTGTAGCCGCTGAGGAGAACAACCGCAGCGAGAGCCATGGCCCAGGCCCAGCGGAAAAGCATGAGCAGTCCGCCGCATGCGGCGAGCAGGAAGACGGGTAGGATGAGGAAGATCCTGGGATAATGTCCACCCACAGAACCGACAACGATGACCACTGAGAGCAGAAGCAGGTAAAGCGAGATCGCTACGAGTCCGGGAAGCGGCAGAAGCTCGCGCCTTTCAGGCTTGGTACCTGCGGCGGAGTTTGGAGCAGTGCGCTCTTCGGGATTGGTGGTACCAGGCGATGACGATTCCGGTCTCTGTTGGGGATCGCTCATAGCGTGTGGAGGTAAGCGAGCAGGTCATGAAGCTGCTGATCGTCGAGCGCGGTGCCGGGCATGGTGCCGTGACCGTGGAGGATGACCGCGGTCAGACGCTCGTCTGTAGGCGGTGCGCCCGAGGGCATGGCTTTGATCTTGGTGATGGCCTGGAGCCCAGGCCCGTGCAGTCCGTGCGTGGATGTGGGGTAGTGGCACTTCGCACAGGCCTGCTGGAAAACTGCGGCTCCTCGCGTTTCTTCGGCTGTCCACTCTGAAGAAGGCTTGGAGGGCGGCAGGGATTTGCACCCGATCACGGCTGGGCCGGCACAGGCGAGCAAAGCAAGGAAAAGGCGCGAAAACCGTATCTGCATCTCAGCTTTGATGATACAGCGGTCGATCTCAGCGAGAGCCTGGGGTTAGGGAAGAGGTGTGTCGGTGCGCACAGTTACGCGTTGCGAACACTTGGACGATAGCCCTTGGCCGGCATTCGAAGAGCGGCTGCTTGAAACCTTTTGCGAGTTTGTGCCGCAAAGGTTGTTAGGCGGCGCGTGAGCAGGGGTCGCGGCTGCTGTTTTTGGGGGAGGGAATCGCATGAGACAACGGATCGCCATTGCGGGAGTCGCAGTGGCGGTACTTGTGGCTGTGATCTGGGGCGTATCGGCATGGTTGGCACATCGCAGCCGGTATGAGTACTCGGGGACGGTGGAGACGCGAGAGATCCAGATTGGGTCAAAAATCGGCGGCAGAGTGACGGCAGTTCCGGTTGAAGAAGGGGAGATTGCAAAGGCCGGGAGTGTACTGGTGCGATTCGAATGCGATGAGTTGAAAGCGCAGAGAGAACAAGCCGCAGCCGCCCGGGAGCAGGCGCAGGCCGATCTGGACAAGATGATGCGGGGCAACCGGCCGGAAGAGATTGCTCAGGCGGAGGCTGCGGCACGGGTGCAGGCGGCGGTTTTCGAGGAAGCGCGGAACGGTCCTCGCAACCAGGAGATTGAGCAGGCGCAGGCTGACTACAAGGCTGCTTCAGCGGATGCGACGAACGCGAAGATTTTCTTCGGGCGTATGGAGAAGTTGATGGCTGCGGATACGATTTCGCGGCAGCAGTTCGACGATGCGCGAGACAAGCGTGATGCGGCTTCGCAGAGGGCGGAGTCTGCCCGGCAGCGGTTGGAGTTGCTTGAGGCGGGGACGAGGCCAGAGGACGTGAATGCAGCGGAGGCGAAGTATAAACAGGCAGAAGCTGCGGCGGTTCTCTCGCGAAAGGGATTTCGGAAGGAGGACATCGAAGCTGCGCGTGCCCGGTTGAACGAGGCTCAAGGCAGAGTGGCGGAGTTCAATGCACGACTTCGCGAGGCAGAACTCACGGCTCCAAGTGATTCCGTTGTCGAAGTAGTAAGCGTGCGGCCGGGCGACCTGGTCCCTCCGGGGCGGATCGTGATGACGATGCTGGAGGCGTCGCAGCTATGGGTAAAGGTATATGTGCCGGAGACAGATCTGGCGCATGTGCACCTCGGACAGAAGGCAACAGTGCGTGTGGACAGCTTCGGCAATCGCGCATTTGAGGGGCACGTGGGACAGATCGCATCGCGGGCGGAGTTCCTGCCGCGCAATGTGCAGACGAAGAGCGATCGCGAACACCAGGTTTTCGGTGTCAAGGTGTACGTGGACAACTCGGAGCAGGTGCTCAAGTCGGGAATGTCGGCGGCGGTGCGACTCCAATGAGCGAGATTATCGCAGCGGACCATCTGACGATCCGCTTCGGGTCGTTCACAGCGGTGCGCGATGTGAGCTTTGAAATAGGCAAAGGAGAGCTGTTCGGATTTCTGGGGCCGAACGGATCGGGGAAGACAACGATCATCAAGGCTCTGTGCGGGCTGCTGAGACCGACGGAGGGGACAGGGCGCATCCTGGGTATGGATATTCGGAAGGACGCCGCCGAGATTCGACGTCATGTCGGCTATATGTCGCAGAAGTTCGGCCTATACGAAGATCTGACTGTCGCGGAGAACATTCAATTCTATGCAGGCGTGTACGGGCTGGATTCGGCGAGAGCTGCGGAGCGCACGCGCGAGGTGCAGGCGCTGACGGGGATCGAGCCTTATATGAAGCGACGGGCGGGGCAGCTCTCGGGCGGATGGAAGCAGCGGCTGGCGCTGGCATGCGCGATCATCCACTCGCCGCGGGTGGTGTTTCTGGATGAGCCGACTGCAGGTATCGATCCTGTAGCACGGCGTGCATTGTGGGATTTGCTGTTCCAATTGTCAGGGCAGGGAGTCACCTTCTTCGTCACGACGCACTATATGGATGAAGCAGAGCGCTGCGGGCGCGTGGGTTACATCTATCTGTCGAAACTGATCGCGATCGGGACCGTAGCAGAGTTGCAAAGACTGCCGGAGGCGAATCCAGCGGGGACGTCGCGCATACAGATTCGTGTGCCGAATTCATCGGAGATGCTGAATGGAATCCGGCACATGCAGGGGGTACGGGAGGCGACGATTTTTGGACACTCAATTCACGCGCTGGTTGCGACAGATAGCTTGGCTGAGATGCGCGAACAACTACCGGAGGCGGAGATTGAGACGATCGAACCGTCGTTGGAGGATGTCTTCGTCACGCTTACCTATCGCATCATGGAGTCGCAACGATGAAAGGCCTGTTTCGGGGACTGGCGCCGGTTTGCCGGAAGGAGTTCCTGCACATCATCCGCGATCCGGGGACGCTGTTTTTTGCGCTGCTGATTCCGATGCTGCAGCTGTTTCTGTTTGGATTTGCAGTGGACACGAATATCCGGCAGATTCCGACGGTGGTGCTGGATGAATCTCGCACGCAAGAGAGCCGTCGTCTGCTGGAGGCCTTTGCAGGTTCAGATGTGTTCCATGTGAAGGTATACGCGCAGTCGCAGGATGAGCTTTACGATGCGGTGCGCGGCGGGAAAGCAAGGGTCGGTATTCGAATTCCGTACGACTATGCGAGGCGCCTGCAGGACGGGACCACGGCAGCCGTGCTGGTCCTGGTGGATGGATCGGATTCGAGCGTGGCTGGTCAGGCAATGAGTACGGCCACCGGCGTGGCGTTGAAGGAGTCGCTGGGCCGCGTGCTGCCGGGCGGTGCGATGCCGATCGAAGTGCGGCCCTCGGTTCTCTATAATCCCGCGACACGTTCGGCGAACTTCTTTGTGCCGGGGCTGATTGCGATTCTGCTGCAGGTGATGGCGATCCTGATGATTGCGTTGAGCCTGGTACGGGAGCGGGAGCGTGGAACGCTGGAGCAGCTTACGATGACGCCTGTCGCGCCGCTGGGGCTGATGCTGGGCAAGATGATTCCTTATGGCGCACTAACGTTCGCGGAGCTGTGCGCGATTTTGCTCGTCATGCGGACGATTTTTCTTGTACCGGTGCATGGGAATGTTGTTCTGCTGCTGGTGCTGTCCGTTCCGTTTTTGCTGACGGTGCTGGGGATCGGGCTGGTGATCTCGACGCGGGCGCGGACACAGGCGGAGGCGTTCCAGCTTTCGATGGGAACCATTCTGCCTTCAGTGTTCTTGTCGGGCTACATTTTCCTGATTGAGAATATGCCGCCGTTCTTTCAAGCCATCAGCCATCTGATTCCCGCAACGTATTACATCCAGATTTTGCGCGGGATCATCTTGCGGGGTGCGGGACTGGGTGAGCTGTGGGTGGGCGCGACGGTGCTGCTCGGGATGGGCTGCGGATCGACGTTGCTTGCGGCGAGGTTGTTTGTGAAGCAGAGAGCGATCTGAGGATCGCATTTGAGCATCCGGTCTCTCACTCCGATGCGGCAATGGCTTCGCAGATTCTCTCGATGGCGGGAATGTCAGCCCGGCTCCCGGGGCGATGGCCATTAACGAGGATTGAGAAGATGACCGTCCTTCCGCTGTTTGCCTGAAGGTAGCCGGAAAGCGCATTGGTTTCGTTCAGAGTGCCGGTCTTGGCCCAGAGCTTCCCTTTTAGGGGAGAGTTTCTGAACCGCGTATACAGCGACCCATCTGTGCCGGCGATGGGGAAGGTCTTTCGCCATGCTTCGCCCCAAGGCTGATGAGAGGCGTAGGACAGCAAGTGAGTATAGGCGCGCGGCGTGATGCGGTCGTCCATGCTCATGCCGGAACCGTCGTAGAAGAAGAAGTCGGTATCGGGAATGCCGGTATCGATGAGGAACTGACGAACGACACGAGAACCCTGGGCGAGACTGCCGTCTTTTGCGAAGGCCTTTCCCAGCATGCGGAGCAGGAGTTCGGCGTGCAGGTTCTGGCTGATTTTGTTGGTGACGGTGATGTCTTCTGCGACCGACACCGATGTGCGGTGCGCGAGCAGGCGGCGGTTGTTGATGGGAGCTTCGAGGGTTGTGATTGAAAGAGGAAAGAGCTTAAGCGGTTCGGAGCGTTCACCGATGAAGTCGCCGGTGCCTTCCGGCAGGCGATGAGCTGCAGCGGGATCTCCTTTGACGATGACGCCGCGATGCAGCAGAGCATCTTTGAACGCGGCTGCTGTGAACTCGGCAGGATCCTCAATTGCGAGCGGGGCATGGAGACCTTGCGCTGGGGCAGTTCCCCAGGTGCGTACAAGCAGCGCCCCTGGCCGACGCTCGAGCCCCGGGTGGGGCTTGTCGCCCGGCTGAGCGAAGGTCATGTTGTTCTGCAGCGTGTAATAGGGCACATTGGGGGCCCACTCTTCGAGCATAGAGCCGGGCTTCTCGGGGTCGGCTGTGATGGTGAGCTCGATGGAGTTATCCGCGAAGGAGAGAGCGGAGATTGGAGCACCGTAGCCCCATTGCAGGTCGTCCCAGGCCCATGCGGTGCCGTAAGGCTCGTTGAGGTAGTAGCTGTCGTCACCAACGACGGTACCATCGACGGAGCGTACGCCTGCCTGAACGACCTGCTGGGCGAGCAGATCGAGCGCTTCCATGGCGTGGGGCTCAGCCTGAATCTCCTGGACAGTCGGCGTAGCATCGGGTTTGCCGGTCGGGGATTTCGCGGGGGGATTTGTTGGTGTCGGTGTAGCGGAAGGCGGCGTCGGAGGCTGGTAGGGGTACCGGTGGGCGCTCATCGTCGGGTCGCCCGAGCCGAGGATCAGGATGTCGCCGTGCAGCACGCCGGATGAGTCGATCTCGCCGTTCGCGACAACATTTGTAGTCCAGGTGAGCGTCTCGACGGGAAGAAGCGCGAAGGCAGCGGCAGTAGTGGCGAGCTTCGCGTTCGATGCGGGCGTGAAGAGTCTAGAGTCGTTCAATCCGTAAAGGGGCAGCCCGTCGAGCGTGGCGACACTGATACCGAAATCGGCTTGCTTAAGGGCAGGATCGGAGAGGATGGCTTGGATGCGGTCGCCAATGGAGCCCTTCACGGGAGCAGCATGAACCGGCCGTGCGTGGGAATGAGTAGTGCGATGTTGACCCACGAGGAGACTGGCCGGGACAAGGGACAGCGCCAGAAGCAGCGCGAATGATCGCGATGTATGGAGCATGCACGGAGTTTAGCAGGAGGGCGGCTGCAGTTGTGAGTGCTCATAGAATTGGAAGATGGCATCGATTCGCACCATCGCGCACTGGAAGCTGCGGACGCGCATGCTCGAACTGGGCAGGCGAACGCTCGTGATGGGGATCGTCAATATCACTCCGGATTCATTCAGCGATGGTGGGAATTTCCTCAAGCCAGAGGCTGCGATCGCACGCGGCCTTGAATTGATCGAAGAGGGTGCGGATCTGCTGGATCTCGGTGCGGAGAGCACAAGGCCAGGTGCGAGGGCTGAGGCCTTGGGCGAGAGCAGGGTGAGTGTCGAAGAGGAAGTGTCGCGCCTTCTGCCTGTGATTGAGGGGGTTCTGAAGGCCGAGCCAAATGCTGTAATTTCGGTTGATACGTATAAGGCAGGAACAGCTCGAGCCGTTTTGGGGGGAGGCGCGGAGATCATCAACGATGTGAGCGGATTTACCTGGGAAGCGGAGATGGCGAACGTCTGCGCACAGGCGCGATGCGGCGTGGTGGTGATGCACACGCGTGGACGGCCAGAGGAATGGCGCGGACAGGCGAAGTTGCCAGCGGATGTGATGATGCAGGGCATCCGCGACGGATTAGCGGAGAGGCTGGAGAGAGCGAAGGCTGCCGGTGTTCAACCGGATTCGATTGTGCTCGATCCGGGATACGGGTTCGGGAAGAAGTTCGAAGAGAACTATGCGCTGCTGGCCAGACAGGCTGAGCTGCTCGGGCTGGGAAGGCCGCTGCTAGCGGGAGTGTCAAGAAAATCATTTCTGGGGCACACGTTGTCTGACTTGTTCGGCGGTAAGCAGGCGCCGGTGGATGCGCGCGGAATGGCGAGTATCGCCGCGCTGGTGACTGCGATTCTGCATGGGGCTTCGATTGTGCGCGTACATGATGTGCGGCCGGCTGTGGAGGCTGCGCGGATCGCGGATGCTGTGCTTGCGGCGAATGAGAATTCAGCGTTTTGACATCGCGTGAAGCTTGAGAACGGTGTTCCAGTTGCGTCCGGTGCCCGTGGCTCCGATTGCTTTGTCGAGGGCCTTGCCAGTGAACTTGGTGTCGGCTGCCCCATCGGGGAAGTGGAAGTAGATGTGATCGCCGGCCAAGTGATAACGATCGCGGCGCTTTGGATATCGCTCAATGATGCCGTCCAGTGCGGCCCGCGCAGTTGATGCGGCGGGTCCGGAGAGAAAAGCGACGTGGACGCGTGTGCCGTCTGTGGTTTCGGAATTGAAGGGGTTGTTTCGAACCAAATTGTCGAGTTGATCGTGTGTACGGATGATGACATCAACGGGAGTGCCTACCAGTTTCTGGAGGGCGCGGGAGACCGATTGGCCGACCTTGGAAGCGGGAGCGTTTGAATCGATCACCGCATTGCCGCTCTGGATATAGGTTTCGACGTTCTTGAATCCGAGGCCGGAGAGCGTCTCCCTGAATTCGGACATCGAGAGCTTGCCGTATCCGCCAACGTTGACGGCGCGAAGAAGGATGACATAAGTTGGCATGCGAGACTTCCCCCGGGGTACTCTGCTGCATCGTAATGAGATCAGGTAAAAAGCAGCGATGGAGAATCGAATTACAGATGCGAGTGTAGCTGAGGGCCTTCCAGGTGGTCCCGATCGCGTATGCCAGCCGAGTAGCAGTCTGGAAACAGGAAAGCGCGCGACTACGCTCCACGAGCTTGAGAATCAATTTGCGGCGATCTGCGGGAAGTTTCAGACCATGGTGGCAACTTCTGGAGCCGATGTGTGCTCCAGACCCCCGGCGCCAGGATCGTGGTCGGCTGCGGAATGCATTCAGCATCTGAGCCTGAGTGCGGATGCATACTTTCCGGTGTGGCAGCAGGTGATTGCCAGTGCCGGTCCGCGTAAGGCGGAGATGAATGCGCCGTACCAGATCGATTTCTGGGGACGTTTCCTCTGCTGGATTCTGGAGCCGCCGGCGCGCATCCGGTCGAAGACACCAGCCCCTTTTCAGCCGATCGACTGCGGCAAGGTTGACGAAGTGCTTGACGGGTTTCTTGACCGGCAGGAGCGTGTGATTGCCGCGCTTAGGCGCTGTCGCGGTCGGGCCATCGACCAGGTAAAAATGGCCTCGCCGATTGATTCACGAATTCGCTACAGCATCTGGTCGAGCTTTATGGTGAATGCGGCACATCAACGGCGGCATTTGTGGCAGGCTGAGCAGGCAATCGCCCGAGTGCAAGCTGCAAACTAGATTTGTTGCAGATGTCCTACTGCTTTTCAGAAGCAAGATAGACGACGATTCCGCTGACGAGTGCGATGGTGGCAAAGACGGGCACCACGATCCAGAGAATGCCTGTCTGGGGCAGGGACGAGGGGATCAGTGCGTCCAAATGAAGAACACTGGGGAGCTCTGAAAACCAGCTGCTCCAGGTATCGGCCTGCCAAAGAGCGATGGCGCCGACGATAACAAGCGTAATCACCAGAGCAAATATCTGAGCACCAAGGATGGGACGGCTCATCTTCTCGATGGCCGCGTTTCTCCGGCGAAGCTGGGCGCGCCACCAGATTGCCCCTGAAGGCTGGAGGCGAGCAAGGTCTGCGGATTGTCTCCGCGAGCCTTGAAGTGCTTCGGTGACCAGCACCAGATCGGAGCAACTGCGGCATGATGCAACATGCGCTCGCAGGTCGTCTGAACAAGCCTGGGGCCAGAATCCATTTTGCAGGAGTTCGGACAGCTCGCGTTCGCGGGAACAGGTGAAGGGGCTCATGCTTCGCCTCCGGACCGGAGTAATTGAGCCATTTTGCGCCTGGCACGAAAGAGAAGAATGCGGATACTGGGGGAGCCAAGTCCGGTAATTTGTGCGATTTCGTGATGCGAGTAGCCCTCGGCGTAGGCGAGCCAGAGGAGTTGACGATCACGGGGACGCATCTGCGCCATGGCGGGACCGAGCATCGCAAGAGATTCAGAGCGTGCTTCACCTGACTTAACGGCGAAGATCTCCTCTGAGATTTCGTCGATAGATGAGGACTGCGGACGCCGCCAGTGATCGCGCAACAAATTGGTTGCGATCTTGAAAAGATAACGACGCGCAGCAACTTCGCCGTCCTCTGGATGTGCCGCGCAAAGGAAGCGGACGTAGGCTTCCTGCGTGAGATCGTCGGCAAGCGCGGGGTCGCGACTAACGCGAGCGAGGTATGCCCAAAGGGAACGAGCCGATCGCGTATAGAACGCCGCGAACTGTTCGTTATCCATCGCCGCGGCGGGCGCGGTGCCGGCGAGCGCTTGTGCGTCGCCCGCCAGCACATTCGGAATGATCGATTCCCAGGACATAGGTCTTTGCTTCCTTGCCTTCAACGCGTTCTCCGAAGATCACTGCCGGTCTCTGAATGACGCGTCGAGGGGTGAATCGAGCTTGTTCTGCGCAGCAGGATCAGGCATAAGCCCCAGGCGCTGAGCGAGGAACCACGAAACCCCTGCGGAGATGATAAATCCGATTCCGGGCGCCAGCACCAGGGTTCCGAGGATGCGCATTGGTATCTGTGTATCCGGCCCGGCTTGCTGGAGTGACAGCAGGCCTAGTCCGAGCAGGACCATCACAATTCCAGCCTGAAGCGGGGTAAGGACGCGCGCGATGGCGCTTGGAACGCGCTGGTTCTGATCGAAGGCGATGGGGATGGGCGCGGCTTCGAGGAATTTCCTGCCGGCCTCGGTTTGCATATATGAGGCTAGTTCCTGGTTGCTGGTGAAGCGTTCAATGAGGCGACCGTGGACATCGCTCTGCATTTTGAAGATGCGGCCCCAGCGACGGTTCTCAATGAACATGCGAGCGAGCATGATGAGGGCGACGAGGCCGCAGCCAAATGCCAGAAGGGGAACAAGGTCGCTCCAAACGCGGTCGAACGATGAAGGCGGGTTCTGGGCGCGATAGACGTCGGGCCATACCGCTTTCTCGAGGGCTTCGTCGGGCTGACCGTCCTCGTGCTGGAGATGAGAGAAGAGGTAAAACTCGGGGTTGCGCGCAACTTCGGGATGAGCGGCGAGAAAAGCGGCGAGCTGCGGGTTATTTCGCGAGACGTACTCCTGGTTGGAGAGGAGAGAGGGATCGTGCGAGACGACGGTGGTGAGCGTCGGACTAAGCCGCAGGAGACGGATGAGTTCGGTCTGGGTGGACCGGACGTCGCCGTCGTTCGGGACTGGTGCGACGGCTGCAGCAGGTGAGGTGGGGTGCTGCTGAGCGGTGGCCAAAGGCCCGAGGATCAGCGATATCGATGCAATTGCGGGAAGAATCCGGCGAATGAGGCGATGGTTGCGCATTCTGTTTTCCTCGAACGGAAGAGCCTGTATTGCCCTTCTACCTCGAACAACGAACGAGAGCGCGTCTGGTTAACAGCTTTGAATCGAGATTGTGAATGATGCTTTGGAGTGCGGCATTCCCCGTTTGCGGTATTTAGGTAACGCGAGATTTCGGTTACTTTGTACCTATCCCCAGACTGCACTATTGGGTTTTGCAGGAATTTGTTAGAGCTTCAGAATCTCCCCACCAGGTTCGACTTCGCTGCAGAGGAGAAATGCACCACATGGACGAGCAGCCATATGAAGGCCGGCTTTTTTCTCGACTGAAGCAGAGCTACAGGGATCCTCGAAATACGATCACCTGGGCGCTGTTTCTCTGGACGTTTACAGCTATCGGATTTTCGCTATTTATGCCAGTTTGGCCGACGATGGTTCGTTCGATCTGCGTGGCTGCGAGTTGGTCGGCAGTACACCTCATGCGAAGAGTGTGATTCCCGGCTCGCGTTTGCCTCAAGAGGTTCTGATTTCAAAGAACGATTCTGCCAAGCTAAGTTTCGGCGTGCGAGGCGAAGAGAATACGAACCTCGAGCGTTTACCATATACGCACTTCTCCGCCGTTGACGAAATGCGCTAGACTCCTGAGTCTGCGGGTTTTTGCGCTGTAAGCGCGTTTCTCCGCGTCTTTGGAGGTCCCCAATGGCACGTCCATATTGGTCGGGCAATGTGCAGATATCGCTGGTTTCGTTTGGAGTGAGTCTGTATGTCGCGACCGAGAGCAAGAGCCAGATCAGCTTTCATCAGATCAGCCGGCGCACCGGCGAGCGAATCCGTCATCAGAAGGTGCTGGAGAGCGCGGCAGAGAGCCGGGAAGCGACGACCGCGATCGAGAGCGACGAAATCGTGAAGGGCTACGAATATCGCAAGGGTCAGTACGTGATCATTGAGCCCAGTGAACTGGAGAATCTGCGGGTGCCTTCGAAGCACACGATTGCGGTTTCGCAGTTTGTGGATGTGGCGGACCTCAGTCCCTTCTTTGTTGAGAAGCCGTATTTCGTGACTCCGGAAAATGACATGTCGGCGGAGGCATTCAATGTGGTCCGGCAGGCGCTGGCGGATACAGGAAAGGCGGCTATCGGCAAAGTTGCGTTTTCGGGGCGTGAGCACGTCTTTGCGCTTGTTCCCGCGGGGAAAGACAGTCCAGGGTTGATGGGCTACACGTTGCGATATGCATACGAACTCCGCAAGCAGGAAGACTACTTCCGCGACATCAAACAGCCACCGATTCCGGCGGATTCGCTGCAACTGGCGGAGATGCTGGTTGAGCGCATGTCGTCGAAGCTGGATATGGACAAGTTTGAGGACGGCTACGAGACAGCAGTGAAGGCCTTGGTCGAGGCAAAGGTGAATAACATGCCGGTGCCGATTGACGAGGCGCCCAAGCAGCGTCCAAGCAATGTTGTCAATCTTATGGATGCGCTGCGCAAGAGCATTGGGAGCGAGGCGCGCCCTTCCGCTGGGTCGAAGAAACCGGTGAAGAGCGCGAAGGAGCCACCCTCAAAGGGAATCGGCATCGTGAAGGCTCCGGCGAAGTCGGCGAAGCGGAAGTCAGCGTAGTTGGCCTGATCCCTACTCGTCTCGCAGCAGGACGAGGGGATCGACTGCCAGTGCGCGTCGCGCGGGAATCCAGGACGCGAGCATCCCGAGCATCAACATCGTCGCGGTGACGCCAAGAAGGACCAATGGATCCCGGGGCGTTGCCTGATACACGATGAATGACAGAACACGCGCGCTGAGTACGCCAAGGATGACGCCGGCGATTGAGCCAATCGCGAGCAGGCGGAAGGCGCGGCCCAGAGAAGTATGCAGGATCTGCCGCTGACTTGCGCCGAGCGCCACACGAATGCCAAGTTCGCGAAGGCGTTTGCTGACTACGTAGGACGCCATTCCGAAGATCCCAGTGGCGGCGAGCACAGCGCCAAGCATTCCTAGAACGCCGAGAGCTACGCTGGCGACGCGCGCGGCAAACAGGGCGGTTCCCATCTCTTCATTCCAAGTATGTAGCTCCAGCGGAAGAGCGGAGTCGAGGCCGCGCATGGTTCTTTCCAGGCCAGCGGCAATGTCGGCAGGATCGCGTTGCGAACGCACGACGAGATTGGTTTCGCTGGTGGTGTGCTGGAGGAAAGAGAAGAACATGGCCGGCATCTGATCCTCTGTCATGGTGCGATATTTCCCGTCCTCGACAACACCGACGACTTCAGCGCGCTGATCTCCCCAATACTTGAAGTGTCCACCAATGGCCTTATCAACGGAGCCGAAGACCTTGATGGCGAACTGGTGATTGACCAAGGCGACCTTGGGTGCCTTCTTGTCGTCATTCAACGTCAGGTTGCGGCCGGCAATGAGGCGTGTTCCTGCGGCTTCGAGGTAGCCGGGGGAGATGCGGTAATTCATTGCGTCCGCGGCGTAGTTGGTGGGTCGGAAGTCCGTGGTGGCATCGGTATAGACGTATGAGTCTCCGCCGCCCAGGCTGAGGGGGATGTTGTCGATCATCCCAACCGCGGAGACCCCCGGAATGTTTGCTGCGGTTTCGAGCATGCGCTGCTGCATTTGGGGAACGCGTTCGTCGCTGTAGCCTGCCATACGGAGATCGCTGCTGAGTAGCAATGCATTTTGGGGTTGAAACCCATAGCTGCTATGGACTGAACGCACGAGCCCGCGTACTGCTACCAGCGACGAGGTCACAAGCACGGCGCAGATCGCAATCTGGACGACGAGCAGAATGTCACGCATGGTGAAGCGTTTCATGCCGGTGGTGGAGTTGATCCCCGTGCGGATCATCTGCCAGGGATCAGCGCGCATCACCTGGCGGACGGGGACCATGCCAAAGAGCAGACCGCTGGCCAGCGAGAGAAGGATGGCAACCGTGTAGGTGCGGATATCAGCATTGACGGGGACATTGATGGGGATGTTGGGAATGGGCTGCCAGGCGCTGAGCACGTGCAGAATGACAACACCACCCGCGAGCCCAAGGACTCCGCCTACAAGGGAGACCAGTATGGCCTCGGTTAAGAGTTGGCGGAGGATGAGTCCGCGTTTCGAGCCGAGGGCAAGGCGCAGAGCGATCTCCTTGGCGCGATCGGCTGCGCGTGCGGCGAAGAGGCTACCGAGGTTTGCGCAGGCGGCGAGCAAGATGAGGCCGGCGAGGAGCATGAGCCCTGCCATGAACGCGCGTGCAGGACCGCCGAGAAAATCGCCCACGAGGCCGGGCTTGGCAAGCGAGAATTTAATGCCGTCGTCGTCTCGAGGATAGGTTTTTGCGAGCCACGCGCCGATGGAGTTCAGATCTTCGGTGGCCTGAGCCGGAGTCACGCCGGGCCTGAGGCGGCCAATGACCCATGGGGAGTGATCGCCTCTGTACTGGAGCGAGTCGTTGCCCTGGATAAGTTGCTGATCAAGCAGCGGGATCCAAAGGGCCGGAGCGAAGAAGAGCTCTGTGCCTCGAAACGCAGGCGGGGCTACGCCAATGATCGTGAAGGGGTGCTTGTTGATCTCAATGGAACGGCCAATGACGCCTTTGTCGTCGTGGAAGTGGCTATGCCAGTAGGCGTAGCTGAGGACCACAAAGGGCATGCTGTTCTTTCCCTTTTCGTCGGATGCGTGAAAGAAGCGGCCGAGAAAGGGCTGGATCTCGAGTGCGTCGAAGTAGTTGCCAGTGACGAGATAGGGCCACGCGGTGGAAGGGTTCTTACCGGTGTCGATGCCAACGGCGCCCGTGATCTGGCAGGCGATGAGGCTGGAAAAGGTGCGGTTGCGATCGCGGAGATCGACGTAATCGAGGTAAGACTGCGACGGAAAACGGAAACGCTGGACGGTGTAGAGGTTTTCCGCGTGCGGCACGTTCACAGGTCGAAGAACGAGCGCGTTCAGGACGCTGAAGACCACTGCGTTCGCACCGATGCCCAGGGCCAGGGTTATGAGTGCCGTAAAGAAGAATCCGGGCGATTTTGCCAGCTGTCGGATGGCGAACTTCACGTCGGTGAGCATGATGTTCTGAACTACGCGAGTTGCTGGCCGGGAGTTCCAACGATGTGACGTCAGAGATCGTGGCGATTGCGGTTCCCGCCACAGAGGTGTGGGAAGGCAGGTTGAACGGGAAGGCAGGGAGAGCAGGTAAAGCCAGCAAAAAATTGCTACTTACGATTTCTTATTTTGAAACGCATTTGCGTTGACTCTCACAATTTGATCGGGCTAAACTCCCTGCGCCCCCGGCTGTTCCTTTCTGCCGTAGATCTGAATTGGAGGATGTTCATGCTAACGCTATTCAAGCGTCTTGGAGTGTCGCTCGTCTTTGTTATACCCGTGGGTCTTTACGCCGGCGACTATACGTATCAACAAACGACGCAGATCACCGGTGGTTCCCTCTTGAAGATGATGAAGACGGTCGGGGTCTTCAGTTCGCAGGCTCGCCACATGGGCGATCCGGTCGTGTCGACGATTTACTTGAGTGGCAATCGCCTGGCAGATGTATCGGCGCAGCAAATCCAAATCACCGATCTGGACAAGGAGACCATCACGCAGATTGATCTTGAAAAGAAAACCTATTCGGTGATGACGTTTGACCAGATGAAGCAGGCGATTCAAAATGCTCGAGCGCGCATGGAGCAGGAGGCGGCGAAACAGAAACAGCCGGACGCGCAAAATCCCGACGCACAAAATGTGCAGATGAGTTTCGATGTGAAGGTGCGGAAGACGGGAGCGACAAAGGATGTGAGCGGGCTGAACAGCAGCGAAGCCATCTTAACGATGACGATGACGGCGACGGATACAAAGTCACAGCAGTCCGGCAATCTGGCGATCACGAATGATATGTGGATGGTGCCGTCCGTTCCCGGATATGAGCAGGTGCAGGAGTTCTACAAGAAATTCGCCAAGAAGATGGGAGATGCGACGGTCGGGTTCGGGCGCGACTTCAGCCGCATGCTGGCGCAGCAGCCTGGGGCAAATCAGGCGATGGGCGACATGGTGAAGGAGATGCAGAAACTGGATGGAGTTCCGATCATGCAGGTGATGAGGATGGGTACCACGATGAACGGTCAGCCGCTGCCCGCAGCATCCGAAGCCCCGCTCCCTGCTGAGCCCGCCGGACCGACCAAAGGGGAGGTCGCCAAAGCGGGAATGAGCTCGATGATTTCGAGTCGTCTGGGAGGATTCGGTGGTTTCAAAAAGAAGAAGCAGAATACGCCGCCTCCGGAGCAGAACGCGGACCAGGCAGGGGCGCCGCCAACGAGCGCGGTCCTGATGGAGATGCAGACGACGACTTCCAATTTCTCATCGGGACCGGTGGATCCGTCGCATTTCGATGTTCCCACTGGTTATAAGCAGGTGACTGCGCCGATGCTGGAGCATCAGCAGGAATCGAGTGGTAAGTAATCGGAAGGGAAGGAGCGACGGCAAGCTCCTATACTAGTCCTCACCGCTTCCTTGGAACTCAGGGTTTAAAATCGTTCGTGGCGCGGTTCATTTGCGCCACTTTCAGCCCGCGCGTAGCTGAACGGAAGGCTGCGGCGGGTGTTTGTGTGATTTTTGAGAAGCAGGCGGTTTGATGCGAGCGAAGACGGCAGTGGTTCTGGGCGCCCAGTGGGGCGACGAGGGTAAGGGAAAAATCGTTGATGTATTGAGTGAAAGGTTCAACGCCGTTGCGCGTTACGCCGGTGGACATAACGCTGGACACACCGTCATCCATGGCGAACAGAAGTTTGTTCTTCAGCTCATTCCCTGCGGGGTGTTGCGGCCGGGCTGCAAAGGCGTGATCGGGAACGGTGTAGTGCTGGATCCAATCGCCTTTCTGAAAGAAGTAGGGAAGCTGCGGAGCCTGGGGATCGATGTCGATAGCCAGTTATATGTCTCGAACCGGACGCAGGTGATCCTGCCTTATCATCGGATGATCGAATTGGCGGCGGAGAGTGCTCCGGGACGCAAGAGAATAGGCACGACCAGCCGGGGTATCGGACCCGCTTATGAGGACAAGATGGCGCGGAGCGGGTTGCGGATCGTTGACCTGCTGCGGCCGGAGTTGCTGAAGGCGCATATCTATGCGGCATGCATCGAGAAGAACGCGATCGCGCATGCACTGTTCGGAACCGATCCACTGGAACCCGAGAAGATGTACGAGGAGTACCTGGCGGCAGCGGAGGAGGTGCGGCCCTTCGTAACCGATAGCGGACGGCTGCTCAATCAGATACTCGCGGGCGGCGGCTCGGTGATGTTCGAGGGTGCGCAGGGAACGATGCTGGACATCGATCACGGGACCTATCCCTTCGTGACGTCGTCATCGGCGACGGCCGGGGGAGCTGCGACGGGAACGGGGGTGGGGCCGACGGCGATCGGCACCGTGATTTCGGTGACCAAAGCCTACGTGACTCGCGTCGGCGAAGGGCCCTTCCCGACAGAGATTCACGAGGATGTGGGAGACCAGCTACGTGCGAGAGGCAATGAATATGGAGCGGTTACAGGACGGCCGCGGCGTTGCGGATGGCTGGATATGCCCCTGCTGCGGTACTCGAACCAGGTGAATGGGGCAGAGTGGCTCGTTGTGACGAAAATGGATGTATTGGACGAACTCGCGGAGATTCCGATCTGTGTCGGTTACCAAGTAGATGGAAAGGTAGGCGACGAAATCCCGGCGGATGTATCCGGGCTGGAGCGCGTGAAGCCGGTTTATACCAAGCTGAAGGGCTGGCAGGCTTCCACAGAGGGGATCACGGATTTCGATAAGCTGCCGAAAGCCGCGCAGGAGTACTTGCGGTTCCAGGAGCGCGAGAGCGGTGCGAAGATCGGCATGGTTTCGACAGGGCCCGACCGCGATCAGACGATGGTTCTCCCTGAGTTTGCCGCGGCGCTGAACGAGATTCACGCATAGATTTCAGAGTTCGAGATTTCGGATACTGAGGAATAACTCGCAATGATCAGCTTTATTGTCCGGATTCGGTTCGCTCAGGAAAATCGGGCCGAGATCGCCGAGATCCTGCACGAACTGACCGCCGCATCACGGCAGGAGCCGGGTTGCGTGAATTACATTCCGCACTGGGTTCAGGGTGAGCCATGCACCGTGCTGATTTATGAGCAGTACAGAGATGCCAAGGCTGAAGAGGCACACCGGCAGTCGGCTCATTTCAAGAAGTACGCGGTTGCGGGTTTGTACCAGAAGATGCTGGAACGGAGCCGCGAAGACCTGGCGTCTTTGGATTGAAGAACTTCGCCAGATCGACAACCCAATCCTGCATTGAGATAGTCAAACCTCCGACGGAGAACCTCTGGTCATGAAACGCGTGTGACCTATGGTTTGCCGATTGGAGGAGCCTGTGATTTCGCGCATTGACCCTCGCGACGAATCCCGGCTACTATCCTTACGCCTATGCGAACACATCCTGAAACGTTAGCTGCGGTAATGAGGTGGCGTGTCTTAATCGGGCTAACGGTTGTGGTGTTCGCAGCCGGCCCTTCTTGTGCCATGCCTCGTGCGGAACGACACGAGGTTCATCGCCAGATTGAAAAACTGGAGAATGCCTGGAACGCGGCGGTGCTGCATGGCAATATCGCAGTGATGGATGGGCTTCTTGCGGACGATTATATGGCAATCACGCCGAGCGGGATTCTGCAATCGAAAGAACAGGCGCTGGCGAGCCTCCGATCAGGGGCCATGCACTTCAAGTCTCTCGAAGTATCCGATCGCAAAATCCGGCTCTACGGGGCGACCGCGCTCGTGACATCAAGGGCAGAAGTCCAGGCAACGGGCCTAGAAGGCGATATGTCGGGCAGCTACCGATACACGCGTGTGTATGTCAGGGATCCTCGCGGGGTTTGGAGGATCGTAAGTTTCGAAGCGAGCAAGATCCGCGATCCGAATGAGCGGCATCAATCCAAGTCAGAGTAGCATTCAGGCCGGGGCGATCTGCAGAAGCCAGCCTCTAGAATGAAGACATGCCTGAGCTGCCTGAAGTTGAGACGATTGCGCGTGGGGTAGATAGGCGTGTATGCGGCGATCAGATCATTGAGGGATGGTTCGGATCGCACCAAGAACCTTTCAAGACTCCGGCATGGCTGCAAGCCAAGCAGCTCGTTGACCGTCGAATTTTGTCAGTTCACAGGACCGGGAAGCATATTGTTTTTGAGCTGGGGCGTCAGAGCGATAGAAGAACTGCGAGTCGCAGTACCCAGGTAGCGGCACAATGGATTGTCCACCTCGGAATGACAGGACGCCTGCTGGTGCTTACACCGGATGCCCCCGTCGCGAAGCATACCCATGCAAGACTGCGACTTGAGAGCGGGCGCGAATTGCGCTTTGTAGACCCGAGGCGGTTCGGGAGGCTTGAGTTTCGCGATTTAGCGGAAGGCAATAAGTTCGCAGGCCCTGGTGCCGAACCGCTGACAATCGAGGCGGCGGACTTCATGGAGCTGTTTCGGGGCAGGAAGCTGACGATCAAAGCTGCTCTGCTGAATCAAAAATTGCTGTCGGGTGTAGGGAATATCTACGCTGACGAGAGCCTGTTCCGAGCAGGGATCCGCCCGGGACGGCGCGCTGGGCGGCTCACAAAACACGAACTTGAACGATTGCGCACATCTCTAGCCGAAGTACTGCAACACGCGATTCGACTCGGGGGGTCTTCAGTTTCAGACTACGTGGACGCAGAGGGCGAGAAAGGCTTCTTCCAGCTGGAACATTTTGTTTATCAGCGAAGCGGGGAGCCGTGCCGAAATTGCGGGACTGAAATCAAGCGGATTGTGATTGCCGGACGAAGCACGCACTACTGTTCAAAATGCCAAGGTTGAAGAGTGAATCTATTGTTTTTTGAACTTGAGAGAGCCAGGTTTACCAGAATCAAAACGGGCAGCACTTCTCTGCACCTGTAAGTTGTTGAAATGAAAGATTGCGAAGAACGGCATGGCGATTGCAATCTAGAAAGGTGCCAGTGATGTACCGGCTGCTGGAGAAAATCCGGCCAGCCCGCAAAACAGCAGGCACTCGGCAAGAGCAGCCGCCAAGAAGCGGTAGACCGGCCGAGGGGGTCTGTAGACGGTGCGGTGGATATAACCATCGCCCATTGCTGGGAGGCCAGTGACCAGCGCAGGGACACGAAACGCCACACGAAGATGTGGCGTTTCGTGCTTTGTATCGAGACTTGGGTTATGTCACAATCGATTACGGTTGTACCGGAGTGCGGTTGGGGCCCCTACTTGCACTGTTTCTCGAGAGCCTGTACTATCGAACTTGCCTATCAAGCGGCTGAAGCGAACCACCCGGTTACGGGCAGAGAAGGCTCGCCGCTGACAAAAGATATCTTCGGAACCACGAAGCGTCCAATTTGACGGGAGTTCCGCAGAGTTCTATAAGGCAGGCCTAACCCAGGGAAACCACCGAAATCGGGCCGAAGAAATGCACAGTAGCGTGCCAATGCAGGTCTGGCTGGGTTGATGGGTTGAGTGTTTTAGATGTTTGGCCCTGAAGCTGCATCAGATGAATAGGCGTCCTTCTTTGCGGGGATGATCCTGACGGCAACAGAATGCCGAGGGAGTTCAAAAGAGTGACGCCGTGCGCTGGCCAAGAAAGGTATCACCCGCCGTTAAGCGTTCCAGGGGTTCGCAGATCAATTGCGCCGAGTTTTCGGTTTCCCCGGGCAACGGTGTGCGGCATCGCTTAAAACACGGGAGTTCCCAACCGTAGCTGCTCCGTACCCGAGAAGCCAATGGTGGAAGAGGGTAGTTCAGCACCCCAGTTTCGAAGTTGCTGACTCAGAGAAGTAAGGCAATACAGAGCACAGTGCCAGGAAGTGCACGCATGACAACAGAACCGACAGCGCCCCAACCAGAAGTGGGGCCAGCTCCGGCGAATGGGCAGGGGCAGTCGCAAGGACATCGACGCCGGCGGCGTCGTCGCAAAAACAAGTCGAACCAGCAGGGCGGTCAGCAGCCGCAGCAGGGGCAAATGCAGCAGAACCAGCCCCCGCCGCAGGTGCAGCCGCAGATGCAGGCTCCGCAACAGCCGCAAGGCGGTCAGCAGAAGCAGGGATCCGGCCGGCACCGGAAGAAGAAGAAATTCTTTCAGCCGAAGAACGGATCTCAGCAGCCTCCGCCGCAGCCTGGGAACAGCATTGTTCCTCAGCATCAGGGCCGTCGCAAGGAAAGGCAGAGAGGTCCCCGGATGTTTGTGGGGCCGATGGATCATAGCTATCGCGCTGCGAACGGCAACGTCGCTGATTCACCCCCCTCGACGATTCCCCTGTCGGGCAATGGACACCACAGTTCCAACTACCACGACATCAATGTGGGTGGACCCAATGTTCCGGTGCGTGCGGATGCGCCTACTCGCATCTTCTGCTTCATCGATGATCTGTTCTTCCAGGCAAAGATCCAGGAGACCTCGAAGAAACTGGGCATCAAAGTGGAATTTGTGAAGGGCGAGAAGGAAACCGTCTCGCGAATCACGGTCGCGGCAGAGCCGCCGACTCTTTTGGTGTTCGATCTGAACAATCTGAACGCGAAGCCACTGGCTCTGATTCCCAAATTTAAAACCAAGTTCAAGAAAGCCACGTCTATCATCGGATTTCTGAACCACCTCCAAGGCGACCTGAAGCTCAAGGCGATAGAGGCTGGATGCGATACGGTCATGCCGCGGTCCGCATTTTCGCAGAGCTTGCCGAACCTTCTGCGCCGATATGGGCTGGAAGAGGAAGACGAGTACGTTCCACAGCCCGCGTTTTAGGCGCGGGCTGTTGAAAGCCAGGACGTAATTTGGAGCGGGTGCCGGTTGGCACCCGTTCATTTTGTCGTGAAGGAGTGGGGCCGTTCTTAGCCAGGAGGCCAACTCATCGGTCGGCCCCCGAGCAGGTGCACATGAATGTGCTCGACGGTTTGGCCGCCATCTTCTCCTGTGTTGATGACAGTGCGATATCCCTGGGTGAGGCCCTTTGTACGCGCGATTTCGGCAGCGGCCCACTGCAGGTGTCCCAGCAACTGCTTGTGCTCCTTCTGAGCATGCGCGATCGATGGGATATGGTCCCTGGGGACGATAAGGATGTGGACCGGGGCCTGCGGTTTCAGGTCGGCAAATGCGTAGCACCGGTCATCCTGATATATAGCCTTCGACGGGATGCTGCCGTCGACGATCTGACAGAAGATGCAGCTCATGATGCAGAGTCTATCCTCCATCAGCCGTTGGTGTCAGGATCGATGGCCGGTTGACGAATTTGTGTTCCTCGGGCAAACGAGCGGAGGTTCATTCAAGGCGGATCCATCTTTGATTCTGCTCGCCAATCAAGGAAATGGTGGATGGCGTCAGCGAGCTTTCGGTTCAGACTTTTGATGGATGCAAAAGGGACTTCGCTTAGACGGTGCCTGCCGGATTTCTCCATCAGTTGCGCGCTTCTCTTTTGATGATCGATATCCATCACAACATAGAGGCCAGGCTCGCCCTCTACAGCGACGATCTGACCGGGTTGTGGAATTCGACTTGAGATCTGATCGGATTTAATAACAATGCAGGATATGGCGGAACTCACTGGAGACCTCAGCAATTTCGTGACTTCCGGCGGAATGTATTTCGAGCGACATTCTTCGCACAGAGAAGGGATGCTGACGCCTCAGGTTAGGTTGGTCGTCTTAATATTGTAAATTGCTGATTACAATCATGTAAGTACAATGTTGTGCGGATGCAAGGTGTTTAAGGATTCCATTGGGCTTCCAAGCCGCGCAAGCGTCATGTGACGGTCCTGGATCGGAGAGACGATATGACGAGGGGGCGAATCAGAGTGCTTGCCTGACGATGATCGAACGCTGGCCGCTCTCTGAGGTTCTGAAACGGCTTGAGTTGACTTGCTCCCTGGCTACACAGACAAGCGAGTACGACCTTCGTATTCAGGAGTGAGGGCAAAGCATTCGAGGAGCAAGCACACGGATGCGCAGATGATTCCTGCTCAGAAGCAGGCGAAACCGGGAGAGTCTGGGTAAAATCCAAAGTGCGATTGGCTTGGCTCAGAATGGTTGACCTTGAGTTATGACCTTGCACAGTTTGGAAACAGTGCAATCCGCATGGCAAGTGTTAAGCGCACTGATCGGCAAAAAGTCCGCCTTCAAGGCGGCCTTTTTGCGCAACCAAGCACGGTGGGATGCGGGAAAGCTCTGGGGCGCGAAGCTTAGAGTGATGCAAATCACAGTACGCGAGAACGCCGCCCGGCAGAATTGAGGTGCATGAGGTGGGCCCGGACGATTGCGGGCCAGATAGAAGTGCTTTGGTTCAGCCTGCCTTATGCGGATAGAATTACTTTCAGTTCCGAACCGCTCAGCGCTGTTGCACGAGAAAGTCGATCCTACAACGTTGAAGTCGGACGTGAAGACTCGGGATCGAACGTGAAATGACTGCGCCAGCTTTGGCTGCGCAGAGTGCAGTGAGGGTTCATCTTTGGCTACAACTCAACTTCTCCCCATTTACGCAAAACTCAGCCAAAAAATTCTGCGCAGGAGGACGTCTACTCATCTCGGGAGGGGCGTTGAAATCTTGACCGGAGCGGATCGGTTCTGGCTCGCTTTGCGATGCCCGGCGCATGCATGGAACTGGCCGCGCGCCAACCGCGGGGAAGGATTTCGCGGCTACGATGCCCACCAGACCTGCCACAAGTGCATGTCGCACCGGATGTTCGACACCGAAAAATGGCAAGCGGGCCCGATATATAGGAAGCGCGAGCATTTCCAGTAGCGCCGAACTCGGCGACAGCCTGCTTTCATTAAGATCCGGGCCGTGCGGGTTCAACTCGTGTGATCAAGGATGATCTTCCAACCATGAGCGCCTTTCCGCCATACAAGTGAGAATATGCCGTCGTCTTTAGCGGCTTCGCCGTGAGAGGTTCGCTGCAGATGAAACTTGCCCGTGACCAACGCGATTTCAGACTTGCCGCAGGCTGAAGGCAGCAGGCGTATATCGAGGTCCGAAAAGGTGAGTTTTCCCATCTGCTCGGGGTTTGTGTAGCTCTGCTTGTAGCGCTGCAATATCGGTTCGTAGCCTTTACGGAGCTTCTGACCAATGAAGGTGGTGTCGGGGGATTTCTCATAAGTCTGCATAAAGCCAGGGATATCGGCGCGGTTCCAGGAATCGACCTGAGCCTGGATCTCTGTGCGTATGGCGGCTTCATCGCCAGATTGCGCCGAGATCGGGCTAACTGAGAGGGCAGCAGCCAAGGTCAACCAGGTCAGGAGAGAGGAGCGGCTCATTGAATGCCTCCGAAGGAGAATTGCCATCAGCTTACAATGGGATATGGCATCCGTCGCAGAGACTTCCCCGTTCCGCGTAGTACACACCGTGTGCTCCCATGATTGCCCGGACTCGTGCGCGGTGCTGGTCACGGTTGATGCGAATGGCAGGGCGGTGAAGGTCCAGGGAGATCCGACGCAGCCAGTGACTCAGGGTTTTCTTTGCGGCAAAGTCGCCAAGTACCTGGACAGGGTGTATTCGCCAGAGCGAGTTCTCTATCCCCTTAGGCGACGGGCGGGGATCCCAAAGGGCCCCCTGACAAAAGGGCGCGAGTTCGAGGCGTTTGAACGCGTTAGCTGGGATGAGGCGTTGGATTCCATTGCTTCACGTTTACAGCGAATCAGCGATGAGTTTGGACCAGAATCGATCCTGCCATACAGCTACGCCGGCACCATGGGAGTGCTTGGTTATGGGTCGATGGACCGCCGGTTCTTCCACCGGTTTGGGGGCAGCCAACTGGATCGCACGATTTGTGCCGAAGCGGGGGGACAGGCCTGGAATCTTGTCTATGGTAAAAAGCTGGGAACGCCTACCGAAGATTTCAGCCGTGCGAAGCTGATTATCGCGTGGGGAGCGAACATTCACGGCAATAACGTCCATCTCTGGCCCATGGTGGAGCATGCGCGCCGGAGTGGCGGGCGTCTGATTGTGATTGATCCTTACCGCACGCGGACTGCCGGCTTGGCGGATTGGCATATCGCGATCAGACCGGGAACTGATGGCGCGCTGGCGCTCGGAATGATGCATGTCATTCTGCGCGAAGGACTGGAAGATCGGACTTATATACAAGAGATGACGCATGGCTTCGAGCGGCTGAGCGAAAGAGTACGCGAGTACACACCGGAGAGGGTCGCAGCATGGACGGGAATGACGGCCGCAGCAGTTGAGCAGCTGGCCCGTGAGTACGCTACGACCCAGCCGGCCGCAATACGGCTCAACTACGGCGTACAGCGTTGCGAGAACGGAGGAACCGCAGCGCGGGCAATCGCAATGCTGCCGGCTCTAACCGGAGCGTGGAAACACCGCGGAGGCGGCGGGTCGTTATCGACGTCGGGAGCATTTCAGTGGAACAAACGCGAATTGGAGCGAATGGACTTAGCGTTGGATTCGCCGATTGGGCACCCCGCACGGATTGTGAATATGGCGCTGCTTGGGCGAGCCTTGAATGCTGAGGCGGGAGACGCAGAAGTATTGAGTGGCGGACCGGCGGTGAAGGCATTGTTTGTGTACAACTCAAATCCGGGTGCCGTTGCTCCAAATCACAACGCTGTGCGCCGGGGACTTGGGCGCACCGACCTGTTCACTGTGGTGCATGATTTGTTCTTCAATGACACGACAGATTACGCTGACTTTGTACTGCCGGCGACGACGTTCCTTGAGCATGCCGACATTCAAGGCGCATATGGGCACTACTTCGTGCAGCTATCGAGCAAAGCGATTGAGCCTTTGGGTGAGTCCTGGACCAATGTGCGGCTTTTTGGCGAGTTGGGGCGACGGATGGGATTCACAGAGGAGTGCTTCCGCGATAGCGAGGAGCAGATGATCAGGCAGGCTCTCGCGATTGGGCTGGGTGGGCGTTCCACCAACAAAGGAATGGAGCACATCAGCCTTGAAGATCTCGAAGAGCAAGGGCACATCGCACTGGATTTTCATCTCAACCCGGATGTCAAGCCGTTCATGCCCTACACGGAGGGCCCGCTCCCCACACCGACCGGAAAGGTAGAGTTCTATTCGGAGGCGCTCGTCGCGGCTGGGCGGGATGGTCTCCCCGCATACATTCCGCCGACTGAATCACGGTGGAGCGAGGATTCCAAGCACTATCCGCTGGAGTTGTTGGGGCGTAAAGCCGACAATTATATGAACTCAACGTTCGCTAACCTTGAATGCCACAGGAAGATGGAATCGCGAACCAGGCAGCGACTGGAAATCCATCCAGATGATGCGAAGAGCCGCAAGATCACGGATGGCGACAGTGTCAGAATATGGAATGATCGCGGGCAGATCGCACTGACTGCGATGGTCGATCGGTCCGTTCCTCGGGGCGTGGTGGCTGCGCGGCTGGATTGGGCTAAGTTGAGCAGTAGCGGGGTGAACGTCAACGCGTTGACAAGCGAGCGGCTGACGGATATCGGAGCGGCGCCGACGTTCTATTCGGTGCTGGTGGAAGTCGAGAAGATCTAGATTGCGCCGGTGACTGTTGGGTGGGAGCTCGGCGCAGACCGTACGAAATCAGAGGCTGTTAGGACCAAAAGATGCGTGCGATAGAGGCGGTACACTAAGGATATGTCATCGTGGGTTGCTTTTCTCATCGTTCTCATTCTGGCCCTCGCTTATATGTATATGAAGCGCTCCGGCCAGCTTTCGGCGAAGGAAGCAACGGAGTATCTGAGAAGCGGCGCGATGCTGATCGATGTTAGGAGCGTCAACGAGTTCGAGTCGGGACATATATTACAGGCATATAACATGCCCCTAGACCGGATCGAGGTAATGGTCCCTGGAGCAGTGAGAGATAAGAACAAAGTCCTGCTATTGCACTGCTCTACCGGTGTTCGCAGCGGTATCGCGAAGAAGAAGCTCGAAGATATAGGGTACAAGAAGGTTTTCAACCTGGGATCCTACGAGCGAGCCGGCAAGATCGTGATGGGACGATAGAGTCGACGACACTGAAGAAAAGAAGCCTCCGGCTTTGGCGGGCCGATACACTTCTGCTGTTCACCTGTTGCGAAGCGGAGATGGATCGGGCCCATTCGACGTGCCTTCGCTGTTCTTCCGACGCTAGCTGCCGATGTCCAACCGGGTGATTGCAGGCTCCAAGCCGGGGGATTCTGCACGGAGTTCTACGGAACCTGGGCGTCCCTTCGGCCGGATAATGGCGACACATGCTCCGTGGAAGGTTCGATGATGCGGCCGGCGAAAGCTGGCTACGTCTTTAGGATTCGCGCTCCCAACGGCTGCAATGTCTGCGGGGCCGTTCAGGCTGAAACTGAGCGGGACAACCGCGTCGGGCAGAGGCTGGCCGTGCTCATCAACAACCTGTGCCATCACATAGCTTAGGTCGTCAGGAGAGATATCGAGTTTGGATCTGTCCGGCGTCAGTAACAGCTTGTGAGGTTTTCCCGCGCTGGTGAAAGAGATGCTGCCGATTTCATCTCCGCCCTGATATGCAATGGCCTTGAGTTCGCCGGGAGCGTAGGGAACTGTGAACTCGGCCTTGAGGGCGTCTTGTGTGGTCAGGGCTTTCGACCCCACCTCTTTCCCATTGAGAAGGAGTGTCACCTTATCTCCGCGCGTATAGACGCGGACATGCAAGGGCGCGTCTTCGAATCCGGGCCAAGTCCAGCTTCGCAACTCGTCGCTCCATCCCCACATGCTCACGTGCTCGGAGTAGCCATGGGGAAGGGGGCGCTGTACGGCCATCTCGATTTTGCTTCGACGCCACACGACATCGCGAAAATATGACTGCGGCTTTTTATTCCCGATGAGGTCGATGTCACCGCAATAGGAGTTGAACCAGGGATAGGGAGGCGAGAAGACATCGTGAGCGGGACCGTTGCTGATGCTCGCATGCCCGATCCCGGATTCGCCCAGGTAGTCGATGGCCGTCCAGACGAAGTCGCCAAGGACATAGGGGTTGTCCTCTACGGCGCGCCAGTTCTGGAATGCCTGATTAGGGAAGGATTCTGTGCCAGCCATGATGCGGTCGGGATACTTGGTGTGGTCCTTTTCGTACTCTGTCCATTGGTAGTTATAGCCACCTACGTCGAGATAGCCGAAGGCGGGCTGCATGTCCGCCCAGGTTTTTCCGGGATGATCCCATGCGTGGCAGATGGCGGCAGTCACTTTGCGGGTGGGATCCAGTTTATGTGCGAGAGCGGCGAGCGCCTTTCCGATCTCGACGCCCTGCGGTTCGGCCCGCTCATTGATCTCGTTGCCGATGCTCCAGAGAATGATGCTTGGGTGATTGCGATCGCGGAGGATCATGCTTTCAAGGTCGCGCTGCCACCAATCCTTGAAATAGAGGTGATAATCCTGGGGATTTTTGTTGCCGGCCTCCCAGCAGTCGAAGGCTTCATCAATCACGAGCATGCCAACCCGGTCGCAGGCGTCGAGGAAATCGCGGGAAGGTGGGTTGTGGCTGGTGCGGATGGCGTTATAACCATTTGCTTTGAGGATTTCAACGCGGCGCACTTCGGCGCGTGGGATGCAGGCGGAACCCAGGGGTCCATTGTCATGGTGAACGCATCCGCCCTGGAGCTTAATGACTTCTCCATTGACACGCAGGCCTTGGCTGGCATCGATGTCGACCTTGCGCACGCCGATATTGAGCGTTGTTGCGTCCGTGGGCTGGTGATCGGCTTCGAGCAGCACCTCGGCGCGGTACAAGTAGGGATCGGCGGGAGACCAGAGATGTGGGGATCGAATACGAAACGTGCAAGCGGCGATGGCGCGACTATTCGGCGGGACCGTGACAGGAGATTCAGATTCGGCGGCTGTTGAGCCGCTTGAGTCGATTAAGCGTAAGCGGGCGATGGCTCGCCTCGCAATTGCGGCTCCGTTCTCAACCGTGATCTCGACCTCGCCGGTTGCAGCTTCTTTCGAGGCTTCAGAGGTGCTTACGAAGACCCCGTCCTCATGGATACGGAGGTCGCCATTGACTGCGATCCATACTTTGCGGAAAATCCCTGAGCCTGAGTACCAGCGACTATTACGGCCGGTGTTGTCGACCTTGACGGCGACGATGTTGCTCCCGTCTTTAAGGTGCGGTGTGATATCGAAGGCGAAGGGAGTGTATCCGTAAGGGTGGTTGCCGACGTGAGTGCCATTGATCCAGACGTCGCAATTCATGTAGACGCCTTCGAAGCGGAGTTCGGCTCTTCCGGCCTTTGGAACAGCAGGTTTGTCAAACGACTTGCGATACCAGCCGATGCCTCCGACGGTCCAGCCGGTTGAGATCTGCCCTTCGCTTTCGTAGGAATCGAATGGCCCGATGCGGAGAGGGTTCGTACCTTCGCTCCAGATTGCGTCTTGACTGCCATCGGTCAACGAGGGGAGGTCTTCGATGCTCCAGTCGTGAGGAACGTCAAGGGTACGCCAAACGGAGTCGTCGAAAGAAGCGGCATCTGCACCCGGCGCATCGCCTCGGTAAAACTTCCATCCGCCAGTGAACGGCGTCAGCCGGCTCTTCAGAATCGTGGAGAACTCAGACGATGCCGGCCATGCATTTGAACGCTTTGGGACTGTCGAGGCGACGGATTCCGTTGTGAACAGAGAAGATGCTGCAACTCCGGCAATGCCCTGCAGGGCTTCACGTCGCGTAATGATGACTTGCTCATCGAGATCTTTCGTTTTCTCCAGCCGCATGGAAGCACGCTCCTCCTCGAAACAGATCATCGTAAATGGTCGGAGCGCCGGGGAAGGTCAAGAGACGTTTGCAAATGGATCTTCGAGGGACGGACACTGTGGCGTGAGAAGTTCCGCTCCATTCTCAGTAACCAGGAGGTCGTCTTCAAGGCGGATGCCGAATTTGTCGGGGATGTAGATGCCGGGCTCATCGCTGAGCGTCATGCCGGACCGAAGCTTCGGGTTGAGGTCCCAGCCGAACATGTTGTTCCGGACGAAGTAGGGCCATTCATGACCGTCCATGCCAATGCCATGACCGACGCGGTGTGTGAAGTACTTGAAGCCGGGGCCGTATCCTCCATCGACGATGACCTTACGTGCGGCGGCGTCGACGTCTGCCGTGGGAACTCCGGGTCGAGCGGCCAGGAGTGCTGCCGTCTGAGCGCGACGGACCAGATCGAAGACAGAGAGCATCTTGTCTGTCGGTTTGCCCAGGACAAAGGTGCGGGTGATGTCGGACTGATATCCCTCGACGGAGCAGCCGTCGTCGAGCATGAGGATGGAACCTTTGCGAAGGGTTTGAGGCTGACTGGAGCCGTGGGGCAGCGCTGTGTACTCATCGATATTGAGGCTTGCTTCACCTTCGAAACCGACGCGATGGTATGCGGCGGCGATGAGGGAGTGAACATCGGCGGTGGTCATCCCTGGATGGAGCGATCGCGCTACTGCGCGGTAGACGAGCAGTGTGGCATGACAGGCCAGGCGCATGCATTCGATTTCATGGGCGCTCTTGATCATTCGGCAGCCGGCCGTAATCGGGGTAGCCGAGACGAGGTTCAAACGCGGGTTGGCGACGTGGATTCCCTCAGAGAAGACGAAGGCCATGTGTTCGTCAAGTCCGATCGTGGCACCGGCGAGACCACGATCGGCGAGACCACGACCGAGCAGCGCAAACGGGCTTTCATCTTCCTGCCAGGTGAGGACGTCGCAGTTGTTTGCGAGAGGCCCGGAGGTGAGGAGTTCGTGCGCGCGATCCTCCTCGAATGCGGGGCAGATGAGAAACGGCTTCGAGCGGGCCGGGAGAACGAGTGCCCACAGGCGTTCTCCACCGTAAATGTGAAGATTTGCGAAATAGATAGACGAACTGGTGGAGTTGGCGAGGACAATCGCGTCGATTTTGTTTTGGGTCATCAGCTCGCGTGCACGCTCGATGCGAGCGTGGCGCTCGGAATTCGTGAATGGTCGCGTCTGGTCCGAGAGCTTGGGCAGTGCTTCGATTGAGGATGGGAGCCGGGTAGTGGACTTATATTGGGCAGAAAGTCGCGACGCGACGAGTGTTACGGCAGAGCCGGCAAGGAAGCTTCGGCGCGAAAAGGCGTTTGGCAGGGACATGATTCTCCGCGGGTGAATTGCCCGCTGGATTCAAGAGTAGCCCCGAAGGCCTGGAGAAATGGAAAGAGAAGCGCAGAATTCATCCGTGGAATTCGGCGATATAGGTTGACATGCCTGATCCAGGATGCGAGGCTCTCAGCAAATCTCAATCTAATCTGGGTCTGAAAGAGGAAAGATCGATGAGAAAGACCTTGCTTGCCTTGATTGCTGGTGTTCTGTGGAGTCCTGTCGTATTTGCGGCGACCGGGGAAGATGTTGCCGCACCGATTCGTCAGTTTATCGAAGCCTTCAACAAGGGTGACACTGCATCGGCATACGCGACTTATGCGAGAGGCGAGATCAACATCGTGGACGAGTTCGCTCCGCACCGCTGGAACGGACCGCACGCGGCGCAGGACTGGGTCGCTGCATATGACAAGCATGCGCAGGCAGCCGGTGTCTCGGATGGACAGGTGAAATACAGCGCGCCGACACGCATCGAGCGCCAAGGCGAGTTTGCATACGTGATTCTGCCCACCGAATATCTCTACAAAGAGCATGGGAAGCAGATGGATGAGAAAGGCCAGATCACGGCCGTTCTCCATAACGAAGACGGCGCATGGAAGATCCGTGCATGGACATGGTCAGGGGAGAAGCCACACGCGGCAAAGTGAAGACATGTCTGGGGTGCTGACGAATCAAGGTCAGTGCGCGGAGTCGAGGGACAACGTCATGCAGTGCTGATCGGTCAATTCGTACTGGAGCATACGCGAAGATGATAATCGACAAAATCCCACATGCCAACGAGCGATGCTGGTCATTATCTGCAGCGCACATGTCGAGATACTTTAGCGCGGATTTGAGAACGTGTTCGTCGACCATGTTGAGATCTATTGTTCTGAGTTGATAAATGTAAGGCAACTGCGGGTTCTCCGCTTCGCTTCGCTCCGGTCGAAATGGCAGTCATGTTTTGGGTCTGCATTCACACTGGGACGACTTCGCTGACTTGAACGACGGAGTCGCCGCTGTAGTACTTGCGCTGATCGGCGATCAGGTCAGGAGCGGTGGCAGCCAGAGCCGTGTCGAGGTGGAGCATGGTTTCGAAGTATAGATGGCCGATTGCGTGATAGTGCGAAGGCGTACCGGGAGGGAAGGCGCCGATTCCGCGGTCTACTTCGATGCGGACGAGTCCGCGGACTCCTAAGAGGCGGCGGGCAATCACAAGGTGCTGTCCGAGATAGTAATCCCAATCGAAGGTGGAGCCTGGAGTGGCAGGGTAGAGCACGCTGAGCCGGACCATGAGTTCCGAATACAAGTCGAACACCGTCCGTGTCAATAAAAACACTGCGGTGTCGCATCCTCACTTGCCACTGAAAGGCTGTAGCAACGCTAAGCTACTGATTTGGGACGGTGGCATAAATTCGATGTAGTCGAGCCCAGCCGGATCTGCTGCATCCGGAGTGCCTTTGATGCGAATGGTATCACCGTTTTTCAATGTGACGTGATGCACGATATGACGCGTTGAGTTGTCGCCGTTCGGTCGGCTCGAGGGGAACCTGTCGTCGCTCGACCACGTTGCAATGTGCTTGCCGTTCACGGAAAGATCAAATCCAGCATTTCCACCCTGCAGATCAAAGTACTGGACAGCGATGTTCCAATCTCCTTCCTTGCCGTTGTAGCTCCACTCGAGGGTGCATGTTTGCCGGCCTTCGCAAGAGACAGCTTTGCCATGACTAGCGTCTTCCCAAGGGTTCACGTCGATGGTTTTATAGCCGGTGAGGCGGGCGTTCTCGGCCTCAAGGCGGTGTGGATAGTTGCCGGCACGACCTTGCGCGTCAGGAATCCCGCTGAGTTTGAGGAAGTACTGGGTTATGGCATCCCGCCAGACAATGGCATGGCCCGCCTGGTATTCGAGACGGGCAAGTACATCCTTGTAGAGTTTTGGATCGACTTTTCTCCGGAGTGACTCCCACTCGTTGATGAACTGAGCAGCCTGTTCCGCACCGTCGTAGTGGGAATCGTAGACGTATTGGATGACAGTCTTGCCGTCGTGGAGTTTGTAAGTGTATGGGACGTGGTGAAAGAAGAGCAGCAGGTTGTCAGGTGTGGTCGCAGCAGACTCGTAGATCTTTGCTACTTCGGGCTGGTACTGGCCGACGTAGCCGGTACCGGTCGCGACGGTGCGATCGAAGCCGACGCCGTCGTGGTCTGCCTTGTGCCACTGACCCCAGCCGTTGCGCTCGCTAGCCTCGACGTTGGGGCCGTAGTGGCTGCCGGTGATGTCGGTAAGGGTCTGCAAGCCGAGCGGGCCGGTGTACCCCTCATAGGCCGGCCACGATCGCATGAGCATGTTGACAACGGTATGAATGACAGCAGGATCGGTGGAGATGGTCTGGCGGGTCCACTCGGCGGCGATGTCTTCGGGTTTGAGGTCGGGATTCCAGGCGAGGCGGCCGAAGGCATAGAGGTTAGCGAGCGCGAGCGGTGAGCCGAGCCAGCCGTTCTGGCCGACACAGGCGACACCAATCATGCCACCCAGCTTTCGGTTGAAGGTCTTTCCCGCGATGATTTCTTTCACCGGTGTTGAGTCGCCAGCCACACGCATGTCGAAGTCGAGCACTTCTTTCCACATGGGTGCGATGTAGACGAGGTGCCGCTGCTGCCCGAGGTATTCCTGTGTGATCTGAAGTTCCATGCTCTGGTTTGTATGCGGGATTCCGCCAAAGAGAGGTGAGACGGGTTCGCGGGCCTGGAAATCGATCGGGCCTTCCTTCGTCTGAATGATTACGTTGGGCGCGAACTTGCCGTCGAGCGGGTGGAAGATGTCGTAGGCAGCGCGGGCGCGATCGGCTTTAGGATCGGTCCAGTCGAGGTGGTGGTTGTAGACGAAAGCGCGATAGAGGACGACACCATTGTGCGGCGCGAGAGCAGCGGCGAGAGTATTGGCCGCGTCAACGGGAGAGCGGCCATAGCTGGCGGGGCCCGGCTGGCCCTCGGAGTCTGCCTTGACGGTGAAGCCGCCGAAGTCTGGAATGAGAGAGTAGATTTCGTTGACCTTGTCGTTCCACCACTTCTTAACTGCAGGATCGAGAGGATCGAAGGTGGGGAGGCCGCCGAGTTTTTGCGGGCTGGCGATATCGGCGGAGAGGGAGACGCGGACACCATAGGGGCGCATCGTGTCGGCGATTCGGGCGACTTCTTTCAGCATCTCGGACGTGAAGAAGACTGAGGAGTTGTTGACATTGTTGAGATTGCATCCGTTGATGCCGATGGAGGCGAGGAGGCGCGCGTACTCCGTGACGGGAGCGAGGTCGGCTCGAACGTGGCCATCCTCGAAGAAGATGCTTCGTCCGCCGTAGCCGCGCTCTATGGAGCCGTCGATGTTGTCCCACTCGTCGACCCAACGGATGGGCATGGCAGGAGCTTCGCGAACTTCGAGGGGAAATCCTCTGTTGTCTCTGGGGCGCAGCAAGTCGAACGTTCCGTAAAGAACACCGGCTTCATCTCCGCCTACGATGAGCAGGCGAATTGCGCCATTCACATCTCTGCGCTCGAACCAGAAGCCGCCCGGTTTGAGATCTGGAGGGATCCGCACGTCCGGTAGTTTCTTCCGAAACTCTCCGATGGTGCCAATGATCGTCTCTCCAGAAACCGCTTCCTTTGCGCGTTGCGATAGTGCAATCGGCGAACCAACGGCAAGATCACCGCGTGCCCCGGTGAGTTCACGAAGGGCAGATTGCTCGATGGCACCTGTTCCGAGAGCCTTGATGTTGCTGGGAAAGAGAGTCCGCCCGTCCGATAATTTGTAGTTCAGCCACGCCTGGTCTGCGGTCTGTGCGGCGACCGGAAGAGTGGCGGAGAGCAGAATTGCAAGAAACGAGATGGACTTTGAAGAGCTTCGGGCATTCACGCCCTCATTTTATTCCGCGAAATTGATCGAAACGGGTCGCCGAGGAGTGATCAAAGCCGCTTTGTGAGAGCTTTGGGCGGGTCGCCTTTTTTGTTCCCGAGCAGCCAGTCGATCGGCTTCCTAACGTCATCTTCTCTGGCCTCGCCCATCACGCGGGCGACAGGTGTGCCAGTCTCGTCGAGAACGATGGTCCCGGGGACGATATTGCCCAGGCCGAAGCCGTCGAGAGTATCAGTGTCGGCTCCTATCCAACTCGTGAAATCGAGGTGGAGTTTCGCCAATGCGGAGGGGATTTTGGCGCGGTCTTTGGGGTCGTCGATGGAGATGAAAACGAAGCTGACCGGCTTGCCCGAATACGATGCAGCAATCTGCGAGAGCCGAGGAAGTTCTTCCTGACAGGGGCCGCACCATGTGGCCCAGAAATTTACGACAACGATCTGGCCGCGAAGTGCTGAGAGCTTATGCGACCCTCCATCGAGAGTTTTGAAGGAAGGGTCTGGCACGCGCTTTGCGAAGACACCAGCTGGATGGACTGCGAGGCACAATAAGAAAGCCAGGATTCGAGGACGTGGGGAGGGCAGCATCTTTTCTGAGGATAGCTGGCGAGGTAATCGCCAGGGCTCCATCGAAAGTTGGAGATACTGTTCGATACCTTGGGGGACGCTAATTGGGGAAGGAACTGGTACTTTCGTCTGGATCAAGCACACAGGTTTTTCCCGACCTGTGGTTCGCCCCCCAGGGATTCGTTAGAGGTCAGTTCTTCCTTCCTGATTGGAGACAAAAAGATGAGAAAGCTCCTGCTGCGGGGCGCGGTTTCTACTGCCGCTCTGCTTATCTCCTGCTTCTGCATGCAACCGTCCGTACTGGCACAGGGTTGCGTTGCTGCTCACTCGCCGCAGCCTGTAATCTCTGGACTCGATCCGACCAACCAAGCGACGATTGCGCATTCCGCCGGGACGAACTTCCTGCATGGTCTGACAATTTCGACGGGATACCGCGTGTACAACTCGTATCGGCACTACATCGGGACGGATTACCAGGCACAGCGGCAGGCACTGCACAATGCGGTGGTGAACCATGTCAACCTGTTCGAGCTTGATTTGAACTATCAACTGACGCCGCGCTGGAGCGTGATTGCCACGATTCCAGCCATGGAGGCGACGCGTCACGGCCAGGCGAGCGCGACCAACTTCTACCGCTCGGGCGGAATCGGAGATGTAACGGTGGGTGCGCAGGCATGGGTTTGGCGGCCACCGACAGAGAGCCACGGGAACGTGGCGATTTCGGCCCAGTTGAAATTGCCAACGGGTATCAATGACGCCAAAGGCACTTCGGTTGCGAAGAACGGCACGGCATCGACGCAGCCGTTTGACGAGTCGATTCAGCCGGGGGACGGAACATATGGCTTTGCGCTGGCCACTGAGGCGTATCGAGAGGTTTACTGGCGTACTTCGGCGTACTTCACCGGATCCTGGTTGTTCAGCCCGCAAGACACGACCGGCGTAGCACAGGCACGATCGGCGCCGGGAGAGAATGTCATCTCTGCGACTGATCAGTATCTCTGGAGAGGCGGATTTTCGCGCCCGGTCACAGGCGTGAAGCTGCTGCGTGGGCTTGCACTGAGTTTCGGCGGACGAATGGAAGGCGTGCCGGTGCGTGATGCATTCGGTGCGAGCAATGGATTCCGTCGTCCGGGATATGTGATCTCGATCGAACCGGGAATGATGTACAGCCATGGACGGTGGGGATTCTATGCCAGTGGACCTTGGGCTATGGAGAGAAACCGGAAGATCAGCGTGACAGACATCGCGAACCATACGCATGGCGATGCTGCCTTTGCGGACTACACCGTGATTTCCGGGATTTCGAGAACGTTCTAGCGGACGAGCATCGTGGCCGGTCGTTAGCTCTTATTGACCGGACATGCTCGTACTCCAATCAATAGTCACACGGCGAAGGCCGCGGATGGCGTTGCAGATATAGACGCCATCCGCGGCCTTCAGATCATCTTGAGTGAGAATCTTCTCTTCCGCATCTGCGTGCGTCTGGAGCAGGTGCCGGCGGTAGATGCCGGGCAGAAGGCCGCACTCGAGCGCGGGCGTGTACCACCATCCGGACTTCTCGATGAAGATGTTGTGAACGGCGCCTTCGGTGACCTCGCCTCGCACATTGAGAAACAGGATGTCCGCGAATCCGAAGGAGTCCGCGGAAGCATAGGCATCGACATAGAGTTGGCGGCAGGTGGTTTTGTGGAACAGAAACCAGTCGGCCGGATCCGTGCGCCTGGCGGCGATGCCGACGCGAAGCGGGATGGTCACGTCACCTGAGTCCGGCAAGACGGTGCTTTCGATGTGAACTGCTCCATCGACACTTAGAAGTATTCGAACTTTTCTCGGCCGCGCGTCGAGGAAGCTGGAAGCATGATCCAGCAGGTTTCCACGGACGGCAGGTCGATTGCAACTGAAATCGAAGTAGTTCGCTGAGTCTTCCATGCGATCGAGGTGCAGCTCGAGCAGCGGGAATGTGCCGTTCCATAACATGGTTTCGATCAGGAAGAAGGGTTCTGCAGAGCGGGTAAGAAATTCGGCTTTGAGCTGGCATTCGCGGTATTCGGCTGCAGGATCAGAATCGATAACGATGCCGGCGCCAATGCCCATGACGGCTGTACTCTTCTCAAGTTGCAGTGTTCGGATTGCGACGTTGAATACGGTCTGTTCGGGTGAGAAGTAGCCAATAGCCCCGGTGTAGACCCCTCGTGGCTCAACTTCGAGTTGCGTGAGCAATTGCATTGCACGTACTTTTGGAGCGCCAGTAATGGAGCCACATGGGAAGAGTGCGCGAAAGATCTCCTGATAGCCAGCGTTCTGCCGTAAATCTCCGGAGATTCGTGAGGTCATCTGCCAGAGGGAGGGATAGCGGTCGACCTCGAAAAGAGTCTCGACAGTCACGGATCCGAACGTGCAGAGTCGGCCGAGGTCGTTGCGGATGAGATCGACAATCATCACGTTCTCTGCGCGGTTCTTCGTGTCCCTGGCGAGCCAAGCAGCTATGTCGCGATCTTCTGCGGTTGTGCGTCCTCGCGGCGCTGTGCCCTTCATCGGTTGAGTGGTGATGCGGCGTTCACGATCGATGCGAAAGAACAACTCGGGTGAAAACGAGAGAATGTGCCGTCCTGGTTGGCAGTGAAGGAAAGCTCCGTATTCCACCGGTTGCGCGGCACTCAGGCGAGCGTAAACGGCAGCAGGAGGTTCCGCGAGCGTTGCATGAAGCGGGAACGTGAAATTGAGCTGGTAGACGTCTCCTGCGCGGATGTAATCGTGGATGCTCCCGACCTGGTCTGTGAACCGCTGTTCGTTGAGCGCGAAGTCGATAGAGGTCGAAAGATGTCCATCTCTCCCATCCCGCTCGGGTTTGGCGGGGGGAAGCACCGGTGGTGTGGAATTGAAGGTTCCGAGGCGGTGGTCGAAGATGTAGGAGCTGTCGTAGATCCCAAACCAAGCCAGGAGGTCGGAGTTGTGCACAGACTTCAGAACCGCAGAGGGTTCGAAGTACTGCGCCGATTCGTAAGCCATGAAACCAGCCGCGAAATGCCGGCGGCTGACCGCAGCCTCGATCGTTTCGAAAAGATCGGTCAGGTCAGAGAGGTTACGAACTTCAATGATCCGGAGTGGTGCGGCGAAGAGGCGACTGGTGCCGGATCCGCCCGGACGAGAGCTATGAAGGAGCACCGTTCCCGGCGTCTGTTCAACGAAGGAGAAGACTTCAGGAGGAAGGGGATGCCACGTGTTCATGCATCCGCTTCCGTTCGAAATTACTTTGTGACCGTAAGTGCCATGCTCGTGGTGTGAGTGGTGGCGGTAACTCCGTTGCTCGACTGTGCGGAGATGGTCAGGTTATAGGTGCCAGTTGGCGTGGGCAGATTCTGGGGAGGACCATGGTTGCGGTAGTTGTAAAGCGGCGAGCAGGCAGTCGAGCCGAGCACGCCGACGAAGGCAACGAGCGCCAGCAGAACAAGACGGCTAAGAGCCTTGCGACGTCGCAGGCCGAAGGCCAATCCTCCAAGCGTGAGTGTGCCGGGAAGAAGAACCGCCCATGCGACCGGACGAGCAGTCCGCAGGTTTGAGGGCTCTGCTCCAGCAATCGATGGAGCCTGCGTGGCGATCACCATCGAACTATTGATGCCGGTGGCCGCTCCTACCGGAATCTCAATGTTCTCTGGAGTGAATGTGCATGATGTCTGATCAGGGAGACCGGAGCACGAAATTGTCACGAACATCGGGGCGGTGAGCGAAGCCGCATTTACGGGAGTGACAGTGACCATTGCCGCCGCGGATTGGCCCTGCTTGAGGCTGACTGTTCCCGGGTTGATCGAGATTGAGAAGTCCGGAGTGGTCCCTGCAGTTGCAGCCAGCGGACTTACGGTGGATATGGAAGTGGCGTGCGTGGCGCTTCCGGAGTAGACCGCACGAAGCTCGTGCGATCCTCCGGCAAGGCTAAGGGTTGAGGTCGCCTGACCTTGGGAATCAAGCACGAATCCTGCCAGCGACTTATTGCCATCGGTGATGGTGATCGATCCGGGAGCGGCCAATCCATCGGCACCGCTCACGGTCACGAACAGGTTCGCCTGGGTGTGCCCATTGACGTCGCGAGAATCGACGAGCAAGGTGGTTTGCGTCGGCTGTTGCTGGACTGCGGCTGGGGCTGCGAACGCCGGAATTGCAATGGCGTAAAGCATGACTGCAACCCTGTGGCGGAACATACGTATCACGTGCACCTGCTCCAAATATAAGAAGAAGTCGTCCATTCGCCCGGTTTTCGCGCGTGCTCCCATTGTATCTGGCGGAGCCGGTCAGAGCGAACCGTAAGAGCTTATGAGAGTTGGACGCGCGAGAGCCGATTAGGGAGCAGGCGAGAAAGCACCGGCAACTCATGTCGGTTTTGGAAACGATCAGGAGAGCGGTTTGTACCCCTGCGAGCGCGGTTGAGAAGGCTAAGCGTGATCCGGGTTGGGCGCTTCGATCACTCCGAGGACTTCGCGGATGCGATCTTCGAGCTTCTGACGCGACTCCTGTTCGGCGAGGAGTTCTTCTTCAGTCTTCTTTTTGGAACCAAAGATGGAAGCAAAGAGGCTTGTTTTCTGATTCTGAGACATTGTGCGGTGCTCCTGGGGGTGAAGGTCCTGCGTGCCTCGCCTGGACTTCTTGCTATCTGTCTCTCTGTTCCAAGGGCGGGTACAGCTATGAACTTCTCTTGTTACTCGTCCATGTTAGCGGTGATCCCTCAATTGTGTAAGGTCCTTTCAGTCACCTTCGGAGGATAGAAAGAGGTCACCGGAAACGAGGGTACTTCGGATTCTGTGATCGAGCGAGTGAGATCACGAGCTTCGTCGCATGAAATCGCGTTGCTGTCATCCACTTACGCCTTTTGAGAGTATCTCTGCCGCGGTCAGGCCTTTGCGGCGCAATTCGCGGATACTTAAGGAGTCGTGGCGCTTGGCAAGGCGCCGCCCATTCTCGTCGACGGCAAGCTCACAGTGAAACCATTTGGGCCCGGGGTAGCCGAGAGCACGGTTGAGGAGAATCTGACGAGCTGTGGATTTCAGGAGGTCGGCTCCGCGAACGACCTCCGTTATCCGCATGGCAAAGTCGTCCGTGACGCATGCGAGTTGATAGCTTGGAAGACCATCCCGACGCCAGACGAGAAAGTCGCCGAAATCGATGCCGGCTATGAAGCGTTGCGGGCCGAGGTGGGCATCATGGAATTCGACAGCTTCGCCATCAGGAACGCGGAACCGAAAGTTGAGCCCGCCGGGTGCATCCGCGAGAGCGGGTGAAAGATCGAGCGAGCCATCTCCAGTCCGGGACGGACGGCAGGTCCCCGGATATAGTAGTTCATCGTCTGGATCGTGAATGCGCGGACCGTCACTGTCCCGGACGTCCTCGTGGGGAGCACTAAGCGCCGCGGCCAGATCCTTTCGAGAGCAGCGGCAGGGATAGATGAATTCGCCTTCGCGAAGACGCTGCCAGGCGGCTCGGTACAGGTGAGCGCGACGGCTTTGTTCGTACGGAGCAAACGGTCCCCCGACATCCGGACCTTCATCCCAGTCGATCCCAAGCCAATGTAGGTCTTCGAGCGCAGCGTTGCTGTACTGCGGCCGGCTGCGGTCGGCGTCGAGATCCTCCATGCGCATGACCAAGACTCCGCTCGACTCTCGGGCTCGGAGCCACGCACGATGGAAGGTTCGGGCGTGGCCGAGGTGAAGGTAGCCGGTGGGAGATGGGGCGAGGCGGCCCCGGTATTTGGCGTCAGACACGGTCAGCAACAGTGTAGATATGAGGCCTCATTGCGATTTGGAGAATTGCGATGAGGTCATGAGGTTTAGGGCCGGCGTTTGTTGCCGGGTCTGCCGGCGGGGCGGGATCCGGGCTTGCGGCCTCCGCTGGAGCGGATGCCGCCTCTCTTGCTTCCTCCTGACGGTCCTTGCTTGCCCGGTCTGAACCTGCCGCCCGGACGAGGGCTGGAGGGGCGCTGATCGGAGCTGCGACTGGGGCGCGCGGGTCGGTTTGAAGTTGATTCGCCGCGAGGAGTGCTCCGGTCTCGTTGGCCGAAACGCGGGGTAGCTCCACGATCTCGATCGAAATTGCGTGGCTCAGTCGATGTTTGACGGGACTGCTGGTTTCGACCTGATGCTGAGCCGCGAGAACGGTCGCGGTCGGAACGGGGTCCTCCACGGGATGCGAAAGGGGGTCGCTCCGGACGGTTATGGACTTCGGAGCGATCTTCAGAGCCGGGGTGCTCATCCTCTACGGGACGGATATCGAGCTTCCGTCCAGCACCGAACTTTGGCCCGGCAGCAGAGCGGTTGTCACGGAAGCGCTCAGGCCGCCCCTCCGCAGGTCTGCGGCGGAATCCGCCAGGCGCGCCACGGTCGCTTCGCTGAAATCTATTGGATCGTCCGCCTGAGCTTGCTCCAGCATTCCGATCGAATTGCGGGGGCCGGGACGCTCTTTCCGGCTTGTTTGAAGACGTGGGTCTCGCACCACGGTCGCGCGGCTTGTCACCGGGGAAAGGACTCCTATTCTCGCGAATTCCGCGGAATGGGCGGCGCTCCTGATCCTCGCGCCGAGGAGGACGCTGCGGACGATCTTCGCCGAAGCGCGGTGCGGGACGACCGCCGGGACGGAACTCTCGGAGCGGTTCGCTGTTGAACTGATCGCGTTTCGATCGAGGTTGTTCGGCTGGTCCCCCGCGAGGACCAAAACTACGCTGATTTCCCCGGAAAGGCCGCCGCTCCTGTCTGCCGCTCTCGGTGCTGACCCCCTTGCCTGCGTCTCCGCGCTCGTTCCGGCGGGGTGTTGATGGGACGCGGTCAGAGCGCTTCTTAAACTCACGCACGCGAGGTTCACGAGGCTTGGGCTTGCGGTATTTGCCTTCGGAGGCTTTCTGGAGGTTATCGACCTCCGCGGGCTCTAGTTCGCGGATCTTGCCTGGTTCAAGGTCGAGCACCAGTGGCCCGTAGCCAACGCGGCGGATTTTCTCGACGTGATGGCCAATCTCCTCGAACATCTTACGGAGTTCGCGATTCCGGCCCTCGATGAGCACGACCTCGTACCAGGGATTGTCGACCGGACGCGTGGGTCCCCGCTTGCCGATTGATTTGCCGGGCCGAAAAGGACGAATCTCGGCGGGAGCGGTCTGGATGCGCCCGGATCCGGCTTTGCCCTTGTGAATGGTCACACCTTGCCGAAGACGGTCGAGCTGTTCTTCGGAGGGTTGGCCGCTGACTTTAACAAGGTAAGTCTTTTCGACGTTTGAGGCGGCGCGGGTGAGCTTGTTAGCGAGTTCTCCGTCGTTGGTTACGAGAAGAAGACCTTCGCTGAGGTAGTCGAGGCGACCGACAGGATAGAGCCGCTCGCGGGTTTTGGAGAAAAACTCCATGATGGTGGGGCGGCCTTCGGGATCGCTGACCGTTGTGACATACCCCTTTGGCTTGTTGAGCATGAAATAACGATGGCGCTCCGACCCCTGAAGGAGCTTGCCATCGACGCGGATGTGATCGCGAGCGGCGTCGGCTTTGCTGCCAAGTTCGGTGATGACTTTGCCGTTGACCTGGACGCGTCCCGAGGTGATGAGTTCTTCCGCGTGACGGCGGCTGGCGATGCCCGACTTGGCAAGAATTTTCTGGAGACGTTCGAGATGAGCTTGTGGTTCCAGTTCGAGTTCTCGTTCTGCTTCGATGGGACGGATCTCCAATCCGGGGAGATCGTCAGCAGCCTGTTCGAAGGAGTCGCTTTCGGCGGCCGCGGATTCGGCATTTGCTTCAACGGCTTTGTCTGACTCAAGAGCCGTGTTCAAAGGCTCGTCGAGTTCTGGCCGATCGGAATCGGGCTGATCCGGAATTTGCTTTTCGTTTTCGGTCATGAGGAGATCTCGGTTCTGCCTGCTGCGGTTCCGGTCAGGCTCGGCCGTGTGCAGAAAACCGGCCTATTCGGCCGGCTCTGTTGGAAGGTTAGATTCGGTTGCTGACTCCGGCGTCGGCGCCGAGCTCTCGACGGATGGCGGAGAATCATTATCCGGTTCTTCCGGTGCGTTCTCATCGAGTTCGGGGCCGTTGTAGCCCTCAGCATCGTAGGCCGCGTCGGCTGCGGGATCGGCAATGGGAGCGGGTTCGGCCTCTTCCAGCTCGCTCGCCATCTTCTCGAATTCGTCCATAGAGGGAAGCTCGTTGACGTCCTTGAGGCCGAAGCGCATCAGGAATTCTTTGGTGGTCTTGTAGAGGATCGGCCTTCCAATGACCTGCTTGCGGCCGGCCGTGGTGATGAGCTTGCGGGCCAGCAGAGAGCCAAATACGCCTGAGGAGTCCACGCCGCGGATCTCGTTCACCTCAGGAGCGGTGACGGGCTGCTTGTAGGCGATAACGGCGAGAGTCTCGAGTGCCGGAAGCGACAGCTTCAGCGGCGGTTTGAGGCTCTTGATGAACATGCGGACAGCGTCGTGGCACTCGGGCTTGGTTGCCATGCGATAGCCACCGGCGATTTCGCGGATCTCGATGCCTCGGTCGTCGTCGGCGTAATCGGTGATGAGCTCGTCGATGAGCTGGCGAAGGACAGCCTTGATGTCGCGATCGCGCTGACGTGCAATGCGCTTGGCTTCGGCTTCGGGGTCGAGCGGAGCGGCGTCTGGGGATTGCCGCTCGAGGAATTCGCTGGGCGCAGACGACTCAGAGAGTCCCGCCTCTGGAGATTGCGAAGGCGTTTCGTGGGGACTCTCTACAATCTCGAATTGAAATCTAGCTTCAGACTGGTGTTCGGAGGCCGCCTCTGTTGGCGGCCCACTCGCCGGAAGAACGGCGAATCCAGGTTGTTCGAGTATCGTGCCGTCCTCGGTGCGGAGCTCAAGATATTCGAGGCCTTCGGTCACGATCGGCTCAGAAAGATCGACAGGAGTGGAGGCAGGATCGGCTCCTGCTCTTTGTGCGGCGGCTTCCTGCGCGGTTCTCCACTCGATCGCCTCAGCGCCGAAGAGGGTGGCGAGCTGAGCGAGCGTGACAGGCTCCTCAGAGGCGTAAATGACGGCTTCCAGCTTGGATTTCAGGCTCATGCAGCAATCAGTACCTTTTGTATGGTACCGGACGAGGCGGTGCGGTGCGTCCACAGAGCCGATAAGGGAAAGGGCGTCCAAGGCGGACGCCCTTCAATAGATATGTGAGGCGCGCGATTCTTAAGCGAAATGGCGGAAGTGCCAGAGGAGAGATCCTGAAAGGAGGGCAGCTACGGACAGCGTGAACACCCATGTCGCAGCGATTTTGCGGATCGTGGAGATCTGGAGGCTACTGCGATTCGCGGCTATCGCACCTGCGATGCCGGAACTGAGAACGTGAGTGGTACTGGCGGGGAAACCGAAGTTGTCAGCCGCGCCGCTGAGCTAGCAGCCACGGCGACGAGTTCGGCGCAGGCGCTCTGGGCATAGGCAAAGGAGAGATGAATTTGCGCGAAGCCGAGCACGGAAGAGCCGCGCGCAGTCGAGGCTGGTGGCGCACTATCGTGTGACTAGATCAAGCGGAACAGGAAGTAGAGAGAACCGGAAAGAACCGCGGCGGCAGGCAAGGTGAAGACCCAGCCTGCAGCGATATTGCGGATGGTTGCAAAGCGCAGGCCATTCCCGTTGGCGGCCATGGTGCCGGCGACACCTGAGCTGAGGATGTGAGTGGTACTCACGGGCAGTCCGAATTTGTCCGCGGCGAAGATGGTGCCCATGGCGATGAGGCCGGCACTCGCTCCCTGCGCGTAGGTCAGGTGGTCTTTGCCAATGCGCTCACCGACGGTGATGACGATGCGCTTCCAGCCCACCATCGTTCCGAGTCCCAAGGCCAGGGCGACCGCTACCTTGACCCATGTTGGGATGAACTTGGTCGCATTGTCAGCCTTGGCTTTGTAACTCTCGAGGGCAGCGCGTTCTTCGGATGTGAAGGCAGGATTACTGTCCTTCAGCATCAGCCGGAGAGCTTCGCTTGCCAGGTACATGTTATTCCGAACGTTGGACTGTTCATGAGGAGGAACGGCCTTGTACTGCTTGTATAGAACGATCTCGTGAGTAGTTTCAGCTATAAGCGTGTGGAGTGCTTGAATTGTGCCTGGCTGCAACTGCTTTGTGCGGATGTAATCTGTAACCGCCTGGCGGGCATTGGCGGGCGGCACGGCCGAGGGCTCGACACGTTTCTCGAGAATCTGGCCCGCCCGCTCCGAAGCGACGATATAGCTCTGGACCTGCGCAGGGCTGACCGCGTGGTTGAGCGCGTATGCGGTTGGGACCGTCCCGATGAGAATGAGCATGATCAGGCCCATGCCCTTCTGGCCGTCATTTGATCCGTGGAAGAAGCTGACCCCGGTGCAGGTTCCAATCATCAGAGCGCGAATCGGGAAAGGCGGAGGTGTGCTGTCCTTCGGTGCTTCGTAAAGTTCGGGGTACTTTGCGACCTGCTTTGCGAGCAGGATCAGCATGCCGGCAAAGACGAAGCCAACAATTGGCGAGACCAGAAGGGCCTTAAGGACTTTGATCGCCTGCTCCCAGTCGACGCCCGAGGTGCCAGTGTGCGGCATCAGGAGCTGGTTCGCGATGCCGACTCCAATGATGGAGCCCACCATGGTGTGCGAGCTCGATGCGGGAAGGCCAAGCCACCAGGTGCCGAGGTTCCAGAGAATCGCGGCTATCAGAAGCGCGAAGACCATGGAGAAACCAGCGCCGGAGCTTACCTGGAGAATGAGCTCGACAGGAAGGAGCGTGATGACGGCGAAGGCGACCGTACCGGAGGAGAGGAGCACCCCGGCGAGATTGCAGATGCCGGACCAGACAACAGCGATGTTCGGTTCGAGTGAGTGAGTGTAGATTACGGTGGCGACGGCATTGGCCGTGTCATGGAACCCGTTGACGAATTCAAAACCCAGCGCTATCAGGAGCGCCATGCCGAGCATCATGTACGGCGCGTAGCTGGTAACAGAGGCCGCATTGAGATCACGGGCGACGTGAAACACGATATAGATGACGCCTGCGCTGAGTGCCGTAAGAAATGCAAGAATTCCAGCCTTGCTGGGCCGATGCTTGATCTTGCGGTCAAGTAATGAGGGACTTGGAAGTGCTGTTGCGGTTGTGGCCGCCATCAGATATCTCCCGTCGCAATAAACAGCGATTCACGGCGTTGCGCGGGGAGAGACAACGCGGAATCTCTATGAAGTTTTTTGGAAAAATGGGGATAGAACGATCTGGGATCGCAGCAGGAGGGACAATCAAAGAAGGATTGCATAAAACCCCAACAACTGTATTCGTGCCACAGTTGTTTGATGCGCGGTTTCTTCTCCGAGACACCGCACAATTGATTCTACATGGCTTATCGAGCGAACGGATGCAAGCCATCAGTGGACTACTGAATTCGCACGCACATTAAGTCTATGTACATCATCGGGTTATGGATGACTTTAAAATCGTGTTAATTATCGGCGATCTGTCGGCAACTGCACTGATTTCGAGGCGAAACTGCGGATTCACTGAATTTTTGTCTTCGGACGTTAAAACTCCGATTTGCCAGAGCATTGGATATGCAACATAACGGTTGCTGAATGCTGCGCCTTAGAATTAATGCAACCGAAAGGTAGCGTCTAAATTCATCTCTGGTTCTAGCCGGATTGATCAGCGCCATTCGTCGGTGGCGTTAGCGAGATTCTCATTCACAACGGCGTCAAAACCGCTGCTTTTCTTGATAAAGATCTCGGAGAAGGCGCGGTCCTGGCGCAGAAGGATGGCTTGGAGTCGAACCAGTTCCAGCAGCGCAAGGAACATGGCGACAAGGGCCCGAGACGATTTGGTGTGGGCCAGAATCTTGCGTAGTGCGAGAGGCCTATCTTCCATGGAAAGTCGCCGGGTGAGGAACTGAATCATCTGCCCGACGGTTACGGAATCGTCCTGCACATTGAAGGTAGGTCGCTTGCGTGCGCGATCAAGGATATCGCGGAAAATGCGAACGAGATCGACAGTGTCTGCAGCGATTTCTGGCTCGGCGGCTGCGTCATCTTTGAATTCACGCACGCCGGGGTTAGTCCAAGTGGCGGCTTCCAGCATCTGTTTCTGCTGAAGCATCTGAGCCGCATTCTTGAACCGCTCGTGCTCGAGGAGGCGCTCGACGAGCTCGCGGCGCGGATCCTCGGCGGCATCGTCAGGCCCGGCAGGAGCGCGGGGAAGCAGCATCTTGCTCTTGATGTGAATGAGGAGAGACGCTATGTAGATGAATTCGCCGGCGACATCCACATCGGTGGCTTTGAGCTGATTCACGTATGCGAGGAACTGCGCGGTGATCTTGGCGATGGGAATATCGTAGATGTCGATGTCCTGCTTGCGAATGAGATCGAGCAGCAGATCGAGCGGGCCATCGTAGACCTGGCCCACAGTGACGGAGAACGGGGATTGTTCCGGCTGATCTTCCTGCTTCTTCTTCGGCGGGTTTGTGGCAGCAGACTTTCCGGGCTTTTCTTCGACAACGGGTTTGGATGTGAGGACGAGAGGAGGCGCGGTGTTCACACCAGGTGTGTGCGACGGAGCATCTCCGTGAGGCGGCTCGGGAGCATCGGGCTCCGGTTCAGGCCCGGGCTCCGGATCGCTTACAGGGCCGCGATGGCCGGGGTCAGGATCCTCGACCGGCTGCGGCTCCGCAGTGGGCTCCTGAACGGGGCTGTGCGGCTCGGTTCCTGAATCGTTCTCGGGATTTTGCTTTTCATCAATCAATTTGAATCTCGGTTTGGAGAACTAGCTTTCTGTAGAAGCTTACTTTGCCGCGGGCGTGAGTTGCATCGCAGCGCGAACTTCGCTCATCGTTTGCTCGGATCGTTTGCGTGCGCGGTCGGAACCATTTTTGAGAATATCTTCCACGTCGTCGGGCGAATACCTCGCGCGCCGCTCCTGGATCGGATTGAGTACCTGGACGAGAGCGTCTGCCGCCCAACCTTTGCATTCGATGCAGCCGATTCCGGCGGAGCGGCAGCCTTCGTAGACCTTCGCGAGTGTTTCCGAAGAGGAGAAGACTTTGTGAAGATCTCCGACCGGGCATTTGTCCGGATCGCCCGGGTCCTTGCGATGAACGCGGGCCGGATCCGTGACCATCGTCTTGAGCTTCTTGCGAATCTCTGGCTCTGGGTCGGTGAGCAGGATGGTGTTGCCGTAGCTCTTGGACATCTTGCGACCGTCAGTGCCGGGCAGTTTGGGCGAGGGAGTGAGCAGGACATCGGGTTCGGGAAGTACTTCGCGGCCATTGAGCTTATAGAAGTTGTTGAAACGGCGAGCTACTTCTCGGGTTAGTTCAACGTGGGCCTGCTGGTCCTGGCCGACCGGAACATATTTCGGCTGATAAAGAAGGATGTCGGAAGCCATCAGGACAGGGTAGCCCAGAAACCCGTAGGTGGTTAGATCCTTGCTGGAGAGGTTCTCCTGCATTTCCTTGTAGCTGGGGACGCGTTCAAGCCAGCCGAGAGGAGTGATCATGCCAAGAAGCAGGGGCAGTTCGGCGTGCTGCATGATGCGGCTCTGCTGAAACAGAACCGTGCGCACGGGGTCGAGGCCGGCGGCGAGGTAATCGAGCATGACCTCGCGAGAATTCGGCTCAATCTTCGAAGGATCGGCATAGTCGGTTGTCAGTGCATGCCAGTCGGCAATGAAGAAAAAGCACTCGTATTGGTCGCTGTCCTGGAGCTTGACCCAGTTGGCGAGCGCCCCCATATAGTTGCCAAGGTGGAGTTTGCCGGTGGGGCGCATGCCGCTCAAAACGCGCGGGCGAGAGGATGTAGCTGGAGATTCGGACATTTCTGTTTTCTAAACCGGAGTTATGCCGGACGTTCAGCCGTTTTGATCAGAACGGTCAAAGTGGGGCCTGGTCCATTGTAGCGGCTGAACGGTCTTTATCCACGCGCCAGGACCATCGCCACGACGGAGAAAGCGGGGACGAGAAACAGACGCATGATATAGCCGCCAACGAAGATCATGAGCATCCAACTCACCCAGAACGGGATCCGATCGTAGGACTGCACGGCGCTGTAGGGGAGGATATTGCGCAGCAGGTGGCTGCCGTCGAGCGGTGGAATGGGAAGCAAGTTGAAGACGAGGAGAGCCAGGTTGATCTGAACCGCGGCGATACCCAGCAGGACGGCCGCCTGCACGGAGGAGTTGACGCCATCAATCAGCTGGCCGCTGAAGGTGTACATGACGATTTGTCTTCCGTGGGGAACGGCATGGATGACGATGAGCAGGATGATGGTGGCTGCCGCGGCGAGGATCAGATTGGAGACCGGCCCGGCGAGCGTGGTGAGATTGTCATCGCGGCGGATCTTGGTGAAGTTGCGAGTAATGACCGGCGTCGGCTTTGCCCAGCCAATGAGAACGCCGCTGAACATGCTGAACCCGATGAAGGGGCCAAAGATAATGATCGCCGGAATGATCAGTGAGCCAACGGGATCGATGTGATAGATGGGGTTGAGTGTTACGCGGCCTTGAAGCCTGGCGGTTTGATCGCCCAGGCGCGAGGCCACCCAGGCATGGGAACACTCATGGAAGCTGAGCGAGAAGATAAGCAGGACGAACTCGAAGACCGCAATTGCAAACTGGGCAGACTGCAAAAGATGCTCCCTGAATTGGAAAGCTCAGGTTAGCATGCTTGGTCGATGGGCTCCGACCATCCTGGCACTGTCACGCGATCCAGGTGTTCTATACCTTATAAGCCGGATAATGGCCAACGACCTCGTTAGCGCCGATGTTCGTTCCGCCCATCACGATTTCGTGGCTACCGATGCGGGCTCCATCGCCGATGGTGGTGGGCTGAAGCTTGGCGTCCTGGCCATTGCTGCCTTGCTCGTAGCTGTGCGAGAGGATCCGGGCGAATGAGCCGATGACGACATTCTTGCCGATCTTGATCCCGCCACGATCATTGAGAAGAACGCCTTGGTGAATGACGGCGCCGTCGCCGACGGAGAGTTTGTAGCCGTAGGTGAGGTCGACACCGTGGTGAATTTTTACGCCGGAGCCCATGTGGTCGAAGATGTGGCGCGCGAGCATGCATCGGAAGCGGAGTCCGAGCCAAACATTCAGACCGATTGCGCACCTGTCGAACATTTTCCAAAACCAGATGAGTGGTTTGCGGATGGCGAACTCCACCGGATCCACATCGCTGAAGTATTCGGCATCGAGGGTTACGTTCTCGGGATCGAGGGAAAAGCTGAGGACGTTGCCGGGGAGCTCGCTGGTGAGGGCAACATTGGGCTTGGTCCCGTGAGGACGCCCAAGGTAGAGCTGATGAAGCTGGTCGCGAACGATTTCAGCACGGCGCTCGGGCGAGCGGTGGCGATAGAACTCCTCGTCGAGGAAGCGGACCCAGCGGCGAAATACTTCTTCGGCTTCGGGCGTGGGGTGCGGCTGAGCGGCGGGGACCGGTTGGGGTTTTGTCGCCATATGAGTATGGACGATAAACCAACGAGGCTGGATGCTGCGAATGTTACCGGGATGGCGAGGAGAGGCGGAGGTTTATTCTGAAAGCTCGATGTTCCCTCATTGCGAAGTACGGGGTCGGGATGGGTCACTCGAGGCGTAGTCCAATCTGCAGAAGCGAGTGTGGATGCACTTAAGGTAAGAGAGCCAAACATATGTCTGAAGAGATTGCTGGAACCACTGAAACCACCAAGGCCGTCACGCCTGTTGCGACGATAGCCACCCTAGGAAAGCATGAGGGTCAGTCTGTGCAGATTCGTGGGTGGCTGTACAATTCGCGCGAGAGCGGCAAGCTGCTCTTTCCAATCTTCCGGGACGGAACGGGGACTGTTCAAGGTGTGGCTCACGTGAAGAGCGTACCGGCGGAGGTTTTCGAGAAGCTGAAGGGGCTGACGCAGGAATCCTCTGTGATCGTCACTGGGAAGGTTCGGGCTGATAAGCGAGCTCCGGGCGGGTATGAGCTTGATGTCGAGAATATCGATGTCGTACAACGGGTTCCGGAGAGCGAACCATACCCGATCACGCCGAAGGAGCATGGCGTTGATTTCCTCATGGAGCGGCGGCACCTCTGGGTGCGGTCGCCTCGCCAATCAGCGATTCTCAGGATTCGCGCGGAGATCATGCGTGCGGCAGCGGAGTACTTCGATTCGAATGGGTTTATTCGGACAGATCCGCCGATTCTAACGCCAGCGGCATGCGAGGGGACCTCGACGCTGTTTCCGGTGGATTATTTCGGGGATCCCGCATTTTTGACGCAGTCCGGGCAACTCTACATAGAATCGACCGCTCTGGCACTTGGAAGGGTATATAGCTTCGGGCCGACATTCAGGGCGGAGAAGTCGAAGACACGGCGGCATCTGACGGAGTTCTGGATGATCGAGCCGGAGGTCGCGTTTTGCGATCTCGACGGACTCATGGAACTGGCTGAGAACTTCATCTCTCATATTGTGCAGAGCGTGGTGAAGAACCGTGCGCCGGAGTTGGAAGTGATCGGGCGCAGTGTGGAGAAGCTGAAGAACATTGCTCCGCCGTTTCCGCGGCTGCGCTATGACGAAGCGGCGAAGATGCTGAACGAGGCGCACACGAAGGGGCTGCTGGAGCAGCCGTTTGAGTATGGAAATGATTTCGGGTCGCCGGATGAGACGTGGCTGAGCTCTCAGTTTGACAAGCCGGTGATGGTGCATCGGTATCCGGCGGCGGTGAAGGCGTTCTACATGGAGCCGGACCCGAAGGATCCGAACTTTGCGCTTTGCGTTGATGTGCTTGCACCCGAAGGATATGGGGAAGTGATCGGCGGATCGCAACGCGTGTCGAGCTACGAACTGCTGAAGAGCAAGATTGAGGCGCACAATCTCCCGCTGGAGTCGTTTCAGTGGTATCTGGATCTGCGGCGGTACGGGTCAGTGCCTCACTCGGGATTCGGAATGGGAATCGAGCGCGCGGTGGCTTGGATTTGCGGACTGGAGCACGTGCGGGAGACGATTCCGTTTGCCCGGATGCTGCACCGGATCTATCCGTGATGCGGGGGACAAGCGACCGAGGGAACAAGGACAAATGAAGAGCGCGGCCGGAAGCCGCGCTCTTTTTGATTCAGAGTGAATTGAAGCTACCACGCGACTGTAGGCGGCAGGAATTCCGCGAAGAGGTCGTCGTAATACGCCTTCAGTTCGGCCGTATTGGGCTTCGTGTGGCCCTTCGAATACAGGTCGTACTGATTGAACTTGAGAACCCAGGGGAGCATTGCGCGGTCCTTGTCGTTGCAGAGGTGATCGTACGCGCCGTGCTTGTGCCAGGGATAGAACGAGTGGAAGCGCAGCATGTAGAGCGCTTCGTCGCGGAGGTAAGGCTTCATCACTTCGGCGATGTAACCATCGTGGCCGAAGCTCATGTGCACGTTCTCGAGGCCGCAGTTGGGCTGGTAAATTCCGTACTTTGTCTGGTATTCGGGCACTTTGCGGTCCGGATTGAGAGCGAAGTACTCGTGGAAGACGATGTCGGTAGACCACCCGCAGCCAACCGGAAATGTGTCGCCGACCACTCCCCATTGCGGCTCACCATAGAGGCAGAGACATTTGCCGAGGTCGTGGAGGAAGCCGACGAGGACCATCCAGCGGGGATGACCGTCGCGGCGAATTGCTTCCGATGTCTGCAGGAGGTGCTCAATCTGGGTGAGATCCGTGTCCGGATCACTGTCGTCGACGAGGGAGTTGAGGAACTCAGCCGCTTCCCAGATGGTCTTCTGGCCTTTTTGCAGTGAGAAATACTGCTTCTCCTTGCCGAGGACGTAATCGACGGTCTGGTGCTCGTGGTTCTGGCGATAGAATTCGGCTACTCCTGGAGTGGCAGTGGCGTCGTATTGCCGGAATTCTTCCTTGTCTTTGCCTTCTTTGTAGCGGCCGGCGAGAAAGCCATCCCATTCTTCAAGATCATGAAGCGGATTGTTGGGATCGGTAGGTGTTGTGCCGTGGAGTGCGACGCTCATGATGCCTCCTGAGAGTAGGGAAGAAGGCGGGTCAGTACATGGCCCGGGTAAAGCTAAAGCTAACACCGGCTCTGCAGCGGTGCAAGTTCCGGAGGTGATGCCGAAACCGCAAGGGGAGGGTTTATCGGTATGGTCTTGCTGGCTGGCGAGCATGAGCGAAAATGAACTCCGACGTCTTTACTCCATTCTCAGGAAGCCAAAATGAAAATTGGTTCGCTGCGAGGCAAACTGCTGCTTTCCTGTCTTGTCGCTGTTGCTGCTTTCGGTCAGCAGCGGACGACTAACCCAGATGTCTCAACGAAAGGCTTGCACGAGGCGTTTGCGCATCCACCAGATGACAGCAGGATCATGGTGCGATGGTGGTGGTTCGGGCCTTCGGCGACGAGGGAGGAACTGACGCGGGAACTTGAGCAGATGAAGTCGTCCGGAATCGGTGGTGTGGAGATTGCGACGCTCTATCCCTTGGCGCTGGATGACCCGAAGACCGGGTTTCACAATTACTCTTTTGTTTCGGACGAGCATATTGAGAATTTGCGGTTCGCGGCGGAAGAAGCGCGTCGCCTCGGATTGCGGGTCGATGTAACGCTAGGAAGCGGCTGGCCCTTCGGTGGGGCACATATCCCGGTCACGGAGGCAGCGGGAGAACTCCGGGTCGAATCGGTTCCAGTCGCTGGTGGGGAATCGTCAATCGCTGTCCCGTCGTTGGAATCCGGAGAGAAACTGATCGTAGCTTTTGTATCTCAGGCAACGGCAGCGCAGGGTGATCTTCGAGATGCAAAAGCGGTTCCGATAGGGAGCGGTCCGCGATTGGAACTACCGGAGAGATTAGCTTCCGCGCGTGTGGCAACGTTCTTCATCTCGAGCCGCACAGGAATGATGGTGAAGCGACCTGCGCAGGGAGCAGGGGGATTCGTTCTCGATCATTATGATGCGGCGGCAATCCGAAACCATCTTCAGGCGGTTGGCGACAGAATGCTTTCTGCTTTTGGAGATCACCCGCCATATGCTGTTTTCAGCGACAGTCTTGAAGACTACGGGTCGGACTGGACGCCGGATCTGCTGAAGGAGTTCCAGCGCCGTCGAGGGTACGATCTCAAGCCACTTCTACCCGCGCTGGTGGCCGACATTGGTCCGTCCACCGCTGCCATCAGGCACGACTGGGGACAAACGTTAACGGAACTGGCCAATGAGAATTTTCTGAATCCCCTGGAGGCCTGGGCAGGTCAGCACCACACCCTATTCCGATCGCAAACGTATGGGTATCCGCCTGTAACGCTATCGAGCAACCGTTTGGTTGATTTGCCCGAAGGCGAGGGGAAGGCGACCCTCAACATGTGGCGAGCGTTTTCTGATACGCGCTGGGCGGCTTCTGCTGGACATCTGTTCGGCAAAAATGTGATTTCGTCGGAGACGTGGACATGGCTGCATTCGCCGGCATTCCGGGCCACGCCGCTGGATATGAAAGCCGAAGCGGATCTTCATTTTCTTCAAGGTATTAATCAACTGATAGGACACGGATGGCCCTATTCGCCGCCGGAGGCAGGTGAGCCGGGTTGGCGGATGTATGCGGCGGGCGCGCTCGATGCACACAATCCATGGTTCATCGCGATGCCTGATTTAACGTCCTATCTGCAAAGAGTGAGCTTTGCGTTGCGGATGGGCAGGGCGGCGAACGACGTTGCCCTATTGCTTCCAAACGATGATGTCTGGGCTTCGTTCAAAGCGCGAATGCAGAAGAACAAGTCAGCGCTTTCGGTGGGTGGATTCGACGAGACAGGATCGAATGTGTCGATTGATGAATCGATGCCAAAGTTTCTGGGGGATGAAGTGATTTCCCAGATTCTGAACGGGGGATATAACTTCGATTTCATTGATGCGGATGCGATCGACACGGTGGGGATTCCCAATAAGGTGCTAATCCTGCCTGGCCTCGAGAGGCTCTCGCCAAAGACTTACGAAAGAATTTCTGAATTTGCACAGCATGGAGGAATTGTTATCGCAACCAGGAGGTTGCCCGACACTGCGCCAGGATACAAGGATGCACAAGCCATTACTTCTCGCGTACAGCAAATCTCAGAATCTCTGTTTCATGGCCAGGTTCCGACCGCCCACTTCGTCAGGGACGAGCATGCGTTGGGAGCTACGCTTGCAACACTGTTGAAGCCGGACTTTATAACGGAGCCGGCCGCGCCGAACATTGGATTCATCCATCGACATCTTGAATCGGGCGATCTCTATTTCGTGGCGAACACAAGCAATCGAACGCAGAAGGTGCTGGCGAGTTTCAGGGCGGCAGGCAGATTCGGAGAGAGTTGGAATCCCTTCACGGGAAAAGCGGAGGGTCTGGTGAGCACGAATCAGATTGAACTGAAGCTTGATCCTTACGAATCGCGATTGCTGTACTTCTCAAATGAGCCCCTCACTCCCGCAGGAAAGACTTCTAATAGACCGGGGAAACGGTTTGACATTTCCAAAGGCTGGCAGTTTGAGGCAGGCGACGTTTCGATCAAAATGGCGACCCTGTCCTCTTGGACGAGCGAGCCGAAGTTGCGGTACTACTCCGGCACCGCGAAGTATTCAAAGACCGTAGACGTTCCGGCATCGCTGATGCGAAGCGGCGCGCCTGTGTTTCTAGATTTTGGAGAGGGGCGGCCTTTGCCGCTGCCGGACCCATTGCCGCATAACAACATGCAGGCATATCTTGACACCCCGGTGCGAGAAGCTGCGGCGATTTATGTTAATGATCAGCTTGCGGGATACGTGTGGCATCCGCCCTTCCGAGTAGATGTTACAAAGCTCCTGAAGCCGGGAGAGAACCAGTTTCGAATCATAGTGGGAAACACGGCGATCAATGAGCTTGCGGGGACAGCGTTGCCGAATTATCGGCTGCTTTACAGCAAGTATGGTGTGGAATTCATTGCGCAGGATTTGAAGGACCTGAAGCCGTTGCCTTCGGGAATTCTGGGAGGAATTGCGCTTGTAGAAGGTGAGCCAGAGCCCTGATTGCCGCCGGGCCGAAAATCAGTGCTGTAGCTTTGGTTCGCGGTAGAGCACATCTTTATCTGGATCGATGCAATCAAATGGGTGAGAGCCACTTTCATGCGGAGTCCGACGAATGATGCTTAGTGCGAGCGAAGTGAACAGGATGAAATTCGCGCAGCCTTCAACGGAAGGAGTTTTGCCGGTGCTTCTGGAGCGTTGGAGTCCTCGGGGATTCGCTGACCGCGACGCCACCGCCGCCGACCTCAAGGTCATTTTCGAGGCCGGACGGTGGGCTCCTTCTTCCTATAACGAGCAGCCGTGGCGGTTCTTTGTGGGCCATCGCGGTTCGGAGACGTACAACAAAATATTTGAAGCGCTCGTACCGTCGAACCAAGCGTGGGCCGGCACAGCACCGGTGCTCATTCTGGGCGTCGCTAGAACCCGTTTCAGCCACAATGACACACCAAACAACTACGCCGCGCACGATCTTGGAGCGGCCATGGCGCTGATGGCTGTACAGGCGACGGCGCTGGGGTTGGCGGGACACCAGATGGCGGGATTCGACTGGGCAAAGGCGCGCGAAGCGTTCGCGATTCCTGAGACCTACGCAATGGGATCGGTTATGGCCCTGGGATATCAAGGCGAGTTGACAGGTTTGCCGGAGAGGTTTCAGGCGCAGGAACAATCGCCGCGGAGCCGGAAGCCGCTAAGCGAGATTGTGCTCGCAGAGTGGGATAAACCGGCGGATCTGGGATAGGCCCCAATTCAGTTAATACCTTCGTGCGTGGGCGAGCGAGAATCTGCCCGTAAAGTGGAAGTCTGAGGTTTGGTTTGCCCACCGCTTCCACATCGCGAAAGCGTTCGCCTAGTCGACGACCGCGCCATCGATACAAGCCGATCAAAGTGGGGAGAACCCGTTGGATTGCGCGCGGAGTGGCGGCAACGGTCGGACTCATTGCCGTGCTGGTGATCTGGGCTGTCGTCGAGCGACGGTTCGCGCCTCTGGCGAACACGAACCGTGATCATTTCGATGCCATCCTTGTGCTGGGCACTCCAGCCGATGATGATGGGAATCCGACACCGCAACAATTGTCTCGCGTGACGGAAGCGGTCAGGGAATATGAGCGGGGGGTGGCGCCGCGCATCGTCTTTACGGGCGGACCGGCTCACAATCAGTTTGCCGAGGCAGATGTCATGGCCCGGGTAGCGGCGGCGCAAGGCATTCCGCCATCGGCGATCTTCGTTGAAAACAAGGCCCAGGACACAATTCAGAACGTATGCTACTCCGCCCGGCTCATGGGGAATCACGGATGGCGTTCGGCGGAGGTGGTATCCAGCGGATTTCATCTGCCGCGAACGTCGATGATCTTCAGTCGCACTGGGTTGGAATGGAGGATGCACGCGGCGCCCCCCTTCCAACCCGGAGAGGACGGGTCCGCCGGAACTTCGGCACTCGAGACTTTGAAGACTGTCCGATACCTCGTGTATGGGAGCTGGGCTGAGCGGTGTGATAGCTAATTCAATGAGCTAAATCGCGCTCGCAACACGAACTGTAGGGCGTCTAACACTCCAGTTCCAAGAATTGTCCGCGAAAGGTATGGTCCTGTAAGCTTTTGGTGATGCGTCTTCCAGTAAGGTTTTCTTTGATTCTGACAGCCCTTTTTGCGGGACTGCCGGCTGCGGTCTCAGGTGCTCAAGGGCAGGTTCAGCGTCCCGTGCAAAGCACGGCGTCGCAGACGACAGGCAACGGAACGTACATTGTGGTGGATCCACTCGCGAATGTTCGTTACGACAACAAATATGATATTTCGCTGGGCCTGGCTTATGACCACATGAAGGCCGGTCCCAATTTGCTCGAAGGAGCGAACCTGGGAGGTCTAGATCTCTCGGGATCGTTCTGGTTTAGCAAGCACTGGGCTTTGGAAGGCAGCGGACGTGCCTACCTTGGAACAAGTGGCGCAGCTCCAAACTCGTTTCTCAACGGGAACGGCCAAAACGAGAGTATTCAGGGGCCCTTCGTAGCCCAGTATTTTTTCGTTGGCGGTCCGGAATGGCTTGGGCCACATAACAAGCACGGTGCGCTGATTGCGCATGCGATGTTCGGCGGAGTCTACGGGAAGTTCGAACAGGATCTACGCGGTCAGTCTCCATCCCTCGTGGGTTTCTACAATGACCAGGTCGCGCCTGCGGCCATCATCGGCGGACATATCGATTTGAACCGCTCGGCGCGCTGGGCGTTTCGAATCACGCCTGATGCTGTGATCACCCGATATGGGACCAACTATGGGACGAAGCTCACGCAGACCGACGTGAACTTTGCAATTTCAGTGGGTGCGGAGTATCGATTCAAGTCAAAGCGCAGGTGAGAGGCAGTTCAATAAACGCAGACTCAGGTGGGCCGGAGTTTTCCGGCCCATTGTTTTTGGTGAAGAGAACGCGGCGTAAAAGTGAGATGCTGCACGTGTTATCGCCGTGTGGTATTCTTCGCCGTTCAGAGGGCATTCGAGAGAAATCGCTCACTGGAAAACGCCGTACCGGATAACGGCATATTGGTTCGCGCTGAGAAAGCTCCGGAAGACAACGCGATAAGGCAGGCTCATACGGATATGAAAGACACTTTGGGTGTTTTGCTTGCGGGAGGAGCCGGCGAGCGGCTGTTCCCGCTAACCCGTGATCGTGCCAAGCCGGCAGTTCCTTTCGGCGGCCACTATCGAATCATCGACATCACGCTCTCGAACTGTATCAACTCGGGTTTACGGCGAGTCTACGTTCTTACCCAGTACAAGGCGCTCTCACTGAACCGGCACATCCGCGAGGGCTGGACGGGCATCGTGGCGCAGGAGTTGGGCGAGTTCTTTGAACTGCTGCCTCCGATGCAGCGGACGGGAACGAACTGGTACATGGGAACGGCTGACGCCGTGTATCAGAACATCTACTCGATTGGGAGCGAACAGCCGAAGCACATGATCATCCTGAGCGGCGATCACATCTACAAGATGGATTACAGCAGGATGCTGGACTATCACCGCGAGAAAAAGGCGGAGGTAACGCTGGCGACGATTCCAGTGGGGCCGGATGAGGTGTCGCGGTTTGGGGTGGTGGATGTAGGGGAGACGGGGGAGGTCCAGGGCTTTCTGGAGAAGCCGGCGAGTACGATGTTCCGTTCGCCATTCAACCCGGACAAGGTTGAAGCGTCGATGGGCGTGTACATCTTCAATACGGAGATTCTGCTGAAGGCTCTGATTGCCGATGCGGAGGATCCGAATTCGAAGCATGATTTCGGCCATAACATCCTGCCGAACATGCTTGGCAAAAGGAAGATGATGGCCTACAGTTTCGTGGACGAGAACAAGAAACAAACCGCGCTTTACTGGCGCGACGTGGGAACGCTCGACTCGTATTACGAAGCGAATATGGATCTCTGTTCTGTCTCGCCGGTCTTCAACCTCTACGACAAGAGCTGGCCGATCCGGACGCGAGTGAGGCAGTATCCACCGGCGAAGTTTGTTTTCGGCGAGCCTGGCCGTACGGGCATGGCGATGAATTCGATTATTACGGCCGGCGTGATCATCTCCGGAGGCACAGTTTCGAATTCGGTGCTGTCACAGGATGTACGCGTCAACTCCTATACAGAGATCGACGCGAGCATTATCTTCTCGCACGTGCAGATCGGGCGGCACTGCCGCATCCGCCGAGCAATCATCGATCGTGACGTTCATATACCTGAGGGAACGGTGATCGGGTACGACCCTGTCGAAGACAAGCGGCGGTATTTCGTCACTCCATCAGGCTTGACGATTGTGACGAGAGACGCGTCACTGTTCGAGAACCCGGTGGAACCGGAATTCGGGGATCGGTACTGATTCAGGGTGAAGCCGGCGCGGGGTTCAACCGTTTCCGCATGAACAGGGTTGCCTGGGGATTATTGTTGTACCGAGCACAGCGCTCATAACCCCGCTGTTCGTAGAGTGCGATTGCCGGCTTTAGGTCGTCGTATGTATCCAGATAGATCCATTCGAGCTTGATGCTCCGAGCATGTTCTTCCAGGGCGTCGAGGAGCATGCCGGCGACATGCTTCCCACGGGCTGCCGGACGCACGTAAAGCCGTTTGCACTCCCCTGCATGTTCAAGCGAGGGGAGGTTGCGGAGTACCACGCAACCGACGATTTCCCGGTCCACTTTCGCCAGCCACAGGGCGGAGCGAGGATCAGTTACCAACCGTTCAAGCGCGTCGGCATTATCGCGCTGCAGAACGTGAACGGCCTCGTAGTATTCCTCCAGGATTTCAAGCGCTTCAGGAGATGGTTCGGTCAGGCGAAGAATCTCTACTTCCGGTTTACGCGTACCAGCCAGGATCTGACGCGCGCACTCGAGAGAATGGACCAGAGCTTCGCGTTGTTCGAGTTCGATGGCACTGAGGATTTCCAGAATGTGCCGATCGGAACTCTCATTCAACTTGGCTACGGCGCGCTCGCCCGGGATGGTGAGGGTTAGAAGCTTTTCGCGCCCATCAGCGGTGGAATTCGTTCGCCGGAGAAGTTTACGACGAGTAAGGGAGCCGAGCATGCGGCTAATGTAACCGCGATCGAGGAAGAGAGTTTCGCGAAGCTCTGATGCGGTGATGCCAGGACGTGCGCCGATCTCGTAGAGGATGCGTGCCTCGGTGAGTGAAAATTCGCCTTGCAAATGGCGCTTGCGAAGAAGACCCAGTCGAGCCGTATAGAAGCGATTGAATTCGCGGACGGCGCGGATTTGATGGGCGAGATTGAGCTGCATTGGTATAAGGCTATCCAAGATAGTTGCTTTTAGCAATTATTTTTGAATAGAGAAAGGCTGCTTTGAACTTGTGGTATTGAGTTCCGTACCGGGCGATCTATTGGAACTCTGGAGGTGCCGACTCGGGAACTGCGCAACAAAATGATGCGTATAGGGCTGCATGGCATGCGCAGGTACATTAAGCTGGAGCGTGGCGGGAATGGTAGCGCCAATGGCGCCATCCCGACGCAAGGACCACGCCACCAACGATCCCGCCCCGAGGGTTGCCGGTTACGGCCCGGGCACAGGGACCTCGCGCAAATTGGCCGAAACGCCACGGACGCCGATCACCCGCCATGGTCAGGGACTGAGAACGATGACGCCGGATGCACTGGAGATCGACTGGTCGCAGGTCGTCCGCCGCTGCATGGACGGGGATTCCGGGGCGTGGGCGGAACTGGTCCGTAGCCATCACAGGCGCGTCTACGCGCTCTGCTATCGCTTTACAGGGAATCCTGCCGACGCGGAAGATCTTACGCAGGATGTCTTTCTAAAGATCTATTCCAATCTTTCCAGCTTTGATACGGCAAGGGGCAGTTTGCAGGTCTGGATCACGACGATGACCCGGAACCTGCTAGTGGACAACTTCCGCCGGACTCGGAATCAGCGGGCGACGGATTCGCTGGATGCCGGGTGGGATGAGACGGATGAGCTGAGGCCAGTTGACCGGCTGCAGGCCCGTGGGGCTTCGCCTCATGAAAAGGCCGCTCAAAAGGAACTGGCAAAGATGGTGCAGGGAGCGCTGGCAAAGGTTTCGGTTGAACTCCGTGAGGCAGTGATATTAAGGGATTTACAGGACATGGATTATAGAGAAATCGCCCAGGTGCTGGGCATACCGGAGGGGACGGTTAAATCCCGCATTAGCCGGGGTCGCGCGGAACTAGCGAGGCTTCTGGAACGTAATAAGCGGGAGGTGATGTGATGGCAGACCGCGGAAACATTCCGAACTCTCCAGCGTGCGGGCAGTGGGAAACGCTGCTGGCGGATGCTCTGGACGGGCTGCTGCGGCCTGAGGATGAGGCGACTTTCTCCTCACATATGGGCGGCTGTGCCGCTTGTACCGCATTGTTTGAGGAGGCTCGGCAGGGGCGGGAGTGGTTGGAGTTGCTAAGCCCGGAACCAGAGGTCCCGGAGGGTCTCCTGGATAAGATCCTCGCGCAGACCGGGCCGGGACACACCTCAGAGTACAAGCTGGCCACGGCAGGCAACGTGGTCTCAATGCCGATTCCCGCATGGCAGAAGCCCGGCATGATGGGGCGGATCCGAAGGTTTGCGGAGCCTCGGCTGCTGATGACTGCAGCGATGGCGTTCTTCTCGATCGCACTGACGCTGAACATGACGGGTGTGCGGCTGACCGATTTCCGGCTTTCAAATCTGAGACCAAGCGCGGTTCGTTCGTTCATGGAGCGGCGGCTGACGATGGCTTCTACGCCGATCATTCGGTATTACGACCACCTGCGGTTGGTGTACGAGGTTGAATCGCGGGTGAAGGAGATGCGGCGCAACAGCCAGTTGCGGCAACAGAACCAGACTCAACCTGTAGCACCGGGGGAGTCAAAGAAAAACCCTAATCGGAAAGACGGCGGGTCCCGCGTCGATCCACCCCAGCAGAGCGGGGCGCCAGCATTGAGGGACTCGGATTATCTGGAAACTTCCGTTACGCTTCACGACCGGCAAAACCCCTGGGCCATTGAAGCCGATGGCTTGGGATTACAGTCCGCGCATTCCGGCGGCTGCTCTCAGCCCCAGCGACCAAGAACTGTCGTTCCACCCCAAGAAGCTAAAAACAGCATCTTGGGGACCCCGGTCGCCGGGGACCCCTGCAGAACGCAACCCGGTTACGACATGGCAGTACGGGAAGGGAGCACAGTATGGACTGCGTAAATCATCAAGGAGTGGCAGCAACTGCGTATTGTCAGAACTGCGGGAAGCCGCTTTGCGCAGCATGCGTTCGCGATGCGGGCAACGGGCAGATTCTCTGTGAGCCGTGTCTCATGGCGTGGCAGAGTGTGCAGCAGCCCTTTGTCGCACAGTCAAGTGGACCGAACCCATCCGTAGCGGCTGTTCTGGGATTGATCCCCGGTGTAGGCGCGATGTACAACGCGCAGTACTTCAAGGGACTGATCCACGTCGTGATCTTCGTCGTGATCATCAGCATTACCACGCACTACGGCCTCTTCGGACTGTTTATCCCCGCGTGGGTTCTGTATCAGTCTTTCGAGGCGTACCACACAGCAAAAGCAATCCGCGATGGTCAGCCGCTCCCGGATCCGCTTGGCCTGAACGAGGTCGGCAACTGGTTAAACCTCGGTGGACCGCAGGCGGGCGCGCCCGGGCAACCTCGACCGGGGCAGCCTGGAATGCCTGGGCAGCCAGTTAATTTCGTGAACCCGCCGGGGGCTGGGCCGGCGGGAACTGCAGGAGTTGGTGGTTATCAGCAGGTGCCGTACACACAGTATCAGCCCCCCTACGCACCGCCACCGCCGCCGGGCTTCATTGATCCGGCAGTACCGCCACCGCCGCCTGTACCTCCGGTGTTCTGGAAGCGGAAGGAACCAATCGGTGCGTTGATCCTGATCGGGTTTGGATTACTGCTGCTGATGAACCAGCTTGGCTTTCTGGCGGAACGCGTAATTCACATTCTTTGGCCGCTGATCTTTATCGCGATTGGTGTGTGGCTTGTGATCAGGCGAATTGGGGATACACCGCAGGTCCCGCCCCAAGGACCGGGAACTCAAGGAGGCGCGCAATGAACCGCTACATCTTGATTCGACGTTTGAGAGGACCGGCGATTCTCCTGCTGCTGGGTATCATTGCGCTTCTGCACGAGTCCGGATTGGTAGAGTTCTGGAGTCTGTTCTTTCCTCTTCTGCTCATTCTGATTGGTGTGTTGAAGCTCGCGGAGCGGGCAGCGCTGGCGGCAGCCGGAGATGAAGTTCCGTATCCCGGATCTGCCTATCCCTATGGCGCAGCGGCTCCGGTGCCGGCACCTCAGGCGCCGCCAACGACCGCCGTCGTTCCCGCTGCAACGCAGGATTACACGAGAGGTCCTGAAGGAGGGCAGTCATGAGCAGCGTTCCTCCACCGAACATTCCGCCAGGCGGATACGATCCACGCACACAGTGGCGAGTCTACCGTGAGCAGCAGCGGGCAGCGTGGCGCACCCAGCGCGATGCATGGAGGGCGCAGCAGTACGCATATAAGGCGAAGTATCAGCACGCGTACGGTCCGCGAGTTCCTTCCGTGGTTGGGCCACTGATCCTGGTTGCGATCGGAATTGTCTGGTTGCTCATCTACGCCGGCCGAATCAGTGCTTCAAGCTTCTGGAGCTGGTACGGCAGATGGTGGCCGCTGATGCTCATCGCGGCCGGTCTGGCCATGCTTGCAGAGTGGGCACTCGATATTCGGCGCGAAACGCCGGTTCGCCGTGGAACAGGGTTCGTGGGTGTCCTGATTCTGCTGGCGATTCTGGGATTTGCAGCGTCGGGATGGACACGCGGCTATTGGGGCGACTGGCGGAGCCAATGGGGAGATCACGGCGATTTCTTCAACGTCTTCGGGCTTCCTCAACACGATCTGGATCAGCAGCCTCTGAGCGTGCAGATCCCAGAGAATGCGACGGTGCAGATCGAGAATCCCCGCGGAGACGTCAGTATCACCGCTGGTGATTCAACGAACATCGAAGTGCAGGCACACCAGGTCGCATTCGCCGGTTCCGATGAAGAAGCGAAGAAGATTTTCGACGCCGAGCAGGCGCATGTCACTGTAAGTGGAAGCGCCGTGCTGGTTAAGTCGGATGGAAATAACAATGGCCGATCGAATCTGACGGTCACCGTTCCGAAATCGGCACGTGTGAGCGTGCACTCCGGGCATGGCGATGTGACGGCTGCGAATCTGAATGGCGGTGTCAATATCAATTCGAGCCACGGCGATGTACACCTGAGCGTGATTAAGGGCTCGGTCCAGGTACATTTCTCAACAGACCGCGGAGATTTCTCCGCACACCAGGTTCAAGGCGACATCATCGCGGAAGGAAACTGCAACGATCTGACGCTTTCAGAAGTTACGGGAAGGGTCTCAATCAATGGAGAACTCTTCGGCGATGTGCATATGGAGACCATCAATGGGCCAGTACACGTACACACTTCAGTGACAGAGATGGATGTCGCATCACTGCCCGGAGACCTGACACTCAACTCAGACAACCTGCGGATCACACAGTCAAAGGGGCAGGTACGGGTGGTAACGCGCTCAAAGGACGTGGATCTGACCCAGGTGTATGGAGACAGCTACGTTGAGGATCGTGATGGACGGATCGCAATCGAGCCCGCAGGAAGCTACGCTGTGGAAGCAAGGAACCGCAAGGGCGATGTCGAGCTCACCATCCCGCCGAATGTACATGCAACGATCACAGGGAATACGCGAAACGGCGATGTGGTCTCGGATTTTCCTTTGTCGATCAGCGGAGATGAGAGCAAGACCGTGAGCGGCAAAATCGGCTCGGGTGGTCCAAAGGTGACACTGGAGGCTGAGAACGGGGATATTCACATCAAGCGCGGGGATGAGAATCCTCCCGAACCGCCGGCTGCTGCTACTATCCCAGCCCCGCCAAACGCGCCACATCTGAAAGCACCAAAGGTTCCGGTCGCGCCGCCCGTGAGTCAGTAAAGGGGAGGTTGGGAAGGAATCTTAAGGCAGAAGAGGTGCGGATCGTCTCCGCGCCTCTTCTTGTCGTTAAGCGCCGGTTAGCAGTATGCCTATTCGGTTCGAAGGGCTCGCATTGGATCGAGCCGCGAGGCGCGCCAGGCAGGCAGCATACAGGCAAGTGTTGCAACAACCAGCAGCAATGCAGTAACGGATGCGAAGACCACTGGATCAAGCGGCTCTGTCTGATAGAGCATCGACTGGATCAGACGCACCGTCGCTGCACTCGCTGCGAGACCAAGCAGCAAACCGAACAGAGCGGGCCGGAGACCGTCAAAGAGCATCGCGCCTAAAAGCTGTTCGCGTTGAGCGCCAAGGGCAATGCGAATGCCGATCTCAGAAGTACGCTGTGTGACGAGATAGGTGAGGACACCATAGAGACCGGCTGCTGCGAGCACCAGTGCGATGACAGCGAACGCAAGCACGAGCAGCGAATCGAATTGCGAGTCAATCGTCGATTTGGCGATCGCTTCGCGAAGCGTTCCAACACCAGAGACAGGGAGGTCTGCATCGAGGCTTCCGATGATCTTCTGGATGGGCATCGCGAAAGCTGCAACGTTCGCAGGTGACCGCACGATCAGGGCGAGGTTGACCCAGTCCCCGCTGAGAACAGGCCAGTACATCTGTCCCATAGGGGGCTCGGTAATGTTCCAGCGAGTATCGCCAACTACGCCGATCACCTCGCCCACTTTGCCATTGACGCTGATTTTGATGTGCTTGCCGATGGGATCTTCTCCGGGGAAGCACATCTCCGCTGCTTTCTGACTGATCACAACGACGTTGGCACGGTCCAGGCGCTCGTCCAATGTAAAGACGCGGCCGCGAATGATTGGAAGATGGATCGCTGCGAAGTAGCCCGGGTCTGCTCCGCGGCTTTGCAGATCGAGGCCAGTTCCTTTAGGAAGCGGAGGGTGTTCAACCACAGTGACAAGGTCGTCTCCACCGTAACCCTGACCGGGGGCAGCATTGACGAGGCCAGCTGATTGCACGCCGGGGAGAGCGCGCACCTGCGACAAGACGTTCTCGAAGAAGGCGATGCGCTGCGTTGGCGTTTTATAGCGGGCTTCCGGGAGGCCGAAGTGCAGCGTGAGAACGTTGTCGACCGGCACCCCGAGATCGGTCGAGCGAAGGCGCTGGTAGCTCTTGAGCAAGAGCCCGGCTCCAATGAGAAGGACGACTGTGAGCGATACCTCGAGAACCAAAAGTGTGCGGCGCAGACCGGCACGCGCGCGGCCGCCGGAGACGCTCCGGGATGAGTCCTGAAGCCCATTGACTACATCCTTGATTTTCGAACTGAAGGCGCTGATGAGGCCCGCAAACAGCGCAGTCACAAGGACCGCGGCGATAACGAAGGCCAGCTCCAGCGCTCCAATGTGAATAGCTTCGATGCGATTCATGTCATGACGTGTCTTTACAAGCCACTGAATCGCAGCTGCAGCCAGACCCAGACCAATCGCGCCTCCGGCAGCAGAGAGGATCAGGCTCTCGAGCATTCGCTCACGCATGATGCGCAGCCAGCCGCCGCCCAGTGCAACTCGAATCGCAATTTCCTTTCGCCGCGAAGCGATCCTGGCGACCAGGAGGCTGGCGACATTCATGCACGCAATGAGGAGGACACATCCGGTAGCGGCGAGCAGAGCGTACAAGGGCGTTTTGTAGTCCTGAACCGCGTCGTCAAGCAGGGAACGACCGATGACGGAGCTATGGACGGCAGGTCCGGGATGCTGCGCCTTGATCTGCTTCTGAACAGCCTGGAGCTGGCTGACTAGCGACTGGAGCGTGCTGCCCGAGTGAAGCCGTGCGATGGCGATGGCTTCGTGATCGTCGAAAGCCATCATCAATGCTGGCGGGAACTCGTGAGCAATGGGTGTCCAGACCTGAACAGTGTTCCCACCGAATGCGCTGGAGTAGACGAAGGACTCCGGCAAGACGCCAATGACGGTGTAGGGTTTGGCGTCGAGCCATATCTTCTTTCCGACAACGGAGGGGTCGCCTGCATAACGGCGCTTCCAGAAAGCACCGGAGAGGATGACGCTTGCTTCGGCGCTGGGAGTGTCGTCCGACGGTCCAAACGTGCGTCCGAAGGAGGGATTTACTCCGAGGATGGAGAAGAAATTCCACGAGCACATGGCGGCTTCGATTTTTTCGGGGAGCCTGCCGCCTTCCGCCGACACGCTATACCCCTGAAAGGGAGATACCATGGCCATGTCTGCAACCCCACTCGCCGCTCGTTGCCATTCCGAGAAGCTTCCAGCGTCAATAGGCATGTAGCCATGGGTGTCGCTGCCACTCGATTCATGCTCGTAAATGGAAACGAGTTGCTCGGGCGCAGGGTAGGGCAGGGGATTGAGAAGCACTCGATGCACAAGGGTGAAGAGTGCGACATTCGCTCCGATCCCGAGAGCGATGATGAGGACGGCAATCGCGGTGAATCCCGGAGCATGCACGAGCGCACGCGTGACATAACGTAAGTCGCCAAGGAGAGAGTCGAGCCATACTCCGCTCCACGTCGATCGCGTCTGATCGCGGAGGAGGGCAGGGTTGCCGAACTGGCGAAGCGCGGCCGCCCGCGCGTTCTCGGTCGACATCCCGACCGCGATGTTCTCGTCAATCTGCCGCTCGACATGGTAACGGATCTCATCGTCAAGGCGCGCAGATGCGTGCCCGCGCCGGAAGAGAGAGTGCAAGATCATCTGGGTTTGTGTGAAGAGACGCATATTTTCTCCCTGCAAACGACCGTAGTTACGCTTCGCTGACGACCAGGTTGATGGCAGCCGATAGGCGATTCCAGTTAGCGGTTTCCTTTTCAAGCTGAGAGCGGCCGGCGGCGGTCAGGGCGTAGAACTTTGCCTGACGCCCGGTCTCGCTTTCCGCCCACTTCGCCTTGATCCACCCCTGCTGCTCCAAGCGGTGCAGGGCGGGGTAGAGCGAGCCTTGCTGAACCTGCAGAACCTCGCCGGAAAGTTGTTGAATCCGCTTGGCGATAGCCCAACCGTGGAGCGGCTCCAGCAACAGAGTTTTAAGGATGAGGAGGTCGAGGGTTCCCTGGACGAGATCGCTTGGTTTTCCCATGCCTAGATTATCTACAAATCCTATTGTAGATAGTCAAGGTATCTGTGACGGGATGCAACTGAAGCCGTTTTCATTGTGTCTACTTACTTGCCGGGCAAGGGCTCTGTCGGTATATGCTCCAGGCACGGGAGAGAGGCTATGAGGCAAACGCCGATTCGCGTCATCACGGTTGAGCGGGAATACGGTTCTCGGGGTGGAGAATTTGCCCACGATCTTGCAGACCGCCTGGGTTGGAAATTGCTGGACTCAGAGCTTGTCTGCGCAGCCGCGCGCCGGGCAGGCGTCACTCCGGAGCTAGCCGCCAAATACGATGAGCGGCTCGACCCCTGGTACTACCGCTACGGCAAGGTGTTCTGGCACGATACGGCTTACCAGATGACAGGGCTTTCCGAAGACCAGGTCTTTGATTCCCAGCGGATGCTGACGCTGATTCGCGACGAGATCATGGATGCAGCGAAGACCGGTAACTGCGTTCTTGTGGGACGGGGCGCCGCCTGTGCATTGTCCTGTCATTCAGGATGTTTCCACGTATTTGTCTACGCGACCCTGAAATCCAAACGCGAATGGTTCGCGCGAGCGTTCCCGAAAGAGGCGCAGCATGCGGAGCAAAAACTCGCCGAACACGATAAGCGGCGAGCGGCTGTGATTCGGAATTTCTACCAGCAGGAATGGTGCGCTCGGGGGCTTTACCACATGCTCCTGAACTCTGCGATGGGAACAGAAGCGATGATTGCGGCAGTCGCGGGAGCGGCAGAACTGGACATCCCACAACCGGTTGGTGTGGGAAGGTCGATCGGAATGGTTGGGGATTGCTAGACTTCGATCCGGGGAACGCGGGCCGAAATATGCGTAAAGATCTCCCAGGGAATTGTGTTTGCCGCGCGAGCGTGATCGAAGGCCGAGATGAACTCGTTGCCCTGATCGCCGATCAGGACCACCTCATCTCCGGGTGCGACGTCGGGAATTTCGGTCACATCAAGTATCGTTTGATCCATGCTGATTCGACCTACGATGGGAGCGCGCTGACCCTGCACGAGCAGAGAAAAGCGATTACCGAGTCGGCGCTCGAGCCCGTCAGCATACCCTACGGCAATAAGCGCCAAGCGCATCGGCTCCGTGGCGACAAATGTTCCGTTATAACCGACGACTGTGCCCGGTCCGACTGAGCGAATGCTGACGACCTGTGACTTCCAAGCAAGGACGGGCCGTAGCTTAAGACGAGCTTGGCCAAGCGAGATAGGCTCGACGGACATGAACTTGGGGTCGTATTCAGGAACAAGTCCGTAGACCGCCAAACCCGGGCGCATGAGCGCTTTCATCTCAAAACGCGCAGCCAGCTTTGAGATGGTGCTGGCCTGACCGGCAAGCAGAGCTGCGGAGTTGCCAACGTTGAGGATTCCTGGATGAATGCCCGCAGACTTGATCGTAATTAGAGCGTCTGTGAGGCACGAAAGCTGATCTTCCGTGACGCGGCCATCAGCCTCATCAGCCGCGAATAGATGGGTCATCACTCCTTCCAGCCTCAGGGGATAATCTCGACCGAAGCGGGCGAGCAAGGGGGCAACAGCATCGGGCTGAACACCCTGCCGGCTCATGCCGGTGTCGATTTCGAGATGAATGGAGATTGAGCGGACATGCAACGAGCGCGCCGCAGCCTCGAGCAGATCGAATTGCCATGGATCCCAGACGACCGCCGTCAGCTTATTCCGAACGACATCTTCGCCCTGCTTCGGAAACACACCGCTGATGACGAGGATCCGTGCGTCGGGGCAGAAGCGGCGCGCCTCGACACCTTCTTCAACGCTGGTGACACCGATCCAGTTTGCGCCTGCACGCGCCATAGCCGGGCCGCACAACGAAAGAGAGTGCCCATAGGCGTTTGCCTTGACGATTGCAAGCAAATCGACGTGCGAGTCCGACAACTTCGAAAGGAAACGATAATTGTCCTCGAGAGTGCGGGTGGAGATTTCGACCCAGCAGGGACGGGTTGGAATTGAACTGCTCAAGGTATCAGTCTAGGTCACGCCGACCGCGTCGGTATCGCATTGAGTGATCGACTGGTTTCCTAATTCGTCACCTGTGCAAGTTGGGCTTTTGAGGGCGGCCGCGTGAAGAGGCTGACAACGATGAGAGCGGCCACGGCGACGAAGAGAGCGGGGAAGATAGCGTCGCGGTCAGCGATGATACGCGGGAAGACCTGCTTGACTGCGGGTACGTCCCAGGCGAGAGTGACGACGGTTCCGCTGGCGATGGCGGAAACCGCTCCCCATGCCGTCGCGCGCTTTGAATAGAAGGCCGCCAGCACGACGGGAGTGAGCGCCGCAGAGTAGATGGTGTAGGCCCAAAGCATCTTCTGAAGGATGCTCTCAGCATAGATTGCCTGATAAAGAGCCCAACAGCCAAGGAGTACAACGGCCAGCCTGGAAATGATGAGTACGCGCTTATTTGAAGCGTCAGGCGCGATGTAGCGAACAAAGACGTCGTTGACGAGATTGGTGGCGGGCGAGAAAAGGTAGTTCGATGCCGTTGAAATCACTTTGGCGAAGACTGCGCCCAGCAAAGTCGCACCGAGGAAAGCTGGGAGTCCATGACGGGCGGTGTAAGGGATGATTTCGCGGGGGTGCAGGGCAACTTCGCCGGTAGGATATAGAGCTCTACCAAATACGGCGATCGCAACAATAAGCGTCTCCAGAACCAGCGTGCCAATAATCCAGCCGACGACGGAGTTGCGCGCGTCCTTTTCAGTCTTCGCGGAGAAGAACTTCTGGTACATAACCTGATTGCCGAGCATGAGGAGCATCGTAGGGACGAGAAACTCAAGAGCTCGAACAAGTCCCATGGCTGGAGACTGCAGCACGCCCTCGGGAGAGAGCCGGTAATTCCCAAACACCTCAAAGAATTGCGGCGGGAGCGAAGAGTGCAGGCCCGACCAGCCGCCTGCCTGATGAAGCAGGTAGGGCGCGGAGATGGTACAGATGACGGTTACAAGCGATCCGATCGCGACATCCATATAGGCAACGGAGGACATGCCCGCGAGCGCTGTGGTCACGATGACAAAGAATGCGATGATGTATGTACCTAGTTCCGAAGAGACCGTGTCCGGGAAAATCAGGTGGAGAACATCGCCGCCGCCCTTGAACTGATAGCTCGTGATTCCGACGTATGCGAAGAGGATGGCCAAAGTGCCGAGCACGCGAGCGGTCTGGTTGTAGCGAGCTTCGAGAAGATCGGGCAAAGTGAACTGCGCAAATTTACGAGCGCGGGGAGCGATGAAATAGATCAGGAGAAGTCCGAGCCAGCCACCCGCCGGTTGCCACAAGGCAGCGAAGCCATTTTTGTATGCGTTCTCGGCGCCGGCGAAGAGAGAACCTGCCCCGATCCACGAAGTCAGCAAAGTTAGGACCAAGACCACAGCAGGGAGAGAGCGACCAGCCACAAGGTAGTCGGCCTTGGTCTTTACGCGAGTACTCCGGTAGATTGCGACGGTGAGGAGAACCGCCACGATGATAGCCAGAACCACGACATAAAGTTGCGACATTACATGCTCCTTACCGGTGCTGCCTCAATGTGGCGTTCCGGCACACGGCGCAATACAAGGGAGATTCAACCAGCGGGTTTGGAACCAGGAGGATTGATAATTCAATTCACACAAGCCATTCTTTGTCTTTCAGCAGTGTAAAGGAGCAAGAAGCCGGCGGGGCCCGCGAACATCGGGTCACACAATCGAGTCGATTCGCGGTCCAGCAATGAACTGTTCTAATGGTGAGAACGCGACATTCTAGACGAACGCTTCGCATCGCATTCGCCTACCGAGTCGCGCTCTATTTCATGGGATTCAATTCGAGACTCGTTCATTTGTCACAGCAAGCACTGATGCCTGAGGAGATCCGCAGCGCGCCGCCTACATCACTGAGGTTGCCTCATCTCGTTTCGCTCAATTCCTTACCCGGGCGCCTACCCTTGCAGGCAATAGCGAAAATTTCGGTGCTGCATGCACATAGCAAGTGCCTCTGATGCGCACTTCCGGATCTGGAGCTCTAGGCGACTCCGGTGTGCGAACTGAAGATCTTTCTGGCTCATGCAGCGACTTGAAGTCGCGGACAGTGGATCAGATCAATATGATCTCGCGGGCTTCTCGATCGGGGTCATGCACCATCCGGCACTCGTTGTCCCAGATCATTGTTTTATTACTTTCGGGATTCGTCGGTGCCCACTCCAGCCCGGAGATGCTCGGGTTTCCGGTGGCAGCAAAAGCGGCCCACGAGGAAGACATCTTTTTTGCGAGCGCCTGTGCCTCTGGCGTGTTGCCGGTTCCCTGTTCGCAGCGTTTCGCGTTATCGAAGCAGAACTGGAGTTCGGCCGTATGCCATGCCCCCGGTAAACCATCGAGAATTGGAGTTTGCCAGGTAAAGTAGTAGGCGAATGCTGGAGCAGCTTTGAGTTCGTGCTTCAGTCTCGCCATCTTGACCACGTTATTGCGCATGCCAAGGCCGTTCAATCCTGGGCTGCCGCTACACATGTAGGACAAGGTCTGGATTTTCTTTTGCGGGTAGGTATTTTTCAAAGCCGCGATGATGGCTGTTGCTTTTTCGGCGCCATAGGATTTTGAGAGGTTTGCATGCCACTCTTCTTCGGTAGGGCGGGAAGACATTCGATTTCCTTCTTCCGTTACGGAGCCGATTAGCATCGGGACGTTCTTGGAGATCTCCGGAGCCGCGTCGAAAAACGAGCGCATGCTGATAACCCTGCCGTCAACGCACGGACTCCAGCCGACTCGCGGCTGTCCGGGTGCTCCTGGCCCCATCATTGATGGGCCGGGCGGATTGATTTTCGCAGCCGCCGCATTGCCTGCGGCAAATAATTCGGTCCACTCCATCTTCTGGAGGGATTTGATGTCGTTCGGAGCCAGCCCGAGTTCTTTCATAATCTGACGCGCAAGCTCCCTTTGCTGCGCTTGACTGGGAATGTTTCCACCACCGCCGGACTGTGCCGCGGCGCGATGGAAGAGACCCGCAGCAGAGGGCATGCCCATCAACGTTGTAACTTTTGATCCGCCGCCGGATTGGCCATAGATCATCACGCGATCCGGATCGCCGCCGAAGTTCTCAATGTTCTTGTGAACCCAGCGGAGCGCCGCAACCAGATCGGTCATCCCGACATTGACGGAATCTTCGTACGCAGAACCTCCGATCTCCGAGACATCGAAGAAGCCGAGTATGTTGAGACGGTGGTTGACTGATACCTGTACGACATCGTGATGCCGGGCCATCTGAGCGCCCTCATGCGACGGCAGTTCATAGGAAGAGCCGAAGCTGAATCCCCCGCCGTGCATGTAAAACATCACAGGGCGCTTTCCGGTCAGGCCAGGGGTCCAGACGTTCAGTTTGAGCATGTCCTCGCTTTGCCAGCCGTCGTCCCAATCCTGGATGAAAGTCTGCTCAGGGCTTGTCCACGTGTGAAGATTCTGCGGGCAGTTTGCTCCATAGACCAGCGCAGGATACTCATCCGTCCACGGCTCAGGAGGCTTGGCCGGCAGCCAACGATTCTCTTCTGCGGTAGTGCGACCGTACGGGACTCCCTTGAAGGTTAGGACGCCGCCATCGAGAAATCCCCGCACCTTGCCATATTGCGTCTTAGCAATCGCCGAGCGCGGTGTCGAGCAGTTGCCAGGGCCCTGGTGGGCCGCGGTTTTTATGCTGTCGGACGCGAGGGCGGGGGCACCGGTGCCGATGCTGATCCCGGCTGTCGCAGCAAGAAGGAGTGCATCTCGGCGAGTAATGACGGTGCTCTTTTCGGATCTAGACATGGACTGAAACTCCTGTGCGTGCGTTTGAAACTCTCGACTATACGAGAGTCGAACGATGCTGCACAACGAAATAAATCGCTTTATTATCATCCGACTGATGGATTACGATTCCGGTGATCAAGACTAGCTGCAAGCGCAGCAGCTATTGGAAACGTGCCAGGGTCCCGCGACCGAAACTAATCCAAATCGCGTCTGTATGTCCCAAGATAAGGAAGGTGCTGCATGAAGAACCGAATTGCCATCATCGCTGCCGTCATACTCGTGCTGGTTGGCGTATCTCGAGTCGGAACAGCCCAGGAAAAGGCAGTGAACAACTCGCAGGACCTGAAAGTGAACATCGATACTCAGCAAACTGCGCAGCCCGTATCAGCTTACGAATATGGCATGTTCATCGAGCACATCGGTTCGCTCATTTATCGAAGCTTGTGGTCCGAGATGCTGGATGATCGCAAGTTTTACTTCCCGATCAAGCCGGAGGAACCTCAAACCGCTGCGCCAGCCCAGGGCGGTCCTTTCCGCAATATGCAATTGCGAAAATGGCATCCCATAGGCCCAGCCGAGGCAGTCGTAATGGACAAGGAGCATCCCTTCGTCGGGGAGCAGAGCCCGCGCATCGAACTCGATGCATCCACACCGCGCGGTATCCGCCAGTCCGGCTTCGCTCTCGTGAAAGGCAAGAGATACACCGGCCATGTGTGGCTCTGCGCGATGGCTGGAACGAAGCTGAAGATTTCGCTGGTCTGGGGAGCAGCCTCGAACGAGAGGCAAACCATTGTGGTTCCCGCGCTCTCAAACACGTATAAAAAACTGCCGTTCGCGTTTACCGCTCAAGGTGATACTGACGCTGGCGCGTTCGAAATCTCCGGAGTAGGCACTGGGAACTTCCATATCGGTGCAGTCTCGCTCATGCCTGCGGAAAACATCGACGGTTTCCGTCCCGAAGTCATTGCACAACTAAAACAATTGCATTCCGGGTTCTGGCGTCTTCCCGGTGGCAACTTCATCTCAAACTTCAACTGGTATCACTCGGTCGGACCCCGTGACAAGCGAGTGCCGGACTTCGATTATGCATGGAATGCCATGCAGACGAACGATGTTGGAATGGATGAGTTCATGCGTTTCTGCGAACTCATCGGTGTCGAGCCCTACATCACTGTTAATGCGGGATTCGGCGATGCACACTCCGCGGCCGAAGAAGTCGAGTATATGAACGGCGCAACCACAACACTAATGGGCGAAATGCGCGCGCGGAATGGACATCCGGAGCCATACCACGTCAAGTTTTGGAACATTGGCAACGAGCCTTACGGACAATGGCAGCTTGGCCGCACTGATCTGAAGTATTACCTGCTCAAGCATAACGAGTTTGCGAAAGCGATGCGCGCAATCGACCCGTCGATAACGATACTGGCATCAGGCTCCATGCCCGAGGAGGCGATCCTCGAAGGCGTAGCCGCCGACTGGCATATCCCATTCGATCAGGCCGGCATCTGCTCCGACGTTGACTGGACATGCGGCTTCCTCAAACACGATTGGGGCAACTTCGACGGGATCACCGAACACTGGTACACGCGCGCCGGAGTGCGTTGGGATCGCGAACGAGCGGAGAAAGGAATCAAAGTTGGCCGCCTCGAAGCGGGATATGTACCCGACGAGGAGACCGATTTGGAGTGGATACGACGTCCTTCCGATCGGGTGCATCTCAAAGGCGAAGAGTGGCAGGAGTATGAGCAACGCTACCCTGAGATGAAGAAGAAGACCTTCATGTCGAATGACGAGTACGCTTACACGGGTGGTCAACCTAACCTCAAGCTAGCTCTCGCCTATGCGATGGTCTTCAATGAAATGCTGCGCCAGACGGATTTCCTCCACATGTCGGCATTCACAATGGGCGTTTCCACTATGGACTACAACCAAACCGCCGCAATACTCAACACCAACGGTCTGCTCTTCAAGCTTTACGGCGAGCACTTCGGTGCCGGCTCGGTTCCAGTCGCGCTCACTGGCAATTCGCCCCAGCCAGTTCCGTCGCAGCATATGGTGGGCGATCTGCCGCGGACCAGCGCCGGCAGCCCGACCTATCCTTTGGACATGTTCGCAGCGCTGAGTGCGGACGGCAAATTTCTCACGCTCGCCGTCGTGAACGCAACCCACTCAGAGCAGAGGTTCCGCCTCACCGTGAACGGCTCACGCCTGATCGGCAAGACGAAGATGTGGCGGATGACCGGCACCGATCTCGATGCCGCCAACCACGTAGGGCAAATACCCCAGGTTGAGGCGAAGGAAACCGAGACCGGCGAAGCCCTGACGAGCGTGTCGGTCGCACCGATCAGCATCGAAATCTATAGCTTCCCGGTTGCACAATGACCTCGACGATTGCGGCGTGGCGAGATGTGGCACAGCGTTCAGAGGAGGAAGCGTACAACGAAATTCTGCAGGTCCAAACGACCACTTGGCATCGGAAGCCGCACCGCTAGATGACAATCAAGATCAGCGGCATTTTCAACTCTGGAGTGATTCAGACAGGCTTGGATGGTAGCCGGCGAGAGAAGCTTCGCTCGACTGAGCGAGTGGAAGTCAATGAGCCGGGGTGCCTAGAAAAATTGATGCGAGAGGCTCAGGTGAGTACCACAATGAATGTTTATACCAAGGGCAAATGGATTCGAAACGAGAAGCCAAACTAGTTTAGAGCTGTTATCGAAAGAGGCAGCTTGAATTCGGCCCGACTTGCGGCGACTCGTTTCCAGATTCCGTTATCGTGGGATTTTATCGAGTCATTTACACAATGCAAAAGGGAACCGAATTCAACGGTTCCCTCCGGGAAATCAATATGATGGCTTTGGTTGTGGGGGCTGGATTTGACCATCGACCTTTGGGTTATGAGTTCTTAAAGGTAGCAACAACATAGAGTGAGCAAGCATGGTTGGCTATCTACAACTGTCCTCCGGGAATCTACTGGAAGCTGCGGTAGAAATGCAGATGGGTTGAGTTTGGGTTTGCCGCAAGTTCGACGGCCCGCATCGGATCCATAGCCCAACTCACTTCACCAATACGCAATTCGAAACCGATTGCGATCTCCACGTTCCGGGGAGATCGCGTCCGTAATCACTGATCACGAGGTGTCATGTCCACAATTGCAAGTTCCGATCAATACTGAAGCACTGTTCGAACCGCTATTGACTTCGCGCGAGGCGGCTCCTTTTCTGCGCCTTCATTACAAGACTGTGGAGATGATGGCACGTACAGGCGTAGTTCCCGCTACGAAGAAAGGCAAAAGCTAGGTGTTTCGACTCCCGAGGCTGAGCAAGTGGATTGACCATGAGCTCGATTCGAGGCAGCACTCGCGAAAATAGCTGACCGGAAACCTATCGCCTTTATTGATAAAAGAAAGGCTGGGTTCGAACAAGCTCGCGCAATCCTTCCCAGTGGGACGGTACCTCAACACTCGCCCCCGAGGCTCGCAAATGCATTGCAGAAGGGCAAACATAGCGCCGGCAAAACCCAAAAAGCGATAGAAAAGAGGAGACGATGGAGGCCCTGCCGTAGATCGAGCCTGCAAACGGCAGGGCTCAGCAGCACCGCATCGGGCGACCGAGAAACTTTCGGCTTCCAGGCTCCACAGCCGATGGAGTGTCATAAATCTCCAGCGGCTGATCGGCGGGCGCGAAATTCAGCCTGCGGATCGCGGTTCCCGAGATGAAGAGAGCATAGAGGAGCACCGGTTCGATGGGCGCTGTTCGTGGCTATTAGGCCGCGACGCCGGCAACTATCTATCGCTGTGATCTAGCAACAGCAGTGGTCAAGCCTTGCCGTTCCCCGGAATTTGCTAAGACCTCGGTGTAGATCGTTTCCAGGAGTTTCGTTTGCGTTTTGAGATCGAATTGATTAGCCACCACTTCACTCCCGCGCCTGGCGCAATCTTCTGCGAAGCCCGCATCTTCAAGGAACCGCACGATATGCTCAGCCAGAGTCTCGTGGTTTCTTTCTTTTGCAAGTAAACCAGTTTCTCCATCGCGCACAGCCTCCGGGATACCGGCGGTATTCGAGGCTACAACAGGAATTCCCATAGCCATTGCCTCGAGGATCGCGATCGGAAGTCCCTCGCTATCGCCATTCGAAGCTGTAACGCTTGGAACGCAGAAGACGGAAGCATGGGCGAGATATTCCTGGATGACCGGCTGAGGCTGGCTGCCCAAGAACCTGCAACTCAAATTAAGGTTCGATGCTTGCTGTTCTAGCGCTGGGCGAAGAGGTCCATCTCCGATGAGCACGAGGTACGCCTGTGGATAGCGCTTTTGAACCGTGCTCATGGCGTCGAGGAGATGAGTGCATCCCTTCTTCTCCACCAACCGTCCGACAAAAAGAGCCATGCCGGCCGTCCGAGCAGAGTTGGACGGACGAAATCTCGCCCTATCGACGCCGATGTAGTGGACCATCATTTTTTTGCCGGAAATCCAGCCTCGATAGCCTTCCTCTTGATGAATTCGGATACACAAATAAAGCGGTCTGCTCTCCTCCAGAGCCTCCCGTACAGGCTTTTGAAGTCCGCCTTTACCGTCACGTCGTATCCGTGGAGGGTCACAATCAGAGGAATATTGAGTTTCTCTGCAAGAATACAGGCGATGGCTCCGTCAGGGGCAAAGTGTGCATGTATCAAATTGGGGCCACTTCTGCTCAATGCTCGATGAAACAGCGGGGCCATCTCAGTTAATTTGTAGGCTCGCGTGAGCCAGCGGCAAAGCCTGCCTTCTTGCAATGGCAATAAAACTCGTGGCCGCGCCGGGACACAAAGAGACGGCCTGGTGGGACGGATGCCACAAAACTCCACCTCGTACTCGCGCAGTGAACCTGCTTGAGCGGCTATGAAGGTTTCCGAGATCGGCAGAATGGATTCACGGAACAACAAAACTTTAGGCATTAATCAGACTTTCTGTCGGGCCAGCTTTGTCCAGTTGCAAAAACAGGAGCTGCGCAGATGCGAGAGCGGGAGGCTTGACTGTCTAAAAAGTGCCAGCTTCTTTTCGAGGCGAATTCGGCAACCGCCCAGCCGTGGCTAAGCGGCAGCCGGAACTGTTTCGCAGCGTTTCCCATTGCTTTGAACAAAGTGCAGGGACCCCCAATTCGAAGCTGCCAACATCCCGTCGGTCGCGATACTAGACCACGCAGCTCCGGTCCAGCCAAACCGTGGGATCATCCACAGATTGACTAAAAAATTGAAGACAGCCGCAATTGCCTGGACTGTCAGTCTCAGCGGCTGGTGCCCACTTCCCGTAAGCGCGTCACCTGCGCTGTACTGCAGAGTTCTGAATACGGGCAGCAGGAAAAGTATCCTAATCGCTGCAACGCTGTCAGAGAATCCTTCCCCAAGCAGACGCGGGATGAGCGGAGCACCAAACCAAAGTAGCAGGGCCGAGATCGCACTGACGGGCGCCGTTCTTCGCAGCACGCGGGATGCGAACAGTCCAACTTTCTTCACGCCGCCTTCGGCTTCCTGGAAGTAGCGCGGGAAAACAGCAGCCTGCATTGCACCGACTGGGATCATGGCAATATCGATGGCACGATAAGCCATCGTGTAGATTCCATTGCCGCGAAGCATGCCGTAGTGAACCAACATCGTTTTGTCTACATCGTTGTAGATATTTGTTGTGGATTCCGATACCGCGAACACCGCCCCCTCCGCCAACCCGCTCACTAAAGCCCGCAACGAGAAAGTCGGCGGTCCGAATTGATAGCTAACCAGAGCAATTGAGAGCGTTGCATTGGAAATTGCGACTCCGAGCACCGCCCATATCCACTGCCCTGCTGTCGCATGACCAAAGTTCAGCAGAAGGAGTCCCGCGGCAGTCGCCCTCAGCATATTCGAAAGGCCGTTCAAGAGCGCAGTTAAGTGCATTTTCTGATGTGCCTGAAACACACAGCCTGACGCGATGGTCAACTGGCCAAATAGGCAATCCGATGCAGCCACTGCCGCAAGAAGCCCATGCGAGTACGTTTTCGCAATATGCGGCCCGATCCAGCAAACAGCACCGGTGAAAGTAGCACCGAGGAGAACCGTTGTGGCAAGAGTTCTGCCCCAGTAGAGCGAAAACCGGCGTTGATCCTGGCTTACATACCGCAAGAGCATCGTGCTCGATCCAAACGTGCTGTATTGGCTCAGGATTGACACTAAGGCAAACGCTCCTGCGTAGATTCCGTACTCCACGCTTCCTAGCAATTTCGCCAGGATCACAAAGTAGAGGCTCTGGAAGACGACGGAAACGCCCCTGCCTATCAACATGAAACCAGCGTTTTGGGCAACAGACTTCCTTCGGAGCTGCCCCATCTTGTCACCTCACTTGTGATTCGGGAGTAGTGTTGTCGAATTACATCCCAAGAGAAATGCTGCCGAACGGCGCAGAGCGCCTCATCTCGCGTCCGTAACCGCAATCGTGCGTCGGTGATCAGAACTTTGAGTCTCGAAGCTAGGACGGCGGGGTCGGATGGCTCTACCAAGAGCCCGCCGCCGTGCTGAAGTATTTCGGGGATACCGCCAGTCGATGACGCGACGACCGGCAGGCCGCTGGCCATGGCCTCGATGATCACCACGCCGAAAGGTTCTTCCCAAATCGATGGACAGCAAAACACGTCTGCCTGTCGGAGTCTTGCGGCGTATTCGCTTCCGGCCAGGTACCCGGCCATTGTGGTATTCGAAGGAAGTCTGGAGTGAAGTTGTTTAGCATAATCGGAGGTCGTGTTCGTGCCGAACCCCGCCGCCCCGATAATCGTACAATGGGCATCGAAGCATTGCCTATGGAGCAGGCCCATCGCTTCCACTAGAACATGCGCTCCTTTTTCTGGGACAAGCCGCCCTGAAAAAGCAATCTCGACAATGCCGACCGCACCTCGCCGCGAAGGACTGAAACGCTCAAGGTCCACTCCGTTATGCAGCACGAACCCTGGCTTCATTGCGAGTCCGAGGCACGCCGCTTCTTGAGCAAGGAAGTTGCTGCAGAACACAGGAGTGACCGCATCCAGCCTCAGGGCTCTACTATCGAAAGCCTTGAGGTGGGAATTATGCATGTGGAGCACAACCCGCGCGCCACCATCAGTCAGTGGTTGGGACAGCACGGAAGCGAACTCCGGTCGGTTGTGTACCCATACGATATCGCCTGCGCGCACTGAACGAATGAGTGGACGGAGGACACCAGTAATGATTGTCTTCTGCATCCAAGCGGGGATCCGTCGTGGGTGAGCTCGAAGCGCCGATAGCCGATGGAGGTCGACAACCTTTATTATGCGCTCGCGAGGAAAGCCCCAAGTCTCGTCCGCGAGTCCGCACACGACCATGTCTCCGCAGCTTTTGGCGACATTGGCGACCCACCGCGATATGGCGCCGCCCGTGACATCAGAGAACGGCTCCGCTTCTGGAAGCAAGTGATAGATCATTGTGTACACCTTTGTGTCCCCGCCCGAAATACGCCCTATACCAAGCCAAACTACGGTCGGCACAAAACGTGGAGATCCCGATTTAGGTGGGCAGTGGGCGCCCACACCCTAAAGGATGGAAAGCGCGGGAGTTGGACCTGCCCGCGCGAGCCGTTATTCGGTAACGGGCGTTGGAATGGAAGCTTCGCGTGTCACGTCTGCAAAACACGTGTGGCTGCAGGGCACAAGCCCTCCAGGTCCATCGGGTTTCGCTCCTCCATTTGAACGAACGACCTGCATCTTGCCAGACAGCCCAATGCAGGCAATCATGTACATGATCCATTCAATAAAATGGGGATACATGATCGTTCGTTCGCTCAGATTGCAAATGAATGTGATTAGAATGATGGACAGGTACCACTCCACACCTAGGTCAGCGCCGCCCTTAAGAGACTTCCACCCATCTCTTGCCCCGAGGAGCATTGTCAGGATTAGCAACCCGAAGCCAAGCACGCCAAGGCCTAGCAAGGTGTCTAGAAATCCATTTTGCGCGTGTGATGCAGCCCATCCGACCGCCAGCTGAATGTCTGCCGAGCCTCCGTGCATACCCTCCCAGAACGCTTGGTAACCGTATCCGGTCAGTAGTTGGCGCGCAATCGTACCGCTGACAGCTTTCCACAGAGGGATTCTTCCCGTTATGGTGCCATCTTTCCCGATAAAAGAAAGAACCAGCGGCGCATAGAGATAAGCGAACGTACATACTGCAATTGCTGCGGCAGATGCGAGTGTGCCAAACAGCAGTCTCTCGCTCCGGCCAAGCCTCTGCCCGGCTCTGACGAGTGCTAAGAAGCTGAGGTACACACCGAAGATGATCCACCCGGTTCGCGATTGCGTCAGAATCAGCAGTCCGACGGACAAGCAAAGGAGAACAGCGCGACCAATGGACCCAAACAGGGCCTTCTTCTTTTGCGCAAGTTGCGCCGAAATCAAGAATACGATGCATACAGCTGCGCTGTTCTTTTGAACGAACATTCCTTGCCAAGCCCCAAGGCCTTCTCGCCGGTCAATACCTATGTCAGGGAAACCCATTGCAAGAGCGAAGCTTAGCAAAATAGCAACCCATCCGAACACGCTGAAAAGATCAGCCTGCTCCTCGGCGCTGAACCGTGTCGAAAGGTAAGCAGCGAATAGGTAGTTCCCCGCAAGGTACACTGCGGATACTAACGTGACGTGCGGAGATTGTGACCAAACCGTTGAAAGCAGCGGTAATGCAATTAGCGCGCTCAAGATCTTGTTTTGTGCAAACACGCGCCAGATTTGCCGACCTTGCATAAGCGCCAGGAACGCTGATATGACCAGCATGGAATACGCCGCAAGCATCTCCGACCAATCATGATTATTGCTAGATGTAGCGTTAACGATGCCAGCGTACATACCGCCGCCGGCAATATTTCCCTGAGCCTGATGGATAAGGATTGATCCGTGACCTGCCAGATAAAGAAATGTGATGCACAGAATCCACGTGATCACTCGTTCAGGAATGGGCGGTTTCGCGGGTATGGGCTGCCCACGCCAGCCCCCCGCAGGTGAGATATTCATGGCTAGTTACTCCATTCAATTTGGGGATCAGTCATACAGGATCTGATCGCGGAATATGCGTATAGTTAGGGAGCACTATCCCCTTGCTCCAAGGTCGAAGCGTAAGAATGTGCCACAAAAGCAGACAGTAAGCCTTTCACCTGAGTGCGCCTTTGAGGTGAGATGATGAACCATTTAAGAGCACACAGACGTTTAGCTATCGAGAGGCGGGCGCCTGCACGAGCAGCGAGCATTCTGAACGTGCGAGCGCGTTTCGTGTAATCATCACAGCGGTACATGACCTGATGTACAACGAAGGATGCAAACGCATCTCTCGAGACCAGGTGCTCCACCGAATCGATCCACTGAAGAGACGCCTTCCAGTTTGTGCCTTTAGTGATTCCACTCATGCTTGGCGCCACGTGGAAGACGCAGAGAGGTTCATCTACCATCTCGTAAGCAACGTCTGGAGTGTTCATCGTTCTAAGGAACCAGTCCCAATCTTGGTGGCAGGGTTGGCCCTTCTTGAAATGGATCCTTAGAAACAAGTCCCTCGAGGCAATGTAGGTCGATGTTTGAGGTCCATACAGAGGGAGATCGATGCCTTTCGAGGAAAACAGATATTCACTGATGTCCTCCCCAGCCATGGGCGCCCTGCGTGGTAGTACGATGTCTTGTTTCCCGGGAGTGCGCTGTATGTGTTTGCATGTCACAACCGCATGCCCCGATGGCAAGTTCTTGATCACTTGAACTTGTTTCTCCAGCTTCTCTAATAGCCATTCATCGTCGTCGTCCAGAAGTCCGACGAATTCGCCGCGTGATTCACGGATTCCAATATTCCGGGCTTCGCTACCCCCAACATTACTTAGGAGTGCTACGATACGAACTCGCTGATCGTTTAGGTCCTTGAGTGCTGCAAGGGTCACTTCGTCGGCCCCATCCACAACGACCACGGCCTCAACCTTCGGGTAGGTCTGCGCAAGTACACTGCGCACCGCCCGGCACACAAGTTCCGGGCGGTTACGAGTAGGAATTACAGCACTTACGAGCGGCTGCCGCTCGGCCACGCTGACGCATGGCTCGGCTATTACTGTCATGATGACTAAGCTGCCTTTCTCAAAGATTCGAGTTGCTCGAGATACGCGCTTCTGGCTACCTGAGGACTGTGCCTGGCCACGATCGCAGCGCGAGCTTGGCGGCCGAAACCCGATCGCAATCCGAGGTTTGAAGCCAGTTCTGCAATCCTCCTGCGAAGATCAGCGGCTTCGCCGATCGTGAACAGCGCCGCGCTTTCACCATCCCCCGAGATCTCCTTGTGAACGTCGAGATCGCTCAGAATGCAGGGCAAGCCGAACGACATCGCTTCCAAGGACACCAGCGGAAGCCCTTCTGGACCCACCGAGGGGTTGATGAAGATATCCGTCTCGCTATAGAACTTCCGAGGGTCAGACTGGAATCCTGCAAAGTGAACGTCGAGTCCTACGGCCATCGCCTGCAATTCGAACTTGTAAGTGCCTTCTCCGACGATCGTTAGTGACACCGGATGCTCCAGGCCGCGCATCGCTTCCAGGATCAGTCCAGCCCCTTTGTACTTTTCGAGGCGGCCGACAAAGAGCAAATTGATCTTGCCTTTGTGGCGATCGGGAGCACCTGCAGAAGGAAGCTCAGGGACCCAATTCGGAATCACAGTGACTTTTCGCGCATCGACAATCTTCACGATGTCCTGGGAGACGCGACGCGACACACAGAAGATCTTGTCTGCGGTGAAAGCAAATGCCTGGTAGAGAGTATGCGCAACTTTGCGGCTTGGGTTGCTGTGCCAGCCATTCGGCTGTGGCTCCATCGTGAGATGCCGCGTTGCGACCGCCTGCGCGCCGAGCAACTTCGCTACAGGCAGCAGCACGATCTCCGAGTAGCCATTCACCCAGAACGTCGAGATGACGTACCGCACGCGCACCCATACCATCAGCAGCGTCGCCATCAGGATGTTTGCCAGCTTACCGCGATTCTTCATTCCGCCCTGCGGAACCACACAGACGCCCTCGTTCTTGAGCGCCGCCGCGAGGCTCGCATTCACGCACAACGCGAACAGTTCCACCTGGCCGTGCAGAATCTTCGAGAGGTTCACGAGGTAGGTTTCCACTCCCCCGAACGGGACCCCAAGGTCGATCAAGAGGATCTTTTTACTTTTCATAAACGCGCTCCAACGCTGATCTGGACCCGAACAGCCCAACCAATGCCTTTTCAAAATTTGTAAGTAGCGGTGGTGAGGCACAGGAGCCGCCGTGATCTTGGCAGCTCCCGCTGTTCATCAACTTGCTGTCGTCGCAGTAGATTGCGCCATCCACTGCCAGGCGACGATTTGCATGAAGTGCAGATTCCCGAGCAGGTACCGCTTCCAGAGACGTCCAGGCTCGAGGCCCAGACGGAACAGCCACTCCAGACCTGCCTGCTGCATCCATTTCGGTGCCCGGGGCAACTCGCCCGACAACATCTCGAAGCTTCCGCCGACCCCGATCATGGTCTTGACCGGCAACGTCTCCGCGTACTGGTCGATCCAGATCTCCTGCTTCGGCGCTCCCAACCCCACAAACAAGAAGTCCGGTGCTGCGCTGGTGATCCGGGCGATGACCCTGGCCGACTGTTTCGGGTCCTTGTCAAAACCCATCGGTGGGCAGTCAATTCCGACAATCTTCAGACCCGGATATTGGGCGATAAGCCGCTCAGCGGTCTTTTGAGCCGCGCCCGGTTTGCCGCCCATGAAGTAGACCGATGCGCCGGTCTCGGCAGTCTTCTCGCAGAGGCGCACCAGCAGGTCAACGCCCGCCACGCGCTCCGGACAGGGCTGCCCCAACAGGCGCGACGCCGCGACCACCGACATACCGTCCGCGACGACCATGTCCGCTTTCGAAACCAGTTCGGAGAACTGCCGCTTCTGGCGCGCGAGACAGACGAACTGCGCGTTCACGGTCTCGATGACCAGTGCCCGGGAGAATTGATGACTGAGATTTTCGAAGGCCAGATCAACGACCTCATCCATTGTGATCCGATCGAGGGCAATATCCCCGACCTTTACTCGTTTCACATTTGTCACGTTTGTGCCCTTGCATCAGGCACCAGGCGCAGATGAAACACAGGCCGCGGGCGTTCATGGAGCACGCTGCGCAGTGTGTGGTGGACCGTAGCCCTACCTGCTCATCTGCGCAGGGTGCTGATCTGTCTTGCAGCTTTCGCTGGTGTTTAGAAGTGATAGACCGCCGCGGAGCCGAGTGAGCTCACTCGCCCGCGGCCTGCATCCCGAAGTTCAGCATGTAGCTGAACGGTACGTAAATAATGTCGCTCGCCTCCAGCTTCACTTCCGGTGTCTCGCCCCTTCCGCATCGCGCTCAGCTCGATCGGCGTCTCCGTGTACCGTCTTCCGGATCAGCCGCGCCTTCGACGGCACCACCGAATGATTCGTCGCACCGGCACGCGATCAACAGAAAAGCGGCGCGGAGGAGCAGGTTGCGCCGTTATGGCCGGCCAGGGAATCAGTGGGACCGCTCAGAGATCGCGATGAACGACTTTGTCAGCCCTGCGACTTTTTCAGTTGCGAAACCACAACTCGGAAAAAGGGCACGCATCTCGATCAACCTCAATAACCTGATCTCGCGAATAAAGCTATCCAACTGTGCCGCCGACAAATTCCAGATCAGGCCTGCGATAGTGTAGGGAATTGCCTTCTTAAGATATCTTTCCGGCAGCCAATGAACAAAGGGAGTCAGCAGGTGGGGATCGACCGGGAATGTACGGTTTGGTGTTTGGATCCACACCCGTGCGCGTAACCGAGTCATTTCTTCTGCGGCTGCGATTTGGTTAGACCACGACCCAAGATGCTCGATCACCGAATTACTAAATACGATGTCGAAGCTTTTGTTCTGTGAACGGCAAAGCGCATGCCGAACCGCGAACATAGGGAATTCGCATTTTGCCGGTGCATTATCGACGTTTAGCAGTATCACCTTCGGTTTGACTGCGAACTTGCGCCAGAATTCCGGCGTGCCGCCCACGTCGAGAATGGTGGTTTCGTTGGTGATACCCATCAGTTCGAGGAAGCGTTTGTTCCGCGCGTTGCGGAAAAGAACATCAAACGATTGTATAAACGTTTCAGCCTATTACCTCTTCTGTACGTTTCCGCTATCGCAGTGTATTGACAAGGTTTTGCCTTAGGGGGCCTACGAGTTGTCGGGCAGTTTTGTACGAATGCGGCTCACCGTCTCACGACCCCTCGGCAGGCCGCTTCCTATAAGGCCGAAGCTAGAACGCGTATATAGCAGCCGAGCTTACCGACGCCACAACACCCGTAGCCTGCATCCCGAAGTTCCGCATGTAGCTGAACGGCACATAAATGATGTCGCTGGCCTCCAGCTTCACGTCCGGCGCCTTGCCCTTCTGCATTGCGCTCAGTTGAATCGGAGTCTCCGTGTACCCGGTCGCTGTCTTCCGGATCAGACGCGCCTTCGCCGGAACCGCCGAGTGATTCGTCCCTCCAGCCCTGGCTACCAACTGCAACGCAGTGATCTCAGAGTCGTTGTTGGTCATCGTGTATCCGCCTGGCCGGCCTACGTCCCCCAGCACATACACGAGCCCCGCTTTCGGCACATACACCGTGTCGCCGGGATGAATCAGGACCGCATCATTGAGTGCCGCTGTCGCCGTATTGGATACGAAGTAGCCCGTCTTCTCGTGCGTCTGGTGGTTCTCGATCACGATCTTCCGGTCCGCCGCTTCCGTCAGCCCGCCGGCAAGCGCCAGCACATCGACAACGGGCCGGTTCGTGTGAATCGCATACGCGCCTGGAGCCTTAACTTCGCCCATCACCGACACCTTCGACGTCGCGAACTCGGTTACGGTCACCGTCACCTTGGGGTGCCGGAGATACCCGTCGAGAAGCGCCTTCTCAATCGCGCGCGCCGCCTGGGCCGGCGTATCGGAGATGACCTTCACCTCTCCGCCAACGGTCAAAGGAATCGTGCCCGCATCGGTCACCCGCACGGCCTGATCCAGCTCCGGCGTATCGAGTACGCGAATCTGAATCAGGTCGCCCGGGCCGATCAGTAGACTTTCAGTCTGCTGCGCAGCGCCGGTTAAGATGAAACCAAATGCGCACACGAGGAAGAGGACCTTGAATTTAAGCTGCACCTTTCTCCTCACAGTCGTTCTTGTAGGGGTATGCTTTGTCCCGATAACCGTAGTAGCCGTAGTAGCTCGAATTGCGAGCCATGAGGCCGTTTAATACAAGGCCAACGTAGTGCTGGCCGCTGCAGTTGAGCATGTTGAAGCTGCGCGCAACCTGTGGCTTCTCCGTCAGCCCGACCTTTGCCAGCAGCAGCGTAAGATCCACCATGGTGTTGAGTGTCACCGTGTCGGTCACCGGCAGCACCGGCGCAGAATCAAGCACAATGAAGTCGAATTCCGACTTCCACTGTTTCAGCAGGCTCCGCATCGTCTCCGAAGCCAGCAGCTCCGACGGGTTCGGCGTCTTCGACCCTGCCGTTACAATCTGGAGGTTCGAAACATCTGCGATCCGATGGAATTGCGGCTGCTCGCACTGCCCGGCGAGCACGTCGCTGAGGCCGATTCCGGAATGCAGCTTGAATTTCCTCCGCAAGGTGCCGCGGCGCAGGTCTGTGTCTACAATCAGGGTCTTCTTGCCCATCTGCGCGAGAGAAACTGCCAGGTTGATCGCAGTCGTCGACTTGCCTTCATGCGCCAGCGAACTGGTGATGAGGATCGTCTTTGGCGGGGTATTGCTCTGTGAAAGCAGCACGCCGGTCCGGACCGCGCGCATCGCTTCGACGTACGTTGACTCTGGGTCGTCCAGAATCAGCAATCCGCTCGTCGACGCTACCTCAGGAAGGACTCCGAGTGCAACCCGGCCGAACTGCTGTTCAAGATCGACGAGGTCGTTGATTTTGTTGTCGAGTGTGTCCGCAACGAAGCCCGCCGAGCATCCGAAGAAGATACCTGCTGCGAGCGCGATCATCATGTACACGGGCACATTCGGCTTCACCGGCTTCGCCGGTACGCGGCCCGGATCAACAAGGGTAATGTTTGAGGACTGCAGGCCCTCAAGAACGCCAGCCTCATTCAATCTCTTCAACAGGTCGTTGTAGAGACCGCGGCTCGAAGTCGCCTCCTCGCGCGCTATGGCGTAGTCGATCGCTTTGTTATTGAGAACATCAGCCTGACGTTTCGCATCCTCGTACTGAGCGCGAGTGCTCGCCTCAGCCTGCGTGGCCACGCCGTAGTCGCTTCTGGCTCGCTGACGGATGCGTGAGATCTCATCCTGGATCGAACGCTGGAAGCCTTCAAGGCTCGCCCGCATCTCCCTGAGCTTTGGATACTCCGGTCCATACTTTGCCTCGGCCTCCTTCAGTGCTGCCCGTTGCGCTGCTTCCTGCTGACGCAGGTTCTGAAGAAGCGACAGGGAATTGCTTGCGCCTGACTGCCCAGTCATCGTATTGCCGGCCAGTCCCGACAACATCTCGGCGTCGCCGCTCTCGGCGGCGCGTGCGATCGCGCCCCTCAGGATTCGGTTCTGCTCGGCCGCGGTCAACGCCTGCGTGGTCTGCTGCAAACGATCGAGAACGCCCGAATAGGCCATGTCACGTCCCGTGTTATCGGTGGATCCCAAGCTGTATACCCCGGATTGGCGTTCGAGGTTCACAACCTTGGCCTGCAGGTCCTCGCTGTTCTTGCGCAGGTCACCCATCTGGTCACTGAGCCACTGCGATGCGGACTTGGTGGCTTGATAGCGGGTCTGAAACGAGTATTCGGAAAGCTCCCGAGTTAAAGTATTGACGACCTGAGCCGCCAGTTTCGGATCGGGGTTTCTATAGGAGATCTCGATCAACCGCGTTCCGCTGACCGGCTTCACGGCCAGGTTTCCGCTGAACGTCTTGAGAGCGCGCTCCCGGCGCCCGGGTGAACCCTCAAGCTTTGCGCCTGGAACGTCCACCGGTCCACCGCCCCCTGTAACAAGGCCCATCACCCATCCAATCGGGCTGAAGTGCGGAGTGAAATCGTAGGTCGACTCCATATGGAGTTCTTTAATGGTGCGCAGCGCCAAGGTTTCCGACTGAAGAATGTTGGCCTGCGTCTGAAGATCGATATTCGCATTGAGCGCATCGCTTGCTCCGCCTGCGGCGCTCGACATCAAACTGTCGAGACCCATCGCATCAGCACTCTGCTTTTGCAATTGAATGACGGCAGTCGCTTGATAGCGCCGCGTGCAGACCGCGCAATAAATTCCGGCGAGGGTCACGAAGGCCAGAATGATGCTGCCGACCAGGGCCCGTCTCCGCTGGAGAATTTCGAGAAGATCCCGAAGCGTCAATTCTTTATTTGCATTTGAATCCAAACTGATTCCCCTCTTTGCTTGTGGGCGGAACCCTATTGATGCCAGCCCAGGAGTTTAATCGGTTATCAACTACCGGTGCCACGAATCACCACGCCGACCGTGCGCCATAGAATCTTCAGATCGAGCCATGGGCTCCAGTTCTTCACGTACGCAGTGTCAAGGGCAATGTATTTCGTAAACGATTGGTCCTGGCGCGCTTGCACCTGCCAGAGCCCGGTTAGACCCGGCATCACGGTGAGACGATATAAATGCTCAAGGCTGTAGCTGGCCACTTCGCGAGGCAGCGGAGGGCGGGGTCCTACCATGCTCATCTCGCCACGAAGCACATTAACGAGCTGAGGAAGCTCGTCCAAACTGTATTTGCGCAGGAAGCCACCGACCCGAGTGAGACGCGGATCGTTACGCAGCTTGAAAAGAATCGCATCTCGCTCGTTCCGCTCAAGTAAAGACTTCTGCAATTGGTCCGCATCCAAGACCATCGTTCTGAATTTGAGACACCGAAAAGGCTTGCCCCATCTCCCGATCCGCTCGGAAGCGTAGATGACGGGGCCTTTCCCTTCAAGCCATATGATCCCTGCGATCACCAGCATGGGTAGGGCAGCGAGCAACAAGCCTGCGATCGCAACAGTGATGTCGACTACCCTTTTCAGACAGCGTCCGATTGCCCGCGGATTTGTCAAGTACAAGACTGAAACAGGGAAGAGCCCCAGGTACTGAATCGAAGAGTTCGCCGTCACATCTTCGTAATAACCTGCTATTGAGAAGACGTCTAAATCGAGATCATGAGCGGTGTTAACCAACTCGAGTGTCTTGTCGTAAGGGTAGAACTCGGCGATGACGATTACTTCCACAAAGCATTTTGACTTGATCTCTCGCAGGTCTGAGACGTCGCCAAGAACGGATCCAGAGCTAATCTTAGGACTTAAGCGACAACCAGGAAACTTGAGGAAGCCTACGAAGTTGAACAGTGACTGATTTGCATCAAGAAGCTGTTGGCTTAGCGCATAGCTCAGTTGGTTGGTCCCAATAATTGCAATATTTCTTGACACGGGGCTTAACGGACGGACATCACGACCATGACAAGACTTTACGTAGCGCGAGACAGAGAGCGCGGCGGACGACAATACCGTGAGGACGATTAAGACTTCTCGTGACAAACTGACAGCGTGAGCAAGAAACATGGCTCCGCTGAGAACGAAGCATGCGTTCAGGCAGGCCTGGCACGTCTTGGCGACTTGGACGAGCCGCGAGACCGGCAATCTGAATGAATACAGCCCGTTCTGTTGCGCGATCCAGATATAAGCAGAACCGTACAAGAGCAGGCACATCACACCCGGGGCCGAATTCCAGTTCCCGAGTCTTGCTCCGAGAGAAGTGCTGAGGTCGCGGTCAAGGAAGAGATGAATCAGCATCGCTACTACGAATGCCAGCGCAATGATAAGGCCATCGGCGACCATCGCCGGAACATCGTTCGATTCACTTCTGTGTCTTGCCATATGTTCTTCCATTTTTCAGGAAAGCTCACCATCTTGCGGATCGAACTCAATCCTGGGCGTTCCAGACTTTTGGCTACGCACAAAGCGGGCCGACCCGCTCCACTTCGGTGGCTGCGATATCCACCGAGACGCTCTGCTGAATCATCGGCACGGTAATTACGATTCGAAAACATGACTTGCGACCAACGATCGTCCCGACAATTCCCTTGAGGGGTCCGGCAATAATTCGAACACTCTCGCCCCCCGCGAATTCGTGGGGTTCAGGGTGTCGCATATGAAGACCGCTGCGAAGAATTTCGATTTCCCTGTCGCTGATCGCATCATCGTTCGAATTCCGTCCAATGATCCCGATCACTCCTGGCGTTCTCAGAATGCGGCCTCTAGTCCTCGGTGTGGTCCGCACAAAAAGGTAGGTTGGGAATAGCGGCATCTCTACCAATGCGGTCCGATTATTGCTCCATTTGCGCTTAGATAGATAGAGAGGCAGATAATAGTCAAACGACTGATCGAGAAGGTACTCCGCTACTCTTTTTTCATGATGTTGCTTCGTATAGACCGCAACCCATGATGCGACTTCTTGGCAGTTGTAAAGCGACGCGAATTGAAGCAAGGATGTATCAGGTCGTGCCGTGAACGGCTGTGCCACCGGAAATGTCATTCTGCGTATGGCTCCGCCAGTGCCACTGTATTGTGGATCTGGTCAGTTGGTTTTCTAGATAAAGGCGGCGGCCGGATATGTTGCGAATTCGGCCACTACGTCTCGTAATGAAGGGTAAGTCGATTGCTCTCGAGAACTCCAGTTCACGGGAGCAAGAAACATCGATGCGTGCCCAGTTTGGGCTAGCCGTCATATTTTCCAAAAGGGGAAATAAGTCCGGACAGGAGTTCTTTAGAAGCATTTTGGACCCGAGGCGTCTGCGCAGCTTTGTGAGCGATCTTCAAAATAAAACAGAAAGTCGAAATCTTGGTGCACCGGAGATGGAAGGGGATAGGCTACAAACACCGGCTGTCACGATCAGAGCACACTTCTTACTGCCCATCAACGCCAAGATGAAAAATCACGTCTGAGAATGCCAAATTCTCAGATCTAACATGCGCGTCATTAGCCCTGACCGGGAAGGGTCATCGTCTTCTCAGAATCTCACGCGACCAGATTCAAAGAACTTGCGCGCATAAGCACATCGCGCTTTGGCTCGTTTCGGTTGCTGGGTTCGAACCATGCGCTCCGGGATAAATCAGAGATCTCGGATTTCTGGCCAGTTCGATCCGCGATGAACACGAGCCTCGGGTTTGCACAATCTGCAGCTGAGCCCCCTGATCTCAAATCGATCCCGGTCTTCAAATGAGCTTCATCGCAGCGCGGCGTTCGGTGTGTTCGAATGCGTCTACAAAAGGCTCAAGCTCTTCAGCGCTCATCCCAATGCTTTGTCCGGTCGTACGCCAGCTCTCGACGGATTTCACAACCTGGCTCAATATCTCCCTGGACCGCGCTTTCGTGATGCGGAAATAAGCAATCACCGACATGAGAGCATCGATGGTCATGTCTGGACCCACGTCCTCGGAAATCCAGGTTTTCAGTTCGCGCACGCGCTCGGGCGATGGGTTAATATCGAAAGCCGGTGACAGTCGCCAGAATTCTCGATCTTCATGCAGGAAACCGTGATTGCGCAGGTGATCGTCGACATTCGTAATCAGAATCGTGAAGGCAATACGCCGCCACAATTCCTCGATATCGGCTTGAGCGCCGGCGCCGTGCACACGGATTGCGTCCACGATCTCAGCGTAGGTATGTTCCTCGGGTTCCGTCACGTCAACGCCCAGCATCGTCGCAGCGGAGACATACATTACGCGCTGTCCATTGCCTTGCCGGTCGAAGCGGCGGATCAGCGCAACCGGTAAATCTTCGCTCTGGACTATACGCGCCGCAGCAGCATTGATCCCGGCTTTTCTGGCAAGCGTCAGAGCGAGCACTTCTCCCTTGGTAACGGCACGCTCGTCCGCGATGCTGGGAAACTTTCCGATACTAAGCGCTCCGCCATCATCAATGACCGTGCATTTCGGGCGCATACCACCAAGCGAGGTGCCTCGACCGCGCAAGTAGGCAAGATCAGCTGCCGTCTCTTTATTCGCCTCGACAGCGCGCGACGCGCTCAGCAGATGTCCAAGCTCGATGAGCGGCGGAGCCGTCCGGCGCCCTTCTTCCTGCGCGCGTTGGAATACACCGTTTTCGTCGCGATAGCGGAGCGCGCCGACGCGGCTGAAATCATCTACCGCCAGCAGATAATCCAGCCCGTTGAGGGGCTGCGCCTCTTCTTCTTTTCCCTCACGGCGCAATTCTTGTCTCCGCTTGATGTGATCGCGCATGATGACACGCCTTGCCCACCCGTCAGGCTCGGTGTCGGCGATTGCCGCATGAAAGAGAGAACCGTCTTTCGACTTGCGATGAAACTGTGGTCCCGCCTGGAGCGGAAGCGTCGGCCCCAGGGAAAAGCGCGCGGGATCTCCGAGCCAGCGTGGACCATACTCGAAAGCGACGTTTTCGCGTCGCCCTTGTAGGTCGTATCGGAGCGTGGCTATCTGCAGTTCGTCCCCGAGCAGAACGTCGATTGTCCGCTTCATGACTGCGACCCCTGTGCTTTCTTCATGCGCACACGTTTCGGCAGACGCTCTTGATCGAGCAGAAGACCGGTATCGTCGCGGCTTACGTCGATAAGGGCGCCCAGAGGACTGCCGAAGCCCAGAACAAAAAGTGCCATCGCATAAACGCCAAGGCCAACCTTCGGATCGCCCTTTTCTGCGCGCAGATAAGTATTCTTGGCGACACCCATGCGCTCGGCGACGGCAAGAACTGTAAGTCCGCGTTTCCGCCGCGCGATTGCAAGATCGCCGCCAAACTCCGCCAGCGAGCGCTTAACGGCGAGTGGCAGAACATTTGATACATTCGATCTCATATAAGGCTCAATACATGCAACCTTAACATGATTTATGGGGCAATATATAGACTTTTTCATCCAGATATGAAATCAAACTGGATCGAGCAAGCCTCTGTCGAATATCAGGAAGTGCGGCCTCTCTTGCGGGTGACCGCCTTCCCAACCAGAAGCTTGACCACGGCAGCTTGCGCCATTCTCCGCTCCTCTGTCACGACTGCTGGTTAGGTATCGAGCGTCACCCGGCTGCTTGCGTGACGCAGCAACTCCTGCGTTGTTTTGATATCCGCTCCTGTTTGTCTGAGCAGGTTTGAGAATCCGTGGCGGAAAGAATGCCGGCCGATCCGCTTGTCGATCTCAAGTCGCTTCAACACGGGCCGAATGTGATCTTTGAGAATCATGTCTGGCCTGACGGGGTGCCGGCCGTTTGATGCCAAGGACAGAAACAGAAAGTCGCCGGCCTTGTTGTATAAGGCCGACTTCTTCCAGCCTTTGAGTTCTAGGGGTAGGACCTTAGGAATGGGCACGGGCTTCCGGGACGCTGCAGTTTTCGGTTGTCCCTCCAAGTTTTGCCAGATCGAGCGCGTCAGATTGATCGAATCACGCTCAAAATCAATATCGCTCCACCGCAGCCCGATCAACTCGCCGCAGCGAAGACCAGTTGAACCCGCGATGAGCACCATCAGTCGTTCGCGGGACGCCAGTTCCTTCAGCAGCGCCTGGAACTCCGCCGATGTCAGCGTATCGGGATCGCGAAGGCGTTTGGCGAGCATCCGCAAGGACGAATTGGCATTCTCGACGGCTACTTCATACATGAGCTTGTGCAACACGATTCGCACAGCGTGGCGCTTTTCAGAACTGGCTCAAGAAGCTGGACGCAAAACCAAAGACGAAAGGGCACCTCAAGGCTTCATGAACAGGCTTTTGAACAAGGTAAAGCTCTACGAGATCCTTGATTTTCATGAGAATCCGATTCAGCCTGTCGAAGTTCGCGGAATCAGCAAGTGAACAAAGAAGCTGGTCGATCTCACCATCGAGCAGTGCTATATGATCATCGGGCTCCTGCCAGAACCGTACTGCACGATGGCTACCTGTACACTCTTCACGGGAATGCGAATCGAGGAGATCCTGGCGCTCGATTGGATTAAGATTCACTTCGATCGCCTCTGCATGAAGGTCGAAGAAGCTGCAGTGCATGGGCGAATCGGCCCAGTAAAGACTGAGTATTCGGAAGACGAATTGCCGATCGACCCAGACTTCGCCACTCTGCTCCTTGAATGGAAGCGGATCTCAAACGCAAAGGAGACTGGTTTAGTGTTTCCGAGCCACGTCACTGGACGCTGCTACCATGCGTCACCGCTCCAGCAGGACTGGATACGCCGAGCGGGTTTTTGTCTGGTCGCATGTCCTGAATGCGGCGCGGCGCCTGGCGAGCGGTGCAATGGCATGAAGCAGACCAATTCCAAGCGTCCGCGCATTCAGGTACACGGCAAGCGGCGCATGGCACCCACTGCGGAAGAATACGGCGGAATCGGCTGGCACGCCTTCCGGCACAAGTACCGCACACTATTGAGCGGCGGGAACACTCCGCTCGAGGTACAGCAGAAGCTGATGCGTTAGGCAGATATTCGGACCACGATCGGCTATGGCGGAGTACCGATGGAGAACAGACGCTCGGCGAACAGCCAGGTCGTGCGGGCAATCCTGCGCCGTAGATCCGAAGGCTAGAAACTCCCAAAGCTGAAACGGGCGCCTCTGGGCGCCCGTTTTCGTGGGGTTCAACTTTGGGGTTGAAGTCCGTAAATGGTTGCGGGGGCTGGATTTGAACCAGCGACCTTTGGGTTATGAGCCCAACGAGCTACCGGGCTGCTCCACCCCGCACTCTTAGTGTAGCAACGCCACATATCGTGGTCAAATTCAGAACACTTGGGTGCCGCGAGCCTCTCAGTCGATTGTTCGCATCAGCGTTTGTTCGATTCGATCAGGTCAGATTTAGCCCGCTCGGGGACGCAAGAACTTCCGTATGCTTGCTTTCTGTGTCTCTGATTCGGCTGCGCCTGGAGTTCGCCTGCAATTGAACAGAATGTAATCAGAGTTCAAGCCAACCCCTCCGGAGGGTAGTGGCATCGAAGCGGGAACGGGCCAATTGGGCAATTAAAAAGAGCTTACGTCTTCCTCAATGCACATGAGGTGGCACAGATCGCTGCTCTAAGACGCGGTTTTGTTCGAAAACTAAAGAGTGAAAAGCGTGCAAATCCCAGCAAAGCGGAGCTAATGATAGAACTCGCGAAACCCTCTTTCGTCGTAGTCGGTCCTCCGAGGACCGGAACAAGCTGGCTGCATAAGGTCTTGCAACCCTATGCGACTCTACCCTCTCCCTCGAAGGAAACCCGGTTCTTCGATCTTCACTTCCATCGCGGATTGGAGTGGTACAGCTGGCATTTCCCGCGACAGCATCAAGGACCAGTAGGGGAGATTGCGCCGACGTACTTCGCCTCCCCTGAAGCCCGCCATCGCATTGCGGAAACTCTGCCCCACTCCAAAATTGTGTTCGTCTTCAGAAATCCAGTCGAACGCGCAGTGTCCTTGTACAAGTTGAAGCTCGCCTATGGTATGTACCGATGGAACTTCCTGGAAGCGTTGCGTAGAGATCCGGAATTGATTACCTCGGGCCTCTACTGGACACATTTGTCAGGATGGCGGGAGAGTTTCCCCGATGAGCAGCTGCTGGTCATGGTCTACGATGACCTCGCGACCGATCCTCAACACTTCGTAGGAAGTATCGCCTCCTTCATCGGAATCCCGAACTTGACGATTCCACAATCTCAGTTGAACCGGGTATTTTCGACGGAGCGAATGACACGGCCGCGAAGTTATCTCGCCACTCGCACCGCGACGGCTTTTGCAGATTGGTGTAAGTCACGGCGCCTGGATCACCTCGTCGCATCTGTTCGCGAATCGGCTTTTATTCGATTGTTTCTGGGTGGTGGTGATTCGCTACCCCAAGTTTCTCTAGAAATTCTTGAAGAGTTGGCCGAAACATTTCGACCGGAGATCGAAAAACTCGAAGCAAGGATTGGACGGAACTTGGCGCATTGGAAGCAGGCGCAAACTTGCCTTGACGGCGAGAATCATCAGCGTTTGACGGTTGGATACCGCGAAGGGAAGGGAGCTTCCCTTGCAGGTCGCCGTGAACCTCAAGGGCTAGTGAATTGATCATTCTTGATGCATCGGTTCCCTGAGGTATCCGCGAGCGCCGCTTCTCCAATCAAACGTGCTCGAGGGGAAGGGCGCAGCTACATTCTGATCCGGACCTGTGACTGAAGAGTTGTGCTGCGTGAATGAGCTGTTCTGTCCTTCACTCCGGCGATATGCCGTCAGCGCACCTGGACGGCGAACAATGCCTGATGTGCGAGGATGAAGAGCGTTCGACGATCCGGGCCGCCGAAGATAAGTTGAACAGGTCGCTCTGGTACATCAATTTCCGCGATTTGGCGGCCATCCCTCGCATATACGAAGATCTGCCCATTGGCAACATACACATTCCCATTCTGATCGACGGCCACGCTCTCACCACCTCGCTGTGCGAAAGGCTTCAATTCAGTCAGTGTTCCGTCCGGCGTCACAGTCGCTCTGTATGTAAGGTCTTCAGATTCGCTGCTCACGTAGACCTGTTGTCCTGGCTGCGCAACGAGAAAACCATAGGTATCAAGGTTATCGCTGAACCTCCAGCCTAAGGTTTCGGTTGCGGGTCCCTGCTGGAATACCCTGGTAGCGGGCAAAAACGCGCTACCATCCTGCGAGATGTATGCGCGCGGCTTCGGTGTCGTCGCGTCTGCGGCAAACATCTCGGCGAGCGTGGTGAAACGCATCGTATCCAGGTTCAACTGGTCCTTGAATTCCCCGTTGTTCCACCAATTTACGGGCAAGACCACGGAGGCATTCTCGTGAAGCGCGGCGGGCTGAGTCTTCAGGATCGTGATTTCCTCTGCCGAACGCCCCGGCCGAAACGTATACACCGAACTCTCCGGTCCAGCCGATGAAACGACCAGCAGGTTGCCCGATTTGTCAAATGCCAGGTTCACCGGATCGAGCGGATTGTCCCGTTCAACGGTCAGCCCTTCGTTCTCACTCCATCCGTAGATGCGCTGGTTATGATGGTCGACGAAATAAAGCTTGCCTTGCGCATTCACAGCTGCCCCAGAAATGGAGAAGAAGCCATCTTCCAGCTTCTCAACAACCGATCCCTCATCGAGCACCGCAGAGGCATCGCTCTGGGGAGGGCGCTGCGGATCAGCTGAAATGTCCAGCATCGCAAACTCGCGTTCCCGGACCTCTAGATGGTGCGTCATGTCCTGGATAGAGTTCTCATACGGAAATTTGCTGAGGCGCAGAAATGTTCCACAACCATTCGTATCGCAAATGCCGTAACCGCTCTCGGCGTTTACATGCACATTGCGGAAGTGAATGTCTGACGAGCGATAAATGCGCACTGCCGCCGGGAACGGCGCTCGCGAACGCGTCACGCGGTATCCGTGGTAGTTGGCGATTGTCAGATTGCGGCAGGCATCGATCTCCAGTGAAAGGGCTTCGGGACTCTCCCCGGCTTCTTCCTCGGTTTGTGGTGCATTGATATCCCAGTTCTCCACGTGATCAAACTTGATCTCTGTGCGCACGTGATGTTCGTTCGACAACTCGTACACATGCCCGGGCGTTTTGGAGTTCGAGACCAGAAAGCCTGCCTGTGCGAATGTATTTGGCGTCCAGATATTTGCAAATGTCCCGCCACCTCCATCTGCAACCCACAGGCTGGGATATTGCCCATCCCACCGTTTGTGCAGGTCCGGATCGGCCGTGTGGTTGTTGTTGTAAGGATTTCCGCCGCTTCCGTGCCCGCCAAGGAACCGTACATCATCGATGAGGGACTGCTCGCCCGCTTTCCAGAGCACAGCCACTGCCTGCGGATTTGTGCCGCCCGCGAAAACTCCGATTCCGCTGATGATATTGGTTCCTCCCGGGGGCGCCAGGACCACAGCTTTCGGCGCGCCGATTCCTTCGTATCCCGGCGTGTCGTCAAGCAGATTGATTTGAGTGAGTGTGGGATGTAGACCCACAAGCACTGTTTCCGGTCTGAGAGTCAGCGAGTCTCGCACCACGTAGTGGCCGCTTGGCAGGTACAGTACGCGATGCCTGTCGATGGCTTGCTGTAATGCAATAGTGTCATCGCTGATGCCATCGCCCTTCACTCCCAGCGAATGCACGTTCACCCATTCGCTGCTTGGTGGCAGAGGGCGGATTGCAGGCGGCAGGGGTGCAGGAAGGGAGGTGAGCGGAGTCGACTCGTACCGCATTCCGATTGTCCCCATTTGTCCTTCGCCGGGAACGATCAAACCGTATGCGAAGTTCTTTACCTCGTAGACCGCGCCCTTTCCGGCAACGGTCTTACCACTCTCGCGAAGCTCTGCGAAAATTGGCGCGTTGCTCACAATTGCATTCTGAAACCCAATCTCCGTAAGCGGGCTGTTCTCCAAGCTGATCGTTACAATTGGGCCGCTGATGTTCTCAAATCGAGAATCTTTCACCCAGAGTTGATCTGGGTAGCCCTCATCAATATCAATGGCCTTGGGCACGTTCCGAAAACTGTTGCGGATCAGCGTCAGCCCTGCTTCGTGTTCGCGTATCGAGGCCTCGCTTTGTCCTTCGAATGTTGAATCGATCAGAGTGAACTGCCATGCAGGCGAGGTCTTCTCGGTCAGAATTCCATAACGGCCGCCGTAGAAATGCAGATCCTCGGCCTCATTGCCCACCTGATAAATACTGGCAAGTCCTGAGCGCAGTTGGAAATCCATGTGAGCGAGGAATGAGTGCTGCGCCACGTGAAAACGTACGGCGACTGCGGCTGGATTGCCTGCCGCAATCTCAAAATCGATGTTGCTGATTGCCGAGTAGAACGTGTTTGGATTGGCGTCAGCAATGTTGTCATTCGGAGGAACCGTGCCGGGGGGAGGAAACGCGATGCGATTCCCGGCTCGCGGACGTTCGTGAGGGGTGAGTCCTGCAAACATGACCATCACACCCATTCCCTGTTGGAATCCCGGTGTATTAGGCGGTAAGACGAATACCGGCCGTGTCGCTCCATAACCGATAAGCCGAACGCCTGGCCATAGAAATACGGTACGCAGGACGTTGTAGCGCCCTGCTGCAATAAAGACGATTCCTTCGCGCCCGGTTCCCGATGCCCTGTCGATCGCAGACTGCAACAAAGTGGAATTATCGGCGGTGCTTGGCGCATCCACATAGATCGCTTTTGGGTCTTCGGGACGCGTGGTGATCACCGAGGCAGCAAACGCGTGGGCACAGAGAGACAAAGTGACGACAATGACTAGCCTAATCTTGTTCATGGGACTCCGAAGTTTCCGTCTCCAGCTAAACCACGCAGTCCAGCATAAACGGAACCGCAGCGGGCGACTCAGATGGCCGTGGCCCCATCCAGGAATCAACGTGTTCTTGGCTCGGAAAAGCTTGACCTCATAGTTCTGCTGATCAAATGCTGGTATCTGAGCCGCAAACAAATCCGTATATCCAGATACAATCCCCGGTATGAAAAAGTTGGCGGCAGCGCTTGTTCTCGCTATCTGCGCGGTCTCAGGTCTCAAGGGCCAAGACGATCCGGTCTCTTATGTGAATCCGCTGGTGGGCACGCAAAAGAGCGCAATTGGCTACGGTGGAACGATGCCTTTTGTTACGCCGCCGTTTGGCATGACGAATTGGACGCCGCAAACAAGACAGAACAAAATCAGCATAGTTTCATACAACTATGGCGACCCCAGCATATCCGGCTTCATCGGCACGCATCAGCCGGCGATCTGGATGGGAGACTACGGCTACATCACAGTCATTCCACAGGTAGGCGAACTGCGCACCACACCGGAATCCCGCAAGCTTCCGTACACGCATGCATCCGAAACGGCGCACCCCGACTACTATCGAGTTTCGCTGGATACAGGCGCAGATGGAAAGATTCAGGCCGAGATGACCGCCACTGAGCGGTGCGGGTTCTTTCGATTTACCTTCCCGAGGAAGGGAACAGCACGCATCATCATTGAGGCTTCGCGACCTGGAATCGCCGGAATGGCCTCAATCAACCCTGAAATGCGCGAGATCACGGGTTATAACCCGCACAGGATGGACGCGCACCTGGGGCCCTTTGCTCTCCCGAATTTCAAAGGCTACTTCGTTGTCCAATTTCAGCAACTCCCGGCGAATATGAAGACCTACGGCATGGATGATGCAAAAGCTGCTTCGAGCCGCGGGGCATACGCGGAGTTCAAGCCAGGGCAGACAATCCAGGTGCGTGTAGGCACATCCTTCATCAGCATCGATCAGGCCCGTGAAAACCTGAAGCGAGAAGTCGCAGGCAGGGACTTCGCGGCCGTGCGGAAGAACCTTCACGCACGATGGGCCCAGAAGCTCTCGCAACTACAGATGCCTGCCGCAACGGACCTCGACAAGACCCTGATCTATACAGCGATGTATCACGCGCTGCTGTACCCTCGTGTGTTCTCGGAGTACGGCCATTACTACAGCGCGTTCGACGATAAGGTGCATGAGGGAGAGAGTTACACCGCCTACTCGATATGGGATACCTTCCGCGCCGAAAACAGCATGCTGACGCTGCTGGCACCGGAGCGCATTGACGGTATGATCACGGCCCTTCTGCAGAATTTCAACGAGGGCGGGTGGATGCCCAAGTGGCCGAATCCCAGTTACACCAATATCATGATCGGGACCCATGCGGACTCGCTGGTTGCAGAAGCAATCAGGAAAGGCTTCCACGGTTTCGACCGGCAGCTTGCATGGCAAGCCGTTTACAAAGATGCCATGGTGCCTCCAGATGGAGATGTAACTCGCCGCTGGCTCGACCGCGAAGAGCACACACCTTATGAGGCCCGGGCCGGGCTCACCTACTATAAAAAGCTCGGCTACATTCCCACCGACAAAACAGATGAAGCTGCGTCGCGCACCCTCGAAGACAGTTACGACGACTGGTGCGTGGCACAGATTGCGAAAGTGCTAGGGAAAAGCGATGACCATCAATTCTTCCTCAAGCGCTCCTTGAATGATCGCAACCTCTTCAATCCGGCGCTGGGTCTGATGAACGGCAAAACAGCCGATGGAAAGTGGGCTCCCATCGGAGGCGGAAAAGATGACAGCGAGAATCGATCCATGTCGGGATGGACGGAAGGCGATGCCTGGGTCTACACATGGTCGCCGCTGCACGATCAGGCAGGTTTGATCCAGTTGATGGGCGGCGCGGAGAATTATGACAGAAAGTTAGATCAGCACTTCAGCGGTGGTCACAATGTGCACAGTAACGAACCAAGCCACCACTACGGTTATCTGTACGACTTCGGCGGCCAACCCTGGAAGACCCAGGCTAAGGTGCGAGAGATCGCGAGGAAGGAATATGACGCAAGCCCCGGTGGCCTGGACGGCGACGACGATTGCGGCCAGATGTCTGCGTGGCTGTTGTTCAGCGCGATGGGATTCTACCCGGTGAATCCCGCGAGCGGAGAGTACATGATCGGGAGCCCGATGTTTGGCGAAATGAACCTCGCCGTCGCCAACGGAAAGACATTTCGCATCGAGGCCCAGGATAATTCTGCCCGGAACGTCTACATCCAATCGGCAACCCTCAACGGAGCGCCCCTTACCGCTCCGCTGATCACGTGGGAGCAGATTCAAGCCGGCGGAATTCTGCACTTCGTCATGGGCCCGAAACCATCGCGCTGGGGTGCTGCATGGGAGCCTCCCGCAATTCCGGTCGATTAGCGGAATCTCGCGATTGGATATCCTCCAAACGTCGACTTCTGGGCCGCTGGCGGTTCGGCCTTGCTGAAGGCCCCGTTCACAGGAAATTCATCCGTCTGGCTTATTGTGTATGGAGGATGTCGGCCGGAGTCTCAGTCTGAAGCTTCCCTTACGTATGTATCTGAAACGTATGGCTGAACGGTGACCGGAAAATTTTGTGACCGGAGGCCGGCGGAACCCAAACCAGTAATCGACAGGAGCGAAAACCCGGTGTAGGTTATGTGTGAGACTTCCCCCGTCGTCACAGTGATGGGCTCAGGGTTCTGTCTATACACATGGCCGTACACAGGTCGTGTGTGCGCCAGAGGCGTTCTGGTGGGGCATAACTAAATTCAACGCATCAGCACCAAACTTTCGGAGTAGATCGTGAGACGCAAATTTTTCCTCGCAGCACTTCTTCTCGTCTGTGTGTCGGTTGTCCAGGCACAATTCGAAACATCGGCGGTCCTTGGATTTGTCCGTGATTCAAGTGGGGCCCCCATCGCAGGCAGCAAGGTCATCTTGCTCAACACTGCCACCAGCGTGAAAACTTCGGCCGTGACCGATAATGATGGTCACTTCCAGTTCCCCGATGTCCATGTCGGACGCTACAAGGTCACGGCGTCTGCGCCGGGCTTCAGCGATTCGGTAACCGATCCATTTGCGGTCAACGTAAGCACCCGTCAGCGTGTGGACCTTACCCTGAAGCCTGGAAGTGTTGCCGAGACGGTTGTCGTTTCAGGAGCTGCAACCCAGCTCGAAAGCGAAACATCTTCGACTGGAACAGTGATCTCAGAGACCCAGGTTCATGATCTTCCTCTGAATGGCCGGGCCTACGGCGATTTGATGTCGCTTGCACCAGGTGTTCGGCGCAACAATCTTGAGAACCAATCTGTAACGAGCCGCGATGCGTCCTACAACGTTAACGGCCAACGTTCGGAATTCAACAACTTTCTGCTCGATGGACTTGATAACAACGCCTACGGAACTTCAAACCAAGGCTTCTCAAATCAGGCGATCCCGCCTTCACCCGATGCGATCAATCAGTTCCGAGTGGAAACAAACAACTACTCGGCTGAATTCGGCAGAGCCTCCGGCGCAGTTATCAATGTCTCAATTGATAGCGGCACCAATCACCTGCATGGAAAACTCTGGGAGTACCACCGCAACACTATCTTTAACGCCATCGGGCCGTTCGCTCCTCCCATCAATAAGCTGACCGGCAAGTCGCAGAAGGCCGAACTGATCCGCAATCAGTTTGGTGGCGCGATCGGCGGACCAATTATTCGCGATCGTCTCTTCTATTTCGCGGACTATGAAGGCAATCGGCAGGTGCAGGCGCAGTACTCCGCAGCTACTGTGCCCAACGATTTACAGCGACAAGGGATCTTCCAGACCACCACCGGGGCTGCTGTTCCCCTGCGCAACCCAATCACAGGGACGATTTACGCGAACGGCGTTGTTCCGCAGTCAGACTGGACGCCGCTGGCCGTGGCGGTCATGAACGCGCTGCCTTCGCCAAACATCGCGGGGTTCTCCAACAATTACGTATCATTCCCGCGCGCAACCCTCACGGATAATAAAGGCGACGGTCGGCTCGACTATACCTGGAGTTCCAAAACCACGATTTTCGGCCGTTACAGCGATCACAAAGGCGATATTGTTGACGCCACATCTATTCCCGGCGACGCGGGCGACGGCGGCAATGGGACCATCCATGCCTACAATCGTCAGATTGCTGCCGGCATCACGCACGCGTTTGGTCCGAGCTCAACGCTCGACGCTCGTATCGGATTTACCTGGACCCACGGCGGCAAAACCCCCTACTTGGCAGGGCAGGAAAGTCTGAACACGCAATCTGGTGTTCCGGGTCTGCCAACCGATAAAGCAGTTGTCCGACGGCTCAGCAACGAGAGTGTCAAAAACTTCACCACCTGGGGCGCTCAGACATCTAATCCTCAATTCCAAAACCCATTCGTCATCAATCCGAAAATCAACTACTCGCTTATCAAGAACCGTCATAGCATGAAATTCGGCTGGGAGTACCTGGCCATCAACACTGAGGTCGATGACTTCAATCCCGTGTATGGTGGTGAAACCTTCAGCCAGGGATTCAGTCAGAACGGCGGCGGCACAAGCGATGCTGGCGCTGCTGAAGGTGCATATCTCACGGACTTCCTGACTGGAGCACGAGATAGCTATCAGCTCAATAACTTCCGCATTGTCAATTATCACCAGTACATGAACTACTTCTACGTGCAGGACGACTGGAAGCTTCTGCCTTCGCTGACAGTCAACGTCGGTTTGCGGTATGAACTGGTGACACCGCAATTTGTTGATGGCAACCACCTGGCCAACTTCGATCCGGCGACGAATACAATCATTCAGGCCTCAAGCGGTTCTCTGTATAAGCGCGCTCTTGTGAACGCGCCGAAAACAAACTTCGCACCGCGTATCGGCTTGTCATGGCAGCTCGATCCGAAAACAGTTCTCCGGTCTGCCTACGGAATCAGCTACGACCAGTTCAACCGTGAAGGCGGCGAAAACCTGCTCGCCTATAACGGGCCATTCATCATCAACTCGACAGTTAACCAGGTGGCGCCCTTCGCCTTTACCGGGACGAAACAGCCACTTTGCACGGGCGACAACTACACCAACTGCTTCCGTACCGTCATGCAGGGCTATCCTTCCAACTTCGTCGATGCGAGCAACTTCAATACTTTGATCGCGCAGACCCGGTACATCCCGAAGGACATCCCAACTGGCTACGTGCAATCCTGGCACTTTGACGTTCAGCGTGAACTCGCGCGCAACACAGTCCTCACTGCTTCTTATATCGGGGAGCACGGTGTTCACATCTGGGTGCTCGCCGATCTCAATCAGGCTGCTCCCAATTCGCCCACCGGTACGCTCAGCGTGCAAGCTCGGCGTCCGATCACCACGTTCACCACGATCGAGGAATCCATACCGGCTGGTTTCCTCAGCTACAACGGTTTGCAGGCGAAGTTGGAACACCGCTTCTCCGGCGGACTCTATTTCCTTAACTCTTTCACTTGGTCGCACGCAATCGACAACGCTTCCGGTCATCTGGACACACCCAACGGCGACAATTCGCGCGTGAATCTTGCAAACCTGGATGGCGAACGCGGCCAATCAGCCTACAACCAGCCGATTAATGAGACGCTAAGCGTTGTTTGGGACCTGCCGTTCGGCAATGGGCGCCGGTTTGCAAGCCGTATGCCACGGGCGATCGACACCGCTCTTGGCGGATGGCAGCTGACTGCGATCAACACGGATACGAGCGGACAGCCTGTCAACCTGACCTACAGCCCCTCTGCTGCTTACCAGCTGAGCCCATTACTCACCCAGCGGCCTAACGTCTCCGGGAATCCAGTCAACCCGAGCAGCAACTGGGTAAAGACCAGCTCGGCTCTTAACGGCTACCTGAGCACGGCCAACGTCACGTTGCCGGGCGATCCGTCGCACCCATACGGAAACGCCAGCCGCAACTCGCTTCGCGATATGACTTTCAACCAGCTCGACCTGGGTCTTCACAAGAGCTTCCGCCTATGGAACGAGCACTCCTCATTTGATCTCCGCGGAGAAGCATTCAACATACTCAACAAGGTGAACTACATGGCACCCACCTCCAATCGCAGTTCGGGAAGCTTTGGTTCAATCACCAATGCCTTCCCCCCGCGTCAATTGCAGGTCGCGGGTAAGATCACGTTCTAACTGAGAGGGGTTCATGACTCACATCACACGGCGGAGCTTCGGCGCTCTTGCCGCAGCCGCAGTAAGTGCCAACCTCACGCGCTCGCTCTGGGCGCGTGAGGTTGCACCACATTCCGGGGATGGGCGCTTCTACATTGCCCTTATCGCCGACAGCCATATCATTGACACCTTTTATGTAAAGGGAAGTGAAAACGGGGTCGAAGACAACGAAAGTATTTTGGTGACTACGCCCCGTCTGATCGCTGCGAGAGATTTCATTAACTCGCTTTTCCCCGCTATCGAGCAAGTGTTTCTGCTCGGCGACTACTTCCATAACTATCCGTCAACCGATTACGACTTCTTCTTCAAGAACAAAACCCGGCTCGACAATGCCAAGGCGATTACCGATGGTTTTCACATGCCGGTCCACATCGGCTGGGGTAACCACGATTACGACGTCCGGCATATTCCTCGCGAGATGAGCCACAGGCTCTTTAAATCCAAATTCAATACAGATCCGTACTGGGTTTTCGACTACAAGGGATACAAATTCGTCCACCTGAACAATTTTCTCGGCTCCACCCAAGACAACAAGGCGGCGAACTTCAATCCGAACACGGGCTCTCTCGGGGAAGAGCAGTTGCACTGGTTCGAAGCGCAATTGAGCGAACGCAAACCGACCTTTGTGTTCGTGCATTACCCACTGCTTGCGGTGGAGGCCGTGGAGTTCCGCGGCTATGGTCTGCATCCTCTCCTGCGCAAGTACCAGGAGAACATCCAACTTGTTGTGTCGGGACATGTCCACAAATGGATCGATTTCGCCCACACCTACGGCCCGCAGCACTACATCATGGCTGCGACGCGCTATGATCCCAACGCCTACATGCTGCTTGAAATTGATCCAAAACGGGGTTCATGGCGCTTCTTGAATGCCGATCTGGTTGAGTGGTCAACCCATTACAGCAAGCCTTATCGCGTCAGCTGAGGGCTTCGCGGCAAGGATACTGCCGCGGAGGCTCGCTTCAGTTCATTCCCACGCCCTGTCTTTCTCGGTTTTCAAAGACTGCCACATGGTTGCTTTTCTAAGCCGTCGAGCTTCGGTGTAGACAATCCCAAATTTAAAGTGAGAAACTTTTGCTCTCTGGAAAGGTGCCTCTCGGCACGTTCCCCAGTACCCCTTTCCGGAGCGAGGACGATCCACCGTCCTAAGCAGAACATTTTGCAGGGGTATTCTGGATTGCCTACATCTGTCACGATGCGACGATCAGTTACCGGTCACCTCCGCCAAATACGGCCGGCCGGGCTCACGTTGCTCTCAGCCATGATGTTCCTGGCAGGCTGCCGGCATGCCTCGACTGTTGAAGCTGGCCGGGCACTCGACTTCAATCAAGATGTCCAACCAATTCTCGCCGCACGCTGCTTTAGCTGCCACGGTCCTGATCCCGAGATGCGAAAGGCGGGTCTGCGGCTCGATCTGGCTGAATACGCCGAAAAGAAGCGTCCAGGTCGTCCCGACGCGATTGTCCCTGGCCATCCTGAGCGAAGCGAACTGATCAAGAGAATCGAGTCGCATGATCCGCATTACCTGATGCCGCAGAATCCGCAGGGCGAAGCAAAGCCGATGGGCGACAGCGAGATCGCGACCCTCAAGGAGTGGATTCGTCAGGGTGCAGTCTATCGTCCACACTGGGCCTTCGAAGCTCCGAAGCGCCCCGCCGTTCCCCAGGCCAAGTTCCACCCGGATTGGCCGCACAACCCAATCGACAATTTCATATTGGCCAAACTTGGCAAGGCAGGTCTACAACCTTCGCAGGAAGCCGACAAAGCCACTCTCATTCGCCGGGTCACCCTTGATCTGACCGGATTACTGCCGACGCCCGAAGAGGTCCGCGCCTTCGAGCAGGACAATTCGCCGAATGCCTACGAGCACTTGATAGACAATCTGCTATCTCGGCCCACATTTGGCGAGCAGCGTGCCCGCTACTGGCTCGACTATGCCCGATATGCGGACACGTATGGCCTGCATTACGACAATAGCCGCGATATCTGGCCGTATCGGGACTACGTTATTCGTGCTTTCAACAGCAACAAGCCGTTCGATCAGTTCGCTACAGAGCAGATTGCCGGCGATCTGCTGCCCGCCAAAGATCTTGATCCACTCATCGCCAGCGGATATGTGCGCCTTGGCGAGAGCAGCAACGAAGGCGGGACCATTGCTGAAGAGCTGCGTTTCAACATAGCCCGTGACCGGACCGAGGCTTATGGCGCAACGTTCATGGGCCTGACAGTCGGCTGTGCTGTATGTCACGATCACAAGTTCGACCCGACATCGCAGAAAGATTTCTATTCCTTAAGTGCCTTCTTCAATAATCTCGACGAGAAACCGTTCAATGGCGATCGTCCTGTTTGGACACCTGTTGTTCGTATCCCTAAACCTCAGAACCGCGATGCATACGATCGCGTGTATGCCAAACGCTCCGAACTGCTCGGACAGCTTCGGTCAATGCGTTCACACGATCGGGACCTGGTTCTCGATTGGGTTTCCTCGCACAAGAATTCGCCGCTGGGAGTTTCAACGGATAAGCTGCTGATTCATCTTCGGCTCGATGAGGGAAGCGGCGAACTACTGCACAACAGTGCCCCGCACGCGAATCCAGCAACCTTCAAGGCGACAATGGTCGCCCCGCAATGGGGCGAAACCACATGGCTCTGGCCTGACTTCCGCATGCAGTCCAATACGCGCGTTATCCTGGATCGAACGGGAGACTTTGAGTCGAACCAGGCTTTTTCGGCAGGTGGCTGGTTTATGTTCCGCTCGGCGCCTTACTTCGCCGTTGACGATATTCCGGGCGCGATGATGTCCAAAATGGACACAACGCAGCACGATCGTGGCTGGGATCTCGCAGTTCGCAATGGAGTGATCACCCTCGAACTCGTGAATTCGGCGCCGAAGGAGATCAAAGACAAGAAACACCCTGAGCGCAAGGAGTCGTTCCTCTATCCTTCCCCACAGAATCTGACCAAAAAGGAACTGTCAGCCTACAAACCTCCTGAAAAGAAGGAGCCGGAGAAGAAAAGAAAGGAGAAGAGGGAAGAGAAGAAGCCCGAAAAGAAAGAACCTCCAAATACTACACCTCTTGTCGCCGTTCGCGTCTCCACCGTTACTCCGCTACCAACCGACGGGCAATGGCGCCACATATTCTTCACTTACGACGGATCGGGTAATGCGTCCGGAGTAAAAATATTCATCGACGGAAAACCGGCTGCAACAGAGGTCGAAACCGATACGCTGCATGGCGAGAGCATCCGCACGAGCGCGCCCATGCAACTCGGGTGGCGCGCGCCCGAGGCAAACCCCGCGAAGGAGTTCCGGTATCAGGACATCCGTCTCTATGGCCGCGCTCTGACCTCCGATGAAGCCCGTCGCCTGCCATTCGAAGACTACATTGCGGAGATCACCTCAAAGCCAGCATCGCAATGGACGGAAGATCAGTGGCATGTTGCGACCGAGTTCTATCTGAACAGTGTTGATCCGAACTTCCGCGCAACGTATTCACAGATGCACGCGCTGGATAAGCAACTGGACCAGCTATCCACCGGAGGCGACATCACCCAGGTTGCATGGGAGAAGCGCACACTGGCCTATGCGAATGTGCTCGAGCGGGGAAACTACGCTGCTCGAGCCGAGCGAGTAGAAGCCAACACTCCGCATTATCTTCCTCCATTGCCAGCCGGCATACCTCGCAACCGGCTGGCGTTGGCGCGTTGGACCGTCAGCCCTGAAAATCCATTGACCGCGCGCGTAACGGTCAACCGCATGTGGTACGAGCTTTTCGGCACCGGCATTGTCGAGACGACCGAGGATTTCGGCATCATGGGCCAGCGTCCTACAAATCAGGAATTACTTGATTGGCTCGCGGTAGAGTTTCGAGAAAGCGGCTGGGACGTCAAGCACATGTACAAGCTAATGGTGATGTCCGCGGCTTATCGGCAGAGCGCAAAATCGACGCCGAAGCAGCTCGCAAAGGACCCGCGCAACCTTCTGCTTTCTCATGGTCCGCGTTTCCGCATGGATGCCGAGATGCTCCGCGACATCGCGCTTCAATCCGGTGGCCTGTTGTCAAATCGTATCGGAGGTCCAAGCGTTAAACCCTATCAGCCGGCGAATGTCTGGGAGCAGGTCAGCTATCCAACAAGCGACACCCTGATCTATGTACAGGATCACGGCCAATCCCTTTACCGGCGCAGCATGTACACCTACTGGAAGCGGATGGCGTCGCCGCCCAATATGGACGTCTTCGACGCGCCCGTGCGCGACTCAGTATGCACCCGCCGCCAACGCACAGACACACCTTTGCAGGCGCTGATTACCATGAACGATGTGCAGTGGATTGAAGCGGCACGCGCGCTCGCCGAACGGGTGATTAAGGAGGCTGGTCCGAAGCCGGAAACCCGCATCGATCGCATGAGCGAAATCCTGCACTCTCACGATCCCTCGCCAAAGACGCTCGCCGTGCTGGAGGGCTCGCTCAATCAGATGGAGAAGCACTATGCGGCTGATCCGAAGGCTGCAAAAGCACTTGTGCACGACGGCGAGAGCAAGCCGGAAGGACATGTCCCCGAACCCGAGCTGGCTTCGTGGACGATGATCGCAAACGAAATGATGAACCTGGATGAAACGTTGAATAAGTAGCCGAGGAACACGATGAAGCAGCATCCGCTTTGTACCGATTGCGAACCCGAACTCGACCTGACCGCTCTAGCTATCCCTTCCGGACTCAAGCAGGAGTGGTCCGCTGTTGAAACTCGCCGACAGTTTCTCGGCCGTTCGGGCAAGGTCCTTGGCTGGGCTGCTCTCGCAAGTCTCTTGGGCGAAGCTGCGCTTCGCGGTCGCGCAACTGGTGCTGATGCAAGCAGTCCCTCGACCTCACCGGGCCGGAACAGACTCGGGTTGCCACATTTCGCTCCCAAAGCAAAACGCGCGATCTACCTTTTCATGTCAGGCGGTCCGCCGCAGATTGATCTGCTCGATTACAAACCCAATCTCGCATCACAATTCAACAAAGATATTCCTGATTCGGTCCGCGGGAATCAGCAGCTTACCGGTATGACTGCCGGTCAATCGCGCTTCCCCATCGCGCCATCCCATTGGGGATTCAAGCAGTACGGTCAAACCGGCACGTGGGTCAGCGACCTGCTTCCTTACACCGCGAAGATGGTCGACGATCTCACCATTATCAAGTCGACGAATACCGACGCGATCAACCACGAGCCAGCCATCATGTTCATCAACACCGGTAACATGAATCCCGGCAAGCCTTGCCTGGGGTCGTGGCTGGCATACGGTCTCGGCAGCATGAACGACAATCTGCCTACCTTCATCGTTCTGCAAACCAAAACAAATCCGAAGGAAAACAATCAGCCGGTTTCTTCGCGCCTTTGGAGCAGCGGTTTTCTCTCTTCTCAATATGCAGGTGTCGGGCTGCGCTCGGGCGGCGATCCGGTTCTGTATCTCGCCGATCCGGATGGAATCGATCGGGATGTTCGCCGCAGAATGCTCGACGCAGTTGAAGAGATCAATCGGCAGACACAAGCTGAAGTCGGCGATCCGGAAACCAACGCCCGTATTGCCCAATATGAGATGGCGTTCAGGATGCAGGCTTCTGTTCCTGAGCTTACGGACTTGAGTAAAGAGCCCCAATCAACCTGGGATCTCTACGGCCCGGATGCCAAACAGCCAGGAACCTTCGCCTACAACTGCCTCCTTGCCCGCCGCATGGCGGAACGAGGTGTGCGCTTTGTGCAGGTCTACAAACGTGGTTGGGATGTCCATGGCGATGTGGTTGGAGTGCTTCCGGTGCTGTGTCAGGAGACGGATCGCCCCTCGTATGCACTCGTTACTGATCTCAAGCGTCGCGGTCTGCTCGACGACACTCTTGTTGTGTGGGCGGGGGAATTTGGCCGTACCGTATATAGTCAGGGTGGACTGACGGCCCAGAACTACGGACGCGATCATCATCCGCGCTGCTTTACCACATGGATGGTGGGCGGTGGCGTGCGTCCCGGAATCACGTATGGAGAAACCGACGACTATAGCTACAACGTCGTAAAGGATCCCGTGCACGTTCGCAATTTCAACGCAACGATCCTCGCCTGTCTTGGTATTGATCACAATCGACTCACGTTCGACTTCCAGGGATTGGATCAGCGACTGACCGGACCTCAGCCTGCCTACGTGATTAGAGGACTTCTCGCGTGATCGTTGCTGAACGAGTAACGGGTGCAGCGCGACATTTCGTTCAACGCACTCGGATCGGGCCATCAGCATTCATCGTTCTCGGCTCGAGCGCTCTCCTCGTTGCATTACCATTCATTGTTCGTCTGGATGGCCGCGCACACGCAGATTGGCTGCAGTTCTTCGGCCGATTTCATCCGGCGCTGTTGCACTTGCCTATCGGCCTCATCGTTCTACTGCCGGCTCTTGAAATCGCCGGGACCAAGCGACCTGCCCTGCGCGAGGCGGCAGATTTTGTTCTTCGGGCCGCGCTTGCCCTTGCACTCCCCACGTTTGCTCTGGGCTACATGCTTGCCTATAGTTCTGGCGATACAGGCTCAACCGTTCTTCGTCACATGTGGGGAGCCGTCGCTCTCTGCAGCGGACTCATGTTGTGCGTTATTACGCGGCGCGCATGGATCGCTGCCGGGCAAGGTATCATCTATCCGGCACTTCTCACCGCGACTTTGCTGGCCCTTTTCTGGACCGGACATCAGGGCGGTTCGATCACGCATGGCAGCGGCTATCTCACCCGCTACATGCCGTCTTCTCTCAAAAGGGTATTCCCGTCTTTGGATTCGACAGGAGCCAGCCCGGATTCCTTCTACACGAAGCGTATTCGTCCCGTTCTTGATGCGAAGTGTCTTGCGTGCCATGGATCAGCTAACGAAAAGGGCGGGCTAAAGCTCGACTCCTACAATGGTCTCATGCATGGCGGAAAGGATGGCGCAGTAATTGTCGCAGGCAAACCGGACGCCAGCGTGCTCCTTACGCGTGTGACGCTGTCTCCCAGCGACTCACACTTCATGCCCGCGGAAGGACGCCCGCCGCTGACGTCGGATGAGATTTCCTGGATTCGCGCTTGGATTCGCGCCGGGGCGACAGCCACGGCAACCAGTGTTCCGGGTGTAACTATTGGAGACCAAAGACCCGAGCCGCCACCACAGCCGGTTGCCGACTATAGTCACTTCATGCCGGAGATTACTCGTATGCAGCAGGGAATCGCTGCAAAGTTGGTGCCCGTCTCCGCGAATCCATCCGATGGGCTCATCTTACGAACAGTGGACGTTTCGGCTTCTTTCGGCGACGCGCAACTCGCACAATTTCAGAAGTTCGCCCCTTATATTGTCGAGGCTGAACTCGCTCGTACTGCTATTACCGATGCGAGCTTTGATACATTGCGGATGTTTACGCATCTTCGCGCCCTTCACCTTGAGCGGACCTCAATCACCGGTAGCAATCTCGGAAAGCTTACTCCGCTGTCGCAGCTCACCTATCTCAATCTGAGTGGAACAAAGGTGACTGCACAATCCGTAGCCCCGCTGAGGAACATGCCTAACCTGCGCCATCTCTATTTATTCGATACGGCTGCGGAAGCTGATGGCGCAACGGCAAGGAGCAATTGATGAGAAGGAATCTCCCTAACCAATCGCGCCGGGCGTTTATTGCATGCGCCGGAACAGCTGCGTGTGCCACCATGTTCTCGATGGATGCGCATCCAAAATTACTTGTAAACGGTCGCGAGCAGCGCTCGCCGGGCGCAGTGCTCACCGGAAACGGAGCATGGACATACGAAGTCGTGTCGGGTTGGGGTGCGCTTCCGGCTGATACCAGCTTCGGTGGAACGCACGGCGCCATCGCACAGGACAAGGCAGGGCACATTTACGTCAGTACCCAAAGCCGGACTGGAGTCCTCGTATACTCCTCCGATGGACATCTGGTTCGAACCATTGCTACCCAGTACCCTGAAGTGCATTCCATGGTGTACGCCGAAGAGGACGGGACCGAGTACTTCTACACCACGGTTCAGAAAGGTACGGCTCGGGAGAACTGGCTCTTCGTCAAAATGAAGACAGATGGCACGCCGGTGCTCAAGATCACCGCCCCGCCGCAGGCCGGCTTCAAGGCGCCAAATGAATGGCGCATCACTGCCGCTCTCCCCGCGCCCGATGGCTCGATCTTCATCGCCAACGGTTACGGTGACTCACGGATCTTCCATTTCGATCGAGAGGGCAACTATCTCCGCAGTTATTCGGGCAAAGGCTCGGAGCCAGGCCTTCTCGATTGCAGTCACGGACTCACCCTCGATACGCGATACGATCAGCCTTTGCTGCTCATATGCGATCGCGAGAATCGCCGCCTTTGCCACTTCGATCTCGATGGCAAATATGTTGGCACCATCACACAGCACCTGCGACGTCCTTGTCAGATCTCAACCTATGGCGACTACGCCGTGGTATCTGAACTCGAGGGTCGAGTCACAGTTCTGGATCGAGATAACGTGTCGATCGCATTTCTTGGCGACAATCCGGACAAGGCGCAATGGGCGAACTACGATCTGGATCCCAGGACGATCTCAGCAGCTACGTTCAGCGCGGCGCACGGCTGCTTCATTGACCGTGATGCGAACATCTATATCTCCGATTGGAACCACACGGGACGGGTCAATAAGCTGAGCCGCCGCAGCTGAACCTGCGGATCTGACGACGGAATACTCAAATCCGATCGATCACCGCCGCGAGTCGTTCAAGCATCCAGTCGATCTCCAACCGCGTGATCGTGAGCGGCGGCGCCAGGCGAATCACATGGTCGTGTGTCTCTTTGCAGAGAACTCCCTGTTCCTTGAGCATCTCGCAATACGGCCGAGCCTTGCAGTTCAGCTCAATGCCGATCCAGAGCCCTCTGCCCCGGACTTCTCTAATGATCGGGCTGTGTAACTGCCGCAGACGCTCGAGCAGATACGCACCCAGTTCCGCAGATCGTTCCACCAGCTTTTCATCGACAAGAACACGGAGTGCAGTTCTGGCTAATGCGCAGCCTAGCGGATTACCGCCGAAGGTGCTCCCGTGATCGCCGGGCTTGTAGACACCCAGTATTTCGCGCGATGAGAGAACTGCCGACACAGGGTAGAACCCCCCCGCCAGAGCCTTGCCCACAATCAGGACATCAGGCCTGATCCCCTCATGCATATACGCGAATAGCTCGCCAGTTCTTCCCAATCCAGACTGAATCTCATCCAGGATGAGCAGTACTCGGTTTTGGCGGCAGATCTCTGCAGCTTCACGGAAGAACCCTGAGGGCGGAATCACAATCCCTGCTTCTCCCTGGATTGGCTCGACTAAAAACGCGCAAGTGTTGGGGGTGATAGCTTCACGAAGCGCTTCGGCGTCGCCATAGGGGATGATTCTGAAGCCAGGTGTAAAGGGTCCGAAGCCGTCGCGATACTGCTCGTCGCTCGAAAAGCTGACGATTGTCGTTGTGCGGCCGTGGAAATTACCCGCACAAACGATAATCTCTGCGGTGTTTTCGGGAACTCCTTTTATTGTATAAGCCCACTTGCGTGCAGTTTTAATCGCCGTCTCGACTGCCTCAGCGCCGGTATTCATCGGCAGAGTCATGTCGAACCCGGTGAGGTCGTGAAGATCTTTGTAAAGCCTCGGCAGCTGGTCATTCCGGAATGCCCGCGATGTAAGCGTGACTTTAGCCGCTTGTTCGTGGAGCGTCTGGAGAATCTTTGGATGACAATGTCCCTGGTTTACCGCTGAATAAGCTGAAAGACAGTCGAGATAGCGCTTTCCATCAACGTCATAGACCCAGACGCCCTCCGCGCGCTCGATCACAACTTCGAGCGGATGATAATTGTGCGCTCCATAGAGGTTTTCCAGTTCAGCTAGTTCCTGAGTGCGCGTGGATCGATCCAACTGCTGGGTGCTCATCGGGCTCTCTCGTTCCAGGACATAGTCCTATGATCTCAGTTCCCGTAGAATTGAGCCAGAAACCGCCTGCGACTATCGGAGTAACATTGTGAAATCAGCAGGTTAGCTGCCAAGAGCAGGGAGGTATTCACGGACGAGTGGCTCTGCAGCGTACCTCAGGGCCGGACGATCATCTTGCCCACGCCATCCCTGTATCCAGACGCAATTGCAAACGCATCAACAATCTGGTCAATGCCTCTCGTATGCGTGAGCAGGGGATCAAACCATCCAGGATGCAATTGCAGCAATTCAAGCGCCTCGCGTGTTTCGTGATTTGATCTGCGAACGTTATAGATCGTCAATTCCTTTCGTCTCATGGCTGATCCGTCGAGTGCGACCGACGGTGTCGAATGAATCCCGGTTAATGCGACTCGACCTGCATTACGCGCGAGTCGGACCGCCTGGCCGGTCGTGTCAACTGCGGCCGCGCAGTCGATCGCACAATCCACGCCCCGGCTTGCTGTTTCGCGCAGAATTTCCTGAACCGCCAATTCAGGCTCAATCGCTGTGTCAGCACCCATGCATATGGCGAGTTCCCGGCGGTGCTGCAAGGGTTCGATGGCCCAGACTCGACCTGCCCCAAGGGCACGAAGTGCGGCAATCGTGAGCAGCCCTATAGGTCCCGCGCCGATCACGGCAACGTTCTCACCCGGTTGGATGGAAGTCAGGTGCAGCGAATGCAGGGCAATCGCAAGAGGCTCGGCAAGAGTAGTCTGTTCGGGAGTCATATCGTCCGGGATGGGCACGAAATTGGAAACCGGCAGATTCACTCGTTCGCGGAAGAAGCCCGGCAGATTTGGACTGCTTAGGAAGCGAAGATTCGCGCAGACGTTATGATGGCCAGTCAGGCAGAACTCGCAGTGATAGCAATACAGAGCTGGTTCCAGGGCGCCCCGGTCACCAACACCAACTCCGCTTACGCCCGCACCTACTTTGACGATTCTTCCTGCAGGTTCATGGCCGAGCACCATGGGGTAGACATTTGGTGTGCTGCCCACTGCTCCTTCCGCATAGGCATGAAGATCGGACCCGCAGATTCCCACTGCCTCGATCTGCACCTGTACTTCGCCCGAGCCAGGATCGTTAATCAACATCGGACTAATCCGAAACGTACGGGGCGCTATGAGTTCTGCGGCTCTCATCTCTGAGATCAACGATACTTCATCCTTAGAAGCGGCGGAACTGCATGAGTCTGCCTGAAACGAAATCCCCGGAGCGCTTGGATCGCGTTCCGGGGATTGTATGTGGGATGAGTTGGGAATTACGAGCTGGCCTTTACCAGACCGAAACCTTGAGACCGTCGATATAGGCGGTCACGCTTCCGCTTGAGCCGTAGCCATCGACCTGGAACTGAGTATTGATGACGTCTCCCCATCCAAGGGACATTGCGCAGAACGCCTTGGCGCCGATGTAGACTTGCGCACCATCAAGCCAGATGTAGTGGTAGGTGACATAGCCAGAGCTATCTCTCGACATGCTGGCCTGAACGTGGTGCCACTTGCCAGTCGACCAGTTTCGAGGATTGCAACTCGTGCCGCTCTTGCTCACCCATCTCGGCTTTGGGCTGCCTGCACTGCCGGTGTTGACCGTATAAGCCCAATGTCCGGTCCATCCGTCACATTGGAAGCCTGCCATCACGGTTTGTCCGTTGTCCATCGTCTGGTTCACATCAAATTCCAGATTGCCAATTTTGCTCGCAGAACTGGTGAGATAAATCCAGGCGTCGTAGAAGATGTTCTTCGCGCTCGTATTGTCGGAGAAAGAAACGCTGTAACGTTCAGTCCCATTGTTTGTGAACGTCGTGTAAAACTTTCGTGAGCTGCCATATTTGGAAGGTGAGGAGACAATACTCATGCTCCCGGTAGAAGTGCCTGCTCCACCGCTGTCATGCTTGGCCCTCCAGCCGCCGAGCGATTCAATGGAGCTCACCGAATCCGCATAGGAGGGAATCGAAGTGGATGACGTGGTTGAGACACTGGTCGAGGACTTCACGTTGATGACGATGTCCTTGACGCAAGCAGTTCCCGGTCCCCAAGACTTGACATGCAATGTGTGAGTGCCGGTCGAAGCTGAGATGCTCTTATCGATCGATTGAGCCTTGATAACGGTTGTGTCACTGCTATGGTCGAATGAATATCCCATCGCATCCACACTCGTTGACGAGCACACCGAAGATATTGCCGACAACTTAAAGGTCGTCGAAACATCCGAATCATTTGCGGGACTGTTCACGGTGATGCCAGCCAGGGCTGGAAGTGAAAGCGTGAGAACTGCGGAGCACGTGATGATCGAATTTCTGAAGAGCTTCATTGGATTCCTTTGCGATTTGAAGGCACAGATTTCGCCGACTCCCCACTAGCGTTTTCGCAAGCGCAGGTCGAAGACTTTCGGTTTTGAGTGGGCTGGTCTGAGAGGCACAGAAGGAGATGCACCTGATCTTACTGCTCAGCAACCTCTAATCGCAGTGCCAGGGTCCGTGCTTTCGAGGACTCCGGACTAACTTCATGAAAAGACCCGGAGCGTCCGAGTGGGATCAATTTTCGCGGATTCTGTTCCTGTCTGATTCCGCGGCAGGGCCCATTCGTCACCAGGTCTTTATGACCACAGGCAACTTTTTGTAATGTCTTGGAGAATCCTTTCACACTTTAGTTGTACCTTCAACGCAAATTGGTCGATTTTTAGAAAAAAAATTATGCTGTCAGGCATCTTGGAAATATTTACGCGCATCGAGAAAAACATACATGCTCAAGCAGGTAAAAACTTCGATCTTTAATGACTTTTAAGGACTTCACGCAGTTTTTCTTAACAGCGCTTCCCAGAATGTGAAGTGTTGTTCGTCCCGTCGCTCCAGTAGAGCTCATCTGTTCCGGCGAACGAATGCGCTGAAGAAAAAGGACTGATGAACAGGTAAGTTGATCAGTCCCTTTTCCCTTCGATTTTCGCCTTACCAGCGAGAGAGCGTGAAGTTGTCCAAATAAATGGTAGATGATCCCGAACCGATTCCATCGATCTGGAAATTCGCAACCAGTGCTCCGAGTGCCCACCCAAGCGAGAAATCCGAGTTCACTGTTTTGTTGATTGGCGACTCCACTCCATCGAACCACACCGAGTGGTAGGTTACGTTCCCGGAGTCATCACGCGACGTGTAGATCTGGATGTGGTGCCAGGTATTTCGGGTCCACTTCGCGGGATTGCAGGGGGCAGAAGACCTGATCCATTTCACATCAGGATGAGTCGGCGTGCCGGCATTGGAACTATATTCCCAAACGTTGTTGTACCCCGAGCATTGGAAAGCAAAGATGACAGTGTCACCATTCTTCATTACCTGGTTGTTATCCATCTCGAGGTTACTGATCACGCTGTCTGACGAGAGCCAGACTTGAGCGTCATACACGAAATTCTTGGAATCCGTGTCGTTTGCATAGGTGATGGAGTAGAGCTCGCCACCACCGTTGGTAAAGGTAGTGCGATATCTCTCAGTTTGACCCGTTATCGTAGGATCGCTCACGAGGGTCATCGAACCTGTGGATGTGCCAGGTGTCGCGGGGTCGTGCTTGATCCTCCAGTTTGGAAGCAGCTGAACCTGTTTCTCGACCCTCGCATATGCGGGAATGGATGGTCCCTTTGCCGAAGAGGTTGAAATCACATAGCTGGCGCGAGCCATTCCACTGTTCGAGTAGCTCGGTGCCACTGCGATTGCCTGGAGAACCATCGACTTGCTGACGGAAACTGGTCCGCCATATCGATAGGAGGATGTCGTGGGAGCCGAGCCATCTGTCGTGAAGTAGATCGCCGAACCGGACGTCGACGATCCTATCGACACCGCTTGGGCGGTCGAATAAGTACCGGACGGGACTGAGAACCACGGTGTGGCGACAGTACTGCTCGAACCTACCTTTATGTTGATCAGAACTTGGTCATTGACTTTTTGGCCCCAACACTTGACATGCAAGATGTGAGCGCCTGGAGTAGCTGTGACCGAAGCCGTAAAAGAGGTCGGCTCAATGACAGCTGTGCCGCTGTCAATTGAATACCCCATCGAGACAGCTGGCTTAGAGGCACAGGTCGTCACGCTTGCAGACAGCTTGAACGGTGACGAAACAGACGCTCCGGCCGTTGGAGTGCCAACCGTGATGTTAGAACCCGAAGATGCTGATTTTACCGTGATGTTCAGCAATACTTCAGCATGCACCTTCTGTCCCCAGCACTTTACATGCAGGACATGCGAGCCTGCGGAAGCAGAAACGGAGGCAGAGAAAGATGTGGGTTCAATCACCGCCGTGCCGCTGTCGATCGAGTAGCCCATTGAAACCGCGGCCAGTCCGGCGCAAGTTGTTGTGCTCGCCGACACCACGAAGGGCGATGTAACTGTGGCTCCATTAGACGGAGAGTAAACAGTTATGGCATGCGCGCGCATTGAGAAAGTCGCGAGAGCCAATGCAGCAAAGAGCAAAGTCTTCATAAGTCCAACCTCGAGTGATATGGCGGTAAATGCGCTCAGTAAGCCAGAGCACCTGTACGCACTACCGGAACAAACAGCGGGGGGAATTCACTGTCGGGTGTTTCTAACGAAGAGTCCAACCGTAATGTCGCATTGTCTTTCGAACCTTCCTGCGGTCGACGTGAAGGACTGCATATGAACTTCTGTTGAGAAAGGCGAGAAGCAGAATCCGCGTCTCTGAGGGAGTTGGCTCGGAGCCTTCTGAAAAGAGGCCGATAGAAGACCGCTAGAAAGATATGCCGATGAACCGCGCGAACGCACATCCCGACCAATCCTGAACTGAAGTATTTATAGATCGGGGAACCCAAAGGTGTTACCAAAGGGCAATCACCTTTGGTGTGCCCTGCAGATTCGTTCCAAACTCCAGCTTGCAGGACATTCAGACGAGGTCCGTGCTTGTTTTCGGGAACACATTACGTCCAGCGAGTCGCACGAGAATTGATTGACTATTTGGTAATCAGCATACGCGGGGCGTTGATTGCGAGGAAGATGAAGAGGGTACTGATTGCATTACTGAGGTAATTCTATGGAAGGAGTTAATTGCCTGGCGGCAAACCACGCAGGCGCACTTAGATCGCGATCCGTTACACGCACACCTGTGTGCATATCAGCCTTTTCGATCAAGGATGAAAACAGAAAGGCCCTGCCGCAGTTGTCGCCTATGATGCTTAGCAATAATGCGGCAGGTTTATGGTATTCGTAAGTTCCGCTTCTTGCTATTGAACTGTGAATGACACGGTAGAAGTTGCCGTGACCGTGCCGCCTGTCCCCGTTACCGTTACCGTATAGTTTCCGGGCGTCGTACCTGTGCTCCCACCTGTATTGACTGGCACGTTCGTACCACCGCATCCACTGAGTGCGGTAACAAAGAATACAAGAAGAAGCACGCCGAGCAGCGACTGCCACCTACGTCGGCGGATTGGGAGGAGAAACAACAGCATGGCCGCAGCAAGTGTTTCCCCCTCGGCCACAAACATCGGTTTGATCGTGGATTTTGCTGCTGCGGCCGTTGCTCCGGTGGTTTTGATCGTAAGCATTGCTTTTACCGGTTGCGTGCCCGCGATTGAGGCGGATTGATCGACAGTGCAAGTGGGAGCATTGGCGGCGCCCACCGGGCTCGTCGTTACCGCACAAGCCAGAGCTACAGCTCCGGTAAACCCGCCGCTCGGTGTAATCGTGATCGTGGATATTGAAGAACTCCCCGCCTTGATCGTTGTGAGCGGACTGCTGCTCATCGCAAACGACGGAGTTGGAGCAGTTGGGGCCTGGGCATTATACGTCCAGGTAAGGATCTTCTGGCTCGACGACAAGCCCCCGGTACCGCCGGTGAATCCAACATACGCAGTATTACCACCAACGATCTCTGGAATATCGATTTTCTCAGACATTGTGAACGTTTTATTGGAAATCAGATCGAGAAGGTTCAGCGTAAGTTCCGTCCCATCGTACGCGAGTTGCGCCTGTATCGAATCCCCGCTGTTCAGCTTGATTCCGCTTATGCTTATATCGGTACTCGGCAACACCGGAGGCTGGCCATTCGTGTAAACGCCTGTTGAATTGCTTCCTTCGCCCTGAAAATCGTAGAAGTTGAACTTAACGGCAACACTCTTCGGGATGTCCTGGTATCCAAGACCCGCGGAATTGCCGCCCAGTGCCGTGGGTGCCACGTTTTGAATGCAAAACGTGAATCCGTTCGCCAGCGAGTCCCCTGAGATTTGAAACTCGAAGCTGGTGGTGAATGCTTGAACGCCGATGGGCGCATTCGAGAAGACGCTCCCAGCCTGATTCACTTCGCCATTCGTCAACTGCAGTCTTGTGTCATTGTTGGCGACAGCGCTTCCATTAAGAGTCAGCCCTGCTGTGGTGGAGAATCCCATGCTGAAATCGATGCCGTTTTGAATCACATAGGGACCGATTGCGATATTGCTGTCCTGCAGATTCTGATCAATCGCGATGGCATTGATTGTTTCAGAGCTTGATACCTGAATTGCCCCGGTATATAAAGTCGATGCCGCAGACGGCGTCGACTTATCGGTTGTGAAATAGATCTTCGCATTGGCGTCAGTATCCGAGAGGGTCACGGACTGTGCCAATGGGTAGGTGCCAGGAGCGGGTGTAAAAGTAGGAGTTGGTGTTTGCGTTGTGAACGTAAATGTCGCGCTGCTTACTGCGCTCTGCAAGTAGCCTGGCGCGCTAGCAATCGCCTTTACTGTCGTGTTCTTACTGATCGTGATTGCACCGTTATAGAGAGGCGATGAAGTGGTGGGTGTGGAGTCGTCCAGCGTGTAATAGATCGATGCGGAAGCTGTGGTGCTCGAGAGCGTCACACTTTGGTCGGACGAGAAGGTTCCGCCATCCGGCGAGATCACAGGCGTAGCCGCTGTCTGCTGTCCATTCAGCAGGCCATAAACATCAATCTCTCCTTTTGCGGCCACGTAAACTTTGCCGTTTGTCACGATGGGTATAGAGTACCGGTTGGCGGGTCCTGCGGCATCCCGGGTCGCATTGCTGTCGCTTTCATAGATAGTCTTCGTCAGATCATTTGCTTCCCAGGCATAAAGCACCGCTGGACCGTTCGAATTGAACTGATCCGCCCGTACCGCCCACGCGATTCCGTCTTGTGTTCCGTTGGAAGACACCGAGAACGCAGGGTTTGGAAATGCAGAGGTGATACTCGACTGGCTATCCGGCTCGGTGTCCATCACGCCGGTGTTCATCTTGAACATCATTGCGCCGCCGTTTTCCGGCCATAGATAGATATTTCCATTCCAATACGCAGGCGTTGCCCAGAATCCTTTGGATTGCGGAGTAATGGTCGAGATATCTTGCAGCGCGTTTGTGTTCGATGTCGCGCCATTTGCGTATCCACCGAGGTTGTCGCGATCGAGAACTATGACGCGTCCTTCCTTGCCAGCCTGAACGAGCACGTGCGGATGCGCTCCTTGCTGGTCCGGGACCATCAGAGCTCCACCGGCGCCAAGGTCCCAGTCGTGGTTGTTGAGTATTTGATAGTTGAACGGAGTAAATGCATCGATCGGAGTGATACCGCCGTTCGCAAGGCTGAACGCGATAATGCTTTCGCCATATTCACTCGTAGCAGAGAACGGCGGAATCGTAGATCGGGTACCATTTCCAGTGACGAGGAACATTCGTCCGCCTGGGGCACCGTTGTCGACGGGAAAGCCCGCTCCAGATGCCCAGATTCCCGCGCCGTATCCATTGGGAGTCAGGCACAATACCGCGTTCTGCTTCAGCGTTGTGGCGTTGTAAGAGAAGAGCCACCCATGCCAGGGCCCGTTATCGCCGTGCGCGCCAAAGCCGATATATACGTATCCATTATTGAGAGCAAGTGCCGGCCGCTGATTCTCCCATAAAGGGCTGAATGCCAATTGACCACCCGAACTGCCATTCCCCGTGCCGCTGACCGAGGCATTGATCTCTACCGGACTGTTGGCCTTCTCGGCTCCGCTGGTGATGTCTATTGCATGGAGCCTGATGAAATAGGATCCATTCTCTTTGGTTGCACCAACCACATACATTGTGTTGGTTGTCGGATCGATCACTGGTGTACCGGTAATCCCGATTGTAGGTGCCACATCCGGTGAACCAGTGTCCTGCCAGGGAATTGCCGTAGCGCCCGATGCCGCGCCATGATCTGTGGCCGCAAGACTGACCTTCCAGATCGGATTCGCATTTGCTCCTCCATTCGAGTCTGCGTCGAATGCATACATAGAATCGTTCGACGTCTCGACGAAGAGAACGTTGTGCATCTGGCCGTCGCTCATCGTGAGGTTCGGAACATACAAAGGCTGCGGATAAACCGTGCTGTCTACCTTGAGGGAAAACAATCTCCCGAAAGAATCCGGATTAACATTCGTTGGGGTAAGGGCTGTTTCCTTCGTGTTCTGCCCCGCATGGGTTTGGTCGTAGCGCCACGTGAGTACCGGAACCGGAGTTGGAGCCTGAGCAAACCCCGCCATAGCAGTTGCACAAATAATTGCCACAAACGCCGCACGAAGCATCTGAATATGCGTCACGAATTCCTTGGCTTCGATCAATGCAGACTTCGGGGGGAGTGGGGACGAACAATGATTTTCAGACATGCGCAAACACCTGCACCAGCGAGAGGAGGAATAAACTACCGTGGGATCAGCTGAAAAAAGCAGAGAGCGGACAAGACAGCAACGCGGCGTAAAACGCCGCGACAAAGCCGGAGAGGATTTCGAGCGGGCCTGCGTGTCGCTTCCCGACAAGGTCCTTGCCAGCGAAGAATTGGTGGACCGGCTCAGGTTCTTTTCTGATGCTGCACTAGGGACCGATGGGTGCGTGTCGCAAATTGCACCCAGAGACTTCAACACGCGTCACACCCCTTTGATGGAGTTCTAACGTGCTCCGGTTGCTTGTACCTTCGGCAATCGACTTGCTTGGGTCCCATGCGGCAAAATAACGAGCAGCAATGCACGCAAAGTCAACTTGCCCGCCCGCTCCAGCCTCCTCTAGCGATAGTCTGCGTTCACATCGGCATCAAACGCCCCGCATCGCCATCCCTGCCAAGAGCTTAATCGGTTTCGCGGTGTGGGCTCTCTCCCTCACCCTGTTCGCTCAACCGAGCGCCCACGAGTTCACGTACGGAGTGGCTTGGCGCGTTATCGGCCAATGGCAATCGAACAGGGATGGCAAACTTATCTCAAATGGTGATGCCCTCCTGCCTGGGTCTCTGCTGCGACCCGGCGGGTCGGGACATGACCACTCGATCACAGTTTTGCTGCCGGATGGTCAGCGCATCCTGTATGAGTGTTTCGCATCACGCGATTGCGCGCGCGGCTTTCGCGTTCCGCTTCTATATCGCAAACCGCTACCGCTTGCTGTCGATTTGATCACACGCGTAAACGCAGTGGAGCGTCGCAAGAGTGCTCAGTCCAAGCATGAGCAGGAACAAAGCGACTCTTCCGCTTCTCGTGATGAAGCCATGGCCCTGATTGGAAGTGATCATAAAGTCGTGCTTGCTGGGCTGCCGGCTGCATTGTCCAACGGCACCTACTCATATGTAGTCCGTTCGCTGTCGCATCTATTAGTAACGCAATCGCGTCGTGAATTTGAGAAACAGGGAAAATTTGTAACGTTAACCCTTCCATCCGCGGGTCTATTTGACGTTCTGATCACTGATCATTTGAATACGCCCCGCATAGACTTGCTCCTTGCCGCAGTTCGTCAGCCTGTCAGGGCAAGAACCATTGAATCTTTTCACAGCGTTGAAGCGCTTCTCAAAGATTGGAACGAGGACTATCAGGGCTGGCCCGTCCATGAGTTCAAGCGAGACTATCTTCGATCAATAGTCCTTCACATTGCGCCCTCGCTTTCGGCACATCGCAGCGTTGCAAAAATACCTGCCGGGACTGAGGACTCGAGTGTCGTCTGCGAACCTGAATTCAACCCGATGCCGGGCGTATTTAAAACGGATACGGAAGTTCGGTTGCACTGCAACACTCCCGAGGCAACGATTCATTACACCGTCGATGGATCCCAACCCCTTGAGAGATCAGCGGTTTATCGCGCACCCATCATGGTCAAAGGAACTGCTCTGACTATCAAGGCCTTCGCAACCGCACAGGGCAAAAAGGATAGTCCGGTTGTGACCGGGATCTTTCGGATCGGCGATTGATTTGGGTTTCCGATCGGAATCCCGAGTCGCAGGCATCTAAGTCGGCCCTGGAGCGAATCTAAATATCAGCACCCCGGTCTGCTGGAATTCATGCGTCTGCCGGATGGCGCGCAGCCTCACCTTTCATCTGATGTCATACCGAAAGTATTTTTCCCAAATGCCTGTAGCGAGGTGTCGGTCATATTGCGCCGGCTCTCTACACAAGTGTTGTCCTGCGCGCAGTGATGCCGTGCCGGAAAGGAAGGGCCCTACGCATGTTGCCAGTTTTTGATAAGATTCGCCGGTTGGTTTTTCTCGAAGTTTGTGCATTTGCTTCAGTGCTTATCCTGACAGGATGCGGCGGAGTCAGCGGAAAGCTGCCGAGTGCCGCGCCCACAGTCAGCATCACCGCTAATCCAGCCTCTGTTTCTGCAGGAACCGCAGCCACACTGTCAGTTGCCGCCACGAATGCGAGCAAAGTGACTGTTACCGGCACTGATGGCAGTTCATACACTCTGCCTGAAGCAGGCGGGACCCAAAGCGTTACCCCGACCGCGACCACCACCTATACAGCCACTGCGACAGGTTCAGGCGGATCCGTCAGCGCAAACTCCACTGTGACAGTATCTACGGTGACATCGCCTTCGCCAACAATCACCATCGCTGCAAGCCCGGCATCGGTGACCGCCGGAAGTTCATCAATCCTGACCATCACAGCCACGAACGCCGCACAGGTCACTCTTGCTGGTTCGGATGGGACCTCATATTCTCTCGGCGCAACCGGAGGCACCCAAGCGGTCAGTCCTGCGGCAACCACCACCTATACCGCCACCGCAAAATCTGCCAGTCAAACTGCTACTGCAACCGCGAAGGTCACAGTCACCCCGAATCCCGCACCCACCGTGCAGATCTCAGCCAACCCAACTTCGATCAATGCCGGCGGAAGTTCCACCCTCACAGTCATCGCGGTCAACGCAACCCAGGTGACTTTGACTGGCACCGATGGCAGCAGTTATCCGCTGGTCAATGCAGCGGGCGGCACCCAATCGGTAAGCCCAGCTGCAACCACTACGTATACTGCAACGGCAACCGGCCCAGGTGGCAATGTCTCTGCATCGACCACCGTGACTGTCACTGCGAATCCTGCTCCGACGGTGACGATTACAGCGAATCCGACGAGCGTGGCTTCTGGTAACTCGTCAACACTTACGGTTGTCGCGACAAATGCTACCCAGGTCAGCATCAGTGGGTCCGACGGGCGCAAGTACGATCTGCAGGCAACCGGCGGAACGCAATCCGTCACTCCGTCCGCAACCACTTCGTACAAAGTCACGGCCATGGGAGCCGGAGGTACTGTCACAGCATCTGCGTCCGTAACAGTGGTGCCGCCAGGGACTGTTCAATCCATCGATCACGTTATCTTCATGCTTCAAGAGAACCACTCGTTCGACAACTATTTCGGCATGCTCAATCCGTACAGAGCCGCCAATCATTACGACGTGGGTGATGACGGTGTTCAGTACCTGGTCGACGGTATCGATGACAAATTGAACACGATCACCAACTCTGACGATGAGGGAACAGCATATTCGCTGTTCAAGCTCAAAAGCACCTGCATCGATGACGATTCTTCTGACTGGCTCTCGAGCTATGGCGACGTCAATCGGTACAACTTCCTCGATACGCGGCCGATCTTCATGAACGGATTCGTTCACACCGCAGAGGGCTTTGCAAATAGTTGTGCTAAAAGCGGCACTTGCGCTGGGGGCGCAGCAGGCTTTACTGACCTCACGGGTCAACGTGCGATGGGCTACTACGATCAGGATTTCCTGAACTACTACTACTACATGGCTTCGCAGTTCGCGATTTCTGATCGCTGGTTCTCGCCGATGGCAAGCAAGAGCGTTCCCAATCGCCTCGTCACGTTCACCGGCGGTACGTCGCAGGGACTGGTGCACGACCCCGGCGGGGACGATCACCTGCCTCAGCTCAACATCCCGAATATTTTTCAGGAACTGGACCAGGCAAAGGTTTCTTGGAAGATCTACTACACCGTAACCGAGGGTCTGTGTCTCGATGAAGATGATTGCCTCAAGACCGGCAATAGCGTGTATCCGGCGACGCATTTCTCGAACTTGACCTACTCGTACCGATATCTAAACGGAAATCCAACGGGGACGTGCACCCCCCCAGCTCAGCCGTCGAGTGTAGAAGGTGATCCTGCCAATTCATTCTGCATCGATCCGACGCGCATCGGACGTCTAGACCCGGATTATTACAACGACCTGAAGAACGGAACCTTGCCTAGTTTCGTCTTCATTGAGGCAGGTTACGGCCACAATGACGAGCACCCAGGATCAGGGCAAGCTGTGACGAAAGGGCAGGCCCAGGTGGCTAAGATCGTCAGCAGCCTCATGGAGAGCTCTTCGTGGAAAGATTCGGTCTTCTTCCTTAGCTACGATGAGGGTGGCGGCCCCTATGATCACGTCCCACCTGTCCCGGGTCATTCCAACGACTTCACTTCTGCGTCTGTGGGCACCATCCCGGACATCTCGTCCATAGCTCTGAATCCTGATTCCAACCCGGCATATTTCCCGTGTGCTCCGACCACAAAACCTGATCTGCATTGCGATCTGTACCCGAACGACCCGGGAACCAAGCCGGCCGACGCCGCAGCCCTGCAGGGATTTGGAGCGCAAATCGGATTCCGAGTCCCGAATATCGTGATATCGCCCTTTACGCGCAAACACTATGTTTCGCACATCCCGATGGATCATACGGCAATCATCAAGTTCGTCGAGAACCGGTTCATCGGCCCATCCGCCCACCTTACGGCCCGGGATGCGGCACAGCCGAACCTGCTTGACTTCTTCGATTTCAGTGCTGCCCCGTGGGCCACACCGCCAACGCCTCCGACCCCATCGAGCGTTAGCGCCTGCACGCCTGCAGACATGGGGCCTTGAGTTTTCGAACTTGCGAGGCACTCGGAAGAGATACTCGCCGCGATGCACAGGTTCTGAACAGCTAACCAGCCTGCTTCAGGATCTGCACGTCGCGCGAGTTGCTCTGTAGGATAGCCGGCATTCCTCCGCTGATAGGTGAACTCTGAACCTGTGACAGGCGCGCTCCGACCACATCGTCCAAGATGATTGTTGGACGGCTTTCGCCTGCTGCGGATGCAAATACCACGTCGTTCAGGCGCAGGTCATGCGCATGCCGAACGTAGAGCCCCGAAGCGGGCAACATTCCGAACATCCTGGCTTCAGGATACGCGGTCTCTTTCTCCGGAACGCTGCGTCCTACCCACTCCGGCCGACTTTGCATTGCGCTCCGAAAATCGATCTGCGAAAGAGTTACGCCCTGCACTTCCATTCCAGGGAGTCCCGTGATGGAACTTGCCACCAGACCTTCAGTCGCCTTCACATTCTCTATGCTCACGTTGCGAAGCCCACGCTGTGTATAGTCGTGAACACGTTTGCGATTCCCAAGCCGGATGAAGATCGGCGTGCGTGTTCGATCCATTTGAATGTTCTTCGCGATTACGCCGTCAATCCAGCCCCCATCGACAACCTCGAGAGCTATGCCCGCAATCACCCGTTCTTTGTAGGGAACCTCGCCGTTATGGATCACCGAATCTAAAAACGTGATGTTCTCAAATCCGCCCTCGGATTCTGTACCAAGCTTGAATCCGTTACAGCAGGTTGTCAGATGGCAGTTTGTGACCACGACGTTCTTTATCAGTCGCGGCTCTGAGCCAAATGCACTCGAAGTCTTCAGGCAGATCGCGTCATCGCCCGTATCAACATTGCAGTTCGTGATGGTCACGTCTTGGCATCCGGTAATGTCGATCCCATCTGTATTCGGGCCATTTACTGGGTTCTTGATCGAAATCCCTTTGATCTCAACCTCGTCGCAATTGATCGCATGCAGAGTCCACCCAGAGGCATTCGCAATATGGACATTTTCGATCGTCAGTCCTCTGCAATTGACAAACAGCAGCATAGGACTTGGACGCCCACCCTGTTTAGCAATCAAGTCGTGTGAAGCCACCCCGTTCCATTGCTGGTCTTCCGGGAGCGGAGGTTTGCCAGAAGGCTCCCAAAACGCGGAGCCCTGTCCATCGATTCTTCCAGCACCCGAGATCGCGACGTCATTCGCATTCATGGCAAAGATTAGATGTCGCGGATTCGGTCCGCCATGCCCGAAAACGCTGGAGTCGGAGCGATAGTCCTCCAGCGATGTGCTGCCGAGCAGGGTGCTCCCTTCGGCGAGGTTGAGTGTTACCCGACTTTTCAATTCGATAAGACCGGTCAGGAATACACCGGCCGGTATCAAGACCGTTCCTCCACCGGATTTTGCGACTTCGTCAATCGCTCGCTGAATCGCTTTGTTGCTTAGGGTCTTGCCATCCGGCTTTGCCCCGTAATCCAGAATGCTTCTGGAACTGACCGTCGCAGCGGAGGACCTGTCTCCAATCATGACCATCCCCGCTACAACGGGAAGGGTCGACAGGAATTCTCGTCTTCGCATTGCAAGCCTCACTACCGTTTAGATGTTCAACTTGCCAGAAAGCGAGATGCATCAACCGATTGCCACAGGAAAGGCTTGACGCGGAGCAGTCAGTAACACGCAGTAAGCAGATTGCCAGAGGTCAGAATGGCTAAATAAAGCGATTTATTCGCTTGTGCATTCTCTGATGGGGCTTGTATATTCGAGCGTTTGGGGACGCCTGGCAGCATTTTTGGTGCCGAGCATTCAACCGGTAGTAAACTTTTCAGAATTCACAGGACGCCAGAAAGACTATGTCGAAGATAAATCCGTATGTTGTGCTGCTAACCCTCATCGCCACGCTGGGCGGTTTGCTGTTCGGATATGACACGGCGGTGATCAACGGAGCCGTCGGCAGTCTGAAGGCGTATTTTGTCGACCCTCGATTCACCGATCTGGCCAACCCCGCGCAGGCCAATGCCGCGAACTCGCTTCTCGGCTTCGTGGTGTCCAGCGCCCTGATCGGCTGTATTATCGGCGGACTGATCGGGGGATGGGTCAGCACCAACATCGGTCGAAAACGTGGATTGGTGATTGCTGCGGTGCTCTTTCTCATCTCAGCGCTGGGCGCCTCGGCCCCTGAGTTTCCTTTTGCTCCCATCGGCCATGGTGGGTCGGGATACATGGCGAACTTCGTCTTCTACCGAATTCTGGGCGGCATCGGCGTAGGGCTCGCTTCCATGTTGTCGCCGATGTATATCGCCGAGATCGCACCGCCAAAAATCCGGGGAAACCTTGTAGCGTGGAACCAGTTCGCAATCATCTTCGGCATGCTCGTGATCTATTTCGTCAACTATGGCATCTCGAGAGCCGGCAGCGGCGATGTGTGGCTCAATTCGATCGGTTGGCGCTACATGTTCTTATCCGGCAGCATTCCGGCAGGGCTTTTTCTCCTGCTCCTGCTCGTCGTTCCTGAAACACCCCGATATCTGATGCTGCGTGGAAATGAAGCAGGTGCCCGCGCAGTTCTCGGCAAACTGGTTACTGCAGCAGAAAGCGAAAAAGAGATCTCCGAAATCCGTGCTTCGCTAAGCGAGCATCACTCGGGCAAGATGCTCTCATTCGGCGCACTCGTCATCTTCATCGGGCTGATGCTCTCGGTATTCCAGCAGTTTGTCGGAATCAATGTCGTGCTCTATTACGCCACGGATATCTTCCAGGGCATGGGCATGACAACAAATGCTTCACTTCTCCAGACCATCATCGTCGGCGCTGTCAACCTGACCTTCACGGTGGTTGCCATTCTAACTGTGGACCGATTCGGGCGCAGGCCGCTCCAGATCATTGGAGCTCTCATAATGGCTGTGAGCATGGCAGCTCTGGGAACTGATTTCTGGCTCGGCGGAAAAGGGATGTTCGCTCTGATCAGTATGCTGGTGTATACCGCTGGATTCGCCGTTTCGTGGGGGCCTGTCACCTGGGTTCTCCTCAGCGAGATTTTCCCCAATCAGATCCGTGGAAAAGCGATGGCATTGGCCGTTGCGGCTCAGTGGGTCGCCAACTATCTTGTAAGTTGGACATTCCCGATCCTCGACAAGAACCCATACCTCATCGAACACTTCCACCATGGATTTGCCTACTGGATCTATGGCGTAATGGGCATTATTGCCGCATTGTTCATGTGGAGATTGGTTCCGGAAACCAAGGGCCGCACTCTCGAACAAATGGAAGCTTTGTGGCGAGATCATCGCATCTAAGACCCTGCACATCGCACCTACGCCCGACGCGCTCTAGCGGTCTATTGTTCATCAGGGACTTCCGGGCGCTCGATATATCGAATACGATATCGTGCGTGATATCAGTGCGCAGCACTAGGCCATCATCGAATCACGCTAGGTTGAGAGTCAATGACGAATTGGATGCTCGACAAGCAGCTTAGTTGAGTAGTGTCACCGGTGGTATCACGACATATCGGGCACTGATTAGTCTGAACCTTAAGTTACTCCTCCCTATAAGTCCATAGATTCAAATGACTCCGAGCAGAGCGGCTGATCTTATCTCCGCGCGGTAGTTCGTTCGTTGTATAGACCCAATGTAACCATCAAAGCAAAACTCCAGCATCGACCGCGTGCGGCAGCAGTTTCCCCGGGCACGCCTCGTTCTTGCAGACAAGAACGAAAGTCGTAGTTTTTTGATGGAGGTCAGATTCCCAATGGCAGGTTCAGGGACTTCCCTTGGCAGGATTGTCGAATTCGTCGCAACCGTGTTCTCGACGCCGCGATTCAAGCGCACGATGCGTTCATTCAGCTCTCGAGTGGCGGTCGGACTTGCTGCAACACTCCCTCTTGCTCTGGTCCTCAGCGGCTGCGGCGGTGGCGGATATGCAGGTGGCGGTATTGCCAGTCTGTCGGCGACCTCTTTCGTCATGGACGCAGGTCAATCCGTCAATGTCACTGCTAATCTGACCGGCAGCTTTCAGGTCGCGTGGGCTTTCAGCGATTCATCCTGTAGCGGGAGCGCATGCGGGGGGCTCTCTTCAGCTTCCGGCCTCACCACGACCTATACGGCCCCTTCGGGGATCACATCGCCGATCCAGGTTACCCTGCTCGCATCAATCCCTCAAACGAAGAGTCAGGAGACCGTGGACATTACAGTCAATCCTGATCCCACGATTACTGGGGCGCCCCCGGCGGGCATCGTGGGCTCCGCCTATTCCACGATGATTGTGTCTTCTGGTGGAACCTCGCCGTTGAAAACGGTGATGGCAAGCGGAACCCTGCCTCCAGGTCTTTCGTTCAACGCCGCAACCGGTGAAATCTCCGGTACTCCGACCGCGACCGGAACGTTTCCATTCATGGTGCAATTGACCGATACGAGCGCTGTTCCTTTTACCGTCACTGCCAACAAGACAATCACGATATCGAATCCTGTTCCGCCGCTGACACTCACGGGAGGACCTCAGCCGATCGGCCAAGTCGGAACTCCCTACACTACTTCGCTAGTCGCTGCTGGCGGGGTCACTCCGTATTCATGGAGCATCACTGCAGGATCTCTTCCAGCGGGTCTTTCCATTTCGCCGTCCACCGGCGTAATCTCCGGTACGCCCACGGCACAGGGAACATCGAACTTTACGGTCCAGGTAAAGGATAGCCCCGGAGCCGCAGCTACCGCTGCAGTATCCATCACCATCAATTCACCCCTGAGCCTCACCAACGTCCTGCCCAACGGAACCGTTGGTATTGCATACAGTGCTTCAATCACGGCGGCAGGTGGCACAACTCCGTACGCCTGCTCTATCACCGGTTCTCTTCCTGCAGGCCTTTCGCTGTCCGGTTGCATTGTGAGTGGCACGCCTACAGTGGCGGGCAGTGCAACGGTTACTGTGAAGGTGACCGATGCGAGCTCCCCGTCACAAGCGGTTAGCCAGGTTGAGACAATCGTTATCTCGCCGGCTACCCTTACCCTGGGCAGCCCTCTTCCCAATGGCACGGTCGGCGTAGCTTACAACGCCAACATTACGGCCTCCGGCGGCACAACTCCGTACAGCTGCTCAATCACGGGCGCTCTTCCAGCAGGCCTAGGTATCGCCGGTTGCACCGTGAGCGGCACTCCGACCGTCGCGGGAAGCGTCACTGTACTCGTTAAGGTCACGGACGCAGGGACCCCATCGCAAAACGCGAGCGCAAACGAGACCATCAATATCGCTCCCGCTGCACTATCGCTGACCAACATATTGCCGAACGGCACTGTAGGTGTACCGTACAGTGCGCCGATCGGCGCAACCGGCGGCATCACGCCCTACAGTTGCTCCATCACCGGCGCTCTGCCTGCAGGCCTAAGCCTCTCCGCTTGCACGGTTAGCGGCACTCCCACTACAGCGGGCTCTTCGCCGATCACCGTCACAGTCACAGACTCCGGCAGCCCCGCGCAGAACGCAAGCCAAAATGAAACAATTGTCATCGCGCCCGCTACGTTGACGATTACCAGCACACTGCCGAACGGCACTGTGGGAACTGCGTATAGTGCGAACATAACCGCGGCGGATGGCACGCCACCTTACACGTGCTCGATCACAGGTACTCTACCTGCGGGCCTGTCTCTCGCCGGCTGTACCATCAGCGGCACACCGACAGCCGCCGGCTCATCCCCGGTGACAGTGAAGGTGACTGATTCCGGAAGTCCCGCGCAGAACGCGACTCAAACCGACACAATCGTGATCTCGCCCGCGGTCCTGGCCATCACCAACACACTCCCCAACGGCACGGTCGGTGTTGCGTACACCGGATCGATCACGGCCACGGGGGGCACAACACCCTATTCATGCTCGATCACCGGAGCTCTGCCTGCCGGCCTCACGCTGACAGGGTGCACCGTAAGCGGTACGCCTACAACTGCCGGTTCTTCGCCGATCACAGTGACAGTAACGGATTCTGGCAGCCCCGCGCAGAACGCAAGCCAGAACGAAACCATTGTCATCAATCCCGCACCGCTCACCATCACGGGGACCTTGCCCGGTGGCACAGTTGGTTCGGGCTACACCGGCACGATCACTCCCTCTGGTGGCACGGGACCGTATACCTGCTCCATTACAGGTACTCTTCCTCCGGGCCTGATTCTCACCGGCTGCACAATCAGTGGCACGCCGACGACACCAGGCAGTTCTCCAATTACCGTCACGGTTACTGACTCCGGGAGCCCGACGCAGACCGCGAGCCAGAACGACACCATCGTCATCAGTCCGGCGCCGCTTAGTCTCTCCACGTCAAATCTGCCGGACGGCACAGTCGGTGTGCCTTACTCGGCTCCCATCGGTGTCGCGGGTGGAACCTCGCCCTACAGCTGCAGCATCACCTCGGGCACCCTGCCTGCTGGTTTATCGCTCAGCGGATGCACCGTTACCGGCACACCAACGACCGCAGGCAGCTCGACGGTCACCGTGAAGGTTGACGACTCAGGCTCGCCGTCACAGACGACTTCGGGTCCCGAAACCATCGTGATCAATCCGGCAGCATTGACACTCACTAACACACTGCCGAACGGCACCGTAGGTGTGGCGTACAGTGCTCCAATCGACGCCAGCGGCGGAACAACGCCGTACACCTGCTCCATCAGTTCTGGCTCTCTGCCGGCCGGTCTGACGTTAACCGGCTGCACGGTCGGCGGTACTCCTACCACAGCAGGTTCATCCACTGTGACGGTCACTGTGACCGATTCGAGCAATCCAACGAAGACGATATCCCAGTCAGAGACCATTACGATCAATCCGTCTGGAACGCTGAGCCTCACCGCAACCCTGCCCGTCGCAATCGTTGGGGTGCCGTATTCCTACACGCTTCAGGCCACGGGTGGTACGTCTCCGTACACCTACTCGGTCACGGCGGGCTCGCTGCCTCCGGGCATCACGCTCCAGTCAAACGGCGTAATCTCCGGCACGCCCACGCAGCCCGGCGCATCCAGCTTCACCGCGACCGTCACCGACAGCGTCTCAGCAACGGCATCAGTGCCACTCGTCCTCCTGGTTCAATATCCGACGACGCCATACGACGGAGAACTCACCGGACCGTACGCCTATCTGTTCCAGGGATACGATGACGTGCTTGCTGGTGTTCTCGCGTACCAGACCGCATCGATCGGCAGCTTCACCGCTGATGGAGCCGGTGGCATCAACATGGGCGAACTCGATGCGAACCACCAGTCCTCTCACCCCACCGGTACAACCGTAGCCTCGCAGAACTTCATCGGCACCTACATCGTCAATGCCGACAGCCGGGGCTTCATCACCATCACGACATTGAATCCTGATGGAACTACCGATCAGACCTTCACCTACGCCATCTCGCTGAAGGTGCCGGTATCGCCTGCAACGGTATCCACACAGGGCACTCTCATCGAGTACGACAACGACCAACTGGTTGGAACCAAGGGATCCGGCCAACTGCTTGCTCAAACATCCGCGGCCTTCTCTGCGGGGCTGAATGGAAGCTATGCTTTTGGGCTCTCTGGGGACACGCCGTGCCTCATCTCATGCACGGTCGGCATTGCATCCGGCCCGGTAGCTACGGTCGGAGAATTCACCACAGACGGAGCCGGAAATCTTACCACCGGCACAGCAGATGCAAATATCGCAAGCTTCAACTTCGCGAATGCGCCGTTGAGCGGCTCTTACCAAACAGCTGATCAAAACGGTCGCCTGCAACTGGAGATGACAAACACCAGCATCTCTGATGGACTGTACCCGACCAACTTCGCCGTATACATCGTGGATGCAAATCATGCATTCATGATGTCAACCGACAAGCATTCTGAGTTCACGCTCCTGGCCGGAACGGCGCAGCTGCAGACTTTACCGAGCTTCAGCAATGCGTCGATGAATAGTGCATTCATTGGTTACGAGAATGCCCAATCCAACCCCGGCTTGCTCGGAACCACGCTTCAGAACGTGCTGAATTACTCAAGTTCCACGATCTTCCGTGCGAGCGGCGACGGGGCGGGTACCTGTAACACAACCAACGTCGACATGGGTGGCCTCACCAGCACTATCGACGGGCTCACCGGTCTAACCAACGGCGATAAGAACAACCTGATCAGCGCGCTTCTTGGATCGTATGCCTCAACCGGCACGTCCTCGTGCACAGTCAGCAGCAATGGACGCGGTACGCTCAATTATCCGAATCACTCGGGTCTGGTCTCTTTCCTGCTTGGGCTGCTGGGATTGCCCACCGGAACGCCTGATCCGCGTATTTTCTATCTGGTCGGACCCAATCAGGGCTACTTCCTCGAAACGGGATATGCCGGGCTCGGTCAATTCGAACCGCAGACCGGAGCACCCTTCAGCCTGGCAACGTTCAACGGTGAGTTCGTCATAGGAACCATCCCGGCAAGTTCGCTGGCGAGTGTGAATAGTTCGGGTTACGTGATCGCCGACGGAGCCGGCAATGCTACCTACACACTGGATGAGAACGTCGGCGTAGGCACACTGAACGTCCTCAAGCTCGGGGTAATAGCGACTACGACCTATAGCTTGTCTGATAACAACAGCAACGTGACCGCAGCTAGCGCGGGTCGCTACGTCCTCGCGGATGGAACGACCGTGATCTACGCAATATCTCCTGGCAGGTTCGTAGTCGTTGATATGAACCCATTGGCAACTTCCCCAGGAGTTTCGCTGGCCCATTGAGCAGCGGAACTTAGCGAACAGTGAATGACAGGAGTTGAATGATGAAGCGACTTATTGCATTGAGTTTCATGGCGGCGCTGGCCGGAGCATGTGCTTCAGAAGGCCAGCAGACCGTCTTCCCCAATCAATCGATGGAGGCTCCTCGTTTCGATATTGCTGCGGGCTACCATTTAATCAATGCAAACGCTCCGCCGGCAGACTGTGGTTGCTTCACTGCACACGGTGGATTCGTCGGGGTGCAATACAACCTTAGCTCGAGGCTCGGCTTGGCGGGTCAAGTCGGCACCGTCCATGCCTCGAAGATCAGTCTGCTCGGGCAGAATCTGCTGCTTACCACGTTCCTGGCAGGCCCCCGCATATCGGTACCTGGTCGCCGCATAACTCCCTTTGGCGAGTTCATGCTCGGCGGCGCTTACGCCGGCGATTCCTATTTCCCAGGCAGTTCTTCGGGATCCTCGACTGCTTCGACCTTTGCATATTCAGCTGGAGGCGGCCTCGACTTCAACATGAGTGATCGCATGGCGATTCGGCTCTTCGACGCGAGCTTCCTGCACACATCCTTTCCGAATGCTGCGAACGGCTCTCAGCGTCAGTTGCAGATTAACGCGGGAATAGTGATGCACTTCGGCGGAACGGGTGGGGGCGCATCACGCCAATATGTGGCCGCAGTTGAGCCCGCATTGAAAGAACCGAAGGGAATCGCTCTCGCGTGCTACACGAACAACCATATCGTCAACTCCGGCCGCCCGGTACACATCAGTGCAGAAACATCGGTAGACCCGGACCGCTACTACTTCACATATGACTGGACCACAACCGGCGGCGCCGTTGTAGGTCATGGAAACGCCATCACGATCAATACCGATGGATTGACGCCCGGAACGTACACAGTTGCCGGCCATGCAGCCCTTGACTCTAATCCTTCAACGCAATTGAGTTGCAAAGTCGACTTCCAGGTGGCACCCCCGCAAGATCAGAAGCAGGAACTGATGACGAAAATCGCAGCTCCCCCAGGCGACAATAGTTTTGATCTTGCTGCTCAGAAGAGCTTGCGTGATGCCTTCTTCGATTATGATCAGGCTGACTTGCGTCCCGACGCTGCGCGTGCTGTGCTCGATGACGCTGCATTCCTGGTAGCGCATCCCAGCCTTCGTATTACCCTGGCAGGTTATGCAGACGAGAGAGGATCTGCGGAATACAACGTTGCTCTCGGAATGGAGCGGGCTGAAGCTACGCGCAATGCACTGATGTCCGCTGGGGTTGATGCGTCTCGCATCGAAGTGGTCAGTTACGGAAAAGAGCGGCCATTCTGTTCTGAAGAGAATGAAACCTGCTATCAGCAAAACCGCCGCGCTCAATTCGTGATCGAATAGACTTCCCCCTCATTTCCGCGGCAGTGCCGCTGCTAAATCAAGGGCTGTTGGACCGGTGCCCATATCGCACTCCAGCAGCCCTTAGTAATGTGATGAGATAAGGGGAACCCCTAGCGTTCTGAGCCGAATAGGGGGATTCCCTGATAATTTCTTTGGCTCTCTCCGGGAAAATTCGACATCAAAACGCAATACAAATATCAATCCAAGCTATTTTACGTTCGACGTGTGATGTCGCTTACGCATAGTGAATCCTTGGATTTAGCGTCACTCCATCTCACCGCGATACAGGTTGAAGGTACCCAGAAGTACTAGGTTGACTTCCAATTTCGCCTACATAACGGTCACGTTAGTCATTTGGTTTGCTGTTTGATTACCGGTACTATCGCCCATGTACTACCGAAGGTCCATACTCGCGAGGAGTGCCATTTTTGATGAAAGAAAATAGCCGGCCAATAAGCTTTCCCCTACGTCTACCCTTTTCTACCCGCCGACAGGCAATTGATATCGCACAGAGAGAAGGGCTCTCTTTAAACCAGTTCATTAGTCTCGCTGTCGCGGAGAAAATCACTCGACTCGAGCATACGTCATGGCTTGAACAAATGAACGAGAATCACGGCAATTCTGAAGTTAACGTCCACAAAGCATGATCCGCCATCGCAGACCTCGGAGTGATCTCGGCGGCCTGCGATGACCTACCTTGTGTGATATTGCATAGGATATCTATCCAGATCCAGCGAATGGGTGCGCCGCAATCTAGAGGAGCCACTAATCTATCAGAATGATATCTACTAGTTATGACTAATGGGTTTTTAAAGTAATATTTCTCCCACCTCAGTCGTATTCCATTCGCCTACCGCGTGTGTGATCATCCTATTCAAGAGTTCAAGCATTTCTCATTCCCCAAAGTCTCTCATCTTGTTTTTCTTCTTGAGTGGCGCAGACCACAAAACATGAGGGTCCTTGTCAGACAAACAGTGGAGACAATCATCAGCGAAGTGGATCTTGGAGCCGTGACCTATCGTGATGGCCCATTGAGCTGTAGATTCGTTCAAAACCATGAGAAAGCTTCGCACATTGCCAGGAGAGTGTGGATCGATTCTCGTCACAACCTCGCTTTGCATGTTGCTCTTTGTGGCCATTCTCGGTTTGGCGATTGATTTCGGACATTTCCTCTATGTTAAGCGTGACTTGCAAAGCGCAGTGGACGCCGCGGCGCTGGCCGCGGCACTGGAAGCGAGAACCTGCAACGGCACCGAGGTTTGCACCGCCATGCAATCGGCAGCTGTGGGGGCTCTGCAGGAGAACGGAATAAGCGCATCAACGGTTCTCACCAACTGCACAGACGACACCGCGACCGGGGTAACGTTGATGCTCAACAACCCACCTTGCGCGATCGCCAGCGACCCGAATAGAGGGAAGGCGACCTATGCGGAAGCGATCCTGTCACAACCGGTCCAGACATACTTTGCATCACTGATGGGACTGAAGACCGTCACGGTAGAAGCGAGGGCAGAGGCGGCTCACGGCCTCGGCGGCCCTTGTATATATGCTCTGAATCCCACGGGCCCGGCGCTCACTATACTTGCCGGTATCATTGTCAAATCTCGATGTCCAATTGTTGACGAATCGACGTCCTCAGACGCCCTGACATGCGTTGTGGGTGCATTTCTTTATGCCCCACGGATCAGCGTATCCGGCGGATCCCAGGGGCTGCTGTGCCTCGCGACCTCGACCCCCCAGACTTATCAGGCGACACCCACGCCTGCAGATCCATTGGCCTATTTGCCCGCTCCGTCCACAGCGAACGCACCTTGCGGCGCCAGCACGGGCTCGCCATATTACGGCTCATCCTCGGCAGTAAACATAATCCTGGGTGGAAATGTGACCTTCAATCCCGGCGTCTACTGCGGCGGAATCGCAATCACCGCGGCTCTGGCGTCGAATATCAAATTCAATCCGGGAACATACATCTTGAAAGATGGCCCCGGCCTCCTCGGAATCACGTCCGGAGGTCTGAACATAACATTAAATCTGCTAACCTCAATTACCGGAAACGGCGTTACCTTCTATAACGAAGGAACCCATGGCAGCCTTATGGTTGTCGAGCCAGTCTCAGGGGTTTCCTACTTGAGCTTGAGCAACGTATCGCTATCGGCGCCCACCAGCGGGACCTATTCTGGCATCCTTTTCTTCCAGGCTCACGGTATCACCTCTAATGGAGTATTTGTCGCCAATCTGATCAACAGCAGCAAGCTCGAAGGTGCGATTTATCTACCAGACGGGGATGTAAGCTATGGCGTCAGCGCACTGTCATCGGCCTACAACATTCTCGTTGCCAAGGATATCCATCTCAATGTTGCGGTAGGTAGTGTGTTTGGCGATGATTACTCTGGGTTGGCGGAAGGTTCTCCACTGAACGGCAACAATGTGGCACTGGTTCAATAGCGCGTCATGAAATGCAATCGAGATTGCCATGCATAAACACAGCTTAAGCTTCTCTAGGATATTTCTAAGTGCGGAGGGTGCTAGCTTTGTCGAATTAGCTCTCGTGTTGCCATTGTTTCTGGCTATGCTCATTCCGGTAGTCGATCTCGGCAGAGGATTCTATGCCGCCATAGAAGTCACATCGGCTGCTCACGCTGGCGCGATTTACGGGGTCGAAAACCCGAATGACACGTCGGGTATGGTGCTCGCCGCAAAGGCCGGTGCATCCAACCTCTCGAATGTCACAGCCTCAGCAACATATGGCTGCGAATGTTCTGATGGAACAGCTTCGATACCACTGTGCGCAACCACGCCTACTTGTACCTATAACTATGTCACCTACGTAGACGTCACTGTTACAAGCCCGTATAAGACCGTCTTTGGCTATCCGGGGCTGCCATCATCGATGAATATCACACGAGAAGTCCGCTTGCGCGCTGGTGGAGAATAGCTGCGATGCGCTCGTCAATCATCCGGCGTTATCTCACTAGTCCAAAGATAGAGAAGCTGCAGCCTGCCTGCCTGATTCATCTATTGCGACAGGAGCAAGGAGCCGAGATAGTCGAGTTCGCCTTGGCATTTTCCATTTGGATCGCAGCAGCGTTCCTGATCATGTACGTGTCATTCGCCCTTTACGCTGCTCACTTTGTTGCGAATGCGGCAGAAGAGGGCGCTCGCTATGCCAGTGTGCGAGGATCCAGCTGGAGCAACGCCTCTTGCACTTCCAACCAGTTGGACTGCACTGCTTCGAGCAGCGACATCTCAAAGTACATTAAAGGCGAAGTGCCACCAGGGATCGCATCCTCCAGTTTGACCGTCACAACTTCCTGGCCCGGAACCACGTCCTCCGGCACCACATGCGATGCGGCGGACGGCTCGAACAGTCCCAACTGCATTGTGAGAGTCACCGTCACCTATAATTTCACCTTCCCTATACCGTTTATCGCGAGTACCAGGCGCCTCTTCTCAAGCACCTCTCAGATAACAATCGTGCGATGACTCGCGCTCGCACAAATCAAGGCCGAGAGTCAGGCTGCTTTTTGGTTCGATGAATCTCTTCACCAAGAAGCTCGTATTGATCGGATGCGATGTAATCGGCCCCCGCCGCAATCGCGGCTTGCCATCTCTTCCGCGCAGCAGCGATGTTCCCGAAATTGTAGCTGTGAAACCAGCCATGGCAGCTTAATTCATCTTCCGTTGCCCCATCGAGGGTGTAAAAACGAATCCATAACCCATTCGAATGAGCGTGTTCTACCAGAGCCCGAAGGCGAAGCATTTTGTCGCTAGTCCACTCGCCTGCGTGCTGCTGGCCAGCTGGTTCAACTACACGCCACGGATTGTTCCACCAGCGTCGATAGTTGGTTGCCCTCTCTGAATCGATCACCTCAGGAGCAGCACGGTAATCCTTCCCTTCGCTATGCACAGCTCCAAAAGCCAGCACTGGATCTTTCGGGCCAAGCTGGTCGTAAAACACCTTCTGCTGCGGATCCGGCTCGCCTGTCAAAACCAGAATTGGGCGCACTATAAGCGGCTGGACGGTATTGGGGTTATCGCCTTTCGGGGCTTCCGTGATCCACGAGCGATACTTCAGCAGCAACGCATGTACTGTCTCCAGGTGCTCGGGCTTGTTGTCCTTGAAATCGAGATTAAGCGTGATCAGCGGCCAGTCTTCGTGGTTCCCATCGCGCAATGCCTGTTCCACTGTAGGCCGCACACGGTCAAAAAAATAGTGCTCCATCGTTGGTTCGTGGCCAGTTAGCGGCTCCCCATGCGTCACGACCGACCAACTCCGGCCGCTCTTGGGATCGGTGTACCATGCAAGGTCCTGCTCGATTGCCACCGGCGTGCCTGTCGAAAGGGCTCGATCGATCCGGTTGCTCCACCATTCGAGGTAGGGATAACAATTGTGCGCATCCGTAATCGATCGTGTTCCCGGCTGAGCAGCATCCTTCGCTTCTCCGGAGCAGAGCATCGGAACGAAAAGATACGGGAGCACTGTAAGGCTAACGATGCGACGAAGTCTGGAAAACAATGTTCCTCCTAATGCACTGGGAAACTAATGTAAATGGGATTGCCGATGAGCACCAGCAATCCGCTGCTGTCGCGAACATCAGCCAGCAGAGTTTGCCATCACCAGTCTATGGCATCTGAATGTGTTCATCTTCGGTCGCCGCTGATCTGGCGCCTGTGCGCGCGATAGAGGCAGAGAGTCAAAGGATCTGAATCAGCAAAATTGAAAAGGGGAATCTCATTGCGCCATGTGATGTCGGATCATCTCTAATCCGACAAGATCATTGGAGCTCCGGAGAGAATCTTATCAGTTAATCTCAATGTGATCAGCTTACGCGACATTGAGTAGCAAATGAACGAGCGACAGCCGTAGGCCATCGCCCGCTCAAACAAATCAGTCGTACTTAGAACAGCATCTTCAACGCGAGCTGAATGATGCGCGAATCGGCAGTAGTAGCCACGTTACCGGTCGCGGTTCCAATGGTCGAGCGTGTGCTGCCAAATGCCGCGTTCGAGAAGTTCACGTTCGGATCAGACCACTGCGGGTGATTGAGCAGGTTGAAGAATTCACCCCGGAACTGGAAGCTGAGCCTCTCGTGAGACGGAATCGGATAGAAGTTCTTGATGAGCCCTGTATCCACATCCCAGAGCGTTGGGCCGCGCCATGTGCCCTTGCCCGCACTTCCGTAAGTGCCTACCGCTGGCTTAGCAAACATCGTCGGATCAAGCCACCCAAAGCAGTGTGTCACTCCAGAACACCCACCTCGCTGAGCGGAGGGTGACTTGCCGAACTGGTTTGCTGGTCCAATGTAGTCCGCGCGGTCAATGTTGTTTCCAGTTTTAGATTGGTCAGTGCCAGCGAGAATGGTCAATGGATCGCCAGTTGTGATGGAGTAGATGCCTGTCCATTGCCAGCCACCTGCTATGTTGCGGACGAGTCCATTTGACCCGCTCAGCTTGGGCAGGTTCCAAACGTATGAAGCAACGAAGTGGTGCCTGTGATCGTAGGTCGACGGTCCGGTTTCGAAAGCATGCTGCCGGGGATCATAAAAGGACATTCCGGAGCCGATGCTCGATCCGATGTCGGTGATGCCGCCGTTTTCTGACAAGCCATAGTCGTTTGCATGAGAGTACGTGTAGTTGGCGAGCAGTGTGATTTGGTTCAGAATTCCCCGTCCGCTCGATGCTGCGCGCTTTTCGAGATCGAGTTGCAGACCGTTGTATCCGTTCGCGCCTGTATTGCGGTTCTGGTAGATCACACCGAACGGCTGATAAGGACGCCGCGCTTGCAGCGATGCTGTGCTGCCAGGCACGTACACGCCGGGGTTCAGATTCACATCCTGTCGAAGGTGGGTTCCCCGCGTGCCCACATAGGAGGCGTGAATCACTGTGTCCGCGCGTAGCTGCCGTTCGAACGTGACGTTCCAATCGTAGATCTCAGGCGTCACCCACTTCACTCCTGGTTGCAAGCCGAAGACAGTCGGATTTGCCACGAAGGTAGCATCCTTGGGTGCGTTCTTAAGCGTATACCGCTGCGGGAAGCCGCTGCTGAAACTGGGATAGTTGACGAGGGGATTCGAAAGCGGACCAATCTGTGAGGCACCGCTGGTCGAATCGTTTAGATCGATGCGCAGGCTGAACGGCGCTGAAATCGCCGCGTCGTTCAGGAACAGTCCCGGCAGTCGCGAGTAGTAGAAAAGCCCACCCCCGCCACGGATCACCGTCGTGCCCCTTCCTGTTGCATCCCATGCAAAACCGACTCGCGGACCGAAGTTATTGAAATCCCCATCTTCTCCGCGTTCCGGTACGCCAATGTTGTTGTATTTATCTCCGACAAAGAACAGCCCGGCTGGTGCCGAGGGTATCACGGTGGAATGAACGCCGGCCGCGTACGCATCCGGACGGAACTGCTCGATGCGGCCCTCGATCTCCTTCATCACCTGCTGTGGTTCCCAGCGCAATCCGTAGTTCAGCGTTAGCCGTGGCGAGACCTTCCACTTGTCACTGGCGAACAGGCCAATCGGGTTCTCGCGGGAATCAGAGAAGTCCCCTGAAGTCTGGCTGAAGGTATGCTGATAGCCTAGCAGGAAGCTCGCCATTGCCAGTCCTGTCACATCATTCGTGAAGCTGAAACTCCCATTCTCCAGGTCCGTGTTTCGGATATTAGACTGATCCATCTCGAGGTCGACGCCGAAACTCATCGAATGCTTCCCCTTTGTCCAGCTAAGCATTTCCCGAACGTCGCCGGTGTTGCGGATGAATTTCGCGTTCGTGAAACTCCCCAGTGTAAAGCCGCCGGAGACAGCGAAATTTCGAATGCCGCTCTGGGCTGCCGGTAATTGCCAGATGCTTGAACCGAAGCTTGACATATCCGGAACGTCCCCGCCGGGCCCGCCTTGCTGACCGCGGTCGGAGGCTGAGCGAACCGCATCGAGAATGATGGTGTTCACGAGATTCGGCGAAATAACCCATGTGTATCCAAGAGCCCAATTTTGTGCCTTCACGGTCGACCCTGGTCCTGCTGTCAGCAGATTCTTGCCGTCAAAAGTTGGGGCATGATGGTACTTGTTGAGATAGAAACGACCAAACAGCCGATCTTGACCGCGAAGGACCTGATCAACCCTTGCGATGTACTCGTCGAAGTTCTGTTGCAGTGGCGTACCGAACGTCACCGAACCACTCGTTGAGCCAGCAGGAGGAACTGGAAGCAGCTTGGCAATGTTCAGAGCCACTGGATCAATCGGACCAATCGATGCGTTGCTCGCGTAGGCAACATGAGTGAACGGGTTGGTGATCGTAGTAGTGGGATTTGTGAGAGAGAAGTTTCCATTCAGGTTGTCCTGGGTGGGAACGATAGCATTCGTCGCATTGTTCACGCTGCGAATGATCGTCTTCTGCCATCCGAAGAAGAAGAAACTCGTGTTCCTGTGAATTGGACCGCCAATGGTGCCGCCGAACTGGTTTCTCTTGAGTGGATCGACCTTGTCCGCGAAATAATTTCTCGCATTGAAGTACCCGTTGCGAACGAATTCAAACAAGTCGCCGTGGAAATCATTGGTTCCGGACTTTGTAACTACATTTACAACAGCGCCGGCATTATTGCCGTATTGCGCGTCGAAGCTGTTGGTCTGAACGCTGAACTCCTGCAGCGCATCAGGAAACGGGAAGGGGTCATTCGTATTGCTCATCAGATCTTCGTTGTTGGCGCCATCCAGGTTGTAGCCGATCTGGTCAGGACGCGCCCCGTTCACAGCGATAGCTTCAGCGCCCGGCACCTGCTTCGTATCCCCCTGCAGTGCACCGGAGTTGTTGGCGATTGCCGAAACGGCGCCTGGCACCAGCAAAGTAAGATCAGCGGCGTTTCTGCCGTTCAGGGGAAGATCGCTCACGCGCGAACTCTCAATCACCTGGCTGAGTTCTTGACTCACGGTGTTGACTTGAACACTCGACTCTTCAACGGTTACTTGCTGGCTCGCCTCACCGACCTGCAGATGGACGTCCATGTCGTGAATCTGATCGGCTAGCAGCACAACGTCCTGTACGTACTTCTTGAAACCCGCGGCTTCTACCGTCACTGTATAGGTAGCCGGAGGGATCGAGGAGACATTAAACTGGCCTGTGCCGTTCGTCGTGATGACGCGGGTGATTGCTGTGTTCTTTTGCGTTACCGTGACCTTCGCATTTGGAAGCACCGCGCCAGTAGAGTCCGTTACCGTGCCGGTGATTGCAACGTTACCGCCGCCTTGTCCGAATGTACCCACTGTAAGCAGAGAAACTACTACAAGCGCAAGAACCCGCAAGTAGCACTTCAAGCCTGTGAGTTGTTTGTGAACTAACTGCTTCATGACGCCTCCTTGAAACGGATACTTCGATTTCCGGGGAAACTTTTTTTGGTTCTGGGACTGGATTGCTTTCCGGAGACAGTAGCTTCGGAAAGAATCAGTGTCAACGAGATTGGGACGAAGCGGAGTCCGGAGCCGCCATATCCCATGGTGCCGATATGCTAACTACGCAAGCTAGCTTCTTTGACTTATGCCGGCGATCTCTGGCCCTCCTGCTGGCCAGTTCAAGATTTTCATTCCTGCTCTCCTACGTCTGCATGTAAGGTGCACGTTGGGGCCGTGAAAGCATGCTGTTTGCTTCATCGTCATTCTTGAAGCGCTCTTCTACGGGATCCCAGTAAAGCTTGCGCTTCAAAACCATAGCGATGTCATGAATAAGGCACGTAGAGCATGCGCGATGTCCCATCTCGACCGGAGATATCGGCTCTTTACGGCTAATGATGCACTCCAGCCAGTTGCCGTGTTGTTCCTTGCTCTCGTAAAGGTGGATCTCGTCCGGTCCAATCTGGGATTTGATGATTGCCGGATCACTTGCAGCCAGTGCCGTCGAATCGACGAGTTTCGCGACGGGGTCGCTTTTCGTCACTTGTTCATTTCCTCGGGATACGAAAATCCATCCTTTCGTCCCGTAGAACTTGATCCCATTGGGATAGTCTCCGCTCACGCTCATGTGCATCCCATTCGCGTACAGCGCCTCTGTCTTGAACGCTCCGTGCACATCCCAGAGTCCATGGTCGGGAAATTCCGTGTGCCCCCACACCTCGACCGGTCCCGTGTACTCCGTATTCATCGCCCAGTGTGCGCTATCGATATGATGTGCTCCCCACCCCGTAATCATCCCGGCCCCGAACTGGCGGCACCTCAGCCATCCTGGCCGGTCATAGCCTTTCTGCGGATGAACGCGATCCAGCGTGTAATACACATACGGCGTCTCACCGAGCCACATCTCGTAATTAAAGCCGTCAGGCACGGGCATCGGCGCCTTGTCACCACCGGCGGGATCTCCCGGTAAGCCGACTTCTACGCGCTGCAGTTCTCCAATCCGGCCGTTTCGGACGAGCTCTGCCGCATACCTGAATTGGATCGTCGACCGCTGCTGGCTTCCGATCTGCAGTATGCGCCCCGACGCCTGCACGGCATTACTCAGTGCGCGCCCCTCCGCTATGGTCAGCGAGGCAGGCTTCTGCAGATAGACATCCTTGCCCGCCCTCACAGCGTCAATCCCGATCAGTGCGTGCCAGTGATCGGGCGTGCTCACCACAACAGCGTCGACATCCTTGTTGGCCAGCAATTCGTGATAGTTTGCGTAGCCTTTCACTCCGTCATACGGCTTGCGGTCCCTCTTTGTGTAGTAATCGTTGACAAGCTTCTTCGCCTCTTCAACCCGATGCGCATCCAGGTCGCAAACCGCCATGATTCTAGCGTTGTCGTACTGCAGAATTCCCGGCATGTCATGACCGCGCGAAATCCGTCCAGTCCCGATCGCACCAACATTAATGCGCTTACTCGGTGCGTACTGGCCGAATACGGATGAAGGCACGATGGACGGAAACCCGATTGCTGCTCCGGCTGCCACGCTGGACTTCACGAATTTGCGTCTCGATACCGCGCCGCCCTTCATGCTCTTCTCCATCTCTACTCTTGCAGGGTTACGAATCTCGCATTTCGTTGCGCTTTGATCACCAGTTCAGCCGCCAGCAGGCATTCAGTCTGGTCCTGTGCCGTATGCGTCCGGTTGACCACGTCAGAAACAAACTGTGGCCCGAAAGGCATTGGCACGTTCGAGCAATCGATATACCTCGCTTGATTCTTATCGACGAGGAACAGATTGTTCCCCTGGTGTTTTACTGCAACATCCGTATACTTTCGAACTTCGATATATCCATCGGTTCCCAGAATGAATAACCGGCCATCTCCCCAGGTGCCCAGTCCGTCGGGGGTGAACCAGTCGAGCCGGACATATCCGAATCCGCGGTTTCCGCGCAGCACCATGTCGCCGAAATCCTGAAACTTCGGGTGTTCGGGATGGCGTACATTCGCAATTTGCGATTCCGCTACTTCGGCCTGCGTCGATCCCGTGTAGTAGAGGAACTGATCTACCTGGTGCGAACCGATATCGCAGAGAATGCCTCCGTACTGTTCGGGGTTCCAGAACCAGTCCGGTCTGCCGGATCCGCCTCCGGCCACACCACCGCGCTGGAAGATCTGATGTGGTGCAATGTTGATCGTCTGAATGACTTTGCCGATCGCACCTTGATGAATCAAATCGCCCGCATAAACAGCCGCCCTGACTTCCAGCCGTTCGCTGTACATAATGCCGTAGATCCGCTTCGTTTCCGCGATAGTCTTGCGGACTTCTGCCAACTGCTCCAGGGTCGTAATTCCGGGCTTGTCAGAAAGATAATCCTTCCCCGCCTTCATGGCTCGCACCCCGAGCGGCGCGCGCTCATTTGCGATTTGCGAACTCAGCACAAGCTGAACCGAAGGATCGTTCAGTATCTCGTCCTGCGTCTTCACAATCCTGACGGCAGGGAAGCGCTTCGTGAACGCTGCGAGCTTGTCCTGCTCTCCACCCCACGCAGCTACCAGTTCGCCGCCTCCACGCTGAATCGCTCCGACCATTCCGTAAATGTGATCGTGGCTCATTCCACAAACGGCGAACTTGATGTGGTACTTGGGCGGCCCTTCAGGTTGTTGCGGAACCACCGCATCTTCAACCACCCGATCGGGGTCTGGAATTCCCCAGCCCTCAGGGGCAGCCCCCGGTACCATGGCAAACGATCCAACAAGCCCTGCCTGCTTCAGAAAGGCGCGTCGTTCTTTGGATATGCTTTTCATTCTTCCTCCGTCGCATTCAAAGACCATCGACGCAATTTAACTGAGGTTTGTCTAGGGCGAAAAGAGCGCCTGGTTGTTTGGAGCCAGCTCGACACCCGATTTAATTTTGGTCGCGAAGTTATTATGATCAACAAACAGTTGTCAAGCTCAAATTTGCGCCGGCGGTTCGGCCCTGTTTCCGGCCAAAACTTGACATTCAAGTCAAACGCGGATTAATTTCGCGCCGTGGATGAAATGCTTGAATATCTCGTCTGAAGGGAACTCCATGGAACCCCATGTTCAGGAACGAACAACCATAGAAACTCAAAGCCAGGCGCAGCTTTTGCATGAAGACCGGCTCTTTCCGGCAGACGAGAAGACCCGCGCCATTGCCAGGCGGCTTTATCGGCACATCCGGTTGATTCCCATCCTCAGTCCCCATGGCCACACTCAGGCGGAGTGGTTTGCAAACGACCAGCCATTTCCCGACCCCGTCAAGCTCTTCGTACAGCCAGATCACTACATTTTCAGGATGCTCTACAGCCAGGGCATCTCACTCGAAGAACTTGAAATGGGTCGCGAGACGATTGAAAACCCTCGCAGGGTCTGGCGGCTGTTTGCGAAGCACTACTATCTTTTCCGGGGCACTCCGTCCCGACTCTGGCTGGACTATTCCTTCCAGGAGCAGTTCGGCCTGACCGTTCGCCTCTCAGCCGAAACCGCAGATCTCTACTACGACAGAATCCAGTCCCGGCTTGCGGAGGCGGATTTCCGTCCCCGCGCCCTGTACAAAAGCTTCAACATCGAAGCCTTATCTACGACGGATTCTCCCCTTGATTCGCTTGAGCACCATGCCGCTATCCGCTCGTCTGGTTGGAATGGAAGAATTTTGCCGACATTCCGACCCGATCCGCTCATCGATCCCGCGTACGAAGGATTTCAGGCGAACCTCGAAGCCCTCGGTCAACTCACCGGCGAAGATACAGCAGATTGGCGCGGCTACCTGCGAGCGCTCGCCTCGCGCCGCCAGTTCTTCAAGAGCCTGGGCACAACTGCCACCGATCACGGCCATCCCTCCGCGCGCACTGCGGACTTGAGCGAGTCCGATGCTGAGCGTCTGTTCAGCGCGATTGCCTCCGGCAGCTCCGATCTCGCACAGCACGAGCTTTTCCGCTCTCAGATGCTCACCGAGATGGCACGCATGAGTCTCGAAGACGGCCTTGTGATGCAGATACATCCGGGCAGCGTGCGAAATCATAATCCGCAACTCCTCGCCCGTTACGGCCTGAACATGGGGGCGGACATCCCCGCCCCCACTGACTACGTGGAAGCGCTGCGTCCCCTGCTCAATCGCTTCGGGAATGAGCGGGCATTGACTGTCATTCTTTTCACACTGGATGAGGCGACCTACAGCAGGGAACTGGCGCCGCTTGCCGGACACTATCCCTGTCTAAAGCTCGGACCGCCCTGGTGGTTCCACGACAGCCCGGAAGGGATCAGGCGTTTCCGTGAACTTGTGACTGAAACCGCCGGCTTCTACAACACCGTCGGATTTAATGACGACACACGCGCGTTTCTGTCCATTCCGGCACGACACGATGTATCGCGCCGCATGGATTCCGCATTCCTGGCCCGCTTGGTCGCCGAACACCGCATCGACGAAGATGAAGCAGTCGAACTGGCGCATCAACTCACATACGACCTTGTGAAGAAAGCGTATCGGCTGTAATTCGAGCCGTGGGTCTGACCGTCCGCCCTATTGCAATTCCGAGCGTCGGAAAAGGACCTTGTGAAGCACCAGGGCGGCTGCTCCACGCAGTCGCGCTGTGTCGCCCTCCATCGCCGCAACCACGCGCGGAGTTCGTGCCGTGAATGACTTGCCGATTAGGTGGCTCTCCAGGATTGGGCAGATTCTCGACCAGAGAGCTGTACAATCCCCAACAATCAGAATGACCTCAGGAGCCAGACCCGCATTGATGATCGCCAGCCCGCGCGCCAGTGCGCCAGCCATTCTGTCGATCGCGCGCAGAGCTTGAATTTCGCCCCCACCTGCACGGTCCAGCAGTTCTTGAAATGATGTGACCTGGGACTCCGGCACGAGTTCTCTGTAATATCGAAGCCCCGCCCGATTCGAAGCAATCGTCTCCCAGCATCCAACATTGCCGCAGCCGCACACCGGCCCGGACTCATCAAAGGGCATGTGCCCAAACTCGCCCGCAAGATCATCTCGCCCGCGTAGAATCTTGCCGTCGACCAGCAGCCCCGAGCCGATTCCCTCTGCTACGGAAACCGCAATCATATTCGAAGCGTCGCCGAAACTTCCAAACCATCTCTCCGCCAATAGGCAGGCATTTGCCGCGTTGTCCATCTCGAGTGGCATGTGAAGAACCGTGGTCAGTTCTTTATAGAGATCAATCCGCGCCCACTGAGCATTGGGCGAAAACAGCATTTCGTGAGTCTTCTGACCCACGCGCCCAGACACGCTCACACCCACGCCCTCAAAAACACGATCCCGAATCCCGGCCCTTAATGAGCGAGCGGCATTTGCCACCTTCGCAACTGCCTTTCTCGCCTGCTCCGGCGATCCTTTCGGCGCGACAATCGGAACCGTGCATCGACTGAGAATCTTCCCGTTGATATCAACCACCGCGAGATTCGCCTTATCCGGGCGCAGGTCGATTGCGAGAATCACGTGTCGATCATTCAGAGTTACAAACGTGGGCCGTCTTCCGCGCGGCAACCGCCCTAGAGAACCTGGAAGCACCCATCCCTCTTCGATGAGTTCGCCGATGATCACGGATACCGTGCTTGGCTGCAACCCCGTAAGCCGGGCGAGATCAGCGCGGCTGACCGGCTGCCGGCGATGGATAGTGTGGAGCACGAGGTCGCGGTTGATCTCTCGCGCGGTTTCGCTCGATGCCACGCCACGTGGGGTTCGCCCTGTCTCTTCGGTCACGCGCTCTCTCGGGGAAACATGACTGCGATCCGTTGTGGCTCACAACCTAAGATCGCAAGTCGGTGTTTCTGGAACTCTATCAAAACACGCGGACCCCAGATAGCGCACTCGGAATGAGCCTTTCTCGGAAGATGCTTAGAGTATGTCGCTCTCTAGATCGTCAACCAGAGGTCGAAAGTCTCCTCAGCGTAAACGCGATCCCCGCAATTCCAAGGCCGAGAAGCAGGCTTGCCAGAGTGCCTGCATGCTCCTCGGCCCATGCCTCGGCACTCCAGGTCTTCGCCCGGCAATCGAATGTTCCATGAGCTCCGTGGTCGCCGGCCAATGGCTTGAATAGATTATCTGGCCGACGCGGATCCTCCCAGCCATCGTACTGTTGCGATTCATATCCATTCTCCGCCAGATAGCGGTCTGCATACGATGGTGCAATCTTGTTCCCGAAGATCGCCTTCACAACAGACCACGAGGCATACCATTCGCGACGCTCAGGATGATGGGCAGCATGGTAGATCAGTCGTGCAGCAACTTCCGGCTGATAGATCGGCGGCACCGGCTGCGCCTTCCTCGGGAGCTTGCTGCGGACCCATCCGAATTGAGGCGTGTTGAGAGCCGGCATCTGCACCATCGTGGTGTGCACGTTGTTTCCGTCGTGGATCAACTCAGTACGAAGGGAAGCGAAGAATCCCAGAATCGCGTGCTTCGACGCGCAATACGCAGCCTGTAGCGGGATGCTTCGATAAGCCAGCGCGGAACCAACATGGACGATCGTGCCACGATCTCGCGGCAACATGTACTTGAGCGCGGCCAAAGTGCCATACACATACCCGAGATACGTGACTTCCGTGACGCGTTTGAACTCCTCAGCCGTCATCTCCTTGATCGGAGAAAACACCGAAGTCATTGCGTCGTTCACCCAGATGTCGATCGGACCCAGCTTCTGCTCTACCTCGTCGGCTGCATGCTGGACCTGTGCTGCATCGGCCACATCCACGGGCAGCACCAGCGCCCTTCCGCCGTACTCTGCCACTTCGCGAGCCGCCGCTTCTAACCCATCGCGACCTCGCGCGATGAGTCCGATACCGGCTCCATGCTTTGCGAATTCACGAACCGCAGCGCGCCCTGCTCCTGCCGAGGCGCCCGTGATGACGACGATCTCTCGTTTTCGCACCTGAAGATTCCTCCCTTCAGGGTGGGATGCAGGTTCCTTCCCACAAGAAACCAGTCGCCATCGAAAGAGCCCCCAAGTCTACTCAGGCCAAAACCATTTTTGGTCTTTCCCCCCGCGTATCTGCTTCCTTCAGCTGCACCGAAATATTGCGCGACTCTCCAGGCATCAGCGCAATGTAGTTGTCGGAGTAGATTGCCGGCAGTATCCGATCACCCGTCTTCTCGCGGACTGCTTTGATGCGGACCATCAGGGCAGGGAACTGACCAGCATTCTTGATGGAAGCAGTGAGTTGCCACTCATCGTTCTTCCGTTCTTCCATGCTCTCGATTGCCAGCTTCGGCGTAGGCAATTCACGAATAGCCCTGAAGTCGTTCTGCTTGAGCCCGCGCAAGTAAAAGTTGCTCGATAGCGTCTCAGACCCACGCGTCAATGCCAGACGCAAAAAGTGAACCCCCGTGAGCCCTGAAGGGTACTTCATCCGAATACACGAGACCGTCGAGTCTTCCGCGCTATCGAGCGTACCCGTCTTCTGATCGACCCGTTTGCCGTCCATATTCAGGATCTCGACTGAAGCTTGAAGGCCGGTAACATTGCCCCCGCTGTAGTTCACCACCTCGATAGTCTCTTCCAGGCTGTTCCATTGGATGTGCAGCGGCTCCGATCCCTTCTTGCAGCCGTAGTACGCCGCTGTCGGCTCAAAATAATAGTCGTAGGTCTGCCACACAAACGAGGGCCAGCACGAGTGGCTCATCCACAGCAGGACTCCCATACGATATTTGCTCTGCGCCTCGAACATTGCCCGGTACGTTTCGTAATTGACGAACTGCGCGAGCCGAATCCAGTCTTCCGCACTGTTAGCCCCGCCGTAGCTGTTATCTACAATGGACCGGAATCCAGCTCCGTTCATTGCCCCTTGCAGACAAAAATCGTGCAAACCCCAATCCAGAGCCTGCGGCCAGAGGGCCTTCTCGGGCATCATCAGTCGAACGCTCTCGATCGGCGGAATGTTGGGTGCACCAATCTCACTGTGAAGCTGTTTGTCTGCAACCTTGAAATAGAACGGCGCTGGGTTCGCCCAGTAAGGACCGTGACCGCTGACCACCTTGTCTGCCGAACTTGGAATGTAGTGAAGCAGCGGATGCAAATCTCCCAGTATCTGGCGTAATCCAGACTCCAGCGGCGGCGGCGGGAACCCCTCATTCCGTCCGCAATACAAACCGACAGAAGGATGATTGCGAATGCGCAGCACGAGGTCCTTCGCATTCTTCAGGAACATCTCGTTATCATTCGGCTCCGGACCATCCCAGGGATTCGCAAGCCAGAAGTCCTGCCAGACCATCACTCCATGGCGATCGCAAGCCTCGTAAAATGCTTCATCGGGAATCTGTCCTACCCAGTTGCGGATCATCGTGAAATTCATCTCGCGGTGATACCGAACGGCCGCATCGTATTCGCGCGCTCGGTAGCGTAGCATCGATTCCGCAAAACCCCAGTTGCCACCGCGTGCAACGAATCGTCGCCCATTGATCCAGATCCGCAGATCGCCGCCATCTTCGCTGTACGTCATCTGACGGATGCCGGTCTTGAAATCCTTGGAATGAAGAACCTTCGACCCCGAGCGCACCGAAAGCTGTACATCGTACAGATACGGTTCGCCGTACCCCGTCGGCCACCACAGCTTCGGGTTCTTGATCTTCAACGCCGTCGTTGTGGATGGATCGAGCTTGATCGTCTTCCGTTCATTGGCCGCCAGTCTCAGCTTCTGTTCGAAACTAATATCGCCTATCTGTCCGCGAAATATGCCGTTGAACCCATGCTTCAGGTGATTGATCACATCGGCCTGCACCGTAATATCCGCCGTCGACGCATCCGGCAACGGAAGCTTCGTCGAGATGAACGGATTCTCAATCGTGACCGCATCCGCAATCTCGAGAGAAACATCCCCCCAGATCCCGATGTCCCGTCCACGCATGGTCGAGATCCAGTCCCAGCCCACCGTCGAGTGAAATGTCGGATTGTCCGCTCCCAGCCCTCCGCCGTTCTTGCTGCACACTTCAAACGTCTTCTGGTGCACGCTCCCGGGATTCGCATTCTTTTCAATCCGCAGAGCCAGAGCATTCATCCTGCCCGCAACCAGCTTCTGCGTCACATCGAACTGCCCGCGAATGAATCCGCCTTCGATGCGTCCCAGCTTCTCGCCATTCAGAAACACATCAGCCTTCCAGTCAATTCCGCCGAAATTCAGCCACGCGGTCTGCTGCGGAGCCTTGGCAGGTGCAGTGAATTCCGTGCGATACCAGAAGTCGGAATGGAAGTAGGAGTCAGATATATGTAATTGGTTCTGCCCAAAGTTCGGGTCCGGAACCGCACCGACATTGAGATACGACGTCAGCACCGTTCCAGGAACAGTAGCCATAAGCCACTCGTCATCGTGGAACCCGGGCTTCGAGACCGCCTCGCCGGCCTCATTGACGAAGTTCGCACGCTGTAGTCGCCAACGGCCCCCCGCGAGCAGAAGCTGCTGATTTGCAGAAGCCTGAGGCGCCGGCTTCGGCTTCGAAACGAAACCGCCACGCCCGAATACCTCAATCTCGCTCAGGATGTACCCATATTCCGTAGCCGGGCGAGTCATCAGCACTCGGACATATCGCCCCGATGCTGGCTGCGCCAGGTTGAAATCGTCGAGGAGTTCAGATGAGTCTGCCAGTGCCTGAATGTCACGCCAGCTCTCCGCGTCATCTGAGACCTGAACCGACCCGTGCGAAGCCCGCGCAATCCAGTAGAGCTTTACATGGTCGAATTCGCACCGCGCGCCAAAATCCACATACACCCATTCCTCGCCAAGCCCCGCACTCATCCACGCGCTGGTGAAGCTGTACGGTCCTCCGAGCTCAACGCGCTCCTCACCTCTGAAGAACGCAATCTGCCCAATCCGCCACGTTGTCAGAAATGTACCCAATGATCCACGAACTCCCATTGAGCACTCGATGCGATAAAACCGACTGCGGCTCCAGGACTTGAGCGGGATCACCGGTGTGAAGAAATGGTTTGGCACGCAAAAGTCCGGCGGGTATCCAGCAGTCGACGCGGGTGTCGGTGAAGCGGCACTACCCACCTCTTCCCACGTACGCCCATCCTCAGACGTCGAAACCGTAAATCGAAGAGAACCAGCCGAGGCCTGCATCGGCGAAACTACGAACAATTGCAGCCGATCGATCTCCGGTGCAGCCTCTCCGCCCGCGATTTGTATGTCGATCTGCGCCGTTCCTGCCGTCACTTCCAGTGTGTTCATGGGGCAATGGTCGAGAACTGTCTCACGCTCCGTCCTCGGCAATGGGCCCCGGCTTCCTTCAGAGACAACCACCCACTGCGGGAGGCGAGTGTCCTTGATCCCATCGGTTACGAGTTGCGCCGTCAGATTGTAGTCATAACTGCTTGAGTGATACGCAGGCCTAAGATGCGCCAAATTCCTGTAGGTGCCGCTCGTGTCGGGCATCAGGATCGGATCGAAGTTCTCAGCGGGAGCGCCCGGGTACATCCCGATCCCTGCCGTGTACTCCACCGGCTCAACTTCACGCGCTGCCTGCGCGGGGATCACCGTGGCAGCACCTCCTTGACGTGGCGCTGATTGTGCGAAAGTCGAGACTCCGTCTACGGCCACTGCGGCGCTCGCAATCATAGTTGTCTTCAAAAACTCTCTTCGTGATCTCGTCATGCGCCTCTACGTCCCTTTCGGCCTGGCATGTTCTTGCACACAACTTCTGCTCAGGGGCTCCATTCTAAACGAGTGGTAACGGTCCCATAGATGGCGGCAGGCACATAGATGAACGGCTGAACTCACTCCAGATTGCTCAAGGACCGGCCGCAGATCTCTTCTGCTCACCCCCACGCGAGCTTCTGAGCACAATCGCGACCGGTAGCACGATGCGGCTTCCTGTCTGCGACAGTTCTCCCCGGACAACTTCAGCGTCGAACTCGGTGAACTAGCTCCAGCGAGGCACCTTGGGATCCCCCAGTCGATCCGTGCATTCATGAGATAACCTGCTCTCTAGACCCCGCCTGTCATGGCAAACACGGCTGTATGGATGAGGATTGCCAGGTCCATAAACATCCCGCGGTGCCGGATGTAGTAGAGGTCATAATCAAGGTTCTCGTGAATGGGGAAAGCCCGGTCTGCGCTCAGCTGCCAAAGACCTGTGATGCCGGGCATCGCTTGTAGCCGCTTTCTTTCCAGTGAACTATAGTTCTGAGCGATGAAAGGCATCTCTGGCCGCGGGCCGACAAGCGACATGCTGCCGAGAATCACATTCAGAAATTGAGGCAATTCATCCAGGCTGAGACGGCGAAGGATCCTTCCTACTCGTGTCAGCCGAGGATCCCTTGAGGTGGTCGGAGAAACCTCATACCTGGAACTGCCCTCGTACATGGAACGGAATTTGTAGATCTTGAACAACCTGCCATTCAATCCCACTCGATCTTGAATGAAAAAGGCTGGGCCCGGCGAGTCCAGTCGGATCAGCATCGCTATCAGCAGGAAGACCGGTGACAGCATCAACAGAGCGATCGATGCCAATACGATGTCGAGGAGCCGCTTACTCGATTCGTACATGCACCGTGACGTATCCAATTCGCCGTCCAGTTTGATACTCAAGCCATCGATGGGCTTGGAATGCATCCAGGGGTCGTCGGGCAGGTTCGGATCTGAAAGAACTGCCACGCGGGCGCCCGCCAGTCGAGCGCATTTAGCCGCGATCACGCGCTCTTCGGAAGAGAGATTGTCGCTGACAATAACAAGCGTGTTGCAACCGCACGCTATCAGGAACTCCGGACTGATCGCACCGGCATGGACCGAGATGGAATTCCGGCTGCGATACCCCAGCTCGAGCACGTTCCGATTCGTCGCCTCCGGAGAGTCATCGATCACTGCCACTGGTGTTAACCCGAGACGGACCGAACGAAACAAGGCCGAAATTACCCGTCTTTCGGCCGCACCTCTTCCATAGACCACCACTCGAGTTGCTCCATCCTCCTGTCGATTGAGACGTCGCAATGCGAAGAAGAAGCACCGCTTCTGTACCATCAGGAAACCAGCGACCGTGAACGGCGCAACAACGATCGCTTCCTTTGAAATCTCCGGCGCGAGTGCGAAAAGCATCGGAACTAGATACATCACCGAGTGGACAGAACCGCGAAGAATACGTTCCGTCTCGCGAATTTGTAGAAGGCTGCCTCCTCCCTCGTAAGCGTGGTTACCACGCATATCGAGAACCGCCAGCAAGCCGGCCATGATGCTGATGGCCGCCGTCTCCGGAAGACTGCTGTGATGCGCTCTGTTCGCGAGCAGCGATGCGATTGCCATTCCCGCTGCGGCACTCACGAAATCAGCAAGACTCTCCGATGCGACCAGAGCTCTTCTGAGTAGCCTCGGTCGCGCCGTACGCAATCTCTCGCGGGAGCCGGCAAGTGCATCCGGGTAAAGACCAGGAGTTACATGGTCTGATGCACTCATAACGGCTGCCTCTCCGATGTCGCAAGCGGTATCGCAGGCGCGGATTTGATCACCGCAGAAGAGGTGAGCAGTGTTCGGTACAGAGCAATGTATTCTCTCGAAAGATGGTCTGCTGAGAGCTCCGGAAGGTCCATTGGCTGCGGTTTTGGCTCGGACAGACCGGCTGCAATCGCGCCGGCCAGCCTCTCTTCTGCATCTTGCTTAAGTTCCACGAAATGGCAGCGACCCGCACCGATCTCCCAGTGCGCCGGTATCTCCGAGCAAACCACCCTGCACCCGGCAAGGAGCCCTTCCGCTACAGGTAGTCCGAAGCCTTCAGTGATCGAGGGCGCAATCAGCACCTCGCAGTGCTTGTAGCACCACTGCAGTTCAGCTTCTGTGAGCCCTTGAATTAATTGAATCCGCCCACCTGAAGTCTGGCCGATCACACGCCGTATATGGCCTGTTTCGGGCCCCAAAACTCCTACAATGATCAATTGAGTTTTCGTCGATATCTGCCGCGAATTTAGAAGCCGTCTATAGGCGCGAATGAGCAGAGGCAGATTCTTGTTCTTACGATGCTGAGCTACGCACAACAGAAAGGGATTGCTGCACAGACCGGCAATAGGACAAGCTGCTTCACTTGAGGCATGAGGTTCGACACAGTTATAGATTCTCAGAGCTTTTCGGCTCACCGAAGGCACAAAGCTCCGCAGCTTGCCCATGGTTGTTTCTGAGACGCATGCAATCGCGTCTGCCGCGCTCAGGCACTGCCTCAGCATCAATTGATTGAAGATGAATTTGGGAAAGCCGAAATTCATTGGGATCTCAAATGGATACATGTCGTGCAGCGTCGCAACGACTGGACAATGAAAGGCCGGAGCATTGATTGGAACCGGATATGTGAGGTGAACCAGATCTGCGCTGACCGATCGCGCTAGTTCCGGAAGCCTCCGGTAATGCCAAGTATTTCGACCGATCGAGCTCCGACCCATTTCCCGAACATGAAGAATGAATCTAGGGTCTGATTGCAGCCCATGCGCATTCACCATTTCCTCTTGCCACGGTGCAACGGCGAAATGAACTGATTCCACTTCAGGAGTTCGAAGAAGGCACGACACCATGTTGAACGCGTGTCGCTGTATTCCAGAGATCATCGAACCAAATGATGCAGCAGCGACGAGAACCTTCATAAACTGGAAACCTCCTGGTATGCGGTGCGCAGAGGCCCTAAGCCGCGTTCCAGCTTCTCTCTCGCGTAGATCGCTCGCAGCAGCGGGATGTAGATGAGCAGCGGAATGATTCCGTAGCATAGGCGTGAATAGGCGAGACCAGGAATCCCAAAGTGATGCATTAGCAACGCCATCGCGAGCAACATCCCGCCGCGTCCCCCGATCGTGATGAGCGCAACGATGCGGAACATACCCATCGCCTGCATTCCGTAGATCGCAGTCGCCCCCAGTCCGGTCAGAGCTGATCCCACCGTGATCGGCAACAGGAGTTCAGTTGCGCTGTGCTCCACAGACGCGCCCGCCCAAAGCCGAATCAAGCTACCCCCGAAACTAAGCAGTCCAATTACTCCGCAACATGCAACAAGAAGGTTGCAGGCAAATGCTTTGGCTAAAATACTCTTCAATTCGGCGGCAGATACGGTGTTCACTCGCTTTGACAGATATGGGAAAATAAAGCTCAAGCCCGAAGCTGACACCCCGATGATCGGCTGTGCAAATTGCACGCATAGAGCGTAGGGCGTTACCGCGAGAGTCCCCATATAGACGCCCAGAAGTATGCGATCCAACTGCCCGAAGATGATGCCGCCCAATGCCTGTAACCACGGAAAAATCCCCAGGTTCAATAGCCTTCGCGTCTCCGCGTGGAACCGAGGACGGAGGCTCCCCGGCTGCACGAATCGCCGGAGGCTGCGAAACTGCAGATATACTCCTGCCGCCAACGCCAACACCGTAAACGTCAGGATGCTCGGCATTCGCTGTCCAAGGCAGGCAAGAATGACAGCCATCCCCAGCGTAATAAAGCGACAGACTGTACTGATCCGGACCGTGTTCCGGAAATCTTCGAATGCCCGGTGAGTGCTCACTGCGACAGACTCGAGCGCTCGCAAAAATATCCCGATGCTTGCCGCGCGCAGACAAAACAGGCATTCCGCAGTCGTAGTGAACTTCGAGCCTGCCATATGCGACGCTGCGATGGGAGCCGCAATCCACGCGCAAATCGCGATCAGCGCTCCGAGGGCAATGTTGATACACAGCATGCTTCCGGCGGTGTGACCGATAAGACTGTGATCACTTGTCCCGCGATGTTCTGCAATTCTTTGGATGTTCGCATCGCAAAACCCCGAGGCGACAATCCCTCCGGCGCTGATCACGGCAGTTGATGTGATCCACAATCCATATTCCGCAGATCCCTGTCGATGCAGAACTACAGGAGCGACCAACAGCATTCCAAGCGGATAGGAAGCGTAGTCGAGAACGCCATACACCGCATTCGTTAGCTGCCTGTTCATGCACGGCCTCGCATGATTCTCCGCAGAGACTGTAAACGCCGTTGGATCGCGCCAATGATTTCGGCGGCGAGCTCTTTGCGCGGGTCGTCCGTATCAATGAGAACCCAGTGACTGCGGCCGATTATCCAGAATGATGTGCACGCAAATGCAAAGAAAGTAAGCGCCGATGTGACCCACAGCCGAGGCGGGAACGACTTTTTCTCGGCAATGCCTGGGGCATCGATCACTGTAATTGCAGGCAGATCCTTCGCCTCTTCGATCCGTGCCATCTCATACTGCTGCGTCAGAAGTTCAAAGAGCGTTTCCTGAACGCGTACTCGTCGATACAGATCTGCGTAGGCCACTCCGAGACGGGGGAGCCGTCTTAAAGGGGGATAGAGCTCGGTGGCGCTCGTCGTGGAAGGCGGCCCATCTTCTCCGGCAGATGCCTCCTTGGACCCCGCCATTTTTGCGAGATTGTGCTGCAAACTCCCGATGCGCGCCTCAGATTCGCGGACCCTCACGTTTGCATCGCCATAGATCTGGCGCAGCGATTGCAATCCCGCTTGCTCGGCTAGAAGCTGGGCCTGGACCTTGGCTCCCGCATCAACCAGCGCGCGTGTCTGTTCCCTGATATCTACTGCGGTGTTCTTGCTTGAGAAGTCACTAAGCTGAAGCTGGGCCTGCTCAAGGTCCGCCTTCACACCCTCCAATCGACGCTCGATGAATAGCCTTTCAAGATGAGCCGACGAAGTGTTCGTGCGGAACACGATGCTGTTCAGCTCGTCAAGGTAGGCCTTTGCCAGGTCCCGTGCGCGTACGCGATCGGTGTCTACTACCTCGATCGTGATTACGCCGCTCTTCTTGTTTTCCGTGATTTTCGTGCAATGTGCCAGGTGCTTCGCGGTATCGGTCCGATATCGATTCCGGTACACATGCTGTAGATCAAATCGGTCAATGATGTGGCTACTTACTGTTCCGCTGCGAAGAAGATCGATCAGGAAGTCTCCAGTCGAATGCCCGCCAATCAGGCCACCCGCAATACTGCCCAGCGCACCAAGGCTCCCGGACCGTGCAGCGATCGCCGCCAGCATCATCGCGTTCGAGTGCTGCGAATCGGGTGGCGAAATACTTGTGGTCGACTTGTATTGTTTGGGAATCGAGAATGCCAGTCCCAGGCTCACCAGCAGCGCAATTCCGGTAACTCGAACAAGCAGACGCCGATTCCGCCACAGCAAAAGAGCGTGCGATGCCCATGCCGCATCGTTTGACGGTTCAACGTCCACATGCCGTTGCAAAGCCACTGCCGGGGGAGTCATATCGACGCCCTCCGCTGAGCCGGGCGCATGCATGCGCGAGACGAACCGTGTTGAACTGCAAAGAACATATATATTTCCAAATCATCGCCAAATCGGCAGAAGCGCTTACAGAGCCGCTATGGCTATTCCTGAAGTGATCGCCACCGATGCCGCCAGTTGCCCTGCTGTCATAAGGTTTCTCCAGAACAACGAACCCCCAATGATCTTTTGCGGAACTACAATCACGTCTCCCGGGTTCAGCTTCGTCGAGAGAACATCTCCCTCGAACCACGTCCCCGATCTGCGGCCAACGACAGTCCCATTCGCCCGAATGATGAAGATCTCCTTGCGGTTTGCCGTCGAGTTGGTGCCACCGGCTCGACTGAGATACCACCCGGCGCTTTTGCCCGGGGTGAAAGTCAACGCTGTTGCGTTGTAGACCTGTCCGCTGACCAGAACGAAACCAGGCTGCTTCGGAATCGTAACTACATCTCCCCGCCGAAGTTCAATATCGGCAGAAGTGTTCGCCCAGCTTTGGACGTCGGCGTTGATATGGATTACCATTCGGCCAACCGGTGGATGGCTCTTCAGATCAGTCAGAATCTGGCTCTGCTGATCTTTGATCAGCTGAAGAACGCCTGCTCCGCTTGCACTCGAAGCCCCTGGGGAAAGCCTTGCCGCTGCCGCGTTCGCTTCGATTTGGCGAACCAGTTCATCACGGCTCTTCTGCTCAAGTTCCTTTACCTGCTCTCGAATCAGGATTGCTCCCGATGGGTACGCCGTCGGCAACAGCCCCCCAGCCCGCAACAGCACTGAGCTCAGCCTCTCGCCGTCCCGAAACCCATAGCTGCCGGGATACCGCACCTGGCCGCTGATCGTCACAGATTGACCGATATCGTCCCAGTTCGAAATCTGATGGATTGTCAGGATGTCACCCGGCTTCAGCGGTACATCTGCCTGACGATCCGCTCCGGAAACGGCCGCGCCGATTCGAACCGTAGCGACATGCTGTGCAACCTGTCGTCCATCGTGCACTTCATAGCTGGTCAGATCCGCGCTTTCTTCCAGCGCATCGCGCTTGAATCCTCCAGCCGCCCGGACCAATTTTGCCGCACTCATACCCTCCGACATCGGGTATTTGCCGGGGCGAAGCACCTCTCCTTGAATGCTGACCGTCGGAGCATCCAGTTCGTAGCGACCAAATACACGGACGGTGTCAAACGGCCTGAGGTCCAGATTTGCATTCCCGATCAGGACGTCACTCAAGTTGAAATCAATCGTTTCCGGATGAAGGTCTGGCGCCATAAGCCGCACAACTTCGCCATGCGACGACGGTTCTGGAAGAAGATCTTCGTAGCTTCGAAGCACATCGCTGAGACGCATTCCCTCGACATAACCCACGCGTCCCGGGCGGGCCACATGACCGGCGAGATAAACGACTTGCTTGCTGTATGGCAGAATCGGATCAACTGCGATTCTGTCCCCATCTCTCAACTCGAATTTGGCTGCCGAATCTTCAAGACTCGTATTGGGCTGATTCATGTTCCGCAACGAAATCGTTGTGCGCCGATGATCTCCATCAATCCGCTCGATGACTACGTTGTCGAGCGACGCAGCCGCTGTTAGTCCTCCCGCACCGTCGATCGCTTTCGAGAGAGTTGTCTCTCCCGCCTTAAGTTCATAGATCGCAGGGCGCCTCACCGCGCCCGCCACCGCAACCAGCGTCCCCGCGGGCGGAATGAGCAAAGTGTCGCCGCTTTCAAACCGCGCACCTGGCGAACGAATTCCGCGAAGCAGGAAGTCGTAGAGATCGACATCTTCAACCAGCTTTTCCCCTCGGTAATGTTTCAGCGTCCGCAGTGACCCCACCGGCGTCGGACCCCCCGCCGCGAACAGCGCGCTCAGTGGAGTTGCAAGCTCGCTCAGATCGTAGCCACCTGGCCGCTGTACATCTCCCACGATGTAGACCCGCACAGAACGCAATCCGGATACGACTACTGAAACCTGTGCATCGCGGAACTGCCTGCGCAGTTCGTTTCCAATCAGATCCTGGGCCTTCCCGAGCGCCATGCCTGCAATCTGGAGAGAACCGGCCTCTGGGAGAAAGAGTGTTCCATCGCGATCCACAGTCCGGGTAATTGTCTGCGTCGTGCCACCCCACAAGTGGATGGTCAGCTTGTCTCCAGCTCCCAACACGTAGTCAGGCCCAATCGGAACGTCCAATGCCGAATCCCGCACTGCTGTCCCATACCCGAGAGACGATGATCTCCGGTGCACGAAAATGTCCGATCCAAAACGCTTCAGTGTTTCATTGCGATCAGGAATCTGGGTGTACAGATCGCGCTCCGACTGCAGGTCATAAGGCGAAGATTGGTGAAGCACAAGTGGCTCATCCGTTGATGCATGACCAGAATCGCGGAGTGTCGCCCTGTTTCGCTGAGATCTCACATGCTCTTGGTGGCTTTCGAGGCTCGTCCCCTTTCCGTCGTTCTCCGTCAAGCCGGCAGATTCACCCTGACCGACACCGAGGTGCCCAGTCGATCCCGGATCCTGCTGAGCATCCATACCTGAACCGATCGAAAGCAGTTCATCGCCCGAGATATATCCTCGCGCTCGCAGAACGGACGTGATGCCAGCGCGCAACTCAGCACTATTCGCAATCTGGCGATAAAGCATGTCGTCGGAGATTTCGTCGCTTGCAACGTCCACACCCTGTCCTCGCAGGCGGTCCGCGATCTGTGATTTCAGTTCGCTGGCGAGTTCGGGGTTCTGTTCCACGATCACGATGATCTGGTCGGCGGAGAGTGCCGGTCCCGGTTGAAAACTCCGATCGCGATCAAGCTGATCTCGCTGTACTTCGGAATCTCCATCCCCGTCATTCGACTTCGACACCACGAAAGAGCCCCCGCTGCTCCCGAGGACACCGGATTCTTGTGAAGAAGTTGTTGGTGGCAAGGTCTGCGCGGAACTCAAACAGATTCCACAGAGCAACAAAAGAGCAGTAGCCATGCATCGGCAGCGCTCGGAGAGGGCATCGCACCCCTCCGCGAGGCTCTTCGAGGTTCTCACACTGCTGATGTCCGGACGTGATCTGGATTCAAACATGACACTCTTCGTATACCTTGAGCCTAAGAAAGGGCGATGGCTCGCATGTCATGCCTCAGTCAGGAGATTGTCACTAGTTTGTTGAACCGGAAGCCGTCGGAAAATGACAATCCGCATACAATCGCCTGACATTCAGCGGCCGATTGCTGGCTAGTTTGGAAGCAGCATAGAACCTACAACCTTGCCGCATTTGCAATCATGAATTCCAGATCCCCAAAGCTGATCGAACCCAAAGCCGCCAAATGCAGTGCTGCCGCACGCTCCCAGGACACACTCTTGGCAAATATCGAACTACCGCTGAGTAGCATTTTCTATCCGCTTGGCTACCCAGTTGAGATTCTTACCAATAGCGCGAATGTCCTGCTTGCTGCTTTTGAGAGCTTCGGTCATGCTCGTGAAGCACGTCCAAGGCCCCCGCTGGATATTCGGATCGCCGTGACGGATTGTGTCGGCACTGCCCGTCCACCAGAGCCAACCCGTCGCGAACACAGCCACCTCTACTCACTTGTTGCAGACGTCGAAAACCAGGCGCTTCTTGATCTGCGCCGATGCGTCAGCTTCACCTGGGTCACAGAAAATGCCGTAAACAATCGGACTTATTTCCGCTACAACTTCCTTGAGAAGGTTGTCTATTTGCTGCTGGGCTCTTCAGTAGTCACGGACATTCACTGCGCCTGCGTCAGCAAAAACGGTAAGGGGATACTCCTTTGTGGCGAATCTGGTGCCGGAAAGTCTACTCTCGCGTATGCATGTGCTCGGCAAGGGTGGACATACACCTCAGATGATACGAGCTACCTCGTGAACGATTCGCATCCTCCCCGCGTGATCGGGCATTCGCACCGGGCGCGCTTCCGCCCCGCGGCAAAACAGCTCTTCCCCGAACTGATGCGTTTTGAGATGACCCCGCGTCTGGAAGGGAAGCCTTCTATCGAAGTTCCAACCTCTGCCCTCCCCATTTGTTCCGCAACTCCGGAAGCCGAAATCGCTCTGATAGTGTTCTTAAATCGAACCTCGCCTGGGCTTGGACGTTTAAACAGGCTGCCCGAGGGCGCCGGTACGAAGCGTCTGTCCAGTGAGCTCTACTCTGCGGGCGAGATCCGCGCGTTGCACGAGCAGAAACTCGAAGCGCTCTGGACGGTTCCTTCGTATGAGCTGCAATACCAAAGTTCGGAAGAAGCTATGGAGATTCTGGACTTACTGGTAACTTCGGCGTGAATACCCGTCAAGCAGAAGTTCGTAACCGATCCAAAGCGCCTTCAGGGTCGCCGATGCATCCCCTTCTCGTCTGACATCTCAGCGAAAGCTCCATAATGTCGGCAGCTCGTTCCACGCCGTTCAGGCCACGGAGCTTCTGCTGCATCTTAAGAGCCGCATTCCGATAGGACGATTTGGTAAGTGTTTTCTCCACTGCATCCCGGATCACGCTCCTGGACATTCGCATGACAGGAAGGACTTCGGCGACCCCTAACCGCGCGAGCCGTGCCGCAATCGCAGGCTGATCGTGTGCCATTGGAATAGCAACCATCGGTTTCCCTTCCATGAGCGACTCAAACACCGTGTTCGGACCTGCATGAGTAACGACAAGCGAAGCTCGTTTCAGAATCTCTAGTTGCGGAACAAACTCCCGTACCAGCGGATCGCCTGCTAGCGGCTCAATCATTTTCCGATCGAATCTGCCCCCAAGTGAAATCAGGAGCTGTGCATCAATACCCACGCAAGCCTCCGCAATCATCCGCAGAATATATGCCTGAGCATTCCGGGTTGTTCCCAGAGACGCATAGATCAGGGGCCTTCCATCCAGCCGCTCCCATGGAAACTCGACATTCGGTCGTGTACCGACTTGCGCGAACGGACCCGTGTAGTGGAAATGCTCGGGGAAGCTCCTGCGCGGAAGATCGAGACACTCCGGCAATTGAGTAATTTGCGCCAGCGGAGGGTAGGGAGTCGGGACGCCTTTGATCGGCCCAAGTCCTCGCGAGCACCTATAGTGATTCACCTTGCGCTTGATCGGTCCTTGCATCCTTACAGACGAGACCTCAAGAAGCTCTCTCTCGAAATACGAAACCCACGATCTTCTAAATCGGTAGCCGGAGAATGGCCGATATGGACTCCATCCGAAATTGTGCGGGATCGACGTGGACAGGATGAAATATGGTATCCCGAGTAGTTCCGCAATGGTCGGACCAGTCACCGCAATCTCATTCACAATCAAGGAATCGACACCCTCATTGCGCACGGCCACCTCAGTTTCGCGAAAGTAGACATCCAGGTCATGTGCGATTCGCCTCAGGTTGAACCGGAGAGTGGAAAGATCACTCCAAGGGCCCGCACCTCCTGAGGCGGGTTCCTTTCGCCTGAATCGCTCCTCTCGTTTACCGATCGCGCACAACTCGAGCCCCGCTTCGCTCATGCGCGTCTCAATCTTGGGCTTCTCGAAGAAAGTAACTCTATGTCCGCGGCCCTGCAATTCAAGTGCGAGTGCGATTAGCGGGTTCAGATGTCCCGCACCTGTAAACGGCAGTACGCCAAAGTGTCGCGCCTGGTCAGCACCCATGCAACTCCTCAACACCGCATGGCACGGAGACTTTGCGATACCCGAGGTGCACCTTTCCTTCCCCAAGAACCTCTTCCGCCGCCTGTAACAATGCCTTCACGGGTGCGCGTAGCCAGCGAACTGATCCATCGACCTGCAAAGCCTCAAGACCTGTTCGCAATTCGCACGGAACTCTCTCCAGCATCCTGGGTGAAGCAAGCCGGACTTCGCCTCCGACCATCACCAGTTCTATATCGTGGATCGTGAGCTTTTGTATGCGCGTCTCTAATCGCTCACCGTTATGCCGAATTGCGAGAATGTCGGCGCGCCCTCCCTTCACAAGGGATCCCTGCCCGTCATTCAGCCGAAGAAGCATGGCTGCTCCCAATGTGACCATCCGAAATGCCGACTGCGGAGAAATCTTGCAGTGTCGAATGTAAAATCGAATCTCATCCAGAAAATCCCCTAACGAGGTCAGCGAGGAATCGCTGCCCAAAGCCAGTCTCCCGACTCCGCTAAGCAGAGAAACATCCGGAACAATTCCGAACATAAACTTGTTTGAAGACGGGCAGAGGATCAGCGAACTCCCGCGTTTCCGAACAAGAGCGACTCCATCGCTGTCCATACCGATGCCATGCACCAGCACCGATTGGCGAGACAGAAGCCCAAGCTCATCTAGCTTCCAAACCTCTTCGCTTGCTCGCCGATCGACGCCTTCGGCGGCATGAATGATGAAGGATTTGTTCTTTGGAGTAGTCTCGAATGATTGCTTCAGATCCTTTCCGAGAGCAACAGAATGTGCCCAACCCAGCTCGTTTACAACGTGCACCGGGAAGCCGTCCTGCAACAGCTCGGGCCAAAGTGGATCGTGGTGGCACACTGTCGTCACGCCGCACAGAAGATTCCGTAGACCCCCCCACCAGAGCCGGACATCTTTTGGCACGCGCTTGTAGTGAGCAATGAGATCTCCCTGCCTCCGGTGGATGTCTTCGCCCCATTCGATGTAGTTCCGGTACGGGGGAGATCCAAGCCGCGGAAACAACGCGTACTGTAGATGATCGTGCGCATTGATGAGTCCAGGCAGGACCTGAAACCCGCTCAGATCAATGCTCAGGCAATTCGTAGCTCCGGTGATCGGCATTGCCGTTCCGCCGATTCCAGCTATCCTGTCGCCGGCAATCTCGAGAGAGATCGCACCGGATCCAGATTCATCACCTGCAAGCTGAGTTCCATGTAGAAACAGGTGCTGCCCCTCTCGCGCAGTCAATTGCTTGCCTCCACGAAACTCTAAGAATTCTCTAGAGATCAACACGATTGCGTCCGGCTGGTCCCTTCTTCGCTACATAGACACGAAACCGCGAGGGTTCCCGCCGGCCTCGGAGTTTTGCAACAATGGGCCGCATCCTCCACCACCATCCGTAGGGCGGAAAAAGAATTTGCCACTCAATCGACAGTTTCTCTGCAATCGCCTCAAGACGCTGGTCTGTGAGGTATTCAAGGCACCGAATCGAATCGGACGCAGTGCCGTACCGTTGCAGAAATGCCTCACGCCGCTCCGTAACCATTGCTCTTCCGCTTTCATCCTTCGAGTACCACGGCGTATCTGCAATCACGATCAACCCGCCCGGCTTCACGCATCGCAACGCCTCTCCAAATGCGCTGAAGCAGTCTTCGGCATAGTGGAACGAAGCGTTGAACACGGCGACATCGAACTGATCGTCCTGAAATGGAAGGCAGGAAAGTTCCGCCTGAAACCGCGGAAAGAGATGAGGAAGTTGCTTCTGAAAATGGCGGGCAGCACCCAGCCCATCAAAGTCATTCGTGAGAAGATCCACTGCGACCGGGCGCGAGCCCGCGAGCGCCAGTCGATAACTAAGCCAGCAATTCCCACTTCCAAGATCGAGAACCGTCCTCGCGCCGAAATCATGCTGGGGAAAGATCTCACGCATCAGGAACGTGAACGTGCGTGCTCTGACGTTCCACTGCTGGTCTGGTCCGGAGATGTTCTTGAACGGTAGGTCGAGATAGAAATCATCTGAAGCGCTGCCTCGGCCTTCCGACTTCCGTATGTGCTCGTAATCCGCTGTGAACCGCGCGAAGTGCGAAACGCGATCTGGGGGGAGCGCATGAACGATTCCCCGGACGACACGCATCTCCAGTCCACAAAAATTGCAGTTGAACCTGCGCAAGCCTGCTTTGCAACGAGGACATCGAATCAATGGGAATTGCAGGCTATCGACACCTGCCGCATCTGAACACACGTGGGACGAATTCTCGATGGGATCGCCCAAGAAAGCAGTGCCGGCTGTTCTCTCCGCCTCGTTTGCTATTCCCATTTCACCCCTCCGCCGCCTGGGCAAGTTGATTCAGGGGCACGAATGCGATCGAGGTCATTTGATCGTCAACTTCGGTGTTTGCATCGGCTTGTCTGCTAATCGGCTCAAGCTCATCAATCGCCCGCCACAGAGCTTGGATTCTTTCCGTCGTGGCTCGCGAACCCGCCTGCCGCCAGCTGTCAACCTCCGCGTGTAGAGCATCTCGAACTGATCGGTAGAAGTCAGTCGTATAGGCGCCATTGAACATAATGCATAGGTCATCACTGTCGAGCCAGTTCCGCTTTTTGCCCAGTTGCGTCTGCACCCGCTCATAGAAAACCGTGCCTGGCAGAGGATAGGAGAACGAGACGCCGATATCGTCCGGCCGTGTCTCGCGTACGAACGCAATGGTGTCCTGTACTTCACGCCATTTCTCGCCCGGATATCCCAACTGCAAAAAATAGCAGGCCCGGATCCCTGCATCTTTCAACCAGCCGCGGGCCGAGCGAACCGCCGCAATCTTCAGCCCTTTGTCCATGGCATTCAGAATCGCCTGCGAGCCGGACTCAACTCCCATCCATACTTCCTGGCAGCCAGCGTCCTTCAAGTGCTTGACCGTAGCTTCGCTCATCAGGTCCGCGCGCGATTGAATCTTGAAGGGAAGGGAAGCATCTCGAATCGACACTTCCTCTGCGAATTGCTGAACCCAGTGCCTGTCGAGTGCGAACACATCGTCACCGAACCAGACGTGCTCGGTCTTCGCCGCCATCTTCAAAAATTTCATCTCTTCAGCCACGCTCGCCGGCGACCGCAGATGAAACTTGTTCCCGGAGATGGGCTTTGCACACCAGTTGCAATGGAACGGGCATCCCCGGCTCGAAACCATGTTTGTGGAGAAGTATCCGTGTGCGCTTGTCCAGGCGTGTCGATACGGCTCCAGATCGATCAGATCGCGAGCAGGCAGGCCGAGAGAAGACCATGCAGGATTCTTCGCAAGCCGCTCCTTGCTCCTGGTTGTTATGCCAGAGCTGTCGCGTGCAACCAGTCCAGCAAGATCCGGAACTGCTTCTCCCCGCAAAAGTGCTCTGCAAAGTCGCGTTACTGTGCTTTCCACTTCGCCACAAAGAACGTATTCGAATCCATTGGTGAGGAACAATTCAGGATTGTCCGTCGAATCCGATCCATGCACAATCGTGATTGCGCCGGCGGAGTGTGCCAACTTCGCCATGTTCCAGGCCACCTCTCGCATGCGCGTCAGGCACATCTTCGAGAGGAAATTGAAATCATCCTCGTATACAACAACGATCCGCGGCAGGTGCAGACCCATCGCCCTGACGAAACCGGCGCTCGGATCCTGTAGCATGGGATCGAATGCCGCCACGGAGATATTGCTCTCGCGAAGCGCGGTGGCCGCATACAGCATGCCGAGTGGCGTATACGGCTGCATTTTGCGCACCTGCTTCGAATCGAACTGAAGATGGTATGAGTGTGTTAGTAGAACCTGGGCCACGTTAACCTCGGGGTGCCGGCTCGCTGTCGAAATCTACCGCCGGAGAAGCGCGCAATCGAATCTAAAACGTAGCCTAAGAGCGTGAGTCCGTTGAGTTGTCCTGGAAATGTCAGTTCAATGTCAAACGTTCGTGAGCTTTCACAGACCTTCTACGAACGCCCAAGGCGTCCTGTTTCAGTGGCCGAGGTCGATGCGTTCCGGGATTTTGTGCGTCATCTGCAGCGCCGAACAGGTGTCCGAGTTTCGTACGCTTCGTGGAGACATACCGCGCAGAGTGAGGATTCACCGGAACGTCCGCACTGATCCGCTCAACGATTTCTATGCCTCCCGCGCGCACGGCTGCAATTTTCTCAGGATTATTCGTGAGCAATTGCACGGATGTGAGACCTAGCGTACGCAGAACCCCGACAGGCAGCACATAGTCGCGCAGGTCGACTTCATGGCCAAGTTGCAAGTTGGCTTCGATCGTATCGAGCCCGCGATCCTGCAGTTCATAAGCCCGCAGCTTCTCGATCAGCCCAATCCCTCTTCCTTCCTGGTGCTCGTACACGATCACCCCTGACCCGTGCTTGGCGATCGACTGCAGAGCCAGGTGTAACTGGTCGTGGCAATCGCAGCGCAGAGAGTGGAAGACATCGCCGGTTGTACATTGGGAATGAATTCGGACAATCGGCGGATTGGTGTGCAGGTCGCCCAGAATCAAGGCAAGGACCGTCTCAGTCCTCCGTGGCTCATTGCCAGTAGGCTGTCCTTCGAATGCCAGGAGGCGAAACACCGCCCAGTGGGTTGGGAAACTCACCTCTGCAACCTTCTTGATTATGAACGGCAACCGGCGACCTCCAGCAGCTGCACTCCTTTCTTCGTAAGGAGAACGGCCAATCACTCACCAAAGCGTAGCCGCGACAAACTCAAGGTGTGTCCGGCGAATGTCTGGAGTTCGTCATTCAATTGTTTGCGGGACGGATACGGTGTTTCGGCGGAACTGGTAGAGCACATGGTCCCCAAACATCGCGAGTGGGCGTGAAAGCACCTGATCCACGGCCTCCATGCTGGCGAGCAACCGAGGATGGCCCGAGATCCATGGTTCAGCACCGCTGGGTGGCACAGCGATGCCGATCCCTAAAGTCTTCTCCAGGCAGAACCACGGCGAGAACGCGTCCTTAAGGTCCGTTCGTCGGTGATACACAATCTCGAACTCGCGCCCCGAAAGACGAGCCTTGACTGGCCCACGATGTCTTCGTCTGAACATTTGACTGAATTTCAATCTCATCAGTTCCGTCAGCATCTCGCCCGGGCAGAACGTGCCAAAGAGCACCAGCAGAGCGGAAGAGCCCGGCTTAAGCATGCGTGCGATACCTCGCGCGACCGGCTCTAGATCCACAACGCAATTGAGCGGAGCAAAGTTCGAGAAAGCGCCATCGAATTGATGCAAGCTATCGCGCAGCGCGGTTTCGGCAAAGTCCTCCAACTCCTCCGCGCTCGCTACTTCGGCACGGCTGCCCAGGGGAGCTAACTTCGGCTGTGCCTCGCTCACCATAGCCGAAGACGGATCGGTTAGAAGGACTTTATAACCCTGCCGCGCAAGAAAGCTCGCGTCTTCGCCCGTACCTCCGCCAATCTCCAGGATATGTCCGGCAGCCGGGAACGCCTTCATGAGCGCAGCGCGTACAGATCGACGCTGAGCGGCCACGCTGCGCCAGCTTCCAAATCGATCGTCGAATCGTGGCGCAAGTGCGTCAAACGCAAGCGCAGCAGTGCGCATCTGTGAGCTCATCGGGAGGCCCCCTCGAGCCTGCGCCAGCGCCGTGCCTCAATGATGTAACGGAAACCTTCAATAACATGAAATCGCATACGTCCCAGAACGATCCCGAACTGCATCCTGTATCGACGAAAGCGAACAAGGTAGTTCTCGTTTGTAAGAGGGCGTATAACCATCGGAGGTAGCTGACTAGGCAGCAGAGCGCTTCGCGCTGCCCTCTGTCCTCCAATGCCGTTCCGTGTCAGCTCATGCTGAAGTAACAGGTATAACTTCGTTCCCGGGTGATTCCCGAGTACGACCCGATGTCCATACGTCCGTACCCAGTGCCGTATGCGATCCGGCAGATTGTCTTTCGACCAACTGTAAACGGAGTCGGGAACAGTTGTGCCCATCAAATGCTCGGTCAGATACAGCGCAGTTGCCAGTCCGATCGTTGATCGCCGATTCGTCGACGCTCTCAACTGGAGCTCAGTCCAAAACCTTTCGTCATCGCGATACGTGAGAATGTGTCGCCGGAGCTCAAGAACCAGCGAAGCGCGAGTGAATTCGCCGCACAGGTGTTTGAACACATGAAGAGCCTGGCCCAGGAACAGATCAACCCTGCCTAGGGACGGCATTGTTATCCCCTCTATTTCGCGACCCTCCAAACGGTTGAAAAGAGACGATTCTGCAGGCGAGTGCGGTTCAGCGTGAATCTCCACGGCATACGAATCGAAATGCTTATAGATGTCTTTCAGAGAGACACCCGGCCGCTCATTCTTTTTGAACTCCGAGCTTCTTCCCCTTTTCGCGTAGAGTCGATACCCGAACCGTTCCAGAACGCCACGTGCAGTTGGCACGTCCACTTCCGCAACCAAGTAATCCAGATCGAACTGAGATCGAAGGTCTGGCTTCGGAACCGCGCGCGGCCAGAGAGAAATTCCCTTCAGCACTGCAAAAGTCACACCTTTTCGTCGGAAGCCCCTTACAATCTCGGCCGACTCAGCAAGCATTTGTCGGGTTCGCTCTGCGTTGTCAATCATATTGAGATTCAGCTGCGTGAACACCTCAGCCGGAAGCAGATTACCGAGCTTCAACTCAACAGCCCGATCGAGAAAATACAGCGCGAGACCACTGAAATCCAACCACCTCTTCAGACTCTGCCAATCGCCCGGTGACAGTTCCAGAAGGTGCGAGCAAACATCGGGAACCGGATCACAAAAGAACAATAAGGCAGCGAACCGTTTCCATTCTCGTCGGCTGAGCGTGCACGACGTAAGCGGTGGACGTTCAAACTCCTTCCATCGGAGTAGCCACCGTCCCTCGGATTGCATGCGGGCAGAAGCGCTGCCCATTGCAGTGCGGAAGCAATCAGCTCCGTTGTTTTTCCCGTAGTCCACACGCAAATGCGATTCCGTCATGCGCTTCTTCTGTCCCGGGGCGGCTATCCAGGTCCGCCAACAAACCTGTCGCAGATCCTATTTTCCGAAGACCAATGCTGTGTCATCTGCGCGTAAGGCAAATGTCATTCTTTTGTTCCGCCCGTTTCCCGCAGCTTGCCCTGCATTTGGCTTCATCAAGTCGCCGCCAGCGTGACAATCATCTGACAAACAGAAGACTCTCGAAAGACACGATCACAGCTTCGAATCCGCTACCGTTGCAACTGTTTGATATCTCTCCCTCCACTTCTGAGCCTTCGGAGATCGATATCAGGGAGCATCGGATATGAAGCAGTTCCATGAATTGCCGACAGATGGTCTTACATCAGACATCCTGCGCCAGCAGATCGGGTCGAGAGGCTATGTGTTGGTTCGCAACCTGCTGCCGCAGCCTGATTTACAAAAGCTGCTGACTGACGTGGCGGAGATCCTCTTCCGTTCGGGCTGGCTGAAAGCAGCGCGCACGCCCACTGACCGGGTTGCAAGCCGAGAGGCCTCCTGTGGCGACCCCGATCCCCAGTTCAAACGAACATACCGTGACGTTTTCAGTCTCGAAAGCTTTCACTCCCTGCCGCATCATCCCCGATTGAGAGCAGCGATGAAGATGATCGTCGGCGATCGAGTGCTTGTTCATCCCAAGCCGATCGGACGCCTCATCTTTCCTCAATGCGAACGCCTCAGAGTTCATGCGCACCAGGACTATCGGTTCATGAATGGCGATCCTGAGTGCTTCACAGCGTGGATCCCGCTGCACGACTGTCCCACTGAAGTCGGTCCATTGCAGATCCTCGAGGGATCGCACCGTTTCGGATTTCAGACACACGTTGACGAGAACCTTCATGTTCCTGAGATCCCCGCGGGTGCGGAGATCGGTGACGAGTGGGTTGGCGGAAACTTCAACGCTGGCGACGTTCTCATCTTTCACAGCCTCACAGTTCATGCGGCCGCTCCCAACCTCTCCGATCAGATGCGCATTTCTCTCGATTGCAGATTCCAGGATTATTCCCGACCCATCAATCCCTCTAACCTCGCCTTCGGTGGAGAATCTGGAAAGTCCTGGGAAGATGTCTATCAATCGTGGCGTTCGAGTGAACTGCAGTACTACTGGAAATCTTTGCCTCTGAACCTCCAGCCGTCACGAAACGAAATCGAGCACCTCTCAAGGCTGGCTGCCTCGCCTTCAATGCGCGCCCGCTATGGCAGAATCCTCGCCCAACTCAGTTGAGGCGCAGTACCGGCACGTGCGTAATACAGAGCCGACCTGACAATCGTTTGACAAACAACAGACGATGTCGAGACACCACAGAACCAAAACGTAAGTAAGGTGGCACTCATGAACATTGATCGGACAAACATCATCGCGATCTCGAAGCGAATTTGGAACCTCGCTTGTGTCTGCGCAATCGCCTTGGGCCTGTGCAGCGCACGAGGTGCCGCCGGCCAGGATCCCGCCATAATCTCCGGCGGAGTCGGATTTCTCACAACGACGAACGGCGGAAACACCAACTATTTGCCCTATGCAAAGCCTGTCGCCGTACTGCCGCTGGGAAACCACGTCCTGATTGAAACGCGTGCCACCATCCTCGCCAACTTCTTTCACCGCCCCGGCGATGGCTACGACAACAGCGTCTTCAAGACCATGGACTATCTCCAGGCCGACGTAAAGGCCGGCTCACACGCGACCGTCGTCGCCGGAGAATTCCTGACGCCTTTCGGAACTTACAACGAGCGCCTGACTCAGATCTGGAATCAGACCTTTCAGGATCTTCCCTTGATCTACGGCATTGGTACGATGAATACGGGCTCCGCTCTCGGTGGTATGGTGCGCGGAAACGCATTTGCAAACGAGCATGCCTCGATCAGTTACGCAGCCTATTATTCCGCCAACAGCACCAGCGGCTATTTCGGCGCTGAGCGTTCCAGCGGCGGTCAGGCTCAGATCTATCTGCCTGAGTCGGGTTTGGAACTTGGAGCATCGTACGGACGCTCGCTCGGCAGCACGCATGAGAACTTCGAGGGCATGCATCTCTGGTGGGAACCAATCGATACAGGCTTTCGGTTCCGCTCAGAGTTCGGCCGCGCTCCGCATGCCAAAGGCTACTGGTTTGAGACTGATTACCGGCTTCAGCAACTGGGCGGCGCCGATTCGGCGATCGGCAGGCTCGAACCCGTATTCCGTATGCAGCAGACGTTCCGGGATGCTCCAGACAACAACGACGGTCTGCCCCTCGTGAACACGAAGAGAGCCGACCTCGGTCTTGACTACCATCTTCCGCATGAAATTCGGATCCATACCAGCTACGGCCGTCAGTTTTCGCCGGATGGCAAAGTGAACATCTGGGAAACCTCACTTGTATATCGGCTGCTCATCCCCACTTGGAAGAGCAAACGATAAACAACAGCAAGTGTTGGCCGGCTCGCAAAGCGAGTTCAAGCAATCTCTCTTTCGCAACCTCAAGGAGAATCAATGAAACATCTGGAAACCGTTACGCTCGGACTTGCTCTCTCCGTCTCCGCTTTTGCCGTCGCGTCGAGCCTTCCTCAAAGCCAATCCGAAGCCGGAGGCCAATCTCAGACGAACTCCAAGTTGTCCCGATCGGCACATCCTGCGTCACCCGATCGTGGTCAGCGCGTCTTTCAACAAAACTGTGCTCGCTGTCATTCCGCTCCGGAAGGATTCTCGCCAAGCGCATCGCCAGCGGTCGCCAGGCATATGCGCGTTCGCGCCAACCTCAGCGAAGCTGATTACAGAGCACTGATGCACTTCCTGAATCCCTAAACGCAAGCCATGCCCCGAAGAGCAAACGTCATAGTCGCAAACAAGGAACACGAGAGGAGATTTATGCAGCACCGGTTCAGGGCACTCATACTGGCAACATCGTTGGCAGTGCTCATTTGCTTTTCGCTTCCGTCTTCAGCGCAGAATGCTCCGCGTAGGATCGAAGTCATAGCGAGTCAATTCTCTTTCAGTCCCGGAGAGATCACGATAAAGAAAGGTCAGCCAGTCTTGCTCGTGGTGAAGAGTCAGGATGTGGCTCATGGCCTTCGCGTTCGCGAACTGAACGTCGCAGTCAAAGTGAGCGGCCACGGTACCGCCCAAGTGCGATTCACTCCACAAAAGAGCGGTGATTTTGTCGGCCACTGTTACGTATTCTGCGGCAAGGGACACGGGTCTATGGCCCTGACCTTCCATGTGGTGGAATGACGTGCGCCGCCTCGCCTTCGCGCTTCTCGCCGTCCTCTTCGCCGCATTGGCCGGGTGTAAGGCGAAGTCTCCGGGAAAGCTCGAAACCCGAACCGTCACATTCGCCAAGCACCACATCTTTATAGGAAACAAAAAGCAGAAGAACCCGCTCCCTGCGAACGCTGAAACCCTTGCCGACGGGAAGGAAGCCTTCTCACATTACTGCGTTGCCTGCCATGGCAACGACGGACAGAATACCGGCGTGCCTTTCGTCGATCACATCTCCCCGCCCATCCCGTCACTCGCGTCACCCGAGGTCCAGAGCTATACCGATGGTCAGTTGAAGACCATTCTCGACTATGGAATCCAGCCCTCCGGAATGCCTGGTTCCAAGGGTGTCTTGTCTGACGACGAACTCTGGTCGATCATCGTGTTCATCAGGCATCTGCCCCCGGCTGGCAGCCAGGGGACTCCGGAAATGTACACACACTGAAGAAGCACTGTTGCGCAGCATCCATGCCAAGCCTCCCCAATTCCGAAGCACTCGCTCCCAATCAACATCAGACCAGCACCCTGGCTCTGATTGCAGGGTTCTTCTTCTCATTTCGGGCATTCATCATGGTGCTTTCCGTCCGGCTACTCGGAACGGATCCTCAAACCGGAACAGCGATCAGCCTCATCGCGGGCATGCTCCTGCTCTTCCTGGTTGCATTCTGCTGCCTTGCGCGCCGAGCGCGCAGCTTCCGTGAGATGACCAGAACATCTGGTGTGCGCTGGTCTCTCGTTTATCTGGCCCTTTCTTGCCTCAGCTTGCTCTGGAGTGATACGTCGTCTCTGCCCATCGCTATCGTCTATTGGGCTGGAATGGCCGCGGACTTCGTCGTCGTTGCCCTCATGCTGCGCGCCCGAACGGCTTCAATCGTCGCTCCATCTCTGATGAAGGGCTACGTATGGGGCGCCTGTCTGGGAGCTGCTGTTGCCTGGCTGCTACCCGCCCAATCTGATCTGCGTTTGGGTGACGAAGAGCTTCTGGGTCCCAACAACATTGCGTACCCGCTTGCCATTGCGTTTCTTTTCGCGCAATTTCTCATGCGTAAGCGCCTTGGCAATTGGACACTCCCGGCGGCCTTTCTCGGCATCACGGTGCTCAGAAGCTTAAGTAAGACCACCATTCTCGCGCTCTTAGCCGCCCAAGCCCTTCTGCTCATTGCAGACCGATCGATGAAACGAAGAACAAAGGTCCTTCTTGTCGGTTTTGTAGTTCTGGTCTTCCTTGTATTCTCAGCCCTTATCGTCTCCTACTGGGATATTTATCTGAATGCTGGGAACCAATCTGAGACCCTGTCCGGCCGTCTCGGAATTTGGGCGTATTTCCTTGTCGAAGGCTTCCAGAAGCCTTGGTTCGGACACGGTTTCAACTCGGTCTGGGGAGTCGTCCCGCCTTTCGGTCCGGACAGGTTCGAGGCAGCTCACGCACATAACGAGATAATCCAGCAGTTTTATGCCTATGGTGCCCTGGGGGTCTCCACCTTCATCGGATACTATGCCAGCCTGTATCGCCACATCCGGAAACTCGCATCAGCCAAGATGAGGGTTTTCCTCTATGCGACTCTGCTCTTCTTCCTCATCCGCGGGCTCGCCGATACGGAGAGATTCGACCTTTCACTCCCCATCTGGGCGGGCCTCCTCTTCAGCGAAATCATCGAGCACGAACGAAGCGCGTACCGCGAACAAGGGGATACTGCTGCTGAAAGCAAGTTAGGTCCAGCTTCGGAACTTGAGGGATTTCCCGGCTTTGCCTAAGCACCGATGCTCTGGGATTCCCCAATCCCCGGGCCATCGACCCTCGAAATTGTCATTGGATTGTAATTTCTGCCTCTTTCTGAGTCCGAATCCGATTTGCATTGATCAAAATATGAACAAAGGTCTTGAATGATATGCAGGAACTTGAGTTGCTAGCCGAACCTGAAGCCGCGCCCTCTCCCAGCCTGGGCACGATCCTCATTGTCGAAGACGATCAGCGCATGCAGCGTGTCCTGCGCAGAATCTTCACCGAGGAACAATACACCGCCGTGGTTGCTCCCGACGGTAACGCCGCCCTCGAGCTGTTCCGCCGTGAGCGGCCGATTGCTGTTGTTCTGGATCTCATCCTCCCCCACATCTCCGGACGCGAATTGTGCCAGAAGTTCAAGGCGCAGGCCGCCGAAACCCCCGTCATCGTGCTGAGCGCCATCACTGAAGTTGCAGACAAGGTCCTGCTCCTCGAACTCGGAGCCGATGATTACGTCACTAAGCCGTTCAGTCCGCGTGAGCTTACGGCCCGCGTCTACGCGGCAATCCGCCGACAGCGCAAGCCTGCTCTTCCAAGCGTCTACAGGTTTTCTGACTGCGAAATTGACTTCGAAAAAATGACAGTACATCGCAGTGGGAGGCCAGTCGTCCTCACCGCACATGAATTCAAGCTTCTGAAGTTCTTTACCGAAAAGGCCGAGCGGGTCCTTACGCGCGATGCGCTCCTCAATGAGGTCTGGGGATATAATTCGTATCCTACGACCCGCACCGTGGATAACCAGATCCTCAAGCTCCGCCAGAAGCTCGAGCCGGATCCGGCTAATCCGCGACATTTGTTGACCATCTACGGTGCCGGCTACAAGTTTGTACCTTGAAGCGAGAACCGGAATCCTTCTCCGAGAGTAACCATTCCCTTCGCCCGGTAAGCATGCGTTCCCGGAAAGGTATTCGGACCTATGCTCTGCTGCTCCTGGGCATGGCCGTCGTCACCCTGATCGTGACGAGTCTTTGCGCTCTCGTTATCCGATATCGCTGGCGCGCCCAGATTACCAACGACCTCTCCCGCGATCTCGAACACTCCGTCATCACTTTTCAAGATCTTCAAGACGAGCGTCTCGCTGCTCTCGAGCGTGAGAACGCCCTTCTCGCCGAACTGCCCACTCTGAAAGCTCTGATGACAAGCGGAGATGATCTCACCATAGAGGATGGCGGAGTCCCATTCTGGGAGATCAGCGGTACCGACCTCTTTGCCCTCGCGAATTCCAATGGACGCATCGTCGTTGCCTACTCCAAAACTCCCAAGCAGGATTCTCGTCTTCGTCAGGGGCTTTCGGTCATCCTCTCTTCGCAGACCACTCATTACTTAATCGACGGGCAATCTCTCTACGCGTGCTCTTCGCGGCCTATGTATCTGGGAAGCGACAAAAGCGGCACCTTGCTCGGTTACGTCATCAGTGGTGTCTCCATCGAGCGTACTGTTCGCCAGATCAGCCAGCCCACCGGCGTTGAAGCCACCTTCCTGAGTGACGGTAAAATCGTGGCTTCCACCCTCGCGCCCTCCGATCAATCTGGATTGACCACCAAGCCAGGCCTGCTCGCGGGAACTTCGAGCGCCCCTTCTACGGTTCAGCTTGGTGACCGTCAGTTTCTCGCTGCAGCTGAAGATCTCTCCTCTTCGGCCTCTTCTCCCCTTCAGCTCGTCGTACTCAAGTCTCTCGAGCCGGAGAAGCGCTCCATCGACGAGATGGATCGCATGGTCCTGAGCGCCGGACTTCTCGCCCTTGTCTGTGGAACAATCCTGATGATTGCGCTGTCCCGTCTCGTAACTCGACCCCTCGAAGAACTCTCCAGAGGCGTCCGGGCCTTCGGGATGGGCGACTTCCACTACCGCATTCCGCGACGTGGTACGCAGGAGGTAATGGAGTTGAGCGATGCATTCGCAAGAATGCGCAACGAAATCCACCACGCAAATCTTGCTCTTCTTGAGTCCGAGCGCCTCGCTACTATTGGTCGTATGGCAAGTTCGGTTTCTCATGATTTTAGGCACTATCTGGCAACCATCTATGCCAATTCAGAGTTTCTGGCTAGCGATCAGTTCTCGCCACGCGAGCGCGCAGAGATATTCGCGGATATTCGCAACGCCGTTCTGGGAACCACCGACATGATCGAATCCCTCCTGATATTCAGCCGTACCGGATCCAGCGTCCGAAGGAGCCCGGAGCTCATGTCCACGCTGCTCGAGCGCGCCGCCACGCTCGCTCGAAATCATCCTGACGGCGAAAGAATCCGAATCGAAACCAGGTACAGCGACCCTGCCAAAACCAGGGTCGTGGTCGACGGCAATCAGATTGAGCGCGCCATATTCAATCTGCTCCTCAATGCCTGTCAGGCCGTTCAGCCCTTGGGAACGGCGGGCCATGTCCTTGCCACAATCGACGTCAGAGATCATCACGTCGTCGTCAACGTAATCGATAACGGTCCTGGCGTTCCAGAGGGCATACGCAACAGCCTTTTCGAGCCCTTTGTGAGTGAAGGCAAACAAAAAGGTACGGGTCTCGGTCTCACGCTGGCACGAAGCATTGCCTCCGAGCATAGCGGCGAAGTCACTCTCCTCGGTAGTCGTCCAGGAGAAACAATCTTCCAGATGAAAGTCGCGCGCGATCTCCACGATAGCGATGACAGTACGGTGGTCGAGAGCCCGATCAAAGCAGGTGAGGCGGATGAAAAGCTGTGAATGCAAGCGAATCTCGAGTGGCCTGAATGGTTGTTGCACTATCGGACTGGTCCTTGCGATCCTGACGCCCCACGCGACGGTGCTGTACGCGCAGGATTCTAAAGTCCCGAACGCCACAGATCAGATCCAGGCATTGAAAACTGCCATGGCTACGACCCAGGCCCAGCTTGAACAGTCTCAACGACAATTGGATTCAATGCGGCAGCAATTGAGCGCACTCGAGAAGCAGCTCGGTCCGAGTGCAGCTACTTCATCGAATCAATCGAAAAAACCCATACATACGGCAAGTGAGAAAGGCGACGCTCAGGACCTCGCCACAGCCGTTGACGAGATCCGCGAACAGCAATCAATGCAGGCAACTCAGATAGCCACTCACGACCAGACCAAGGTCGAGACAGAATCCCGGTACCCTGTCAAAGTAACGGGCCTCCTAGTTTTGAACGGATTTGTAAATACCCGCGCGGTTGATGTGCCGGCAACTCCGTCCGTCTCCTTGTTTGGCCCTGGAAATACAGGCGCAACGGTGCGCCAGACCATAATTGGATTCGATGCTCGAGGTCCTCACCTCGCCGGCGCTGAAAGCTATGCCGATCTGCGAGTCGACTTTGACGGCACTCCGCAACCCGGGTCGTCCACGTATTCCACCAATGCCACCTTCCTCCGCCTTCGCACGGCGCATGCCGGCCTGCAGTGGAAACACACCTGCGCCTCTTTCTCTCTGGATCGGCCCATCTTCAATCCAGACGCACCCACTTCGCTTACGGCGGTCGCCCTTCCAGCACTCGCCTGGTCCGGAAATCTGTGGACCTGGAATCCGCAGTTAGGTGCAGAGCAGGACATCCCGCTCTCAGCTACCCGCAAGCTTCAGTTACAGGCGGCCGTCATCGATGTAGGCCAGGCACCCATGACGCCAACCATCTCGTACGCAAATACCCTGGGTTCCGCGCCAACAAGCGGAGAAGCAAGCCGCTGGCCGGGACTTGACGCCCACGTCGCTCTGCTTGGATCGACCGTTCGCGAAACCGCAAACCGGATCGGAATCGGTGGGCACGTCGCTCCTCTGCATGATCCAACCGGCCGCAGGTTCACGTCGTGGTCCGCCACCGCCGACGCGCACCTTGTCCTTCCCGGCGGGCTTTCTGCTTCGGCAAATGCCTATCGAGGCTTGGCTCTGGGCGGTCTTGGCGGCGGAACCTACAAAGACTTTACTTATTACATCGAACCCGGACCAGGAACCTCCTACTACTTTCGCCCGCTGAGTGACGTCGGCGGCTGGGCTGAACTGAAAGAAGAGTTTAATCAACGCTTGGAGCTCAACGCAGCCGTTGGACTCGACAACGCCTTCGCCGGTGAGTTGCGTCCATACGCTGTTTCTGGAGGTAACTACTATCTGAACCTTGCCAGAAATCGGACTGCCACCGGCAATGTCATCCTCAAGCCAAGCGCATATCTGCTGTTCTCCTTGGAATACCGTCGCATTCAAAGCTATTCAGTTCTCGACCGCCAGTGGTCAAGTGACGTTATCGGTCTGGCCGCAGGATTTAAGTTTTGAGAAACGCTGCCAAACTCGGGATGATGGGCATGCTTCTGTTGGCCGCTGCCTCTGCGCCGTTCTATGCCGCCGAGGAACCGGCTGCATCCATCCATTTGCGCATTGCTCCCTCCAAAGTGCAAAAGACCCATCCAGTACCCGCCGTCGTTTGGCTTCTCCCGGAGCCTGGAACGCCCGCCTCTCCATTCAATCTCCACGGTCCATACACTTTGGTCCAGAAGAACCGCACGTTCGTCCCCCATCTGCAGGTAATTCCGGTCGGCGCGGCCGTCCAGTTTCCCAACGAAGATCCCTATTTCCACAACGTCTTTTCAATGTACGCGGGCAAGCGCTTCGATCTCGGGTTGTACGAAGCGGGTGCGACCAAATCGGTCACATTTCCCCGTGAAGGTGTCTCCTATATCTTCTGTAATATCCACCCTGAAATGAGCGCGGTCGTGGTTGCTCTTTCAACCTCGCTTTACGGAATCGCGAGCGCCGAAAACGCGGTTTCCATCCATAACATTCTCCCGGGAGATTACACTCTGCATATCTGGGTCGAGGGAGTGCCGGAATCGATCTTGCAGGACCAGACCAGGCGCGTTCATCTATCCGCGCACAACGTCGATCTCGGAACCATAACGTTGCCCATTGCCGCCGGCTCGGGCATCGGCCATTCGAACAAGTTCGGCAAACCCTACATTCCGCTGCCTAAGCAGCCATATTGAATCCTGTACGGCGTCGGCCCGCGCTCACCCCTTTCTGACAATCGGATGACACACTCCTGACAACTCCTCATCGTGTAGCGCTTACATTGCAGTCAGAGGTTGAGGGCTCGAAGGGATGTCTGCAAACCCATTCACTGATGTCGAAAGTGCGATCGAAGATATTCGATACGGACGTATGGTCATCGTCGTAGACGATGAAGATCGCGAAAACGAAGGCGACCTGACCATTGCCGCCGAAAAGATAACGCCGGAGATCATCAACTTTATGGCTCGGTATGCCTGCGGCCTTATTTGCCTTGCCATGACCGCTGAGCGTCTCGATCATCTTCGCATTCCGCCTATGACGCGGCACAACACGTCTCTTTTCGGAACAGCATTCACTGAGTCCATCGACGCTTCAGGTCGTGGCGTTACAACCGGCATATCCGCATATGATCGCGCTACGACAATCCTGTGCGCAGTTGACCCAGCAACGCGGCCAGCCGATCTCTCGCGTCCAGGACACGTGTTTCCATTGCGTGCGCAGCCCGGCGGCGTGCTCGTAAGACGCGGGCAGACAGAGGCTGCTGTCGACCTCGCACGCCTCGCTGGCCTTACCCCAGCCGGTGTGATCTGCGAAATTATGAATTACGACGGGACTATGGCGCGCGTGCCCGACCTTATTAACTTCTGCGAGGTTCATGGCTTGAAAATGATCTCGGTCGAGCAGTTGATTCGATTCAGAATTGCGCATGACAGACCGAGAGCCCTCAGTTCCTCAGTAGCTCTCTCCGTAGCCAGCTAATCAGAACAATCTCGCAAGCCGCTCCAGCGAACCAGTCCACAGATCGGCATACCAGTCTTTTTCGGACTCTTCCAATCCGACATGAGTCAGCTGCACCGTGGTTCGACCGAAGTCGCCCTGAAGGCGAATCTTGACGAGCGACAACTCCGTCTCAACGAAATGGTCTCGTTTCCACGAGAACTGGACCTTGCTCTTCCTTAGAACCTTGTACGATCCGATAAAGCGCTCTGTGCCTCCCTCAAGGCGCCCATAGCTGATGAGAAAGCAATCAGGTCCCATCGTGACCGCGGTGCTCCCAGTGACTGCCCTGGGTGCTGTGAACCACGCATCGATGTACTCGGGCAAAGTGAGCGCCTGAAAAATCCTATTTCGGTCAGCATTCACGCTTTTGGTAACCCTGACCTCGACAGCATGCTCAAAATTCGAACTTCTCGCCCACTCTTGGGGAAGTCGTTCGTAACGTGCAACAAAATTGCTGGTACTCATCCCTTGGACCTCTGCGAGTCTTATGTGCACATTCCGTGCCACAAGTGTGCCAACCTCAGTTTTGTGACGATCTGCCGTATAGTGAGATCGAGAGCATCCCGCTCGGGTGAGACTGCATAGGCAGATCGAGCGTTCTTCTCGTCAACGCTTCTTTTGTTCCAGTTACCTGGATTTGACGCACCACAACTCCAAAATCGTGGACATAGTGACAGCCTGCGGATATATGACACGAACGGCGATTTACCTATGACAATCAGACATGATCGACACCACGACTCTGCGTCGCTGCCTTCTGTTGATTCCAAAAACCGAAGGTTCATTGGAACTTCAGCAGCTTATGGATTTTTGATCGGTAACTCCGACTCATCGGTACCTGCTCGCCGCTTTTAAGCACCACCGTCGCATCGCCATCCGCCTCGTTCCTTACTTCCTTCACGTGATGCAGGTTCACAATGGCCGATCGATGCACACGAAGAAACGAGTGTGGGTCCAGTCTGTTCTCCAGGTTGCCGATGGTCTCTCGCAACAGGTGCGAATCCTTGCCGGTGCAAATCTTGACGTAGTTCTCCTGCGCCTCAATCCAACGTATGTCGTCCACCGAAAGAAACAGAATGCGACCGCGAGATTTGAAGACCATGCGTGTCGTGTATCGGTCCTGTTCCGTCTTTTTACCCAAATCCTTCTGGCCTTGTTCACCGCATGTCAACCTTTCGCGGACCCGTTGCACCGCCGATTGGAGCCTCTCGGGAGTGAATGGCTTTAGAAGGTAGTCAATGGCGTGAATATCGAATGCTCGAACAGCATAGCCGTCGTTTGCAGTCACAAAAATGACTTGCGGCAACGTTCGGTCAACATCCGATGACAGCTTCTCGAGCACATCAAAACCGTCCATGTCTGACATCCGGATATCCAGGAACAGCAATTCAGGGCTAGTGAGTCGAACTAGCTCGATCGTTTCCGCGGCTGTTGCGCACTCGCCAACGATCTCGACGTCATCGACATCCTTCAGAAGCTGCCGAAGCTTTTGGCGCGCCAGAACTTCGTCGTCTGCAACCACCGCGCGAATCATCGTGTACCGAGCCTTGTTTGCAGTGCTTCTTCGTCAGGCAAAAACTGAAGAGGAAGAACGATTGTTACTTGGACGGTCCTCTGATCGATTTCAATAATTTCAAACGTTGCATCTATTCCGTAATGCAGTGACAACCTCTCCTCAATGTTCCTCAATCCCACTCCTCGCCGGCTTCGCCCGTTCACCTGACGATTGAGCCCGACTCCGCTATTCATCACGCAAATCCGCATGCGATCGCCATCTCGCTGGCCCACGATACAGAGGGAACTCTTTGCGTCTGTTTTGGCAATTCCGTGCACGTATGCGTTTTCGACAATCGGCTGGAGCAGCATGCTGGGAACAAGCGCGTCATACAATTCAGGAGCGAAATTCACTGATTGCGTCAGTCTTCCGGCATAACGCTGGCCTTGCATCCCGAGATACAACTCGATGAAGTCCAACTCATCGCGAAGAGAAATCAACTGCGATTCTCCTCTTTCCAGTGAGAGCCGCAGCAGGCAGCTTAGTTGTTCCAGCATGGTGTCGGCTGCCTCCACGTCGCTGCGCATTAAACTGGAAATGCTGTTCATTGTGTTGAATAGAAAATGAGGATTTAATTGCATCCTCAGCGCTGCCAGTTGTGCATTTGCAAGCTGAATTTCCAAATCTGCTTTTGCCTGTTCTTGTTCTCTGTATCGCTGGTAGTATCCGATGCCCCGGAACAGCAAAAAGGCGCACCAAAAAATCAGCAGGTTATCAAGCAGCTCAGCGTATATGTACATCGATAGACGCTGCCAGTAAGTCATCTCCGAATGATTCAGCGGCAGGCTGCGGAAGATGAAAACGAACAGCATTTGCTGAGCAACGCTGGTGCCGATGCTCAGCGGCAGGAAAATCATCAGGATGGTCCCGACGCGTGCTCTCTGGATTGAACTGCCAAGAAAACGCCACAACAGCCAGCAAAGCGTGCCCCATATGAAGAACTGAAAGCCCCAAGACTCAAAAAAGATCGGAGCGTGCATGTGGTAGCCCATATGACGCAGGCTTAGCCACTCCTGAAATGCAAACAGCATTCCTACAAGAACCGAGCTGCTGATGAAGACAGCCGGGTTCATGAATGTCGGTACGTTTTTACTGCCTGCTCGCATGCGCACTCTCCGCTGCGCTGATGCAACTACTGGCTATGGCTGAAAAGTCTCTCCAGCAAGATTTTCTGAATCATCCAGCGGATATAACCGCCCCGCATGCATTCCGTTATCGGGGTAGGCGAGAGCGAAGGCGGGGAAGCTCTTGTCGCCGCCGGGGTAGCGAACAAATTCGAGCTTGCGATTGTGAGTCGTCATCCAGTCTGTGGCCTTTGCGTCCAAAGTCTTAGTCCGTGCTCCACCGAGCGCCGGCGCCAGTGCTTTGAGGTCGTTCGCTACCATTGTCTTCGCCGGCTCCCCGCCCTGCAGAGTTGCAATACGAAAATGCAGATAGGCGATCTCAGCATCTTTTGCCACCCCGCGTCCGTCCCGATATAGCACTGCAAGTACGACAGTAGACTTCCAGAAACCCTGCGACGATGCATCCTGAAGTTGCTCGAGTGCTTCTTCCGATACTGCCGAGGCGTCCGATTTTCGTATCAATTGCAATGCGAGTTCGTGCTTTGCGGCGACGTACCCCGACTTTGCAGAGTCGCGCAGAAGCCTGATCGCTCGATCGTCATCGTTGTGGTCGGGCTGACGAAGCAGAAGAAATGCAAGAGAGAATTCAGCCTGAGCGTCATGCTTCTTTGCTCCGACCTCAAACCAGTGTCGTGCTTTTTCCGCATCCCTTTGTACGCCCACTCCGAAATAATAGGCATCTGCAAGAAAGCACGCACCCGCTCCGTCACCCTTTTCCGCTGCTTGGCGGAATAACTGCACTGCAAACTCGGGGTCTTTGCGCACCCCCAGTCCCCACGTATATGCAACCCCCAGGTTGACCCTCGCGGGCACCGAACCCCCCGCCATCGCTCGTTCGAACCATACCGCAGCGCGTGCGGGATCCCGCTCGACCCCGATCCCTGCCTCATAAAAAAATCCAATTTGCAGCTGCGCGCCCGGATCTCCGGAATTTGCAGCCTTCTCATACCAATACGCAGCTTGTCTTTCGTCTCTCGCCACGCCCTTTCCAGAGAGGTAAGCTGCGGCCATCTCAATCTGTTGTTGAATTGAACCTCTTTCCGCAGCGGACTGTGTCCGCGGGATATCTGGCTCTACAGCTCTCGCGCTACTTGCTGCAAATAACGTCAGAACGAGTGCTCCAGCTGAATGCAATGCAACTCGCGCGAATGCACGATGACGAAGAATGCACTTCATACTACCTCCATCCTGAAAGGACGAGCCTGATCGTTGACTTGAAAATAGGCCGCGTGATGCGACGTCAGCACAAAGGGGAATGCTGTTGATGCTCGTTGCGCCTAAGCTAACAAGTCGCTTGGTGCGGAGTGTCACCTGACTGCAATGTGGTTGTCACAAACTGTCTGTACTTACCATGAACGCGAGACTGCTGCGCATTGTTACTCGCAAAGTCATGCTCCTGTAACTCGGAGCTGAGCGGCTATCTGAATCCTGCGGTAACCCTGAGCAGCGAGCTTCCGCCTGTCTTGGTCAGTAGTGCAGCAATTTGTCTGCCGTCATCCGCATCGGGATACGATCAAGCTTCTCGACATCCTGCGCGGAATTCCTGGTAATCTCGCTGAAATGCTCAAATAGATGACGTTTTCTAGGCTTCCGCGTTAACAACGCGTCATCATGTCCATGCGTCGCCGCGCTACCCATTCGCCACTCTCAGCGGGAGGTTGCCTGGATGCACGAGCCATTCGTCCCGGCATTCTGCAACTCGTCACAAATTGGAAGAATCTGCGAGCCGTTAGCACCAATTGCCGAGTCCCTCTGAATAGACGGCGACGCTGCGAAAGCGCTATTACTCAACTGCAACATAGGCTTACGGGATGAGACGAATTTCATCGCCTCCCTCCGGGCAGAAAGGAATCAGTTCGTCGGGTGTTCGGAATCGGACAAGTGAGTGCGAATCCGAACAAGGGACCTCGGTCGCCATGGACACCGCTAGCGATAAGTCTTGTGAAATCAGCCGCAAGGCGGTCCGAAAACAATGGCATCAAACTTGCCAAAGCATTAGCAGCAGTACCTGCTTTCCTGTCCCGAAGTCTTTCGAAAACATCACGTTGTGAGGACGCAAATGGCTATCCAGACCTTGATCGCAGACGATGAATTGCTCGCCCGTCAAAAGCTCCGTCAACTACTTCGCGGAGAGCCGGACATCGAAATTGCAGGAGAAGCTTCTTCCGCTCGCGAGGTCTATGAACTCGTTCAGGAAACCACACCACAACTGCTCTTCCTCGACGTCCGCATGCCTGGAATGGATGGCCTCGACGTGATCGCCGAGTTGTCCATGCGCAATTCCATCAAACTTCCTCGCGTTATTCTCACCACGGCATACGATCATTACGCGTTGCGCGCATTTGAATTGAACGCGACAGATTACCTTCTAAAACCCTTTACGGCTGAGCGCTTGCACTCCGCAGTCGATCGGGCGCGGGAACAAATTCAGACTGGGGACCGACATCCGGATCGTAATCACCCGGAAGAAACCAAAACCGGACCATACACGGGCCGCATCGTCTTCAAATCCCGCGGTCGCATCCTCTTCCTTCCTGTCTCTGATATCCGATGGATCAGTGCCGAAGAGAACTATGTGCGCATCTGCACGGGAAGCGAAACTCATCTTCTGCGCGAAACCATGACCTCCCTTGAACAGCGCCTTGACCCCAAATTGTTCCTTCGCGTTCACCGTTCGGCTATCGTGAACCTTCGTTATGTAAAGGAAGTGCGCAGCGAATCGCGAGGCGATTTCATGGTTCATCTCGTCAATGGCCAGAAACTCGCGATGAGCCGCAGTTATCGCGCACGCATAGGCGATCTCCTTAACCGGAGTTAACTCCACAAATACCGCAACACTTAGGACACAGTTATTCCCGTAATTCTCACAAAGGGATAATTGTGTCCTTGTGTTCTGATAGCCATGTAGTTTGCACTGATTAGTTAGTAGCTGAATTGCGCTCATCCAGCGGCATATTCCCGCGTCTTATCCCAGCAGAGCCTACCAAATCGCACGGGCAGTGCATGCAACTCCAACCTCTTCCTTCGCGGCTCGTCCTCAAAATCTTCTCTTCGTCACATTCGAGGAGCCGTAGATTCGGTTGCATGGTCAAATCGAATGACTTGGTGCGGCAGATGTCCCCCCGTACTTGAATGCACGCGCACCGAGTGTCGTTCGCATTTTTGTGCTGGCCGCCAACCACCGCGAGCGCAGCACTTTTCGAGGAGGTTCACATGAATTTCAAGGCGATCGTGGCCGCGCTGTGCCTTATGCAAGCCGCTGTGGTCGTTCCCCCACTGAGTGCGCAGGTGACGAGCGCCGCTATTCACGGTGTCGTGACTGATCCCGCCGGAGCCGTCGTTCCAAATGCAGAAGTAACGGTCCTGAATACCAGCACTGGCATTTCAACGAAAACAAGATCCGATAACAGCGGGTATTTCAAGTTCAGCCAGCTCCAGATCGGCGGTCCATACAGCGTGACCGTTGAGGCTCCCGGATTCTCAAATTTTGCCGCAAAAAACGTCCAGCTCAATGTCAACGATGACCGCGAGATCGCTGTGAAGCTAGCAGTCGGATCGACCGCACAAACCGTGGAGGTAACTGTCGCTAACGCGCAGGTTGAAACCGCGGAAACGCAACTCAAAACCGACCTTCTTTCCGACACCATTACTCAGATGCCCTTGCTCGGTCGCGATGCCACGACCCTTCAGAAATCGGCTCCAGGTGTCGTCGAGGCCGCCGACCGCTTCGGGGGCTTCTCTGCAAACGGTGCGCAGATCGAGCAGAATAGCTATCTTCTCGATGGCGCCGACGTCAACGACTCTGCCATCCAGGTTGAAGGTGTCGCTGTCAATCCAGATGCAGTCGGCGAATTGGCCATCGTCACCAGCACCATCAATCCTGAGTACAGCCGCAACTCCGGCGCCATCATTAATCAAGCTCTCAAGACAGGAACCAACGCATTTCATGGCAACGGGTTCGAGTTCTACCGCGACACCTTCCTCAATACTCGGAGCTTCTTCGATCCTGTCGATTCAAAACCTCCCATTCACCAGAACGTCTATGGTGGTACCCTCGGAGGCCCTATCTTCAAGAACAAGCTTTTCTTTTTCACGGCTTATCAGGGAGCCAGAAGCGGACTGGCAACCACCACGCCGGCCACGGTGTTCTCGAATGCCCAGCGGAATGGCGATTTCAGCGCCGATCGCAACGCCGCTACCGGTCATCCGAATTCGGAGATTCAGCCAGATGGTGTTAACGGCCTTACAAGTAACCCGATGCCCTTCGCTCTCGCCGGCTGCGCCGCTGGAACACCATGGAATGCGTGCCCCGGTCTCCTGACTGCGAACATCCCCACGTCGTCTTGGAATGCGGTCGCCGTCGGGCTCTTCAATAAGTACGTTCCACCTCCGAATTCCGGATCCATCTATAGTTTCCCCGCGGGCGGAAGCACGAAGAGCGACCAGGGCATCATTCGCATCGACTACCATCTCACGGCCAACGACGCTTTCTGGTCTTCAGTGCTCTTCCAGTCCACTCCGTTCTCCAGTGACCTGCCGTTCGGAGGCTCTACGTTGCCCGGCTTCGCAATGAACAATGCAGAGCACTTCAAGATCTTTAACGCCGATTACACCCACATCTTCAATTCACGCATGATTAATGATCTCCGCGGCGGCTACTTCCGGTTCAACTATGCATCCGTAGAGCCCGCGAAGATCATGCAACCAAGCTCCGCCGGCTTCAACATCACTCCTCAGACGCCCGAGGCCGGATTGCCCGTCATCTCGATAGGAGGCTATTTCAATCTGGGATTCAGCTACGAGGGCCCGCAGCCCCGGCTCGATTCGAACCTCCTCGGCCAGGACATATTCACCTGGATTCTTGGCAAACATAGTGTGAAACTCGGCGCAACCTTCGAGCAGTTCGGAGTCGACAACCCCTACAATGCTGACAACGACGGCCTTTATACGATGACCGGTAGTGGGGAATTCTCATCCGGCGATCCTGCCATCGATTTCGTACTCGGCATTCCCGATACATATGCCCAGACCTCAGGAAGCACCATCGCGGCCACCTCGCGCGAGTACTATGCATTCGCGCAGGACAGCTGGAAGATGACCTCTGACTTCAATCTCAACTACGGCGTCTCCTGGGATGCAGAAACTCCCTGGGCTAATCACCAGTTCGGTGGGATTGCCATCACCTGCTGGCAGAATTCCGACGCCGCCTCAAAAATCTTTCCCGGAGCCCCTCCGGGACTTCTCTACCCGGGTGACCCAGGCTGCACAAACTACGGCGCAGCTACGGTAAAGTGGAATCACTTCGGCCCGCGTCTTGGCTTCGTCTGGTCCCCAAGCGCTGGGCCGTCGGCTCTGCTCGGCAACTCCAACGGCCATGCTCTCGCGATTCGCGGCGGCTTCGGCGTCTACTTCAATCGCGATCAGGAAGAAGAAGCGCTTCAGAATCTCTCCTCTCCACCGTTCTTGTTTCAATCGCGCGGCGCCGGAGACGTCGGGGGGAGCCCTTCACTGGCCGACCCGTTCACTGACATCGCCGGCCGGCCCGGAGCTTCTATCCCTAACCCATTCCCGTACCAGCGGCCTCAACCCGGCGCCGCTCTCGATTGGGCTGACAACTATTCCACGCTCGACCTGAGCCAGCCCGGCAAAAACTACCTGCCGTCGTATTCCTATAACTTCAATCTCAATGTACAAAGACAAATCGGCAACAAGATGGTTGCGCAAGTTGGATACGTGGGCTCACTCGGCCGCAAGCTCGCTCGGACCTATGAAGGTGATCCCATCACGCCGCAAGGTCATGACGCTTGCCTTGCAGACCCGGGTTGCGTCAATACAATCTCCAAGGTCCATCTGTTCTTCCCACAGTACACAGCCCAGCCCGCAATCGTTCCCGGTTCCACGATCGTCCTGCCCAACGGAATTCCCTGGTACCTCAGCGTTGCTCAGCAGGGCTCAACCGGCGCATCGAGTTATCACTCACTCCAGGCAAGCCTGCTACAGCAGGTCTCGCACGGTCTTTACTTCACCCTTGCCTACACCTACTCTCATGCTCTCGACAACTCATCAGGCTATGAGTCGTCCTATGGCAATGGAACCCCAAACGGCAGCGGCGCGCTCAATGGACGCGGCGTAAACTTCACGCCCGGTTTTGAATACCTGAACTACGGCAACTCAGACTACGATGCCCGGCATCGCTTCGTGGCTCTGTATACCTACGAAATTCCTGTACTCGCATCCATCCGCGACAACTTCATCCTCAACGAGTTCCTCGGCAAATGGCACGTCGCTGGCACCACGGCTTTGCAGACCGGCTTCCCGGTCACAATCTCTGAAAGCGGCGCTTATCGATCCGGGTGGTGCGATGTTTACACCTATTATGGTTGCGGCGATACTCCCAATCTCAGTGATTTCCATATCAAAAAGTTGGACCCTCGCAAGGGAGATATCGTTAACGACAACGCGTATTTCGATACTTCGAACTTCTCTCCAGAGCCGGTCGGTACCTTCGGAAACGTCGGTCGTAACTTCTTTCATGGCCCGGGCTATAACTACACCAATCTCCAGCTTTATAAGGACTTCCCTCTAGTGAAAGACGGGCACGTCTATGTGCAGCTCCGCCTGGAGTCCTACAACGCTTTCAACCACACAAACTTTGCTCAGCCGGATGGGAACTTTGCTGACTTCGAAACCTTTGGCAAGATCAAGGGAGTCATTCAACCCGCAAACTTCGGCGTCTCCTCAGGTGATCCTCAACCCGGACGCGCAACTCAGCTCTCCGGCAAAATCTACTTCTAAGGGATCCATTGCAGACCGATCCCGCGCGGCGCAGATTCAATTGAGCCGGTGCCGTCTCTCTCTCTCTCTTTCACTCCGCATCGCGTACGCATCGAAACCCGACTGCACCTGACCGGTCATAGCTCGGCCCCATGAGCAACAGCTTCCCGTGCTGATTGTTTTTGTATGCCTGCGGGAAATACCAGATCGAACCCAGCGGCCTGTAGTGGCTTCCACCTCTCAGAATCGCAACCCGCGTATGTTCATCTACATACTCATCTGTCCACTGCCATACATTCCCCACCATATCCATAACGCCAAAAGGGCTCGCTCCCAGCAGATGCCCATTCACATCGTTGGCTGGCGGCATCACACGTCCTGAGTCCATCAGCGGTGCGGGATAGTCCTTCGCATCCGGTCCCCAGTGGCAAACCGTGGCCTGCGATTCCGGCTGCGGCGCAACGCTCTTTGCACTCTTTGGCTCCTGCAGAGCTCCAGTGCTCGGCAGAGCCGCTCCGGCCTGAATCGTTGCTGTCATCGGCCGCCCGCCGGGCCGCTGCCAGTCGCAGTTTCCCCATGGATAGATCCGCTCATCCTTCCCCTGTGCTGCATACTGCCACTCCCATTCGTGCGGCAGTCGCTTCCCGGCCCACTTTGCATAGGCACGCGCATCTTCAAGTGACACCCACGTTACCGGCCTGTTCGCTGCGCCATCGGGATAGTTCCCATTCTTCCAATCTTTCAGAAAATTCAAATCATCCTTCGGTCGATAATGCGATTCATCCAGAAACCTCTTGAACTCCGCATTCCTCACCGGATACTTGTCGATATAAAACGACTTGATCTGCATCGGATGTTCGTGGAAGCGCCTCGCGCTGTCCTCCCACGGATATTGGACATCTACCCCGACATCGTCTGATCCCTCGATCTCGATCCCCTCTACTTTGAAATCGAAATCGCCGCCCTCAACTCGAACCATCCCTTCCGGAGCTGACCGCGCTGGAGTCGTCGCCGCAATCTCCACCAACTTCTGAGGAAGGGAAGTCCACTCATGCGAATAGCTCTCGAGGGGCTTCACCGTCATTTGCGCCATCTTCGTCATCAATTCTTTCGCGCGCGCCTGTGGCTCTCCTGCTATTGCGAGGATCGCCCCATATCCATGCGCCTCCGTCTCAAAATCCAGAACGGCATCGCCATCCTTCATCACCGGCTTCAACTCCACCCCGTGATAAAGATCGAAGTACCGCATCCCTTCTTTGTGCCGCACCTCCATCTGCGGACCGCGCACCTTGTACTCATTCCGATTCACAACCGTCCACACCGTCTGCTCGCCCATCGGCCATCTGCTGGCGAACACACCATAGTGGTGCATCGGATAGAACGGCTCCCAATCCTGGCTCGCGAAGAACGGCGCGACCGCGCGCTCAATCGTCGCCACTCGCCTCGTCGCCTCGCCGTCTCGGGGAGTCACACCGTTCCATATACCCCACACGTTCTCCCAGCTCGCCCATCCCTCGCCGTTGAAGAACGCAAACTGCAGATCATCCGTCTTATCCCGGAGCCACCGTCCCTGAATATGCACCTGGTGCCGGGGCTCCAGCCACCTGTAGCGATCCACCGTCGGCACAAATTGAAACGTGTACTGCCCCCACGTCAGCACATTCCACGCCAGCCCCTCATCGTGGGGCCCGCCTTCCGGCTCAAACGCAAGCGGATGCCCGATCTTCTCCGCAGCCAGTGAAAATGCCAGCGGCACTCCATCCTGCGTATCTCCATTTACGCCGTCCGCATCAATCTCCTTCATCAGCCCAGCCACCGCATCGGGCCACGGCATCCCTGGATCGCGCGTTCCCTGGTCCCACATCATCATCGGAAACAGCACCTTCACGCCGCGCCGATGAAAATCCGCCACCATCTTGCGGACTCCCTCCACGCCACCCGGCATCGAACGCACCATGTCCAGTTGATTCCGGTCGTCGATCCCCATGTTCGGATACGTCGCCCAGATCAGAACTGCATCGATTCCCCCATACCGCTTCGTCAAGTCATCCAGGTAACGATCCACCGTGTAAGCATTCGCCACCGGATCGTAAAAGTATCGGTCGTGCACCATCATCTGAGGCTGCATAAATGCTGACTGCGCCCACTTGAAGGCCGGCATCTCGTAGCGCGCCGGATCATACCCGATCCGGATGCGCCGCTCCATTCGCCAATGCGTGACATCGGCGAGCCATTGTCCGTGCGTCAGGGCCGTACACGGCGTGTACCCGCCCTCCCATGCCCCGCGAAGCGTAAGGCACGTCGGCGGCGGAATCTGCTGTTCCTTCGGTCCATACTGCGTATCCTGCGCGACTCCCAAAAAACTCAACGCTGACCCAACCACCAACACCCCGGCAATCCGCCCCACTGATGCACGAATCCGTTTCATCCCCTCACACCCTCTCTTGCCTGATCACGAGAATTGTAATCACCACTCTTCCCACGCACAGCAATCCAAATAGCAAAAGGCGCCGGAAATCTCGGCGCCCCTCCCTCCACATACTGTCTTGCTTACTGGGGCGGCGTATACCCAATGAACTTGTCCGCCCATTCAATGAAGTACTTCATGTTCGGAGCATCCGTGTGCCCTCCATCGTGCTGCCGCCACGCAAGCTCCCCATCCAGCAGTCCTGTATTCATTGGCGGCATCTTCGCCGTCTTGTAATCACCCTCCACATCCAGCCCCTTCGCGCCCAGCAGCTTCCACACGCGATTCGCATCCACTGTTGCCATCCAGCTCCCTTCGTGATCAAGCCACTTCGCATCGCCTTTAGCCGGAATACCATAGCTGATGAACGTCAGCCGCGGTGCACACAACGCAATCAGCTCATTCGAATCCACCGGAATATCCCCCGGCGTCATGCTCCCAAACTTCGCCTCCGAAGCGCCATACTTCATAAAGTTCCCGGCCATCCAGTAATACTCGCCACCCGTCAGGCTCTCCACCGCCTCGCCAAAATTCCGACGCAGCAGCGTCGCCCCGCCCTTGCCCGACGATCCCACCAGCACCATGGCAAACCGCTCGTCGTATGCCATTGTCACCAGAGCCGCCTTGCCATAGCGCGAAACTCCTTCAATCCCCACGTGCTTCGCATCCACCGCCGAATCCGTCTGCAGATAATCCAGGGCCCGGGCCGCGCCCCACGCCCACGCCCGCAGCGCTCCCCAGTCCTCAGGCTTGCGCGGCTGCCCCTTGTTCACCAGCCCGATAATCCCGCGTGTAATCCCCGCCCCGTCATCCGCCTGCACGCTCGCCGGATCGAGCAGCACAAAACCCCATCCGGCAGCCACCAGCTGCCACGTATTCGGCAGCCCTCCATCTTCATTCAACTCCGGTCTCTGAAAAAAGGGTGCCTCCTTCAACGGCTCCCACGCCGGATGCCGGTCGAATACCTCCTTCAACGACGGGTCCTGCTTGAGCAGCAGCGCCTTATATGCCGCATTCACTCTCGCCAGTTCCTCGCCTCTTGGTTCGTTTGGATTCGGGAATCTCGCCGTTCCGAACATAATCAGCACCGGCACCGGTCCCTTCGCCCGTGCTGGAAGCACTTCAATCATGTGAATGTGCACGCCGATCGCCGAATACGCCGAGTTGTCCACCTCTCCTTCAACATCCTTCGCAGTCACCGGTGTAAACCCGAGGAACTCGTGATCCACCGTGTTCACCTGCCACTTCACTGCCGGCACATCCTTCGGCACCGTGCCGTAGACGTACTTCGAAAATGTCTCCAGCAACTCCGGCCGCCGCTTCTTGCGCCACGTCTCCGGTGTCGTCACCTTCTGCCCATTATTCATCGTCAGCGGGTCGGGCACGTTCGGAAACGGATTCGCCTTCGACTCATCGTAGTTTGCATGGTTTGGCGCGCTCTCATTCCCGCTCGGCCCAGGTCGCAGCGCTTTGATGCCCAGCTGATCCATCATGTTCTGATGATCCTGCTCGCTCGTGAACGTCACCGGCGCGGGCGCAGCAGTTTGCGCGCGCATCTCCGTACCAGCAACAAAGCTCATCGCCACGCAACTCAGAACACCCATCCGCAGGAAAGAGGTCACGGCACACTCCTCAGTGATATGCTTTCACTCGCTCCGCAAAGCGATTTACTCGGAGCCTCATCTTAAATCCCGCCCTATGCTACTCGCACAGAAATTCGCGTCCCGCTTCATCTTCGTCGCAGTTCTCTTCAGCACTGCAGCATTCGGGCAGCCTCAAGCCGAGACCAGACCAAACTGGGTATCCTCCTGGGGAACCTCCCAGCAAATCCCTGAGCCGCACAACGCGCTGCCTCTTGAAGACCTCACCGACGCCACGCTGCGCCAGATTGTCCATCTCTCCATTGGCGGACCCGCCATCCGCGTCCACCTGTCCAACGCTTTCGGAACCGAACCGCTCCACTTCACCTCGATCCACATCGCTCGTCCACTCTCAACCTCATCTCCCGCAATCGATCCCGCCAGCAATCGCCCCTTCACCTTTGCCGGCAATCCCTACGCCGATATACCTGCTGGAGCGGAACTCATCTCCGACCCACTCAATTACCCTGTTGCGCCGCTATCCGACATCGCTGTCACCTTCCACCTCCAATCCCCACCAGCTCGCGAAACCAGCCATCCCGGCTCTCGCGCCACCTCGTACTACATCCACGGAGATCAAGTCAGCGCTCCCAATTTCACTGATCCCAAACACGTCGATCACTGGTATCAAATCACCGAAATCGACGTCCAGGCTCCGCCCACCGGCGCAGCTATCGTTGCCCTCGGCGATTCCATCACCGACGGCCACGGCGCCACTACCAACGGCAATGATCGCTGGACCGACTTTCTCGCAACTCGCCTCCAAGCCTCACCCTCCACGCGCAACATCGGCGTCTCCAACCAGGGCATAGGTGGCAACCACCTTCTCATCGATGGTCTCGGCCCCAACGCACTCGCCCGGTTCGATCGCGACGTCCTCGCCCCTGCCGGTGTTCGCTGGCTAATCGTCTTCGAAGGCGTCAATGATCTCGGCGGCCTCGCCCGCGACGGTGAAGTCCCTCCCGCAGAGCACGCTGCATTCATCCCGCGCGTCATCTCCGCCTATCAACAAATCATCACTCGCGCCCACGCTCACGGCCTTCGCGTCTACGGCGCTACAATCACGCCCTACGTTGGCTCCGCCTACTACCACCCCGGCCCCCTCAGCGAAGCCGACCGCCAGGCCGTCAACAAATGGATCCGCACGCCCGGAAATTTCGACGCCATCATCGACTTCGACACTCTCATTCGCGACCCTCAGCACCCCGACCAGCTTCTCCCCGCCTACGATTGCGGCGACCACCTCCACCCCTCGCCCGCGGGATACAAAGCCATGGCCAACTCCATACCTCTAAGTCTTTTTCAAACCGCCGATTAACTGCGCAGCCGCGACTGCATCCTCACCTGCATCTCCTCCCTCCGACGCCTGCGGCTCGTTCCCTGCACCTCAGCCCGGTTCACAGATTTCTTCTTGCCCACCCTACCCAAACCAGCCATCCTCAAACTACGGAAGACTGTGCTTCCCCATCAGCCCCTGACTCAGGACTCGACTCATCCGCAACGAGGTGAACTCATGAGCTCGCTGAACGCGATCTCGTATCCCGCCATTCAAGCGGACACACAACCCGCATCTCGCGATCCGCGCGAACACTTCCAGCGCACCGGCCACCTCGTCATCCCCGGCGCATCGTTGTTCCTCGCACTCGGCACCGCGCAGGAATGCCACTCCGTCGCTCACATTCCCTCACTGCTGTACGGCGTTATCCTTTGGGGCTGGTGGGGACTCGTCGCCGCGCTGCTCTGGAAGGCGCGAGCCTGATGGCACCGCGATGTTCGATGCCATCTACAAAGCATGCGGAGACAAGTTCTCGACCGAGCTAGCGTCAGTAACGGAAAATTTCATTCTGCTTTTCACAGACGGCGAAGATAACTCAAGCCAAGTCTGGGAAGGCGAGGCTGTGGACATGTGTCGGCGAACTCGCGCCGCAGTGTATGTATTCGTTCCTGAGTGGAAGGCGCGGGCGTCGCGCGGAGAGCAGATCCTCGAAGATCTTCTGTCGAGACTGGCGGGCGAGTTTTCTACCAGAGCAGGCAGTCTGTCCATGGTTCGCTAGCGCTGGCCGTTTCGGACATGCGGTATCAATATGAGTTGATCTACTCTCCGCCGGCGCTAAAGCGAGACGGAAGCTTCCACCGCATCAGGATGAAGTGCAAGTGCGCGCACGCGCAAATTCAGGTCCGGTCGGGATACTACGCATACGCGAAGCCGCGCAAAATGAAATAGCAGCTAGATGGTGGCGGCCGCAGGCAGAATCTCGTCGACATCAACCCATGCCGTTGGGTAATCGCCGGTATAACAGGCCACGCAAAAGCCGTTGCCCTCACCGCCCTCGCAGCTCTTCAGCAGTCCGTCGAGCGAAAGGTAGGCTAGTGTGTCGGCCTCGATGAATCGACGTATTTCCTCGATCGTCTGGTTGGCGGCAATCAACTCCTGCTTCCGTGGTGTATCCACGCCGTAGAAACAGGGTGAGATTGTTGGGGGGCAGCTTATGCGCAGGTGTACTTCCTTTGCGCCAGCTCCGCGGACCATGCGCACGATCTTGCGGCTCGTGGTCCCACGAATGATGGAGTCGTCGATAAGAATCACGCGCTTGCCTTCGAGCAGATTGCGGACCGGGTTCAACTTTAAGCGCACGCCGAAGTCGCGCACGCGCTGTTCGGGCTCAATGAAGGTCCGGCCAACATAGTGGTTGCGGATCAAGCCGAAGCGGAAAGGGATTCCGCTTTCATCTGCGTAGCCCAACGCGGCCGTTACTCCAGAATCAGGCACAGGCACAACAACATCTGCCGGAACGCCGGATTCGCGCGCGAGTTGGCGACCCATTTGATCGCGGCTCTCCTGTACCCATCGGCCGTAGATCTTGCTGTCTGGCCGAGCGAAATACACGTGCTCGAAGATGCAGCTCGACTGCTGAACTCCGCTTGCATATTGCCGGCTGGTCAGCCCATCTTCGGTGATCATGACGAGTTCGCCAGGCAAAACATCCCGTTCGTACTCGGCGCGGAGTAGATCAAACGCGCAGGTTTCGGAAGCGATGACGATGGTGTCGGGGCCGTTCTGGTTGCGAATGCGACCGATGGAAAGTGGTCGGAAGCCGCGGGGATCGCGTGCGGCGAAAATGCGGTCGCGCGTCATCATGACGATCGAAAACGCGCCTTCAACCTGCCCTAGCGAATCGGCTATGGCATCGACCAGCGTACCAGCACGCGAATGTGCGATCAGTTGCACGATGATTTCGGAGTCGGACGTGGTCTGGAAGTAGGCTCCGTCGCGCTCGAGCTTTGCCCGGACCGTTCCCAGATTCACCAAGTTGCCATTGTGGGCAATCGCGATCAGCCCCTTGGTCGATTCAACGCGAATGGGTTGGGCATTCAGAAGAGCTGAGTCGCCAGTCGTTGAGTAACGCGTGTGGCCGATAGCCATCTGACCGGGAAGCTTATGTAAAACGTCGTCGGTGAAAATCTCGGAGACAAGGCCCATTCCTTTGATGTTGGCAAGGTGCTGGCCGTCGGCGGTCGCGATGCCTGCAGACTCCTGTCCGCGATGCTGCAGAGCATAGAGGCCGAGATAGGCCATCTTGGCCGCGTCAGGATGACCGTGAATTGCGACGACCCCGCACTCTTCGCGCAGCTTCGGGTCGCTGTCGACACATAGTGGAGATTGAATCACGGTCAGTTGATCGTTTAGGGGCTGCGTAACTTCCGCAACGCCGGAGATCCCCTGATACATCAGCGGGCTCGTCATTATGCCGTGACCTCGTTATGGAGTGCTGCTTCCAGCGACCTTGCCCATGGATCGCGCAATTCAGAGATTCTCGACGATATCAGCACATCGCCATAGACGGAGATATCCAAGCGATCGCCGCCCGTTGTCCCGATACGGGCACAGAGATAACTGAATTGACCGGCCAGTCTCTCGATGTCTGCTATGTTCTCATGGGCGGTGCTGACGAGTACTGTGGATGACGGTTCCGCGAACATACCAAAGAGAGGATGCCTCATCAGCGACGGTTCCTGCTGAACCCTTGCTCCGATTCTCTTGTCGAAGGTGGCCTGCGCGAGCGCGGTGGCAATGCCGCCGTCGGCAATGTCACGGGCAGAACGAATCAATTTGCGGGTTGCGAGTGCAACGAGCAGCTTCTGAAGGTCGGCTTCGGCATCAAGATCCAGCGTTGGAGGTGTGCCCCACAATTCACCCAGCACCGCTTTCGCATATTCCGAACTGCCAAATGCAGAGATGTTCTGTGCTGCTGTCGCTTCCGGTGCTTCAGGATCGGCGTCGGGCACAGGCTCGGCCTGCGTTTCCACGGGGTAGTAACGCATGGGCTCGGGCTGAAATGGCACTTTCAGATCTGGCTTGGGTTCTTCGCCGCGCGGCACCGGCCAAAGAAGGAGAATTGCATCGCCTGCGCGCTGAAAGCTCGACGGCACGGCTTTGGCGACATCATCCATGATCCCCACGATTCCCAAAACCGGCGTGGGAAAGATCCCTTCACCCTTCGTTTCGTTGTAAAGCGAAACATTGCCGCCTGTAATCGGCGTTCCGAGCGCGGAGCATGCTTCAGCAATGCCATCGATTGCCGCAGAGAGCTGAGCCATGATCTCCGGCTTCTCGGGATTGCCAAAGTTCAGGCAATTCGTAGCGGCAACGGGCAGACCGCCTGTGCACGCGACTTTGCGGGCTGCTTCGGCAACGGCGTGCATTGCGCCAAGCTTGGGATCGAGATAACACCAGCGTCCGTTTCCGTCGAGCGCCATTGCCAGGCCGCGCTCGTGATGCGCTTCTCCTGTGCCCTTGATCCGCATCACCCCGGCTTCGCCACCCGGTCCCAAGACCGTATTGGTCTGCACCATCGAGTCATATTGCTCATGAACCCAGTGTTTTGAGGAGACATTCGCGCTTGCGAGCAACTTCTTCAAATCGGCATTGAAATCGCGATCCCGGGCCAGTTCTGCGGCCACCTGCTCCGATGGCTCCAGCGAGACCGGCGGCTTCCACGTTCCCACCGGACGGTGATACAGCGGCGCATCGTCGGTCAGAGACTGATTCGGAATATCGGCCACCAGTTCGCCATGGTAGCGGATCTTGAGCCGTGGCTCGGGCTGAACAGTACCCACAATCACCGCATCGAGACCCCATTTCGCGAAGACCTTCAGAACCTCGCTCTCGCGGCCCTTCTCTGCCACGAGCAGCATCCGCTCCTGGCTTTCGGAGAGCATGATTTCGTAGGCGCTCATACCGGTCTCGCGCTGCGGAACAAGATCGAGCTCTACATCGAGACCGACACCGCCGCGGGCGCCCATCTCGCAGGTCGAGCAGGTCAGTCCTGCTGCCCCCATGTCCTGGATACCGACGATCGCTCCGGTCTTCATCGCCTCGAGACACGCCTCGAGGAGCAGCTTCTCCATGAACGGATCGCCAACCTGGACGTTCGGGCGCTTCTGCTCTGAGCCCTCCTTGAACTCCTCGCTGGCCATCGTGGCGCCGTGAATGCCGTCACGCCCCGTTTTCGCACCTACATATATGACAGGATTCCCGGTGCCGGTCGCTTTGGCATAGAAGATCTCGTCCTTGCGCACTAGTCCAAGTGCGAATGCATTGACCAGCGGATTGCCGTTATAGCAGGGCTCGAACTTGGTTTCGCCGCCTAAGTTTGGGACTCCAAAGCAGTTGCCGTAGCTCGCGATGCCGTCGACAACGCCTTCCACGATGGAGTGATTCTTCTCAATCAGTTCTGGCTCCGCACCGCGCTCCGGAGTGATTGGGCCAAAGCGCAGAGAGTCCATCACGGCGAGTGGCCGAGCGCCCATTGTGAAAATGTCGCGCAAAATTCCGCCGACACCGGTTGCCGCACCTTGATGGGGCTCAATATAGCTCGGGTGATTGTGGCTCTCAATTTTGAATGCGCAAGCCCAGCCATCGCCCACGTCGATGATGCCGGCGTTTTCGCCCGGGCCTTGCACCACGCGATCGCTTTTGGTGGGAAGGCGCTTCAAATGCACACGGCTCGACTTGTACGAGCAGTGCTCGCTCCACATCACGCTGTAGATCCCCAGTTCAGTGAGGGAAGGAACGCGTCCCAATGCCGCCAGAATCCGTTCGTACTCCTCCGGGGTGATGCTGTGCTGAGCCAGCAACTCCGGGGTGGTTACGACTGGATCGGGAACGACTGCAGAAGAGGCAGTAGTCATCACGATTGCCTCCATTGTCGCATGTGATTCACAGCAGGTCCTGTGGGATGCGTGGTCAAAGGACTTACAAGCTTGATCGCCCCGCAACCGGCCGGTTCACACTTCGGTCCAGCAAATCGTTCTGAACGCCAGGAAAGAGACCCCGGTCGATCCCCGAATTGCGAATCGATTGAAGCCAGTCTGGTCCACCGCGATGGTAGTCAAGGCCGCTCAAATCAAGCGAAGTACTTTGTCGTCGGCTACTAGTAGTCCCGCGAACAATACGTATGCGATACTTTTCATGCACCCCATCCAGGCCGGGATGGCGGAACTGGCAGACGCAGCGGACTCAAAATCCGCCGACCCTTGCGGTCATGGGGGTTCGACCCCCCCTCCCGGCACCATCTAATCTATTGATTCCACGAATAATCTAAGCACTAGTTCACGCGGACTGATTGCGCCGCATTTTGGTTCGCGTCCGCATCGTGACCAATCTGTGTACTTATCTGTAGTTCTGCTTCGGTGTTTTGCAATTTGCGCATCGCATCCGCGATATCGTTTCGGTTGACAATCGCGTACCGCTCGAAAACGCTCCGCGTCCGCCATCCGCCGATCTTCATAATCACGGTTTCCCCGATCCCAGCACGTCGCAGATTGCGCGCTGCTGTTCTGCGGAGATCATGGAAGATCAGGCCCGTATACCGAGTACCTTTGAATCCACACTTTGAGCACTTCGCTGTATCGCTTGCTGTCTCGCCGCAATGGGCGCATACAAGCCTTCCGACTCCCGCTCTGGTGCATTCCCTCTCCCACGTTCCCCGAAAGCTCAGGACGGGCTTTCCGTTCGATCTCGTGAATACGTGGTCCTCTGCCTTCTTCCCGGCAGTGCAAGCGGTGAGCATCGCATGGACTGTATCGGTCATGAACACTTCGCGGCCATCCGCATTTTTGGTTGTTCCCGGTTCAAGCCGAATTGCGCGCTGCTGGAGGTCAACTTGCGCCACTCGGAGATTAAGCAATTCCGAGACTCGCCAACCATATGTTCTGCCACATTCCACCAGAGCGCGGAACCAAAGCTCTGCTCCGTCCACCAGTGTGCGGTATTGGCTGTCATCCAAGAATCCCTTGCGAACGTTGTTTTCCTTGAGGTGAGGGAAGGCAGGCATACGGAGAACCTTCGGAGGAGTCGATTGATGCCCAAGGCGAAACATTCGTTTGAATGCCGCTAGTTCACGGTTGATTGTCGCGTTCTTTGCCCCTTCTTGCTGCCGAGCGTCCACGTATCGGGCGATCAGGCCACTTGTCACTTCAACAGCCCGCAGAACGCCAAAGAAGGGCTTGAGATGCAATTCCCAGCGGGTTTTCACATCGTCCAGACTCTTGCGGCCATTGATGCGGTATTCGCGGAGAAAATCTTCGGCCAATTCCTGGACCTTGATCCGTTCCGCTTGCGGTCCGATGAATGTCCCCATTGCGATCTCAGCGAGGCGAGTCTTTAGCAGATTCTCCGCCTTCCGCTGATTGGTCGTCTTTGCGCTTTCCCTGAAGGGTTTGCCATTCCGTGAATACTTAATCCACCAGACGGGCGAATCCGGGCGCTGATAGACGCATCCCGTCCCCTTCGGACGCCGTATCTTGCTTTCCTGTTCCGTGCTCATGCGGTTTTCCCCTTCCCTTGGTTCCGCTGTTTGGCGATACGCGCCTGGACTGCCTTGCGCGCGATCTCTGAGCGTTTGGCTGCGCTGAGCTTGCTTGCGCGTGCCTCCGCCCCCTTCCGGGCGATCTCGGAAAGTTCGGTTTGAGAGAGAGCATCCGCCCTCGCCTTTCCGCCGAGCTTTCCGAGCGCTTGCGCTGCTGAGTTTTTCTTCATGTCGATTATCTTACTTAACGCTAAGCAAGATAGCAAGAGAAAAATGCTCAACTACAGAACTAGAGCGGACTGGTGCGCTTGCTCCGCTCCACGTATCCGTCCAGGTCGCGAACGTCCAGAAGGAACGGTGACCCGTCCGTGTCCTGCACAACCGGGATTTTGCCGCATTGGATCTCGACCTCGGCCATCAGGGATCACCAGCCATCGACGACGGCAATGAAATCTTCTCGAGGGCATATCAACAGCGCTCCGCGTGAAGAGCGTCCCGTTCTCCGCGAGACAGAGGCAGAGCGGTGTTGATATGGCACTAGAGATCTATCACTCTGTAAGATCGTCCGCTAAAAATTTATAGATTTGTCCCGGCCCGAACTCATTCCCTTGCAGTCCCAAGTAAAAGCCGTCGCGTCGCGCCAGCACGTTATGCCGGGGGAAGAAAGGTCAGACCGCATTTGGCGGCGGCAGCCATCACTCTGCCCATGAACTCGTCATTCATCGGCGGCATCGCATTTGGCCAATCCGCAGCGGGATAGAATCCTTCTTCAAAGAATTTCTCCAGGCCTGCGGGCGCAGCGACAACCAGGAACTTCGCGTTCACGTTCCCGGTGTTCTGGAAGCAATGCATAACACCGCGAGGGAGCTGAACCACGTCACCTGGCGATGCAATCAGAGCCTTATCGCCGACCTGAATGCTGAGCGTCCCCTGATGGAGATAGAAGGTTTCGTCTTCGCGATCGTGAATGTGGGGAGGATTTCCGCAGCCCGGCGGAACAGTAGCCTCGGCCATAAAAAGTTTGTCTCCGGTTTGTTCGCCAGTAAGAAGCACTGTGACCTCATCGATCGGGCTCTTGTAAGATCGACCCGTCCCACCCGGTACGTACCTGACTTGGCCGTGAGTCGATGCGGCGGAAGATCTATCCGCATCCCCGGTTCCTTCGACAGCACTGATTGCATCGTTGCTGCTTGTCTGTTGCGTCCCGGGCGTCAGGCCTTCTTTGGCGTCTTCAATGAGTGTGAGTGACATCATTCGTTTTCTCCTGTGCCCAAGGTAGCCGAAGCCAATGATGCGCGTTCCTAAATACTTCCTAAGTTGTTCCTAAATTTTTGCTATCGTCGCTCATCCTCAGTGCTACCATCGGCTTGGTCCTCGCCGGGGAGGTTCGCGTGGCTGGGTCTTTTCCTTACTATGAAATCAGCGCCGGGATCAGAGCCCACATAATTCAAGACACCGGAACAATCCTTGTGGGCACGCGCGACTCGCATCTGATGCCCGAGATCACCCGTGGGTGGGGTCCGACAATCCTTCCTGATCGCCGCACCATCGACTTGTGCATTTCGCTTTCGGCGGCCGTGAAGACGCTGGAAAACGTCCGGGATCAGGAGGAAATCGCGGTTACCTTTCATCAGACCGTGAATTACAAGACGGTGCAGCTAAAGGGGCGGTTTCTCGAGTCCGGCGATCTAACTCCCCAAGATTGGGAATCATTCGAACGCCAGAAGAATATCTTGGCGGAACAGGCAAAAATTCACGGCATCCCGCTGAAGATCGGCTTGAGGATCTTACCTCTTGACCCGGTCCGGATCCGCTTCGCTGTGCAACAGGCGTTCGAACAGACGCCGGGGCCGCATGCGGGGAACAGACTTTGAGCACCACGCCCAGTTTGCCTGTTGCCCTCGAAGAGATAGAAACGTGCTTCGATGGCATCATTCCCAGCCCCTTCTGCACCTGCTCCACCAGCGGCATACCCAACGTGACGTATCTGTCTGTCGTGCATCGAGTCGACTCAAATCACGTTGCGCTCTCTTTCCAGTTCTTCAACAAATCGAAAAAGAACCTGCTCGAAAACCCCAAGGCCCAGGTGCTTCTGGTTGAGCCCGCAACGTTCCGCCAATTTCAACTCAATCTTGCGTACCAAACCACGTTGACCGAAGGGCCCGTGTTTGAGCGCCTGCGCATCCATCTTGACGCAGTTGCCTCGCAGATCGGAATGTCCCACATCTTTTCTCTGCAAGGCGCAGACATCTTCGAGGTTCTCGACTGCCGGGCCGTAGCAGGCAACGTGCCACTGGAAGCAATGCAGTCCCTCCCGGATTATCTGCGGGGCTTGGATGAGCTGACAGAAAGGCTCACCGCCTGCGGTGATCTCGATACTCTGCTGACAGCGGGGCTGGACGGGCTCTCCTATCTCTTCGGGTATGACCACAGCTTCGTTCTGGTCCCCGATGAGGAAGAAAAGCACCTGTTCACAATTGGCAGCCGGGGATTTCCGGAATCGGGTGTCGGCTCTGAAGTTGCTGTCGGTCAGGGCATCATAGGCCTTGCCGCCACTCAGCGCTCCCCCATTCGCAACGCAAATCTGGCTCGCGACATGATCTATTCGCGCCTGGTGCGCTCCAGCATCGAAGACCGACGCCATAAAGAGTCGCTTTCGCGTGAAATCCCTTTGCCCGGCCTTGCCAATCCCTGCAGTCAACTCGCAGTTCCCTTGCTCGCACACAACCATCTCTTGGGCGTCCTCTGCTTGCAGAGTGAGGAAGCCGGACGCTTCACTGCGATGGATGAGCGCTTGGCGCTGGTCGCCGCCCGTCAAATAGCGGTCACGATGGCAATGATCCAGCTCAAAGCCGCCGCGTTACCGCCCAATGAACCCCGGCGCGATCATCTCGGGATCGCGAACCAGGCCGGCCCGTGTTCTCTCATCAAGCACTACAAGTCGGACGACAGTGTCTTCGTTGACGATGCTTATCTCGTGAAAGGCATGCCGGGACGCATCCTTATGAAGATTGTCTACTCCTATCTGTCCAGTGGTCGAAGCGAGTTCACCAACAAGGAGATCCGGCTGGATTCGAGTCTGCAGTTGCCCGACATCAAAGACAACCTGGAAACCAGGCTCATTCTGCTGCGACGCCGCATCGAGGAGCGTTGCGACTTTCTGCAAATCGTTTCGACAGGCCGTGGCCGTTTTCGGTTCGATGCGAAGCGGCGGCTTAAGCTGGAGTCCTTACCGTGAGACACGATCTCCAGATGGCGAGTTCCTGAGAAGGTCGACGGCGCAAGCTGGAAATCGACTTGCCTTCAGGCGGTTGTTCGTCAATTCTCGCTAGCAGGCCAAAGCGCTCATTGCCGGTTAACTGGTTTCTAGCCAACTTCGGCGTTTTCAGCTTGCAGTTCAATGAAATTGGCTCGGTAGCTGTCTCGCGTACTCCGCCGACATTACTAGTCAGCCACGTGAGATCTCATTGATTTCGTCCAGAGCAGCCGCGATCGCCCAGTCAGGGTCTTCTTCGACGAGCGTCTTCGTCCGCCGCCTATATCGTGAAAGGACGAATGAGGAAGCTTACAAACTTAGCAATCTGCTGCCAAGCACCAACAGCACGATCCCCAGGATGATCCGGTACACCGCAAACGGTGTGAACCCGTGGCGCCGCACCCAGGCCAGGAACCACTCCACCACACCCAGCGCCACCAGGAACGACACTACAAACCCGATCGCCAACACGAGCCACCGCTGCGAGTTCATGTCGACCTCAGCAATTGGAACAGCCCCTGTTGCCAGCGCTGTCTTGCCTGGGTGGATCGACTTCAGCAGGTCCCACGCGGTCGCCGCAATCATCGTCGGAATCGAAAGCAGGAAGCTGAATTCCAAGGCTGAGGGCCGGTCCATCCCCACCAGCTGGCCCGCCGCTATCGTCGACATCGATCGTGACGTGCCGGGGAAGACCGCCGAGAGCGACTGGCAGGTTCCGATCCAGATCGCCTGTCCCAAGCCCATTTCCTCTACGTGAATCGTGGTTGGCTCATACCTCGACGAGCGGGCATCGATCACCCACATCACCACACCGCCAATCAGCAGCGTCCATGCCATCACCGCGATACTCTGCAGATGCTTCTCCGTCACCTTGTGCAGGGGAAGGGCAATCACCGATGTGCAGACGAACGCAATCAGCGTCAGCGAAATTGGATGGTCCTTCCAGGTTCTATCTCCGCTTTCGCCACGCGGAAAGCTCTTGATGAACGCCACGATCCGCCCAAGATAAAGAAGAATGAGTGCAAGAATTGCCCCCGCCTGAATGACGATCGTGTACATCTTCCAATACGCATCGTCCAGGGGAATGCGCATGGCTGCTTCGACGAGGCGTAAATGCGCGGTCGAACTTACCGGCAAAAACTCCGTCAGGCCCTCAACAATGCCCAGAAGAAGCGACTGAATATAAACGTTCAAAGAGCCTCCGCTCTATATCTTACGGGCTGCCCGTCGCATCCTGTGTCAAAGTATGATCTATTCCTTTTCAATGCCGTATACAGGAATGTTCTGGTCCAGTTTGAATACCAGCATTGCCGCGCGGGCCGTGTAGTCAGACTGGGCAAACTTGTCCTTCATTTGCGCTGCCAGTTCGCGTGCATGCGCATGTGCGGCCTCGCTCTTTTTTCCATTCTCGTCCGCTCCATACATATCTTTCAGAACAGCCTGCCTGTACACCGCCAGGTAGAGCGCCTGCGCAGTCCGCGATCCATCGGGATGCTCAGCGGCAAATTTCTCGTAGATATCCGATTCCTTCTCCGGACACTTCGGCTGCCCTTGCCAGTCGCCGCACATCTTATTATCGAGAAGCTCAAACGCCGCGTAGTCCGCCTGCTTCGTATGCGGATAATTGCGAATCACACGTTTCAGCGGATCTTCATCCATCAGTTCGCGCATGTAAGGATCCCGCTCCTTCGCCGACGGTCGTGAGCGCGCATCAGTCTTTTCGATCTGCCACGAAATATCCGCTGCCCGCCACGCCGCTTCCGCCGCCAGCTGCGAGTTGGGGAAAATCTCGGCCAGTCTTCGATAGAGCAGGTGTGCTGTGCGTGCCGCGTTCACCGGCCCACGCGGATCTGATGCCTGTGCTTCTTCTTCGGCAGCAGCGCCCATCAAAACTTGGTCGCCGTTCGGCGTACTCTCGATCACAATCCCCTTGGCCTGCATCCATCCCGAGATGGGAGGTGTCACTTCGTTCGTATCGAAGATCGGCTGATCCGCCGTGCGTTCTTCTTCGATGTCGGTATTCGCAAAGACACGCAGCCAGTCCCCGCTCTTTTCGGCGACAACCAACTCCCGCCCGGGCTGAACGCGGTCCACCTTTTGCGCGTCCGTGCTGGCCGAAACATACAGCCATGTCACGCGCAGTGCGGTGGCACGAGGCCCGGCAAGCGGCTTCTGAATCTGGTCCTTTTTCTTCTGGGCACAGACCGGAAGCACACACATCATCAGCAACGCTGCAAGCAGTCGCACACTGCGAAAGGGGGTCTTCATCTCACACAAGATCATAGTTCAAAGGACGCTAAGTGCCGGACTCCGTGAGCACTTCAGACAGCAACACCGGGTCGACATTGCCTCCGCTGACTACCGCCACAGCTGTTCTGAAGGGCGGCAACTCGTCGCGATGGAACAGCAACGCCGCTGAGGTGACTGCGCCGCTGGGCTCGGGGACGATCCGCGCGTGGCTGACAATGGCTCGCATCGCAGCGCGGATCTCTACCTCTGCGACCGTGATAATTCCATCTACAAACGCCTGGATATGCGCAAAATTCCTCACGCCCACGCTTTGCGTCCGCATGCCGTCCGCGATCGTTCGCGAGGTCAGCTCAGCCGGCCACGTCGTCAGCTTTCTCGTCCTGTAACTCTCGGTCGCATCCGCTGCCAGCTCCGGCTCTACGCCAAAAACCTTCGTCTTCGGACTGACCCGTTTCACGGCTGTCGCGATGCCGCTCAGCAATCCTCCGCCCGAAACCGGCGCGAGAACAAGGTCGACCTCGGGAAGCGACTGCATGATCTCCAGCCCGCAGGTCGCCTGCCCCGCTATGATCTGTTCATCGTCATATGGAGGAATAACGACGTATCCATGCTCGCCAACCAGTTCTTCTGCCTTCGCCAGCCGCTCGCTCGACGCCACGCCGACATCCACCACCTCGGCTCCCAGCGCCAGCGTCGCCGCCCGTTTGATCGCCGGTGCATTCGAAGGCATCACAACCACCGCCTTCGCGCCGACCTCGCGTGCCGCATACGCTACACCCTGCGCGTGGTTCCCGCTCGAGTAGGTGATCACGCCCCGCGCAATCTCCTCACGCGAGAGCTGCAGAATCTTGTTCGCCGCCCCGCGCAGCTTGAAGCTCCCAATCGGCTGCAGGCTCTCGGCCTTTAGCCAGACTTGCCCCGGCACATCGGGAAAATAAGCGCGCACCAGCGGCGTCTTCACGGCAACGCCGGCAATGCGTTCAGCCGCCGCGCGGATCGCGTCGATAGTGACTAGTGAACTGGCAGACATACTCACGCCTTGTACTTCTTCGGAGTCAGCCTTACACATGCAGAAATTGTATCGAGACGCTCAGATCTCCAGGATCACGGGAATGATCATTGGCCGTTTACCCGTCGACTTCTGGATCAGCCGCTTCAGCTCCACCCGGACCTTCTCCTTCACCATCCCGTAGTCGGTCCGCTGCTCGCCGCTGAGGCTATCCAGTGTTTTCAGCACCACCTCGCGGGCCTGCTCAGTGATATCGGCGCCCCCGAATCCGCGCATTACGATCTCCGGTTCACGCTCCACTTTGCCAATGCGCTTGTTGATGGCCAGAATCGCCAGGACAATCCCGTCTTCTGAAAGGATGCGCCGGTCGCGCACCACCAGGTCTTCGACGATATCCGCCGTTGAACCGGAGTCGATCAACACGCGGCCTACGGTGACTTTGTCCTTCTTGCGTGCATCGTGCTCATCCAGTTCGAGCACGTCGCCATCCTCGATCACGATCGCATGCTCCACCGCGCCGGTTTCCATCGCAAGCTGCGCATGCCGGCGCAAATTCCGGTAATCGCCGTGCACGGGGATGAAAAACTTCGGCCTGACCAAATTGATCAGCAGCCGCAGTTCATCCTGCGAACCATGTCCGCTCACATGGATTAATCCATGCGAGCCGTCGTCGAAAATGACATTCGCCTCGCGGCGGCTGAGATGGTCGATCACCCGATAGATACTCTTCTCGTTCCCCGGAATAATTCGCGAACTCAGCACCACCGTATCGCCTGCATCGATGCGCGCATGCTTGTGCGTATCCACCGCCGCCCTGCTCAACGCGCTCATGGGCTCGCCCTGCGTTCCGCTGATAAGGATCAGCAGTTCGTCCGGAGGATAATCCCGCATCTGTCCGGGGTTGATAATCAGTCCCGGAGGAGCCTCGATATATCCAAGATCCTGCGCGATCTCCGTGCTCTCCATCATCGACCGGCCCAGCACCACGGCCTTGCGCCCATGCTTCCGCGCAAGCTCCAGCGCGATGCGAATGCGATAGATGGATGATGAGAAGCAGCTGAAGAACAGCTTCTTCTTCGTCTGCGAAAAAATCTCGTGCAGCCGGGGAATTACCGCTCGCTCGCTCGGTGTGTATCCCGACCGCTCCACATTCGTAGAGTCCTGCAGCAGGGCCAGCACTCCGCGTTTGCCGTACTCAGCAAAAGTATGCAAGTCGAAGGATTTGTCATCGAGCGGCGAGAGATCGATCTTGAAATCGCCTGTATGGACAACTACGCCCACCGGCGTCTCCACCGCGAGTGCCACGCAATCCACGAGCGAATGCGTCACGCGAATTGGCTCAATCGTGAACGGCCCGATCGAAAACTTCTCGCGCGGCGTAATCTCGATGAGCGTCGTCTCATCAAGCAATTCATGTTCTTCCAGCTTGCCTTCCACGTAGGCCAGCGTGAATTCAGTGGCGTAGACCGGAACCTTCAGGTCACTCAGGATCCATGGCAGTCCACCGATGTGGTCCTCATGTCCATGCGTCAAAATGATGCCGCGAACATGCTCTTTGTTTTCGACCAGGTAGGTGATGTCAGGAACGACAACATCGACGCCAAGCAGCTCGGTTTCAGGAAACATCAGGCCGGCGTCAATGACGATGATGTCGTCTTCCCAGCGAATCGCCAGGCAGTTCATTCCGAATTCGCCCAGGCCGCCGAGAGGGATAATCTTCAGTTTTTTATTCTGCATCTTTCAACTTTGATGCTAACACCCGGGTTTGTACTTGGATGCATCACCGTCGGTATGCCAGTTGTTCAAAAGCACGTAGAAATGGCGATACATCGCCGAAGGCCATTTTTGCCCGCCAGGGGGCTACAGGAACTATGCTTGTGGGGCGGCTCCTCACCAGCTCACCGCAATCCTGTTCCCGGAGTGATCGATGAGACTCAACACGTACCTGAACTACGGCGGGAACTGCGCCGAAGCGTTTCGCTTCTATGAGGAACATCTTGGCGCCAGAATCGGCATGATGATGAAACACGGCGACATGCCCGATCCCAGCAAAGTAATCCCCGAGATGAAGGACGCTGTCCTTCACGCCCAGATCACCATTGGCGACAGCGTGATCATGGCCAGCGATGTTCCCAAAGACCAATTCAAGCCAATGCGTTCCGTCTACCTGGCACTGGGTGTAGCGAGCGACGCGGACGCGGAACGCATCTTCAAGGTGCTGGCCGAAGACGGTGAAGTGTTTATGCCCATGCAGGAGACGTTCTTCGCCTCGCGCTTCGCCCAGTTGCGCGACCGCTTCGGCACCTCCTGGATGATCATGCACGAGCGCCCCATGGGCGAGCGTCCGTGACCAGATCCTAAACTTGCTTGAAGGGTATTGATTTCAGTCCATACATCTAGCATGTAGTTCCATATTCCGGGCTTTGCCCTGCGGGAGAGACCTTTTCCGAGCGCGCGCTATTGCATATCATCGTTTGAACTGTGGACCTCTCGATGACGCCACCTCTACGTCTTCTCCTGTTGCTGATGTTTCTGTTGGCGAACGCACACTTTACCAGCGCCGCTTCGCCAGCCCATCCCTTTGTCGTGACTGGATATGTATTCCCGCGAAGTGCACCCCTCACACCTAACCAGGTCGATGCCACCAGGCTCACCCGCATCAACTACGCCTTTGCCAATATCCAGAACGGCCGCATGGTCGCCGGCTCGCCTGTGGATGCACAGAACTTTACCCTGCTGCGGTCCCTTCGCAATTCCAATCCGAAACTCACGATCCTGATCTCCGTCGGCGGATGGCTCTGGTCCACAAACTTCTCTGACGTGGCGCTCACGCGCAACAGCCGCGCCGTATTCGAAAACAGCGTTATGCAATTCCTTACCCGCTATGATCTCGATGGTCTTGACATCGACTGGGAGTATCCCGGAATGCCCGGCGCAGGCCACCCATTCCGCGCGGAAGATAAGCAGAACTTCACCGCGCTCGTGAAGGAACTCCGCGAACGCTTCGATGCTTCAGCCCGCCGCGGCCGCCGCCTATACCTCACCATCGCCATGGGCGCATCCGACGACGTCATCGCCAACACCGAAATGCAGAAGGTCCAGCGCTACGTCGACACCGTGAACCTCATGACCTATGACTACTACGAGCCCGGCTCCGAATCCATCACTGGCAATCATTCCCCGCTCTATGCTGATCCCGCCGATCCGAAATCCGCTTCATCAGCAGATACCGTCAGAGCTCTCGAGAAGGCCGGTGTGCCCGCCGAAAAGATCCTCCTCGGCGTCCCCTTCTACGGCCACGAATGGGGTGGAGTTAAAGATCAGAACCACGGCCTCTTCCAGGTCGGCAAGCCCGTTCCCGAATCCTACACGCCCTTCAACGTAATCGACACGGCTATGCTCGCCCACGGCTTCAAGCGCTATTGGGATAGCGCCGCAAAGGTCCCCTACCTCTACAATTCGCAGCAGCACATCTTCGTCTCATACGAAGATCCCGAATCGCTCAAATCGAAATGTCAGTACGTGCGAAGACAGAACCTCGCCGGCATTATGTTCTGGGAGTACTTCGGAGACTCCCAAGGCAAACTCCTCCAAACCATCAACACCGAACTGCTCCAACCCTGAAGTTCGGAAATTGCTCCGCTAACTCTAGAAAAGAATTCAACGATATAGTTGACAAGCATGAAGCCTTCGCCCGAAACCCCGCTTTTGCCCAGGTTCTACCGCTATCTTCCACTCAGAACTGGCCACCCCGCCCTCGATTTCTGCCTCCTTCTTGTGCCGGCAGCATTCCTCGTCAGGTACATGACCGGCTCCGCCGTGCTGATCTTTATCGCAGTCGCACTCGGCATCATTCCGCTCGCTGCTTCGCTGGGCAAAGCAACAGAAGATCTTTCCAGCAAACTCGGAGAGATGCTGGGAGGATTGCTCAATGCGACCATGGGAAATGCAACGGAACTCATCATCGCCTTCTTCGCCTTGCGCGAAGGGCACCAGGCGGTCGTCAAGGCCTCGCTTTCCGGAAGCATCATTGGAAACGTCCTGCTGGTCCTCGGCACCAGCGTCTGGGTCGGAGGCATCGGACGGCAGAAGCAGACCTTTGATCGCCGTACAGTTTCCGCCAGCGTCACGATGTTGTTCATCGCCGTCATAGCGCTCGTTGTGCCGGCGGTTTACGCGCTTTCAGTCCACGGTCGTCTGACGACAAAAACGCAAGCGCTGGATCGATTCAGTCTCTGCACTGGGGCCGTGCTGATCGCCTTGTATGGGTGCGGTCTTCTCTTCCAGATCAGGAACCGGGAGGCTCCTCGAGAAAGCGAACCCGCCGATGCCTCGAACGGACCCTCTTGGCTCCCGGTGCTCTCCCTCATTCTCGCAACGGCACTGATAGCCATTCTCAGCGACATCCTAGTCAACGAGATTGGTGCCGCACAGCACGCCCTCGGCCTGTCATCAATGTTCGTGGGTGTAGTGATAGTCGCCACAGTCGGCAATGCGGCCGAACATTCGACCGCCATACTCGTGGCCCACAAGAACAAGATGGACTTGAGCCTCTCCATCTGCATCGGGAGCAGCGTGCAGATAGCGCTCTTTGTTGCTCCAGTGTTGGTCTTCGCCTCTTACCTGCTCGGCAATCCGATGCAACTAGTCTTTTCACCGCTCGAGATCGCTGGCATCGCGCTCGCAATACTCACACTGGAAATGATCGTCAACGACGGGGAGACAGTCTGGTTTGAGGGAGCAGAACTGATCGCTGCATATTTGATCCTGGGCATCGCGTTTTATCTCGTTCCTGAGTGAGTCAATGAACCTGAATGCAGCAGCTGACGATCCCTTGCCTGATGTTGCTCTTTGCTTCGCAACCAGAATCTCCCACGTTCGCGGCGCCGACAATTCGTCCATGGGGCATCGGCATCTCCGCACACTCGATCCGCAATTGCATGGAGACTCGGATGGAGAAGTGCAAAACAGTGTCTGTGGTTCGCTTTTGAGCCTGACGCACATGAGTTGGTGTGACGGATCGGGAGATGGTTCCAGATTGCAGTCAGAGTGGCGCCGTTGGTGGGGAAAGGATCCGCTAATCACCAGAATCTACGGGAACTAACGAGGTGCCCAACCGCGAACCGTGTTCCAAGTCTGTCGATTGATAGAATGTCCTTCCAGGTCGACGGGCTTTGTAGATACAGGAAGGTTCCGGTCATTCTGATTGAAAACGCTTTCTGGCGCCGGCGCCTATCAATCAAAGGCAGTCAGAAGGGACCTACTGCGAGTCAGGTAAATGGGATTTCTAAGGTCAATTTGCAGAAACTCACCATATCGTCCCGATTATCACTTTCTCGTTGACAAGAATCCACCACCGGCGGGAGAATGACGCCCTAAGGAAACGATTGCTGTAATTCGCCTCGCCAAACCCGGCCAGGCGAGCCACTTTCCGCGAGCTTGCAACAGAAGGGCTTGCGAACGAGGAGAACGAGTACTTCCCCTATCTTTCCCAAGGCTGAAGATTTCGGATCCCATTTCATTGAGCACGGTCGAGCTGGATGCAAGTTTCGTCTTCGAGTTCGAGCTTCTAGGGAGATTCCTCCTAAGGAATCCGCACCAAGTCAGGTGACACCAGTTTGGATCCGACGCCGCGGTAGTTCTATCCAAGTAGATCAAGGAACAAAGCACGTTGAGCTTCTCAAGTTCTAGGTGCTGATGAGAGGCAAATTCACTCACCGAAGCAAGGTAAGCGTTTACTTAGGAGTCCAGACATGAACTACATTTCGAGGCAAAGACCATCCAATGTGCGAGATAGCTGGCTTGGAACAGTGGCAAACTGTCCAGCTATCTATCTCACCATCATGCTCTTGCTTTTGCTCTCAGCGATCCCGGCCTGGAGCCAGGACAATGCCACAATCACCGGGTTGGTCACCGACCCTAGCGGAGCCGTCGTTCCCAACGGTTCGATCACCCTCACGAATAACGCAACCAATCAATCTCGCGAGACGGTTTCAAATGCAGCAGGGAGTTACCGCTTTGCCAACGTCGGCGTCGGCACCTACACGATGACCGTGGTAGCCCAGGGTTTTCAGAAGTATTCGAAAACCGGCATCGTCGTAAACGTCGCCCAAACTCTCGAGCAGGACGCCGTTCTCGCCGTGGGAAGCCAGGCGCAGACCGTGACTGTCACAGCGGATGCCTTGCAGGTGCAAACCGAAACAAGTGAGGTAAGCACCCTCATTAGCGGCACACAGGTTGAGCAACTCGCGACAAACGGTCGAAACATCACTTCTTTGGCGGCCCTGGGTCTGGGTGTTTCGAATACCCTTCCCGCCTTTGGCGGTGTGAATGCCCTGACTTCTGCGAACGGGATCAGCTTCAATGGAACCCGCTCCACCCACAACATTTACATGATCGATGGCGGCGAGCAGAACGATCGCGGATGCGGCGGTTGCTTTATGAACCTGCCATCTCAGGATGCCATCTCGCAGTTTCAGACCCTCGATAGCAATTACAAGCCTGACTACGGAATTGGGTCTGGTGGAACCATCCTGATGGTGCTCAAATCTGGAACCAAGGATTACCACGGCGAACTCTATGAGTTCAATCGGAACACCGCATACAACGCCAACGACTGGTTTCTCAATCAGGGCGGTAAGCCCCGGTCGAAATTTCAGTTGAATATACCTGGAGGCAATCTCGGCGGCCCCTTGTGGATTCCTCACGTTTACAACGAAAACAGGAACCGCACCTTCTTCTTCTGGAACGAAGAATGGCGCCGGCTGATTCAGGGAAGCGCCCCTTCGGCCCAGAATGCGATTTTGGCATCGAACTTTCCGACGCCTGGTGCGAACCTGGCCTACACGCCTCCCAGCGGGAAAGCTCCGGTCGTTCCAGACATCCAGGACCCCGCCAAGCTGGCACTATATGCCGCAGACGGACTAACTCCGGGTCAGCCGTTTCCTGGCAACGTAATTCCTGCCAACCTGATTGACCAGAATGCCGTCTTGCAATTGAATGCCGGCACATTCCCCAAGCCGAACTTCAATAACGGAACCCAATACATCGCCTCGATTCCCCAGCCGACTCAGGTGCGCGAGGACATCGTGCGTATTGACCACGCCATCAACAGCAAGTACCAGTTGATGGGACACTACCTTCACGACACATTGGCCCAAAACTACTTCCCGCCGCTGTGGGGAAACAGCACCTATCCCACCGTGGGCACTGCGATGAACAACCCGTCGTACTCGGCTGTCATCAAGTTGACGCAGACGTATTCGCCGAACCTGCTCAACGAAACTGCGTTCCTCTACAGCGGCAACAAGATCACGTTGACTCCACTGGATGGCCCCGACGGAGGTACCTTCGTGAAGCCGAGTGGATGGAATGCAACCACCTTCTTCCCGGATGAGAACAACAGGATGAACCGCCTGCCTGAGGTTCAGTTACAGGGTTCTCCGATTAACGTCACGTGGAGCCCAAGCTATTACCCATGGAAGAACGGGTACGAAGGTTTCCAGTACCGCGATGACGTCTCGTGGACAAAGGGACGCCACCAGTTCAAGTTCGGCGCGAGCGTGCTGCATACCTACAAAAATCAGGAACTGCAATACAACACGAATGGAGTCACCACATTCAACTCGAGTAATTTCTCCGGTGACTCATACATCAACTACGTCTTGGGCATGGCGAGCAGTTATTCGCAGCTGGAATATCTGGCGGGCAAGCACTGGGTGAATAACAACTACTCCGGCTACGTGAACGATGATTGGCACGTCTCGCCAAGGTTGGTGCTGAACTTAGGATTGCGTTACGACGGCCTCCCGCACGCATTCGAGCGTTATGACAAGTTCTCGAACTTCGTGGCGGAAGATTACGACAGATCGCTGGGCTACCCTCTGAGTTCTGATGGCTCAGGCACGTTGAAACCGGAGGCCCTGTCAACCTTCGCCGGGACGGGCACCGAGCAGTTCTATCTGAACGGCATCCGCGAAGCAGGAGTGAACGGTTTCCCACGCGGAAACGTTCGCAACCACTACTACACGTTCCAGCCCCGTATTGGGTGGGCATGGGACGTTACCGGGAACGGCAAGACGGTATTCCGGGGTGGCTACGGCCTCTTCTGGGAGCGCATTCAGGGTAACGACGTTTACAACGCTGCTTTGAACCCGCCGTTCGCCTACATTCCCTCGGCAACCAACGTCTACTTCTCCAACCCCAACACCAGCGTTTTGACGGGCGCCACTACGCTGAACCATTTCCCATCGAACATCACAAACATACGGTACGACTACAACGCTCCGGGCACCGCGAACTATAGCATGGGCATCCAGCGCGAGTTGGCGCCGTCTGTCATTGCGGTCGTGCAGTATGTCGGCTCCGATGGTTTCAGCCAGAACGATGATCGGCAGATCAACACGCTCCCGCTGCTAAACTTCGATACCACTACTGTTGGCTCAGACCCACTGAATCCCTACTGGGATCGCCAGCAGGTTGCGAGCGGCGCCAAAAACGCCAACCTGTATAGGCAATATCCGGGTTATGCAAACATCAACCAGGAAGAGAACGAAACCAACTTCAACTACAACTCGCTCCAGGCGGGTATTCGAATCGAGAACCGGCATGGTCTCACCACCCAGGTGGCCTATACCTGGTCTCACCTGTTGAGCATCGTCGCCAACGATCTCAACGGACTCTCAAACCCCTTCAACGCGCATTACGATTTCGGATCTGACACCGGGTTTGATCGTCGCCATATCCTGAATGTCAGTTACGTCTACCAGCTCCCCTGGTACAGGAAGAGTTCGAATGCCTTCGCACGGACGTTGATCGGAGGCTGGTCAATCTCCGGTATAACGTTCATCGAGACAGGATTGCCGTTACGTCCTGCTTACTCGGGTAGCGACACTCTCGGTCTGGGTGGCGGCACGAGCAATCGACCAAACCAGGTCGCGCCGGTCCACTATCCCAAGACTTTTACTCACGATACACAACGGTGGTTTGACACCGATGCCTTTGCTGATCCTCTTGCTCCCTGGGCTGGGGGTCCCAACCAGGGATTTGGTAATGCGGCAAAGGATGCAGTGAAGGGGCCTGGAATCCAGAACTGGAACATGTCATTGTTCAAATCCATCGCCTTCACATCCAGCGAACGGGTGCATTTCGATTTGCGCTTTGAGTCGTTCAACACCTTCAACCATGCAAATCCCCAAGGCGTCAACATGAACAACCACGACTCCAACTTCGGCAAGATCACGAGCGACTATGGCCCACGTACATTGCAACTGGGCGGGAAGCTGGTGTTCTAAACTGTCACTCTCCACTTTGGCGCGCCGGGCAATCCCTGGCGCGCCATTTTCTTTGATTTGCACACCCGACTGTGGATGTTGCCTGTGACGATCGAGTCGCGCGAGAATGCACTGTAGATGAAATGGGATAAGCCACTGCGATCGGGATTGTTTGTTGGTCTGCTGATTGTCGGATTGCCCACTCGGCACGTCGCCCAATCCATAACGGGCGGTGATGACCCGCGACAGTCGGCGATCATATTCGAACAGCAGGGAGAGGCGGCCAAGGCCGAAGCTGCATGGCAAGCTGTTCTTAAGGCTCACCCCCAAGATGCCGAAGCGAATGCACACGTTGGGCTCCTTCAAGCTAGACAGGAACACTACGACGCGGCTGTGGCCAGCTATCGTAAGGCTCTGACAATCACCCCTGAGATGCCTGGCTTACGCCTCAATCTTGGGCTCGCACTTTTCAAAGCTGGGAGAATGAAGGATGCGGCTTCCACCTTTTTGCCTCTTCTGGAAACTCTGCCCGCAAATTCTAAAGAGGCTTTACGCATAACGACGCTCATCGGACTGGCTCGCTACGGAGCAGGCGATTATGCAGGAGCGGTGCCATTTCTGAAGAAAGCCGTTGCTGCCGATTCTCAGAACCTTCCATTTCGGCTCACACTCGCCCAAAGCTGTCTCCGCTCAAAACAATACCAGTGTGTTCTTGACGTCTACCACGAAATCCTCAATCTGAACGAGAACTCTGCCGAAGCCGATATGCTGGCCGGCCAAGCGCTGGACGAGATGAAAAACAGACCTGCAGCCATCGAGCAATTTCGCGCAGCTGTACAGGCCGATCCAAAGATGCCAGACGTGCATTTTGGGCTGGGCTACCTGTTGTGGGCGCAATTGAAGTTCGACGAGGCCGCCAAAGAGCTCCAGGCTGAGCTCACAAATGATCCGAATCACCCTCAAGCTCTGACGTATCTTGCGGACTGTCATATCCAGCTGAATAACCCTGAAGCTGCTCTTCCGCTGCTAGAGAAAGCGGTTCGCCTCGACCCGAAAATCGAGCTGGCGCACGTTGACCTGGGCGTGTTGTATGCAGATGCCGGAAAGAACGACCACGCTCTCCGCGAGTTGAAAATAGCTGAACAACTGGATCCCACGGATCAGAATGTCCATTGGCGCCTTGGGCGTTTTTACAAGTCCATTGGGAAGAAGGCAGAAGCCGAAATCGAGTTCCGAAAAACGCGTGGCTTGCAGAAGGCAGCGGACAAGAGTATTTTCGACAAGCTTCATTCCGCACAGGAGAAGCACGACGCAAACGCATCCTCCACAACCCCAGACTAGTTGATTTTTGGCGCCTTGGGATTGATTCCTTCGGATTTGATTGCACCCGCTCCCTCGCGCACAAAATAGAATCGATCCGCTGGGAGGCCGGTTAGTTCCTCTGTTTTACCACCAGGCCATGTAATCTCGATTCGGTCAACGCGTTCGTGCTTTCCGAGACCGAAGTGAATACGCAGGTCATTCTGGGAGAGATAGCTGCCGCCGCTTACAAGCTGATCGAGTTGCACCAGATCACCGGCGAACACTCGAACACGTGTATTCAGCCCCAGCCGATTGCACTTTACACCCTCCAGTTGAAAGCTGATCCAGTGATTGCGCTGGCCACCTTCGGGACGAAGTATCATGGGTCCGCCCTTCAGATTCTCCACTACTGCTTCAACTGAGCCATCGTTGAACAGATCGCCAATCGCCATTCCCCGGCTTACCTGAGGAACCTGAATGGCGTGCCCTGCAAGTTTGCTGATGTCCTTGAAGGTCCCATTTCTCTGGTTGAGAAACAGCAGCTTGGGCTCGAGGTATCGCACGGAGGAGCGGCTCTGGTCCACTTGGGGATACACATGGCCGTTTACTACAAATAGATCTTGCCAACCATCGTTGTCGAAATCGACGAATGCGTCTCCCCAACCGACATATCCAACAGTCCCGCGTCCAACACCAGAGGAAAGAGAAACATCAGTGAAGTCCATCTTTCCATCGTTGCGATAGAAGGCGGCGAATTCGTTGTCGAAGTGAGAGATGACTACGGAAAACTTCCCCGTGTGTAGGTAATCACCGATAGCGATCCCCATGTTTGCCTGGCGAGCGCCACTCTCGCTCAGACCAACACCTGACGAAAACCCCACTTCCTCGAACACTCCCTTGCCATTGCCTTGATAAAGATAGTTGGGCTGTCCATCGTTCGTGACGAAGAGATCGAGCTTGCCGTCCTGATTGAAGTCCGTCCAGATGGCAGTAAGACCATAACGATGTTCCTCATCTGCGACGCCGGCCCTCTTCGACACGTCTGTGAAGGTTCCATCACGATTGTTGTGGTAGAGCGTGTCCGGAGAGCCCTTCATGCCAAACGGGCCGCATTGAACATCGATGCCAAGATATTTGCAGAATTCACTCGACCCCAGAGCCGTCAGGTGATTGAGATCGAATTCGACGTAATGGGAAATGAACAGATCGTCAAATCCGTCGTTGTCGTAGTCCCCAAATGTGGCGCCTGTCGCCCACATCTTGTCATTAGCCAAACCCGCTTCTTTGGTCACATCTGAGAACGTTCCGTTCTTATTGTTGCGATACATCACGACGCCGCCGAAGCAGGTCACCAACAAGTCAGGCCAGCCATCGTTGTTGTAATCTCCAACCACTGCCCCCATTGCCCAGCATGGGAAGCCGGTGCCGGCCTTATCAGTAACGTCAGTGAACGTTCCATCTCCGTTATTGTGGTATAGCGCGCTGCGAGCTTTCTGGCCGTGAATCGCCATCTCCGTACTCTGCGCGTTTGTAAAGTAGATGTCGGGCAAGCCGTCGCGATCATAGTCAATGAGAGCTACTCCGGCGCTCATCGATTCCACAATGAATTTCTGTTCGGGAGTCGAGACGTGCTCGAAATCGATATCTGTAGACGCCGTAATATCGACAAGCTCTGGATATTTTCCTGAAACCTCCAACCGAGTATTGGCCGGATCAGGTGAGGGCAGCGTCGGTCTTCCCGTTTGCCACGCCCCAGCACACACAGTCATGACTGCCCACAATCCGCTGGTTGGGACATGAAAACGCATGAGAAGCTTTTGACTCTCCTGCAAAGCTTCAACTTCAGATTACAGAAGGGCTGATCAGCTCGAAACCTGAACAATAGAACTGATATGTCCCTTCCTGAGTTGATTGTAGGATATCCATCTACGGGTCTTCCCTAGAAAACTCCGGCAAGGTCGAAGTCCGGAGCCGAGTTCGCCTTCGAACTGATTGATGATAAGTTCTGGTTTGCAAATGGAGGCTGAACCGGCGATTCGCTTCGTTGCAGACTTAATGCCTCTACATTTCAGCTCGATCCAAGTCAGCAGAGCGAGGAGCCGGCGGCTTTGCAGCGATTGGTGAGCGCTTGGCGCTAGTTGCCAGCTGCCACATTGCTGCTCAACCATTTCCGCTTCCTCCGCAAATGAAGTTTAGAATGCGAATTGACAAAGACCCAGACCCAACCCGCCGCAATTCGTTAAGCGCCAAAATTACTCGGAAGAGGTCCTATGACAAGGAAAGTAATCAATTTGAAGCCTCGGCGTGAATTTCTCAGGCTGGCCGCTTTTAGCGGTGTGGCAGCGTTCGCCGGACCGGGGGTGACAGCCGCAGGGGAGCAAAATGGCGGTCCACAAGCAGCGGATGGCCCTGAGGGGAAAGACAAGATGGAGTTCCTTCGCGTCAGTGGCCGTCACATAGTGAATGCGAGAGGGAAACAGGTTCGCCTTAGAGGAACCTGTCCGGGCGGCTGGATGAATATGGAAGATTTCATTAATGGGCACCCAGGCGCGGAGCATACCCTACGGGCGCAAATGGCTGAGGTGCTTGGTCCGGCCAGATCACAGTTCTTCTTCGAGCGCATGCTGGACTACTTTTTCAACGAAGACGATGTGATCTTTCTCAGGAAGGCTGGCGCCAGCGTCGTCAGAATACCTCTCAATTATCGACACTTCGAGGACGATGCAGCTCCTTTCAAATACATCGAGGCGGGTTTTGCCCGTCTCGATAAGGTCTTAAGCCATTGCGAAAGGCATGGTCTATACGTCATTCTCGATCTTCATTCGGCGCAGGGGTGGCAGAATGTCCACTGGCATTCAGACAACGCATCGCGCATCAGCCTTTTCTGGGAAACAACGTACTACCAGGATCGCTTCGTTGCTCTTTGGCAGGAGTTTGCGCGGCGCTACAAAAACAGGGCTGTAATCGCCGGCTACGATGTACTGAACGAGCCATGCGCGAACAACGCTATTGGTGATTATCCGTGGGATGTGGGTTCCAATTACAGGCCGAATTTTGACCGCATGAATGCCGTCTACCGGCGCTTAGTCACAGAGATTCGCAAGATCGATTCCAGACACATCATCTTCCTTGAAGGCGATGACTATGCAAAGGACTTTTCGGGGCTGGAGAAACCATTCGACGACAACCTTGCCTACAGTTCACATAACTACACTGTGCCGGGGTTTGGACCGGGCCGATACCCTGGCGCCATCCGTCCTCGATCGGCAGCAGTGGGCGGCGCTCAGGACTGGGACCTGGCAAAACAGCAGCGCAACTTCCTCGATGCCGAGGGAACGAAATTCACCCAGCAGCATAATGTTCCGCTCTGGGTTGGCGAGTTCGGGTCTGTGTTTAACGGGCCTGCCGATGAGAGCGGGGACCGGCTTCGCGCGTTAGATGATCAGATTGGCATTTTTGAAAAGAACGAGACGCACTGGACAACGTGGAACTACAAAGATGTTGGCGTGATGGGTATGCTGACACTCAACCCTGCATCTCCGTACATGGAGCGCATCAGCGGCCTCCTTCGTAAGAAGGTCGCTCTTGGTACCGACGATTGGATGAAGTGGCTACCGCCAACGCCGGTAAAGGACGCAACGGCTCAGCTTGCTGACCAGATCCGTCAAGTAGTTGGCGATTCGCAGTTGGACCCGCGACTAAATGTGCGGTGCATGAGTCAGACCCTATTGTGCTTCTACACGGGAACTTTAATGCAGCCGCTCTATGCCGGCCTCTTCAAAGGCCTGTCTGAGAATGAACTGGATCATATACTATCTTCTTTTTCGGCGAAGCAGTGTGTGCCAAACCAAGGTTTGGTAGACGTCCTCAGTAAATACATGCTCAGCCCAGTTCAGGAGTCGAGTTCTGATGGCTGATTCCCAGCCGGCGAAATACAACAGATCCCGATCCGCTACGCGTCTTCATCGGACGGGGCCCCGGTCTGATGTTTTGCAAATTACATTCAGTCGCGTCAGCATGTAACACCATGGAAGAGGATCATGAACAAGTGGATCCTCGATCCGATCCACGGTTCGTCTTCACAATCGAACTTCACTCGAACGAGAGGTCGCCATCGTCTTCCAGAGCAAGAAGTGACGCGACTGTCACTCAATCGAGAGAGAAGGAGGCCTCCGCTGCAAAACAGTGGCCTCCATCGTCACTATGAATGGTGCTCGGAATGTGCGAGCACCATTCAGTCTTTTGTCGTGTCCACGAGATTGAGGGTCCGTTGCTAGGTTCCCAAGAGACTTACAACTGCACGGGTCTCCCGAACCGCAATTAAATCGATTCCTGCTCTCCTCATCAACAGTCAGGCGCAGCCGTATCCTGACTGTTGATGAGGAGAGCAGGTGAAGCGCTTTAGCTCAGTGCGATCCTGAGCGCTGCTCCGTAACTGTTTGCAATCGGCAAGCCATGAGGCATGTCAAAATGCAATGCATCCGCTTCCTGAGTCCACTTGACCTGCGCATCGGAACCCACCACAGTGACATTCTGGATTTTTCCCGGCTTGGTATTGCTTGATGACCCGAGCGACTCAATCTTGGCACGCCGTTCCGGCCATCCCATGAAGATTGCGTAGATCACATTGTTCGCCTTATTGCGAGTGAAACGGATGTCATTGCTTCCCATCGCGCTGATACTGGCGCCTTGAAAAGGCCCGCTCTTAACCGAATTCGGCCCTTCACCGTAGACTGTCCATGGTCGAGTTTCAAAGATGGCTTCGCCGTTGATCTTCAGCCATGCTGCAATCTCATCGAGAATGGCCACCTCTTTGCTGTCGATGGTTCCATCCGGTTTGCCGGGAAAATTTAGAATAAAGGTGCCGTTCTTGCTGACCGTGTCTACCAGCCAGTGAATGGCATCACGCGGCGGCAGGTAGCTTCCAAACGCTCCGGGGCCTTCAGAGAGACTGCGCCGGTAGTGCCATTCTCCAATGCATGTTTCTGACTGCCATGCGTAGGGCATTATTTCGCTCGTCAAGCCGCGCTCGTAGTCGGCCACCACCGCTTTGGCGAGCTTGTCGGGCACGTTCTTAATGTTCAGTACGGCTTCCATCTTGCCGCGCGTTTTCAGATTGTGGTTATAGAAGTATGCGCCAACATTCATGCCTCCCCAACCTAGTGGGAGTAGCGCGTTGTCGAAGTAAAGCAAGTCGGGATCGTGCTGATCGATGAGGTCTCGCGTACGGTCGTAAAAGTTCTTCACGTACGAGGCATCCGGCAGCGCGTCCTTGGGATGCTTCGGACCGTAGAGCATCTGAGGATCGAGCCCATCCCACCATTGGCCTTTCCCTTCCGCTCTGGTCATTCGACCGTCGTAAGAAACTCCTGCCTCCGGTCCAGCCTTGTCAGCTCCGTGCGAGGTTTGGAACCACCACCAGTTGCGTGCCTGATGGACCGTCACGCCAAAGCGGAGCCCGTGTTTGCGCGCGGCAGCAGCCCATTCTCCGACGACATTGCGATGTGGCCCATGGTTCATCGCGTTCCAGGGCTGATGCTTCGATCCCCAACAATCAAACCCGTCGTGGTGATTGGCGAGCGCGATAAAGAGGCGCGCACCGGCATTCTTGTAACGTTCTATAAGCGCTTCCGGTTCCCAGTTGAGGAGCGTCCATTGCGCGCACAGGTCTTTGTACCCGAATCGGGAGAGACTACCGTAGTGTGACCTGTGGTACGCATAGTCGGGGGAACCCTCCTCATACATGTTACGGGCGTACCAGTCGCCGAATTCGGGCACACACTGCGGACTCCAATGCGCCCAGATGCCAAACTTGGCGTCGCGATACCACTCCGGCGCGTCATAGTTTGACAGCGAATCCCACGTCGCCTCATAAGGTCCCTGGCCATTGAGTCCTTCGATGGGCGCCTGCATGGGAACACCATCCCAGGAACCTCCGGGCAATTCAGGCGGCTCGCCCCATGCTGCGGGCGACCAGTCGGAGTTGTTGAGCTTCTTCCCCATAATCTTGCCGTCAACTAACGCATGAAAAACACGCTGGCTCTCGGGAGTCGCGCAAAACTCTTCATATGTTTGATGGAGATGGTTAAATCCGGAGGGCGCGCCCGCAGCCGCTTGACCTTTCGCAGAAATGGCCGTGCTCGCTGCCGCGGCCGTGATCAGCTTACAGAACTCTCTTCTTTGCATCATCTTTCATCCTCTCTCGTAATTACAGGCTCGATGGCCAAGGCCGGTCTATCAGTTTTCGATTGTCCCTGCTGTCCGGTTTGGCTTGGCATTCCTCAACCGCTTCTCAGCGTCTTCACTCCAATACCCGCAATCCAGTTCCGGAAGAGTGATGTGTATGGAATCCTGAGCGTCATTTAAAAATCAGAATGCGGAACAGCCTGCCAGCCTCGTGGAGTCTGGCAATGATCTGTTCATGCGCGACGGAGCGCGTATTCTTGTTCGCCAAATGACGGGTCATCTCCCCATGGATGGTGTTCCACCCAGTACATCTTCTTCTGTGACCAGTTGCAGTTCGGAATCCAGATAGATGTGGGCCCGAACATGGCTTGATGCAGCGATCGCGGCGAGCACGCTATCGAGCAGTTCCGCGTGATCGCACCCTGTAGTCAGCGTTTCAATCCCCGGGTTCGACTGGGCCGGATATGCGGCATCGGCAGCCACGATCCAGTTCCGATGGCCAAATAGTGGCATCATGCGCACAAGGCGGGATTCCCACGATTCGAATTCATGATCAGGGTTTGTGTTCACTCGGGACCTCTTTGAGGGCAGACCGCTACCTTGCCGACGGCTTCCGGCGAGACATGGTCGGAACCGAACATTCCGAGTCCGATCACGGACAGTTTCGCCCCTCACGCCAACGCCCTTGAAGGAATCCGGGAAGGATCGAACATAGCCGATTTCCTGGCCCGAGCCTTCCACGAAAGATTCCATTGTTCTCAATTCGTTTAGCGGGGAAAAAGTAATCGATAACTTAAACGATGAAATCTAAGCAGATACAATTTGGATTGTCAAGGTGAGAGACTTGAGACTGTTCCTTCTTTCAGCTCAGAACACGGTACCGCGGCGCGGTACTGCGGCCATTTCAGCAGGGTGATGGAGGGATTGCATTTGGATACATTTGGCATGGAGTAGAGAAAGTGGCAGTTCGCCTGAAAGATATCGCTAACGAACTGGGTCTGTCGGTAGTCACCGTTTCGAAGGTGCTCCGAGACCATCCGGATATCGGAGCTGACACGCGAAAGCGCGTCCTGAACCGGATGCGTGAGCTCAACTATCAGCCCAACTTGGCGGCCCGCTCGCTGGTGACCGGCCGAAGCTGGACTCTAGGCCTAGTCGTTCCGGACCTGCTCCACCCATTCTTCGCAGATATCGCACAAGCCATCTCATCTGAGACGAGCAATCGGGGCTACAGCCTGTTCATCTCGTCTTCGGACGAGAATCCGGAACTTGAGGTACGGGAAATCAAGCAACTCCTTGCCCGACGAGTCGATGTAATCATCGTAGCGTCAGCCCAATGGTCGATAGACTGCTTTCGTCTGATCGAAGAACACAAAACGCCTTACATTCTGATCGACCGAAGATTCCAGGGTCTCGATGCCAATTTTGTGGGTGTCGATGATGAAGCAGTAGGTGTGCTGGCTACCTCTCACCTCATCGAGGAAGGATGCCGGCGCGTAGCTCACATTCGTGGACCCGAAGTAAGTACCGCGATCGGCCGGCTCGAAGGTTACAAGCGGGCTCTTGCGGTATATAACATGACCCCCTTGCCGGGACACATAGTTTCGCTGGGAGCTTCAGGCGATCATCGTGGAGAGAAGGGTGGGTATGAAGCTGCGAAGCGCTTGCTCGCCGCTCATCCTCGCCCGGATGGGATCTTTTGCTTCAACGATCCTTCGGCGCTGGGAGCAATGCGGGCCATTCTGGAAGCGGGCGTTCGTATTCCCGAGGATATAGCTGTTGTGGGCTGCGGGAATCTCTCCTATTCGGATTTCCTTCGCGTTCCACTTTCTTCGGTCGACCAAAGCAGCGAGAACATCGGAAAGTATACTGCAGAACTCGCGCTCAAAATCGCTCGCAAGAAAGTACAGGTTAGACCTAAAGCCGAACTGATTCCTCCCCGGCTTGTGATCCGCACTTCAAGCCTCCGGCATGCGCATGTTGATAACCCGCGTACCTTGAAGTAATCGACACAAGTACACAGTCCGTGCGATCGATGCATTCAATGCACAGTGATGCAGGGTTCGCCTTGGCACATTGCGCCGGTGACTCCATGGTTTTCGGTGATGTCGTAGATGCGATCAACAAAGGGAAGCTTGATCTTTTCCATGCTGCCGCTGGGCCAGTGAATCTCGACCTGATCAACTTTGTTTGAGTCACCCAAGCCGAAATGGACGCGCATATCATTCGATGAGATATAGCTGCCGCCACTCAGGACGTCTCCCCGCTGCCGGATTCCGTTTGCGGTTAGATCGACTCTTGCACCAACCGCATCGCGTGGACTTTTCGGCCCGCCAATGAGCTTGATCTCAACCCAATGATGATGATTGGGATATACGTTGCGGAGCAGAACTGGGCCTCCGTCCATACTGTTGATGACTACGTCGATCTTGCCGTCGTTGAACAGGTCTCCAAACGCGGCGCCGCGGCCGACGGTGACGACCGCCAACCCAGTTCCCTCCACAGCCGGCACAAGCTCGAATCTGCCGTTACCCAGGTTGTGATAGAGGAGAGGCCGCTGGGCATAGCTTTGGCCCCATTCCGGATGCTGATCAACCTGTGGATAAACGTGGCCATTGACGATGAGCAGATCCTTCCATCCGTCATTGTCGTAGTCGAGGAACCCATCACCGAATTTCACGAAGGGGATCGACGCATCGGCAATCCCGGCCTGGTAACTGACATCTGTGAATGCTCCCTTGCCATTGTTCTGGAACAAGATGGGGAAATCATCGGAGAACGTTGTGCTGACAACCGAAAGTCTTCCGTTGTTTTCATAATCTCCCACAGCTAGCCCCATATTGGCAGCTTCCCGTCCATCCCCATTCAGCGCAAACCCGCTTTCGTAACTCTCGTCCTTGAATTTACCGTTTCCCTGGTTCATGTACAGATAGTTCGGCGTCGAGTCGTTGGCCACCAACAGGTCCGGCTTGCCGTCGTTATTAACATCGGCAAATAACGCATCGAGCCCGTAATAACCGTTGGGGCCGTCAACGCCCAGCTTCTTGCTGACGTCGGTGAATGTACCATCGCCGTTGTTGTGAAACAGATGATCACGTCCGCCGGTCAATCCACGCGGCCCGCACATCACCTTCACGCCGCGGTATTGGCAGAAGTTATAGCCAGCGATCTTGGAGTTTGATAGCACAGGATCATTCATGCCAATTTCTATATACCCGGTTACAAAAAGATCGAGATTCCCGTCGCCGTCATAGTCCCCGAAAGTAGCACCCGTGTGGTCCATCCTATCGGTGGAGCCTTCGTGGAGAGCGACGCCGGCCTGCACCGCCGCATCGGAAAAGGTGCCGTTGTGATTATTGCGGTAAAGCCGGCTTGCTCCGACGTTGGTTACGTAGAGATCGGGCCAGCCGTCGTTGTTGTAATCGCCAATGACGCAACCCGTTCCCCATCTGTCGTTGGCAACACCTGCGCTCTCCGTCCTATCGGTAAATGTGCCGTCATGATTGTTATGGAACAAAGCGGCGTGTGGTGAGGGCACTTTGCCTGCAATCGCATCCGGGGTTGATCCGTTCACGAGGTAAATGTCGAGCCAACCATCGTTGTCATAGTCAAGAAGACATACTCCAGAGCCCTTTGCCTCGATGATTACTTGCTTTTCCGGATTACCAGTTGTATTTCTCCATTTCGAGAGCCCAGATTGGGCCGTCGCGTCCTCAAACACAATCGGACCTGTCTTTGCAAACCCCCCCGCGGTAATGGGGCGGTGCTGCGTATCGAACACCGCTGAATGAGGGCCCGCATTTGTCATCTCTCCGCCCGATGCTTGGCCCTGTTGGCTCGCGGCCGGCGGCACTGTCAATAGGAGAAAGAGCAATACGGAAGCGACTGAAAATATCCCAGCCAGGAGTCTTGAAGCATGAACACGTATCACGGAGTTCGAGTTTAGAAAACGCAACCGCTGAAATCGCAACACCGTTACCTCTTTCGGACATGTTACAGCCGTATTCAAAGTGCAGACGCAGAGGACGCATCGGGGCCCATGCTCATACAAATGCGGAAGCTGCACAGGAAGCCTGTTGAAGCGCAAACTGGGTCGGACGGAGCGCACGACTTAAGAACGGTCGAGACCGCCATTGGCGAACTCGTTCGGCGCCAATCTTTTTGGGGGCGCAGCACATGTGACCGGACACTTGAAGCATTCCCAAATCCATTAGAACGAGCTATCTGCTCGGGGCGATGCGGTGAGCATCCGTCACAACTTTCAAAAAGAACTTGACAGCAAAACAAGCGCGAAGCTACGATTCGCCAGTTAACGATAACGTAAGCGGGAGTCATTCGCAACGCGCGGGACCTAACAGCTTGGATCGTTGATTCGGGACCTATACGGTCTTCCCCGTCTTCTCCATGAACTAAATCCAGCAGTGTTTGCTGACAGTGTCGAACTAATCGCCAGGAGGTCAGGTGAAAACGCTTACCGAAAAATACCAAAACGGGCGTCTTGTGCTGCTTATGATGCTTTTCAGCGTTGCGGGCTTGATAGCCCCGATTGCTGGGGCCCAGCAGGCAACCGCAAACGTCACCGGCCTCGTTAGGGATCAGAGCGGCGCCGCGATCGCAAATGCACAAGTTGAGCTGACGAATGTGAGTACCGGAGTAGTGCGGAAAACGGCCACCAACGCAGATGGAGTATATAACTTCCCGAGCGTCGTACCCGGCAGTTACGGCATGCAGGTAACCGCCACTGGGTTTAGCGCAGTTTCGCAGCCGCCGGTAACACTCCAAGTGGGCCAGACCGCGACTTTCGACTTTCACATGAATGTCGGAGGCACGACGAGCACTGTTACCGTGACAGCCGAAGCGCCCGCCTTACAAACTGCGACCTCGGAGTTGGGTACGGTTGTCTCACCCGATCAAATGAACGACCTGCCTCTAAACGGTCGCAACTTCACTGAGCTGCTATTGATTACACCCGGAACAGTGAACCTCAATACGGATCAGAACAGCGGCGGCGGTGGAGGGTGGAACGGTGCGTCAGTCGGGCAATTTAGTTTTCCGGCTGTGAACGGTGCCCGCAACCGTAGCAACTTGTTCATACTCGATGGATCGAACGATCTGAATACCTTGTCAGGCACATATAACTATGCACCCATCGTAGACGGCATTCAGGAGTTTAAGAGTCAAGGGCACAATGATCTGGCCGAGTATGGCGGGGCTGCCGGTGCAGCGGTCAGCGTGGTCACAAAATCCGGAACCAATCAGTATCACGGCGCCCTTTGGGAGTATCTGAGGAACGAGGTGATGGATGCGACCGGCTACTTCGAGAAGGAGCTGCCTCCGTTGCGTCAGAATCAGTACGGCGCAACGATTGGCGGTCCACTCTCGATTCCAAAACTCTACAACGGCAAGAACCGCACGTTCTTCTTCGCGGCATGGGAGACCTACAAGTACCGCTCCGCGTCAGAGACTGGAGCGCTAGCCGCAACGGATGCGATGCGCTCCGGTGACTTTAGCGCTCTGGGTGTGACCCTGTATGACCCCGCAACCACGACCTATGACGCCGGAACCAATTCGTTCTCGCGGCAGACGTTCACCGCTGAGTATAACGAGGGGCCAGGCAACACCGCATTGTGCAATGGCCACATCAACTGCATTCCACAGTCCAGAATCAACCCGATATCAGGGGTCTATCAGGGGATCATCCCAGTCGGTGGCGACACCACGGTTAATGGGTCGAACCTCTTTTACCCGGGCAGGTCAACAGCCGATCAATACTCTGGGACACTCCGCGTGGATCAGAATTTCGGCAACAATAATCAGTTGATGTTTCGGTACAGCCAGTTCGATCTTTACAAGACAAATCCGTCCGGCACAATTGGAAATGCCTTCGTCAATGTTCCCGGACACAACTACATTGGACATTGGACTCACACCTTTAGCCCGACCGCCTTCTCAGATGTGTACTTCAGTAGGAACTACGGATACACCTACACAGGAACAACTCATACCGGCGAAGACGCGGCATTTATCGGACAGTTGAAGACACTCGGGATGTCACCCTTCTTCACTGTTCTGAACAATACAGACTATGCACCGCAATACACGGCGGACGGATATGTCGGGTTGAGCGGTTCCCAGTTGCAGGCTTCAGGGTTGGCGGATGACTGGCAGTTCGGCGGTTCGTTCACCAAAATTCTTGGCAGGCACACAATCAAGGCAGGCGCGGATTTTGAGACCAATAGCTTCACCTCACCCATCGCATACTCCAATATAGGCTTTTCAGCGACGCAGACAGCTGGCGTGGGTGCACAGCAGGGAGTGGGTGGAAACAGTTGGGCGTCCCTGCTGCTCGGTATTCCCTCCTCAGCCGGCTACCGGAACATACACGAAGTAGCGAGCGGCGGCTGGATCAACGGAATTTTTATTCAGGACCAGTTCAAGGCCACCAGCCGTCTCACTGTTAACCTCGGCTTCCGCAATGACATGGTGTTGACGCCGATTTATGGGACAGGCAAAGGCGGGAACTACTACACCGGAGAGGCGAACCCGATAACCGGCCAGTACATTCTGAACGCACTTCCGCCGGACTGTTCTGCGACACAAGGCGCACCTTGTATCCCGACCGGCACATACACTGCATCCAGCACGCCGGCTCCAGGCGGCCTCCCCCCCCACGCTGTCGTGAGCCCGTCACTAAGAGTGATCAAGAACTCGCTCTTCAATTGGGCACCCCGAATTGGGCTGGCCTACCGCATCAATAACAAGACTGTCGTTCGCGCGGCTTATAGCCGGTTCTATGACGAGTGGGCTGACATCACTCAGTTATCACAAAACTTCGGAGGGAATTGGCCGGCAGTAGCTACCATCCAAAACAATGGCTTGAATCTGAATGTTCCGACTGTGACTGCGGCCGACCCCTTACAGTTTGGCAGCGGTGGATCAATTGTTTATCCGATCAACGACTTCAGCCAGGTGAGCCAGTGGATGGTGGATCCGAACTTCCAGACTCCCGTTTTCGACCAATGGAATGTCGGAATCCAACGGGAGTTGCCAAGCAATATGACTCTCGACGCTAATTACGTGGGTTCAAATGGCAGACATGAGGATTGGGGTCCGGTCTTGAACGTTCCCCAACCAGGACCTGGCGATATTCAATCTCGGCGGCCCTACCCGTATATGCTGCAACAATGGTTCGACCAGAGCGTAGGCAACAGCCGTTACAACGCGCTTCAAGTAACACTCACAAAGCGGCCGGTTCATGGGCTTAGCTTCCTGGCTGCCTATACACTTTCGCATTCAAACGCAGATGGCTGCAACCTCGGGGCGAGTTGCGACTCGACGAATCCATATAACAAGGCCGCCGATTACGGCACCTCTGACCTCAACCAGAAACACGTCTTTTCAGTCGCATTCACGGCTGAGTCGCCGTACAACAAATCTGCTTCCAGGGTCGTCTCAACGTTGGCTGGCGGATGGGCACTCAACGGCATCGTGCAAGTCACTTCCGGGAAGCCTTACACAGTTACTACCAACAGCGATCCTGAAAACGTTGGCTGCTGCAACCAGCAGCGCGTCGACGTGGTCGGGAACCCCGACAGTGGCACCGGTATTCACACGCAGCAGAAGTGGTTCAGTACAGATGCCTTCGCTCTACAAGCGCCCTACACTTATGGCAACGAAAAGGTGAACCCATGGGTGGGGCAGCATTGGAACAATGTTGACATGTCCATATTCCGACAGTTCCACCTGGGGATTGGAGAACAACGATACTTCGAGTTCCGCGCGGAGTCCTTCAACCTCTTCAACAATGTCGTCTTTAATCCGCCGGACTCGACCATCAACGACCCGAATTTCGGACAAATCACCAGCCAGTGGAACTCGCCGAGAGAGTTGCAGATGAGTCTGAAATTCTATTACTAGCGGAGTAACGAATTCCGGGTCTTATTGCAGTCGCGATTAAGACCCGGTGTACTGCAGACTGAAAGCAGCTTTCCGCTCCGCACGCAGGAGCGCTGATGAACGATCGTCGCGCGATATTGTAGCGACGATATTCTTGTTTTTGCCCGTCGACAGCGGGTAGAGAGACTGCCTGGCTGCGTCGTGCGGGGGGAAAAAGATTGGCGAGAACCTCGTGCCGGCCTCCGGCCATTGATCCTCCTTCAATGATCGATAAGACTAGGCGTGACTTCCTGCGCGGGGCCGGCATGATGGTTCCGCATTTGATGTTTCCATCGCTGCGATCGCCGGGCGCCAAAGCCTTCCTTCTCAATTCATCCGCAAGTGTGGCACTTCCTTCGCCAATCAGATTCGAGGACATCGCTCAAGAGGCAGGCGTGAATTTCGTCCTTGAAAACTGCCCAACACCGGAGAAACATCAGCCCGAGACAATGCCAGCCGGCATCGCCTTATTCGACTACGATGGGGATGATTATCTCGACATCTACCTGGTCAACGGCGCCGAAATGCCATCGCTCGTGAAGACAGGTCCAAAGTACTGGAACCGCCTCTTTCACAACAATGGCGATGGAACGTTCACCGATGTTACCGAGCGCGCCGGCGTTGCCGGAGCCGGATATGGCATGGGAGTCGCGGTGGGCGATTACGACAACAACGGCTGGCCCGACTTGTTTCTAGCGAACGTCAACGGGAATCAGCTTCTTCACAACAATGGTGATGGCACGTTTAAGGATGTCACAGCGAAGGCTGGTTTGGGCGGCGCCGTTTATAAAGGCCGAAAGATGTGGTCAGTCGCAGCTGGTTGGTTCGACTACAACAATGACGGACTGCTGGATTTGTTTGTCGCCAACTATTGCCAGTGGGACCCGAGCTTCGAACCCGTTTGCGTAGGGCTCAATGGCCGCGGCTATTGTCACCCAGGCAGCTTCGCTCCGCTTCCCAACACCCTCTATCGGAACAACGGTGACGGCACCTTTACTGATGTTTCCGCCGAGATGGGAATATCATCGGTGCTCGGGAAGGGAATGGGAGTCGTATTTGCGGACTATGACGGCGACGGCTATCTCGACGTCTTTGTGGCCAATGACAACAGTCCAAATCTACTCTTTCGCAATCTCGGCGGAAAACGATTTGAGGAAGTAGGATTTCAGGCAGGAGTGGCTTATAACGATGAGGGCACTGCACTGGCGGGGATGGGTGCGGATTTCAGGGATCTGAACAACGATGGCTTACCAGATCTCTGGCATACCGCAATTGAAAACGAGACTTTTCCATTGTTGATCAACGAAGGCAAGGGACAGTTTCGAAATGCGAGTCAGGACAGCCGGGTTGCGAATCTCACCAGGCCAATGTCTGGCTGGTCGAACGCGATCGTCGATCTCGATAACGATGGCTGGAAGGACCTGGTGGTAGCCCGAAGCAATGTCATGGACAACATCGCGGAAATTTCGCGGCATTTTCGCTATGCTGAGCCGAACGCCGTCTTCCGCAACCTCGGCAACGGTCAGTTTGCAGACGTGAGCGCGTCTGCGGGAGCTGACTTCATTCAGCAAGCTCCGCACCGGGGTTTGGCCGTTGGCGATCTGGACAACGATGGACGAATGGACCTGGTAGTGACGGCTCTCGGGGCCACGGTCAGCGTGTTCCGCAACATCACTCAAACCGGTAATCACTGGATACTACTCAAACTCGTTGGAACCAAGAGCAACCGAATGGGAATCGGCGCCCGCATTCAAATAACCACGGACGATGGCAGGAACCTATACAACGAGGCGACAACCAGCACCGGGTATGCAAGTTCCAGTGATCCCCGCGTACATTTCGGTCTGGGAAGTTCGCGCGTGATCAAGGAGATCGAAATCCGCTGGCCATCGGGTACGCGCCAGTTGTTGCACAGCGTGAATGTGGATCGCATTCTCGAAGTAATTGAACCCCGCAATGAAACTCAGCGATGAGTCATGCGAGTGCAATGGACCCTGAAATCTGTTATGAAGCGATCACTCATCGGCTATAGCGCATTGCTCCTCTTCCTCGGGGTATCTGCGCAAGCGCAACTGCCGGGCACTTGCAAACCGCCGGCGTCGGCGCGCGAGGCGCTCGCCGGCACTCCACCTGCCAAAGTGTATGACGCGGTAGGTGTCTGGTTCGCCCAAAAGGGGAATTTCAATTGTGCAGTTGCGGCGTTCAGGCAGGCGTTGCGTCTAGAGCCGGGCTCGGCGGAGGCACATTTCGATCTTGGACTTGTTCGGCAAAGCCAAGAGCAGCCTGCGGCGGCAATCAGTGAGTTCCGCCTTGCCCTTCATTACGACCCGGGATTGCTACAGGCCCATTGTGGGATAGGATCGTCCCTTAGTGAACCAGCTGAAGCGGAAGCGGAATTTCGGAAAGCACTCGCCGCAGATTCACGATTGGTCTGCGCAATGGACGGAATGGCGCAGATCCTTGTGAGGCAGAGACGATACGACGCCGCCATAGACTTTTGGCGGCAGGCTCTCAGCATTCAGCCGGACGCCCCGGATATGCGGCTCGCTTTGGCAACAACGACTTATAAAGCTGCCAAAGCGCGACAAGCTAATGGTATTCCGCCACTGGCTGGCGCCGATGTTACGGACGCCATCCAGCTTTTGACGGATTTGATCAAGGGCTATCCCGACATGACGGCTGCACATTTTGCTCTTGGCAACATTTACGCAAACGAGCGTCGTGATCGTGAAGCGGCCGACGAGTACCATGAGATTTCCCGGAGGAATCCCACCGATACGGTAGCGCTGGCGGCGCAGGTGAAGGCGCTGATTGACACCTCCGCATACGCCGAAGCGCTTGCGCCTGCACGTGATTACGTGCGCCAAAAACCAAACGATCCCTCTGGGCACGTTATGCTCGGCACGGTCTACCAGCAACTAGGCGATTACGCGAAGGCGGAGCCTGAACTGGAAGTCGGCGCTGCTCGGTCGCCCGGCGACTTTGAGGCTCGCTATCAGCTTGGGCTTCTTCTGGCTCGGATGGGCAAGCCAAGCTTGGCCCTTCCGCATTTACAGAAAGCTATCGCGCTGAAGCCCGGAGACAGGGCTGCTAAATATCAGCTCGTTGCGGTGCTGCGCTCGCTTGGAAGAACGCAGGAATCAGCACAGATGGTTGAGCAATTGCGCAAAGAACAGGACAAGGAATCCCTGAGTAGTCAGTTGGCAGCCGAGGGAACCAAAGCCAATGATCTGCTGCAATCCGGGAAACCGACTGAGGCAGTGCAAATCTACCGGCACATGCTCGAAGAGATGCCCAACAGCGCCTGGACCGCTTATAACCTGGCACTCGCACTTGAGGCCATGAAAGATATGAAGGGTGCTGAAGATGCCCTTCGAAATGCGATCAACATCGATCCGAAACAGGCGAAGATCCAGGCCGAACTAGGTCGACTTGAACTGGCCAAGGGAGATTCGCAGTCCGCGCAGAAGTGGCTCGAATCTGCACTTGAGCTGCAACCTGAGCTCGTAGACGCTCGTGGAAATCTCGCGATGCTTTACGCCAAGAAAGGAGACTTGACCTCGGCGGAGAAACTCTTTCGGCAGACGGTGGAAGACGACGCGAACTATAGGGAGGGCCACCTGAACTTGGGGTTGATCCTTGCCCAGCAGAATAGGAAAGCCGAGGCAGAGAAGGAATTCGAAAAAGCGGTCGCGCTCGCGCCAAAGGATCCCGCTGCGTTGACAATGGTTGGCAAAGCGGAAGTGAAAATGGGCAAGGTCGCCGAGGGAATCGGGTTCCTTCGACAGGTCGCAGATCTGGTGCCCGATTTGGCCGCAGCCCACTTGGATCTGGCGCTTGCGCTCTCCACCAGTTACAACTTACCTGGCGCGCTCGTCGAAGCCAGCGAGGCGGTCCGCCTTGCTCCCCAGTCCGCTGTCACCCATTTCTACCGCGGTAGAGTTCTGTTCGATCTGGGGCGCAGCAAGGAAGCCCTGCCTGAATTCGAAACTGCTTGCCGCCTCGATGCAAAGATGCCCGAGCCTCGATATTTTCTCGCTCTTATCGAGAAGCAGGATGGCAATTACCAGCGTGCAGCCGATCTATTTCAAGCCACGGTGGAACTGCAACCCCGAAACGCAATGGCCTGGTATTTGCTCGGTCAATCTTTTGAGAAGATGTCGGAAACTGCGAAGGCGCTCACGGCTTGGCGAAGGGCGATTGAGGTCGACCCAAAGTTCGCGCAGGCGCTGATCAGCCTCGCACGCACGCTGCAATCTACTGATCAGGCTGAATCCGAGAAGTTAATGGTGCGCTACCTGGCCGTTCAGAAGGAGCGGCGCATCCTGGACCGGGCGGATACCCTTGCGAACAACAGCATAGAAGCGGCCTCAGCTCACGACTGGCCCGCGGCGATCCAGCAGATGAAAGAAGCAATCGCCGCATGCGGTGAATGCAATGCGAAAGCAGACCTGTACAGGAAGCTTGGAATCATCGAGTGCGAGGCTGGCGACCTTGACAACGGAGAAAGGGAATTACTAGCCGCGAAAGCGCTCAAGCCCGATGATCCAATAACTCAGGCAGCGCTTGAGCTGACCGTCCAGGCTCGAGGCAGGCAACGAATTTCTACCGCCGACACGAAGCGTTGATAACGGGGACCCCGGAAAAGCAACGAATGAGTGCGCTGATAAACAGGGAGACGCCAGATCCGGAGGCCTCAAAAACCGTGGAGCTGCTCAAAAATGAGTATGCTTCAACGCTCTCACTCTCTGGCAGTTTCGAATAACATTCTCTGACCCCACTCTCGGCTTTTCCTACTCGGAATGGCTAACGCCGACGCCTTGTGTTCGGGGTGACATCTTGCCGATCATATGACTTCCATGAAATCCAGGTACGTCTTCTATTGGCAGCTGGGGTAGCCCTGCAAACCTGCAAACGCAGTGAGGATGCCAGAAAACAGAATCGCAGGCGACAAATGCCTCCGTACCTGCTTCAAAGTCTCTGTTCTGAGGTGAGATCCGAGGTGGCTCTGGGTACAGATCAGGTGGCTCTGGGTACAGATATCGTCACGAGATCGGCTTTGGCTGCCATGCTCCTGAGCGGAACGGCCCTTGTTGCGTTTTGTTTGACCGGATGCAAGAAGAGCGCCACCCAGCAAGTGATCGCTCCGCTTGCTACGGGCGGAAGTATGCACCCTTACTCAGGGAACATGGAGAATGACGACTATCAGTGGGTGCGCGCTACCAAGGACTACGCCAATACGCGCTACAGCACGCTCTCCCAGATCAATACCGGAAACGTTGCCAACCTGAAGGTAGCCTGGACGTTCGATACTGGCGTAGCACGCGGGCAGGAAGCCGCACCGATCGTGGCGAACAACACGATGTACGTCGTGGCTCCATGGCCAAACAAGCTGTTTGCGCTGGATTTGGCGAAGCCGGGTGCGCCGGTGAAGTGGACCTATGACCCGCATCCGACGTCGGCGGCGAAAGGGGAGGCATGCTGCGATTGGGTCAACCGCGGTGCGGCTTATGCAGATGGCAAGGTCATCTACAACACCCTTGACGGCAACACCGTGGCGGTGGACGCCAACACGGGTAAGGAGGTGTGGCGGACGCGACTGGGAAACATCAACATGGGCGAGACCATGACGATGGCGCCAATGGTCGTCAAGGACAAAGTGATCGTCGGCGATAGCGGAGGCGAGTTCGGCGTGCGCGGATGGGTGGCGGCACTGAGCACAAAGGACGGCAAGCTGTTGTGGCAGGCCTACCACACCGGGCCAGATAAAGACGTCCTGATTGGCCCGCGCTTCAGGCCGTTTTATGCAGGGGACAAGGGCACGGATCTGGGAGTTAAGACATGGCCGCCGGATGCCTGGCGCGTCGGAGGTGGAACTGCGTGGGGCTTCATGGCCTACGACCCAGAGCAGAACCTGATTTTCTATGGCACGGCGAATCCAGGTCCGTGGAATCCCGAGGTGCGGCCGGGATCCAATAAATGGACTTCGGGTGTGTTTGCCCGCGATGCGGACACCGGGGAGGCAGTCTGGTTCTATCAGATGTCCCCTCACGACCTGTATGACTGGGATGGCATCAACGAAGACATTCTGCTGGACCTGCCCTGGCATGGGCAGACGCGCAAAGTGCTTGTTCGCCCAGACCGAAACGGCTACATGTACGTAATTGACCGGACGACGGGGCAGGTGCTGTCGGCCACCCCATACGTGTACACCACGACGACAGCGGGCGTGGACCTAAACACTGGGGAGTTGAAGCACGTCCCAATGAAAGAGCCGCGGACCGGCCAGGAGGTGCGGAACCTCTGCCCGATTGCGCCTGGCGCAAAGGATTGGCAGCCTTCGTCGTTCTCTCCGCGCACCGGTCTCGTGTATGTGCCGCACGAAAACATGTGCATGGACGAAGAAGGCATCACGCCGAATTACATTGCCGGAACTCCGTACATCGGTGCGAATGTGCGCTATTACGCGGGGCCGGGCGGCAATATGGGCGAGCTCATGGCGTGGGATCCGTTGTCAGGCAAGAAGGTGTGGACCGTAATGGACAAGTATCCACTGTGGAGCGGCACGTTGACGACCGCCGGAGATCTGCTCTTCTACGGCACGATGGAGGGCTGGTTTCGTGCAGCGGATGCGCGCACGGGCAAGACGCTTTGGCAGTTCAAGACCTCGTCGGGCATTATCGGGCAGCCGATTACATATCGCGGGCCGGACGGCAAGCAGTACGTGGCGATTCTTTCTGGTGTAGGTGGGTGGCCGGGATCGATTGTGTCAAACAATCTGGACGTGCGGGACGACACTGCCGGCAATGGCTGGGGCAGCGCCATGCACGACCTGAAAAACGTGACGAGAGCGGGAGGCACTCTGTATGTATTTGCGCTTCCTTAGCGCCGTGCTGATGCTGGTGCTTGCGCCTGCTGCTGAATGCAGGGCGCAGCCGCGCCTTCTACGCTTCTGCGCCGATCCCGACAACCTGCCGTTTTCGAATCAAGCGGGACAAGGTTTGGATAACCGGATCGCCCGCATGGTGGCACGGGACATCGGCCGGGAGGCACAGTTCGTGTGGACGCGCAATCGGCGTGGGTTTCTCCGTGAGAAGTTCAACAATGGGGTCTGTGATGTTCTCGCAGGGGTGCCGCAGGGCATGCGCGGTGTGGCGACCTCGGTTCCCTACTACCGCTCGACGTATGTTTTTGTCACCCCAGCGCGTGCGCATGTGTCGATCACGCGATTCGATGATCCGCATTTGAACGGAGGGCAAATCGGGCTGCAGGTGCTGGAAGAGAACTATGCACCGCCTTCGCTTCCACTGATACGCAACGGGCATGCACGGCAACTCGTTGGCTTCGAAGCGTTCGGAGAGCGGAGCCAGGACATTGTGAAGGCTGTGGCCGACGGTCGCGTTGCCGTCGCGGTGGTCTGGGGGCCGCTCGCGGGATACTTCGCACGACACGATCATCTGCCAGTAACCCTAAGTCTGGTATCGCCCACCGCGGACCAGTCGGGCGTGCCGTTTTCGTATGCAATCACGTTGGCCGTGCACCCGAACGATACGGTGCTGCTGGAGGAAATTGACGGCGCACTCGCTCGTCTTCGGCCAGAGATCGATGCGCTTTTAACCCGCTACAACGTTCCGCGCGTCGCAGACGGAAAGGAGACCCGTTGAGGACGCCGCCAATCCTGGCTGTGCTTGGGGCGCTGACGCTGGCCGCCGTCGGATGCAGGCGCGAGCACCGCGTGTTCGATCCCGGGGCGGTGGACACCCAGCCGGCGAACGGGCCAGCGCTGAACGAGGTGCATGCGGGCGCGCAACACATGCCGGCACAACCAATCTCGCTTACCGGCACGCGCTATGACGATAACGCTTATGCCGCAGCGGAGGGCAAGCGATTGTTTCAGGCATTCAACTGTGCGGGATGTCACCAGCACGGCGGCGGCGGCATTGGTCCGGCGCTGATGGACTCGCAGTGGATCTACGGGAGCCGGTCCGAGGATATCTACCGGACCATTGTGCAAGGACGGCCGAACGGGATGCCGAGCTTCGCGGGCAAGATTCCGGAATTTCAGGTGTGGGAACTGGTCGCATATGTGCGCTCGATGAGCGGGCAACTGCGCGAGGATGTGGCTCCCGCTCGCAGCGATCACATGCCGGTAGTGAAGGCTGAGCAGGCGAGGCCGAAAGAACATCCGCAGGATCAAAAGCAGGAGCGGAGGCAGCCATGATGCTTTTGGCTGTACCTGGATTTCAAGGCAATCACACGGGCCTGAACCCGGTGGGTCCGGGCGCGTCGCACATCGAGCTTCAGTTCTCGCTGATTTTCTGGATCACGACGGCCGTGTACTGCGTCGTGCTCCTGTTGGTGGTTGTTGCCGTGGCGCGCAACCGCCTGGATGTCATTCCGGAACCGATCCCGACGGACGAGAAGAGCGAAAGTCGCGGCATGCGCGTCGTAGGCTCCGCGGTAGTGCTGACCGTGCTTTTACTCTTCGTGATGCTGATCGGCAGCTTTGAGACCAGCCGTGCGTTAGGAAGCATGAACCTGGAGGCGGCTCTCCCTATCGAGGTGTACGGGCACCAGTGGTGGTGGGAGGTGCGGTATCCGAACAGCGAATCCTACAAGATTGTTGAAACTGCGAACGAGATCCATGTGCCGGTGGGCGTGCCGATACGATTCCGCGGCACATCGAGCGACGTGATCCACAGCTTCTGGGCGCCTAACGTGAACGGCAAACGCGACCTGCTGCCGGGGTACATCGCGGAATTTGTGTGGCAGGTGGACAAGCCAGGCCACTGGCGTGGTCAGTGTGCGGAGTTCTGCGGCGAGCAGCACGCGCACATGTCGTTTGAGATTGTGGCCGAGCCGAAGGACGTCTTTGAAATGTGGCTAGCTGACCAGTCGAAGAGCGCGCCCCCGCCCGAGACGCCGGAAACTCTGCGCGGGCAGCAGGTGTTCATGACGCATGCCTGCGTGATGTGCCACACGATTCGTGGCACCAGCGCGGGTTCGCGCGTGGGCCCGGACCTTACACACATCGCAAGTCGCGCCATGATCGCCGCGGGAACTCTACCCAACACGAACGGCAACCTCGCGGGATGGATTTTGAACCCACAATCCATCAAGCCAGGGTGCCGGATGCCTCCCAATCAATTGTCAGGCACGGAATTGCGGGACCTGCTCGCCTATCTGGATACGCTGCAATGATTACAACCAACTTGACGACGGAAGCACAACTGACAGAAGAAGAGCGGCAACGCGCTCGGCAACTTGAGCTTGTGTGGAAGGAGCCCACCGGGTTTCTGGGCTGGTTTAAAGTGGTTCACCACACCTCCATTGGTTTGCGGTATGCAAGCACGGCCTTTGCGTTCTTTTTGCTGGCCGGTTTGCTGGCCGGGGCGATGCGGTTGCAACTCGCGTTCCCTGAAGCGCAGTTCCTGCCTAACGACAAGTACAACCAGTTCTTCACCATGCACGGCACTACAATGATGTTCCTGTTTGCGGTGCCCATGATGTTTGAAGCGCTCAGTGTGTACCTCGTGCCGCTGATGGTGGGCACGCGCAACATCGCATTCCCGCGGCTGAACGCCTACAGCTACTACCTGTACCTGTTTGGCGGGATCATGATTTGGGTCGCGTTCTTCTGCAATACGGGCGCGGACCGGGGATGGTTCGCCTATGTGCCCCTCTCAGGCCCGGACTACGGGCCAGGGAAGCGGCCGGACTTCTGGGCACAGATGATCACTTTCACCGAGGTCTCGGCGCTTGCAGTGGCGGTCGAGATTGTGGTGACGGTCTTTCGACTGCGTGCGCCCGGCATGTCGCTCAACCGCATTCCCATCTTTGTGTGGGGCCAGGTTGTCGTAGCGTTTATGGTCATCTTCTCGCTGCCTGGCGTCGTGCTTTCGAGTACGATGCTGCTGCTGGACCGCACGTGCAACACGCAGTTTTTCAATCCTTCGGTGGGTGGGGATGTGCTGCTTTACCAGCACTTGTTCTGGTGGTTCGGTCACCCGGAGGTATACATCATCTTTATTCCCGGGACGGCGATTGTGTCGACGATTGTGACCGCATTCAGTCGGCGACACATGTTTGGGTATCTGGTCGTGGTTTTGTCGCTGGTCTCGACGGGGTTCATTGCATTCGGATTGTGGGTGCACCACATGTTCGCCACCGGGATTCCTCAGATCGCGGAAAACTACTTCACGGCGGCAAGCATGATGATCGCCATTCCCACAGGAGCGCAGATTTTTTGCTGGATGTGGACCATGGCGACCGGAAAGCTGGTGCTTCGGACGCCGCTCTGGTGGGTAATCGGGTTCTTCTTTGTGTTCATCATGGGCGGCATGACGGGAATCTTCCTCGCATCAGTACCGACCGATCTGCAGTTGCACGATACGTATTTCGTGGTGGCGCACTTCCACTACGTGCTGATCGGGAGCGCGGTATTCCCGCTATTCGGAGCTGTTTACTACTGGTTCCCCAAGGTGACGGGCCGCATGCTGAGTGAGACGCTGGGACAGCTGAACTTCTGGCTATTCTTCGTGGGATTCAATGTAACGTTCTTTCCTATGCATATAGTGGGGCTTCGCGGGATGCCTCGACGCGTATATACATATCAGCCCGGAATTGGATGGACGGTCCTCAACCAGGTTGAGTCGTTTGGTTACGTACTGCTCTTCCTGAGTGTCTGTGTGCTGCTGTGGAACGTGTACCGCTCGAAGCGTAAGGGACCGATTGCGGGAACGAATCCGTGGAACGCGGGGACATTGGAGTGGGCGACTCCATCGCCTCCTCCCTCGTACAACTTTCTGTATCTGCCTACAGTGAACGGCCGAGAGGCACTGTGGGATGCGGCGCCGAATCAGCCGGTAGTGGTGGGCCTGGAGGAGGACTCACGCGAGGTGCTGACGACACGCACCCTGGATGCGGAGCCGGACGGGCGCGAGGAATTCCCGTCGCCGACGATCTGGCCGTTTCTGGCTGCTTTGGCAACAGGCCTGGCGTTTCTCGCCAGCGTGTTTACGCCATGGGGGATTACGTTCGGGGCCGTTCTTGTTGCCGTCACGATGATTGGCTGGTTCTGGCCGAAGAAACAGGCCGTAGAGAGGCGTCGCGCGAGGGAGATATGGCAGAGCGAGTAGAACGGCCCGTTCTAGATGTTTCGAAGCTGCCCACAGTGCACTTCGGCTCGCACAGCCTCACGTGGTGGGGTGTGATGGGAATGATGGCGATTGAGAGCACGGTGTTCCTGCTCATGATCGCGACTTATTTCTACTTGCACTCCCGCTCTGTGGAGTGGCCACCCCATCGAAATCCACCCGATTTGCTGTGGGGAACCGTAAACGTCGCATTGTTTCTGCTCAGCGCTATTCCGAACGAATGGTACCGGCGGCGCGCGCGCACAGGCGACCTCCGGGCGGTACAAATCGGACTGGTGATTGCGTGTCTGTTCGGATTCGCCATCGTCGGCGTGCGATATCTCGAGTTGCTGCATCTCAACACGGATTGGAGCGTGGATGCCTACGGCAGCGCTGTGTGGACGCTGATGGGGTTGCACATTCTCCATTTGCTGACCGATCTCGGCGACACAATCGTGCTCACGGTACTGTTCTTCACTTCGCTGGTCGAAGGCAAGCGTTTTATGGACGCGGAGGAGAACGCCGCCTATTGGTACTTCGTAATTGGCTTCTGGATTCCCATTTACCTGGTCATCTACTGGGCTCCGAGGTGGCTGCATGCGTGACCCACTTGAACACACGAACCCAAGCCCCGAGGAAAAGCGCATCGATCTCTTGCTCTGGACGGCGTTGCTGCTGAACCCGTTGGCGATGGGAGTCAACACCGTGGTGGGTTTCACGGTGGCGCATTGGACTACGGACACAGGGCGCAAAAGCTACTCATATCTTGTGTCGGCTATCGATCTTTTGCTCTGTATCGGTGCGTTTGCCATATCGATTTCCTTCGAGCGGAAGTTCCGCCACGCGGAGCAGGATGTACCAATCGACGGACGCAGGCTTTTCATGGCAAGGCTGACGGTGCTGGTGTCCGTATTGACAGCATTGCTCATCATCGCCCAAACGCTGGCTGTAATCAGATTGCATCCGTTCGATTGAGCATGGGTTTCGAAGCTTCTCAATTCGGTCTGCCGAATATGCTTCATAGAGAAGCATCAGGTGTTTGGAGTGTGCCATGGAGCTTTGAGCCTGCGATCATCATTCCGTTAGTCGCCCTCCTTGCGGTTTATCTTGTTGGGGCGCTCCGTCGCGGAAATGCGCGAAACCTGAGGTGGCGCCATGCGAGCTTTGCTGCCGGTTGGGGCACCCTGGCATTTGCATTAGTGTCGCCACTACACGAGTTGGGGGAACAACTATTTTCTGCGCACATGCTTCAGCACGAGATCCTGATTCTCGTATCAGCGCCGCTCATATCCGCTTCGCACCCGGGCGCAACCTGTCTCTGGGCCTTCGCTTTACGCCATCGCACAGGTCTCGGCTCAAGCGTTCATCGCATCCTGAATTCAGCTCCTGTTCGCTTGTTTACACGCCCTCTGAACGCATGGATTCTCGAGGCAGCGGCTCTGTGGCTGTGGCACATCCCATTCTTGTACCAGGCGACGCTGAGGTCGGACTGGGTCCATGCGGCCCAACACATCAGCTTTTTGGGGACGGCTGTTCTATTTTGGTCCGCGCTTTACGGCGTCCGCCGGTCAGCGATGAGTTATGGCAGCGCCATCCTCTACGTGTTCGGAACTGCGGTACACTGCAGCGCTCTTGGCGCCCTCCTGACTTTTTCAGCTGTGTTGTGGTACCCGGCATACATTGCGACTTCGCCGAGATGGGCATTGACGCCGCTCCAGGATCAACAATTGGGCGGGGTCATCATGTGGGTTCCCTCGGGGCTAGTGTTCATTGTGGTGGCTCTTGCTCTCATGGCGAGATGGCTTTCTGAATCCGATCGCCGCTTGCGCTTGGGTTCCGTTGCCGCCCTGCTGGAGAAGGAGCAACAGTGAAGCTCCGTTTGAGCGGGGCTTCTGCAGTATGCACGCGCGAGTGCATTGCCGCCTGCGACACGATCGCGGTCCCTGTAATGATGACGATCGCCCGGTTTGAATTCAACTCGAGATCGCAATCCAGCTTGTCGAAAGGGTTAAATCCCGGCAGTCAGACTTTTCCGCTGCTTCGGCAAGCGCGCGCTTACAAAGGCGAGTGCGTTACAGTCGGCCTCTGTTGACTTGTTGTCTTTCGGCTGTTTCAGTCTTTGTGAGACTGCCCCAGCCGACGGCAACTACACGGGGCTGCACGGTAGAATCAGAGCATGATCAAAGGGATTTCCATCCTTCGTCGGGCGGAGGATGGGGCTGTTTACGACCGGTTGAGCAGTTTCTTCGCGGCCATGGGATTCGCCGTTGGAGGGGGCTGGAAGGACACCATCAGTACTGGTGCATCTTTTTTGGCGCCGCTGGGGAATCTAGAGTTTGTAAATGGGCAATTCCCTTCGGTTTCGGATGTGATGGTCGAGGTGACCTCTCTGGATCAGGCTTATCAGGCCGCGTCACGATGGCTTTGCGCCCACGGTGGAGATGCGGCAGTGAAGCGATTGGGCGAGGCGGTCGAAACGGAATGGAAGGCGCGCCTGTTCACGGTCGAGCCGGAACCTGGCTTTGCTTTCACGTTCTGGGCATGGACTGATCCGCTGAAAGGTAAACCGGTTGTGCTGGAAGGAGATCTTTCGGCCGAAGGAATGAAGTTTGCAATCGCGGTGGCACGCTGGAACGCGGTTATCACGGACCGGCTGCTGGAAGGCGCACTGGATGCATTCCTGAGGAGCGGGGCGAAGAGGGAAGACATCCAGATTGTGCGCGTGCCGGGAGCGTGGGAAGTGCCCGCAGCGGCGCGAATGATGGCGGAGCAGAAGAAGGTGGATGCCATTATTGCTTTGGGATGTCTGATCCGCGGAGAGACCGCGCATTATGAGGCGATCTACAACGAGGTGTCACGCGGAATTGGACAATCACAGCAGGAGACCGGCATACCGCACGGCTTCGGCATCCTGACATGCGAGACTCTTGAGCAGGCGCTGAATCGCGCGGGAATTAAGGCGGGAAACAAGGGATTTGAAGCAGCCGCGGCAGCAATCGAGATGGTGAACGTGAAGCGGAAGATTGCGGAAAGCGGGCAGGCGTGAGCGCTGGTTCGCGTAGGAAATCGCGTGAACTGGCAATGCAGATGCTTTTCCAGGCGGAGATGGGGAAGCAGACGCCAGATCAGGTCCGGGCGACTTTCTGGAAGTCAGTAGACACGACCGAGCCTGAGGTTCGCGGATTTGCGGAGGATCTATTTCACTCGGCAATCGCGAACCAGGAAAAGGTGGACGAATTGATTGCGGCGCATTCCCGGCACTGGCGTCTGGAGAGGATGCCCGCAGTGGATCGAAACCTGCTGCGAATGGCGGTGGGCGAGATGCTCGGATTCAAAGGGACGCCGTTCCCGATTGTTATTAACGAGGCGCTGGAGATTGCGAGGCGCTTTTCGGCGCCCGAGTCAATCAACTTCCTGAATGGGATCCTGGACGCCATTGCGCATGGGCTCCTGCCGAAGTAGCAGGTCTTGAAGCCCATCCGTCCGGTAGAATTGCGAAACGTCGAAGTTTGCAGAGTTTACAACTGAATCAGGGCCCGAGGCGTCCAATGCCAGAGAGCCGGATGGAAGATTGCCTCCGGCGACTGGCTATCAGGTGGCGCAAATTCTGCGCGTGAGCATATTTTGCGGCGTAACATGGATTTTTGGCAGGCTCAGGTACCTGATCGACCCGGGCACTGAGAACCGTTGGCGGGAAGCCGGCGTACTGAGCAGAAGGAGATGAATCATGAGTGATGAAAGAAATGGAGTCCAGGGAGTTGCGTGGTTTCTTGCCGGACTTGGCGTGGGCGCGCTAATTGGAATTCTTTATGCTCCGAAGAGCGGGCGCGAGACCCGGGAGGACATCGCGCAGGGAGCGCGAGAGAGCAGCGAGTACCTGCGCGCGCGGAGCCGCCAAGCCGCCGAGCAAGTCGGTCAGTATGTAGATAAAGGCCGCGAGCAGATGAATCAATATGTCGGACGTGGAAGAGAGATCGTCGATCGCGGACGCGCGCAGTGGGAAGACTTCGTCGAGCGAGGTAAGAACATCGTCAACGATCAAACCAACCGGGTAGGCGCGGCAGTCGAAGCGGGCCGCGACGCTTATCAGGCAAACGCGCAGAAACCAGCAGAGCCAACTGCGTAGGCGAACATAAGAGCCGGGGCTGACGTTGTTGGCCCCGGTGTTTTCCACTTCCCACTACGCAATGCCGGCGTTCTCTTGAGTGCGCGGAGGCGCTGTACGGGACTTTGAGAAAGCTAAGATCGCGTCGGTGCCGAGATGAACAACGAAACCTTGTGGTTGATGATTTTTGTGGGCCTCACCGCAGCTGCCCTCTTTGGGCAGTTCATCGTCATGCTTGTGGCGTACTTCATGCTGCGCAAGAGCATCAGGACAGTTCAAGACGAAGTGAGCGAAGTTCGTTCAACAGTAATGCCAATGCTGAACCGTTCGAAGGAACTGCTGGAGAAGGTTGCGCCTAAGGTCGAATCTGTGGCGGCAGACGTGGCGGATATGGCGCAGTCTGCGCGGGAGCAAACGGCGCATATCCGTTTTACCGCCGATGAAGTACTTGCCCGTGTTTACCGGCAGACGAGCCGTGTGGATAACATGATCACCAATGTTGCAGATGGTGTGGAGCACGCCGGCAATGTTGTGGCTGATTCGGTGACGAGGCCGGTCCGGCAGGTTTCTGCGATGCTCGCTGCCGCCAGGGCTTTTCTGGGCGTGCTTGCGACAGGACGTCGTCCTGGTCGCCAGGGCGTGATCACCGATCAGGACATGTTCGTGTAGAGCAAGAGAGGCGCGACTCCGATCGGCGTTAACAATCGCTGTCATTTTGGTGTAGTCTCCTTTGCACAATGAGAAGCGTTTCACGAGCTGGATTTCTGGGCGTGTGCGCCGTTGCAGTCTCGACAATGGCGCTCGGTCAATCTACAACTCCCAAAACATCATTGCTGGTGCTTTCCAAGCACGATCACACGCTAGCTATAGTTGATCCTGCGAACCTGCGCGTCCTGGCGCGAGTTCCGGTGGGAGACGATCCGCACGAGGTGATTGCGTCGAAGGACGGGCATACGGCATACGTGTCGAACTATGGATTTGGTGCGTTTCATACGCTCGCTGTCGTGGATCTGATTGCACAACATGAAGAGCCATTAATTGATTTAGGCGCGCTGCGGGGGCCTCACGGACTGGCTTTTGCGCAGGGAAAGGTTTGGTTCACGGCAGAGGCTGCGAAAGCCATCGGGAGCTATGACCCGGAGTCGGGCAAGGTCAACTGGATTATGGGGACAGGACAGAATCGCACGCACATGCTGTACGTGTTCCCCGATGCGCAGAAGATTGTGACGACGAATGTGAATTCGTCAACGGTGACTGTTCTGGAGCATACCGAGGGCCCCGCGGGTGGGCCGTCACCGCCTCCACCAGGCGCGCCTCAAGCGCAGGAAGCAGGAACGCCGTCGACGGGAGCGCAGGGCGGTCCGAGACGGATGCCAGGGTTTCCCGGTGGAGATTGGAATGAGATGGTACTTCCCGTAGGGGGAGGATCCGAAGGGTTTGATGTATTGCCGGATGGAAAGCAGGCGTGGGTTGCGAATGCGTGGGACGGCACGATTTCGGTTATCGACTTTGCGCAGAAGAAGGTGACGGCGACAGTGCAGGCAAATGCGCGCGGGGCAAATCGGCTGAAGTTCACTCCGGATGGGAAGCGGGCGTTGATCTCGGCAGGGCCGGAGTTGATTGTTTTTGACGTGGCAACGCAGAAGGAAGTGAAGCGGCTGCGGGTAGGACACGGGGGCGGGGGCGGGATCCTGGTGCAGCCGGACGGTCAGCGAGCTTATGTGGCGTTTGCGGAAGATGGGTTTGTGGCGGTGGTGGATTTGAAGTCGCTGGAGATTGTTGGAAAGGTGGATGCCGGGCCGGGACCAGATGGGCTGGCGTGGGCGGTACGAGAATGAGTTTGCCTCTCCATGATGTGGAAAGTGTGCCGCAGGACGGGGGCAGCAAGGACGATCAGGATTCATGCGTAAAGCCGGCACTCAAGTGAGTTCCGGCTTTACGTTTTTGTTGCGGTGTGGTTAGTGGAGGTCGACTTGAATGACCTGGATCGAATAGGGAGGAAGCGTGAGTGAGAAGTTGCTGCTCACGTTGTACAAGGTGGACTCGACGGGCACAATGCGTTTGGGGTCATCGATGGAGTTGGTTGTCTGGGTATTGGGCGCGCTCAAGCGGATCAGCTTTGCTTCTGCCGCGGGGCGAGCGCCGGGAAGTGCGAGACGGACAGGCTTTGAATCGGATGAGCCGTTGACGAGCTTTAGATAAAGCTGCTTCTTCAGCGTGTTGAGGGTGGCGGAGTAAAAGAGCCTGGTTCCAGCGTTCTCAATCTGAGAGGCGATATTGTGGTCGCCCAGGTAAGAGCCGAACATGACCTGCGCATAGTAGCTGGGAGATCCATAGCTCGATGCGGCGTTGTAGCCGATGAGGTCGCTCTCCCACTGCATTCCGCCTGGGTTTACGTTGACGAAGAGCGGCGCGTAACAGGACATCACGATGAGATCGCTATTGCGCTCGAGGCCAGTCATCCATGCAGCGTCTCCGAGAGCAGCGCCCATGTTAGTAGTGGGTGTGCCTTCGCGGGTGGCCCATTCGCCGACAAAGATCTTGGGGCCATTGCGGTCAACTTTGTCGTAGTGATTCGCATCCGCAAAGTTCTGCGTGGCGCGAACGTAGTAGTGATCGTCCTGTACATCGGGCTTCATGTTCTTGAGGGGCATGGTCGCGATGAGCTGAAGATCGGGGTATTTCGCTTTGATCGCCTTAGAGAACTGGCCGTAGCGGCCCTCGTAACTCCCGGAACGGTCGAACTGGTCTTCGTTGCCGATTTCGACGTAAGTGAGTTTGAACGGTGCCGGGTGTCCGTCCCTGACGCGAGCGGCTCCCCATTTCGTATCGGGACCGCCGGTGACGTATTCGATCTCGTCAAGTGCGTCATTGACATAGGGCTCGAGATCGGGGCCGGGGTTCACATGCTCCTGCGCGAGGGAGTAGCCACCGTAGACGGCGAGGACTGGCTGCATGTGGAGGTCTTCGCACCATTCGAGAAACTCGAGAAGGCCCATGCCGTCAGATGACCAGTAATTCCACGGACTCCTATGGGTGGGTCGGTCCGCGAGAGGCCCGATGGTCTTCTTCCATTCGAAACGATCCTTGATGTGGTCGCCTTCGAGGTAATTGCCGCCGGGGAAGCGCAGGAATTGCGGATGCATGGCAGCCATTTTTTCCATCAGGTCGGTGCGGAAACCATTGGGACGATTGTGATAGGTAGGCGGAAACAGGGAGACAAGCTGAAGCCAAAGGGTTCCGGCATGGCCGAAGGTAATAGAGAGGTGGTTGGCTGCAGAGGGCTGGATTGCGCCGGTCTTGAGCGTGAAGTTGTACTGCTTCCAGTCGGAGCTGAGGCCGGGGACCGTGGCGGAGGCAAGGGACTTCCCGGTGTTGTCGCTGACGAGGCTGACCGTGATCGGCCCTATGGAGCCAGAATCAGCTTTTGCATAGAGCGAGCCCTTGTAGGTGGTATTTGGGTGGAGGGCCATCCCCCACCAGCCAGTGTTGAGGGCTCCAGCCTGGTTGTGCTGATCGGCCTGGATGATTTCGACCTTGAGGCTTGTGGGCAGTGCAGTGCTTGGGCCTGTCGTTTTGTCGTCGGACATCTTGGCGGCGGCGTTGCCCCCTTCGACGAGGTACCAGGAGTGAATGCCGCTCCAGTCGCTTTTGAAGGTGCGGTTGCGGACCATCTCCGCATAGAGGCCGCCGTCGTAGGAATAGTTGATCTCTTCAGTCATAAGGCCGTAGAGCGTGGGACTAACGGCGGTAGTGGGCTGGTCGGCGTGAAGAGTGAGTGTGGCGGACGGTGATTGACCGAAGACCATTGATGAAGTTAAGAGAGCGGCGCTCAGCAGAAGGCGGGCAAACGTTTTCCTGGACATCTTGGTTTCTCTCCGAAAGATTGCCGGGCCAGTATAAATGCTCTGCTTCCACACCCGCGGGAGACGGATCAGAAACCGGCTCTGCTTTGACAGGTAAGTTGCGTGTTGATACCCTTTTAAGGGGCCCATTCCCGGCTTATCTGCCGCTCTAATCTGCCCTTTGTTACATACGTCCCCGTCGTCTAGCCCGGCCTAGGACACCGCCCTTTCACGGCGATAACACGGGTTCAAATCCCGTCGGGGACGCCAACAAAACAAAAGACTTGCAAGATTCGGACCGAAAAAACGTGGGTTTGAAAAGGTTCGATAAGGATTTCCACTTGTGGAAAGCCTGCTCTACTCTTCATCACCTTTGTCCTCCTCATTGCCCATAATCTGACGCACCACCTTGCTGTGGGCGCTACGCCTGATCGCCGTTATGCCCTGCGTATACACATCCATCGTCACCTTGAAGTTGGCATGACGGAGCGTCTCCTGGATCGTCTTTACGTCCTCTCCGTTCGCCTTCATCAGCGTGCCCAGGCTATGCCGCAGCGTGTGCCAGCCGACCGGTTCCTTGATCTTCAGGATGTTCTCTAAAACCGGCTTGAGATACACCCGATAGATGGAACTCGGCCAGTAGGGTTGTTTGCCCCGTCGCGCGGGACTGGCAAACACCCAATCCTTCGGCTGGTTATAGGCGCACCGCAGACGCCATTCCCATAGGATCTCGGCAACGGCCGCATCGATCGGAACCGGCTTTCTCGAAGCTTCCGTCTTGCAGCGTTCGATTCGCTGTTTGACGACATCGCGGGTCAGGCGAAGTTCAAGGTTCTCGAAATCGATATCTTCCCACTTCAGCCCGAGCAACTCTCCGACCCGGAGGCCGGTCGATGCACCGAGTAGAACTGCGGTTTTGGGAAGATCCACCAGGTTCTCCAACAACTCTTTCAGCTGCTGCGGTGTCAGGATGGTGGGAATGCGAGCACGCTTCGCGCTCTGCCGTACATGACGGATGGGATTGTACGTAGTCCATTCCCACCGCTGTGCGTGACTATAGAGAGCGCTCATAATGTTCCTGGTCTTCGCCTTCGATCCTTTCGACATGGGTAGCGACTTCAGCCACTGCTCGACCTGGACTGGTTTCACCTCCGTCAACCTGTAGGAGCGCCAACGGGGAAGAATCCACTTTCTGAGGTAGCCCTGATAGGTCAGTTGGGTGGAGTACGACTTTCGCGTTTCGTCGTCTCCGGGTTCGCTGCCGAGCGGCCTGGTGCCATGCACCACGTCCGGCAGTTCATGTTGCCTGTAATGCTCAACCAACGTCTCAAAGCTGATGGCCTGCAATTTCTGTCGCGGGGTTTGTTCGTTTACATCTAGTCGCAGCGAGTCGGCCGCCTTCTGTGCCTCGGCCTCGGTTTTGAACTCGCTAACCGTGCCAATCACAGCCTTGCGATACCTCCTGGTTCCGTCCAGCTGGACCTCATACCAGCGGAAGACCCAAACGGTCTCACCAGACTTCTGGCGCTTTTCACGCTGCAGACTTCCTCGTTGATGTCGTACTCGTACTCGCCTCATGTTTTCCTCCTTTGGGGTGGCGAGCACGATTGGCCTGCTTTGAGGGTAGCCGAAAATCAGGCCTGCATTTCCTCTTAATATCGTGTTCGCGACAGAGATTCCCTCGGACCCGCCAGACCCGCTTCAGGAGGCGGGTGCCAGAGTTGGCCAGGGCAAATATGACCGTTGCAATTTCGAATCCGCGGGTTCGATCGCTAGCTGAATGCCTGGTCGGCGCGGAAGCGTACGATCGTCAATCCCAGCGGATTAACCGCTAGTTCGTTGTTCTTCACGTTTTCGCGGAAGACGTAGGTGACGGTTGCGGTCCATCGTTCGCGCTTGACTTCGCTGTGGTCCGCAGGATTCGTGAACACCTTTTCGAATTCGATCCGCGCCGAATACGGAGACTGCCTCAGGTCATCCAGAACGACATTCTTGACCTCGACATCAATAAAGGGAAGGCCCGAGCCCCTGACATAGGACTCGATGACGTTGTCTTTGCGCTCCTGATCGATGACCGCGCGCTGGACGTCGCCATTCAGGAAATAGAGCGTGTTCATCTGGTCCCGCTCAATGGTGAACCGGTTGCGGCTGAAGTAGAGCTCGGCCCAGCGTGACAGATAGTATTTATTCTCCGCTTCCTGGGGCCGGTACTGGAAATTGCGATAGTCGATTGCTTCAGCCCGGCCAACTTCATTGATGCGCACGATCATCGGATGCCTTGCTGCGAGCGCATTCTGGCTTCTGTACACGAGCGCCGCAAGCGCGAGGCAGGTAGCGCAAAGTACTAGGACCGTGATCTTCAAGTATGTGTTCATCACGAGCGGCTCGCCATATTGTTCGAGATATTTTCCCGCCGCCTGCGTGAGATCGGGTCGTTTCATAATCGTGATCTCCATTCTGGCTAAAGTGCCCGTGCAATTAATGCCGTCACCATTCCGCTGAGGCCGCTGCTGTGACCGCCGACGTGACCAGAGAAGAGACTCGCGGTCATGGTTGGAATTTTGAATAGGACAAAACAGGCGATGAAGCAGAGCATGAGCAATGCGGGCATCAACGTAATCAGCGATTGTGGGCTCGCGACATTCATTGCGCCGCTCGTCAGGTAACTGATGAGCAGATGGCTCACGATGCTCAGTGTTGCTGCAGCAACGACCTTGTAGAATTCAAAGCCCAGGAAAGCTTTGAGCCATCCCCAGAAAAGAAAGTCAGTTTTGTCGAATACCATCCAAGGGATGAATACCGGCCCGAGGAGCCCAATAACGGTTGCACCGATGGCGCCGTAGGCGATGATCACGGCGATCAACCCAGTGAGGACGGTAAGTACGAGCTGCACAGTGTAGGAACAGAGGAGAGTGTAAGGCTCTGTGAACGACGGGGAAAGGCTCCCGATTTTGCCGAGGGCGATATGGATCGTGTTCTGGACTTCCTGTGTTGAATCATTCCCAATGTAGTCGACAAGTCTACTCGTCCCACCGCTGATAAATCCCTTAAGCGAATACCCGATCCCCGGAATCGAACTGTCGTAGAATTTCACGAAGCAGTAGGCAAATGTAATCAGCATGAAGAAGCTTAAGAACTTTGCAATGCTGAATCCAGGGCCTCCCTGCGCAGATGCCAGTGCCTCTTGTACACCAAACCAAACAAGCATGATTGTCGCAAGAGCGATGACCATGTGGAGGCCCAACCCGTCGATGGAAGGCGACACAGTTGCTGTCAGGTTCTCGCAGCCGTCTTTAATCAGAATCAGAAAGTCCATCGCCGGCCTCCAATCGACTCAATAGTGAAATGCCCACTGCGTTCCCGCGCTCGTTTGCTGAGGAACTACGTAGTTGAAGTTCTGCTGATAACCGTTGCCCGTCTGGAAGAGAGATTTCAGGTTGTCCTGCTGCACTTTTTGGCCAACGATCTGCTGCAGCGCCTGCCCCTGCAGGATCTGATTGGTTTCCTGCTGCGTACGCAACTCGATTAACAGAGCCTGATTAATTCGCTGAAGTGCGGCCATCTCGGTATGCTGTGCGGGATCGGTCGAGTGGGAAGCTGCTTCGAGCTGGCTGATATCGGCTTCACGTTGTGTTGCATTTGCACGGATCGTACCAACAGTTTGCAGGTTACTTGCGTTGACTGCATCGGATAGATCAACCGTTGCTCCTTGTGCCGCGATTGCCTGCTGGCCCTGGCTGCTCAGGGAGGAATATCCAGACATCTGCGTGATCCGAGGGAAGCTGGAGGTCTGGTTTGCGATCGACGCTCCGTACCCGGTCGTAGCGGCATTGATCCAAGGCAGTGAATTGCCGTAGGTGTTCGCAGGCCGCGTCAAGACGATCCATTGCTCACGACCGAGATTGCTGTACGACGTGTAGAGGTTCTCTGGCAGAGATGCCATTCGCTGGGCGAGGTTGTAGGCGGCAATCACATTCCTGGTTGTTTGCGCCGTTGTCGTATACAACTGGTTCCCCTGCGTGATCTGTTGAATTGCATGCCCCGATTGCGTAGGGTCAAAAACAATACCAGACCCGAATTGGGCACACGCTACCTGTGCGCTCGCAGCGATAGCAATCGCTGCGAACAACGATTTGGTATTCATCGTCTTCTCCTAATGTGAATTACTTGCCAGCGCGCTCCTTCTGAAGGAGCTTCCATGCGCCGTCCATCTGATCTTTCTCGCCTTGACATTTGGGACTTAGCGTCAGAGGCACTTTGTAATACTCAGTCGAACAATCGGCCTGAAACTGTGCCGCCAATCTGTCGTACTCTTTCTGAAGTCGATCGACCTTAGCCTGGCGACTCTCACATCCAACCAGAACCAGCACCGAAGCTGCGCTGAGAATTGTGAATAGCGCGACCTTAACCATCAATGCATCTCCTCAAAAGGTTTGCGGAATTGTGTGATTGTCATATGCAGGGAGGAGCATGTCCTGCACGAAATAGACCTTGATGCGATGTCCCTCCCGAATGGTGATCGTGGGAGGAATTTGAATGAACCGGTCGAGGACGGTTGTAGCTGACTGCGAGACGCTTGAGGCGGCGCCTGTTGTGAACGCCTGCGAACCGCTCGTCGAGACTGCTCCGCCGCCGGATTCGATTTCGCCGGCCCCGGAGATTACGCCCAAGGCAATTGAAGTCCCAAAAATCTGAAGGTAGTGGTTGTTGATCTTATCCTTCAGCCCTTCTTCACCGATTTGATCGAGACCGTGAAACTGATCGAGATCGACCGAGTATCCATCGGGCATGATCATGCGATGGAATACAACGGCGATGCGACGTTGCTGACCGATCCCGCTTGACCCAATCCTGCGCGCCTCACCCAGCACAATGGTTCCGTCGGGAATGAGCATGTGCTGGCGATCATGGGAGTAGACCGGGCTCGAAACCAAAGCCTTCACCGGACCGGGTGCGTCGCCATCGAGCCGGTTCATGAGAATTGTGTCCATCGTCAGCCCTTCATAAACTACGTAAGGCTGGCCAACTGCCGAATCGATATTGACCTCGGCGCTCCGCCTCGCGGCAGAATCCTCGATCGCATTGCCCTTTTTGACTGAGGCGCCTTGCGTCGAGACTAGGCTGCTCGCTTTCTGGTCGGAAGGTTGGCTCATCGCCGTCTGCGCCTCAGCGTCCAAATGCGAATTCGCATCCGTACGAGATGCCGCCTGTGCGTCGCTCGAGTGCGTGTAAACAAGGTTCGATGCAAATCGAGCGTTATATGCCAGTTCCCGTTCCCTGGCGGCCAGTTGCTGCGCCTGTTCTTGTTGCGGAGAAAGTTGTGGTTGCGCATAGACTCCTTGTTGCTGGCACGGTTGGCCCGGTGTGCACGATGTTCCTTGCGCAGTGGGCCCGTAGGCCGCGGCAACTACCAGCTGCGCAGGTGTGCCGCCTGCCAACGATGCGTCGTTTGTCAACGGTGCTTGCGCCGCGGCAGCCTGTGCTTCTTTCTGACGCTCGGCGGCAAGTTGATTCTTGAGGTCCTGGACATTGTTGTCCGTGTTGTCCTGAATGGTCGGCTGCGGAACTTCATGCTGCGACGCTGAAGAATGGCCTGGAGCCTTCTTGCCATAGGTGCTGACGATCGCCGCAGCCACAACCACCGCCGATGCTCCGAGGAAGATCGACACCTTAGCGTTCTTCCTCATGACACCCTTGGGCTCGGCCTTGGTGCGATGCAACTCGGGATCAGCTACGGCTACCTGTTCGGGTTGAATTGTTTGCTCTGCCATCGCGTTATCCCTTCCGCGTGAATTCCATGCGCTTGTTGCCCAGTTCCAAGTACCCGGAGTCCATGACCTTCGGGATGATGTAGGTCCCGTCGCGGAGTTCGTAGTTCACCAAGTTGGGTTTGCCGTCTTTCATGTCGTACACACTGAACTTTTCAGGAGCCGTTGTCTTGATGTACGTGAACTTGTCATCGTGAAATATCGACTGCACGTCGAACGGCGTTTCATTCGGATGGAAGGCATAGTCGAACTTCAGAGCGAGCGGATACGCGCTCTTGTATTCGTCTACTGCCTGCGTAATATGCGCCTGGACTGCAGCCAGCTGTTCGCGCGATTGCTCCAGCTGCACAGCAGGAACAAACTGCGCGGGTCCAGATGAGGCAACAAGCGATGAACGATCAGCAGGTTCGATCAGGACCTTGAGATCGGGCGCGGCTGAACTGTCCGACACATCCTGCAATGTGAAGCTATAGATGTTGCCCTTGTCGGTAATGAGATTGAGATTGGTAGCGATGCCAGCCTTAGCCGGATGGACGAAGCAGAAGTTGCCAACCACATCGACCACCCAGAACTCCTTGTCGCCTGTGGCCGCCTCCATGATCTTTTCGGTGGCCGGCACTTCAATCAGGGTCGTGTACTTCAACTTGGCGTGGATCGGCACAATGTCCTGCGAGTGAACCTGGACGGTGCGCGCTGCCGGGTCCTGCGCAACCGCAAGGGATGACGCGAGGGCAGTCATGAGTAGGGTTAAGAGAGGGAGTGAACGATTCATGCAACAGCTCCTTCGGGGTTGGAAGTGGGGATGACGGCCGCCGTGCGTGGCCGGAAGGGATAGTCCTGGGCAAGTCGGCACAGACCTTCGGGGATTCCAAACCGCGCAAAATAGTCGCGCTTGGTGAGGTTGTCCCGCGCGTTGTTGGTCGCCATCCAGTGCGAGACCGAGTCGACGTTCAGTTGCACTTTCTTTGAGCATTGCGCCTTGCGGATCAGCATTTGCCCCGGTAGAACCAGGCCGGCGATCAATTCAAGCTCGGTATCGTTCAAATGAAACGCTTCCCGATAGAGATCCCGATCCATCTCCGGGTTGGCGAGGAAGATCTTCGTCGGGCAGCTTTCGGCGACGATGTGAAACATCCCGGATTCCTCCAACTCCTTGACGGACTGGGTGGCGAGGATCATGGCAGCGTTGTGCTTGCGCCAGGTCTTCTGTGCCTGGACGACGTAGTTACGGATCGTCTCATTGCGAATGAAGAGCCACGCCTCGTCGAGGAGAAACGTCTTGAAGGTAGCGAGCTTGGCAGGATCGGTGATCTCGTTGCTCGCCCGGTGAAGGACGTAGAAGAGGAGTGGTTCGAGGACCTGTGGCGCATCTCCCCAGCCTGCGAAGTTAAAGGTCTGGAATTGACTGAACGAGAGAGTGTCCTCGGGGTTATCGAACAGGAATCCGTATTGACCCTGCCGCGTCCAGCGATGCAACCGATCTTTGAGTTCGCCAAGGATATTGGCGAAATTCGAGACCGTGCGTTGTTCCGGTTCGAGAACGTAGACACGTTCGATTCCGTCCCAGAGCTTGCGTTCCTCCCTGTAGTCCAATCTGTATCGGGAGTCGTTGCCTTCTATCAGGGTCCGGAAGAATGCGAACAGGAACTGCATGTTTTCTTCTGTGCGCGAGAGCGAAAACGGATTGATCGTGAAGTCGCGCGATTCGCGACCCACGTTCAGATAGCTTCCGCCGAAGATCGTGGTCAGTGATTGGAAGCTTCCGCCAATATCGAACACAAAAGTGAGCGGCTGGTACTTCTGGGCATTCTGGAGCAGAAAGTTGCAGAGGTAAGATTTGCCGCTACCGGTCATTCCGAGAATGAGTGTGTGCGCGACTTCGCCGTTGTGCAGGTTCAAGAAGTACGGTGTCGAGTTGTCGGTTTCAAGAACCGCCAGGTATTCCGCGCCGAGATGCTGGTTCCACTTCTCTCCAGGCAGAATTGTGAAGAGAAACGAGAGATCCGCATAGTTCGTGTTCAAAAGCAACAAGCGACGCAGATTCATCACGTAGTTGCCGGGCACCGTGGCAAAGTAGGCGTTGAGCTGGTTGTAGGTTTCGATGAACAGGCTCCCATCGGCATTCGTAAACACTCCGGCAAACTCGCCCACCAGTCGATTGACTTCGTCTATGTCACGGCCGTAGAGAACAATGGTCAACGAGAACTCGCCAAGCGATTGCCCGTCGCCCAATGCGCGCAGACAGTCGCCGAGGTCTTCGATATCGGCCTGCTTCGATTCATCGACCAGCACATCGCGTGGGTTCGTCTTGATTGGATCGTTGCCGAGCTGCGAGATGAAGCCGGTTTTGGAGACGTTGAAGTGGCGACGGCGCTTGTTCACTTCCTTTCGCGCCTTATCAGCAGGGAGTTGTGTCCACTCCGTCACCACACAGAAGTTGCCCGGAATCTTAAGCAGCGCATCGAGGACCAGCGGTCTCGTTTCGGCGATAGCCTCTTTCATCGTCAACACTCGTACTAAGTGATCGCCTACCCGCAGATGATCGCGTTCGGCCTCAATATCCGAGTTGACGACCTGATAGTCGAGAGACTGCGTGCACTTCGGATTCCCTGCAATGCGCCAGTCGTCGTAGTTGAGCAGGCGGCGGAAGAACCGAAATTGGCCCCGCTGATTCAAAACCTCAATCGGGACAAAATCGGCTAACTGGCGGATGAAGGCATCAACACGCTGTTCGAGGAGAGCGCGGTCACCTTCAATCTCAGTACGCAGCAGGGTCTTCATGCCACCGCTTGCGAACTGCGCCCGGAATTCTTCGAAGGCGTGAGCGGGATTCTCGGTCAACCTGCAGAAGGTCGGACCGATTCCGGTCTTTGCATGAGCAGCACGGAGAAGGATGCAGTAATAGATATCAATCTGATAGAGATCGTCGCGTTTGGCATGGAAGAACTCTCGCCGGTGATTCACTTCAGTCTGGACGACTGGATCCTCATAGGTCGCGAAAGGGATCTCTGGGCGATTCGATTTGAACAGATATTGGTAGATATGGAACCCAGGGCCAAACGATTTGAGCGCCGCTTCAAGACGCTTGACCGCGTGCTCCTGCCCTGTGTGGTCGAGGCTCTCGTAATCGACTCCCGGAACACGGAGCACAACACCCAGGTCTCCACTCTTGGTCAGAAAGACCGTCTCACTCCAGGGGCCGAAGAGATTGATGTGATCATTCAGCGCGGCGGACTCCTTCCACGCTTTGATGATCTTGTCGATTCGAAGCATCACCGGACCTCCACACGGGGGATAGATTGCTTGGCGGCGTCATAGCGAGTTCTGTACTTTTCCGATTTCGCCAGGATGCGAAGAAGAGCGGGATCGCTTCCGGTCACCCAACACCCAAAAACAAACCCGCCTGCGAAGAGGAGCAACCCGGCGACCAGGCTGTTGAACAAGTTGAAGGCGCCGACAGCTGCCACACAGACGAAGAAGAATAGCGTTCGTTCTACTCCGAGGTACGTGAGGGGCTTGTGCAGGCTCTTGTAGACTCGGTTTGCACGCCGATTAGAAGTGTGTGTCTGCATCGTCGCCCCTCGCGTAGGCGTTGGTTGATCGTTGAGGTTGTAGCTCTGAGAGGACTCGCCGTTCAGATTCCCCAGAGCCAGGTCAGGACATTCGTGGCGAGAACGGCGATACCAGTGCCTGCAGCAACGCCGGCGAGAGCTTTCTTCGCGCCGGGTTCGCCGTGAGCGAACTGATAACCGCCAACCACAATGGCAATCAGGCTGGCGACCTTTGCGACCGTTCCGGTAAACAGGTTCTGCATGGCGGAAAAACCCGTGTCGAAGGGTGAACCGCCCGCTGCTTGCGCGTGCACAGCGGCCGGCACGAGTAGAAGAAGCAGGAAGATCGCTTTCGAGTCTTGCAATGCTCGAAAGTGCCTCCGCCATGCGGGCGAAAGATTCATTGGTGTACCTCCGGTTCCTTGAACTCGACCTCAATCGAGCAGGTCATGCGGAGAGATTGACGCGAAGTCGAATTCTTGTCCAATACCTTTCAGGCCGTGTTTGATGCCCTCCAGCTATTAGTCCGGGGCCGCTTGGATGAAATGGAAACCACGGGACGCTTGGCAGAACGCACGGCGCGCGAAAATATTTTTCTTTTCTGCTCGAAATGCCGCAGGGAATTAGCAATCTCCCCTACGACCTTCTGCACCTGGACGGGTGCTCCCTGCCGGTATGCCAGAACAACCTGCACTGGCTCCAGGTTTGAAATTGGTGAGCATTGAAGATCCGGTGGCATCGCGTCGCACGCCTCGCCGGGAAGGATTGCGACTCCGACTCCATCCTGGACGAGATCGAAAACGCCGTCAGAGGATGGCACTTCCTCGACGATGTTCGGTTTGAACCCGACCTTCGCACACTGTTCAATGAGCCATCGATGCAGCGCGGGATGCGTCCGCTCCGAGCAAGGAACGATCAGTGGACGCGTTCGCAGTTCGGCGAGAGCTATCTCTCCGGAGCCGTTCGCGGATTGGGCACGGGGGAAGACAGCATGCAGGCGTTCGAAACGGATTAGGAACTGTGCGAGATCGTCCCGGTCGAGCGGCCCCAATGTCAGGCCCGCATGGAACACGCCACTTCCGATCGATTCGAATGTTTCCGACGAACTGGCCACCCGAAGTTCCAGGTGCAGAGCCGGAAACCGGAGCCTCTGAATCGATCGCGCTTGGCAGCGTAGTCGCGGGGGAACAAAAGCCGAGCAGCCAATCACCAAGGATGCTGCGTTCTGGCGAGACATAAGCCGGCCCGCCTCCACCGCTCGGCCGTAAGCGTCTTCAATGTCTGCGAGTATGTCCCTCGCATGTTTTAGAAAGGCCCGTCCGGCACCTGTGACCTCTACGACTCGTCGATTTCGTCGGAAGAGCGGAAATCGAAGTTCGCTCTCGTATTCCAGGATCGTCCGGCTGAGGTAGGGTTGCGAGATGTTGAGTCGTCTTGCCGCCTTGCCGAAGTGCAGTTCGCGTGCCACGGCCAAGGCAAATACCAGCTTCTGGAGTGGGGGAGTAAGACTCATGAATTCACCGCCAAAGATGAAATGGTCCGTACCTAACCGCAGGAGAAAGCCGATGCGCAAGTCTCTCTACCGACTAAAGGCACTTTCGGACGCCATTTGGGGCGCAGAGATCAAACTTTTTTTCGCGCACTTCTCCCTGCACGTACTTACGGCCCCTCCAGGTCGTTCTTTGGACCCAGAGAAGCCAATCTTTCATCGAGCACTGATGGAACTAGGCAGACGAGAGGAACAAAGCTAACTGTCCGAAAAATTGGCCCTCTACATATAAAGGCTGTGGAAAACGCCAGAAACGGACGCGTCCACTGCGTTTTTCATCGGACATTCATGAGCGGCGTTGCTCGGCCAGGCCGATGCCGCAGTTCTTCGTATCTTGCGGATCGATTACTTGCCGCGTCGCTCAAGGGGTGCCGGATTGCGAGTGGCCAGGGAAATGTGCCTCGTGCGGCGATCAGGACCGGATGGCAGCTTGACACCCCGAACGGTTACTATACTGACTCAATTCGGTTTTCCTGTCAATGCAGTGCTACATAAACATGTTTGCTGCATAAACATGTTTGCAAAGATTGACCTACGCCGTCTGGAAACTGTAATTTGCGTCTAATGGCGGACTTCGATGATCTCTATCGCGAATTGGGACGCAAGATCCGGCAGGCGAGAGAGCGTCAAGGCCAGAAGCTCAGCCAGGGAGCCCTTGCGCAGCGCCTGGGGATCAGTCGCGCGTCCATGGTCAACATCGAGGCCGGCCGGCAACATGCTCCATTGCATCTGCTCTGGCAGATCGCCGAGCTCCTGGGATCAGATTTGACTTTGCTGATTCCGAGCCGCGACGAATTGCTCGCGACGTCAAACACGGTTGAGCTCGAAAAGGCGATGATGAAACAAATCGAGGATTTCGCCAAGGGAGACTCGGCGAGAATAAAGTTATTGACCGGATTTGCCAGCAAGTTGAACGCGACGATCGAAACACCACGTGCTGACAGGAAGTCGCATGAGCAGAGAAAACCTCGAAGCTAAGGCGGAAAGAACGTTGCGCGAGACCGACACCTTCCGTGTGCCGGTCGCCATCGACCTGGTCGCTCAGCGGCTGAATCTAACCATGGAGGCAGGCGCTCTCGGGGAAGATGTTTCGGGCATGCTAATTATCAGGGGCGAGCGTGGTGCTATTGGTTACAACTCGGGTCATGCGCGAGTCCGCCAGCGCTTCACCATTTCACACGAAATCGCGCACTTCTTATTGCACGCCAAGCGAGGCGGGAAACCGCAGCTGTTCATCGATCGGTATGTTGCATTCCGCCGTGATGCGAGTTCATCGACAGGAGTTGATCGAGACGAGGTGGAAGCCAACCAGCTCGGGGCAGCATTGCTGATGCCGAAGAAACTGGTTCAGCAGGAGATTCGGAACAACGAACTCAACCTCGACGACGAAGATGCCATCAGCTTCCTAGCGAAGCGATTCCAAGTGAGTTCGGCAGCGATGACAAACAGGCTGACGAACCTAGGGATACTTCGGTGACGCACTCAAGCGCTGCGAACTCGATCGCAGCACCGGGCAAACAGATTTTCACCCAAAGACACTCTGGCACTTAATCTAATTTACGGCCCCGCTTCCCGTAGTCAGCCAGCGATGCTGCACAATTAGCATAGATTCGAGACGAAACAAAAGGACACAAAATGAAAGCCCCTAAAGTCTTCCTCAGCCACGCCAGCGAGGACAAGGAACGATTTGTTATTCCCTTCGCAACTGCACTCCGTCAAAGAGGAATCGATGTCTGGCTGGATAAATGGGAAATCCTGCCTGGCGACAGCTTGGTGGACAAGCTTTTCGAGGAGGGGCTTAAGGACGCGAATGCTGTTCTTGTTGTGATTTCTGCCGTCAGCGCTTCGAAACCATGGGTGCGGGAGGAATTGAACACGGCGATTGTCCATCGCATTACAAAGCAGACGAAGATCATTCCAGTCGTCCTTGATGGCAGCGAAGTTCCTGAAAGCCTGAAGTCGCTAGTCTGGGAATCTATCCAAGATGTGAATGATTACGCGTCTCCCCTTGACAGGATCGTCGCGGCCATCTTCGAACATCGAGAAAAACCGGATCTTGGGAATCCGCCCAGTTATGTTGCCGAACGGCCGATCCCCGGTCTTCATCAGACTGACTCCCAACTACTTCGGTTGCTGTATGAGGATGGAGTTAAGCAGAACCGTCCCCTGTGGGACGCGCAGGCATTTTCTGACCGGCTTCCGGATGTAGGCTTAGAGGCATTCCTTGATTCGCTCGAAATCCTGGAAGAGCAAGGCTACATAAAGATCAACCGATTGGTGGGTGGTGCACCAAGGGGAATTGGCGTTCTTCAGCCGACATTGAACGGTTTCATGGTCTTTGCCCGCGCCAACCTCCCCGACATCGAAGACTACATTCGGAAAATAGGCCTGGGAATATTGAATGAAGGCCTTCGTGCCGCTAGCGAAATCGCGGCTGTGACAGGGATTGCGCAGTTCATCGTGGACCACCTACTCAAACTATTCGTGTCACGGGGATGGATCGAGATTTCGAACACGCTGGCTGACGGGCACGTTTTCCACGTCAGCCCAAGCATGCGGCGTGCCCTTGGCTGAATCAAAAGCTAGAGCTGGCGCAGTTGCAGGCACCATTCAGAGTTGGAGCTTCTTTTGGGCCCACTCACTCCCAGCCGCGGAGAGCAGGTCATTCCAGGTCGCGAATGTCGTATTTCGGCGAATAAAATGGTCCCATTCATCATCAGGAATTCTCGCAAAATCTTCCGTGTTCTCAACTTTGAACTCGCTAGCTTCAAACATCTCGTCGGTTGACAGAAACCGACTACATTTGGCTAAGAACCCTGGATTCAGAAGTTCGTTCAAAGGAACTTCCTGCTTGCCGTGGATTTGGCTGGCGCGATCACTTAGTTGTTCTAGATTGCGTTGAAGCTCGTTCAAGCCCTCAATTTTGAACTCAAACACGGTGTCCTCCGAATCGATGTGGTTGGGATTTGTCTCTCAGACTCATCACTGTACCCTCACCCGCCGAGATTATCCGTTTATGGGATGCCCCAACGAAGATAAGTTGGATCGTCATATATAACAAGGCTGCCATTCGGTAGGTTTTCGTGTGAGAACTGGCCAATTGCATCGTATAACGGAGCCTGTTTGAACGGAACATGAATTGCACTAGCCGTTCCGTTTTCTATACGTGTTTTGAGAGCGGGCGGCCAATAGCCAGAAAGAGCACTGGGATTGCGAATCGCGTCCGTGAAAACTGTATACGCGACGATGATCGGTATCTTGTACAAATCGACCGCCATCTCAACTTCAAAAGGCACCCAATCGGTATCCAAGTGCGTGGTCTCACCAATGATTAGAACCATATTTCTCGAATTTCGGAGGCGCTCTAGCAAAGAAGCGCGCAAGGTAGATTTCTTACTGCTGTCTCGAACGGCCGATGACTTTTCATGGCTGTTCACAATTTTGAAGTCGTGGTTCTTATGCGCGTCCCACGCGCAGAGGAGGTTGTAGTAGTCGATGTCAGACTTACCACCTGGGATGTTATTGCCATCAGCATGAAACGCGATATATGTCCCACTTCTGTATGCCATGGGTTATTCCTCCCAATGTTGCTTCACTTCTCTCAGGTCTACGTCCTCAAACCTGTCCCGCCTAAGCACAATCCGAATCGTCTGCGTAATTTCATGGGCCTTCGATTCCGTGATCGCAGAGAGGATTACGAGATTGAGCAGATCGCGGGTTGGGAGGTTTAGACCTGCGAGGCCACTGCCCACCAATGGCAAGTTCAACGGATGTCCATTGCACTCGACACGAGCTCTCTGCCAGAGTTTGTGTAAGGCACGCCACATCAGCTCAACATCCGAGAAGACTTTGCAGTCAGCATGGTTCGTCTTCGCCAGGGCGAACAAGATGTATCGGTCTTCGTTGGCCTCGATTAGGGCCGTAGCGCCAATGCGATAGCAAGAAGTCTTGCCCTCAACCTTATCTTGCACTTCAGTATGTTCTTCGTTGATGAGTTGGGCCCCGATTTGTCGATCAATCGAATCCTGATAGCCGGAGAAGTGCCGCTTCAAAAAGGCGCCGTGGAGGCTCTTATCAGAAACGGGCTGTCCAAGTTGTGTTTCGAAGAACTCACTAACGCCGATGGCCCGTATGCCGTCCTGTTCGAAAATGTCGCCGAATCTGACCTCCAAGCATGTGCTAGAGTGGGCGATTTTGATTGTCGCCTTCGACGGCTTCCAGACCTTCCATAATCCCCACGCGCAACTGATGAGGATGGCTGCCGTGAGCGGTACCGGTCCGGAAATCTGTATTGTAGGGAAAAACTGCGTGATTACTTTGACGACCGTAAAGAGCACGCTAAAACACGTGAAGATATAGGCGATCGTCTTCCACTTGTGCTTCGTAATTCCAAACCAGAGGTCGTTCAAAGATTGCACGTTCTCTGCCTCGCCTTCTCTACTCGTCACGGCGTATTGCGTCTCGGGTCTCAACCAACGACCGGCATAAGATTGCAGGGATAGTTCATTTTACTCTTTGGCATGCGGCTGAAAAAGGTCGGCATGGCTTTGAGCCAATTCGTCCTGGATGTTTGTGACTCCGTGCCGCCGCAGATCGACCTCAATCGGCGCCCCAACGCCCGAATGTGGTAATTGACCCGAGACGCAAAGCGCAACGCGAAGATCAGTTGCTAAAAGCGCATATGTCCGTTACCACTCAGCGGCCTCACTTGAGTGAGTTGACCATCCAGCATGAAGCTCGGACTCTCGGGACGGGAGAGGCGTTTGTTGGGACCTTTGAAGCTGTATTACCCTGAGTCAACCGATGACGTTCAGAACAATCGCTCTCCTGGGAGGCACAATGGTCTTTGACGATACTCTTGTTCAGTTTGCAGACACCGATCAACAATGGAGTGGAATACTTATTGGAAATGGCACGAGTAGGGCGGTCGCCGATTCTTTCGCTTACACATCACTCTATGACAAGGCATGCTCGGACGATATTGCACATCCCCTCGTACAAACCGAGCAGAACCTTTTTCTAGCGCTCGGTACGCGCAATTTTGAACAGGTTCTTTCGGCATTGTCCACGGCGAAGCTCGTAAACGATGCGTTCAGTCAATCAAGTACACAAATCGTAGAGTCTTATGAAAGAATTCGACTCTCGCTCGTGGAAGCCGTTCATTCTGTTCACGTCCCACATGACCAAGTTCCAGAAGAAACACTCGCCGGGATACGTTCCGCGTTGCTCGATTACGATTTTGTATACTCCACCAACTACGATCTTCTGGTTTATTGGGCGGTTATGCAGGGACCCGACGAATTCAGGGATTATTTTTTCTCGGGAAGTGTCTTTGACGTCGGTAACACGGAGATTTGGCATAAGTCCACGAAGGTCCTTTACCTTCATGGCGGACTTCACTTGTATCGCACGCTCGTTGGTCAAACCTTCAAACGGACCGCCGGTCCATATGGAAATCTTCTGGACAGTTTCGCAACCCCGATTCCGGGCCAGGAAGGTGCGGTACCCCTATTTATCACCGAAGGTAGCTCCGGTGACAAATTGCGCTCCATCTACACGTCCGATTACCTCTCATTCGGCTACACTCAACTTTCGCGCCACTCGGGGCCATTGGTCATCTTCGGTCACTCTCTAGACAATGAGTTTGACAGGCACTTAACGGTGGCGATCCGCGGCAGTTCCAGCAAGGTCCTCGGCATTGGTATCTATCCTGCAAATGCCGAGATCACGGTCGCGGAGCTTAAAGCAAAGTGGACGGCAAAATTTCCAAGTTTCGAACTTTTCTTCTTCGATTCTTCAACACATCCATTGGGCAATCCCACTCTGCACGTCTAAATCAACACATTCGAGAGGATCTTTTCAATAACTGCAGCGCACTTAACAACCGGAGAGTTCAAAATGTCTGAGAGCGATGATAACGAGAGCCAATTCGATGATGAGCTGCCAGTATCACAACCCGGCATTCCAGAGCCAACTGATGCCTTAGGTCAACTCGAAAAGACGTCCAAGTCTGTTCGGGATTGCCTCTGGGAGCTTGAGGATTCTCTTGTTGGGATACGAAACGACGGAGACGTTAAGAAACAACTCTCCTACTATCTCAGGAGGCTACATACCCAAACTATGGTAGCGCTAGACCATCTAGGCTTACAGCCATCGCGAGCGGCAGTGGAAGGATTCTGGCGCGAATTCGAGACGTCCGGTCTCGATAACGACTTGACATATTATTCAGAACCTGGCGTAGTGGGAAGTCAGCTGTACGACCAACTCGAAGCTGTAATCGAAATGATCCGGGTGTTCGGAGAAGGCGGTTCGCCTTGCGCGGAGGCGGTAGAAATACAGGAGCTGCAGCGTTTAGAAACGTTTCTGCGACAGGTCGCCGCGATTGTAATAAAAAGAGATTTGTTCCCAACTAAAGAGCACGCTATTCATAAGTTGACTGAAGAATACCTGCAGGAGTTCTATGTGGGTGACTATTGCCCTGATCTTACCGTACCCGGTTTTGTGAAAAGCTTCCATCCCGATTGCGGAATATTGTCATTGAAGACCATCATCGAATTCAAGTTTGTTGACAGCGCTGAGGAGTTCAAAACAGCGACATCCGGATTGTTTGAGGATTCCGTCGGATATAAATTCCCGTCGGCATGGACGAGATATATTTCTTTGGTCTATCAGACCCAAGCATACGGAACAGAACATCAACTTGTTTCAGACTTTAAGCTCAAGGGCATGGTTAACTGGAAACCCATACTTGTGACCGGTCCTGGTAGCCGAAAAGGTAAACTAACCCTGTAATCTTTGATGCCTATTATTGGGTAGCTCTCCATGCTCAGCTACCTCATTACAAGCATGGGATAGCCAATTCACTCGTCGAGTGGCGGATCGGTTCCGGAAAGCCGGCCAGTGTCCGCCCATCTAACCGGGTGTGTGGCTTTCGATTGACGACAGGCCGGAGCCACGCGCTGTAACAGAGGCAAAGTAAATTGTCGGCAATACACTGGAGGCTAGTAGCGCATGGACTGTTTTTCTGGGTTGCACATCGGATGCGCTCCCAGTTAACCTTCGAAGTTTCGTGCTAGGATTGTGCGTAACTTCTGCCGCGGTGCCGTAGCTCATGTTTACGAATTTCCTAGAGCTTCGGGTCGAGAGACTTGATCTCGATCCTACATTTCGGGCTGTCTGCGCTGGGTTCGAGGCGGGCAAATGGCGTGCGGAAGCGCTCTCAAAGTATCTGATCAGAGACTGTCTTTTGGACTTCGCGCTCACGCACGACGAAAAGCAGGGCATCAACGTTGAGAACGCTGGGCGCCAATTGGCTGAGGCAGCGGCATGGCTCTACAACACGCCAAACTACAAATCGCGTGGCGAGATCGGAGAGCTGCTCCTTCATGTTGTCATGTGCCAGTTCTATAATGGCCGCCCCATAATCGCGAAAATCTATTTCAAGGATGCCGCAAACGACACTGTTAAGGGCTTTGACTGCGTGCACGTTTGTGGATTCGGCGACCAGATCGACCTTTGGCTCGGCGAAGTCAAGTTTTATTCAGAAATCCGTAAAGCGATATCTGACGTTAGCAAAGAACTAGAGAAGCACCTAGCGTTTGATTACCTAAAAGCAGAGTTCATTCCCATTCGTCGAAAGTTGCAGGCGTCACCTGAAGACGAGGCACTGATTCTTGCGATGACGGACAAGAACGTTACCCTTGACAAAATCGTTAAACGAATCTGTGTTCCTGTATTGCTTACGTACGACAGCGAGACGGTGGGATCGGCTACGGCGGTCACCGACGCATTTGTAGGCTCCTTGTCGCAGGAGCTCATGCCAATCTATGGAGAGTTCGCTGGCAAGCTCCCGGCGATCACCATGCGGGTCCATCTGTGTTTATTTCCGCTCGGGAGCAAAGCGGCGCTCCGCGACTCCTTCCATCAGGTGTTGACAGCATGCCAAATGTTGAACTAGATGCGCTTTCTGCGACGCTCAGCAGCTCAGAATCGGTCCAAGCAGATCCGTTCCCGATTGCATCAGATGTAGCCGCAATCTGTGCGCAAAGGAACTACGATCACGTTGCACAAGAGATTGTGCTCCGTGCGCTCAACAACCTTGAATGCTTTGGAGATTATCGAAGCGTCATCGAGGCACTCGTTCGGCAGTGCGGACTTTTTCCATACCTAGATCCTCGCAGCGTTGCGACCGATGATCTTTTCGCAATGGGCCTGCATAGGCTCACCAGCCTTGGCGACGACTTTGTGCTACACAGCCAGCAGCGCGCGTTTCTAAGCACTCTTCTCGGCGGTCAGAGCGTTGTGTTGAGTGCCCCGACTTCATTTGGCAAAAGCGTACTGATCGATGCAATGCTTGCGGAGGGGGCTTATTCAAATGTTCTAATCCTCGTGCCAACGATCGCACTGATGGATGAGACGAGAAGACGGCTTTCTCGTCGATTTTCTCAGAAGTACAAAGTCATTACGCATCTATCGCAGGACAAAGGTTCGAAGAATATCTTCGTCCTGACCCCAGAGAGGGCGAATCTCGAGCGTATTGGTGAGTTGGACTTGTTCATTGTCGACGAGTTCTACAAGCTCGGCATCGTCGAAGACAAGGGCCGCCATGCGACATTGAATAAACTTTGTTACCGTCTTTTGAAGACGGGCAAGCAATTTTTCATGCTCGGGCCGAACATTGAAGGGATACCGAATCAAATGAGGGAGCGATGCCAGTTCCTACAGACTGAGTACAGAACCGTCGCGACCAACGTCAACGTGCTAAGCGCGGAAGATCCGTTAGAAGAAACGATTCGTCTTTGCAAAGAGCTTGGGGACTCGACCATCGTCTTCTGTCGCTCACCTGGCAGAGTCGTAGAGCTTTCAGGCCGAATGGTCGAAGCTGGGCTCTCGTGGCCAAACGACCGGGTCAAACAAGCCTCCGTATGGGCAGGCGCTCAGTTTCATCCTAACTGGCATTTTGCCAGAGCCGTGTCGCATGGGATCGGCGTCCACCACGGGACCATACCCAGGTCGCTCGCTCACTGGTGCGTGAAGGCGTTCAACGAAGGCTCCCTCAGCTGCCTACTCTGTACAACTACCCTCATCGAGGGAGTAAATACCCGAGCTGAGAACATGATCATCTTAGATTCCAAAGTAATGAGACGGCCAATCGACTTCTTCACCTTTAGCAACATCAAGGGTCGGGCGGGCCGGATGATGAAGCATTTCATCGGAAACATATATATGTTCAGTGATGCACCGCAAAGTGACCTGCCTTTCGTCGATTTTCAGTTTTATACGCAGCCGGAGGAAACCTCATCTGAAATCCTATTAGAACTCGATGATGAGGACCTGACACCTACCTCGAGAGATCGGGTCTCTCCTTTCCATAATAACGACTTGGTAAGTTGGGAAACTCTTCGGCAAAGCGGACTGGACCCGCTTGAACAAATCGCCGCAGCGAAGGTGATTGATAGTTCGCCGGAATTCTGGGCATATCAATTCGACTTCACCACCCACCCACTCTATTCACAAGTTGAGTCCATCTGCCGTCTCATGTGGGACTGCTTTTCCGGGGGCAGAATTGCGCAAGGAGCTGTAAGGAGCTCCGAACAACTTGCAAATCTTATTTTTAACTTGCGCACACGGGGCATCAAAGAAATCATCACGAACTTCATTGAGTATGGCGAAAGCCCTGATGATGCTGTCCAGAGGACATCCGCCTTCATTCGAAACTGGGCTACGTTTCATTTTCCTAGGCTTCTTATCGGTCTCAATAATATCGCCAGAGACGTACTATCCCGACACCAATTGACGGTACGTGATGTGAGCCCGTACGCACAGCAGGTTGAGAATCTGTTCCACGACTCTGGAGTGGCCGCTCTCGACGAATACGGGGTACCTTTGCCTCTAGCTTTCAGGCTGGAACGGCTATTAGCTGACAATAATAATCTCGATCGAACCCTAACGCTGCTCAGCCAGTTAGATCTCGACCGCTTGCGCCTTCTCCCTTTCGAACGGGAGCTGCTGGAGGACGCCAAACAGGGCTTGCACTGAGACATTCGGTTTGTCAACTCAACTCTCAAGTCCGATGCGGACTTCGAGAAATCTAGTAGCGTGAATTGTACTCAAAAATCTTCGTGGCTTTCTGATACGCGCAGTGACGAGAGATTCTCGCTGATGGCCGAGAGCTCCTAATTTATGCCTTACGGGTATTACTGCTGATCAAAAAGGTCTTGGACAGACTAGAAAAATGCAGCCATCATCGCGTCATTGGAGGTCACAATGACGTACACATTCCCATCCCGCACTTCTCAAGTTCCTGCTCAACCTCGCTTCCCTGTCACCGAATTTGAGCCGCTGCTCGATTCCGTCGAAGCCGCCGCTCTTCTTCGCATTCATCCCAAGACGCTCCAGAAGATGGCACGCCGCGGACAGATCCTCGGGCGCCACGTCGGGAAGGTCTGGCGTTTTCGCGTCTCAGATCTGAACGATTGGCTCTGGCGCCAGGATCACGCTATGTCCGGAGTTTCCGCTGACTGAGTCGGCCGGGTGCCGTCGATGTAATTCGGAGCTAGGCTCGACGGCGTTGCTGGTGCAATCCCTGAAGAGACGGTCGCGAAAGCTTCTGCGTGCGGTATTGGCGATGTTCCTGCACGGGGAATCGAGCGGAACTTGGGTCCAGAGAGCGTCTGCCGTTTCGTATCCCGCTTTCTGCATCGGTCACTGCTTCGGGGCATAACCGGCGCCCGGCGGCAGCTCGCTCTTCTGCTTCGATTCCATCGCCCTGAGGGTTGCGGTTTCCGCTCGAAATCTTGTTCGCAAAATACGGCGAAAAGATTTCTCCGGAGCCTCCGCAAATGCAGAGCTTCGGCCTTGGGAGCCGGGCCCCTCGCTGGCTTCGCTGGGCGTGACCCGAGCACGACGCGGGATTTCAACAAAACGGAGACGAAATCATGTACCAGAACAAAGTCAACCTCATCGGATTCCTCGGCGGTGACGCAGAAGTTCGCAACGCCAATAACCGCAACTTTACGACTCTCTCGCTCGCAACCAAGTCCTCCTACAAGGACAAGAAGACCGGCCAGTACGTCGCGCAGACGGAATGGCATCGCTGCGTCGTGTTCGGCAAGCTCGCCGAGTTTGCTGGAACGCTCACGAAGGGCGCTCATGTCCAGATCGAAGGTGAACTGCGCAGCCGCGAAATCGCTACCAAGAATTCCGACTTCAAGCGGCGCATCTGGGAAATCCGCGTCGATTCGATCCTGAAGCTCGACCGGGCTGAGAAAGCCAGCTCGGAAGACCAGGATGTCGGGGAGGAACCGGCCGCTTAGGCCGGTTTTCCCCTTATGGAGGCAATCGACATGGGCTTTGACCTGATCCTTCCATTCCTTCGCCCGATCGAGCCGCTTCTGCTGGACGAAAGCGTGAGCGAGATCATGGGGAATCCCGACGCGTCGTGGTGGTACGAGCGTGACGGAATGGTCTCGCCGGAAGCGAGCATTCGATTCGACGCAAGCAGACTGCGAACGGGGCTCGAAGTCATCGCGAATCACCTTGGCAAAAAGCTGGATGAAGACAATCCTCTCCTGCACGCTCAGCTTCCAGACGGCAGCCGCATTGCGGCAGTGATTCCGCCCGTTGTTCGGCCTTCTCCGGCGCTCACTATACGCAAATTCACGAGCCGGAGATTCACGATCGTTGACCTGATTGCTCGCGGCACCTTAAGCCGCTCGCTTGCCGACTTCTTAAGCGAGCAGATCCGGGACGGCAAAACGATCCTTATTAGTGGCGGAACCGGGACCGGAAAGACGACTCTGCTGAACATTCTCGCCCAGGCAATTCCGGCAGGAGAGCGGATCGTAGTCATCGAGGATACGGCTGAGTTGCGCATCGAGAAGCCGAACGTGTTGGCTGCTGAATGCCAGACCGATACCTTCAAATCCCGCATCTCCTTCGACGATCTCTTGAAGTCGTCTCTGCGCTGGCGTCCCGACCGGATCATTCTCGGAGAAGTGCGCGGAACCGAAGCACGAACTCTGCTCGATTCCTTCAACACGGGCCACGCCGGATCGCTGGCAACGATCCACGCAAACTCTGCCGAAAAGGCCCTCCATCGCTTCGCAAATCTCGTGATGCGCAGCCACGCCCAGAGCACATTCTCCGATACAGAAGCCGAGATCGGAGAGGCCATCGATTTCGTGGTCCACATCGAGCGCAAGCCGGGTTCGAGAGTTGTCCGCGAAGTTCTGGAAATCCGCGGTTATGACCGTGACGCGAAGCGATTCCTGATCGAGCCCGTTATGGAGGCGAACCATGCCGCATAGAGAGCCGATTGACCTCGAGATCGCCCGCGAATTCCTCAGCCGATCCTTTGCTCCCAGCGAAACGATTGCGATTGTCCTTCGCCGCACTTCGCCGGTCACAATCGCCCAGCGAATTGTCACCCTCGAGCGTGCGCTTCGGCCCCGCTACCTGGGCTGGTTGGCGCACGAAAATGCGACCGGAGCGAACGTCTATTTCGCCGCGAATCCCTTGGTCTCTGGGAGCCGGAACCGAACCAAGGAAAGCGTCGCCGAAGTCCGGCATCTATACCTCGATCTGGACACGGAGGGAGAGGCGAAACTCGCCGCTCTAAGGACCTCGAATGCGGTGCCGATTCCGACCGCAATCGTGTCTACATCACCAGGCAAATACCAGGTGCTTTGGCGGGTCGAAAGCATCCCCTTTGAGCAACAGGAAGGCCTGCTTAAGCTGCTCGCCATAACCTTCGATGGCGATCCGGCTTGCACCGACTGCAACCGGGTCCTCCGGCTGCCGGGTTTCCTGAACCAGAAGTACGCTCCGGCGCACCTCGTCACGGTCGACTTCGTGCCCCTCTCGGTGTCGGATCCGGAGGACTTTAAGCTTGCTCATCCGGCCCTGATCGGGAACGCTTCCGGGGGCCGATCAGATCCCTAAAGCCGACCCGAAAGCACTCCCATTCCGAGTCCGATTGGGCATGGGTTCTTGGAGAATTGGCCCGCGGAAACGACCCGCTCAAGCTCACTCGAACGCTAGCCGAAAGACGCTCGGATAAGCCGAATCCGGCGTACTACGCCGGGCGGACTGTAGATGTCGCGTCGGCCTGGCTCTGGCTCAAGGACGGCTTTCCGATAGCGGATGTCGTCACCATGCTTCAGGTTCGCCGCCGCTTCCAGATTCGCGACAAGCTTTGCTCTGCCCGCGCACATGAGATTGCGTTCACGGCGCAGCGCATGATCGCCCGCAAGAAGATCGCCTGATTTCAGGCCACCAAGGAGGTTCGTATATGCCGTTGATTGAAGTCACCCAGAGCCAATACGTGAGCGCCACGATTCGCCTCGAATCGGCCACCGCAAACCTGGTCGATCAGTACGCCGCATTTGTCCACGGATCGGCTGACGATGTCGTGGACAAAGCACTCAACTACGTCTTCACCAAGGACCGCGAGTTTCAGGAGTATCTGAAGTCCTCGCAGTCGAGGAAAGCGGTGCCGTCTCTGCGCGTGCGCAGGCTCGGAGCCGAGCCCGTAGCCAGCGGAAAGGCGCCCGTCGTCGGGGTGGAGACACGTCGTGAGCCGGCTCCAAAAGCTGCATCGGTACCCGAAGAATCCCGTTCGGTGCTGCGCACCGGCTGAATCTCGACACGTCACCCCACATTGGGTAGACGTTCGTAAACGCCCATCTACACACGTCTACTTCATCATTCACACGGACTTAGCCGATTCGCCGTTTACGAACGTTTACGCCAAGTATACGGCCGAAATTGGAGGAAACGATATGCCCGATGTACTGAAGCCACACGGAACTGCGAACAGCCTGGATCGCCCCGGCGCACGTGCGCGCATTCTCTCTGCCCGTTTCACACACGACGAATATTCCGAACTCGAGAAACACGCCTGGTCGAAGGGGACAACCCTTGCTGAATGGGTGCACGAAACCCTAATCGATGGTGTACGCGGCCAGCCATCCGGGTCGATGGAGATGCATATCTTCATCGAACTCGTCGGCATTCAGATGCTGCTGATGGCGACGCTCGAACCACTTCTGCGCGGCGATACCAGGACATCAGACCAGGTGACAAATCTCTTCCGTCAGGTCCAGACAACCAAGGCTGCGAGGGCCCAGGAACTTCTCGCTAAACGCAGCCAGAAAAAGGAGACAAAATAACATGCCAGCTGTTCAACACTGGGGAAGAAAGGAATCTCTGATCTGGCCGCCACGGGGAAATCTCTATACGCTTGGTGCCTTCTTCGCTGCGCTTCTTGTGACGGGTTTGCTGATCTACACCCGCTATGAGTGGGCCCTCTCGCCGCTCGAACGCTACTACCTTCCGTACTACCTTCGGAGCGAGGCATTGGGACAACTCCATCCAATGGACGTCTACCAACTACTCTTCGTTGCGGACCGAAAATCGATTCGACGAGCGGCACTCGACACCGACGTGGAACCCGGGACAACGCTGCAGGTTCGAGGCCGTCCGCTGCCACTGCAGTTGACCGCCGAATTGGCCAAGAACGGTTCTTCTTTTCTCGTTCGTGGCCCCTTCATGAGGTATTCCAACAAGGCGCTTCACGCCTGGCTTGCGCACTTCATCTATGGGGATATTCCCATTTACAGACCCTTCGTGTCACAACTCTGGATAGGGCTCATTGTCTTCGGGTTGCTGCTCCCGATCTCCATCCCAAAAGATATCGAACGTCGCAAGGCGCTGCGCTATGGACGCCGTTTGAAAGGGCCTTTTCTCGTCGACGCGAAAGGCTTCACGAAGTCCGTTTCCGGCAACGGAATTGGCATCACTACAAACGATTCCAAGTGCCCGTTACGCATTCCACGTGACGCTGAGAACAAGCATTTCTTGATCGTGGGCGATACCGGATCTGGCAAGTCCAGCATCATTCGCCAGATGCTCTATCAGGTCGACGCACGCGGGGACAGTGCGATCGTTTACGACCCGGCTTGCGAGTTCGTGAAACAGTTTTACGACTCGCATCGCGGCGATATCGTGCTTAATCCGCTCGACGCAAGGATGCCGTACTGGAACCCGTCGAAGGAGCTGCGCCGCAAGGCTGAAGCCAAAGCCCTGGCGGTCTCGCTGTATCAGCCGGAGGGGGTGTCGAATCGGTTCTTCGTCGAGGCACCGCAGAAGATTTTCGCCCATCTTCTGACCTACTTGCCGACTCCGGCCGAGCTTGTGCAGTGGATGTCGGACCCTGCCGAGATCGATCGACGAGTGAAAGGAACTGAGTATTGGGCTCTCATCGACCCCAAAGCTCCACAACAACGGACTGGAGTCCTCGGCTCCTTGAACATGAGTGCGGACAGCTTCGGATTGCTGCCGAAGGAAGAAGAGACGACCTCCTGCTGGACCGCGACGCAATGGGTCGAAACCCGCCGAGGATGGATCTTCATTACATCACGGCCGACGATGCGCGAAGCGTTGCGTCCGCTCATCAGCCTTTGGATCGACACTCTTGTTCTTCGCCTCTTGAACGAACCGATGCCGGACCAGAAGCCAGTCTGGTTTGTAATCGACGAACTGGCCAGCCTGCAGCGGTTGCCTCAGCTCCATACCGCCATCACCGAAAACCGGAAATCGCAGAACCCGGTGATCCTGGGCTTCCAGGGGCGGAGCCAAATGGAGGCGCGTTACGGCGAGGACGCAGAAGCGATGCTTTCGCAGCCAGCGACCAAGATCTTCCTGCGCACCACCGAGCCGAAGGCCGCCAAATGGGTCAGCGAGGCGATAGGCGAAGTTGAAATCGAACGCATCCGCGAGACGCATTTCGATGGTTCGAGGACGGGTAAGAATTTCGCACTCGACCGCCAGACCGAGCCATTGGTTATGCCATCCGAGATCTCGGGCCTGGACGATCTGAGGGGTTTCCTCAAGTACGGCAATCACGTCGCCCGCTTCTCTTTCCCATTCATTTCGCTCCGGGAGAAGAGTCCAGGTTTCGATGAGCGCAAGATGGATGACCTGATCGTGCCAAGCTCCCCACCTACGGTGGAATCCGAAGAAATCCAGGGAAATTTGCTATTCCCGGAGCAAGCCGAACAGACAGCCGAACACAACATGGAGTAGTTCATCATGCTGACGATTTCGAAACCGCTCTCTGCCGGGCAGGCACAGACCTATCACGCCAAAGAGTTCACGGCAAAAGAACAGAATTACTGGTCGCAGAAGGGCGAGATCAAGGGAGAATGGCAGGGTCAGCTTGCCGGTCGAGTCGGTCTGGCAGGTGCAGTTTCTGCGGCTGACTTTGCGCGGCTCAGCCAGGGCCAACACGCGGAAACTGGCGAGCAATTGGTCCGACAACATGCTTCCTACGAATACCAGGGAATAGACGGCAAGACAGTGAAGACGATGGAGCACCGCGCGGGATGGGATGCCACGTTTTCCGCTCCGAAATCGGTGTCACTTACTGCGCTCGTCGGAGGCGACGATCGTGTCCGCGATGCACATCGCGAGAGCGTCCGAGTCGCGCTCGATCAGCTGGAGCTCTATACCCAGGCACGGATCGGAGGCAACCACTCGCCCGAGACAACAGCGAAGTTTATCGCCGCGAAATTCGAGCATGACACTGCCCGGCCGGTCGACGGTTACGTCGCACCACAACTTCACACGCACGCCGTCATCTTCAATGTGACAGAGCGAGAAAACGGCCAGTATCGCGCCCTGCAGCCTCAGAGCCTGTTTGCCTCGCAGCAATTTGCTACAGCCGTATACCAGTCGGAGCTCGCATACCGATTGCGCGAGCTTGGATACGAGATCACAACGGGAAAGAACAACGCGCCTGAAATCAAGGGTTACACGCAGGAATATCTCGATGCGTCGAGCCCGCGCAGTCAGCAGATTCGAACGTACCTCGAGCGCACCGGGTGGGCAGGTGCTGCGGCCGCCCAGATCGCCGCGCACTCCACGAGAGACAACAAAGAAATGCATTCGCCAGCCGAGGTAATGGCAGCGCATCGCAAACTAGCGGCCGAATTCGGCAATCAGGCTGAAGCTGTCGTTCGTGCTGCTCGAGAACGGCAACAGCATCTGGAAAAGCCGGTTCAGACCGTAGACCGGGTTCGTGAGTCGCTCACATTTTCAAGGGACAAGAACTTTGAACGCGAAGCGGTTGTCGATGAGCGTGCACTCATTCGTGATGGCCTTCGGCGCAGTATGGGCGAAGCTACCTGCTCCCAAGTGCGAGCCAACCTTGATACCCGCCTCGCCAGCGGCGAATTCCAAGTTGTCCAGAATGTTGCTGGGACACCGGCACGCCAGTTCACGACCGCAAAAACCATCGAAGCCGAGCGCGAAATCCTGAAAAGGGTGGCCCAGGGGAAAGGGCAGATTGACCCAACCCTTTCTCGTCCTCAGGCCATTACTGTTGCTGATCAGCATCCGCATCTCAACCGCTCTCAGAAGAGCGTTGTGGAAGACGTCCTTAGCTCTTCCGACCGCATACAAGGCATTCAGGGATACGCGGGTACCGGCAAAACGACTACGCTCTCAGTCGTTCGTGTAGCCGCTGAAACTCAGGGATACTCGGTTAAAGGTTTCGCGCCCACGTCGCGCGCCGCGCACCAACTTGCCGAAGTTGGGGTTGAAACTGGAACGCTGCAAGGATTCTTGGCACGGGGAAATCATCGTGAGATGCCGGAGAAAAAGCACTTCTATTTTGTCGACGAATCCAGCCTCGCAAGCACAAACCAGATGCGCGAGTTCCTTAGGCGGCTCGGGTCACATGACCGCGTCCTACTGATCGGTGATACGCGCCAGCATCAGGGTGTCGAAGCTGGACGGCCTTTCGAGCAACTGCAACAGGCCGGCATGCGCACCGCCCATCTGGACGAAATCGTGCGCCAGAAAGATCCTGCGCTGAAATCCGCGGTCGAGGCTCTCGCGAAAGGTGATGTCTCAGGCGCGCTCGACTCGCTCTACAAGCAGGGGCGAGTGCGAGAGGTCCCTGATGCTGGCGAGCGAGTCCGGGAGATCGCCAAGAGCTACGTCGATTCTCCCGACAAGACCCTCATCGTCTCGCCGGACAATGCTTCCCGACGCGAGCTGAATGTGGCCGTCCGCGAAGAACTTAAGGCGAAGGGAACCCTATCACCAGACGACCGCACCTTCAAAGTATTGACTCAACGACAAGAGATGACGGGCGCCGAGCGTGCCTGGGCAAGCCAGTACGAATCTGGGGACGTGATCCGATACTCGCGCGGCAGTATGAGTATGGGTATTGAGCCGGGAAGCTACGCGACGGTAGTGCGTGTCAATCCGCTCGCCAACGAGCTCTCCGTGCAGCTACTTTCGGGGGCGACCGCCACTTACGATGCGCGCCGGCTTGCCGGGATCAACGTTTATCGCGCAACGGACCGGGAGTTTGCAGTCGGAGATCGGATTCAATTCACCGCGCCCGACAAATCGTTGCGCGTCGCGAATCGAGATCTCGCGATCATCGACTCAATGAGAATTGATGGACGGATCTCTGTGCACCTTGATGACGGTCGCCGAATCGAGTTCGACCCCGCGACACATCAGCATTTCGATCACGGATACGCCGTGACGAGCCATAGCGCCCAGGGACTGACAGCCCAGCGCGTTCTCATAAACGCGGATACGGCGGTCCATCCTGATCTGCTCAACTCCCGATTCGGGTATGTTGCTGTCTCCCGCGCCAGCCATGAGGCTACGCTCTTCACCGACGACATGACCAAACTAAGCCCTCAGCTCAGTGCCGATGTCTCGAAGAGCTCTGCCTTAGAGATCTCCCGGGCGCCTTCTATTTGCCAAAGCCTCGGAATGCCTTGAGGCCGCCTTTATGGGAATCTTCAAACGTCGTCTGAAAATTCCCGGACGCGCTCCCAAGTGGATTGGGCAAATGGTGTCTGAGATTCTCAATCGTCAGGAATTGGCGGATTCTCTCGACACGGCCAACTCGGCACTTCCGGCCATTATTCATCAAGTCCCTGTAAGATTTCCCTTTCCACCTCACCGGCATGCAGCGCCGCGTGTATCTCAAAGATCTCCTGGCTTACAAGAAACGGAGTGGCCGCCTCGATGCTTGCGTCTTAGTGGACGCGATTCATCGCAATACCCTTACGCGCCTCACTGTGATTAGAGGAGGTAGGTGTCGTCTAGCTTGTCGTTCGGGTTGAAGACTGACGTAATGTATCGTATCTCTCCAACATCCCTTGCAAGATCGTCAAGCCGTTTCAAACTACTATTGATGCGTGAGCACTGGTTAAGATCAAAGTAAAAGCGGTGCTCATCTAGCCAACTCTGAGCTGCGTGATAATTGTCAGCTGACGCCTTCTCCAACCTTGTAATTTGCTCTTCAATAACACTCCTTGGGATTTGCGGCCGCAAGAGCGGAACTACATCGATCGTTCTGTCCTCTGATGTGACGATCGCCAACCGAGGCAAGTTCTCGCTTCGCACGTAACGAAGCGCGGAGTTAAATCTTGATCCGCGAGCGGGTGAGCAGTCGCTCGTCGCCTCTCCATCAAGAATCACCCCAATTGCGTGACAAATGCCACTCGGATCCAAGAGGATGCTTCCGTCGATGCCACTGACACGCTCCAGAAGATCGGGTGTCATCTTCACAGGTTCAATAGGAGTGCCTTGATCAGCTAGACGTTCTGCTTCAGATGCGGCGTCTTCGGCAACCACCAGCATGCTTCCGTGGCTGATGCTGACGCAGGCTTTGAAGAGAGTCCAGAAATTTTCTGCATCAGCAGGCGAAGCCGACAAGAACAGGCGGAGGTAGTTGCTCACGAAGCGGTCGTGACTAACAGGTTCCTGTGGGAGCTTTGGTTCTCTGTAGCGGCTGTACATCAGGGGTGTTTCGCCGAGCCGAAGTTCCCATTGGTAATGGTCAAGGAAATTGACGGTGAATGCATCGAGGGTCTCCGGGGCATGATCCGGCGCTATAGCTCCAAGTCCATGTATCAGCCCGTCGCTGGCGATCAGTGCGATCTCCGGACTAGCCATCTGCAGAATCTTCCTGGCCCATCGCGATTCGCGCAAGGGTACTGGGGTTCGGAAACGTACAGAGTACCTCACAAATGGGCTATCAGGTTGCGCGAGCACGAGACTTCCAAGGCCTTCCTTCCTCTCATAGAAGAGAGAGGACAAAATATTCAGCCGTTGAAACAGATCGCCCGAACCATAACGGCGCGCCGCCGTGAGCAGGTCGGGAATGCGCATAAACCGCTCCGCCGCCTCGCCAACGATCTGTGACGCTGATCGCATGGTCGAACTTGTGGATCGGCCTGGATCGGAACCTAGAAGGTCATGACTCGCATCATCGAGAAGTGTGTAAAGAGCGGAGTGAATCAGACTATGCTCGCCCTTCGGCTGGAATTCATCTCCGGTGTCAGGGAGGTTCAATGGCGGAAATTGCTGAAAGAGCGACTTCGGAACCTGGATAACTGGAACGACATAATAACCTCCAACCGGCTTAGCAGAACCGCAGAATGACACTACGTCGTTTTCCCGGTCGAAAGACTTCAATGTTTCTTGAACGACGATGCTTGCCGATGATCGCCTGATCTTTTCGGGCTTTTCCCGCATGCTCGGTTCATCGCCGTAAAACATGCGCTGAAGTGGGTGCGTGACGACTACCTCGGGATATCGCTTCGGGATCTCCTGAAAAAGTGAAAGTTGCCATTTCCCATCTTCTGGTTCAACGCAGACGGGGTGCTGATCCTTCTCGTCCGGCCTTAAAACACCCACGAGGAGAACGTCGGGCTTGAGGATCACTCCGAGTTCAGCAAACAACTTCTCGGCAAGATGAGCGACGCTCCATGCGAAATGCTGCTGATATCCCCACATGAAGAGATTGATATGCTTTTTCATTGTCCCCCGGCGTGATGCCTCGATGAGCTTATCTGAACAAATTCATTCCTCTTTGGAAGCACTGGGCTTGATTTTAGGCGTCGCTTGCGTTCACAATCCACTTGGGCTCAAGTCACAGCCGAAGTGCCCACAGGATGGTACTGCTCTTTGGCCGTGTTCAACTCGCTCCGATCTTGGCTCCCGATGCCGGCAACGTTTCGGAGATTCCCGAAACAAATCCTACAGATCACTGCCACGTGTTCCACAGTTTGACGGCGGCACTCAGAAATGCTTCGGCATTGGCGAGATTCCAACAGGTCTTCGAATTATCGCGCAGAAGGTAATACTGCTCGTTGGCCGTGACCAACTTGCTTTTGTCTGCTTCTCGTCGAATCCAATTGATGGCGGCGCAGAACGTGTCACCGAGACAGCCCGTGAATTTCTCGCTAGGTACGTTGTAGAGCAGTCCTTCGATGTAATAAGAGGGCGCCACACCGTTCTCTAAGAGGCCGTCGTCGACGAGTCTCTGCCGAATGTTCTTCATCATCCTTATCGTCGGCTTTAATCTATTGCCTGTCGACTGGTGTTTCACTGTTAGGTTTTTACAATGTTGATTCGGGTAATTCGCGATGCGCTCACCCGATTTATCCCAGAAGCATATGCCTTCCGCATACGATTGATCCTGAATCCCATTGAATTTGTAATACCGCCTAAATGCTGGAGCGGCAATCACGTCCGCCTTACGTCGGTTTCCCTCAGCTTTAATCGCTATGGCCTTATCGCCCTCCGTGATGGCATTAGGAAACGCCTCCGACAGCACCTTAACGACGTCCCGTTTAAATTCTGCCTGGCAGTATGCAGCATCTGAATGTGCTGCACGCCAAGCCTTCTCTTGATTCGCATCCAACAGGTAGCGATCGCTGTGAAAGCATGAGTCAAGTCGAATGATGACATCCACATCACTCTCCGCCCAGATGTTTGTGTCATTCCCGTAAGAACCCTGCAAGAAAACTTTATATTGCTTTCCTCCATAGGGCGCCTTGGCGGATTCGAGAGCAGCTTTAACCGTCGCATAGGTCGTTTTCGACCCTGTTATAGCCCCCTGATGTGATTAGGTCTGAAGCTGCTGCTCGGGAATTGGCACTGAATCTCCTTAGTCAAATGAGGAAGCTATGAAGGTCTGCTTCTCTGCTCGCAAACGATTCGGTTCCGCGTTGCCTGAGAATGTTAAGTTTTTCAAGATTGTGTTCCATTAAGTCGGTGGCCATTTCCGGTCGCTCGAACGTGTCGCTGATACGTATTGTCTGCACGTCTTTGAACAATATGTTGCGAAGCTGGTCCATCGACTGAGTGTTGATCTCCAGGGTCTTCTGAAGTAGTTGCACACTGATTAAGTATTTCTTCGCAAACCACATTTTGATAGATGGCTTAGGCTCTGGATATGAACCAACCCCGATGTTTACAACCCGAATGTCTTTGCGATCCTTTTGGAGAGCGCCTACGGCGTCGGCTATGGCATAGAGTGTCGGATTATTGGCACAGTATCCTCCATCAATCAACTCAACTACATCACCGGATGCAGTGGTCACCTTCTTGCGGTCGAAGAACGGATATGCGGAACAGGACGCTTCTATTGCGTCTGCCATCTTTACCCCGAAGCCTGGAACGAACGTGCCTTTACGTCCGTGAGCCTGATCGACGATTCCTTTGAAGATCATCGGTCGCTCACTTATCCACTTTGTAGTGACGACACCTATACCCGTCTTGATGTCAACGAAGGTCTTTTCACCAAAGACTTCGCGTGCAAGCTCGGCCAACGCACGGGATCGCATCTCTCGCGTCTTTTCTCTCATCACGGTCGGCACATGAGATTTGTACAGAGCGTGAATCTCGTCAATCGAATAACCAAGCGCGATTAGCGAAGCAATAATCGATCCTGTGCTTGCGCCAAAGACCAGATCAAATCTTTGATAAAGGGGGCATTTCAACATGCCCTCAATCTCCTTGAGGACCCCGAGGGTGTAGAAGCCTTTGGCGCCTCCGCCATCCAGGGCGAGGATTCGGCAAATACCATCGGGCTGATACACAGTCGGCGATGCCCATTCTTTTGGCTGTTTCATATCGTCAGCATGAGGCGTCCTAGGGCGTCGCGAAACGCGCAACGCTTCCGCAGCCGCCGTAGCCGTTAGCCCCGCAGCCTCGATGGTCTCCGTCCCACTGAAATTTCCGGGATCAGGCGGATTCTTCATACGCATAAGATCTTCTCCTTCGGGCTTCAGTGGTCATCCTCAATATTCTGCATGTCCGTGGCTTCCACTCCGTTGGTAATAAATCAAAGCGGTTTGCGTTCGAAATGTTGAATATTGCTATCCCATGCAACATCCATCTCGGCGGTTCCACGATACCCGCTCAGTGCGGAGATGACGGCAGGTCCCCAGGTATTGACGAATGCGCTCTTAGTCTCCCGGGCGACCGCTCCGAGAACCGCGGCTAGTTTCTTATGCTCCTTCATAAACTCGGGGTCGGTTGTTGGGTCTTTCGCGGAGGTCCCATTTAATGCCGTCAATGTGCAGGCGAGTACAGGCGCGACCTTGCTAATCGTATTTGCCCACCAAGTGATGCCTACCCAGTCTGCGCTAACCGCGCCCAATTCGGTTGCACTCAGGTTTCTTAAATCAGGGATCCTGCCAAAGTTAAACGGATTCCCGTCATCGTCCATCGCGGACCAAGCCGCATCACTTGCGAGAATCCAAATCCTTGTAGCATTACCGGTTTCCGCAGGATCGAGCAAACCGAGCATTACTTTTCGACCCACACTCTCCAGTTCCTCGCGAGTATGCGGTAAGCACTTCGCAGCATCAGAAAAGAAAATCGCCATGACCGCTGCAGTGTCATAGTGCAGGCTAAGGCTCACCCTGGCATGAGGGAAAGGGGTGTTCTTTGCCAAAGCTGTGTCGAACGTGCCGGACGGAATGAGGCCCAAGACGCTCCCAAGAAGAACATCTTCCCTTAGTCGTTGCGGACTCATATTCCTGGAGTAGTCCATGAAATCTTGGACTATCGTAAAACTAGCGTTGAACTTGGATCCGACCGCCGCATAACTAGCCGTTGTGATGAAGTCTTGCGCGAGCGCTGTCCGAAGCTTGTCAGAATCAGCTGAATACGGAGTGGAGATGGCGGCGATTCGACTAGCCTTCTCTGAATCGACGATAGTGAGTTGGCCGGTCTCATCGCGCAAGATCGTGCATTTGCTTATGTAATCGATCACCGAGCTGGCATTGTAGAACCCAAGCAAATTGAAACAGAGCGCATGCTTGCGTTCCTTTGTTTCTTCAATAATGTTTCGCAATCTACGTGCGTTCGCGAGGGAATCGAGAAGCGTCCAATCGCCACGAAGTGCCGATTTCAGAGCTAAGTCCGTATTAGAGGCGTCTCCTTGATCCATGCGGATTTCGTAGAGTACCGCCGCTTCATGCGCATCAGCCGCGGTACATGTAGCATTCAATCCGATAGAAATGCTACGGTCTAGACTGTTTCTTATAACTTCATTAAGGTTCTTTGCCGTATCCGCTGGAATGCCGCACTTGGATACATCGATCCCTGGGAGCGCCGCGTTCAGCACTGTCCCTAGAAGATCGGTACCACCACTCCCAATTTCAATGCCGGCGTTTGCTGAGAAGGTTGCGCTCAGGGTAGAGCCCTTCTTCTTGTAAACTCCAATTTGTAAGAGATCCTCGGAGAGCTTGTGCGAGCGGACGAGGAAATCTCCCGTCACAGCCAAACAACCCGAGACCTTGGCCGTCGCAGTGGGAGCGACACTCACCTTGAAGTTGAACGGAAGATCTGCGCTCGCCAACGCATTCAAGCTAATCGGAATCTCGTAAGATCCGGAAACACTCAGAGTCCCGCTCAGGTCGGATGTATTGACGGTACCTGTAATTTGTCGCCGCAGGGACACGGGTGAGTCAGCCACGGAGAATTGTTCCAGTGCGGTTACAAATGCGTCCTTTAGTTGCGGCTGGGGCACCTCCTGAAGCAGTGAATAGGTTGTGAACGCCAGCTTCGCTCCACCTTGCAACGTAATTCCAAATCCATCCGCCGCAGCGCTGAGACTTGTTCCTAGCGCTGCATCAATTGAGAAGCCGATCCAACACTGATTGGCGGCGATAGGGATAGTCGGAGCAAATCCGTCGTCTGGGAACAGCAGCTTATCGTCCGAAGTCAACACCATGAAGTCACAGTTAATTCCGCCGCTTACCTTCAAATCCGCTACACCGTCGATAAGAAAGGATGGTGCCGACAGCTCAGCTCCAAGGGACACGGTTTTGATGTCGAATTTGTCAACTGGACCCGCAAAGCTATCGATGAACGATTTGGCTGTCGATAGCAACTGAGTAAGTTTTGCCTTTGCCAATGGTGAACCGTCGCGAATTTGAAGATTCACGATCGCTCCGACAATATCTGTGATCTGAATGGTGCTCATTTATCTCTGTCCTCGCTCAACTGGTTCGTTAACCTCAGAAGAGGAATCTCGGACTCTTTGGTAGCGGGCTGAGGCGTCGATGGTTCGCTACGGATCAAATCACTCAGGCTATCGAAGAGTGCTGGATTGTCCAAGACGAAAAACATCCCTCCGCGGCCATTTTGACTGCTGGAACAGTTAGGCTCACTGAGCGATCCTTGTTGATTCATGTCGCCGAAAATTGAGTAGCGGGTGCCTGCCGAAGTTGAGACGCCAACCTTTGCATGGTTGAAGTTGGCGCCAAGCCCTCCGGTTAGACCGAATTCCTGTTCCCCCCAATGTCCGATAGTGGCAATCTCGACAGCGCCAGGTCTGCCTAGCGAGGCGTCCCAGCAATCGATGACAGTGGATGAGCTAGTTGATTCGATTTCTGGTCTGGTCCACCAGGTCGCCGTCCTCAGTGAGACTCCCCCGAGGACAGCCGATACCATTTGCCAGGGTGGCACATGAAGACGAGAGGGTTTGGAGATTAAGATCGCGCCGGTAGAGAGCGTCGCCTTTGTATACGCCGTGCTTTTGGATTTCTTGCCAAGACTGTTGACCAGCTCTTGGATCTCCTGTGGTCCCCCGTTCTTCACGATTTGTGAGTTCTTGGGATCAGTCACGACACTTGCATTTAGGAGAGCAATGAGAACCTGTTTGACATCAACTTCGGTTAACCTCAGTGCGAAGAAATCTTGACTCACCTCGACGTTATCATCGCTGATGCAACCGAGGGTGTTACCGTCTGAATTGCGCGGGAAGTCTTTGCTGCCGGCTGCGGGCCAGGAAGGGGTCGTCACCTGAAGCACAAGTCCTTCGCCCGCTTCATTCCATGCAAGAACCCCTTTTGAATGTCCCCAAGGAGCGCCACAACTCTTTGTGCATCCCTTTATAGTGGGGTCGTCATAAAACTGATCATTCCAAACAACGTAAAACAACGCATTGGAATAGATCCGTTCGAACGTTGAGCCCACTGGATCCAAAATGGTATCACCGGCGCATCCTGATCCTTGCTTGAGTTCCCCGGATTCGCTGCTCGCAAAGACAAACTGTTGGCTGAAAAGCCTATAAGGGCGGACGTCGCCGCCAAATAGGCATTTTCTCTCCGCCCCACCGCACCCAGGGAAGCTTGCGGAGTTGAACTTAAAGACGAACCACCAGTCGACCTGATGCCCCTTCTCTAATAGTGGAGCGGGGGCATTCGAATCTTCAGCGAACATCTGCTGCGGGAATACCGTGACAACTGCGAGCACGATAAGCAATAGTGCGCAATGACAACGTGCTTGGACGTTCGATTTCGCAAATTCCACTGGGCCCCCTTCATACGCCGACAATCGGAGCGGCTCGTATCCGATGCCTGACTCTGGCTCAGACTAGTGCTACTGGTGGTTCATGAGTCTGGGTTGCGCTCTGCCAGTTCGGTCGGATCGATATCACGTTGCTCGGACGATATTCAGGCAAGGTTTTCATCCTTGCAAAGGTGCTCACATGGAATTCAGCATCCTGTAGGATCTTGCGCGGCTTACTCAACGGAATTTCCCATCGGGTTATAGGAGGGTTCGTCTGCATATCCTTGTGCTTCCGAGGCATAAGTTCGAGCAGTCGCCAGGGGCCTTTCAAGGAATTATGCAATTGGGACCCAGGATCAGGCTTCGCGCAACTTGAAGACGTATAACCAAGAATTTGAGACTTTTTATGCAAATCGATTTGCAGGTCGGCTTTTTCCGCTTCTTCGAGCATCCACTCCAGAGTGAGTTTGGCTAGCCCTGATTCTGCTTCGGCGTAACCGCCCCCGATGTCCGAATGGACCCCGGGGAACCACAGCTGCTTAATGTCTTGTCCTTCGATCGTCTTCGCGGACCAAAGATTCTGGCGAAAGGCGCACCGCCGCTCGTCGATTGAGACAGCGTGACGCCCAATCTTGATGTCGGGATTCGCAAATGTGAAGGGAAGACTTACGGGATTATAGACCCAACCGACGGAGCTTACTGTATCCCAGAGGCCCACGAAATGCACTTTGCACTCGCGTGAGAAGGAGCTCTTAAACTGGGCCGCCAAAGGGAAATCTTTCTGCTTAGCTTTGAACATGCGAAGGACATAGGGAATGAGCGGCTCGTTCCCTCTACGAACGAGTCCGAACATATGCAGCATGGCTGCCAGCGCACGGCAGCTGTACGCACCGCGGCTGAATCCGAACAGATATATTTTGTCGCCAGCTTCGAAGTTCTCCATGAGAAAGGTGTAGGTGTCTGTGAGTATCCCGCTCAGCCCAAAACCAAATGCCTGCCCCGCCACTTTTGTGACCCACTGTCCAAATTTGCTCAATGCATTCGGTGCACCCATGGTGCCGAGGCCGGGGTGATAGTAGGCAATCTGGCTGCAGTCGTCGAATCGTAGCGTCGAGAATAACTTCACCACGTTAGAATTCGTGTTTCCGAATTCGTTGCCCGTTCCATCGATGCAGATCACAATGTTCTTCGCCATGGTATCCACCGTCAGTTTGTAGATCTTGTCCACTCGCCAATCAAAAAGCGGGTGGACGTAGTTTGAGTCACTAAGCCAGATCGTAGCCAGGGTCGAAGCCTGGGCCATTGTCGTCCTTGGCCGTCGTCCAGCGCATGAAGAAGACGGCATAAGGATCTGTGAGTCCGCCGGTGAGCAGGTTAGGAATAACCTCATCGAACCCATGAGCTATGAGGTCTCGGTGAAGATCAATGTCGGGCTCGATTTTGACGCATTTCAGGCCGTCGATCATGATCGAATCGTGTTCGTGGAAAGTCAGCTGCACGTTCGCAACCGGAAAGGCAATCTGCTTCCAACTACAAGTAGAATTGGGATGGAAAGTTGCGCAGTCCTTTTCCTCGGCGAACTCTCTCCTCGCTGCTGCTGCCCGTACGACAGGGATGATCGATGGATCTACGTACCCGAAGAATCGGTCCTGGGCCATGGTCTTATCCCAGCAGATCTGCCTGAAATAGCTGAGCGGTGTTCGCCCGTCCAAATCGATTTCGCTCATCGCCTGGGTGAGATTTAATAAGCAGGCGAGGGAGTTGGGGGCGCTCTTGCCCAGTTCCTCATAGTGCGCCTGGGCCGCCGGTTCGCCATCACCCACGGCAAGGAACGAGGCAGCGTCCGGGTGACCTGCTTTGAATTGGGCCCAAGGAACAAACTGGGCTTTTGGTTTGTTACGGAGTAGGAGAGCCTTCGGCTGAGCCAGCACTTTCGGGTCGGCCTTTATGAAGCATCCGCTATCGCGATATCCAGGCGAAGATACAATGATGGCATAGAAATCACCGAGCCCGTGGTGAAACGGAACCTTAAACAGGAAATTCGACCCGCTCTTGCTCTCGATTGATTTGTCTACGCCCTGGCCATTGTGAATCCGGATTAGAACAGGACCTCCAAAAGGCCGGCCATCGCCGTCGACGATATTCAGCATCGCTTCTGCTATGTTGGCGCTATTTTCGTCTATCACTTGTTCCCTCTCAAAACTTCATTGAATAAAATTATACACCCTTAAGGTTAATCAAATACACTACATGTCATGGCGGTATTCTATTACCCTATGGGTGAACGACTTCGGAGCTCTCATGCGCCTACGTTTCCGTTCCCGCAAACTGGCCGAGCTCTGCAGCTGCGGAGCAGCGCTTGACAGGAAGTGGGGCCAAACTCTGGGAGGAGTGGTCCGGCGCCGGCTTTGTCTGGTTGCAGCCGTTCCAAACCTGGAGTTGTTGGCGCGTTTCCCAGGGGTTCTGAAGGTCCCGATACGAGTCGACGACCGAGGTAGATTCTCACTCAACATGGAAAGGAACCTTTGCATTCTTGTCGAACCAGACCACGATCCAATTCCATATTTGCGCAGTGGAGAACTCGCCTGCATGCAGGTTGAGCGTCTCATTATTTTGGAGGTGAATGGCTTTGGGCTTTGATTCCGTAAGCAACTTCGTTCCCGATTACGCGGTTCCACCGGGCGAACAGCTCGCGCAGGTTCTCGAAGAGAAGGGTATGTCGCAGGCGGAGTTGGCAACGCGCACCGGACGGCCGTTAAAGACGATAAACGAGATAGTGAGAGGCAAGGCCGCGATCACTCCTGAAACGGCCATCCAACTGGAACGTGCCCTAGCTGTCCCGGCAACCATTTGGAACAGCCTAGAAGCTGAATACCAACTTCAACTGGCCCAACTACGGGATGACGTGCGTCTAAACGCCTTCTCTGATTGGGTGAAGCGAGTCCCTGTCACCGAGTTGCGTAAACGCGGCAAGCTTCCCTACACCACCAATAGGAACGAACTTATCCGTCGCTGCTTAGAGTTCTTCGGGATAGACACTCCGGAGGCGCTTCCGGCAACGTCCACACTTGCCGCGTTTCGTAAGTCTCCAGCTTTCGACCCGGACGATCTCGCAATGTGCACTTGGTTGCGTTTGGGCGAAATGGATGCGGAGAAGATTCCATGCGCGCCATTCAACCGTAGCCAGTTCCGGACTGTACTCGATCGCCTTCGCGCGCTGACCCGCGAGAGTGACTTGGCAAAGATTAAGGAGATGCTCGTCGAGACCTGCAGAAGCTGCGGAGTCGCGGTGTGCTTCACTTCCGAGCTTCCACACACACACGTCTGCGGAGCCGCACGCTGGCTCACACCGGAGAAGGCGCTAATCCAGTTAAGCTGTCGTTACAAGTCAGATGATCATTTCTGGTTCACTTTTTTCCACGAGTGCGCCCACATCCTGCTCCATGGCAAAAAGGAAGGATTTCTGGAAGGCAAAGAATTGGCAACAGCGCAGGAAGAGGAGGAGGCTAATGCCTTTGCATCAAATCTTTTGATTCCTCGCCAAGCTATGATTGCGCTCATACGCGAGCATCCTTTACGCAGAGAAAGAATCTTGGCATTCGCAGAGGAATGGAAGATATCTCCTGGAATTGTGCTCGGTCAGCTCCAAAAGCAAAGGCGTCTCCCAATGGTCACCCCATTCAACAAGCTCAGACGCTTTTCGTTTGATCTCACCGCAGTTTGAGTCTTCCAAGCTTGGTAGAGGGTAGGCTAAATGAGTGTTAAGATGCCGGCGCTTGCCAACCGTTCCTTTTTTCAGCTTGAGCCAGCGATAGAATTGCTCAATGACCACAATTGCAAGTCTGACTGACAAGATCCTGGCTTTTCGGGACGAGCGAGATTGGCTTCAGTTCCACACTCCAAAGGATATGGCTGCAGCCCTTGCAATCGAGGCCGCAGAGCTGCAGGAACTCTTTCTCTGGAAGAGTGAATTAGAGCAGAAGGAGGTTGTCAGAACAAAGCGCGAACACGTGGGAGAGGAACTCGCAGACATTGCCGTTTATCTTTTTGAGCTCGCCCATAACTTGGAGTACGACCTTGGACAGCTAGTCGAGGAAAAGCTCGCTAAGAATGCCATCAAGTATCCCGTTTCTCGTTCCAAAGGCTCAAGCAAGAAGTATGACGAACTATGAGGCTATATTCAGGGACGACCACTGCACTTATTGATGATTCGGTCCACAACCGCATCGCCGGCAAGCTTAGCGATGCTTTCTTTGCTCATTTTCGGTTCAATCCGGGCCCCGCTGAGGTCTCGTCGTGGCGGAATTCCCTGCGTGCAATGTGCCAGGTCTTTCAGAACGCGAGCCTGAACGACCACGGAATTCTGCTCGAATACCAGCTTCCTCAGACGAGCAAGCGTCTGGATTGCATGATCACCGGGCGAAACGAATCAAACATGGATCAGGCAGTCATTGTTGAGCTTAAGCAGTGGGAGCGATGCGAGGAAGCGTTCGGAGACAAAGTCGTAACGTTTGTCGGCGGGAACACGAGGAATGTCCTGCATCCGTCGGTGCAGGTTCACCAATATCAGTGTTTCTTACAGGATGGTCACACAGCGTTTCATGAGGGACCCTTTCCTGTACTGCTTTCGAGCTGTTCTTACCTTCACAATTATGAGCCTAAGGAAGAAGACGCTCTCTATTCAGCAAGGTACAAACAATGGCTGGCACTCTCTCCCTCCTTCTCGGCGCTTCAGGTGACCGAGTTGTCCACCTTTCTCTCGAATCATCTAGCGCACGGAGGCGGTTCAGAAGTCTTACTTAGGGTTGAGCAGAGCAAGTACAAAGCGAGCAAGAAGCTCCTTGAGCACGTTGCCGGCCTATTAAAAGGACGACCAGAGTACACGCTGTTGGATGAGCAACTTATAGCATTCGAGGCGGTGATGGATGCGGCGCGAACTTCACACGCCCAACGTAAAAAATCGGCAATCATCATCAAAGGTGGACCCGGGACAGGGAAATCTGTCATCGCACTGAACCTCATGGCGCATCTCTCGGGCCTCGGTCTAAATGCACATTATGTCACCGGTTCGCGAGCCTTCACATCAACACTCCGCGAGATTGTCGGAAAGCGCGCTTCTCAGCAAGTCAAGTATTTCAATGGCTATCAAGAAGCACAGCGAGACGATGTTGACGTGATGATCTGTGACGAGGCCCACCGAATCAGGGTTACCTCAAACCAGCGATTCACCCCAGCAGCCCGCAGATCGAAGAAACCTCAGATTGACGAACTCTTACATGCAAGCAAAGTCGGCGTCTATTTCGTAGATGATCGACAAGTCGTGAAACCGGACGAGATTGGCTCTTCCATCTATATAAAGGATGCGGCGATCGCAGCCGGAGTGAACATCCAGGAATTTGAGCTTGAGGCTCAGTTTCGCTGTGGTGGGAATGCAGGATTCATCAATTGGGTTAACAACACGCTGGAGCTGGAACGAACGGCCAATGTACTCTTCAATGACGCCGATGAGTACGAGTTTCGCATCGCATCATGCCCGCAGGAACTCGAAGGCTGGATCCGAATGCGGAGCTCAGAGGGGAAAACCGCGAGAGTGACGGCCGGATTCTGTTGGCGATGGTCGAAACCGCGGCCAGATGGCAGTTTGGTCGAAGATGTAACAATCGGCGATTTCGCGCGGCCGTGGAACGCCCGCCCAGAAGCCGGCAAACTTGCTGACGGAATTCCGCCCGCTCCATTGTGGGCCTACGCGGCCGAGGGGATTGAGCAGATCGGTTGTGTATACACCGCGCAGGGTTTCGAATTCGACTATGTTGGAGTCATCTTCGGAAAAGATCTGGTTTACCGGCCGGAGCAAAAGTGGATCGGTCAGAAGCAGGAATCATCCGATTCGCAAGTGAAGCGATCAAAAGATAGATTTCTCGAACTAGTAAAAAACACCTATCGTGTCCTGCTGACCCGTGGAATGAAGGGATGTTATGTCTATTTCCAAGATAAGGACACAGAGAACTTCTTCCGTAGCCGAATTGAATCAGTTCCAGAGGTGTGAGTCGGCTTCCAATCAAGTCTGGCCAATGCTCTTTCTGTAAGGAATGAGTTCGGGTGTAGTCTGTATTTAAGCTTTCTCTACACCGATCGTGGTCTTCTGGGGCCTGGACGTATGCGCTTTTGGTGGGTCAATCAGAACCAGACTTTTCGCCAAGAAATCTCGGGCGGATACCTCTGGTCTCCCAAGCGCAACGCCAATGGAGCCCGCAATCCTTTCTACGAGTCCATGCGCGAGGTGTCCCCTGGAGATCTGATCTTTTCATTTGTTGACACCCGGATCGCAGCCATTGGGATTGCCAAGTCCTACTGCTGGGAATGCCCAAAACCGACTGAGTTCGGTTCGACTGGGGATTATTGGGAGAATATCGGCTGGCGCGTTAACGTCTCGTTCGCTTCTCTCCTGAACCGTATCCGACCCAAGGACCACATAGGGATTCTGCGCTCGGTCCTACCCGATCGCTATTCGCCCCTACAGACGAATGGAAACGGCAATCAAGCTCTCTATCTGACGGAGATTAGTGAAAGGTTTGCGGAGCTGCTGGGTGGCCTCATCGGAGAGGAAGCACGCTCAATCTTGACATTAGACGAGCGAACTCTTCCCGTGTCGAACGTGATGCCTGTTGCTGACGATCTTGATGTCTGGGAACGGCGTTTGGAAGAAAAGGTCCAATCCGACACTTCTGTGCGTGAGACCGATAGAGAGGCAATCATTAGGGCACGCTGCGGTCAAGGGATATTCAAAGAGCGCGTCTCGCGAATTGAGCGGCGCTGTCGAATCACGGGTGTCGAGAATCTGACTCATCTTATCGCCAGTCACTGTAAGCCGTGGCGAGATTCCTCGAATGAAGAAAGACTAAACGGAGAAAATGGACTGCTCCTCACTCCCAGCATCGATCACCTCTTTGATCGAGGATTCATTGGATTCGAAAGCTCAGGTGAATTGATCATTTCGCCCGTTGCGCACAGGCCGTCTCTGCGGAGAATGGGAATTGCAACAGAGCAAATAGTCAACGTTGGAGCCTTCACCGAAGGTCAGAAGCACTTTCTCGACTTTCATCGCAATTCAGTCCTATTGAGAGTGAGCAGATGATCCAGTGCCCCTTCTGCGCTCCAGATCAAACCAGGATCATCTCAAGTTGCCAAAGCGCGATTGCAATCCGAGATGGGTTTCCAATCTCGGAAGGTCACTCGCTCATCATTCCCAGATCACATGTGCAAAGCATTTTTGATCTCGAGCCTGAAGAACAAAGCATAGTGTGGACATTTGTAGCTCAGGTCCGTCAGCAGCTTGCCATTGAACTGAAGGTCCGGGCCTTCAATATTGGCATCAATGACGGGAAGGAAGCCGGACAGACCATTGAACATGCGCACATCCATGAGATTCCAAGGCGCCACAATGATGTATCCGACCCACGAGGGGGAATTCGTCTAATCATCCCAGATAGAGCCCGCTATTGGGAGGCAAGGTAAGAATGCCCCCGTCAGCCGAATACCAAGTTCAGTTTCTACTTCGAATCCAGCGCTTGCTCGGAGAAGGTCTCTTTACTGCAACGTACAAGTATGCACTGCTCTTGGCTTTGGCAGATCTATCAGTCGAATGCGGAGATGATTCGGGGTCGTGCCTGGAACTTGAGGCTGAAAGAATTGCTGAGAAGTTTGTCGAGTACTACTGGCGACAAACGCTGCCGTTTCTGGGTGGGGAAACGTTGCGTCAGAATACTGGCAAGCCCCCTGTGGTCGTCAGTCTGCTTCGCGAGACGAGGTCGAAGTATGGAGACTCGCTCAGCGCGGCGCATCGCGACCAAACTGCCTGGCGTAGTGTAATCGGAAAGATCGCTGATAATGTTCGTGCGATGCCGATGAGGTACTTACAAAATGTGGGCGGTGAGCGCCTTCCCTTTTTGTATGATCCTCCGCCGGCCCGGGCGCCTCGCAAGATTGCTCTTTATCCAGGAGTGGCTTTTTGCTTTCGCCGCTTTCATGGCCTAGTAGCGGAGTTGGTTGAGGCAGCTTGGGCGAAGTGGGTACGGCAACAGAATCTGACAATTATTGGCGAATCTGCCGATCTCCATGAATTCCTGTTTGGGGCAAAGAGAGGGGCTCTTCTATTAGTCAAGAGTCCTCTACGAGAGCTTCAGGACAATCTTTGCTTCTACTGTCGCAAGCCCATGACCAATCAACTAGATGTGGATCATTTCGTGCCCTGGGCGCTCTATTCCCTGGGTCTCGGGCATAACTTTGTCGTTGCACATCGCGAGTGCAACCTGGCGAAAAGAGACAGGCTCGCGTCAGAAGAACACCTGGAAGTATGGGTCGAACGAAACAATCGCTTTGGGAAGGGACTTGCCTCTGAATTCGACCGACTCGGCGTACTCCACGATGTCAAATCAACGACCAGAATTGCGCATTGGGCTTATAGCGCTGCTTCAGTGTCCGCGGGATTGACCTGGCAGGCTAAAGAGACGCTCCTTCCATTGCGTGGCAAGTGGTCCAGCCTTCTTGCCTAATTCCTTCTGCGCTCTCAAGAGCTATCGAAATACGTTGTAGGCGTGAAACTCGAAATTCTCAATGCTAGGCCTTGCCCAAGTCTCGATCGGTTCTCGGAGTTGGGTACCTTCTAGCTCGTAATAATCTTTACCGTTTTCAAACTCTTCTCGAATTCGTTTGCTCACCACTACCCGGCGTTCAATGGGATCGATGGTGAGATAACCGTCGTCAAATAGACGATGTAGATCGCTGCGTATTAGAAGTCCGTTCGAAATCTCATGCCGCTGCACAACCGTATAGGGCTTGATATGGGCAGCCTCCAAGACCGGGAGCGTCCGCTCGCCCGTTATTGCGCAGCGACGCTGATATGCGTCGGTTACGAGAATTCGAAACAGTCCTTGGCCCAGTCGCGGAAGAATAATCTGCGGCTTACCATATCCCTGCGATTCGACTGCAGCGAGCGCCGCCGTGCCTGGTGCAAGGCTGGCTGGCAGTTGCTTCTGAATTCGTTCGCTTACCGCGGTCCACAACTCTCGGCCAACACCAGACTCGGACTCATAGCCTTTCCCCTGAACGGTATTGAGCTTGAAATCATCTGGACACGGAATCCAGTCATCCTTCGGCCAGAAGAACGGTTCGGCGAGCATGATGCACCCGATGTTTGGGTTCTCATTAGGAAGGATCGGAACACGCCTATAAAAGGCGATCCGCTGTCGCATCTCCGCTAACGTCCGGACGCCGTTAGCTTCTTTGAAGGTATCCCAAGCCAAGTTGACCGGCAGTTGAAGAAACCGAACGAAGAAACCACCACCGACAATATAGCTCACAGGCGCGTGAAGTTTAAAGAGGAGTAATTCTCCAGGTTGAAGCGCCTTGAATGTTGCATCCGGCGACGGTCGCCAAAAGTTCACCTCATCCACTCGATTAATCGATGCGTGGAGCGCAAACCAATCGTTGTCTGTAACCGCAACAAAGATCCGCATTTTCTGGCGAAGTCGAAGTATATCGCAAGAACCGAACGGTCGCTGACCATAACGTCAGGCGATGAGCTCCGCGGACTATCGTTGAGCTCACAAACTAAGACTGTCCGCGTTTGCTGGTTTGACCCGTCTCGCTTGCAGCACTGACGGTGATGCTATATATGTTGTCGGGGCGCGGATGGAAGATGAGAGCAGGCCGAAAGCAGGCGATGCAGGTTCCGCCCGAATGGCGAACGCTTGGGTATACGACGCCACTCGATCCGGTGAACAGAAGTGAATTGGCCAGTGCCTGCGATGGACCGTAGCACTGAGGAATTGGATCGGGTTGAAGGCACTGCTCGCGCTCCGACTCATCGAGGAAATGGAACTGCCCTGAGAAATCAGCCTCAAAATCGGCATAGTCGAAACTCAGACGCTCCGAAATCCGACTTTCCTTCAAGAAGCGGCGCTTGTGAAAGACCACTTCATGGATCGATGTCTCAAGATCGACGCCGGCATACCAGGCTCCTCTTCGCGAGTCATTGAATCGGCCGCCATGAGGTCCAGGATGCGTGAAGGCAGCGTTCACGATATGTGCTTCTGGCACGCCGTAAAGCAATTCGCCCGGGCTGATCGCAGCATTTCCTCCGCGCTCGGCAACCTTGCGTTCATTGGTCGCAGCGTCGAGCTCGGTCAGGTCGCTGATGACGTTTGCGGGAAGAGACAAACTCTCGAGAACGCTCTCGGTCGCATAAGTCGTCGGGATCAGCCGGTGCGTGCCCTGCTGATCGAAATCGCCCAGGTGTGCCAACTACAGCCCGCCCCTCGCCGCATCGAGGAGGCTACGAATTTGCTGCAGGCCCGGGATGCCGTTCCGAATCGCGTACTCAATTGGAGGCTGACCGCCGAAAAGAAAGTTGTCATTGGGTTGGGTCATCCAGCGGTCTGCGTGTTCGGCCGGAAGCAGGATGTGAAGCGCCTTGTAGATTCCGACAACATAGGAAATCCGCGTCAACTCATCCTGCTTTAGAGTTCCGGCCGCAGTCTTCAACTTGTAGAGGGTCGAACGCGGAATGCCGCCGAGCAGATCGCCGACCTTCTCTACTGGGAGTTCCCACTTGTCCGCAATCGCAAACAGACCATCCATCGCAGACTGGCTTAGCCGCTCACGCGTCTCCAGTTTGCTGAGATCGGGGGTCGCTTCGAACTGGTATCCGGCAGCGGCAAATGCTGGCATGGTTGCCATGGAACACCTCCTAACGAAGAATTGTACATCTCATTTAAGACAAAATACTGTCTATATTTGGATGAATCCTGTCAGCACCAAGTCGCATTTCTGAAGTCAAGGGCGCTTCTGAGTTTTATCGTGTCTCCAGTGGTTCATAAACAAGTCGCATTGTTCTAATAGGTCCTACTAATGGATCACACGACCCTTGACGCCCTCTCCGCAGAGGCCCATAATGACTCATGAATAAGCCATATAAGCGCCATATGACTTATTAATAGTCCGGAGGTTTCCGATGTCCAAGCCACAACACCGAGCATACTCAAGGTACAGCACGGAAGCCCTTGCGCTGTTGGGGCAAATGATCCGGGCAGGAAGAATTGATCGAAAGATCACTGGCGAGGATATGGCAAACCGCATGGGGATTTCCCGTTCTCTGCTTCAACGCATTGAAAAGGGTGATCCTGGCTGCGCGATCGGACCCGTATTTGAGGCCGCCGCGATAGCCGGAGTACCTCTGTTTGAATCAGACAAAGAACGATTGGGCGCTCACCGTGCTTTTGCCGGAGAGCTGCTCAGTCTGCTTCCCAAATACGCCCGCAAACCCAAGAGGGCAATAAAAGATGACTTCTAAAGACCAAAACAGAGAAGCCTATGTCTGGATCTGGCTGCCCAATGAAACGGAGCCCGTCGTAGCAGGACTGCTCACCGAAATCGGAAACCAGCTGGTCTTCAACTATGGCAGAAGCTACCTGAACCGGGAAGACGCCATCGCGATTTACGATCCGGAATTGCCGCTCAAACCCGGAGAGATCCCTCTGCTTCCAGGCTTGTCCATGCCGAGCTGCATCCGAGATGCATCGCCCGATGCCTGGGGGCGTCGCGTCCTCATTAATCGGAAGCTCGGCCTAAAAGGAGAGGAAGCTTCGAAGCAGGAATTGAGCGAGCTGACCTACCTCTTGGAATCAGGATCAGATCGGACAGGCGCACTGGACTTTCAATTGTCAGCCACAAAATACACTCCTCGGGTCGCTGACCATGCGCCGTTGAGCGAGCTCATGCAGGCTGCAGAATCCGTAGAAAAAGGGATACCGCTGCAACCAGGACTCGGTAACGCACTTCAGCACGGTACGTCTCTGGGAGGTGCACGGCCCAAGGTGTTGATCACTGCGGATGACAGAAAGTACATCGCGAAATTCTCGACGAGTTCTGACATTTACAACGTCGTCAAAGCAGAATTCGTCGCCATGCGGCTTGCAAAGCTGGTTGGCCTCAGTGTCGCGACAGTTGATCTACAGAGCGTGCTCGGAAAAGATGTTTTGCTGATCGAACGCTTTGATCGTGAAAAGGCGCACAAGGGATGGACACGGAGGGCCATGGTATCGGCGCTCACACTGTTTGGCTTGGATGAAATGATGGCGATGTATGCCAGCTATCAAGACCTGGCCGATATCATTCGTCATCGCTTCACCGACCCGAACGAAAGCCTGCGCGAACTATTTGGGCGCATCGTATTCAACATTCTGTGTGGCAACACTGATGACCATGCACGTAACCATGCTGCATTCTGGGATGGCAAAAATCTAACCCTGACGCCAGCCTATGATGTTTGCCCTCAACCTCGAACGGGGAACGAAGCAAGTCAGGCGATGTTGATCCGTGACGACAATCGGATGAGCCAGTTGTCGGTCTGTCTGGAGGCGGCGCCACGCTTCTTGCTTGATGAAGAAACAGCCAAGATGCTGATCAGGCATCAAGTCGACACGATCCGGTTGAATTGGACTCGCGTCTGCGACGAAGGAGCATTGACGCAAACAGAACGCCAGTTTCTTTGGCATCGGCAATTCCTCAATCCGTTTGCGTTCTATGGTGCCCCTCCGGGAATAAGCAACGATTGAGGCAGCAACGACGCTCACGCCCGCGTATGGTCTCTGCCTGCGCGGGCCCACTTATTGTTTGTATTAACGTTCTGATGTATCGAATCCTCCAAAAACGGCACAAGCAAAAACCCTAGGGGGGCGCTGCCCCACCCGCGCGCGCAAGCCGCTTCCCCAATCTTCCGCGCTTCGCTTGTGCAGACCTCCGCTTCGCTCCGCCCTTTCCACTTGCCGCTTGCTCACGTTCCAAGGGTGGGGATACCCCTCAGCTTGCACTTGCTACCCCCCGCTTTCGCCAGGAGGCGTTCGGCATGTATGTACAAGCCGCCGCCCGATTTAAGGGCAAAGGCCAGTACGACAGCCCAAGGAGGAAGCAATCATGACCACCAAAGCCGCAGTCGCCAATCAGTCCACACCGAGCAACAAGCAGCAGAAGCAGACCGCGAAAGAAGTAATCGCGGCCAACATACAATCCCTCATCGAACAGTTGGAGCAGGGACACTCGGAGGCCCTCACCGACTACCTCACTGCAATGGGAAAGTTCCACAGCTACAGCTTTGGCAACATTCTGGAGATTGCGCGACAAAAGCCGGACGCAACCCGCGTTGCTGGCCTTTACGCGTGGAATCAGCTTGGCCGCAAGGTCAAGAAGGGCGAGCGTGGCATCCGCATTCTCGCTCCCGTAATCGGTGTTCGCCGGAAGAAGGACGAGGAATCCGAGAAAGACACTCAAACTCAGAATCAGGCCGTTTTGGTTGGGTTCCGCGCCGCGTATGTATTTGATATGAGCCAAACCGAAGGCAAAGATCTTCCCGAGTTCTCCGGGCGCGTCTCCGGCAGCGCCGGAGAGTACCGCGACCGCCTCGTGGATTTTGTCATTGCCCAGGGCATCGCGCTTGAGTTCAAAGAGAGCATCGCCCCTGCACTTGGCATGAGCTACGGAGGCAAGATCGCCTTGCTTCCGGGCCAGTCTTCCGCCGAGGAGTTCTCAACACTTGTGCACGAACTGGCGCACGAGATGTTGCACAAATCCGAACGCCGCACCGACACTACTAAGACTGTACGCGAAACCGAGGCCGAGGCCGTCGCCTTTGTGGTCGGAAAGACCATCGGACTTGAGACCGGCCGGGCATCGGCTGATTACATCCACCTGTACAACGGCAATGCCGCGCTGCTTACCGAAAGCTTGGAAGTGATCCAGAAGACCTCCGCTGTCATTCTCGCCGCAATCGAAAACCCCGCAGAAGAGACCGCCGAAGAGACCGCCGAAGAGACCGCCGAAGAGACCGCCGAAGAGACCGCCGAAGAGCCAGCACTGACGCGAGCCAACTGATCGAGAGACCGAAGAGCGGCCGGCTTTCGGCCGTCCGCTCTTCAACCCAAATATTTATCGCGCGAGCGCTGGCAACGCTGATTACGCAACCTTGCAATTGTGAACCTGCGTGGCACAATTGCAAGGTTGCCCTTCTTGGAGGATTCGTCTGGTATTTGTGCCGTGCCTCGAATTCTCCAGACACTGTCTGGAGAATCTAGATTTTCTCAACTCCACACCCACAAAGAATCATCGGAACGACCCCGCGCGCAGATGACTACGCCGCCGCAAGGATCTATTCGATAATCGTGTCGTCGATATCGATGTACAGAGTTGTCCTGCGAGGCATCTGTAGCCACTCCTGAACTCTAGATCTAACCAATTGACGTAACGAGTACGGCAATCGCTACTTTAGCGGATGCACGGTATCGGCGCCGCCTGCTCAGAAGAGACGTCGATCTCGACAACCTGTGGCTCATGAACGAGCCGATACGCTTCGTTGACCACTGACGCGTTCACGAAGCACATTCCGCTTGCAGTCAATTGCCCATGACCACCGTGGATATGGCCAAAGATGTGGAGTCTGGGCTTGATCTGCTCGACGGCTTTCGCCAGTTCCTCGCAGCCAAGGTGAGCGGTAGAAGGATGTGACTTGTCCAGCATGCCGAACGGTGGTCCATGGGTAACCAGGACGTCCGTACTGTCGGGGATCATTTCCCAATACCGCCGGATCGCAGCGCCGCGAGCGACATTAAAAGCCCAATTGTTGAATTCGGGCTGAACAGGCGATCCCCAGATTTTCAATCCCGCCAGTTCCGTACCGGAGTTTTCGAGATAAATGGCATTGCCGAGGAGTTCTCTAGCGGCTCCGGGATGACGCTCGAACATCAAATCGTGGTTTCCGGCAATGACAACCTTGTGTCGATGCGGCTGTTTGCCCAGCCACTGATTGAAATCAACAATCTCGCTCGGAGTATCGCCGAACGCCATGAAATCGCCGGCATGAATCAGCACGTCCCCATCCGGCACGCCCAATTTGGCGTGCTGGCCGTGTGTATCGCTGATGCATACAATACGAATCCGAGGCATATAGTCCCTTCAATATGCGGGCGCTTTGAAGCGCCCGCTCTCATTTGATCTGAGTGTCCCCTACCCCACCCTCACCCTTGTCGGCCCAGCACGCGGTAGTAACTGGTATTCGATACACCGTGCCCTTGTGACTGTACGGAGCATGCACTGTGCATTTGGGAGTCGAACCCTTCGACTGAGGCTCTACAAAGCCACCAGATGCCGGTTTGGCCCCCGGCTGGGCTTGTGCTCACCGCAAACAAGAGTTACCAACTGCTCAGATCAATTCGGTTTTCCAGTTCAGTTCCTGCAGACGCGTATCCAATTCGCGGTATCGCCTTGCGAGCTGGTCCACTTCCGTCTGCAGTTTGCCAACAGACACGGTCGCAACAAATCGCACCTCCGACTTCGAGTAACGATCCTGCCGGGTGCTTCCTGCCTCCGCGATTCCTGCTAGGAAGTCGCGACGTTTGCCAACCACATCCCTTTCGGCGATCGCATCCGAAACCGTAAGCTCGCTGTCGAACGCGGTCTTCGAGTTGGTGCGGTTAATTGCGCTAACGAGTTCCAGAAGCCGCGCGAACACACGTTCGCTTTCCGCCAGGAGTTCGGTCGTATCTTCTGCCGGCTGCTCACCCTCCTGCACGCGAGCCGACCGAATCAGCCTCTTCTTTATTTCTTCGATTCTGATCTGGCAATCGCTGCGCTCTGCCAGTGCTTCTGCTAGTTTCATGATGCCTCCCTTTCAGCCTCCTTCGGTAAAGACGGCTCGCCTGACATTGGACTGGCCGCGCAGAGCGACTCCCACCTTGCGCAACCAATCCGGTTAATGGTTCAGTCCTTGTACGGATCGAACTCGTTCGCTCCTGCCATGGCAACTCCTACGGGAGTTAGCCTGTGCAGAATGCGCACTGTGTCGCCCACAGACTCAAGCACCTCATCGAGACGCTTATAGCAGTCGGGCGACTCGTCCAGTCCCGCACCGCGCAGTTCGATCCCAGCGCGATCTACCCAGGCGCGCATCATCTCGGGTGTGACCTTTCCGGCACGCTTGACCTCTCCGGTCTTGCGATCGACAACGCCTGTCGCCTCGCGGCGGCCCAACGCACGCCCCGCCCCGTGCACGGTCGAATAGAGCGAATAACGGGCATGCTCGTTCTCGACTCCTTCGAGAATGACCGACTGCTCGCCCATCGTGCCGCCAACAAATCCGCGCTGGCCCGGAAAGGCCGGCGTCGCGCCCTTGCGTACAACCCACAACTGCTCGCCTTCGTGCTCTTCGCGCCACGCGTAGTTGTGATGGTTGTGCACCTCTTCGACAATCGTCGCTCCCAGGATCTGGGCCACGCGGCCGCAGACCCAGTCACGACCTGCATAGGCGTAATCACCGGCCAGACGCATTGCCTCGAGGTACTCAGCTCCTAGATCGCTATCGGTTGAAAGAACGCAAGGCTCCACGTCCATCCCATCCGAAGCGCCGGCGGCCTTCAAGAAGTGCGTAGCTGTCTTGTGACCCAAGCCACGCGAGCCGAAGTGCACACCAATCCACACGCGATCCTCTTCGTCCGTGAACAGGTCTACGTAGTGATTGCCGCTGCCCACGGTGCCGAGCTGGTTACGCGCTAGTTCCTTGAGAGAAGAAATCGCCTTCAGCTTCCAGGCCACATCATCGAACAGAGCGTGGTCCACCTTCTCATTGTTCCTTTGACCAACGCCGAAGCTGATGGTCGACCAAACGTCGTCCATGATCGTGGCAATGCGCGCACGCAACTCCGTGCCGGGCATATCTACACGAACGGCCTTGTTGCCGCAGCCGATGTCGTAGCCAACACCGGTAGGGCTGATCGCATTCTTGTATGCCACCACTCCGCCGATAGGCACACCATAGCCAACGTGGTTATCGGGCATGAGTGCGACCTTGTCGGCAGTGCGTGCGCAGACGCGAATCTGGTTGAGCGTACGATCATCGGCCTGACCGAACACAGGAATCTGGTTATCGAAAATCTCCATGCGTATCACGAGAGTGTTCCTCACTTGCTTGCGTCGCTGCTAAAGGCAAAATCGCGACAACATTTTTCAGACACCAACGAAAAAGCCCCTGACCATCAGGCCAGGGGCTCGAAAGTCTGCTTTGGGAAAGCGCTACGCGCTTGTCCAATCGAGCCCCTGCACGGACACAACCTCACCTTGCGAATACAGCCGGAGGCCTTTCGCGCTGTGATGTAACTTCAATGGGACTCGATTCAGCATGATTGTCATCATGCCCTACTTTTCAAAAAGAAGCAACACACATTGAATGTGAATACGCTACTTACTTCCAGTGATAACCAGAAAGTTAGTTGCGCTTAAACCAGAACTGGGTTATTCTCGTCTTCGTGAAGAACCTATTCAAGTCGTATCTGTCCGAATCACTCAGCGATTTGCTGGGCATGGAGGGGTGCGGCTGATTTAGGTAGAATCTACGGAATCGCCGAAGCCCCTCGAGAAATCGAGGGGCTTTTGTTTTATGGGCTTCTGGCGGAATTGGCAGACGCGGCAGCCTCAAGAGCTGTGACATCTTCAGGGTTCGAGTCCCTGGGAGCCCACCAATTCGTCGACAGGTTTGCGCTGAGGAACCTGATCGCTTGACGTGTATCGAGGTTGCACGAAGTTAGTAAGTCGTGGGGATGTGGTGGAAATGGAAGACACGCTGGTCTTAGAAACCAGTGCCTTCGCGCGTGAGAGTTCAAATCTCTCCATCCCCACCAAGAGGTTCATGGAGACGTGGCCGAGTGGTCTAAGGCACCGCACTGCTAACGCGGAGTGCCCTTGAAAGGCACCATCCGTTCGAATCGGATCGTCTCCGCCAGTTTGTTTCGTCGGTAGGATGAGCGGAACGGTATCGCACCTCGTTGGAGGCGAGGCTCACGCAAGCGATGCGTGTGCAGGTTCAAGTCCTGCTCCTACCGCCAAGAATCGGGGTCCCCGGCGACAGGTCTTCGTCGCTGGGGTGGGGTAGCGTTGGGCATTTGGAAAGCCCATCCCGTTCGAAGCTGGACGTACCTTCGGGGCTTGCGCGTTCGACTCGCGCCGCTACCGCCAATTGAAGCGCAAGCATTCTTAATGCAGAGAGGATGAATCAAATGATGCCGAGCATCAAGCAGATCGTGAAGGACAACATGGCCAGGTTCTCTTTCTATCGTACGGGGAACATGTTCTACACCGTCGATGTGGAAGGGCAGAATTATCAGTTCCCGGTCTCGCTTGAAGACATCGGCGGAGCGACACTTACGGCTGAATTCAAGGCGATCACTCTGGTGCGATACATCCGCAAGGCGCTTGCGGATGGGACGTTTGTGCGAGGGACGTAACTCGATTGTTGAGGGTCTTCGCCATCACTGTTGGAGAGGTTCGGCAAGTGGCAAGCCGATCCCGTTTGAAGCGGGACGTGCCTTTGGGGCTTGCGCGTTCGACTCGCGCCCTCTCCGCCAAATGTGGGTGTGTTGGGGCGACTGGTTGCCCCACCGGGCCGTAACCCCGGGGCTCTTTGGAGTATTGAGGGTTCGAATCCTTCCACACCCACCAAAACTTTGTGCACCCGCGGCTGTAGCTTAAGTGGCAAAAGCTCTCGATTGTCGATCGAGCAGATGCCGGTTCGAATCCGGTCGGCCGCGCCAACAATTTATCACGCCGTCGGCTAACGGTTAGGCCAGCGTCCCTTCAAGGCGCGAATGCCAGTTCAACTCTGGTCGGCGTGACCAAAGATTCCGTGACGCTGTGCGCAAGTCCCCGTTCATGCTGTGCGCAATTGTCCGAGATGGTAGTACCCAAGATCCTGGGTGACTAATAGTTGTGGCCTCGGCATTTGACTTTTGAAACTAAGTCGGGGTAAAGTACAAAAGCAATGATGCTCCGAGTCAATCACGGATTTATACCAACCGCGTGGGCGCAACCGACGCGACAGGGTATTACCGTGTTCTGGCCGGACTAGCGAGATAAGCTCCATTGCAGGAGACTCGAGCCCCCGGCCTTCAACAAGGTCGGGGGCTTTTAGTTTCTGGGCAACATTGCGCGGTATCTCAACTGGCAGAGAACCTGACTGTTAATCAGGGTTATGCGGGTTCGACTCCCGCCTGCGCAGCCAACATTAGTGGCGAGTGGTGTAACTGGGAACACGCCGCGCTCTGAACGCGGAAAGTCAAGGTTCGAAGCCTTGCTCGCCAGCCAGTTAGTAACTATGTCAGTGGAGTAACTGACATGGATAAGTGGAGTGTGTCTAAGCGAAAGGAGAATGTTCCGGGATCGTCTAATGGCAGGACAGTGGTCTTTGGAACCACGGATGGTTTGGGTTCGAATCCCCCTCCCGGAGCCAGAAGATGAGCGGCTGTAGTCGAGCGGTAAGACGCTGCGTCGCCAGCGCGGAGATCGCCGGTTCAACTCCGGCCAGCCGCTCCATGATTCTGATTCAAGAGTACGTGTTTGCTGGCGTGGCAGAGAGGCAATGCACCTCATTCGTAACGAGGACAAAGCCGGTTCGATTCCGGCCGCCAGCTCCAAGATGCAAGAGAAGCTATATGACGAGTGCAATGACGATGCCGGTATTAGTGCTCAATGCGAGCTATGAGCCCGTGAACATTACGCGGGCTCGCCGCGCCCTCGTGTTGCTCATCAAAGGTGTTGCCGTCATCGAAGAAGCACACGATCGGTTTGTGCATGTCGGCGTGCAGTTGCCATGTGTCATTCGCCTTCGCCAGTATCGGCGTTTGCCGCTACGGCTCCAGACGCTGTCGAGGAAGAACATCCTCATTCGCGACGGACACATCTGCCAATATTGCGGCGAGAAGTTCGTGAGCAGCGAATTGGAACTGGAGCACGTGATTCCGCGCTCTCGAGGTGGACTGAATACGTGGGAGAACCTGGTTGCTGCGTGCCGTGACTGCAATGTTCGCAAAGGGGACCGGACGCCGGCGGAGGCAGGGATTAAGCTGCTCCGCCTCCCGCGCCGTGTGACGATCCACACTTCTCGCGCTTTCATGCGCCAGACAGGAAGCGGCGAAGAGAAGTGGAAGAAGTATCTGTACTACTGAACTCGGGCCGGCATAGCTCAATGCCAGAGTGTCGCCTCGGTATGGCGAGGGATGCGGGTTAAAGTCCTGCTGCCGGCTCCAACAAGATTGCACCTGTAGCTCAAGCGGAAGAGCGGCTGACCTGTAATCAGCAGAATGGGTTTTCGAGTAACCCCGGGTGCTCCAACTGTGGCCGTGCCGACTATCGGTACGTCGGGCATGACTGTGACTCATGTCTCTTGTGGGTTCAACTCCCACCGGCCACCCCAATTGAAAGGAGAGCTGCCATGCATTAGGCGTCCAAAGGAACGCTAGTCGTGAGCAGATCTTATCGCGCCCCGTTCGCTTCGGTGACGGGCGTGAAAGGCGCGGCGGATGACAAGCGCTTTGCAGCGCGCGGTGTCCGCCGCAAGCAAAATCAGTGGTTGCGGGTAACGACTGATTTCGATGAGGCAATTGTGCCGCATCGTCTCGAATGTCCTTGGAATGAGGTGTACTGCTGGGACCGAGATGGCAAGCAGCGTCGTCAGGTTCCGGACGGTCGAGATTGGTCCAGGCATTGTCTTCAACAGAGCGGTCTTCATCCATACGAATCGTCTCGATGGCGATACCACAACGAATGGCCGCCGCGTTGGTATGAGCGGCTGCTGCGCAAATGAGTATTTGGGCCGTAGGACTACTCGGGGTGGTCGCCTGCTTTGCAAGCAGGATAGTCAGGTGGGTTCGATTCCCACACGGTCCACCAAATTTAGCCAGTCGCGTATGCGCGGTCGATACGCTCCGCTGAAAACGGAGAGAGCAGCGTTCAACTCGCTGGGCTGGCACCATCGGGGAATGGTGTAATGGCATGGCATCCGTGCCTTGGGAGCACGTGGTCTGAGTTCAATTCTCAGTTCCCCGACCAAAGTTTTTCAAGCGTCCGTGCCAGAGGGGAATGATGGCCTTCGCTACGAACGAAGTGAACGCAGGTTCGAATCCTGCCGGGCGCTCCAAATTCGTGCTACAGTAAAAACTCGAAAGTAGAGACGGTGAATCGACGCAATGCTTAGGACCTTCAAACGCGACATAGTCAGAATGACCACGAAGCGGGTCATTTGGGGAGTCGTGTCTTGAGGGTCTGAGTGCATTTTGTGCGGTGCGCACCAGACCCGGCTTAGGCCGGGTTTTTTTATTGCTCTTTGAAAATGAGGGTGTAAGCGAAGTGGCCACACTGCCGGTCTCCAAAACCGGACCCGGAGGTTCGAGTCCTCCCACCCTCGCCAAGGCTGCGAAGCTCATGCGGATGAGCGTGCGTCTCATAAGCGCAAGGTAGTCAGTTCAAATCTGACCGCAGCCACCAGATTGTGTAGACGTGTAGCTGCTGGGTTGGTATGTAGCCGGCGCCTTATAAGCGCCAGTCCGTGAGTTCGACTCTCACCACGTCCACCAATGGGTCACAGGTGTTGACGGCAGCATAGGCGGCTCTTAACCGCTCGGACGGGATTCGACTTCCCGGTGACCCACCAACTTTGGAGTCGTACTCGAATTGGATTGCAGAGACCTGACTTTTAATCAGGGGGAGAAATCCCAATGTGGGTTCAAGTCCCACCGGCTCCACCAATCGTTGCGCCAGTGGCCGAGATGGATGAGGCACGGCACTTCTAATGCCGTCACACGCGGGTTCGAATCCTGCCTGGCGCTCCAATTAATCGACGCCGTCCTAGCTCAATGCAGAGAGCGTATCGGTCCTAACGATGAAGATGCGGGTTGAAATCCCGCGGACGGTTCCACATTTGTTCTCGCGCGTGAAGCTCAACGGATTGAGCGTCGGTTTCCGAAGCCGAAGGCTGTGGGTTCGAGTCCCATCATGCGCTCCAGTTTTGATCGCAGCGGGCCGGGTTAGTTCAACGGTAGAACGCTTGTCTTACAAGCAAACTACGCGGGTTCGACTCCTGCATCCGGCACCATTTCTTCGATCCAGGGATAGCTCAGTTGGCAGAGCGCGCGATCGATAATCGCGAGACCGTGGGTTCAACTCCCACTCCCTGGACCATTCTTCAAGCGGGCGTCGCCAAGCGGAAAGGCCCCAGGCTTCCAACCTGGCATTTCGTGGGTTCGAATCCCACCGCCCGCTCCATCTCGGCATCCTCAGCTTCTTGACTTCTGTGCGTTCCGGACTACATCGACACCGCAGCGCCTTGCCCCAGCAAATTCGTCCAACAGGCTTTGAAGCCGTCGGAGCTGAGCAGCGTGATTTCTAGTCAAGAATCTGAGTAGTCGAGGATTTTTGAGCAGCCATTCAACGTACCGGCAGCAGATTGTCAGATTAAGCAGATCGGTACAAAGTGTTTTCGGGGGCGGACCAGAAAGGCGTAACAGGTTTGCGCTCCGGGTCCGATACCATTGACGCCAGCACTCGCCGCCATCTTCATTGGTGGATTTCATGCCCATTTCTCGCTTCCTCGAAGACCGACCGGAGAACTGCCGGGATTGCTGTTAAAGACTCGGCTTCCAGAAGAGTGACGAAATTCTCGTCGGTGAACAATTCGCTCAGAACGCTACGAAGCATCTCGAGCTTCTTCGCAGCTAAGTCCGCGAGCTCGGGCAAAGCTCGCGCCGTGCGGACTCGTTTGGTTTCAACTTCGAACTTGGTCTTTGCTCCCTTGAGATACTTCTTCTTCATAACTGGCCTCGATGAGAAGAGCGCCGGAAAGACTCAATGAAACTCTGAAGATCGTCAAGCCGATAGAGATCAAGGACGACATCATTTTCTTTTTCGCGAGCGTGCCAGGCTCCATGCATTCGAGCGATAGCTGGGAAGACAAAAAAATCCAGGATCGAAGTCGCAGGCGGCTTCATTCGAATGATGATCGAGACATCGGCCACCGGCTGCTGGACAAGAAGCGTCCAAATCATGCTTAATTTGGGCCGTGCCCTCCCACGACAAACCGACACATGCACCGTTATTCCTTCGTTAAGGAGCAACATATTTGGATCTGCTAGTTTCTCAGCAGTCCCGCCCACTGATTTGACCGCTTCACAAATCTGAGCGCACACTTCTCGACTCAGCCTCCGCGATAGGTTGATGACATTGATATAGGTGTATGGCTTTGGAATCGGGTAGCCGATGAGTCGGTAAGCTTCGTTGATTCCTCCGAAATGTCTGCGGTAGGCGACGGCAGACGGGATACTCTTGTCGGCATTGATCAGATCTGAATTCAGCCGACCCTTTCGTTTCCAGAGGCGCCGCAGGTCATCGAGCATTTCGGAATCAACCAAAGGTTTAATCTCATCGCGGATACGTTCTCGAGCTTTGTTCCATTGCTTCTCTGAGATGATCGCGGTGAAGGCCTTTTCTCGAACGAGCCATTCGTCCGGCGGAACCCGCTTGGTCGAGCCTGGGCGAACTTCCAATTTGCCGTAGGCATAAGCTCCTTTGTAAATGGGATCGATGAAGAGGTCGCGGAGCATCACAATTGTCCAAGGATTGCGCCCTCGAAACCTGTTTGCCTTGTTGAGAATTTCGGCAATCCGATAGCGATTGTTTCCTCGTTTCGTGTATAAGTCGTAAGCGAGCTTAACTGTCGCTACCGCCTCCGGTGGACCAGGCGTGAGCAGGATACGGTCTGTGCTGATGCTCTTCCACTCTCCGAACCCTAGGACGCCTTTGGGATTTCGATTCGCGTCGACAAGTTGGCGCATCAGTCCAAACGGGGCGTTCCCGCCTTGCAGAACCCCATGGATGCAAGACGGCGCTGGCCGGCCGATACCTTTACGGACAACTCACGACTATATTCGCTCGCCATTGTCCGCTTCAGAGCTTTTAATAGGTTGGAGGTTGGGCTGTTGTCGTTCTCGAATTGTTCGGCACAATATTGCACAGAGATCCCGGCCCGCTTGCAGACAAATTCGTAATGCGCGGACTCGTCGGCGTCCGGAAAACGCCCCCATCGGCTTACGTCATAGACGATAACGATACTGAAATCCGCCATCCCAGACTCGACTACATCAAGCAAGCCTTGCAGCCCTCTTCTGCGCTTGATGGTTACGCCAGTCTTCCCTCCATCGACGAAGGAGCGGATGATACCGAGATTGTGGGCCGCTGCGTAGAGAGCAATTGCTGCGGACTGATTCGCGATCGAGTACTGCTGATGGTCGGTGCTCATCCGTACGTATTCTGCGGCACGAAGCCGTACTGAGGGATCTACATCCTTTTTCTTCGGTCGCGGATATACGGCGAAATGTGTCATCTGAATCAAAGGGATTCGCCCTTGGATTCAGACTGAAGGGCGCTCATCTGGGCTAATGCGCATGTTCAACCAGGCCACACCAGCACGATCTGAGGATAGCGGCGTGGGCCTCTGACCTTCACTCACCCTAGCCATACACCAAAGCTTATTTTGTCTGGAGCTGAGTGATCCGTCTCAATTTGGTTGGCAATCACCCGCAATGCTTGCGCCTGAGCCTTGGATCGAGCATCGACATCTGTGGCTCCGCTAGTGCACACTCCTAGCTTTTCAATTGTCGCTGTCCAGCTTCCATCCTGCTTGCGACTGATGACGATGCTGTATTCGAGGACAGCATCTCCGCGTGCGGCCAATTCTCTCATGGACAGAGTCTACGCCCTTCAATCCGCCTCGGCCAGCAAGCAGGAGAAACTCCTTGAAGACGTTCAGGCATAATCGGCTGGGGCTTCCATCGCTGGAACTTGGGGGCGCGCTCGGGGAGCTAGAGGGAGACGCATCCGGCCTCGATCCGCGCGGCAACCGCGATGAGATGGTCTTTGCTCTCAGGAAAATAGCCGACCTGCTTGTTCAATCGTTCGACAGCGGCCTTGATATTCGCAGTAAAACCCGTAAGAACTTCCCATGCCTTCGGATTCGTCATCGGCAATCATGAGGTTCCTTTTTTTTCGTCTATAAGCCAAGTGGGCGGTCCTACACTTGCCACGGTTATCTCGTCCACGCGTTTGAAGAATCGATGTGTCTCCATGACGCCGAAACCCAAAGCCTGAACCATTAGCTTTTGAAGGCGCATGGGATAGTTTGTTGTTAGCTGGTTCTCCTCAAAGTTCCGGAGCCAGGGAACGGAAATTCCGTCTCCCTTTAATGGCCCGTAAGACTCCAGCCCTTTTCGACGCGAAGCTGGCGATCCCGATCAGCACAACAACGGTGGTATTCCTCTCTGAACCGTTGCATCGCGGGATCGTTCGGTGGCTTCATTTTCTAGACCTCTTCCGAGGGTTTCGCTGTTTCGTCGGTTGCTGAATCTCCTCATATTGGGGATGGGAGTCTGGGTGATCCGGTAAGAACATCTGCCCGCTTTCGGCTATGGGGTCCTCTTCGATGGAGACAAAGTACGAAACTCTTGCTGTAGGGAGGGAAAAGGGTTCGATGGAGATGGACCACTCAGTACTATCAGCAAACACCACGGTTACATAAACTACGCTACGCTGCGCTTGCGAAAACCTTATGTGATCGATCTCCTTTCCCTTCACGCTGTAATCGAAGAGAGCACCGCGCCTATGCTCTAGGCGAATCGTATTCACCTGTGCTCTGCTCATGGCTGCTCTCCCTCTTCGTCGGCTTCGTTCTCCAAAAGCACATCATCGGGAATATTTGATAGCTCCTCCGCCCGGCGCGCGAATTCCGTAAAAGGGAGATCGAAACCGGCGCTTAGGCAGTAGAGAAAATAGAAATCGGGGTTAGGGTCCTTCCCCGCTTCGAGATCGCACACGAATTCAAACGCAACTTGGCTACGCTTTGCCAGTTCTTCCTGCGTTAGACCCTGCTCGTTCCGCAAAATGATAGAAAGAGCGGCGTAAGCAGCTACGGCGCGTGTGCCCCGCTCTTGCCTGTCAATTTCGGGAATGGTGTTCATGCCCTCTGCTACCTCTGCCTGCGATAGACCACGTTCTAAGCGCAAAGCAGTCAGAGCCTCGCCTATAGCCTGGTTGAACTCCTCACGGCTCCTCATATTCCCTCGTTTCCAGTTCGGTGGACTGCCGTTCCGCACAAAATCTCAATCCTGCGTAGAGGTTCTTCACCAGCTTGGCATCATTCTTGAAAGGCACGGACCTGTCACCAATCAGGTCTATACCTGCTTTCCTGGCCCATGTGTAGGCTGCCGACACCATCAACTGCCTCGCGCGCTCTCCACTGACGCCGTGCATGGCTCCGATGGTTCTTTGCGATTCGCCTTCATAAACGAACTGCACAAGCATCCTGTATGCCCGCGCGAATTGCTGCTTTCCCTTAGGCGTAGATTTCGGCGTGTCATGGGAACTGAAACTGAGGCGCGGTGTCTTCTGAGGAAGTATGTCTACATACTTCTCACGGATGATGGTCATAGGAGAGGGGTCAGGGGGAACTCGATTGGCTGGTAGTCGCGCAATCCGAGAATGTTGCCGCCAGTGGCGGTACGCTCGTTGCCTAATCCACTCCACAGCGTCTTTGTCAGAGAGGCATGACGGCACTCGAAGGCCACACGCAACAGCCCATTGTTCGGCCAAAACTCGCGGACAAATGCTGAGGGCTTTGGCAACCTGATACAAGTCGCTCTCCAGCAAATGAACCTTGCCAGCAACATATCGAGCGAGATAGCGTTCCGTTACATCTCCCAATCTCTTGCTTAGCTGTTCGTGGGAAATATCGCCACGCAACATTTCAATCTGCGTGAGCAGATGAAGGCTGAAATCGACTCTCATGAGCGGAGGATGTTGGGAGCTTCGCATGGCCAAAATAATCGCATACTTGGTTTTAATAATCAAGTAATTGTATATGGAACTCGATTATTTGGGTTTATGCCGGTACGCATGTTAGCTTTCCATTGGTTTGATGATCACCGGAAGACAATTACGGGCTGCCCGCGCGCTGCTTGGCATGGAGCAGCTCGCGCTGGCAAAGCAATCTCGCGTGGCGATTGGAACCATCCGAAGGATGGAGTCCTTCGATGGAGAAGTTGGCGCGCGCACGTCAACGCTCTCTCAAGTACAGAAGGCATTGGAAAAGGCTGGAGTCGAATTCCTAAACGACGGGCAGCCGGGTGTCCGGTTGAAACGCACTTCTGGGAAGTAGAGACTAGACGGGTAGCACCTAAACCTCAGGTGAGCGGTATGCAACGGGAACACCGAGAGCCGGATGGGGGCCTCCATTGGAGGCCCAGTCTCTTTCATCTACCGATGAGCGACGATACCATTGCGGTTGGGCTGGCAGCCCGGTCGTTAGTGCGAATCGCGAGTGACAACATGAAACTGGCGGGCGATGTCGCGAGACTTTGTGATGTGAAGAAAGAGGACGCACGGCTAAACGAGTTCGGGATGACGCAGACAGCGTCTGAAAATTCTCGCGACAGCGTCCCGGAGAATTCATTTCATCGGACGATTTCGTGGGTTCGTTAAGGGTTCGATAAGCGTTCCCAAGGGTGCTAAAAGCTACTTTTTAGGCCAATCGTGCTCTTTGTTTTCAGTTAGTTGCGGGTTGCGGGGCCCCTTTCACGGCGATAACACGGGTTCAAATCCCGTCGGGGACGCCAAACAAGATTCTCTTACAGAGTCAACAGAGATTTCCCAGCAGTGGTGCTCCGCAATCAACTTGGTGACCAGAAAGCCAGCTTTAGGTCTCTTAGAACTTCAGATTCAGCGATCGCTCAGAGCTCGCGGCATCAGTTTCCAGCCACCCATCCGTCAGCTTAATCGGCTGGTTCAGCTCATTTATTGATCAGGAGAACCATCAGCCGATGAATCCCGTTCTACGGCTTGCGACAGAGTACCGCGCACTTGCCCGCATTCTCGAACCCAAAGACGTTGTGTCGCTTGCCAGAGCCACTGTGACGTGTGCTCCCGCCATCTTAAAAACAAAGAAGCTTACGGCGCTCGACTTTGCAATGAGTCGAAATATGACGGTCCATTTTGGCAAATCTCGATTGATTTTACCCATTGCCGAAATCGACCGAATTCTCGTCCAGAGAAACGACAGCCCAACGTTCGGGACGGTTCGCGAGTTGTATGCCCGTAATTGCTATTTGGAGTATTTGCCCGTGAGATCTCCACAACGCGCAGTGCTGGATCTGGGTGCAAACCGCGGGATGTTTACTTTATTGACTCTGCTGGCTCTCGAAGCCGAGGTTGCGATTGGAGTAGAACCGCTGCAGCTCTACTCGTCCGTGCACAAGCTTTTGCTCGAATCGAATGGAATCGATCCCCGGCGTGCTCCTCGATATACGAAACTCGTCAGCAACCGTTCCGAAGAGAAGCGGAATCCGGATACAAATGTCCCCATCGAAACGATCATGGCCGAGCAGAAGATTGACCGATTCAACCTCGTCAAGATCGATATTGAAGGTGGGGAGAAGTCAATCTTCAGTGAACCTGAATGGCTGGAACGCGTCGACAATATCACGATGGAGTTGCACCCGCAATTTGTCGGCGATTTGTCCCTGATCCCTCGTGCTCTCGAACAACATGGGTTTGATTATTGGCTAATGGATCAAAGCGGAAATCGAGTCGCAATCAATTCAGCGATGTTCCTTGTGGCGTCTCGGACGGGCAGTTTGTCCGGACGGAAGGATTGGTGAGATCTCCTTACATTCACACGGAATTCAGCAGAAAGCGACCAACGAGCGGATTTAACGCAGAAGAGCATGGCAATTAGTTGCAGAGGGTTCCGAACTCTGCATTTCTAATCGCTTCCGTTCTCATTCATTCATTGATTCGAGGGAAGTGCGTTCGAACTCCCCTATGTGTATTTCGACCGTGTGAAGGTCCGAGAATCATAGAGTCGGCTTTGGTGCCGAATTTCAGACACGGAACGTAAAAGCCCCGGCGGAATATTCGGGCCTTTTACGTTGCGCTTAGAGACAGTTGAATTTCAGGCCACCATGCTTGAAACCCGATTTTTAACCTGGGCGTTGATCCATTCGAAAGTCTTCCGGAGTCCTTCTTCGAGCGGACGCGACGGAGCCCAGCCGAGTTTCTGAGCAATAAGTTTATTCTCGGAGTTGCGACCGCGAACACCAAGAGGACCTGGGATGTGACGAAGGCGCAGATTCTTGCCTGCGATCCGCATCGCCATTTCGGCGAGTTGATTGATGGAAACCATCTCCTCGGAGCCGATGTTCACGGGACCTGCGAAGTCGGATTCCATAAACCTGCGCACGCCCTCGACGCATTCATCTATATAAAGGAAGGAACGCGTCTGCTTGCCGTCGCCCCAGATCTCGATTTCGCCATCGGCGGGTGCCTCGGCGACTTTGCGGCAGATAGCCGCCGGAGCTTTCTCTCGGCCACCGTCCCACGTGCCCTCGGGTCCAAAGATGTTGTGGAACCGCGCTACGTGGACTTCGAGCCCGTAGTTACGGGCGTAAGACATATAGAGACGCTCACTGAAAAGCTTCTCCCAACCGTATTCGCTGTCAGGGGCAGCAGGATAAGCGGATGCCTCGGTGCAGACTGGATTGTCCGGGTCTTCCTGGTTGTATGCCGGGTAGATGCAAGCGGAGGATGAATAAAAGAGGCGCTTGACCCCAGCTTTGCGGCCCTCTTCAAGAACATTCAGATTGATGCTGGCGGAGTTGTGCATGACATCGGCATCGTGGTCGCCAGTGAAGATATAGCCCGCTCCGCCCATATCGGCGGCGAGCTGATAAACGTCTTCGATGGTATCGACTACCTGGCGAGCAACCTGCGGGTCGCGGAGGTCTGCCTGAATGAATTCGTGACAGGCTGTTTTTGAGAACTCGGGATTCTTGAGGTCGACGCCACGGACCCAGAAGCCCTCGTTCGCCAAACGTCTTGCAAGATGACTCCCAATAAATCCGCCAGCACCACAAACCAATGCACGCTTCACAGATTGCTCCTTGATGCACAACATGCCCGCCAAACCGTCGAGGTAAAAAGGCCACAGCTAAATGACCGCTTTGCGGGGATTCTGATGTGCTGAATGTAAGACACCTCGGCGTTGAGAGGGGAGATGCCGTTTTCCTCCGCTACGGTTGCCTTCAGGTATAGCCGACAGCGGAAACCTCCCACTCCAAGGTAACAAACAGAGCGCGTTCGAGCGCAGAAGGGACGAGAAGCCGTCCCGAAAGTACTAAGAACTAAGACGCGCGTTCAAACTGATCTGAATCGGGGTGGGCCATTGGAAGACCCTTGAGGAATTGAGCGAGCTTAGTGAGGTCCATGCGATTGTTTGTGCTGATGGGGCCATCTGCATTCTCTTCTGCAGCATTCTGCAGGAAAGTGAAGCCGACGCCGTCATCTCCCACGCGCACGACAGTTGCTTGGACCGTTAGGGTACGGCCCAGAGCTGCCTCGTCTGTTCGTTCCAGGGTAACGGGAAACGATGTACCGGGAATCCAGCGGTCTTCTGTGATCATGTAGAATCCCGCGACGCTGACATCCCCCACCGTGTATTCCTTCGACGAGCGAACCATGCCGAGCCAGACAGTGAGAGGCGGCATGGTGTGGCGGTTCGCGACACGCTGGTCTGGACAAATCCAACGGATCAGTCGCTTCATCAGTGGCTCCTTCGCGCGAGGTGATGTCATGGTTCTCTCCGATAGTGGTGGCGCAGAATTGATGACCCTGATCTCAGCGAATTTCGGGACCGTAAGGTGAGAGTCCGTACTGCTTCCATCTTTTAAATTCATAGTGGCAGATTCCTTTCCCGCACACCAGTAGTTAGGCCAGTCATTTTTGGCGGCTTGAGAATTTACGGTAGCATCTGGCGAAACCTGATCCCATCCCTCGTAAGTTGAACCGGGACAAAAACCTGACGTATTTGATCGGAGATTACTTAGGTGGCATGAACCTTGGTAATAGGATCAGATTAGAGGAACCGAGCCAGCGCGAACTTATCGGTCGCCTGTGATGGCTGGATGTCGTGGCTGACGCGGCTGAGAGTCTCGGCCATCACAAACTCGGCAGCAACTCCATCTGACCCGCGTCGCACGATTCTGGAAAGGACATTGATCGATTGCTTGCGTTCGCCGCGAGCGCACGGCTTCTGCAAAGTCATCTGGATCATAGTGCCCGGCATCCAGCGATCTTCAGTGAGTAAGTACATGCCCGTCATGCTGATATCGGCAACTTCATGAGGCTTAGGTGCGCCACCGGTGAAGTAGTGGGCGACCATCCCCGGAACATACCGCCGGCCATTTCGACGGCGGTCACTCGGAGTTGCCATGGGATTAAGCCACTGCTTGAATCGGGTTCGAAAGCTGCTGGCGTAGAGTTCGACCTTGGCTTTTTCCGCTTTTTCCGGTCGAAGTTGCGGGGCGGGGTTCGAGGTGACGCTCGCCCTTCGCTTTGGCGGTTCCGACGATGATGACGTTGTGTCTTGGCTCAGGAACTTGGAAGACGTTGTTGGATGCGAGACGGGAACGAGCGGCTGAACCGGCGCAGAAATGGAGACTGATTGCTTGTTGACCAACGTGGCCGAGGGCAAGGTTGCAACTGACGATTTTTCGGGGAGTTCGTCGGGCCCCGGAACAGTGTGGTCGGGCTTGCCTTGCTGAACTCTTTGGAGTTTCTCCTGCAGCGAAGCGACGAAATCTCCTGGCGTGTGTTTCTCTGGAGCGTCCTGGGCCCCCATAACAGGTTTCGGCGCGGAGGCAGTTTCCTTGGGAGGCAGATTGCCCGATGTACGAACGGAACCGTCTTGGGTTCTTGTCTGCGATTCTGCATCTTGAACGGAGGGCCGCGCGGCGGGTTCGGTTTCACCTTGTGGGGCCGAGAAGGATTGCTTTTCAGGTGCTGGTGCGAGTTTGGCGAGGTGTGAGGCCGCTGGCCCTGATTTGGCCTCTACCGATTTATTCCCAGTACTTCGGACGAGGGGTGCTGCCGGCGAAGCAGGGCGCCCAGACGTGGCAAGTGGCGCCACCGCGGTGGGCATGCTCACTTGCCACATGCCATACGGCACGGCAGTAAACGTGTTTGCTGGAGGAAGCTGGGGAATCGCAAGGCGGGAAACGGCAGCAGCCTTGGGCTTCTCCTGAGAATTCTGTTTCGATTTCGAACCAGGCTTGTCCGAGGCAGCAGACACGGCTCTTGATTTCGGCTGGACTGCGGATGGCGCTATCTCTTGCGCGGCAGTCGGCGGAAGTTCGGCAGGTTCAGTTGAGCGATTGGGGGCGGTTGCCTTGCTGCCATTCGGCTTTCCGTTACGGGGCGAGGAAACGGGTTTGGGAACGGGAACTGCGGCGGGAGAAGGCGGACGCTCCAGTTGGGAGGCTTGCACCGGCGCGGTAGACACCACCCAATTCGAGAAGAGATCCTCGGGATCGATGTGGTGCTCGACGATGGTAGCGGGAATATGCCGAACGAAATCGAAGACCGCTTCCCTCACGTCCATCGACGGTCCGGGAGAGAATTGTCCCGGGTGGCGTGAAACAGCCACAGCATCCTGGGAATGCGATGCCGACGGGAGCGGAGGAAGAACGCGCTCTGTGAAAGCGACATCCACCTCCGAAACAGGCGGGTTATCTGCGGTTTTTGCGACCGCAGTATGAATCGAATTCTCAAAATCCGGGACAATGCGGGGTCCAGCAGCGGCGGCTGGCTTCTCTCGAGTGAACTCCATAACCGTGGCATTCCTGCTGTCTTCGCTGGAATGCAATACGACGCCGGGGGTGGGAGCGAGAGGCTCAGGAATTTTGGATTGCCCTGAAACCGTGTAGGTAGAGGTTAGCAGCGCCTCCAACTCGGTTGCCATGCAGACAATCAATCGGTCCCCAGAAGCTGTCTTCGTGCTACGAAGGGTGTCGGACGGCAGGACCAGAGCACTCGCGATTTCGGAGTGAATCGCCGGAAACTCGATGCCTGGGCCCATTTCAGCGGTCTGAACCACCCTGTAATCCTTGTCGAGGCAGATGAGATCGAAAGGGAAGACACGGGGAACGGCGGGGATTCCGTGCAGCGGCGTCAGCCAGAGTCCAGTCGTGGGGTCCATGCCCATGCCGCTGACGACGATGTCAAGGAGCTTCAGCGGCTGATTACCGCTGTCGGCCATTGTCAGCCTGGAGTTAAGGAGAACTCCGCGAGCCAGGTTGTATGCCGAGAAGACTCTGCTGTCCATAGATGAACGGTCTCAGAGATATCGTCCTACATCTCCCTACTGTTTCTGTACGCCGGGTACCCAGGTCCAAGGCTGCCTGAGGGGACCAGAACGGGGCAAAGAACCAGTCGTAGGAAGGGATTCTCTCAGTTTCGAAAGCCAAATTCAACTGAAACATGCGAACGAGGATGGAGGAGGAGCAGGCGGGAACTTGTGCGGCACGGGTGAAGCGGTAAGGAATTTGAGGCTCGGAGGTGTTCAGCCGGACGTCTCTGGGGTCACGTCCGGCTGAGGGTGGGGAAAGATCTGGGGAAAGGAGTTCAGGCTAGAGAACGGTAAGGCGGGTGACAACTGTGCAATAAGGCAGATGCGTGGTCTTCTTCACGTGCTTGCCGGCATCCGGATCCTCGGCCACGCCAACTTCAGGTTTAAGGACTTCCATGAGTTTCTCGACTCGGTTTTTCTGGGCGCACAGCTGCTCAAAAGCTTTTAGAATCTTGCGCAACTCAGACGAGGCTTCGTCGTATGCGAAACGATAGACGTCCTTCCGTACGTTCTCTTTCATGGGGCTCTCCAGCTGTCTACGATTCAAAGTCTAGCTATTTGCTGAGATTGATTCATCGCACGATCGTGGTAACAAAAGTACAACTTCCATTGTGGCCTTTTTACCTGTCGGAGCAGTTCCGGTGACCTGCAGCACAAGACGGTAGGTATGAATGGATCTTGGCCTTACGTTCCAGTCGGTAATCAGGTGCGCCTGCTTTCAGTTCGCGGAGCCTGGAGTTGCTTCCAGCAGAGCGCGATCCGATAGCCGTCTGACCCCTCGATAGGAAGCGTGTTGGCAACGGCATAGCAGAAGTTTGCCAGTCCGAACAGGTGTATCCAGGGCGTCGTTGCGGTCAGAAGAATGTTGACGATAGGACCGGCGGATGCGACCAGCAGGTTTTGGAGAGGGGACCCCTGTTCACGAACTGTATAGAGGCCCTTGTTCCACCTCATTCCAATGTTTTTGATTCGTACGCCAAGCACGAGCGCGGCAAAGAGATGTCCGCACTCATGAAGCAGCATTGCAATGACGCCGATGCCAACGCCATGGATAAACGGGTAAAGCCATCGCACAACGTTCATAGCTCCAGCTCCGCAGACATGGATGATCATCCATGATGGCCATCGGAATGTGCTGTGCGAAAGAGCACCGAAGTGGGCGTGGTGGGTTGAAAAGGGGAGAAATGGATTGGAGTTGCAAAGCAGGAAAATCATCGAGCCCCGGCAGAGGGTTGACTGCCGGGGCTCCGATTTGCAACGCGACGCTGAGGTATAGGTCTATCTAATATTCGGCCCTTTAGACCAGAAAACTATGCAAGTTTGTGTCTCTAAGCCGCAGGCGTCGAGTGCTTGCTGTTGTTGATCTCGATTTCGTTCACGACCTGCTGCACGTTAGGAACCTTCTTTGCGAGGTCCTCAGCTTCCTTCTTCTGCTTAGCAGTTTTGACAGATCCCTTAAGTACGAGCGTTCCGTTCTTAGCCGAAGCATGAATGCTCTGATCATTGAGTGCGCTGTGCGCCTTGATCATCGCCTTGTAGTTGTCCTCAATTGCGCTGTCGAGGTTAGAGGCTACAGAGCCGGCGTTGCTCTCACCCGGAGGGCGAACCCCAATTTCATTGGCGATGGTGTAATCGGGAGCGGCCTGCTTCGCGGCGTTTTCAGCCTGATTCTTGAGATCCATAGAATCGACGTCGCCCTTCAGGGTCATGACGCCCTTGTCGCGATCTTGCGCGACGCTCACCGCGCTGAGGTTGTTGTTCTTTAGTGCATCATTAACCTGAGATTTTTCGTCGGGGTGGCTTGGCTTGTTACAGCCTGCAACGATCATGGCGCCGGCCAGAATAGCGGCCGAACTGCGCAGGAAGTGGCGATGAGTATTTGTAAGTTTCATATATTCCTCTCCTGGGGCAAACGCACAGCTTCTTACAGCAAGTCTGATGTGAAGCTCAGTTGCGTTGGTTGTACTAATCAAGTTCCGGAGAACGCTTAAATAACAGAGCCCATGTCTCTGGTGAGTTTGCAAAACAAACCCGACGGCAGATCGAGCCGACGAGCTATCGATCTTAAGGGGCTTATCCGCAACTCTTCTGCGATATATCTCTAAATTCTGCTGGCGCAAGGCACGAGATTTACATAGGTTTCTTTCCGGCTCTCTGTGGTGACTGCTGTCACAGTCCGAGGTCGACGAGCGAGAGCAACATATTCCGGGTTTGCGAGGTGCTCTCTTGAGCCACAACTTCGGAATTGGCCTGCATATATTAGGCAAATAATCGCGGAGACGAAAGATTGTGAAATGGCGTGAAGAGTATCGGAGCAGGTGCGTGAGTGCTGCCGAGGCGGTAAAAGCGGTTCGGTCGGGGGATCGGGTTTGGATCCAACCGAGCTGTGGCACTCCGAAGCCATTAATCGATGCGCTGGTAGTGCGCGCTCCCGAACTGATCGACGTGGAACTCGTGCATATGAAGACTCTAGGTGAGGCGGCGTACACGAGGCCGGAGTTTGAGGGGCACTTCAGGCATCGCGGCTTGTTCCTTGGCGAGAATGTGCGCGAGGCGGTAGCCGCTGGGCGTGCGGATTACACGCCGATTTTTCTAAGCGAGATCGAAGGGCTGTTTGAATCGGGAGCACTGCCGCTGGATGTGGTGCTTATGCAGGTCTCGCCCGCGGATGCGCACGGGTTTGTAAGCCTGAGCACGACGGTGGACTGCACCATGACTGCAATTCGCTGCGCGAAGACTGTAATTGCCGAAGTGAATGAGCGCGCTCCGAGGACACATGGCGATACGGCTGTGCATGTGAGCCAAATTTCGAAGTTCGTTGAGACTTCGCGGCCGCTCCTGGAATTGCATACTGAGCCGTTCACCGATATGCATTTGAACGTGGCTCGGAACGTGGCATCGCTCATTCCGGATGGAGCAACGCTGCAGCCCGGAATCGGCGGAATTTCCGAGGCGGTTCTGCATTGTCTGGAGGACAAGCACGATCTGGGCATTCACACCGAGATGTGTCCTGACGGTGTTGTCAATCTGATGGAGGCGGGGATCATTAACGGTCGGCGAAAGACGCTGCATCGCGGAAAAGCTGTGGCAGCGTTCGTGTTGGGAACCCAGAAACTGTTCGATTACATCCACGAGAATCCGAGTTTTGAGTTCCGCCCAATTTCTTATGTGAACGATCCGTTTGTTGTAGCGCAGAACGATCGAATGGTGGCGATCAACTCGGCATTGCAGGTAGATCTGACTGGACAGGTCTGCGCGGATTCGCTGGGGACGAGGCCTTACAGCGGGTTCGGAGGACAAATCGATTTCATTCGCGGAGCGGCGCGTTCCCGCGGCGGCGTGCCGATTATTGCGCTTCCTTCCACTGCCTGCGGAGGCAAGGTGTCACGAATTGTGCCGGTGCTTGAGCCGGGCGCCGGGGTCGTGACTTCGCGCGCTGATGTGCATCATGTCGTGACGGAGCACGGGATCGCCTATCTGCACGGGAAGACGCTGCGCGAGCGTGCGGAGGCGTTGATTGGAATTGCAGATCCGCGATTCAAGCAGGAATTGGAAGATTTCGCGGTAAGAGCGCACTACCTGGAGCGGAAGGCGCTATGCGCATGATTGCCTTCCAACTCACGAAAGTGAGAGTTGGGGCACCCACTGAAGATCAAGGAGGGAAGGATGTCGATCGCAGAAACGGCGGGCACGAAGAAACGGGATCGAGGCCTGATGCGGGTTGACGTGAATGAATGCAAGGGGTGCGGATTGTGCATCGAGGCATGTCCGCCGAAAGCGATCCATCTCAGCGATGGGCTGAATCACTACGGGTATCGGACTGCAACCTACAACGGCACTGGTTGTACCGGATGCGGAATTTGTTTTTTGGCGTGCCCTGAGCCGGGGGCCATCACGGTTCTGCGACTGCGGCGCGGTCTTGCTGTTCAACACGAAGAGGCCTTGGCATGCGCAAGCAACTGATGAAGGGCAATGAAGCGATTGTGAAGAGCGCCATTCTCGCGGGTTGCCGCGCTTTTTATGGATACCCGATTACCCCGGCGAGCGAGATTGCTGAAGCCGCCGCGCTCTACATGCCTCAGACAGGCGGCGTCTTTCTACAGGCGGAGAGCGAAGTCGCGGCGATCAATATGCTATACGGGGCTTCGTCTGCAGGTGTGCGGTGCATGACGGCATCGAGTGGTCCGGGCATCAGCCTGATGCAAGAGGGGATCAGCTACATGGCGGGGGCTGAGCTGCCATGCGTGATCGCGGACATCACGCGTGGAGGGCCGGGGCTGGGGAATATCGCATCGGAGCAGAGCGATTATCACCAGGTTGTGAAGGGCGGCGGGAATGGAAATTACCGGACGATTGTGCTGGCTCCTTACTCCGTGCAGGAGATGGCGGATCTCACGGCGCTGGCGTTCGGGCTCGCAGATCGCTATCGGAATCCAGTGGTGATCCTCGCCGATGGATTTGTGGGGCAGATGATGGAGCCGGTGGAGTTCGCTGGCAAGGCGATCTTGCCTGAACTGCCGTTCTGGGCGGTGGACGGCACAGAAGACACGCGATGCAACATGATCACATCGCTGCACATGGGCACGGATGATCTCGAGGCGCACAATCGCGCGCTGGAGGGGAAGTATCACACTGCCGAGCAGCGGGAAACACGCGCGGAGCACTGGTACACGGAGGATGCGGATATTGTGCTGATTGGATATGGAATTGTCGGCCGAATCTTAAAGGCGGTTACAGCAGAGGCCCGCAACATGGGACTGAAAGTGGGGATGCTTCGGCCCATCACGTTGTATCCGTTTCCGACTGCAGATTTTCAGAAGCTGGCAAATCGAGCGCACTCATTCGTTGTGGTGGAGATGAGCAACGGGCAGATGATCGAAGACGTACGGCTGGCACTGGACGGGGTGAGACCGGTGGAGTTCCTGAGCAGAGTAGGCGGCAACGTTCCTTCACATGAAGAAGTGTTGAAGTTTGTGATAGCGCATGCTGCGAGAGAGCAGGTGGCTCATGTCTAGCTTCGCGGAGTTGGATTACGAGATAGTGCATTCAAAGTCGAAGATCTTCTATCAGACTTACGAGCGCAAAGACGAACTGAAACACCAGACGCATTACTGTCCAGGATGCGGGCATGGAAATGTTCACAAGCTGCTGGCCAAAGCCATCGAAGAGCTGGATATTCAGAACCGGGTTGTGCTGATCAGTCCTGTCGGATGTTCGGTTTTCGCTTACAACTACTTCGATGTGGGCAATGTGCAGGCTGCGCACGGGCGCGCTCCGGCCGTGGGAACGGCTGTGAAGAGAAGCCATCCGCAGAGCGTTGTGATCAGCTATCAGGGCGATGGAGATCTATCGGCGATTGGATCGGCTGAGATTCTGCATGCTGCCAATCGCGGCGAGAACATCACGGTGATCTTCGTCAATAACGCGATCTACAGCATGACAGGCGGGCAGGCTGCGCCGACGACTCTACTGGGGCAGAAGAGCCTCACGACCCCATTCGGACGCAACGCGGCGAATGAGGGTTATCCATTGCGGGTGAGCGAACTGCTTGCGACCCTTGAGGCTCCGGTCTTTATCGAGCGTGTCGCGCTTGGCGACAACAAGCAGATTGCCCAGGCCGCGAGGGCGATCAAGAAGGCAGTGGAAAACCAGGTGAAGGGGCTTGGGTTCTCGCTGATTGAAGTGCTGTCACCTTGTCCGACGATTTGGAAGATGTCGCCGGTGGACGCGCAGAGATGGGTGCGCGAGGTGATGGAGAAGACCTATCCACTGGGCGTAGTTGTGGACCGAACCAAAGAGCGGGAACCGAGAGCGGTTGCGACTCATGCGCCGAGTCTTGACGAAATACCGGCGATTCTTGGGATAAAGAATGACGAGAAACTCGGGATTCTTAAAGCCGTCAATGAGCGGAATGATGTGGATCTCCACGTCCGAGTGGCGGGCTTTGGCGGACAGGGCGTGCTATTGCTGGGCGAGGTGCTGGCGGAGGCCGGGTTGGACGCAGGGCTTGAAGTTTCGTGGCTTCCGTCATATGGGCCAGAGATGCGGTCGGGGACTTCGAACTGCCACGTGCGAGTTTCAAAGGAACCGATCGATTCACCGCTGGTGACGGTGCCGAATTTCCTTGTGGCGATGAATGAGCCCTCGCTGCGGAAGTTCGACCTGAGCGTAAAGCAGGGTGGATTGGTGATCTACAACGGCGATGAATTTCCGGGAGATTGCAAGCGTGACGACGTGAAAGTGGTGGCATTGAATTTTACAAAGGCTGCAAACGAGCTAGGCGATCCGCGGGCGGCAAACATGGTGATGTTGGGGGCTTTGCTGGAGGGCTCAAATGCACTGCCGCAGGTGAGCGTTGATGCGGCATTGCGTCGGCTGGTCAAGTCCGCAACCTGGTATGAGCTTGACGAACGCGCCTTGGCGCGCGGGCGCGAGCTTTACCGGGAATCGCAGAAGGAGGTTGCGCAATGAATGCCAGCGCCGATCCGAATCTGATTGTCTATTTCAACGGCAAATACATGCCGCTGCGAGATGCGCAGGTTAACATTCTGACGCACGCACTCCATTACGGGACGGGTGTTTTTGAAGGCATTCGGGCGCATTGGGTTCCGACCGCGGATGAGCTTTTCATTTTGCGAGTGCACGAGCACTACGAGCGTTGGAAGAAGAACTGCGGCATCCTGAGAATTCACATCCCTGCGTCGACGGCGGAGCTTTGCGCGATTACCGTCGAGCTGATGCGGAAGAACGCATTCCATACCAATGTTTACGTTCGTCCCCTTGCTTACAAAAGCGCCGAGCGCGTCGGCGTGAGCACGGATGACGAGAATGCCTTTGCGATGGTGGCGCTTCCGTTTGGGGAATATCTGCACAGCGATAAAGGAATCCACGCAGGCGTGAGCTCCTGGCGTCGAATCGAGGACAATGCGATTCCGGCTCGCGCCAAGATCTGCGGAGCCTATGTGAACAGCGCACTCGCCAGTGACGATGCACGGCAGGCGGGCTACGATGAGGCCATATTCCTGAACGAGAGCGGGCATGTGGCAGAAGGCGCTACGTGCAATCTCTTTATGGTGCGTGATGGAAGGCTGATCACGCCCAGCGTGACGGAGAATGCGCTCGAGGGCATTACGCGCAATTGCGTGACGGAACTCGCATTTCGCGAGATGGGACTGCGCGTGATCGAGAGACCGATCGACCGGAGCGAACTCTACATATGTGACGAACTGTTCTTTACTGGCACAGCAGTAGGCGTCGCGCCCATTGTGCATGTTGATCACCGGGCAGTGAAGGACGCAGTCATTGGACCGGTGACACACGCGCTGCGGAAACTGTACTTCGATGCGACACGCGGTCACCTTCAGGCTTATTGGAACTGGCTTACCCCGGTTTACCAATCGCGGATGAGGCACGAGCAGGAACTGGTCTCGATGTCCGATGCAATCTGAGCAGTCGCCGACTTCGTCCTGCGCCGCTGAAGTATCCGGTCCGGCGACAGGAGAAGATCGATGCGGCAAGAGAAGTTGTTGATAACGCCTGCGGCGTGTTCTATACGATCGGATCGGCTCGAGTCTCTTGATTGGGAGAGCTTGTGATCGTGCAGAGTGCACCATGTTTGTCAGTACCTGATTACCAAAACAGGATTGGCACAATTCGAGAGAGCATCTACACTTCGTGCGAGCATCAATGCATCTGGGACACGAATGCATCTGACACGCTTTTGCAATGGGAGTGATGATGGTCCAATCCTCATCGAGCAGGAAGACTGCGGACGTCCTGCGAAGAACAATCGAGCAGCTCGAAGCAGACCCGACTGTGGGTGCGCAGGATCCTGCGTTCATCAGCTTGAAGTGCTCGCTGCTGGCCCGCATTCTTGAACGTGAGAGCAACAAAGCACATGCGGAGGCAGTGATTCACCTTGTGGAGCCTTCGAATGCAGGGAGTGCGCTTCCGAGTCAAGCAGAAGATGAGGACAGCGCGATCGCATGATGGCGAGGACCAGCTGACTCCGGCACAAGTTCTGAACTCTATTTGCGCCTTTCATCCTTTGGGAGCGCTCGTTCTGACGGATCGTTCATGCGGTGATTTTGTATCAATGTCTCTGCGATCGTGAGACGGAAGGAACCTGCCCATGACTTACGAGGGGTCGATGAAAGAGGCCCGCAACGATGACAAAGGCGAGCACCAGCATTGCGAGCACGCTTAGAACAAAGAACCGACACGATTTGCGCGCGCGATGCTCTTCACTATTCATCTACATCCACGCTTTCAAAGGCAATTCGGTGTGACTCGAGGAATCAGCTCCCGTGCAACTGCTCCATGTCCCTCGCGAGATCTTTTCGAAGTGCAACAAGGAGTGCGCGACCGCCTTCAGCGCCTCCTGCTTCCAGCTTGTTGACCTCGGGTTGAAATCGTTCGATGGTGCTTCTGATCTCGTCGATTTCGTTCAGCAGGTTAGCGCGCTCTTCATGCGACATAGAGCTCTATACCCGGATTCGGCAGATTAGTTGCTGTTTTGCCGGCAGGAACGCGGGCATCTCTCCGGGTGCACCTGTGATCACGTATAGGCCGGAGTCGAAGGATCCGGCTTATACGGAAGGGCAGCAGAGATCTTCAGGCTTCGGAAAAAGCCCGAGTGAGGGTACGGAGCCTAGCGAAGATTCCCCAGGAACTCGCCCATCCGCTTCGTTCCCTCGTCGATATTGTCTTTTGTCACCGGATACGACAGCCGGATATGCTCACCTGTCCCGAACGCTTCGCCCGGAACGGTCACAACGTGCCCTTCGTGCAGCAGCTTCGTCGCCAGCTCGGTCGCCGTCCGGATTCCACCCTTGCCGAGAAACTTGCCGATGTTCGGGTACACATAGAACGCGCCCTCGGGTCTCGTGCACGTCACTCCCGGAATTTCCGCCAGCTTCTTCAACATGTAGTCGCGCAGCTCAATGAACTCCGTCCGGAACTGCGATACACACTCCTGCGATCCTGCCAGAGCCGCAATTGCGGCCTTCTGTACAAAGCTCGTCGCATTCGAGGTCGATTGCGATTGCAGCTTGTTCAGGTTGGCGATCACGGGCCTGGCGGCCAGCGCATATCCCGCGCGCCATCCCGTCATCGAGTACGTTTTCGACAGCGACCCCAGAATCACCAAGTGCTCCTTCGCAAACGTATAAGAGCCGCCCGAAACCGGCTTGCCCGCGTAGTTGAGGTACACGTAGCACTCATCGAGCAGCAAGTAGATCCCGCGCTCATGGGCAAGGTGGACAATCCGCTCCAGATCCTCCGCCGACATCACCGCTCCCGCCGGATTCGACGGCGAGTTCAAAATAATGGCTTTCGTCCGCGGCGTAATCGCCTTTTCAATCGCATCCGCCGTGATGCGGAAGTTCTCCGCCTCGTTCGTCTCAAGGAAGATAACCTTCCCCCCCGCATATTGAATGATGTCTTTGAAGCTTACCCAGTAGGGCACCGGCAGAATTACTTCATCGCCGTGATCAACCAGAACTTGAATGGTGTTGAACAGGGCCAGTTTCCCGCCGGTCGTGAACACGGCCTCATCCGCGGTATAGTCCGAATGGAAATCCGTCGCATGGCGCTCCACAATCGCCTTCCGCACGTCGGGAATGCCCGGCACCACGGTATAACGAGTGAAATTTGCCTCAATGGCCGCGATAGCTGCGTCCTTGATATGTCGAGGAGTGGCAAAGTGCGGCTCGCCCGCACCGAAATCCACCAGGTTCACACCCTGGGCGCGCAGCTTGGCAGCCTCAGCCGCCACAGCCATCGTTGCAGAAACCTCAATACGCCCAATCCGATCGGCAAACACTTTTGCAGGAGCAGCAACTGTCATGATGCTTTCATTTTCCCAGATTTCCCGCCCATCTCAAAACGGGAGATGGGAAGGGGGCACAATCACCGCGCCGACGCCGGATGTGCATGATCTGCAGCGCAAGATCAGACCAGGGATCAGAGAGTAGGGAGTAACAAGTCTGTGCCGGAATCGATTTTGGTTCTTTTCGGCACGGCTAGAAGTCGTGGCCTTGTCCCTCGGGGGCTAAAGCCCGCGTCTTCGGTTTGCATGGCATAAGGCTCGGTTGAAGCTGTGCTGTTGTTACAAGGCGCCGCGACAAATGTTTCCGGGGCGTATGGGCGGGTTGAAGGCGTGCTCTTTTTACAGGACGCCGCGGATTGAGTTTGTTCTGTGTGCCCA